>ENA-ORUN01000010-ORUN01000010.1-human-gut-metagenome-genome-assembly--contig:-NODE-10-length-199762-cov-8.845118_pt1 | contig 199762 bp, 212 predicted proteins | sample MGYA00242080_ERZ509209 | MGnify/ENA primary metagenome ERZ509209 (study PRJEB26280, sample SAMEA2338786) | human gut metagenome | biome: human gut; feature: human-associated habitat; material: faeces... | reverse complement strand
TCGCCTATCGAATTCTTCAATAACTATCGTGTCCAATATCATTGACAAACTAACATTTTTTATTAATAAAATATCCATTGCTAAAAGCAGGGGGAAATGCTATAATGTTCAGGGTGATTTATATGTATGTTTGTCCGATATGCAAAAAACGGCTCAGAAAGCTTGACAACGTATGGCACTGTCAGAACGGTCACAGCTTTGATATTGCGAGAAAAGGATATGTAAATCTGCTTACCACAAAGGGCAGAAACCCTAAGAACGCAGGGGATAATGCGGAAATGGTAAAGGCGAGAACGGATTTCCTCGACCGTGACTATTATCTGCCCCTTGCGAAGAAAACGGCTGAGGTAATGGGCGTTCTGCTTGAAAATGTGAAACAGCCTTATATTATCGACAGTGGCTGCGGTGAGGGTTTTTACACTGTGAACTATGCCAAGGCACTGCCAAAGGCGAAGTTTTACGGCATTGACATATCAAAGGCGGCAGTTGCCCACTGCATGACGAGGATACATTGCGAAAATATCACAAATTGCGAATTTGCAGTGGCATCGTCATTTCAGCTTCCGTTTATAGACAAATTTGCAGACCTTATCGTATGCACATTTGCACCTGTTTCAAATGACGAATACGCAAGGGTGCTGAAAGACGACGGAAAGCTTGTGGTAGTTTCTCCGTCCCCAAGACATCTGTTTGAGCTTAAAGAAGTGCTTTATGAGAAGCCTTACGAAAACAAGCCCAATGTATACGGACTTAATAAATTTGACGAGTCAGAGGAGATGATTTTTGAATACCCTGTGGTGCTTGAAAGTCAGGAGGATATTTTCAATCTTTTCACCATGACTCCGTATTACTACAAAACATCTGCCGAGGCGGTGGAGAAGCTTAAAAAGGTGAACAGGCTTGAGCTTACCTGTGGCTTTTCTATCAGGACATTTACAAAAAAGAGAGGTTTTTGATACATGAATAAAGATATTTTCTGCAAAGGATATACTTGGGGATTTTTCTCCAAGAGAGGTGATTTTCAGACGGAAGCGGCTGAAAAGTCAATGGAGAGGCTTGCTTCAAACGGCTTGAACTGGATATGTATCCCTGTAAACGCATTGCAGGAGAGCTTTGCAAGCACAAGAGTTTTCAGTGATTATGAGAGAACACAATCTGACGAGGACATTGCCTTCGCTATAAAAAAAGCAAAGTCACTGGGACTTAAGGTCTGCCTTAAGCCTATGGTGGATTGCCTTGACCATTCATGGCGTGCAAGGATAGACTTCCCGCCTGAGAACCCTGAATATTGGGACAAGTGGTTCAAGTCATACACAGCTTTTATGCTCCACTATGCAAAGCTTGCAGAAAAGCTCGGCTGTGAAATGCTCTGCACAGGCTGTGAAATGGCAGGAATGGACAAGCAGTCCGACAGATGCAGAAAGCTTATCGCACAGGTGAGAGAGGTCTACAGTGGTATCGTTATGCACAACATCAATCACGGCGACGAACAGCGTTTCGATTGGCTCAGCGACGTGGATATCATTGGCATCTCAGGCTACTACCCTGTTACAGACGGCGTGAACAGGGACAAGAAACATATGCTCAGTCGTTGGAGCGAAGTTGTCGGCTCCCTTGAAAAGGCTCATAAGCATTTCAACAAGCCTATAATGTTCGCTGAGATAGGCGTGCGAAATGAGGAGGGCTGCACGCAGTACCCTTGGGATTTCCATGATAGACTTGACAAGCCACTTGACGAGCAGGAGCAGGCAGATTTCTACGACACTGCAATGGAAGCAACTTGGAATCTGGATTGGTTCTGCGGTTACTTTTGGTGGGATTGGAAAGCTATCCTGCCGCCAATAGAGGAAGCCAAGAAAAACCGTGACTTCACAGTTTATGGCAAGCTTGGCGAAGAAGTGCTGAAAAAGTGGTACACAAAAGATTGATATGTACAAAAATACGGACTGCTTATCATATAGATAGACAGTCCATTTGTTTTTATATGCGTTGGTGAATGACGGGCGAATGTAAGCGTGTCGCCGTCCCCTATATTTACAATTTTTGCGTAGGGGCGAACTGAGGTCGCCAGTTAATTATATTTTTACATACTGAGCAGTACAAATAATTGCACTCTTATCCAACCGCCGCAGGTATTTTTTCTTTTCCTCGTTTAACAATGACAGGGTATTCCTTGAAAATATGTCTGCGTATAAAATTATCCGCAAGCACACCAATATAGGACAACCCAAACCACACAAAAGCAAATGGCAGGCATATCTGTCCGTCAAAATTCAGCGGCACTTCCTCATAGCTCCATATGCCCATGCCGAGATAGCGGTTGAGATACTCCCCTGCAAGAAATTCTATGGCAGTGATAAATGCCGCCGACACTGCAAGCACAGACAGCAGACTCACTCCTTGCCTGCGCTCGCCATTCATGATATGGATAACCAGCATTGAAGCTCCCCCAAGCACCCCCATTGTGATATGAGAATATCCCCTGTTAAGTATTTCCATAAAGCCGTAGCATATTGCACCCACTGAAAAAAGCGTAAGTATCTTATACATCTTTGCCGCCACATTCTCACCGCCCTGTTTTTTATCGCCTAGGGCAACACCACACAAGGATTGTGCGTAAGATGCGCAGTCAGATTTTTTGTCAGATTGTCTAAAAACGACGCAGGCTAACTTGCGTTAGTCAAGGAGTTTTTGGATAATATGACGGAAAATCTGCAAGCAGATTGCGTACAAAGCCGTTAGGCGGTCCTTGTGCGGTGTTGCCCTAATATTAAAATGTACAGAAATCAGTGATTTAAAACCTTGAATACAAAATAAATTTATGGCAATTTCAAGATACAAAAAAACGGACAACCCAAGCTGTCCGTTTTATTGTACTAATATGATATTTTATACCTGCCAGCTGTTAAGATATTTCTCCTGCTCAGGTGTAAGCTTATCTATCTCAAGCTCCCAGAATTTAAGCTTTCTGTTTGCAACTTCCTTGTCTATCTCATCAGGAACATAAACTATCTTGTCTGTAAGCTTGTCTTTGTTTTTAACAAGATAAGCCGCAGAAAGGGCTTGGATAGCAAAGGACATATCCATTATCTCGGCAGGGTGACCGTCGCCTGCAGCAAGGTTTACAAGTCTGCCCTCGCCGATAACATACAACCAATTACCGTTCGGAAGCTTATAACCGTCAATATTGTTTCTTGCAAGCTTGCTTTCAACAGACAGCTTTTTAAGTCCAGCCACATCTACCTCGCAATCAAAGTGACCTGCGTTACAGAGTATAGCACCATCTTTCATGTTCATGAAAGCTTTCTCAGTAATAACGTCCTTACAGCCTGTTACAGTAACAAAGAAGTCGCCCACCTTAGCGGCGTCAACCATTTTCATTACCTTGAAGCCGTCCATAACAGCCTCCATAGCCTTTATAGGGTCGACTTCGCAGACGATAACGCTTGCACCAAGACCCTTTGCTCTCATTGCAACACCCTTGCCGCACCAGCCGTAGCCTGCAACAACAACGTTCTTGCCTGCAACGATAAGGTTAGTTGTTCTGTTTATTCCGTCCCATACAGACTGACCAGTGCCGTATCTGTTATCAAAAAGATATTTGCACTTTGCATTGTTTACAAGCATCATAGGGAATTTGAGCTGACCGTCCTTGTTCATTGCAATAAGACGGATAATGCCCGTAGTAGTTTCCTCACAACCACCGATAACGTTCGGTATCAGCTCAGGATATTCATTGTGGATAAGGTTTACAAGGTCGCCGCCGTCATCTATAATAATGTTTGGACCTACCTTAACTACCTCGGATATATGTCTGTGATACTCCTCGTCAGTTGCACCATGCCATGCAAAAACGTTCAGACCGTCATGCACAAGACCTGCCGCAACATCGTCCTGAGTAGACAGCGGATTGCTTCCAGTGATGTACATTTCAGCACCGCCTGCTGCAAGGACTTTGCAAAGATAAGCGGTCTTAGCTTCAAGGTGGATAGAAAGTGCTACTTTCAGCCCCTTAAAAGGCTGATCTCTCTTGAAATCTTCCTCGACGCTTCTGAGCAATGACATATTCTGTCTTACCCATTCTATCTTTCTTTTACCGCTTTCCCACAAGCTTTCATCTCTTATTTCGCTCATTTTATCAATTCCTTTCGGTTTATTATTCGATCCATATAATAATTATACCCTATTTCTCCCCATTTGGCAAGAGGTCAAAAGCAATTCATTATACTTCGCAAATTTACAGCACGTTCATAAAATTAAATTAAACAATTTCTTGACAAAAAAACAAGGTAAGCGTATAATAATATTATGTGTGCGAATAGTAAAAACGTGCATAAATCATGATTTTTAAGGAGTGTGTACAAATGGACGACGCCAGTCAGAATACGATCGCCCCTCGATTGCAGAGCGGCTCGCCCGTTTGTGGCAGCCTTTTTGTGATCTAAATATCAATTTTAATTGAATAGGACGATCTGTGTTTTGGTAGATCCTTATATTTGTACAGAGTTGGTATAAGTACAATTATTTGTACTGTTGTGCTTATTACCGCTGCTGTTAGGGGGAAACATTATGTTTAACACAGTATTGGAGCTGTTAAAGAAAAGAAACTACAAGGCTATCCGTGAAATATTTATGGATATGAACGAAGCCGACGTGGCTGCTCTTTTGCAGCAGTTTTATGACGATCACGAGGTCGAGAAATACGAGCTTCCGTTGCTGTTCCGTCTTTTGAACAAGGACGTTGCGGCTGACGTTTTCGCTTATATGGACAGCGATACACAAATGATGCTTATCAATGCCTTTACGGATAAGGAGCTTCAGGAGATCGTTGACGACCTTTATCTTGATGATACGGTAGATATTATCGAGGAAATGCCTGCAAATGTTGTTGCAAGGATAGTCAAGTCTGCTGACGCAGAAACGAGAAAGCAGATAAATCAGATACTCAAATATCCTAAAGACAGTGCAGGCTCTATTATGACCACCGAGTACGTTTATCTTCACAGAAGCTACACCGCCAAGGAAGCACTGGATTGGATAAGACACGTTGGTATGGTCAAGGAAACTGTAAATACACTTTATGTCACTGAGAACAGAAAGCTCGTGGGCGTGCTTTCACTGCTTGATATCGTAACTGCTGATGATAACGATAAAATAGAGGACATAATGGAGGACAACGTTATTACCGTTGATACCCTTGAGGATAAAGAGTATGTTGCTTCCATGTTCTCAAAATATGACTTTCTTTCTCTGCCTGTTGTTGACAGAGAAAACCGCATGGTCGGTATCGTTACATTTGACGACGCTATGGACGTTATCGAGGAGGAGACCACTGAGGACTTCTCGAAAATGGCTGCGGTCGCACCGAGTGACGATTCATATTTCAAGACCTCTGTTTTCACTCATGCGAAAAACAGAATAGCATGGCTGCTGATACTTATGCTGTCGGCTACTCTTACAGGTGCTATCGTAAACAAATATCAGTCTGCTTTTGCGGCTGTCCCTGTTTTGGTATCGTTCCTGTCAATGCTTAGTGGCACAGGCGGAAACTGCGGCTCTCAGACCTCGACCCTTGTTATAAGAGGCATGGCGCTTGGTGAGATAAGAATGAAAGACTTTTTCAAGGTCATGTGGAAAGAGTTCAGAGTCGCGCTTCTTTGCAGCATTATCCTCGCTATAGTCAATGCTATAAGAATAATTCTGGTGTATCACGGTGACACATCTGTGGATTGCTACAAGCTTGCGTTCACGGTAAGTATGGCTATCATGGCAACTGTTGTGCTTTCAAAGCTCATCGCTTGTATGCTGCCTATGGCTGCCAAGAAGCTTCATCTTGACCCTGCTATCATGGCTGCCCCGCTTATCACCACTATCGTTGACACTTGCTCAACACTGATATTCTTCACATTGGCTACTATCGTATTCGATATAAAATAGAAAAAATATGGCGGTTATCTCCTTTCAGGCTATCTTCTGCAAAGGTGCGGCCGCCCGTTTTATGGATAAAAATAAATTGGATTTTGATTTGAAAGGAAATAGTTATGGCTCAGAATTATGACGTAGTTGTTGTCGGTGCAGGTGCAGCCGGCGTATTCATGGCATACGAATTTGTCAAGCTTGACAAAAACATAAAAGTTTGCATTATTGATCAGGGCGGACCTGTCAGCAAGCGTAAGTGTCCTATAGATGGCAAAAAAGTTAAGTCCTGCATTCACTGCAAGGTATGCTCCATTATGCACGGCTTCGGCGGTGCAGGCGGAATGTCGGACGGCAAATATAACATCACAAACAATTTCGGCGGTGACCTTTACACATTTACCGGCAAGGAAAAGGCTATCGAGCTTATGCAGTATGTTGACAAGATAAACCTTGAAATGGGCGGTCAGGACGCTAAGCTTTACTCCACAACTTCTTCCGACATCAAGGCAATGGCTCTGAAATATGACCTCCACCTCCTTGACGCTCAGGTAAGACACCTTGGCACTGACAGAAATATGCAGATACTCCAGAACATCTATGACTTTGTCAAGGACAAGATAGACATAAAATTTTATGAAAGTGTTCAGGGTATAACAGGCAAGGAGAACGACTTCACTGTTATCACAGACAAGGACGAGTATCACTGCTCAAACGCTGTTGTTGCGGCAGGCAGAAGCGGTTCAAAATGGATATCTGAGATATGCGACAACTTTGGTATCAAAAGACGGTCAAACAGAGTTGATATCGGCGTTCGTGTTGAGATACCTGCGGCTGTTTTTGAGCATATCACAAGCAAGGTATACGAAAGCAAGATAGTTTACCGCACAAAGAAATACGGCGACCTTGTAAGAACATTCTGCATGAACCCATACGGTGAGGTAGTTACCGAGAATACAAATGGCATCATCACAGTAAACGGACACAGCTATGCTGACCCTGCGCTGAGAACTGAGAACACAAACTTTGCTCTGCTGGTATCCAACACATTCTCTGAGCCTTTCAAGGACTCAAACGCATACGGTGAGTCTATCGCAAGGCTGTCTAATATGCTTGGAGGCGGAGTGCTTGTTCAGCGTTTCGGTGACCTTGTTGCAGGCAGACGTACAAACGAACACCGTTTTGGTCAGACGTTCCTGAACCCTACTCTCAAAGCTACTCCGGGCGACCTGAGCCTTGTTATCCCAAAGCGTCAGCTTGACGATATTATCGAAATGATCTACGCTCTGGATAAGATAGCACCCGGTATGGCGAATATCGACACGCTTCTTTACGGCGTTGAGGTCAAGTTCTACAATTCAAGAGTTGACGTTGACGAGAACCTTGAAACTGCTGTCAAAGGTCTTTACGTCCTTGGCGACGGCTCAGGCGTTACGCACTCTCTGTCGCAGGCTTCTGCATCAGGAGTATTTGCCGCAAGGACTATTTCAGAAAAATTCAACTGATTTCATATATCACAAAAGCCGCACTGCCAAAAAGCAATGCGGCTTTATTTTTATGCCTTACCCTTCAAGAAGCTTTATATATCCCTTAATGATATCAACGCACTTGTCATAGCTCATGTCGCTGGTATCAAGACACAGATTGTAGTTTTTCGCATTTGTCCAATCCCTGCCTGTGTAGTGACGATAATAATCGCTTCTCTCCTTGTCTGTCTTTTCGATTATCTTGACAGCCTCTTTTTCAGAAACACCATACAGATCGACGATATTCTTGACCGCAGTTTCCATATCAGAATATATGAAAACCTTAAGCACGTCTTTTCTGTCACGGAGGATATAGTCAGCACATCTGCCAACTATTACCGCAGGCTCTCTGTCTGCAAGCTGCTTTATTATCTTCGCCTGATAATTGAAAAGATTTCTGTCAGAAGTAAAGTCGTGATCATCAGGGTCAAGAAGCTCACCCTTGTAAACTCCGCCCTTTCTCAGAAAAGAACCTTTCAGTTTTTCATCAACAAGCCCGAAAAAGCGTTCATTTATGCCGCTTTCGTCGCTTGCAAGCTTTATAAGCTCCTTATCATAATATTTTATACCCATATCCTCTGACAGCATTTTTCCTACAGTTCTTCCGCCACTGCCGATGCCCCTTGCAATGGTTATGATCCTTGCCATAAAGCTCAACTCCTATTCACCTAAATATGCTTTCTTGACCGACTCATCATTGATAAGATCAGACGCCTTGCCTGACAGAACTATCTTGCCCGTTTCAAGAACATAAGCTCTGTCTGAGATAGCAAGGGCTTTCTTTGCGTTCTGCTCAACAAGCAGTACAGTTGTGCCGCTCTTTCTTATATCCTCGATTATCTTAAATATGGTTGACACAAGGATCGGTGACAGACCCATTGACGGCTCGTCCATTACAACTATCTTAGGTCTTGACATAAGCGCCCTGCCCATTGCCAGCATCTGCTGCTCACCGCCTGAAAGAGTACCTGCTATCTGATTTTTTCTTTCTGCAAGTCTAGGAAAACGCTCGTATATATCCTGAATATCCTTCGGTATATTTTCCTTGTCTTTTCTTGTAAATGCTCCAAGCTTAAGGTTATCAAGCACTGTGAGGTTTTGGAATATTCTTCTTCCCTCAGGAACGTGTGCTATACCCATTTCCACGATCTTGTGTGCAGGAGTTTTTGTAAGCTCCACGCCGTTGAATTTGATAGAACCCGATTTTGCAGAGATAAGACCTGTAAGGGTGTGCAGAGTGGTGGTCTTTCCTGCTCCATTTGCGCCGATAAGGGAAATGACCTCACCCTCGTTTACCTCAAAGGAGATACCTTTCAAAGCGGCTATCATGCCATAATTGACGTGCAGATCATTGATTTCCAACATTGCCATTTTACTTACCCCCTTATTCGCCCAGATATGCGGTGATAACTTCAGGATTTTTAAGCACTTCCGCTGTCTTGCCCTCGCAAAGGAGCTGACCGAAGTTCAGCACTGACAGCTTTTCGCAGATACCTGAAACAAGGCTCATATCATGCTCGATAAGCAGCACCGTCATATCAAAATTATCTCTTACAAAGCGGATAGTATCCATAAGCTCCGCTGTTTCGTTTGGATTCATACCCGCAGCAGGCTCGTCAAGAAGCAGCAACTTCGGCTGTGTTGCAAGGGCTCTTGCGATCTCAAGCTTTCTCTGATCGCCATACGGAAGTCCGGAAGCAAGCAGATTCGCCTTATCGTCAAGCTCGAAAACCTTAAGAAGCTCCAGCGCCTTTGCGTCCATTGCCTTTTCAAGCTTGAAATATCTAGGCAGTCTGAAAACGCCTGTAAAGGTGCTGTATTTATAATGATTGTGAAGTGCGACCTTGACGTTGTCAAGCACCGTCATATCCTTAAAAAGTCTGATGTTCTGGAATGTACGGGCAATGCCTGCACGGTTTATTTCGATAGTGTTTTTGCCGGTGATGTTCTTTCCGTCAAGAACGATTGTGCCGTCTGTTGGCTTATAAACGCCTGTGAGCATATTGAAGATAGTGGTCTTTCCTGCTCCGTTCGGCCCAATAAGACCATAGAGCTGACCTTTTTCTATTGTTATGCTGAACTCGTCAACTGCACGGAGTCCGCCGAATGAGATGCCGAGATTTTTTACTTCAAGAAGTGCCATATCACTCAGCCTCCTTTACTTTTTCACGCTTGAACAAAGCCTTGAACTTAGCAGTATTTGCACTGATAAAAGTCTTTGTTTTTTCATTTGAAGTTATTATCATCATTACGATAAGGACGATAGAATAGATAAGCATTCTGTAGCTGTTTATGCTTCTTAGCATTTCTGGAAGCAGAACAAGCACGATAGCTGCGATAACACTTCCTCTGATACTGCCTATGCCACCCAGAACAACGAATACCAAGATAAGGATAGACAAGTTATAGTCGAACTTAGAAGCCTGGAGCGTATAGAAGTTATGAGAATAAAGCGCACCTGCACAGCCTGCCAGGAATGCAGTCAATGCAAAAGTAACAAGCTTATACTTTGTGATGTTAAGACCTACAGACTCGGCTGCGATAACATTATCTCTGATAGCCATTACTGCTCTTCCCGTTCTTGAATATACAAAGTTATAGGCAATGATAAGAGTGATAAGCAACATAACAGCACCGATAATGAATGTAGAATCGTTAGGTGTGCCGCTGATACCCTGAGGGCCGTTCAGTATAAGCTTTCCGTCAGGCTCAAGGTTAAGGTTTGACAGACTTTTGAGAGAAACGTGAACACCCTTAGAATCATAACCAAGGTATAGTGCTGCGAAAACGTTCTTTATGATCTCACCAAACGCAAGTGTAACGATAGCGAGATAGTCACCTTTAAGTCTGAGAACAGGTATTCCTATAAGTATGCCGAACACTGCGGCAATTATTCCGCCTATAAGGATAGCCAAAGGAAATCTGATCCACACATTTTCAATAGTTTCAGAAGTAACGATAGAGAATATCGCACTTGTATATGCGCCAACGCACATAAAGCCTGCCTGACCCAAGCTAAGCTCGCCAAGTATACCAACTGTCAGGTTAAGGGATACTGCAAGTATAGAGTATACACACAGAGGAACAAGAAGTCCTGTGAGCATACTTGAGATATATCCGCCGCTGCTGAGTATCTGCATTACCACAAAGGCAACTATCACCATTGCGTATGTGATAAAGCTTTTTCTGGTCTGCGGCTTAAAAAACTTTGTTTTTGCGCTAGCCCCTTCTTTTTTCACAAAAAACCAATCCTTTCAGATAAAACAGAACTGCAAAGCAAGTCTGCTCGAAAATTTTAAGTTGACTTTTATACCTTTTCGCTTATCTTCTTGCCGAGGATACCTGTAGGCTTGATGATAAGCACAAGTATAAGAACAGCAAAAACGATAGCGTCGGCAAGCTGCGGTGAGATATAGGCACGTCCAAGTATCTCGATAACACCGATAAGGATACCGCCGATCATAGCGCCCGGTATTGAGCCGATACCGCCAAATACCGCCGCAACGAACGCTTTGATACCAGGCATTGCGCCTGTGGTGTTCTGAAGCGTAGGATAAGCTGAGCAAAGCAGTGCGCCTGCAATTGCGGCAAGACCTGAGCCGATAGCGAATGTAAGAGAGATAGTGCGGTTGATGTTTACGCCCATGAGCTGAGCTGCACCTCTGTCCTCAGATACTGCAAGCATTGCACGTCCGCTCTTGGTTTTGTTGATGAACAATGAAAGACCAACTACAATGAGTATAGATACGATTATTGCAACTGATGTTTCTCCGGAAATAACTATCTGTCCGTCAAAAAGCTTGATGCTCGGCACGTTTACAACTGATGTAAAGTTTACAGGCTTTTCACCGAATATAAGCAGTGCGATGTTCTGCAAAAAGTAGCTGACGCCTATGGCAGTGATAAGCACCGCAAGCGAAGTAGCTTGTCTGAGCGGCTTATACGCCACCTTTTCGATGACTATACCTAGAAGTGTGCAGGCAATAACTGCAAGAACTATGGAAAGCCAAGAGTTTAGTCCCCATGTGGTCATGCAGGTGAATATAACATATCCGCCCACCATAATAACATCGCCGTGTGCGAAGTTAAGCATTTTGGCAATACCGTATACAAGCGTATAGCCCAAAGCTATAACTGCGTATATACTGCCGAGGCTTATTCCGTTGATGAGGTTATTAAGAAAACCCATATACAAACATTCCTTCCTTTTGGAATAGACAAAGCACAAGATGTAATCACATATATTACATCTGTCCTTGTCATAAACACAATATACAATAAATTATAACATAACCCCGTAGTTTTTGCAACACATTTTAATGAAATAAATCAAAAAAACCGACAATTTTTCGCAATTGCCGGTTTTTTCATATTAAGCGTACTCTTTGTACGCACTTCATTTCAGCTATTACTGAGCAGTAGAAGCGGCAATGTCATCAGCTGTCAGTGCAGAATAAGCACCATTCTTGATGATAACAGCCTTAGGGTCCTTAGATACGGCACCGTCTTCGCCCCACTTCATGCCTGTACCTGTAAGTCCGTCATATGAGAAGTCCTTATCAGAGATAGCCTTTTTGAGCTTATCGCAGATATCAGAAGCAGACATATCAGCTGTGATGCCTTCCTTCTTCATGAGTTCTGCAAGTACCATTACGCCGTCATAAGCGTCTGCAGCGAACTGGTTAGGTGTTTCGCCGTTGTAAGCGTCCTTATACTTCTTAACGAAGTCCTGAGTTGCCTGATCCTGAGCTTCGGCAGCAAATGGTGTAAGGAGCATTACGCCCTCGCAAAGTGAAGTATCAAAGTTCTTGATAGAAAGAAGTCCGTCAAGACCGTCGCAACCGAAGAATGTTGGGTTGTAGTTAGCTGACTTGCACTGTGTAAGGATAAGTGAAGCCTGCTGATAGTAGATAGGCAGGAACACGAGGTCTGCACCTGCATTCTTAGCTGCGCTTATCTGAGCTGAGAAGTCAGTCTTGCTGTCCTTTGTGAATGACTGCTCTGCAACGATATCAAGACCCTTAGCCTCAGCCTCGGATTTGAATGTGTTGAAGATACCTGATGAATAAGCGTCAGAGCTGTCGTAAATTACAGCTATCTTTGTAGCAAGCTTGTTTTCTGCGATATAGTCGGCAGAACCTTTACCCTGGTTAGGGTCAGTAAAGCAAACCTGGAAACAGTTATCGTTCTTGATAACGTCCTGAGCTGAAGCAGAAGGTGTGAGCTGGAAGATGTTATCCTGCTTTGTCTTTTCAATAACTGCGAGGCAAGAAGCTGTTGTTACTGTTCCGACCATTACCTGCATACCATTGTCTTTCAGTGCGTTATAAGCATTTACAGCCTTATCGCCTGAGTCAGCCTCATCGTCCTCGAAAACGTATGAGAGCTTTGTTCCGTTTATTCCGCCTGCGTCATTTACGTCCTTGACAGCAAGCTCAATAGCATTCTTAACAGCAACGCCGTACTGTGCAGCGTCACCTGTGAGCGGACCGCTGCAGCCGATAACGATAGTATCGCTGTTCTTTTTTGCACCGTTTCCGCAACCTGCAAAGCAAGAAACTGCAAGGGCAGCCGAAACTGTTAATGCAAGAATTCTCTTGACATTTTTCATAATAATCTCTCCTTCGTTCACATATGTCACTGCATATGCTTTTTTCAATAGTATTAATATAACACGCAGAAGCCCGATTTGTCAATATTAAATCTTACAAATTTAACGTTATTTAAACTATGTTTATTGTTACAAACAATATGCGCGTTCACAGAAAATTAATTTTGTGTATTTTCAATGAACGATTTGCAAGTTTTTTTATAATATCCTGCATACATACACCACTGACTTATAAGCTGCATATGATAAAACAGCCACACGAAACCTGTGGTATATGAGATTCAGACAACATAAGGAGTGAACTTATTTGGATATGTTTGACAATCTGTCGTTAGGCAGGATACTTGCTGACGACACAGAGGATAACACACCTGCCTGCCCTTTTCCGAAAGGAAGATTTCCTGAGGATACACCGCTGGCAATGGCATATGTGCCTTTTCAGATGTGGGAGAAGCCTTATGAAGCAGATGTAGGACTTTCAAGAGGAACTATCTTCCCGTCCATAGACAAACCTTTTATAGGAGAGGAGGCTGTAAAGAATGCCCATACTAAGTGAAAAGGAGAGGCTTCTTAGAAAGATACAGGCGTGCAGCTTTGCCCTTGTAGAGGCTAATCTTTACCTCGACAGCCACCCTACCTGCAGAGATGGTCTGGCATATTTTGCACGCCACAAGACTGAAAAAGAGAAGCTTACTGCGCAATACAATGAGAAATACGGACCATTGACGATCACGCAGAACAATTCGTCCAAGAAATGGGAATGGGTAACATCACCTTTTCCGTGGGAAAGGAGTGTTGACTAATGTGGCAATATGAAAAAAAGCTGCAATACCCCGTTAAGATCGCTAACCCTAATCCTGCTTTGGCTAAGGTCATTATCTCGCAGCTTGGTGGCCCTGACGGCGAACTTGGTGCAGCGCTTCGCTATCTCAATCAGCGTTACTCAGCCCCCTGTCGTGAGGTGCAGGCAATACTCAACGATATCGGCACAGAAGAACTTGCCCACATCGAAATGATCGGCACTATTATCTATCAGCTGACCCGTGACCTCTCCCTCAAGGAGATAAAAGACAGTGGTTTTGACACCTATTTTGTTGACCACACTACAGGCGTTTACCCTATAGCCGCCTCTGGTGTACCATTTTCTGCGGAAATCTTCCAAAGTACCGGTGACGCTATTGCTGATATACACGAAGACCTTGCTGCCGAGCAAAAAGCCCGCCTGACCTACGACAACATTCTCAGGCTTGCTGACGATCCCGATGTCCGTGACCCTATCAAGTTTCTTCGTGAACGTGAGATAGTCCACTACCAGCGCTTCGGCGAAGGACTAAGACTTATTCAGGATATGCTTGACAGCAAAAATTTCTACGCTTTCAATCCTAGCTTTGACAAATAATAAAAAAAGCGGGCTGTTGTTATCAGTCCGCTTTTTTGTACATATATCAAAAATCTTCCTTGTCCATCTGCTTGCCGCTCCTGCTGACCTTTTTATTAAGTATCAGCGAAAAAGCCAGCGTTGCGGCTATGAGTGCTATCATCACAAGCACTGATTTTATTGTCAAATGCTTCAACTGTGCTCCAATATATGTCTGCACAAGCATTTCAGGCATCACTCCCATTATCGAGCCAAGAAGATATGGTCTGTAAGGCATTCGCAGTGCGCCGTGTATCATTGAAACAAGGTCGCCCGGCACAACTACCACTGCCCTTGAAATGTAGGAGGCGAACAGATTATTGTCATGCCCATAATTTACAAGCTTTCGTGCCTTAGGATATTTCATCTCAATAACACGCATGATATTGCCACCCGATATCCTTCCCACAAGATAAGGAACAGTAAAACAAACCGATAGTCCTATTACGTTCAACAAAATACCCACCCAGAACGGATATATTGCACCCACGCACACAAAAATAGCCGCAAGCGGGAATACCACCGACAAAGACTTTAATCCATAAAATCCCAGAATAACAAATGCGGCAAGCCACAAATTGTCCGGGCAATAACTGAGTATCTCAGAAAACTCATGGTCTTTCAGAAAAAGAGCACAGCAAAATATTATGATAATAGTTAAAGCAAAGGGTACATATCTTCCATATTTTCGCACAAAGCTATCCATAACTCCTCGCTCCTCTCCGATTCTTTAAGGTATTATACCATATTTGAATGTTCAATTAATTATCAATCAATGAAAACTGTGTTACAACTTTCGCTGTCAAAACAAATTTATAACTTTATCGTTCGTCAAATTGACCAACCATTCTCATTTTTGCACAATATCCCACTATCACTATTATTTTTATAAGTAGAATTATGTCGTCTTATGTCGTGAAGTGTTCTTAAACAAGTCGATTTCTGTTCTAATTTATGTATATCTGATTAATAGGTTAAATTTGTACAATATTGCTATTGACCAACGTACCAATTAATGTTATAATTAATTATAAGAATTATTTGGGAGGTATTTTTATGAGATACACAGTATACAACAAAGCAATGAAACGTCCAGTTTTTCAAACAAATGACCTTGTAGAAGCCATTGACTATACTCGTCGCCACCCAAGAAAGTCAAGACGACACTGCATATACGATGACAAACTAAAAACTTTTGATATAAAAAAAATAAGACTTGCCGCAGGAATATAAAACGCACAGGGTGTAGAACTCTGTGCGTTTTTGATGTATTTATGAATAAACAAGTCTTACAGTCACTCTGCTGTAACCGCTCCATGTGCAGGTGAACAAGGTCAGATCCCAGTCGCTGCCACCACCTTTTATGAGCGATGGCGAATCCCAGCCGCTCAGCAGTTCGCTGTTTGTGACAGTATAGTTAAATTCTCTGCCGTAAACATCGGTGAAAATGACCTGGTCACCTGAGCTGAGCTTATCCAGCTTATCAAAAAAGCCTGTGTAATTGTGAGCGCAGATTATAAGATCATTGTCTACACGTCTGCCGCTGTACTGACAAGCTGCAGTATTCATTGCAGCATAGCTCCAGCCACGAGTCACAGGAAACTCCTGCCCCAGTGTCGGGAATGAAATCAAACCTATATACGAGTTGCCGTCAAGCACGATATCCTTATCAGGGTCATCTATCTCGCTGTCCATGGATCGACTATCGTCAAAAATGTCAAAGGGTGAACTGCTGTCGCTGTCCTCTGAACTGTCTGAGATCTGCGTTTTCAGGTCACTCAGCACAGCCTCCATCCTTTTATTACTTTGCTTTTCATGAAAATAGTTGTAATAATTAAGGGATAATGCCGCCGCTATCAGCATTATCCCCATTATTATCAACAAAAGTCCTAGTTTTTTTTTAGTCACTATTTTTCTCCTGTTGTAAAGGCGAGCCTATGTGGTTTCGCCTTTATTTCTCTTTTCTGCTTACTCTCCAACCTGCCACGATAAGGATAACTCCACCGCCTATAAGTACAGGCACCGGCCAGTTGAGCGAACCAGTCTGTGGTATATTGTCAGGCGTTGAGCTTGATGAATCAGAGCCTGACGAGCTGCTGTCAGGTGTGCTTGAACTACTATCTGTATTACTCGAACTGTCTGACTTATATGTGTTCTCTATAAGAAACAGCTTGTCATTGTTTTTGGTAACAACTGTGTAGTTGGCAGGAATATCTATCTCCTTAACTGTCCACTCAGCCGCAGTATCATCTTTCCAGAAATACTCCCAATTGTTGTCAGCGTCAAGAGTAACAGTATCGAAAAGCTTGCCATCACGATATATCTCCACCTTGATACTATCAGGTATGAGCTTTTCCTGACCATCAGGAACTATCCACGACTTTCTTACACCATAATCACTGTCCCCTGCTGGGATCTCTTCGTATGTGAACTTGGTGTAAACTGTTATCTGACCCTCAGCCACGATATCCTTATCTATCTCGATAAGTGACGGAGAAGGTGTAAACTTAGCTGTTGTGTTTTCAAAACTCTTGCCTGAAACAAGATACAGACCCACAGAATCAGCAGAAAGCTTTACTTCACCGTTTGCGTCCGTCTTGCCTGTTGAAACTGGTGTTATGCCATCGGTTTTTGCGTAGTTGTCGAGCGTATCAGCGACAGCCTGCATTTTTGAAGCGTCAGTAAAATCAGACATATCTATAGGATAATCGCTGAACTCGCCGGTAAGGACAAAGTCAGCTTCTTTACGCTCACCGACCTTATATATGCTCCACTCGGCATTACTAACAGTCGTTGTATCATTTTTGCACACTATATCCACATTGATATTATCCGCTGCAGAAGCTGAGATCGTCATGCTTCCCAAGGCTGAAACAGCCATTGCCGCCGTACACAAAACAGCCTTTGCAAGCTGAGAAAATTTAAGTTTCATCTTTGCTACTCTCCTTATCAGGTAGATTTTCAACATTATCGTCACTCTCTGGCTTATCTAGCATTGCCACAAGCTCATCATGAGAGATTTTTTTGCGTTTTGAATCCACAAACCACCACACAAGCAGTACCACAAACAACGGTATTGCTACAAAAGGCACGACCACAAGAGAATCGAGCTGAACAGCGTCTGCCGTTATTTTTGAAACACTCTTTGTATCGTCCGCAGTTTCAACTCTCTTTGCACGAACAAGAAGCCTGTGAGAATTGACTCCGTATGGTGTACAGGTAGTCAACGTAACATGATCCTCACCTGGAATAATGTTCAGCTTATCCATTTCATTAGGCAGAACTATATAAACAGACTCGACCTCATATGTATAGACCTCTTTCAACACTGTTATAGTGAACTCATCGCCCTCTGCAAGCTTATCAAGGTCGCTGAAAAGCTTTGCCGACGGCAGACCTCTATGTGCTGAAATGACCGAATGAGTGTCCGCTCCGCCAACAGGCAGGCTCGAACCCTGCAAATGTCCCACAGCGACATTTAACACGCCGTCACTTGTGCCATGATAAATAGGCAACTCCACCCTTATAGTCGGAATGGAAATATAGCCCATAACACCCGTCCCCGTGATATCCAGGATATCCTCATAGCCCTTGACCTGATCATAATCCACAAAAGGTCGGGCAAGTTTTGCTATCTCTTCATTATATTTTCTGGCACGGCTGAGTATCTCTTCATTCTCCTTGTCAGAAAGGTCATTTGCCGCTTTTTGATAAGTCGCCACCGCACGGCTTTGCGTTTTTGAATTCCACCAATCGCTTATTGTTGGATATAACATCACGGAGAGCCCCACAAGCAATAACAAGACCAATAAAATTGTAGTTGATTTACCGCTTTTCTTCCTCATGGAGTCCTCCCTGATGCCTGCCGACCGAGATCGGCAGGACAAAGGTAAAAATAAATTCAAAAAATTAGTCGTTCTTAGCTCTCTTCTTAGCAATGAGAAGCACACCTGCGCCCAGTACGATAGCTCCGCCTACACCGTAGAAGATCTGAGTACCGATACCGCCAGTTGTTGGAAGTGAGCCGCCCTTCTGGTTTATGATCTTAACTGTTGAACCGCTTGTGCCTGAATCAGTGCCGTCGAGCATACGAATGGACTGAAGTGTATTAGCAGGATCATATGTTGTGTCAAACTTGAACTCATATGGATCAGCTCTGTTATACTGAGCAGGAGCTTCTATCTCAACAAGCTTGTAAGTTGTCTGATCATCAATGCCCTTGATAGTAAACTTACCTGTTGCGTCTGTTTCGATATAATCAACAGAGCCTGCCTCACTGCCGATCTCAAGTCTGTAAACATTGTCAGCTATCTTGACAAGTCTGATAGCATCGCCATGAACATTTCTAAGCTGGAACTTAGCACCTGCAAGAGGCTCGCCCTTTTCGTCTACCTTGTTACCAACAAGTGAGAATGTCCAGTCATAAACTGTAACCTTAGGTGTTTCACCTTTCTCCTTACCTGTTGTGTCCTGAGGATTGTTTGAATATGTCAGATAAGCTGTGTTAGGGTTATTGTTCACACTGTCAGGAGCAGTAACTGCTACCTTAGCTTTTTCATTGAGCTTAGCAGAATAATAAGTTTCGATCTTTGCAACTGTAGGATAGTTCTTTACAAGTTCCTTGATATCGAAAGTAACATAGAAAGACTCCTTATAGTCGGTCGTACTGCTGTCGTCGCCAACTGTTGTGTTAGGACCTACTGTAACAGAAGTGATCTCCTGACCGTCAGCGTCATAGTACTTGTATGTAAGATTATCATTGAATGTAAAGCCCTCGCTGAGCTGGTCACGAACTGTGTATGTATACTTGTCATAAGCTGATACATCGCTTGGTATAGTTGTTGTGATCTTGAATTCTACATCGTCACCGATTGCGTTGTCGCCAACATCGCCCCATGAGTTATTCTCATTATGCTTGATCTGCTTTGTAAGTGTTGGCTTCGTCTTCTTTGGAGTAACGTCTGTTGTGCCTGAAACGTTAAGGATAAGAGCTGAGTTAGCCTTATCAACACCATTATTTTCTGTTGCATCGACAACGAGATAATAGCCAGCATTTGGAAGTGGAATAGTGTACTCACCGTTATCTTCATAGGCGGTTACAGACTTATTGTCGATGATGCAGGCAGAAGCGGCTTTTGCAAACTTTGCAGTATCTTCCTTTGTCCAATGATCTGCGTCTGAGATTATCTTTGCAACGTCTACTGCGCTCTCGGCACTGTCAAACTGTGACATATAAGTGCTAAGACCAGCAGTTTTCAGGCTGGTAAGCAGAGCATCGCCATTAATGCCTTTGCCCCACTTGATAGTATTTGTTGCAGATGCCTGATCAAAGATCTGATAAGCCTTATATACTCTGTTTGTATCAGAATCCTTGATAACAATGTTATTAACGCCAGCATCAGTAGTAGCAAATACTCCGAATGCTGATGTTGCAGCAATAGCTGAAACTGACATAACTGTTGCAGCAGCAAGAGCTGCAAATTTCTTCATCTTCATAATTAATTATCCTTTCATATTTGATTATTTATAGCGTTTTTTTGCGACGCTTTGTAACTAAAAGTAATGTTGCAGCAACAGTGACTGTTCCGCCTGCTGCCACGAATGGGATAACACCCATGCCGCCTGTTTCAGGCAGTTCTCCCAAGGTTTCCTCAGAGTTGTTATAGACCTGAACATACTGATCACCGTTCTTTGTCATATCAATGCAATTCTCATTTTCTGAGCCATTGTATCTGTAGTAAGCTTTGTATGACGATGTGCTTATCGGCTGACCGTTCACGTCTGTCTCTTCAAACCAATAGTAATACTTATTGCCCTTGATGTCATTTTCTTCAAGAGAAACGGCATTTGACCAGTTGTTATCAGCCGTGAGCGTTATCTGCTTCCACAAGAATACTTCACCGCTAGGTGTCGCATCCTTATTAGGAACAGGTGTAACGTTCGTCTTCTCAGGTGTGCCAAGTTCATTAGCTGTCACCTCATAAGAACAACTGCTATCATCATTGACCTTTGCTGTAAGCTCAACTGTAACATCGGAAGTAATACCGCTGAGGTCAACTGTGAACTTGCTGGAATTATAAAGATCAGCAACAGACACACTTATATACTTACTTGAAGCGCTCCATGACGCAACACTCTGATTTTTGTCACCGTCCCAAACGTCCCGATCTCTGTAGAACTCAGCAAGAACATCGCCAGACGAATTGATAAGCCTTACTCCGGAATATTTCATATCGCCCCTTTCAAGCCATGCGTTATTAAGGGTGAAGCTGAACTTAGCCGAGCCATACATGGTATACTCAGAGGCAAAGCTTCCGTTCTGAGCCATTTCTGTACCATTGCTTGTAAGGATCTTGAATTTAACATTCTGTCCCTTATCCATTGTGCCTGTAAACTTGTTATAATTTTCAGGAACGTCAGCCTTATTTGTTGACCTATAGATATTGAACGTTACCTTATCATTGGTATGAGCATTGCTATCGCCGTCAGACCATGCCTTTTGCAGGCGAACGTCCATATTTTCTACCTTCTGAGGGGTCTTGGTATTGACGATCGTATCAAAGCCCGTGGCACTGCCGTTATTTGAATAAGTATATGTAACGCCAAAGCCGTCAGGTATATTCTTTTCAAGAACATAGTAATACTTGTCCTTGTCAAGACCGTCAATAGCTACCGTCCAATTCTTAGACTTTTCCAGAGAAACAGTTTTTATAAGTTTGCAATCTGTTGGTATTCCGTTATCTCCATTCACTCTTGAGGTTGAATTTGGTGCAACAGAGGACTCATAAACATCTGCCTCGATCTTGTCGATACCAGCAGGAAGCTCGCTGTCAGCAAGCTTGTTTCCAAGCTCATCACGCCATTCCTTCGTAATGTTAAGTCCCTTGACGTTCGTAACTGTAACATCAGTGTTTTTGCTCATTGCTGTTGCACTGTATACAGCCTCATATCCTGTTGCAAGGTCGATCTCTTTGATATAGTAGTAAAGCTGCTTGTAATCATTGCCGACCTTTGTATATCCAGGAAGCTTTGTCCACTCATGTTTCCAATTGTTAGCTTCGTTAAGAGTTACCTCAGCACTGCCCCACTGAATATCATCTGGAACACCGCTTAAAACCTTAGTTGTAGACGAGCCAAGAAGAAACTTTACGCTCTCTGCCGAATGATTGCCGTTTCCATCGCTCCAAACCTTGCTTGCAGTTATCTTAAACTCTTTCAACAGATTTGTTACTCTGAACATATCTCCGTTCTTCACGAACTGATATCCGTCCTCACCGACTTCACTTGGAACTACAGCCGGACGCACTTTAAAAGCAAAATAAATAGGAGTTTCGTCAAGAAGATAACCCTCTGGACTTTGCTTTTCTATAAGCTTATAAAGATGACCCTCAGTATCTCCGGTGCCTGCGGCAGGTTCAAGGTCAAGGTTGTATGACCCGTCAGCATTTACATTGAATGTCTGCGCCTTATCCTGCGCCGAACTTCCCCAGATAACTGAATTTCTGTCTTTCGCAGCATTTTCTTTGAAATCTACTGCCGGGAGCCAATCGTATGTGCCATTTTCCAGCTTAGTGTATCTGTAGATCTCAAAAGAAGCCTTAAGCATAATACTATAGTCTCCGCTGTCTACCTTCATAAGCTTAAATGGCTCAACAGTTGTTGATGACGCCTTTGACTGATTTATCAACTCAAACTCGGAATCATTATCATCACTGTCATTTACAGCAGAGCCGTTTGTGTCAAATGATATATTATTGAACACATGGACTTTATAGCCATCGTTCTCAGCGTCCTCATCATTTGCAGGACTTCCTGTATAAACGTAAACTAATTTCAGGTGACGCTGATCTGGAACGTTTATTTCAAGTTTCTTTACAAAATCTCGTGTCTTCGCAGTCAGTGCGGAACACTTTACAGCCGAAAGCATTTTTTCATTGCTGACTTCAGTGTTTGAAAAGCCACTGCCATCCCTGTATTCATATTCGACTCTGAAAACACCGCCCGCCTTCTCAGAAGAAACCTCTTCCACAGGAACGGATATGCTTGAGCCAAAATCTAACCACTCGCTTCTCTTGTTGGCAAAGGCTTTTACTTCTTTGAAGCTGTTGCCGTCCATATAGCCATAAGCCACATAGTAACTCTTTATATTTCCGGTTTCGTAGCCTTCAGGCAAAGTTAGATCAATAGTACCCTTAGCGCCAACAATACTTTCACTTGGAATAAAGTTAGCGATAAACTTGCCCTTTTCGTTGGTAATAACATCTGCACTGCAAGAAACTGTGCTGTCAACTGCCTCCGGATCTGATATCACATAACTGTAATCACTCACAGCAAGCTCTGCACCCGTATCTGCGTCAAATACCTTGATAGACTTCAGATCCATGTCAACAGCGGAATTGCCATTTATGCTTACCGTTTTTGTCTGAATGTTACCCTGAGCGTCCTTTGTCTTAACTACAGCCGTGCCTCCGCACTTGATAACATCGTTGAGAGTTATCATTCCGTTTGTTGAGCATTTGAGCTTTTTAGGGTTAACATCAATGGTATAAGTTATCTCACAGCCGGTGGACTTCGGAGAAGAAGTTTTCTTCAAGTTCTTTTCCTTAACTGTCTGCGTCTGGCTTCTCTCCGGATATTTTCCAGGTTTATCCTGAACTGTGTTTTTGAACGCTGCAGTACCATTCTTGTAAACACCATTCTTAACATCATCAACCTTTACAAGAGTGCTGTAATAGAACGTCCAATATGTAGTGCTATATCCCGTTTTTACTAGGTTTATCTTATTTGTACCCTTATCATAGGAATATCTAAACTGATACCAAGGAGTCGTCGTAAGCTGATTGGTTGAAGAACTGCCGCCAGTTGAATATTTCAGATAATCGTTATTCTCATATAAGATCATGCCAGATGGCAAAGTATCCACGATCTCGACATCTTCCTCATACTCATAAGTGCCGTCCTTATTGACATCAAGCCGCCAATCAAACCTGTAATACTCAACACCATTTACAGTAACAACAGGCAGGCTGCTAAGATCATGCACTGTGTCACCTGCTGTGCTGCTTGCAGCGTCATACTTTTCATAAGGTGCTTTGGAGCTGTCGCCTATAGTAAACTTAGTCTTATCTGCACTAGGCTCGAATGTTTCACCTTTATAAGTAGCCTTGTTATTTACATTTATAATAGTACCTTCGTCAAGACCTGTTACATCTACGGTACTGCTATACTGTATCTGCACAAGGTTTATATTGTCAAATTCTTCACTATCATTGAACTTTATCTCAAACGAAGTGTTGTCGGCATTAGATACTACAGTGTAATTTGAACTGTCAAGCTTTTCATAGCTTCCTGTTCCATTTCTCTGAACATACATGATAATGGAATCAGTGTCAAGAACGCTCTTTATTGACTTGCCATCATTTGACGTAGCGTTCATTATATCGCTTATAGTCTTGCCCCTAAAGGAACCGTTTGTCTGCTTGACCTCTACCTGCCACTTATATGTAACACTGCTTCCGTCCTGAGAAATGTCAAGAACTGTTTTTGACTTCTCGTTTACAGGCTTATAATAAACTGTCTTGTCAGAATGGAATCCGTCAATACCTGCAGTATTTTTCACTGCATAATTTCCATTGCTGTCAGGGTCGCCAAGATCATAGTCGGCAACCTTTGTTTCATAGGAAATAACTACCTCGTTATTGTCACCTATTCTGTCAGGCAAAACAAGCTCACCGTCACTTGCAACTGTTGCATCAAAGGTATCATTTCCAACCTTTATGCTGACAATCTGTCCTGCTTTAAGCATATTGTCAGTTATTGTCTTGCCTTTAAGGGTAGAATTTTTGTCATTACATTTAACAGTTACTTCCCATTTGAGTATACCTAACGTGTTATTATCTATCCAACCACTTTTTGATATCTGATACCTATTATAAACAGTTTCACTTGATGTGATATCAGACCATGGTTGGCTTTTATCAGGTCTTTGCATTTTAACTGTATTTGTAGTTTCCGCCTTGTCAGGATCGATAGCTGTCACATACTCGATAGTAATTTTTGACGCTGTTGTTTTATCGTCAAACGTAAGCGTGTTTCCATTAAGTGTGTACTTTACATCTGAACCATCATCAGCTTTAAGTGCAAAGCTTCCTTGCTTTGCATCAGGGAATGCTTCATCATAAAGGTGATAGCCCTTGAGGTCTGCACCGCTAGGGTTGCTTACAACAATTTCCCATGTGACTTCGTTATTGTCGTAGTCAACATTCTTGCCTGTTTTTGAGATCTTATCCTTCTTTGACTCAGAATAAATAGTTTTATCTGCTTTTACTCCATTTCCGTCTTTATCATATGTGGTGGATTTGTTTTCCACCTTACCTGACATAACGAAATTCGGGTCGCTTGTAGGATATGGGGTCGTGTAGCTTATGGTAACATTTTCTTCGCTGAATCCATCGCTGAAAACAAACTTTCCGCTTGACGCGTCATAGCTTCCTGCACCCTCAGGTGAAACAGTGAAGCTTCCGTCAACAGCATCCTTAAAAAGCTCGTCCTCGATCCTGTCAAGAGGCTTCTTTGCAGGATTGTCAACTGTGATAGTCCACCTAACTCCGTCAGCAGTTTCGCTTGCGTCCTTTATGGCAGACATAGTGAGCGGAGTAAAACCGTCTATTTCAACCGTCTGACCGCCTATCTCAACAGTGGTCTTATCACCTGTATCTGTATCCTTACGCTTTACATTACCCTCAAAGCTTGCCTTACCGCTTATAGCGTCCTTCTCATTTTTATGTTGATACCGCTCGTCAAACTCAATAAAAAGATACTTCTTTCCATCTATCTCGTCGACTCTGTACTTACCTGAAATTCCATGTCCTTCATCGAAGTGAGTATCCTCGACATCGCCCCAGGTTCCGTCTGACGGTATACCGCCCTCGGGCAGGCTAACATTATCGTCGATAGGGAAATAAATATACCTATTGGTCATTTCGCCCTTGTCAAAATCAAATTCCACATTGAATTCGATCTTTTTAGATTGGTCTTTTCCTGAACCGACCGCATCATAGGATTTTATCGTGACGCTATTCGCATCCTTATAAGAATAGCTTCCGCCGTTATAGGAAACATCTCCACCTGCCACGGAAGTACCCTCAGTGGCACTTATTGCAGGCATAACAAGACTTGCCAGCACCGACACTGTCATAACTACAGACAGCACCACACCGAACAAGCGGCTGCGTTTTTTCCTTTCATTTTCTTTTAGATATTGCCGAACTTTACCGTTAAAATTCTGCAAAACGGATCACTCCCTCCGAATTTATACACTATTTATGATAAACGCTAGTCCACTGTGCCTATCCTTTTAAAAGGATATATCCTCAGTGAGACCTTTCCAAGCACTGCTTCCTCAGCAATACAGCCTATCCTCTTTGTACGGCTGTCAACAGACGTAGATCTGTGGTCGCCCATAACGAATATTCTCTCGTCAGGCACCTGATAAGGCAACTCGATATCACATTCTCCCAGAGCTTTGCCGTCAACATACGGCTCATTCAAGGTTTTTCCGTTGACGATAACAGTACCGTCCTCCTTGATATCCACCACATCTCCTGCTGTAGCGATAACACGTTTCAACAGTATCTTATTGTTATAATAGAACGCAACTATATCGCCCTTCTGAAAGCTTCCACGCTTTCTGCACACCACCAGCTCGTCGTCATGCAAAGTCGGCGTCATACTTGTACCCGTTACTCTCAAAACAGGCAAAAATAACATTGATATGATCACTGCTGCCGCTGCCACAACAAGAAGCGACGCCACGGTGCTGCGGAGTATCCTCAGATATTCCCGCCTTTCATGATGCTTTTTTACCACCCGCTCAAGTGTCTGGACATCAGGAAGCTCAGGTTTTTTTAACACCTCGTTCTTGCTATCTGCTGCCATGATCTTCCTCCACTACCGGCTGCTCAACAACCAGCTTGTGACCTGTCAGTGCAGCTACCTGCCGCTCCAGCCTGTCAAGTCGGTCAGTGATACTTTTTTTATCTTCGAGCTTTTGAAGAAGCTTTTCATTCTCTGTGTTAAGCTTATCATATTCTTTTCGTAGATAAAGCATTAACTCGAGCAGCTCATTTTTTGACAATTTTTCAAGCGCCTTATCCTTCAAAAGCCTCACCTCCGACGCAGTATGCCTATATAATTACAAGTTTTATATCACTTGATTTTCCATTTGTCAATCCCACAATATATCATATTTGTATTTTATTACATATAAATATACTGATAGTTTACACAATATTGATTTATCATTTTTATAGTGCCGGCAGATGATAAAACGGCATATTTATTAGCCTTGAACATGAAACAATACGAAACCTGCGTTTTTACGCTAATTGCAACTTTCCCCCAAAAAATCTTTCCTATTTTGATTATAGCAACCTGCATAGTCAATATTTTAACATTGTATACTAATACTGTATTTATTAATATTTTGTAAACTTTGATAAATAAATTTCTATCATTAGCCAAATATTAATTCAGCCCCAGATTGGTCCTTATTTAACGACAACTGTTCACTGCAAAGTAAATAAACTTTACACATCTATATTGACAAGCTCCTGAACTTTACACGTTCGATAAAGCAAGAAAAAATCGGCAAATTTCATGTATTCACCGATCTATCATCAATTTTGCTTTCTCACAACAGCATATTCATCATCAAGCCTGTAATATGGACAGCTATATTCGCTGTCGCTCATTGATCTGTATGCTTCGTCCTCGTCAAGATCGACCATGCAGCAGTAACATTCACAATCCTCATCAAAAACGTAATTCACACAGCTTTCGCAACGGCTGACTATTTTCTTTGCCTTTGTCATAACAGCCTCCTATTTAAGCACCTTTTTAAGTATACTATTTATAAATACAAGTGCGTCCTTCATTTTTTTCATATCACTATCTGAAACACTGGAAAATTTACCAAGTATATCATCAAGTATCTCGTTTTTCATCTTTTCCATAAAGCGCATAGCTTCGTCAGTGAGCCTGATGTTGATAACTCTGCGATTATCGGGGTTTTGCATTCTGATAACAAAGCCCTTGTCAACAAGCTGTGCCACAGCCCTTGTTGCCTGCTCATTAGAAGTGTTTATCTTGCTTGCAAGCTGTGACATTGTGAGCGTTCCCTCAATACATAGTGACAACATTATTATCTGCTGAGTTCTTGTTATATCATACTTTTTCTTATCAAACGTATCAAATACCAATTTTCTGCTGAGAGGGTATATCTCATACATTGACATGATACATTCACGACGTACATTGTCTACCATTATTACTTCCTCCACATAACACGCATATGAGCGTAGGTCGATTATTTTTCCACACACAGTAATTATATCATATGCTTCTCATTTGTCAATAGCAGAATTATATCAATATTTGATTTTGTTAAGTTATTCTTTTAGGGGTTTTGTTTATGAAGATAGATTATATTCACATGACAAGTTTTACAATTTTACATATTAACAAAAAGTTCAGTCAAAATTTTGTAAATTATAGCTGCCAGCTTAACACAAGACGGTAAGAATGTGGTATAATAATTAATGAAGTAAAAATAGATTATGGAGGTTTAAAGTATATGTTGTGTACTGAGTGTAAAAAAGAGCAAGAAAAACGTATTCCTAACGAGGAAAAAGAAAATGCACAGCCCGCCGAGAAAGTGTGCAGCGACGTACATACAACACTGAAATCAAAGCGTTCAGCCGCTTTGATACTTGTGACTGGTGCTACGCTTATGCTTATAATGGTGTTCATTCTTTTTTGGCTTATCATGTTGCCGAATCTGCCACAAGACAACAGCGTCCTTACGAATAACTGTGCAAATATATGCCAGACCGCTAAGGAATGTATCGGGATCTGATCTTCAAGACGATCTGCTCCTGCCTTCGGGCGGGAGCTTTTTTTGTTTTATAGCGATTTTACAAGCTTTTTACGGCACCTGCATTGACATCATATTCGTTTGGCGGTATAATAATACAGTATGATATAAGATGCCTTTCTTACGATAGGAGTTAGGAGAAATAAGAATATGAATAACAAGGTCTACGATAACAGAGAGTTATCATGGCTTAAATTTAACGAGAGAGTTCTTGAAGAAGCTCAGGACAGTGCTACACCGCTTCTTGAAAGATTGCTTTTTCAGTCGATATTTGCAAGCAATCTTGACGAGTTTTTTAGAGTGCGTGTGGGTTCGCTTTATGATTCCTCGCTTGTGGACGACGATCATAAAGACAACAAGTCCAAAATGCGTCCATCTGAACAGCTTTCAGCAATATTTGAGCGTGTTCATGAGCTTATACCAATAAAAGATAAGACATACAAAGCTATCTGCGAGGAACTGGAGCTTAAAAATATAGTACATAAAAACATAAAGGCTCTCACTGAACAGGATAAGAAATTTCTTGAAGCTTATTATGCCTATGAGGTCAAGCCGTTTCTTAACGCCTTTATTATCGATAAAAGACACCCTTTCCCGTTTCTTGCAAATCAAAGTATTTATGCGGTTGCAAAACTCGCTTCAAAATCTGCCGTCACAGTGGGTATAGTTAGCTGTAACGAGAAATTCCAGCGTGTGATCTTTCTTCCTGATGACGAGGGGTGCATAAGCTATATCCTTGTAGAGGAGCTTATTCTCCATTATGCTGACAAGGCATTTGAGGGCTATAAAATAGAAGAAAAGGCTCTTATGAGAGTGACACGAAACGCCGATATCGACGTTGACGAGGGCTTTGACTCGGAACTTGATTTCAGACAAAATATGTCTGAGCTTATCAACAAGCGTAAACGCCTTTGCCCTGTGAGATTGCAGCTTTCAAAGCAAATATCCGACACTGTGCTGAACGAACTGCTTTCAAGGTTGGAGCTTTCAGAAAAGCAAGTCTTTGTGGAGAAAACTCCCCTTGATATGTCCTATATGTTCGCTGTGTTTGACAAGGCGTCAGACAAAAAAGAACTTTTCTTCCCGAAGCAGGAGCCTCAGCCCTCTGCGATGATAGACCCGTCAAGGTCAATGATAGAGCAGATAGACGAAAAGGATCTTTTTCTGCACTATCCTTATGAGTCCATAAAGCCTTTTATCAGGCTTCTTGACGAGGCGGCAAAGGACGATAGCGTTACGTCTGTCAAAATGACTTTGTATCGTGTGGCAAAGAACTCCAAGGTCATAAAGGCATTGTGCAATGCCGCTGAAAATGGCAAGGACGTGCTTGTGCTTGTGGAGCTGAGGGCACGTTTTGACGAGGAAAACAATATAGGGTGGTCAAAGCTTCTCGAGGAGTCAGGCTGTCATGTAATGTATGGTCCGCAGGGACTTAAAGTCCATTCAAAGCTTTGTCTTATTACAAGAAAAGTTGGCGACAGCGTAAAGTACACTGTTCAGGTGGGTACAGGAAACTACAACGAAAAGACCGCAGGGCTTTACACAGACCTTTGCCTTATGACCTCAAACAATGACATTGCTCAGGATGCTTGCGAGGTGTTCAGAACGCTGTCAATGGGCGAGCTTGTGGAAAGCTCAAAGGCACTTATGGTCGCTCCCCACTGTCTGCAAAATAAGGTAGTGGAGCTTATGGATAATGAGATAAGCATTGCAAGAGCAGGCGGTGAGGGATATGTTGCCGCAAAGCTCAATTCTCTTACTGATAAGGTGCTTATGGACAAGATAATAGAATGTTCTCAGGCAGGCGTGAAGGTAGAGCTTGTTATAAGAGGTATATCCTGCCTTGTGGCAGGCGTGGAGGGCGTTACTGACAATGTTCAGATACGCTCAATAGTTGGCAGATATCTTGAACACGCAAGGATATATATTTTCGGCACAGGGGTTCGCAAAAAGGTATACATATCCAGCGCAGACTATATGACAAGAAACACCACAAGGCGAGTTGAGGTCGCCGCGCCTATCCTCAGCGAAGAAGTAAAAAAACGTGTCCTCGATATTTTTGACACCCAGATGCAGGACAACGTAAAAGCAAGGATAATGCAGCCTGACGGAAAATATATCCGTGCAGAGCGTGGAGATATCGCCATTGACGCACAAAGCAGATTTTACGCTGAAGCATACGCCAATGCACCAAAGCCTGCTCCTGTTAATGATTCAAAGGCTGTCGAGCCTGAAAAGGAGAAAAAGGGCTTTTTAGGCTGGCTCAAAAGGCTTTTCAGAAGAAAAAAGAAATAATATACAATGCGGTCATATTCTATGTGGCTGCATTTTTTGTACAAAAAAAGGGACAGACTTTCGCCTGCCCCTTAAATTTTTATTCATTACTTCTTATCTGTAAAAGCATTGTTGATAGCTGAAACAAGTCCCTTGATAGAAGATACGATGATATCTGAGTGTCTGCCGACGCCCCAATACATCTTATCACCGCAGGAAATTCCAACATATGAAACAGCCTCAGATGTTGACTTTCTTTCAAGAGCGTGTTCTGTGTATGTTTCCACGGTAAAATCAAAGTTCAAAGCCTGCTTGATAGCGTTTGCCACAGCGTCAAGACGTCCGTTGCCCTCTGCTGTATGATCGTCAGTTACGCCGTTTACTGAAGCTGTGATAGCGGCGCAGATAGTGCCGTTCTGCTTCTGAACATAGTGTGCCTCAGGAATGTCAACAGGTGCGCACTTGTTGAGGTACTCGTCCTTGAATATCTTGTATACCTCATCAGGCATAAGCTCCTTGTGCTTGTGGTCTGAAACAGCCTTTACCTTGTAGCCAAAGTCCTCTCTCATCTTCTTTGGAAGATCGTAGCCGAACTGATTTTGGAGGATAAAGCCTATTCCTCCCTTGCCTGATTGCGAGTTTATTCTGATAACGTCACCGTCATACTCTCTGCCAACGTCATGCGGATCGATAGGAAGATAAGGAACTGTCCACTTGTCACAGCTCTTTTCTTTTCTCCAGTTCATGCCCTTTGCGATAGCGTCCTGATGTGAGCCTGAGAATGCAGCGAATACAAGTGCGCCTGAATATGGGCTTCTGTCATAAACCTTCATTCTTGTAACTCTCTCGTAAAGCTCTACCAGTGCAGGCATATCTGAGAAGTCCAGCTTAGGGTCAACTCCGTGAGTGTACATATTAAGTGCGATAGTAACGATATCGGCATTGCCTGTTCTCTCACCATTGCCGAAACAAGTACCCTCTATTCTGTCAGCACCTGCAAGCAGACCCATTTCGCAGTCTGCCACTGCACAGCCTCTGTCATTATGTGGGTGAAGTGAAACTATAACGTTCTCTCTGTTGTGAAGAGTGTCGCACATATACTCTACCTGCTGAGCATAAACATGAGGCATTGACATTTCAACTGTTACAGGCAGGTTGATGATGACCTTGTTATCAGGTGCAGGCTGCCAGATGTCGATAACAGCGTTGCAGATATCTCTTGCAAACTCAGGCTCTGTGCCTGTGAAGCTCTCAGGAGAATACTCGAATACGATATTGCCCTTTGCGTGCTTCTTATACTCGTTACAGAGCTTTGCACCGTCTGTAGCTATCTTGATTATCTCTTCCTTAGACTTTCGGAAAACCTGCTCTCTCTGTGCAACAGATGTTGAGTTATAAAGGTGGACAACAGCGTTCTTTGCGCCGTCGATAGCTTCAAATGTTTTCTTTATGATATGCTCTCTTGACTGTGTAAGCACCTGGATAGTAACATCATCAGGTATCATATTTTTCTCAATAAGTGTGCGGCAGAACTCATACTCTGTTTCAGAGGCGGCAGGGAAACCTATCTCTATCTCCTTGAAACCTATCTCAACGAGCTTTGTGAAAAACTCCAGCTTTTCTTCAAGGCTCATAGGAATTATAAGAGCCTGATTTCCGTCTCTCAGGTCAACAGAACACCATGCAGGAGCGTGGTCAACATACTCTTTTTCAGCCCACTTCATGCACCTTACAGGAGGCATATAATAGCCTCTCTCATACTTTTCTACGTTTTTCATGTCAGATCCTCCTTATAAATATAAAGCCGATAATTATTTTGATAGTGATGTGGAAAAGGGCATAAAAAAATCGCCACTCCTACCAAAAAGGAGAGACGAGCTTTGCCGTGTTACCACTCTCATTCATATACGGCTCACACCGCATATCTCAGCCGCATCTATCAATGCGTATCTCTATAACGGGAGAACCCGTGAGCGGCTAATAAGATTTCACCGTTCAGGCTCGGGGACGAGTTATCACAAATTCCGCATACCGTCTTGCACCCACCGACGGCTCTCTGTAATGTCAGAACTTTGCTTTTGTTCCTGTCAACGCCTTTGTCATATTGTTTTTATTATACCCATACTTCCCGCTTTTGTCAATAGGACAATTGCCGATTTAACAATTTGTTAATATTCGGCACTGAATCGTTTTTCTTAACATTAAATGTAGGGGCAGGCGTCCCCTGCAAAATAATCTTAAAATATTCTTATTACGCTTTTCAAATGCTTAAAAGTATCTTAATTAGCCTGTCTGTCGGTTGACAAAGAATAAGCAATGGTCTATAATAATAGATGCTGGCTGAGGGGGTTACCACTCATACTTTTGTACAAAAGGGGATCTATAACATGATATTTGAAAGCATTAAAAAGCTTGTAACATATGGTCTGGAAAGCGGACTTATTGAGGAGAGCGACAGAGTTTATACTACAAACAGGCTTCTTGAAGCCCTTGACCTTGAGGAATATGACGAACCAGCGGAGGAGTTTTCTGACGTTGATCTTGAAAGCACTCTCAAAGAGCTTCTCGATTACGCTGTGGAAAAGGGCCTTACAGAAAATTCTATTGTATACAGAGATCTTTTCGACACAAAACTCATGGGGCTTCTTACTCCAAGACCGTCAGAGGTAGACACAAAGTTCTGGGGACTTTACAACCACCAGTCTGCAAAGGTCGCAACTGACTATTTCTACAAGCTTTCGCAGGACACGGACTACATAAGAAGATACAGAGTTAAGAAAGATATGCGCTGGATAGCTCCAACAGAGTACGGCGACCTTGATATAACTATCAATCTTTCCAAGCCTGAAAAAGACCCGAAAGCCATTGCAGCGGCAAAGCTTGCAAAGCAGTCGGGATATCCTAAGTGCCTGCTGTGCTATGAGAACGTGGGATATGCAGGACGAGTGAACTCCCCTGCAAGACAGAACCACCGTGTTATATCCCTTAAAATAAACGACACAGACTGGGGACTTCAGTATTCCCCATATGTTTATTACAACGAGCATTGTATCCTTTTCAATAAGAAGCATACTCCTATGGTAATAGACCGTTCGGCATTTGAGAAGCTTTTTGACTTTGTCAGACAGTTCCCGCACTATTTCATAGGTTCAAACGCTGACCTGCCTATCGTTGGCGGATCTATCCTTTCGCACGAACATTTTCAGGGCGGTCATTATACTTTTGCAATGGCGAAAGCACCTGTTGAAGAAAAGATAGTTTTCAAGGGCTTTGAGAACGTTGACGCAGGTATCGTTAAATGGCCTATGTCAGTTATCAGAATAAACAGCGAGGACAAAATCGCTCTCGTTGACCTTGCTGACAAGATACTCAAAGCTTGGAGAGGCTACACCGACGAAGAAGCGTTCATTTACGCTGAAACAGAGGGTGAGCCGCACAACACTATCACACCTATCGCAAGAATGAGAGACGGCAGATATGAGCTTGACCTTGTGCTTAGAAACAACATCACCACCGAGGAATATCCTCTTGGCGTTTATCACCCCCATCAGGAGCTTCATCATATAAAGAAAGAGAATATCGGTCTTATCGAAGTAATGGGTCTTGCAGTGCTTCCGTCAAGACTTAAAGGCGAAATGGAGAAGCTTGCTCAGGTTCTGGTCACAGAGGGAACAGAGGGTGTACGCCGTGACAAGCTGATAGAAAAACACGCTGATTGGGCTGAGGAGATATCAAAGAAAAACAATATAACAGCCGAGAACGTTCATGAGGTCTTGCAGAAAGAAATAGGCATCGTGTTCGCAAAGGTGCTCGAACATGCAGGCGTTTATAAGAGAAACAAAGACGGAAAAGCTGCATTTGAAAGATTTATAGACTATGTGAACAACAAGTAATAAAGAAAGAGGTGAACGCCCGTATCTCGCAGGAGAGATCCCGCAAGGGTGCGGGCATTTTTATGCTCAGATTTACAAGACAGCATATAAAGGAAACAGCAATAATTCTGGCAATAGTCATTTTTATAGGCACACTGTGGTTTTTAGGCTACAAAAGGCATATAAGAGATACGATCAATCAGGCTTATGACGTTACGCCTATATCCGCTATACAGTTACAGCTTGCTTCGTCATCAAAGGCTGATAAGCTTATGATAGTGGCTCACCCTGATGACGAAGTGCTTTGGGGCGGAGGACATCTTTATGATAAAGGCTATCTTGTTGTGTGTGTAACAAACGGAAGAAATAAGGTGCGTTCTCAGGAGTTCAAGGACGTGGTGACTGCCTCGGGCAACGAGTGTATAATGCTTGAATATCCTGATAAAGTCAGGGGTAAGCGTGACGATTGGGCGCTTGTTAAGGACGGTATCGAATCTGACCTTGAAAAGATAATGACCTGCAAGGATTGGAAGCTTATAGCTGTGCATAATCAAAAAGGCGAATATGGTCATATCCACCATGTAAACGTGCATAATTACGTCACTGAGATATACGATAAGAACGATATCCAGTGCGACCTTTACTGCTTTGGCAAGTATTACAAGGCTAGCCGTCTGAAAGTGGTGGGCAACACTTTGCCAAAGATATCAAAAGAGAGATACGAGTTCAAGAAAAAGCTTGCGGATATGTATACCTCTCAAGAGAAAACTGTAAACAAGCTGTGGCATATGGCTTATTATGAGGATTGGACGCTGTATAAACGCTACAGTGAACACCCTGAAATGAAAAAACAAACTGCAACTGCGCTGGGAGTGGCTGTGAATGAAGCTCAGTAAGAAAAATATAATACATCTTTGTGTGCTTACGGGGATATATCTTCTGTTTGTCCTTGCGCTCACAAGGTTTAAATACGCCTATGGTTCTGAGCTTGATTGGGGCGGACAGCACTATGCTATCCCTGATTATTTCAGAAAGCTCTTTTACAAAACAGGGGACTTTTTTCCCTCCTTTGCCCCGAACATAGGTTGTGGTGAGAACATCTATAATCTGTCATATTATGGGCTTTATTCGCCTATAATACTTTTTTCTTATCTTCTGCCTTTTGTGAAAATGTCCACCTATATACAGATAGTATCCATTATAGGCATTATAGCAAGCCTGTGGATATTCTATATATGGATGCGGAAGAAATTTACAGACAACACAGCGTTTGCACTGAGCTTTGTGTTTCTATTTTCAGCGCCCCTTATCTTCCACAGTCACAGGCACATAATGTTCGTGAATTATATGCCGTTCCTGCTTTTAGGTTTTATGGCTATCGAGGATTATTTTGAGGGCAAGAGAAAATACATGGTGACGCTTTGGGCATTTTTGATGCTCATGACAAGCTATTTCTTTGCAGTGTCGGGTCTTGCGGCAATGGCAGTGTATGGCGTTTACCGCTGGCTGAAAATAAATGAAAAGCCAACTTTCAAGAAGTTCTGCAAAGACGGAACAGCATTCGCTTTCAGGCTTATCCTAGCAGTGATAATGGCGTGCGTGCTTATCCTGCCGACACTGCACTGTATGCTCTCAGGCAGAGAGGCAGGCAACAGCCATGTTGATCTCAAGTCGTTCATACCAGGTGTAAACTTGAAATTCCTGCTCTATTATCACTACTCAATGGGACTTTGCCTTTTCACAGTGCTTAGCATAATATCGGCGGTGTTCTCAAAACAACGCTATAGAAGATTTCTCGGGATCGTTATGATGGTAATAGCCACCTGCCCTATAATAGTCTATATGTTAAACGGCACACTGTATGTTGACCCGAAAGTTCTTATACCTTTTCTTCCTCTTGGTATGCTCCTTTTCGGACACACCTATTTTGATATAATAAGAGGAAAGCTAAAGCTTAAACCACTTGCAGTGATAACCCTTTTAGTTGCACTGGCAGGAGTTTTCTGGTTCAAGACCACCAAAAAAGTGGAGTTTTATATTATCCTTGACTTTTTGGTGCTTATGTCGAGCCTGTTTGTATACAGACGTTGCAAAAAAGAGTTCATACTTAATATAGGAATGTCCCTTTGCCTCGTGGTATCCACAGTATATGCAAACTTTGCAGACGAGCTTGTGCCTTTAAGAGAGCTTGAATATGATAACAGCAGTGATATGAATACGCTTGCAGATTATGTCGGCTCGCAAGAGGAGATATCGAGAACTTCAAACTGCGTTGACGAAGTGAACACAGTGAACATGATATATAATGCAGATTATTACACCATGTCAATATATTCCTCACTGCACAATAAAGATTACAACAAATTTTATTACAGCGAGATATACAACGAAAATTCATACCGCAACACTTCCCTGACCACTCAGACACGAAGCCTTATTGCTGATATGTATTTTTCAAACAGATATCTTATCACTGACGACCCGGTAAAGGCAGTATCAGGCTACAAGAAGATAAAAGAGAGCGGAAGCCTTTCACTTTATGAAAACAATGACGTTCTGCCTTTCGGATATGCTACCAATGCTCTTATCGGCAGAAAAGAATATAATTCCCTGAATTATCCTTACTCAGTGGAAGCTCTTTTCAATAATATAATAGTTGAGGATAAGACGGAAAAGTCATTTTCATCTGATATAAAAAAGGTACGCTCCATCAACTTTACAGAGTGCGACCAGATAAAGCGTGAATGGGGAAAATACACCATTGACGCTAAAAAGCCTTTCACTCAGGAGATAACGCTTCCCGAAACGCTCACGAATAATGAGATAATGTTTGTATCTTTCAATGTGAACAACGATATAAAGGGTGGCAGAAAGGACGCTTGGGTGTCCATAAACGGCAATAAAAACAAGCTCACTGCACCTGATTGGAAGTATTACAATAATAACAGACGTTTTGAATATGTCATAACCACAGGTCAGGACTATAGCGCAGACAGCGTTAAGGTGAATTTCTCTGACGGCAAGTATGAGATAACCAACGTTCGCTGTTATGTCATCGACAAAGACAGCCTTGTGCGTGACGTTGACCCGTTCATGATAGACAAGAAGACCTCTCACGGAGATGTGATAAACGGCACTATAGACGTTAAAAATGACGGCTATTTCACCATTTCCATTCCGTATACCGACGGCTTCACCGCTGAGATCGACGGCAAAGAGGTTCAGTGTGAAAAGACCGACACTGCATTCCTTGGCTTCAAGATACCAAAAGGCAGCCACAGCATAAAGATAACCTTTACCGCACCATTGCTCCACAAGGGCATAGTTCTCTCAGGGGCAGGCTTGCTGATATTCATAGCATGCGTTATTATTGACAGAAGAAAATCAAAAGCTTCAAAGTAGGAAAAAAATAAAAGCGACAGAAATTTATATCTGTCGCTTTTTTTGTCGTATGTTTAGGTTTGTCTATTCACTTATTACATAAAATATGATAAAATAACAGAGTGATTGTGTGACTTTTGTCAAAGGTTCTGTCTGAATCCCTCACCAATGGTAACATTTTCGTATGCAAGTTCACGCATTTTCAGCATTACGTCATGTGGAGTTTCTCTCATTCCGCCCGTTGCCCAATCTATTATTATTCCGCAATAGCCATGAGAATAAAAATCGGCAAAGAACTTCGCCTTATCGGAACGCTTTCTGGTTATAGCAACAGCGTGATAGAAAAATCTGATGAACAGCTTGTGCATACTTCTGAAAAGATAATGCTCAAATATCTTTTCGTTGCTTTTTAGCGTGTTTGAGTAAAAGCGCTTGTCTTTGAGCATATTTACGAGAAATCCTTCAAGACGCTCATACCAGTTGTCGTAATTTACGCCTTTGGTGATGTCAGCGAAAAGCTCGTGAAGATAGATATAGCTCAAAAGCTCATATTTATCCTGAAAATGGTAATAAAAAGACTGGCGGTTAAGACCGCACTCACCTGTTATATCAGATATGGATATTTTATCAAAGGGTTTTTGCTCGCAGAGTTTTTTCAGTGAATCACACAAAGCACTTTTGGTTATCGCAGAGCTTGACATTTAACTACATTCCTTTCAGATTCATAACGACAAAAGGTCTTTTTTGAGAAAAAATCAGACTAAGCTAAATTAATGTCAAAAAAGCAGACAATTTGCGCTAACTTTTATTATATCATAAATTTATGAAATTTCAATAACTTTTTATAAATATTTTATCATTATCATATTTTTCACAGGGGGAAACGGCATGAAAAACAATATCATCACAGAATTTATAAATGGTCAAAGCTGTAGAGCGTATGAAGCCTTGGGGGCAGTAAAAATAGAGAACGGCATAAGATTTTCCACCTATGCGCCCCATGCAAGGAAGGTAGAGCTTTGCCTGAATGGAGATATTATCCCTATGGAATGTGATGAACGTGGGGTATGGAGCGTTGAACGCCCTGCAAAAGAGGGTGACATTTATCAGTATGTTATCACAACGCCTACTCTTGAAAAGCACTACCGCTCAGACCCTTTTGCGGTGTACAGCGAGGTAAGACCGAAAAATGCGTCTGTGGTGTATGATATCGACAGCTATAGCTGGAATGACCAAGAATGGCTCTTAAAGCGTGACAAATGCTATGAAAAGCCTATGAACATATATGAGGTGCATTTCGGCTCGTGGCGCATAAAAGAGGGAAAAGAAGAAACCGACCGCTTTTACACCTATGAAGAAATGATAGACCTGCTCATACCTTATGTAAAGGAAATGGGCTATACCCATATCGAGCTTCTGCCACTGACGGAATATCCTTATGACGGCTCATGGGGCTATCAGGTGTCGGGATATTTCTCCGCAACCAGCCGTTACGGCGACCCTAGAGGGCTTATGAAGTTCATAGACGCTTGTCATGCGGAAAATATCGGCATTATTCTGGACTTTGTACCCGTACATTTTGTCCGTGATTTCTATGCCCTGCACATATATGACGGAAGCTTCCTCTTTGAAAGCGACAATGAGTATGACAGATACTCCGAGTGGGGTACTGCCCTGTTTGACTACACAAAGCCTCATGTGCTTAGCTTTGTAAAATCCTCAGTTAATTTCTGGATAGAAAAATATCATGTTGACGGATTGAGATATGACGCAGTTGCAAACCTTATCTATCGTCACGGCCACACTGATGACGCTGTGAACGACAGCGGTATATGGTTCTTGAAGAACACTAATTACACCATTCAGAAAATGCACCCTGACGTTATGCTTTTCGCAGAAGATTCCACAAACTACACAAAGGTCACTGCCCCTGTAGAGTTCGGCGGTCTTGGCTTTGACTATAAATGGGATCTGGGCTTCATGAACGATACCATCAATTATATAAAGACTCCGCCTTTTGAACGCAGAAATCATCACAATAAAATGACTTTCTCCATGAGTTATTTCTATAATGACCTTTTCATTCTTCCTTATTCCCACGACGAGGTAGTTCACGGCAAGAAAACCATGGTGGATAAGGTGTTCGGCAGTCAGCAGGAGCAGTTTGCTACCATAAGAGCACTGTATACTTTCCAGTTCACTCACCCCGGCAAGAAACTCAATTTCATGGGCAACGAGCTTGGCGAATATCTTGAATGGCGTGATGAAAAAGAACTGGGCTGGAATTTGCTCACATATCCTATACACGATTCATTACACGAGTATGTGAAAGCACTCCACAAGCTTTATCTCGAACAGCCTGCACTGTATAAGTCCGACTATAATTCCACATCTTTCCGCTGGATAGACGCAGACAACAAAAATCAGTGCATTTATGCCTACCGCAGAAGCGACCCTTCCGGCAAGACGCTTTATATGGTGTTCAATTTTTCCGGAAGCTATCAGAACTATAGCTTGAAGGTAGAGCAAAACGGAGCCTACAAAGAGCTTCTCAACTCTGACCGTGATATTTATAGTGGATCAAACTGCATAAACAGCGGCCTTTATACCACAAACTATAAGCTGCCACTCAGACTCGCACCTCTCAGCAGCGTTATAATTACCACAGAATGAGAAAAAAATATTAAAAATCATAAAATACTATTGCAAAATGGCGAAATATGCGTTATAATATGAGTGTATGTAATATACAACATTTACACCAAAATCATTTGAGAGGAGTTATGTAAATAATGGTTTATTCTCACGAAGTTGAAACAATGTGCCCTATCGCTCAGGGCGTTGCTCACGGTGCAGCTCCAATTCCAGAAGAAGCAAAGTGGGTAAAAGCTAAGGAAATCAAGGATATCTCAGGCTTTACACACGGTATCGGCTGGTGTGCTCCACAGCAGGGCTGCTGCAAGCTGACACTTAACGTAAAAGAGGGCGTTATCCAGGAATGTCTCGTTGAAACTATCGGCTGCTCAGGTATGACACACTCTGCTGCTATGGCATCAGAGATCCTTCCAGGCAGAACAGTTCTCGAGGCTCTTAACACAGACCTCGTTTGCGACGCTATCAACACAGCTATGAGAGAGCTTTTCCTCCAGATCGTTTACGGTCGTTCACAGAGTGCATTCTCTGAGGGCGGTCTTGTAGTAGGCGCTGGTCTTGAGGACCTTGGTAAGGGACTTCGTTCACAGGTAGGTACTATGTATGGTACACTTGCAAAGGGTCCTAGATACCTTGAAATGACAGACGGCTATGTTACAGGTCTTGCACTTAACGAAGATGACGAGATCATCGGCTACAAGTTTGTAAACTTCGGCAAGATGATGGACTTCATCAAGGCTGGCGACGATGCTAACACTGCTTTTGAGAAAGCACAGGGTCAGTACGGTAGAGTAGCTGACGCTGTTAAGATCGTTGACCCAAGAAAAGAATAAGGAGGATTTGTTACAATGGCTTTATTTGAATCATATGAGAGAAGAGAAAAGCAGATCCTTGCTGTTATCAATCAGTACGGTATCAACACTATCGAAGAGTGTGCTGACGTATGCAAGGCTAAGGGTCTTGACATTTATAAGCTCGTTGAGGGCATTCAGCCTATCTGCTTTGAGAACGCTAAGTGGGCTTACACAGTAGGCTGCGCTATCGCTATCAAGAAGGGCTGCACAAGAGCTGCTGACGCTGCTGCTGCTATCGGCGAGGGACTTCAGGCTTTCTGTATCCCTGGCTCTGTAGCTGACCAGAGAAAGGTTGGTCTTGGTCACGGTAACCTCGGCAAGATGCTTCTTGAAGAGGATACAGAGTGCTTCGCATTCCTCGCAGGCCACGAATCATTCGCTGCCGCTGAGGGTGCTATCGGTATCGCTGAGAAGGCTAACAAGGTTAGAACAAAGCCTCTGAGAGTTATTCTTAACGGTCTTGGCAAGGACGCTGCGCAGATCATCGCTAGAATCAACGGCTTCACATATGTTGAAACAGAAATGGATTACTACACAGGCGAAGTTAAGGAAGTATTCCGCAAGGCATACTCTGACGGTCTGAGAGCTAAGGTAAACTGCTACGGTGCTAACGACGTTACAGAAGGCGTTGCTATCATGTGGAAGGAAAATGTTGACGTTTCTATCACAGGTAACTCAACAAACCCAACAAGATTCCAGCACCCAGTTGCAGGTACATACAAGAAGGAAAGACTTGAGAAGGGCAAGAAGTACTTCTCAGTTGCTTCAGGCGGAGGAACAGGTAGAACTCTGCACCCAGATAACATGGCTGCTGGTCCTGCTTCTTACGGTATGACAGATACAATGGGAAGAATGCACAGCGACGCTCAGTTTGCTGGTTCTTCTTCAGTTCCTGCACACGTTGAGATGATGGGTCTTATCGGCATGGGCAACAACCCAATGGTTGGTGCTACAGTTGCTTGCGCAGTTGCAGTTGAAGAATCGTGGAAACGATAATCACAGGCTTGTTACCCGCATCGCAAAAGCAAGGATAAATAATGGTTTATCTATAACTGAAATATGTAAACTAACAGGATTGAGTTATGATAATTACATCAAGTATGAACGTGACGAAGTAAAGGATCAATATAAAGACTTTGATACTTTGAAAAAAATATCTGATGTACTAAACATAAATCTTATGAATGATTATTTGTCCTTTAAAACACACTCAAAGGAAAAAGTTTGCTCCTATATGGAATTGCACAATCTATCTATACGCAAATTGGCTAAGATATGCAATGTTAGTATTACAACAATAAAAAACTGGCGTAATGGAAAGTGTTCTCCCTCCTATGAGATGTGGCAGAGAATATTTAAACAATAGACTTTACAATTTGTAAAAAATGAAAGCAGGGTATTATTTTAATGCCCTGCTTTTTGTTTCATTTTTTCTATTTTTAGCAAAAAAATAAGGGTATGCCACAACGAACACACCCTTATCTTCTTATTTACAACCAATTATTAGGTCGTACCAAATACAAATATGTTTCAACTCACTAGCTGTAGCAATACTACAACTGACATATATAATATAGCATAAAAAAATCTATTTGTCAAGACGTTACAAACTTTTTTTATATTTTTAACTAGCTATAAATTTGGCAATCATTTTACTGCAATGTAAATAAAAAAGGTGTATTCATAAAGAACACACCTTTTTCTTGCAACTTAATTAGTTACACATAGAATACAAATATATTTCAACTCACAAGCTATGGCATCGCCATAACTGACATTTATACTATATCAGATTTATAGTGGTTTGTCAACACGTTTTACTATGTTTTGTATCATTGTACAAATTTGGCTTGTTATTTTTGCTGTTTTGTACATATAAATTTTATAAGACTTTTATAAGACTTTCATAAAACTCTGTCTTATAATTTTCTAATAAAATCCTTGTAATTTTTTAATAAAATCTTTATTTTAAATATTATGGGTATTTCCCCAACTAAGAATTTCTCTTTATCTGAAAGTGGATGATGATCTGAAAATGGATGATGTTCTGCACCTTGATAAAGTATTTTTCTGTATATGGCTAACTCTTCATCTGTCATATTTCTTTGTTCTCCTACAATGTTTGTAAGGATATCAATATAAGCTATCGACTTAGAATTTTCTTTTTCCATATCATTTCCTCTTCTTAACTTTTACATAATACTTAGATTTCTCTTGCTTCAATTCTCGTATTTGCTTTTTCATTTTGTCTACATCTTGTTTCAATATCTCCACATTCTGTTTCATTAACATTATTTCTATATCTTGTTTCATAGTTTCTTTTCTATTTTCCCTACAAGGTTTATGCCCATACTCGTTTTCCCAAATACAGGGCTCGATATTAGGCTCACAAGGGATTCCGTGCATTATCTTATAAACATCTTCTTCAATGCCCATTGTATACAATTCTCCTTTATATTTATAAATATCTGTTTTTCATCTTTCTTATGAAATTATTCTGAATATATTTCTTATAGGGTACTAGAAATTAATCTAGTACCCTAAAATTATTTTTGAACCAATGTCAGAAGTGGGTAAATACCAAACTCGGCATTGGCTGGTCTTGCGTGAATTGTTCTTTTATCAATGTCATAATATCCGTAACAATTCATACCCGAATATGACGATAGCCACATTCCACCAGTAGTATCATAACCAAAGCCTGTTAAAGCTGTAGTAATTGGCTTGTTTGCAAAGTATGGCAACTGTGACTCCATGCCTGAATTGTCATAACAACCCGATGTAACATAATGTCCGAAAATCTCAGGTTCACTCGGTAATCTAAGCGAATAGGAGGTATAGCTATCACTATAGCCATAGTTTTCCACACTTCTTCCACCACCATTGACATAAGTGTAACTTGTGGCTGATTTGTTAATCATAAGTGGTAATGGGTCTGAAAACTCAGCAAGATTATTTCCAAAAATATTTTTAAAATGCGCAGTATAAACAGGCATAACCTTTTGCTGAATGAATGTTTGAGAGTATGCGTGAACATCACCTAAACCTGTAGCGTTATCAATAACATTTGTTCCTATTGGTGAACCAAAAGGCATAAATGTATATGACCGTTTTCCACTTGAGGCTTTTGTAGTCCTAAGAAAATCCACAGCTACACATACAAAATAAGTATCATACTCTACCGTTTTTGTACTTTCTTCACCATTGACGATACAAGGAACATTTTCAATAGTTCCTTTTAATTTCAATTCTGTACCAAGACCCAATTCGGAAATATCGCCACGATTTATTTGACCGAGAAGCCCATCTATATTATCTGAATCATTACAATTCCATGTGCCACCTGCGGTATGAGCATTACGATTTAATTTCTCCATGCGAACACAACTTCCACTCAGAATAGATATTTCATCTGTGTTTCTTTTAACAGAGGTAGTCAAATTTTCTATTTGGCTTGTAATATCTGCCGTACCGTCATTGTTCATAAGCTCCGTTTGGTTTGCCAGTGAACTAAGCTTGTTATCAGTTTTGTTGTATATACTTACGCTCATTTGGTCTTTTCACCACCCTCGTTATCCTCGCTTTCATACTTCTCCCCAGTGATTTCCTCATACTGCTCAGGGGTTATTTTTCCCCTGTCGGCAAAATCCTTGACCTGCTCAGCAGTGTACAAACCTAAATCATACAACCTCTTGACTTTTCTATACATCTTCCTCTTCCTCTCCAATTAGAGTATCAGTCATCAGTGCAGTATATAGCACCTGAGCTTCCAACTCATCAACCTTTGTAGCCTTCTTTGGTTGGAAGTCTTCTTGTGATAATCCTAACTTCTCAACCATCTTTTTCTGCAACTCTGTCATGTTGTACCTCCTACTTCTGATAGTTTCACGATGTATTCCTCTTCTGACGGCACTGGTATGCGATAACTGTCACCATTGCTTTTTTTGAACGTTACGCTACCCAGTGCTTCGACCTCCATGTTTCGCAGGAAGTCATCAGGCAGTATCGAGGATATATCTGTTACTATAGGGTTTGCTAGTTCGTAGTATAGGATAACGCCCTGCATTGCCTGTTTGAATGCGGTGGCATCGGTGTAGGACGTATCGTTGACATGTACACATCCGTCAACGTTTGCATTAGTCGTTATGCCTGTTACATTGGTTTTGCCCCAAAGCTCATTTTGCGTTTTGGCTGGATATTTTGAACAGAGAATGTTTGGTGCAATATCGTAATTTTTGGTTAACTTCTGTCCTTTTAGTTGAAACGTCTCAAACGACACACTATCACCGACACGCCAACTTAGCGTCCCCAAATCAACGCTGCTCACGCACTGAACGTATCGTTTATTCTCATAATCAACGTAGTTTCGTGCCGTTCCTGCACTCCAGCCGTAGCCAGGCAGATTGCGGATTGCCTCTGGAATTTGGTAGGCGGTCTGATAGAATGGAGAATAATTGGTAGCGGTATCACCATTTTCTAGCTGAACGTCATAGATCATGCCCACTATGGTGCACAGTGACACAAAATCAGTGTCGGCTACGAACGTAACTACTGCCTGATATTCTGTGTTTGCCGCATAACCTACTTCCAACTTTATCAGCGAACTATCATGTGCGTATGATGTGTTTTTCCCTTTTTGCAGTGACCACCGCAAACCGCCTTGATTAGCTGCATTTGACTTTACTTTGAATGACAGCGTATACTTATTTTCAGCAATAGTCGGAATATTTAGGGCAGTTGTCGTCAACCCCTTTGTGTAAATAACACCATTTTCAACCTTGTTTACATTCGCTCCATGATAGGTTTTGTCAGTATAGTCAAACAAATTCTTTCCCTGCTCCACGACCTCTTCCGTGCCTGCACTAACAATCTCACCGTCAATGACCTCAGAATGACCACCTATTGACTTCACCGACATCAGCTTTGCCCCTGTAGGAATAGTCTTGGCATATGCCGTATCGCTGTCAGTTTCAAACTGGTGTGTTATGCCGTTGCCCAAGTCATACAGTGCATTTACCCTGCGTTGCAACTCTTTGTCCGTTAGTTTCACGTTAGCTATCTCAGCAGTATTCTCAGCAATTTTTCCAACAGCCGTTACATAATCGTCTGGCAGGCTATCAGCCACCGCCTGTGCTGTCTGCGCAGCGGTTTCAGCGGCTTTGCGGTCTGCGGCGACCTGTGCGGCTATCTTTTCCATTTCCGCCTTATCGTATAAAATCACCGTTTCATCATCAGTGATATATACGATTGTTCCGTCTTTTATAGTGGATTTATCAACAGCTTCCCACTCGGCTTTTGTACCAATCCATTTTTCGCTTTCAATCTTGTTACCTAATGCGGTGACAGACTTTTTAGCATTAGCCGCCATACCTCTAGCAATAATATCTGTAGCCATAAATCCACCTCCTTAATATGTGATCGTTCCCCAAATTTTGTTTACACCCTTGACATTTTTAACAGTTACGCTATAGTAGCCACTAACATCTCCTGCATAAACATTTTCCGTTGTAATCGTATCAACTGTTGAGAAGTCACTTAGATCGACCATCATAAGCACTTCCTCTGCACCATTCTGAGTCAGTTTTCCTACAACCTGAAAACTGCCAGTTCCCGAAGCCTGTACTTTAAAGTCAGCACCAATGCCAACTTTCAGCTCAAAAGCTTTTCCATTTTCGTACAGGTTTCCGTTTGTAGCACAATACGCCATAAATCATCTTCCTTTCATATAACTAAAATATAACAAGGGCGAAGCTGTGTTACCTCGCCCTTTAATAATGATATTACTTAATAGCGCTCGCAAGCTTCTTAATAAACTTCTCGCCTGCAATACTATTCTGCTTATATCCCCACTTCTTCAGCAGAGCATTAACAGCCTTTTCAGTACCGTCACCAAAAATACTGTTCTCGTCAAGTGTGACGTTATGAAGTTTTCTTGCCTTGGCTATAATGAGCATTTCTTTTAATGCAAGTACGCCATTGGTCTTATTGCCCTTTTTATAACCAGACTTTTCAAGTGTTGGCAGTTCCTTTGTCTTTTGCTTTTTAAAACCATTAAGACCTTTTTCTTTTATAATTGCAGTAAAATCTTTATAGGCATAATTGCAATCACAGTTTCCGTTTACACCTGAAACCGAGCCTTTACTTGTGTACTGCCACATACCATAGCTACCACTGTATGAAGGCTTTGACTTGTCAAATTCAGCAAGCCATATACAATATTTGTTTTTACAATCGCTAGGAACTTTACTGTTAAGAAAAGCAGCATAGCTATAAAGCATAACATAGTATTTTTTCTTTTCACAATAACCGCAAAAAGCATTAATTATACTACCTATAGTAGAAGCCGATAAATCATACTGTGAACTATCTTCTATATCAAAAGCGATAGGCATTTCAAAAGTTTTGCCCTTGATTGCTTCAAGAAATACTTCAGCTTCTAATTCGGCATCTGCTGATGTTAGAGCATATGAATACCAGTAAGCACCTACTTTAAGCCCTGCTGACTTAGCTTTCTTATAGTTAGTTTCAAAGCACTCATCTTTTTGATCGATATATTTGCCGTAGCCTGCGTTTATCATAACAAAGTCATATCCTGCCTTTTTTACTTTGTTAAAATCTACATTAGTACCCTGCCAATGTGAAACATCTATACCTTTTATTGTTGTTGCCATATTTATCTTCCTTTCCAATTAATCTTCCTTTACAGGCAGCTTGTTCAATTCGTCCACACAGTTATGTACAAAACTATTGCCACCAATAGACGAATAGCTTTCGTATAGCCTTGCGAGATTTTCCTTTTCATATAATGAAATACTATTTTCTTTCATTCTTGAATTGTAAATCACTAAAATCGAATTTCTTAACGTAGCTTGCAAAGCCAAACTCTGTTTTTGTAGTTCGGCTTCCATGCCCTTGTTCTGTTCTACCTGTCTTTCCACTAATGCTGTTAGTTTATCTATTTTTTTATTTAGATTATCTTTGTCACTTGTTTTTGAGATCCACCCTACAAATCTATTTCTTATTGGTTTAACAATAATTGTTATCAATGCTAAAATGGTTGTAATACTTCCACAGTAGGTAGCAATTTCCTTAACTGCGTTCATAATTACTCACCGCCATTCTTAACCTCATTAATAAAATCTGTAAGTGATTTATAATTCATATCCTTAACAGCACTTTCAAGCAAGATAACAAGCTCTACATCAGAAATCTTGACACCCTTTTCTTCGAGCAAAGTAAGCATAGTTTCTTTAGCCCTTTCAAGCTTTTCTGTACCGTGAACGTCTTTATAAATTTGCTCTATGTATTTGACCGTTGTACTTGCAACATCTTTCTTAATGCTGTCATTTGCAATTTTTGTATACTTTGATTTAACAAAGCCAACAATAGCTGTCATAACCGCTGTTAAAATTACAGGTAAATACTCTGTAATCATCTGAGTAATAATCTCTTTCATAACTTTTCCTCCAATGATAAAAGAGGGTTATTAGCCCTCTTTTATTTCAGTATTATTTTTATATGCGTTTCATCAATACGTTTGATAACTCTATAACCACTATCTGACTTGGTTGCCACGCCATTCACACTAGCCGTACAATATCCATTGACTTCGCACGTTCCGTCATCTTGAACTACTAACTGTCCTAGCAAACCAACTTTGCCATATTCTTTTCTTGCCCCACGAGGAATATATTCAAGCGTATCGTTATAGTTTTCATTCACTATAGGATTGTGTGACTCGTCATAAATTAATCGTCCATAAACGTCTGTTTTATACTTATCGTGCCAATCCAATTCAGCAGAGTTACCAACAATAGACGGATTAGCTGATATAACACCAAGGATATAGTCGCCCTTATTTGCAAGTTTGATTTTATCACCGTCAAGCGTAACAAACAAACCAATTCTGTCTTGATTTTTAGTGTTGCCGTCAAGCCATTCAAAATATTCGGCATAGTCAGCACCTATAGTTTTGTACGCACCGCCAGCATAGATATTGCCTGAAAAATCCACTTGCATTGCAGAATTTTCAAGTGCAGAACCATTTCCTATATTAAATAGTATATTGGCGTTTTCTGAACTTTTATAAGTTTGTTTTGCATTGACACCTATAATAGTTTGATTATCTGCTGTGGCACGATTATGCGAACCTGCGACAAGACAATTATCATAATTGATAATTTCATTGTTATATCCAAATACAGCATTATTGGTTGCCATTTGGTCTTTAGTTTTATCGCCCTTAACAGTATTCAATGTACCAACTATAATACTATCAGCCACACCCTCTAGCAAATTATTCATGCCGTTAATATATGTGTCACGAGAATTGGAAATAGTATTTTTTGCACCGCTACAATCAACTGCCGCACTATACTCAGACGTGTTCCACATACCGCTAATGCGATTAGAAAAACCGCCAACGCTAGTGTTATTAAAACCTGTCAGAGAATTTAAGCTGCTATTTTCACGAGTATAGTTCACTAACATCCTCAGCATACTATTTGTTTTCATTTCTGAAAAATCAATGTACTTATTACTATCATAAGTATACTCATAACAATGGTTTGCTTGACCCTCGATATGGTTATAATCACCATGAGCGATATTTTCAAGATGAATGGTAATCTGTTCTGTACCGTTAGGGTCTATAGTATACCAATATGAATTACCATAGTAATTAAACTTTTCGGAAACATGACTACCGCCACTATCAACGTATTCAATAAATCGTCCCACATTAGAATTTTGGCTTCCAAGAGGTACAGGTTTACCATTCCTAATAGCAATGTAACCGCTGTTTATACCTCCACCACGAAAATAGATCCACACACTATCCCCCATACTTAAAATCTCGCCTGATTTATTTAGAAAAGATTTTTCAGCACCATTATATTCTAGTAACGAAACAACGGCTGTACAGTTTGTAGAGTCATAGCTTTTAACTGTTCCGTAGGTGTAGCCAATTGTTTTTTTGTTGTCTTGGCTTTCCTTAATTAGCTTATTCATTTTAGACATTTCACACACCGCCTTTACGAATAATCAGCTAAAACCATTTTACAGTTACCTACATAATTAACGCCATTTATTGTGAATTTTACAACAGTTCCGTCAGCAGGGAATACACTGTCTTGACCCATATACACATAAAATATTCCGTCAGTTTTAGCAGCATACTGACCCTCAATTGTACTATTCAATGGTATATTAAAATCAACTTGTGGTACAAGGTTCGTACCGCCATTGTGTAAACTTTGGCTAAACATATTATACAAGCTTGCCATTTTACTTCCTTGATGACCTGAGTTTGATGTTGGTGTAAAGAAACCTGTAATTTCTGTATTGTCAGATAACTTTCTCATTTTTGCAATAGCCCCACCTAATACATAGTCATTGTCTCCACTTTTAAACAAAATTAACATTCCTTGACTAGTAGTGTATGACATAATACTATCAAACTTGCTATAGGTAAAACTAACATAGTCAGCATATGGTGATGTTTTAGTGGAGTCATATTCACCACACCCAGCCCAATAACGTGACTTTGCAGGGTCAAACATTATTCTAAAGTACGTTGTACCATCAATCCAAAATGTCAAAGTGTTATAATCGGTGGACTCACTATCAGGATAATTTGTTTCAATTTTACTCCAAGCCCACTTATCTTCAAAAAATGTTTTTAAATCTGCAAACACAGTTTCAGAAGAAGTTTGATTTGGAGTACAAGTATAAGTATTTATCATCAGTTATCACCATCCAATTCTGCATTACCGCTTATTCCAATAGCTCCACGAGCGTTAGTATTTGTTTCGTTCATATCAACATAATTGATATTATGCTCTATACAGTATTTAACAACAGGCAAACAATTTGCGTTTGTGGTATCGGTTATACCATTTCCATATGTGAAAATAGTTCCGACTTGTACATTATCAAGGGTACTAAAATCGGTCATAGTTAAATTATTATATTTCCCAATTTCTGCGTTAAAAGAAGTATGGAAAATAATTTGACCTACACTTTTACTCTTTATTGAGCCGTTGGCTAAAGTACAACCATTTGGAATAGAAATGTTATTCACGGAAGTAACCTGAATAGCATTGCTCATAATTTCTGTTGTGCCATTTGCTACCGTAATATCAGATTTGTTCATTGGAACACGGCACAGTTTGTTTCCTTGATAAAGATTATCATTAATAACTTTAAAGGTGGTATTGGCACTATTCACAGTAAACTTGTTTAATTTCGGGCAATTATTAAATCCTGTAAAGCTAATCAACGAATTTCCAATAACAACTGTTGTCAACGCAGAACAATTATTTACGCCCGATACAGACAAAGCCATATTTGGAATATAAAATGTTACAATGGCATTATTGTTTAAACCACCAATCTCTTTTACTTTTCCGTCACTCATGAATGATAGGCTTCGCAATTTAGGGCAATCATTAAATCCATTCACATTTTCACAAGAATTTTCTATCCTTAAAGTTGTCAGATTAGGCATATCGTTACAACCCTCAACGTCAACCACATAGCCTGTAGTCGCTGAAGTTAATGATATTAAATTATTCATACAGTTCTCAGGTATAGTTTTTAAACTTATACTATTTGTCATTGGCAATTTTGCCATATTAGGCATATTGCAAAACGATCCGCTTTCAAGCGTGATACCATTGCTGTCGGTCACATTGCCATAAATTACAACATTAATCATATTACCACTATAGCCATTAAAAGCGTTTTTAGGTATTTTAGTAGTACAATTACCCGATTGAAAGTCTAAACTTAGATTTATGTTTGCTGATGTATTACTTGCAAAACCATCGGTGTCGTTAATATTAGTAGATCGCCCAATTTGTATAGTTTGAAGTCCAGATAAATCTCCATCAATACCTTTGCCCATAAGATAAAATCTTCCCTGCACTGTTGCGGGATAAATAACTAAACTTGTTGTTTCTTTATTTACATACACTACACATTTATTTGTAGTTGCCGCTTTGATGTTTAAGTTTCCAACAACATGACTTCCTTTTAGTATCTCGTTTTGTTTTATTTCTTCGACACCTGTTTGCTTATCAACTGAAACCATTGGTGTGAAATTCAAGGTGTAAGGTAGTTCCAAACCATTAACAAATGTGCTATTAGTAAGAAACGATTCAGAGTGTGAAATATCACAGTATGCTACAGGAAATGTAATCTTGGTAAGCTTTTTACAACCTGACAATACACCCTTGCTAGTCGAAATATTTGTAAGATTAGCAGGAAAAACAAAGTCTGTCATATTCTCAAATCCGTTTCCCATAGGTGAAGTGAGGTAGGTAGCTTTTACTTTGGAACAATCTATCTTTGTAGTTGTTCTTTTATCAAAAGCATTGTCAAAGTTAGTTAAATCATCACTCTCAGACACAATAGTTGTATCGTGTGTACCCAAAAAATAATTCTTTTTAAATGTTGAAATTGTGTTTGTGTTACGTCTGGCTACTTCGTTGTCATCATAACGTATCAAGCAACGTGACGGTGACATAGATTGAAATTCTACCGTACTATCTGCCGACAATGTATTGGTAACTGTAACTTCATTTCCTGTTATCCATTGAGCTATCAATGTTGTGTTGTTATTTGGTACAGTGTATACGTCACCATAATTGTATTTATTGCCTTGACTATCCGTCCATGCAAACAATTTATTCTCGTTATACATATCCCCACCTTGTAAAACGATTTGTTTATTAGGGGTTTGGTTAATACTTTTATAAGTGATAGTGTTTCCATCTTTGTCCTTGCCACCATTCGTGTTATAAGATATTGTCACTGTATCACTTAAAGTTTCACAGTAAATCGAAATACAATCTGTATCAAATGGCAGCCATTGTAGATTAGTGGCTTCAATACTCATTTCAGTAGCCGATAAAGGCATTGTAATAGAATTTACGATAAATAACTGTTTGTCAAAATTATAATAATCATTACTAACCCTAACGGTATTATCAACATTCAGATGTGGAGTGATCGGCAGATTATAACTAATACCTGTACTCATACAAGTATGTTGTAATAACATATATTCGGCTTGTTGCCTACACTTTTCCTCTCCGCTTTCTTCACTTGTATCTCCTAGGGGTATATAATAAGTGCCACCATCTAAGCCCTTATAGCCAATAGCATTTATGTTTACAGGTGATTGTGGGTTTTCATTTTTAGCTGTGTACGAATAAATTTCACCACTTGTATTGTCTGTTGTAACTGTAATAATGTTTACACCGTCATAATTATAAGTATAATTAATATCCGTTTCTGTAATTTCGGTTTCACTCAATTCAAATTGTGGTGATAAATGACGATACCAAGAAGGTAAGTTATAGTTGAAAACTCTTTCCATTCTCAATCTGCCATTGACATCGTAATAGATATTAGCACCATACATTTCGGCAATCTTATCAAAAATTTCACCAAGATAACCACCCTCGTCAACCACGATGTCGTCATACAAAGTTACATTATAGAATATAGGGTCAATAATCGGCTCAACAGGGTCAAGAGGTATGTTATTACCCAAATCAAGCATAAGCGTGTCCTTAATTAAAGTTGCAATATTCGTTCCTTTTTTAGAATTAGTTACACTAGCCTGATACTCAACAAGGCACATTCTAGCATTTAATGTTCCATCAAGAAAACCATATTTATCAACACCCTCAACATTTAATCGTCTACCATTAGAGTTTGCTGACTTTGTAATAAAAACACCTTGCGGAAACCAATAAAGATCTTCGTCAACTTGCAAGCCGATGAAGATTTTGAATTTTCGATTGTACCAAAATGAGCTATCTTTTTGAGGTATATATTTACCGCTTCTATCAATAATAGATAAAGAGCAAGACCTACGGCAGCCTTGCTCTTTATTAATTGTTATTGAACCATCTGTAGAAGATAAGTCACTTGTTATTTCGCCAATAGCACCTTCATAGTGTGATAAAATTTCCATTTTAACATACATTTTTCGCATTGGTTTATGTAACTCGGCAAGATAAGCATTGTCTATTTTATTATAATAATCCATAACACTTTCCTACCTCCTATCTAATAATTATTACATCGTTTATATCTTCAACTTCAATCCAATCATACTTAATATTAGTCAGCCCTAATACACTTGTGCTATCATAAATTCTAGTAGGATTATCTGAGATATTTATAATCCAAACATCGCCCTTATGAGATTTTAGCATAAAATCATTCTTGCCTTTAATAAATTTAGTCCATGCTTTTACTCTGTCAATATTATCGACTATTTGCCCATCAGGGCAATTAATTGTTAAAAGATCAGCAGAGAAAGAACCACTCTCGTAATCTGTTACTGTTCTAGTTGTTTTTGGCTTAATACCTGTTCCTGTATGTACTGCAAGACCAATATTTGATGTAATATCATTATCGGTCATACCTGTTATAAACTCCCAACACTCAGAAATAGCATAATACTTTTTATTATATTTTGTACCCAAATTAGTTAAAGAGTATATAAACCAACCGTCCTTATCTACCGATACTTGCTCTGATTTATATGGTTTGTAATCTCCATAACAAACATAATATTCATAAGTCTGCTTATTACCAACTGTTGTGTCAAAAAAGCTCTTTGTATTAGTAGTACCAAGAAAAACATAATCTTCTTCATTTACATTACGTCTAAAAATCTTTGCAGTACCACTAAGAGTTGTATTCCATGACAGCATTGCTATACGATTATTAATTATTAGACAATTAAAGTTGTTTACTAAATCACCTAACTCGTTGCCTTGAAACGATACTCTTTTGCTAAAATGATACATTTTATCGTCAAGTGTCATAATCTCACTAACAACACAATATGAATTTCCTGCTTGCATAGCATAGAAATCATAGTTGAGTCTGAAATTATAAATTGCAGGACTCTCGTCAATTAATTTCTGCGTTTCGCTATAAACAGTAAATTTTGCACCTTTCACAAACTGAGTATTTGCAGGGCAATAAATTATAGCCATTCCAGTAGCAGTATTGTAGTTAGAAATAAAACCATTAATACCCTCGGTAACATGACCCTCTGTTCCACTAGGCTCTACCTCTATAGTAATACACTTATTTACTATATTTTCACCTATGCTTTTACCAAGATTGACCTGAGTTGTGTCATTTGTACTGTCCTGAATAGTTCCGTCATAGACTGCATTTGAATTAATTATCTGATACAAATAATACTTATAATATTTCAAGCCGACATGATTAGGGTGAGTGTACGTTGTTTCACAATGTATTGGTTTAGTAGAATTGTTTTCATTTACTTCAGCCGTCACAATACAATCAGGGTCATTTCTGCATTTTACATAATGCGGTTTGTCTATAAAGTAATTAGTAAATATCCTAAATTCAGTGCCTACTTTTGGTGTAGTTGTAAAAGCAGATTTCAATGTAACCATGCCTGTTTTGTAGTCATACTTTTCAATAAACCTACGTTCCTCACCTATCTCCATGTATGCACCACCGACTAAGTAATTTGAACCGTCAGCACGTTCATAATAATAAGCGTCTTTCAAATTGCCTATTTCCTTGTTTATGTAAAATGATGTTGAAGAACCTGCTCTCTGAATTTTTCCACGGCAGAAATACATATCATACAAACCAACACCATCTCCATATTGAGTGTCGTCAGCTATGGTCGTAGGGTCTGTTTGAAAAAGAATGTATCGATATTGGTAATCATGACCATTCTCGGCAATATCGTTAAAAACTAACTCATTGACACCAACTTTATCACCATTATAAAAGGTGTTTATGTCACCACCCTTTGGAAAATAAGAGTGATTAACTTCGCCTGTTTTAAGGTTTGTGTACTCGCACAATGCCCAACGCATAGCCGAACCTGCCGTACAATTAAACTGATAACTGAAGTGTGGCGCACGATCATATTCACCATTTGTGTCCTTATGCTTATCTATCTTTACAACCTCATCATCAGGAAATACCAATGTAGGAGTCATAATCATTTTTTTCTTCACCTCTCTTATTTTCCAAAAGATAAGAGCCACTAAATAATTAATGGCTCTTTATTACTTTTGTATTTATTTAATAATTTTTACCGACTATTCTATCCAAATCAGCCTGTTGCAGATAAGCATTCATCTGTTCTAAGAATGTTGTGCCGTCTGTTGTATTGACAGTATCGATCTGGAATACAATAGTTTTATTGTTTGTGTCACTTCTATTTTGAATATTGTTTAGTGAGGACATTTTTGTCCTTACCAAATCTGTTATACCGTTATAAATCTTATCTCCAATATAATTGACAAGGTTATCCGTATTAGCCACAAGGTTATACAGTTTTCTGCCTTGCTCTGAATTGAAGATAGTTTCAACTGCATTTGGCTTTCCATGAAGTTGAGCAAGCCCTGTATAATCATCAATACCACCTGAACGATATGGCTTAATAATGTTAAACTTACTCTTTAAAGCGTTAAGAATAGTTGTTAGTGCACCCTTATTCTTACCAAGCATAGGATTAGCCAAGAGTTCTGATGAAACCATTTTGCCGTACAGTTCAGATTTTAACTGTTCTGCTTGTGCTTCATCAAGCCCTGTTCCAACAGTTTCACCGTCATATTGAACAAGATACAAGCCATTCGATTTAGCACCCTCAACAGAAATATCAGAATAGTCAAGAGCTTCCCTAGCACGTTTTTTGCAATCCTCTAAGAACTTAGTCCTACCTTCCATAGTTTGCATTTCTTTTTCAGAAACGTTTGTCAACTGTTTTATGTAGTCTTTGTTCTTATTCGTAATATCTGTAACATAGTTTGATAAAGCTTCTTTTTCTTTCTTGTATGCCTCAATTTCTTTGCTTTTAGCCGTTATCTCTTTATCAACGCTCTCAATTTCCTTTTCAACCTGATCTGATAGCTGAGAACGATAAGATTGATATTTGCTCGCAAAGTCATTAAGAATATTCGTGTCTTGCTGTGCTATTTTGTCCGTCCAATTAACGCCTAAAATATCTTTGGCAAGCTGTTCATTTTCTGTATTAGTAGAACTACTGATAAGGTCTTGCCACTGTTGTTTATACTTATCCCACAGTGAAGTTTCCTTATCACGCTGTTTTTCAAGGTCAGATACACGTTTATCAGCACTCGCCTGTTCATATTCCTGCTGTGCCTTGTTTACTTCCTCGGTATTGGTTTCTAAGTGCCAACCACTAGCTTCAGAATAAACATTTACCTTTTTCTTTTTAGTATTTTCAAGATTATTTAACTTTTCCTGTAAGTCAATAGTATCTTGTTTTTCTTCATTAACAGCTTTAATGGCATCAATTTCAGCATTGTATCTGTCCTCAATAGCTGATTTCTGCTCGTCAATATAAGACTCCACTGTGTTTGCAACAGTTTCGTACTGAGAAATAATATCGTCAAGTTGAGTTTTTTGTTCTGCAAGAATATTCTTTTGCTCTTCGAGAACATCTTTCTCGTCCTCGGCTTTATCTATAAGGTCATCAAACGTTTCCTCATAAATTTTCTCAATATCATCTACAGACAGTTTAACTTCAGAAATAGAAGAAGCTACCTCTCCGAGTTTTTCAAGGCTTGAAATAAGACCCTCCACATTAGCCTTATCATTACCATTTGGCAAACTGTTTGATAGTTCTTTTAATCTGTCTGTTAATTCTTTAGGGTTTTGTCTTATCAGTTTCTTAACTTCTTCTGTCAGCTTTTCCGTGTTGCCTGAGAACTTAGCCAAGTCAGGATATGATTTAAACAGTTCAACTAAGTCACTATCCGAAATACTTCCGTCTTGCAGACTTGTTAAAGTATCTTTAAGTGATTTTGCTTTATTCTGAACTTCGTCAATATCGTCCGTCCACTCAGAAATATCAAAAGTACCTGTTGTTAATTTTGCAGGCAAAGTTTCAAAGAAAGTATTAACATAGTCAATTAAATCCTCGTCACCATTAGCCAAGTTGATTAACTTATCTTTGTATTTCTGAGTTAAATCATAAAGCCTATCAACATCGTCAATATTTTTATTTGCTACAGCATGACTATAACTTTCAGTAGCTTTCTGAGCTTCATCAAATGCTTTGCCAAATTCTTCACTTGTGTTATAGTTTTCAAGTGTTTTCTGAATTTCGTTGTATTTATCAACGGCATTAGAAAGTTTATCATATTCCTCTGTTGTGGTAGCAATTTCTTTCTGTAAATCAGTCAACCACTTGTTACGATTATCGTCTTTTGAAATGTTTGCCCATTTCTCGGATAATTCATCATAAACCTTTTGCATAGTATCAATACGTTCTTGCATTGTACCTGCAAAGTATAATGTATCATCATCGTAACCACTCATACCAACGTTATTGTATTTTTTAAGTATTTCGGCTACTTCTTTGTAATCGCCCCAATCGCCGTAATCACGAGAACCAACCTTGTTTATGTCTGCATTACTGTTGTATTTTCCAAATAACGTATCGGGAACATACGCTTGACCTACTCTACCGCCATTAGAACCGAAAGAACTTCCCTCTTTTAACTTTTTTTGAGCCAAGGCGTAAGCCTCGGCAATACTCAGCTTCCTATCTTCATCATCAGGATCAGTAATATCTGACTCTTGATAAAGTTCGCTTTCAGCCTTTTCTTTTTTCCACTCTTTGATTTTCTTAATATTTTCAGACATTTTGCCATTAAGCAAGTCAAGGCTCTTAGCTTCATTGCCGTACTTATCAATTAAATTATCCTGAATAGTATTCAAATCGTCCTTAACGGTCGACAAGTCATCTGTTGTTGCAACCAAAGTTACATAACGATTTACTAATTCGTTTACTGACTTGTTTTCTTCATCTAATTTGTCAATAGAGTCAGAAAAACTACTTGTGAACTGAGCTAAACTTTCTTTTGCATTATCTGCACCATTGACAATATTATCAAAAAGTGTTATAATACCATCAAGCAAGAAAGAAATAGCTAAACCTGTAAGCATATTGCCAGCAATAGACAACGCTTTCATACCAACAGCAGCAAGTTTGGAAGAAGTTGCAACGCCCTTTAAAGAAGCAGACAGTATTTCTTCTGATACCGCTGCACCATTAGCACTTCTAGCAATGTCAAGAGTTGTTTTAGAACAGCCTTTTAAAGCTATTGACTCGGCTTCGGCTACTGATTTACCTTGTGTTAAAAGATTATTAAATTGACGGACGTTTGCTATTTCATTTACAGGAATAAGTGAATTGTTTTTAAACTGACTAAACGGATTTATCTTTTTAAAATCGGACAACTGAGTTATCATTTGCCCAAATACACTTATCCTATCATTACCACCATCATCTTTGGTTGTTTTAAAGACCTAAACCCTATATTTGCAGTTTTGATACAAATAACAATGGAGGAAATACAAATGGAAGAAAACACAAACGTGATACCCAACAAAAACAAAAAAAGTAATGGTTGTTTGGGGATTTTTATTGCTAATGTAATTGCATGGGGCATATTAATTTTAATTATTTACCTTGCCATAAATAGTGCAAGCTCTGAAAAAGACTACAGCCAAGAAGCTTACACAGCAGCTAAATTCTATGTAAACAAACAGTTAAAAGCCCCTGCCACGGCAGATTATCCAATGTATGATAAAAACTTTATTACACATCATAATGATAGCTACACTGTGTCATCTTATGTGGACGCTGAAAATAGTTTTGGTGTTAAGGGCAGATTATACTATACTGTCACTATGGAACGTGACGGCAAGGATTGGACTAACGTAAATGTTAATTTGAGAGAATAGATAATGAGTATGAGTGTATGAGTGTACAAATGAGTGAAAGTAAACAATGTGTGTTCATGTATAACAAAAGCTCCGAGAATATCGGAGCTTTATTTACATTGTATTCTATTTATCTTTTGACTTTAACGCTTCTTCAATTTTCAACACATCTGGAAATATCAAATGCGAATTATTATTATGTACCAAAGCAGACACCTTTGTAGCCTTAGATACTATTCTTTTATAAGTCGTATAGTCAATGGCTACTGGCGAACCCAAATGTTGATACTCATTCTTTATATATTTATCGGTAACAGGACACATATTTTGAATTAAAAACGCTCTCTCTGCACCAAGCACTTTTCCAAAATCAATGGTATCGCATTTTCCGTTCTTGCTAATCTTCTTGTTATATATTTTTCGATATTTTTCAACTTGTGAAGATATTGGAATAACCCAATAAATATTGCTGTCAGATGTATCTATACAACAATAGCAAGGACGATCATGTATTTTACCATTAACAATTTCATGGTTGCTCATAAGTTTATCGTCATTAAAATCTTGATAATATTGATTGTCCAAAAAGTAAAAATGTCCAACTTCCATTGATTTATGCCCCTCAAAACAAATAGTCTCGCCTAGAGCGAGACTACATTTGAACTAGACTATTTATTAGTCGCATATCTAGCAGCGACAAACATTTGAACTAGACTATTTATTAGTCGCATATCTAGCAGCGACAAACATTTGAACTAGACTATTTATTAGTCGCATATCTAGCAGCGACAAACATTTGAAGTATTCAATCTCTTGAATCATTTCTTTACTATATTATATGACATTAATAGTAAAAAGTCAATATACAATATGCACAAAATTGCAAGTTGGGAATTGGTGAAAATTATTTATGCTAACCATCACAAAAGACCCTAGAGAAAATCTAGGGTCTTATTTTATGGTTATTCATTATGTAGTCCACGTTATCTCTTAGAAACACTCCGTTGCATTTGTTCAGAACACAAATTCTTTAATTCTTGATATTTCTGTTCCACAAAACGGACTTTAGACGATACATCTGAACATTGATATCTCGCCTCTCTACTTAACTCATATAAGGTGCGATATGCCATATGAATTTGATACGGACATTTTTTCTGTATGATAATATTTCTATCTTTATGACTCTTTACAGTTTCAAGATTTATATCATCATATCTCTTGGACAAAAACAAATTCATATAATGAAGTGACGAATAGAATATACCGACTATTATCCAATCCGAAAAATCGTCATATTCTTTAACATCTGTGTCCTTTAGACATTGCACAAACAACTCATTATGTTTTATTTTTTTAGAATAATCCTGCGAGTTAGACACTAGGAGTCACCTCAATCACTTCTTCAAATTTAGGCATATTTGCTTCCACTAAATTCTTTTCGGAAGTAATCATGAAAACAATGTCTTGTTTATAATTAGTTGTAAAAGTAAAAGTTGCTTCATAATATTCGTCCAAAACTTCACCTATTTTGTCATCGTCAAAATCAGCAATTACATAGATTTCACTTCTTATACGGCTAACATAAATCTTCTTGACAACAAAGTTCTTAAACTTATTATTCTGCAACCACTTGATACACTTCGACATCTCGTCAAGATTGTCAACAGTACAACAATAGATATTGTCGAGAATCTGCTTGATTTCCATGTAATACGGCTCAATATTTAAGATATCCGATAAACTGGTTTTGTAACTATCTTCTGTACAAACATTTACATTTCTAACATAAACATCTGTAGTGTTTTTCATGATATCACCCCTCTCGCAATCCCAAATCAACTATCTTTTTGTCTTGCATATCCAAACCGACACGAAGTAATGTCTGTACAAATGGTAGAAACATCTTAGCTGGAAAAGTTATACCATTTGATTGTCCGTTAGTTGTAATTTCGATATTGTCTGTATCTTTTTGATATTCAATCTTCAATGATAGTTTAAGTTCCTTACCCATTTCCATATTATCACACCTCTCGTTTTATTCTAAACTACTTAATTACATTTTATTCTTTACTCTTTAACAAAAATACTAAAAGAGATTTTGTGAATAATTTAATATGACTATATAACACTTTTACAAAATATGCCACACAATCATATTTTAGACTTGTAAGGACTATTCTTAACTTAGTATACCCATTTTGGGAACTAATGTCAAGCCATATATTGGTTGCATTAACAAACATTGTGTAAATATAAATGTAAAATTTTTATTAACGAACAAATTTAGTGTTGACATACGCAAATGAATAGTGTAAAATAAATCACTATGCAAAATGATTAATAACAGTTTTATCCCACCCTTACTGTTAAAGGGCAAAACTAAATAAATGAGGGATAATTCATTTTTTTGGAAACGCTATAGGTGTTACCTATAGTTGGAGTACACCTTTATCTTGCCACAAGATAGTTACCGTCTACTCTCTGAACCTAGTCCGTATCTCCCGATAGGGGTTGGCTGCTGACCTGACATTTTTAACAACACTTAGCACCTATTATAATAGTATAATAGGCTTTTATCTCAGCATATGTCATCTTTGCTATTGTTTCCGAGTTTCCTCACTCTTGTAATACCATTGTTACAAGTAGTTGCAAAGCTTTAGCCGTTCCCAGCAATTTGGCAACCTTATTTTAAAACGTGTGTGACCTATGCACATATAGTTTGTGGCTGTGCATAAGTTGGCATCTTTAATAATTGTTTACCTACGTTTTTAAATGATAATCCTGCCATAACGGTAGGAATAAGTGTTTCTAAGACACCGAATTTACTGATGAGATTATCAAGAACATCAATAATTTGTGTTCCACTGGTGATACCGAATTTAACCAAATCACCATTAATCAGAGTAGCTGACAAATTTTCAATACTTGTCTGAAAACCTTGCACTCTTCCTTGAATAGAGTCAAGGTATTTTTCATACTCTGACATAGCAGACCCAGCAGAGCCTATTGAGTCATTAACAATTTTATCCGCTTGACTCATATTTGTAAGCAATGCAGTAATTGTATTGCCTCTTTGCTTCAATTATATTAAAGTAAGTCGCAAATTTACTTATATGTTATATTATTTCAAATTAATATGTTTTTTCAAACATTCATATATTTTACTTTTCGTATTTTCTGTGTAGGGTATTTCAACAAGTTCTATATTATTCTCAGTACAATATTGTCTTTTTATGTTATCATTATACTGCTGTTTATTGAAAGAATCAACTCCCCCAAAATAGTCAACTGCCATATAATGCTGTCTACCTTGATATTCAATACAAATATTCTTATCAGGCAAATAAAAATCAAATGGCAATGGTCGAATATTTTTACAATCTTGAAATTTGTATTGTTCTTCAAATGTTTGATTGTTTTCTAATAGGATTTCACGAATATTTCTTTCTCCCAAATAGTATTTTTCACAATTCGGACATCTATGTACTGTTGATAACAAACCTTCCCATTGGAATCCACATTTTTTACACTTAAATTTAATTGTTTTATGGGAGTCACTATACTCACCATTTAACTCTATGTTGGGATTTTTGTTGTGCAAACGATTATTAATTTCATCAAGAGACAATTTTAAAGCCTGAGATATTTTTTCTAATCCACAATAATAACAAGCAGAGCCTTTTATTAAATCGCCTATTCGTTTATGTAAACAATTATCATGTATTTTACAGCGACAATCAACATAATCATTGATATTAGAAAAATCAGATGACAATAATTCAATATTTGGTGAGCCTTGCTTAATCATTTCAAGAAGTGTTTCTTTGGGCAAATTTTTATGCGAACAATACTGACAACTTTTATTTCTGTACAAATTACCTCTTGCAATGATCTGTTCTCCATAATCTTTATGCTTGTTACAGATAAATTTTACATAGACTAAAGCATGATTGTTCTTGTTTATTCTAATCGTGTCAATATATGTAAAATCCAGTTCTTCACAACGCTTTTTATCTTTTGAGGCACATAGGGACAAATCTATTCTTCTAGCCAAATGGCATTTTTCTCTACCACAATAATAGCAACCCTTTCCCTCTAATAAATGACCTAATGTTGTTAATTGAACACCTTTTTCTTCATGTTTTTTGCAAATGTATTTTATTTTTGAAGCGGCATTATGAAAATCTGTTTCGTCAGAAATTAAAATATAATCTTTTTTGTTCATAATACTTTTTACATCTTCAAATGAATACTTTTTGTTTCCAATCTTTTTTAAATGCAATGACTTTCTTTTGCTTTCAATAGATGTTTTACTATGACGTGGAATTAACCTTGTCATTTCTTCGTCTGATAATTCTTGATAATTAGCCTTCAACATTTTTATTTCATCATCATTCCAATTATTATGTATTATGTTCACCTCCTATTTGTATTTTTTATAATATAACATATCCTATGCTTTCACATAGAGCTTAGACTATTTCTTAATCACGTCATTTATGACAGCAATTATACCTTTTCCATTTAAGGGTTATTCTCCCACTCCATTTGCGATTGAGCCGTACTTCTTTTGTTGCAACTATTCAGGATTTCCACCTTTATTTTATTGTTGCAACCCCATATGGGGAATAGTCGTTGAACTTTTACCCTCGACTTAAACTGTCCTATGGTCTAGGATAACGTTAGGGTACTTAGCTGCATGAACAGAGATTGTTACTGTACTTAGGCTTTTGACCTTATACAATCCTTACGTTATTTCTGCTTTCGCACCGTCATAATGTAATTTCTTCATTATTGTGGTGTAAGGCTTTACTCATTACCTGCAATTAAATATATTCTTTATGCACATTTCTGTACATTCAGGTAAACTCTACCTGCAATTTTCTCTATGACAGCGGCTTTTGATGTATCAGTAAGATCGTTCCAAACATTGGCGATACCTTTCATAATTTCATAGGTACTCTTAAAGTTCTGAGAGTCCTTCATTATATCAAAACCGCCTGTGCCATTTACGTTAGTAAGAGCTTTAATATCTTCCCTCAGTTTTGAGGTTGATACTGCCATGCCCTCTGTTGACTCGCCTGCATCTTCAAGTTCTGTTTTTGCTCCACGAAGTCGCATTGATAGAACCTTCAAACTATTTCCCGCTTCGGCTGCGTCTCCAGTTATTTCTGTAATGGCTGTACCCATTGCTATTGCTTGGTCTAGTGTATTTCCTGCTACGCTCAGTGAAGATACTGACCTTGACAACATATCACCAATATCACTTGCTGAAACAGCATACTTGTTTGATATTGCGTTAAACTTATCGACAATATTGATAGACTCATCAACTGTCATGTTATAGCTTTTCATAACTGTTGTTAGGTCTTGTACTGCTGTTGCATTATCTACTTCACCAACAACTGAATAAATACCTGAGTTTGTGGCAAGTGTTTCAGCTTCATCTAAACTATAACCACGTTTACCCCATTCTGCGGTTTGAGAAATAAGATCAGACAAATCAATCTTTAAATCTTTAGCCTTTTGACCTATATTATCAAAGAACTCGGCATATTGCTGATTTGTGTTATCAGTAACCTTACGCAATTCTGTCATAGCTGTATCAATATCTACAACATTATTATAGAACTTAACAGCTTCTCTTGATATACCTGAAATCACAGTAGTTAAACTCATCCAGCTTGTGAATTTTAAAGCGTCCTCTTTAATCTTGTCAAAAAAGCTTAAACCATTCACACCTGCTGCCTGTGCCTCAGAACTCATTGTCCTAAAACTACGATTGATTTTATCAACATTGACTTTCAAATCGCTCGCAGTTAGATCGCTAGCATTAAGCAACTTTTTGAGTGAGGCTATCATATTATCAGTTTCAACCTGATATGTACCGCCATTAAAAGTATTCTTGCCCATGGCTTTAGTATTAGCCTGTTGCCATGTCTGAATTGTGTATATTAACTTTTTAATGTTCTGCCTTGTAGCTTCTATATTCTGTTGTGATTTATTGCTAGAAAAACTAGCTTTATAAGCTACATCTGCCCTCTTTAACTCATTTGTTAGTTCATTGAGTTTAATACGATATTCGTCTAATGCTTTAGGATCGCCACCTACATTAGACAAACTTATTTTTAACTCATTAAACTTTTCTTGAAACTCTCCATTAAAAATAGGCGACTCTTTCCACTTTGTTTCTAAAGTGGTGAGATTTTGCGTAAGTCTAGCTACATTATTTTCTGTTTTAGTAGATGTAGCTGACGATTTATCAGCAGACTTAGCTTTTACAATAGCCTGTTCATATTCACCTGTTTTCTTGAGCAAACGTATTTGTTCTTCATATTCCGAAGAAATTAATTTATGTTTTTCTAAATAGCTTTCGGCTGTAGATATTCTACCCTTTGCATTTTTTATTTGCCTATTTATTTCAACAGTTTCCTCTTTGCCTGCTGAAATACGTTGTTTTTCTAACTTGTTAATTAGCGAAATGTTTTCGATAATTTTATTGTATCTACTAGCTTGCTGTTGTGCCTCGGAATTATCAGATTTTTCAAGCAACTGTAAATTCTTTATTTCGGTTTCTGCTTTTTTAACCGAAATAACTAACTCACGATATTCTTCAGACCATTTTTCATTTCGCCCAAATTGACTTTCGGTTTTATTGACCTTGTTTAATTGGGAATTTAAGTTATTAATTAATTCGGAAACCTCTGATGGTTGTTGTTTAAGTTTTGAAAAACTATTTGATATTTCCTGTATTGTTGCAGGCATTTTAGCCAAAGTGTTTTCGGCATTTGTAGTTTCGTTAAAAGAACTTGTAAGAGATTTTAAATTTTGTCTGATATTGCTTGCAGTAGTTTTTAATGAATTGAATAGCTTATCAACCTCTGCAATAGAGCCACCCTTGCCAAGATTGTCAATAGCAGCATTAACGGCATTAATTTCATTTCCTATACCCGATTCAATACCTTTATTCGCTGACTTAAATGCCGAAAGTTTAGCAGTATAATCCGACTTAGCCTTATCAATATCCGCAATCAGCTTTAATATACTCTTTTCAGAACTACTACCCGATAGATAGTCAAATGACCCATTTGTTTCGTTCAGAGCATATTTCAGTTTTTCAACTTGACCTGTCAAGCTTGTAACTTCTGCCGTAATTTGAGTAACTTCACCCGAACTATCTTTAGTCCATGAAAATGTCGGATTGCCAAACTGACTCAAAATCTTTCTTGCATTTTCAATAGTTTTAACAATATCTATTTGTCCGTCTTTATTAAAACCTGCCTTAAAAGTTTCTGCAAGAGTTGTGTCAATATTCTGTATCTCATGCTTTATATTTTTAACAGAGCTAGTTACCTGTTTTTCAGCAGCCTTTATACTACTCTGAATAGAAGTTACATTTAAACCACCAATATCTATTTTTAGATTTTTGCTGATTGTAGCAAGTTGAGATTGAATTTTCTTTTGTGTTTTATTCAAGTCCAACTCACCAATGATTTTAGCATGAGCCTTATTATCATTTGCAAGTACATTATTTAATTTAGGTATATCGTCCTTAACTTTACTTGTGTCAAGTTCCACAGGAACTCGTATTTTTAAATCATCTGCCATTTCACTTCACCTCTATTCCTTGTCTTTTAAGTCCTTGCTTTAAAGCTATAACGTGATATTTGTTATCACTTAAATCCTCTTTTGTGTTATATACAAATGGTCTAGCAACACCATGATACGTCCAATTTCCAAAATCGTACCCCCAACCACTTTCAATGATAGGTGCTAATTCTTGGTCTGCATTATCTGACTTAATCATTTTCCCCTGTACAAAAATATAAGGGTTAGCCATTGTGTTGTTTTCAACAACTAAAGTGTCACCTTCGATAGAAGAATTAATATTGCTAATATCCATTAAACCACCATTATCATATCGTCTTACATATTCATGTGGTACATAACTATCGTAAACATCTCTTTCAATATGATCTAGCATAACGGTGGTGACAACCTCGGCAACATCTGTAAGCAGAGCGTAATCAATTCTTGTTCTTAGTTCTCGCTCTAGTTCTTTAAGGTTTTTTACAACCATTTATTCCTCACCACGCAACCACTTTACAACAAGCTTTAAATCCTCGTCAGCTTGCTCCTGAGAAACTTTACTATGTGTTTCTATCGTAACTTTATCACCGTTTTTCAAACCAAGGCTACAAAGACCTATAATTGATTTGCCATTGACCGTTCTATCTGTTGTCAGATTAATCACAGAGGGACGTACCTGTGCAAAATACACAAACCTATGAATATTCCTAGCATTAGGCACTATCCCAAGTGTTATTTCCTGTTCTGCAAAGAACATATTAGTCACCGTCCTTGTTGTTTGAAATTACAATTTTATTTGCCATGTCATTACTGTCTTTCAATGTTTTCAGTACCTCATTTAGGCTTTCAGTGTCAATATTTTTCGTAGTAACACTAATCTGTTCTATCGTTTCTTTTGCCTTGTTTACAAGCTCCGTTATAGCTATGTTTGCCATGCTCATAACCTTTTCAGCCGCCTTGTATCTAACATTCATGTCAATACCACTGTCAATAGCTGCATTAATCATGCTATACTGTGCGTCATCAATCAACTCCCAAGCAATGTTATTATATTCCCTATCCAGCTCTCCACTATCATAAATCTCTGCAATATCATCTGATGAAAGTTTATGTTCTCCGTAAAGAGTGACAACGTAATATTTATGCAAAATTTCTTCATATCCTGCTCCGTACTCAACTGTGCCCTTGACTACATTATTTATAAATGCCTGCATTTCCACAAAACTAAGCTTATTTTTCATTCAATTTTCCTCCCATTTTCTTGCGTTTCTTTTCTGCGTTTCTTTTCTGCGTTTCTCAGTTTCTTACACTCATCATAATCAATCCACCCACCAAACTTTTTAGCATAAGTAATCCACTTATATGTAATGTCTGGATAGCAATACCAAAACCATTTACGTTTAAGTATTGCCACTGAGTCTGGCATACCTTTTGTATCTATAACTTCAGTGACACCATTTTTATAAGTAACCACGAAATCAGCGACATATTTAATTGGCAACACAGTTTTGCCATCGTGAACGAACTTCGGTTGCAGTTCATATGGTTTCTGTAACTCATACGAAATCACTTCACCGCTTTCCACTAAAGGACAAAGTACGTCACGATAATATTTCATTTCTAACACTGAGTCAAAAATAATACCATTATAACTACGTTTTGATTTGTCTTTATCTACATTAAACTTACTTCTATCTGTCATTTCTACCTCTTTATAAAAAAAATAAGGGCGGTCAATACTTATCATAATAACCGCCCTTTCTATTTTATTTAGTTTTTTTATTTATTGTACTATTTTTAAGGTTTGTAATATCAGCCAAAACATTATAGACCGACTCTTTATAATCTTTCTTTTTTAATGTTTCGGAAGTAATACCAATATTGGCAAGAAGTTTTCTTGCTTCAACCTTGGAAATGACTTCGTGCATATATTCTTCTATGATTAAATATAATTGATAACAAGATGGTGTGTCCACATATCTCCTCCAACTATTTATTTTATCACATTTATTACACGCATAATATCCATTACCACAAATAATACATTCATGGTTGTTTTCCATAAATTAATCCTCTGGAATAACAAATCTCAGAAGCTGACCCTCGTCACTACAATAGTCCTTCAGAGAGTCAATAGTAAATGGGAAGTCGCCTGTTTTGTCAAGCGGTATCTGAGTCTCAGGAGAAAGCTGTGAAGATGCCACGACAACCCAACCATGATATTCAATATTTTTATCACAAATATCTGTAAAGATTGATTCAAGCCAAAATTCACCTGATTTTGGCATATCATTCGTACTCTTTGTAATGTCAACTGCATTTTCAGACTCATATGTATAATATACCTGAATAGTCATTCCTTCCTTGATAGCAGTATCTGTCGGAAGTGTAATTTCTTTCTTAGCCGCATCAAGTGAAAATTCCTTTTCTGAATTTACCGCTGCATATTTGTAAGAAGCAACCTGTTCCTTCCTTTCATTGAGCAGATAAATGAATGATATTCCACCCACAGGAACTTTACTCAGAGTAATCTTTGTTATGTCGCTACCCACCTTAATCTTCTCTCTTTTAGGAATGAGAATTTTGTTAGTAGAACTTGCAACGTTCTTTTCTGTACCCCACTGAGCAGCAAGAAGTGACAGCGTAAGGAACGATGTATTACCTGTAATCTGAACTGTATCAGCGTCATAGTATTTTGCAATTACAGCACCTGTTGCATCTGTCTTATCCTGTGAAGTAGCATTGGTCTGAATGTTTACATCTTTCAAATCTTCAAGAGTCCAAAACAGCACTCCGTCAGTAGGCGAAAACATCTGACCTGAAATAGCTTGTTTAAAAAGCAATTTGTCTGGATTAAACATATTATTTCCTCCTTTATTTTCTATTGTTTCCGTTACCATGTACGGAAACAATTTAATTCTTCTTTATTCTTAATGTCCTTATAATAAATAGTACCGCTATATAAACCTGTGGCAAGCTTCTGTGCTTGATTTATGATTTGATTTCTTAAAAGACAATCATAAAAAACATTAATAGGTAACGACCAAACCGTGTCCCAGTTGTATTTAAACCCTTCAATATTTGTTAATGTTGAAATATATGGCAACAAAATAGAACGAAATTCTTTTTCTTGATACTCACCCCTAGCTAATTGTCTTTCAAGCTTGTCTAATTCATATTGCAATCTCCATTTTCGGGTGTGTTCATTTCCGTCTTTAATATTATTATCAGCGATATTAAGCATTTTCCTGAAATATTCAGTAAGCAGTTCATAATCTGCTTTACCTATTTGAATATTGTTATAAACATCAAATAAAATAATATCACCGCTATTCGTGTCAATATAGCGTTTCATCTTACCAAAATCAATATTACGGATTATAAATGAAACATCAGTTAGCAAATGATTTTCGACAATATCACAAAACAAGTCAAAACTATCTACTGAGTTAAAATCAATACCCTTGCTCCAAAGATATAGCCTTCTATCATATGGAGTTGAAATTATGTCAGACACAATGACCCAAAACTGTTTTTCACCTAGTTTTGACTCGTCTGAAATCTCGTCCAAAGTTGGGTTGTGAATTTCAAACTTGCCTAACATAAATGTTTCTTTTTTATTACGATAAATCGAAAGCTCGTCCATAACTAATTACCCTCACATGGATTTATCGTAAGTTCTTCACCTTGAAATATTAAGGTACGCCTTTTATAAACAGGTGACAAGTTATCAGGTACGTCTGAAATAAGTTGTATTCTGTTACCACTCCAACCATCTGAGTTGTTAAATAACTGACCTAATAATTCAGACACATAATCCATTCTTGTTTTGGAAATGCCAGCTTTGTTAAGTCTCATTTTATCTTGGTGACAAATTATTTGGATTATCATTTGAGGATAACCCTTAAATGCCCCCCATATTACTTTCGGAACTGAAATTTCAATGTTAAGGTACAGTTCTACATCAGTTTGAGTGTAAGGTATGTATAAAAAGGGGTATATATTAGAATACACAATATTTTCTAATTCTTCCTCGTCCTTTTCAAATAAATCTAATATATTATCTTGTGACAATATCATAGAAATAGCTTTATTTTTCCATTCCGATATAACAGAATTTATTGGCATTTTACACACCTCCCACTATATTAATTAACAATTCAGACAAAACATCATCAACTATACAAACCAATTTAAAAGAGCTACCGATTAAAGCATTGTTGTTTAAACACTTTATCTTTACCTTATTTTCATTTACTATCATGGTAATAAAATCTTGTTGTTTATCAAGTAATTTCAAAGACCAAGTGACACTCTTATCTGTTTTTGCAGTAAATGTTTTAACTGTACCACCACAACGAATTTCTGCATTACCACTGTAAGATATTTCAACAGGTTTGGTTGCATCATTAGGCTTAAAGTAGTCACATAGCATAAGGTCAATTCTATCTGTCTGCGGATTGTATTGACTCTCTGACAAGATAATGTGCATACATCTGCTATTTCCAAAAGAGAAGCTGACAGTATCAGGTCTAGTAATTCTATAAGGTGTAGGCTCTTTGTCATTATAATCAATAAAAAAACGCTTATCATGAGGAAAATATTTCGTTTCCTCGTCAAGCGAAATGTACATCATCAACTGATCGTAGCCAATGGTAATTATTTTTGTCTCATTTGTGCCTGAATTATACTGTGAAGCATTTTGAATATTACACGGCTTATAGTGAACTATGCCGTTTTCGTCTTGCCACTTAATAACGTAATTACACAAGTACAAAATAGATTTTTCATACAACTTGTTATTTGTAGGCTCGGTCAATATTAGCCAAATCTTATTATCGTATTTAATGTACTTATAGTCCGATATTGTACTAATATAAGTCAAAACCTGTCTTTGCCAAGCTTGTGTTGGCGTGTCAGGTATTTCATTCTGAATTATGCCCTTTGTAGCAAATTCATTTTCAAAATTCTCACCGTTGAACACTCCACTGCACAGAATAATATCATCTTCAATAACACTATCCTCTAAAACGTCATTAAAAGACATTTCACTATCAAACAACAAATCTGGTTTTTCAGAACCTTCCGTATAATACGGTTGCTGAATTATGTACCATTCTTTACTCATTCAACCACCTCAATTATACGCAGTGTCTTTAAGTTGCTCATAAAGGTCAACTATTTTAAAGTTCACCCAATCAATCTCAACTTTAGCTTGTCTTTTGTCACCCTCTGAGTTGTTTATTGATAAATCCTTAGAAACTATGTTACTACGTTTGACAATTTTGCTATATTGTCTTTCACAATAAAATCTCTTTATTGTATAGCCCAATATATTAACAACTATCTGATTCAAAACAATATCGTTTCCGTCAATATCAGTAAACATTCTTTTCTCATTATTAAAGTAAAGCTGACTAATTTGAGTTGAAAACTCGCCACAAGCCATTTTAAACCACTGAAAAACAAGGTCGTCACTTAACGCAACCCTTTCAAGAAATGTGGACTCAAAAACAGCGACCACATCTTCATAGGTAGTAGCCATTTTAACCACACCCTTTCTAAAACTTATAGCCTGAAATATTTTCTATTTCGTTACGCTTATAAACTGCCACATTGTCAATTCCAACTTCTTTGGCAAGTGGAATAATCATTTTCTTATCACCTTCAGTAACTACAAGTCTTGAGAGTTCAGCCATAAAATCAGCCTTATTGCTAATGCCAAGTAGTGCCTTTACGCTGTCAATATCAAGAATAACAGGATCATTATTATCACTCTCGTCAAGTGAAAAAACGTATCTTCTTATATCCTCGTCAAGAATTTTCAGATAAGCGTTATTGCCAAAGCCGTCAGTACCACAAAACATTCCATTGCCTTCCTGTATCTGAGCCATAACCTCTCCAACATTAAGCTGTGCAAATTTCTTTGCATTTGGTGGAATAGTAATATCTCTTTGTGTTTCCACAGCCCTAAAACCCAATTCCCAATTACGAGTGTTTTCCAAAAATACTCTATCGGTAAGCTGAATTTCCCTTTTAGACTTTACTTCTGTAATATCGTTATTCATTGTGGCAGTAGTTGTATTTTTTCTTACATTTGCCAAATTTTCAATCTTCCTTTCAAATATAATAATAATGTGGCAAGAGTTTATACCCTCGCCACATCAATAATTATTATGTAATTAACCCTGCTTTGTAAGCAGACCAATTTCAAATTCTCTGCCCTTTACAACGTCAGCACCAAGCTCCATATCGAAACGTGTCTTTACTGTACCTGTCTCAATATCATTGCCTGTCATAGTTGTAATACCACCACGTCTGAAGATATTTACTGGAGAATTTGCTCCCTGTGCAATAAACCACAAATCATTAGGATTGTAGTATGTGTCAAAACCTGACTTGTCAGCAAGTGGCTTTGTGAAGTTATATGGGTTCTCAAGTTCAATAAGAGCTGAACCCTTATAGAAGCCATTCAGACCTGTTCTAGCAATCTCATCTACCTGTGTAGCATTGAAGAATGGGATTGGTGTAGAACCAACTGTCTTATAGCCGTTCCAATCGCAGATACCAGAAATAAGTGAGAAGTCACCTGCAATACCAACCTTGCCAAGCTTTCTAACCTTATTTACCATACCATCAACCTGTGTCTGAGTTGGAGCAGAGTCATACTCGCCATAGAACTTTACATATTCAGTGTTATTCTTCAGTGCAGACTTAATGACGTCAAACACATAAGCGACACCCTTATTGTTCATGTCGGTCTGTACCTGTGCCATTTCCTCTGCTACAGTACCAGCAAAATTACCAGAAGCAAGCTCACGATAATCAATAGCCATACCAGAAGATATTGTCTGAGTTACGATTGGGTACTCTACCCACTTTCTACCTGCAAAACCGACATCAGAACCAGAAGCCTGAAGTCTGGCATCAAGACCCTCATAAGAATAAGTCTTAACTCTTGGCTGCTCATCATAGCCAATCTCACGATAGTTACCAAGGAAATTAAATACCTTTGTTGCCTCGAGAAGCCTTGGCTGTATAATATACTTTACAATAGTATTAATCTCTGCAACTGCTCTGCTATCGCCTGCAAGTGCCTGTTCACCAAGCTTTGAAATTCTTGAACGTACTGCGTCTACCTTCTGACCGTACTTTGATGTATCTTTGCCTGCAAAAAGAGCAGAACAAATCTCAACTACTTCGTTGAAAGCCTTTGCGTTCTTGACAGCAACCTCAGACTTATTCAGATTATTAAGTTCAAAAGAAGTATTAATCATTATTAAAACACCGTCCTTTATTTTACATTCATTAATTAAGCGTGTACAACGACTCTAAGTCCGTTACCGCCAAAACTTGTCTTTTCCACAATTTCAAGATACTCTGCATAATCAGAAACATCAGCATTCTTAGCCCACTTGCCATCAGTACCAACTACAAGCTTGTCACCTACTGCGAGTGTATTGTAAGCTGTTGTTACAACTGCATCGTCCATATCAAAAAGATGTCCTGCAAGAGAAGCAAGAGTAAAAATGCGTGGAAACTCACCAACCTCAATTCTATAATCATTTGGAGTGAGTGTCTCAGGCTTATCAATTCTGTTCATTACAACTGCAAGACCAGCCTGCTTTGCTGTTGTTGCGGTTGGCAGAGCAACAGCCTTTGTTTTAAGATCATATGTAACAGCCATGCCGTTCTCAAGAACAGCAGGTGTCTTGAGATAGCCAAAATTCTGTGCTACCTTGAAATCACCAATATTTGCAAATTTAATCATTTAAAATTCCTCCAATCGTATTTTTTTATACAAACAGGTTGTCAATATCGAGTTTGTCATTCTTATCGTCATCGTTGTCGGTATCTACGCAACCAAATATGTCAGCGGCAAAATTGTTCTGAGAATTAATCTCAACAGCCATTGCCTTTTCCTTCTTCTTTGTCTCAGCACCAATGCAAGCATTGATTTCTGTAACAATATCGTTTACCTCGATACCACAACCCATAGGATCTGCGTTAAACTTGTCAAGCTTATCCTTTGCCATGTTCTTTTCATCGTCTGAAAAATCTCCAAGAGCTGAATTGAGTTCTGCAATCTTTGCAGACTTTTTAAGTTCATTCAATTCTGCTTTCATTGTTTCAACGAGTCCGTTAAGCTCATTAATCTTCTCGTCTTTCTGACAAGCATTTGTTTCGGCTGTTGCCTTTTCATCTGTAAGAGTTGCTATCTCTGCATCTTTTGTAAAAATAATCTCATTCATTTCAGCAATCTTAGTCTCGTAATCTGCATTTTTAGTATTGAGTTCAGTAATCTTATTCTCAACAGCAGAAATAATCTGATTAAGCGTCTTTTCGTCCACTTTCTCGTCCTCCTTTATCTTTTGATTTAGTTCTATCAGTATTGCACTATCGTCACTAGGCTCGACAGTTAAAATGCAATATCCACTATAGTCATAAACTTTTGGTACTCTACCTTTTTCGACAGGCTCTCCGTCATACACTATTTTATTTTTGCCTTTACCAACAAATTCAACAGAACCATATATTGTATCACCATCATTAATTTTGTTTTCAAGCCATTCAACAAAATGTGGATAACGTTGCTGATTAATATAACCCTCGGCAATAAGAACTTTATGTTTCTCACCATCAATCTGAATATCTTCAATAGACCAACCATCAGCAGAACCTACTTGAACAGAATTTTCAAATAATGGCATATTGCCGTCTTGACCTGTCATTCCATGGTCGTATGGAATATCTTTTTCACTATCCAAAAATGTTGCACAAATAGGCATACCAATAATACTATCTGCATTATTTCTAACATACTGCTCATTGTAACTAATACCATTTTTGTTATAGTGATTACGGTCTTGATGAATTTCGTGTAGTCCCAACTTTACACGTCTGCGACCGTCCGACCTCTTTGCTTCGCTTATTTCACAATGAAACACTAACTTTCACCTCTTTTCTGACATAAAATAAACCTAGTCACTAAACGCAACTTAGGTTTTAGTTTGTTGTTGAAGGTTTTGGTTGAGCGTTTCCATTTAGATTTTCGCTCATTATGCTATTTTCGTTTGTCTTTTCAGCTACCTTACTTCTACCACCATTTGAGTGGTCTGCATCACTTGGATCGCTATCTTTGCTACTCATGGTATAACTCGTCTTATGCGTTGGATATTTATTTTCCCAATCATTATCCAATTCGTAGTCCATCAGCGACAAGTATACATCGCTATCCCAACCAGTGCTTGCAATCCAAGCTGTTAAAGACCCCTTACCTCTAGCATAAAGGTCGGTCATATATTTAACCTGTTTATCTCTATTTACAAAAGTAACAGGCAAAATAGCACACTCCATATAAAGCTTTTTATCCTTAATAATATTGGCGTTAATACATTTATTTAATTCCATAACAAACATATTTATCCAATCATATACATTTCCTGCAACCAACTCCAAATTCAGTGTTGCAACAGCATAGTTTCCTGTACTATTACCGTCAAGGACACTACTAGCAATACCCAAATCGGCAGGCACTTTCGATTTATTGGCATTTTCATTCTTTTCATCAAAAATAGAAGTGTCAACTTTTATGTCATTTAATTTTGTACCTGCGGCAAGCGAGAAAAATGACTTGCCATATTTATTTTGTCTTGTAGTAATAGCTTCTTTAACTACCTTATGTTGGTTTTTCTGCTGACTTTCCGTCAAAGTACAACGTCCGTCTTTTGCTTCAGGAAATGTTTGATAAATAATTTGATTGTTCAACTGATCTAATACATTCCGCTTTGTAGAAGTGAAATAATCTGCGTATAATACATCGTCCAACGCACAAATCATTAATGGCACACCATTAGGATTAATAGCCTTACAGTTAATTTTTGTCACCATTGTATTATCATTATTTAAAACTTTCCATGGCTTAATATTATTGTGAGTTGAATATTTACTATACGCTTCTCGAATTTCTCTTGGAAAAGCCTGTAGTTTTCTTCTTTTGTCATCTTCTACCATGCCGTCAAAATATCTTAAATCAAAAGCAACAATAGGTGAACCATTCTTTCTGCCAACTATACGGCAATAGTCAACAGGCAGATTAATAACGGCACATTTAACTCCCAGTTCATTGATCTCTACAATGTTTAAAGTATCAATATCATCAAGATACTTGTCAGCGAATACGGACTTTGTAATTTCAAAGTATTTAAAGTCCATTCCCTCAATCATATCGTTAAACAAATTATCTCGAATAACTTCCTTATATCTTATTGTGTCAAGAGTTTGTTGCATTAACTGTCTTGCATTTTCAAATTTCTTCTTGCGTTTAGTCTTTGACTTTGAATAAACCACCTTATCCAAGGTGAACATGGTTTTAAGATAGTTGATAGAAGTCATAACAGAGCCATTTTCATAGTACGCCCACCGACAAATTTTGCGAATATTTTTTATATGTATTTGCGGATTATGAGCAAATTTCTTAATGTCCTCAAGATTAATAGGCAAATCTTCAATACAATCTTCCCAAAAAGATGTCATTTCGTAAAAAGCATTTGACTCATAAGAACGCTCTTGTGTATTTGACACGGAGTTAGTTTCTGAAACACTTTCTGTTTTATCTTGATTGTTTTCAATAACATTCTCAGTATTCTCTGCAATATTCTCAGGCATAGCTTCACCTCACTTTCATTTGTGTTTACATTAGTTGAATAAACAACAATAATCGTATTCATCGTTATCAGACAACAAGTCCTTTTCAAGCAAGCAGGCAAAATGATTTCCATAACTTACACTCGTATAACGGTCTTTACGGTTATTGCCTTGCTCTAAGATAACGATAGCACCCGTTTGTTCTTTTCTCGTATAAGTCAATTCAATACATTCCGTTACCAACTCTTGTGTCTGTAAATATGGGTTTTCGTAAAATATCTGGGTATCTGCACTTGTAGCATTATTATATTCTGGTATCTTTTCAATCAAAGACTCTTGTGCTTCTTGCAAGGGTATTAAAAAATCAATCATCTGGTTTTCAAGAACGCTTGCGAACTCCATGGCTATTTCACTATTTAGCCTTTCAGAAGCGTTTATAATAAACACAATAGGTCTTGCTCCCTCAATCTTAATACGATTGCTAGCACCCTCATCATTCATACAAGTCCATGGCTCATATTCAACATCTCGTTCTTCGTCATATAAAACTCTAGCTAATCTATCATATATCAAAATACCACCATTTCTAGCGTCAAGAACACAATAGTCGGCATCAAAATCGGCATAAAGCTGCTTAATCTTGATTGCTTGCATATCTCCCTCGCCACCTTGAATAGACTCCATACCACAGACTATTCGCCTATAACCACGTTTCATATTTTTCGAGTCCTCAACATTACCAACTTGATATGTGGTAGTTTCAGGTAAAAGCCGTATACAAGAAAAGATAGAATTATCGTTTTTCTTGTTAGTAACGAACGCCATATCACAAGCAACTATACGAATTTCTCCTTGTTGTTTTGGAATAGCATAAGGATTTCTTCTATGTGCCAATACGTCAATGTTCTTGCGAGGATAAAAAGGCTTTTTGCAACGCATATTAGCAGAAAACATTGAATAACTGAAAAAAGCCGAAGTATTTTCTTTAACTCTTTCATTGAGATATTCCAATCTCCAAGTTAAACTATCTTGTTTTTTCTTTTCATTCTGCATTTGTTTCATAGTACGAATATTATGCTTGAGTGTAATGGACTCGTCAAATGCTAACAAGCAAGTATCAATATCGCCAGCCTGATAACTTTTAAGCATATTACTCTCAGCCATATCTACAATATCCCACATCCAGTGTCCGTTATCAAGCCAACTTGAAGATATGTAAATATTAATTGGTTCTTCTTTTAATTCAGAAATATTTTCATAATAAGGATCAAGCAAATACTGTGTCTGCCTTATGGTCTGAAATGGTGATAATATACTATCGTCAATTTCCTTTTTGATTTGTCTATATTCTTCCCTTATGAGAGCAGAACTTCTGTTACCACGTCCACTTTCACCTGCCGTTACAACCGTTATCGTACTGCCATTTTTGAAATATACGATAACTTCATTTTGGTTATCTTTAATGCCCTTAATTTCTTCTCGCAATTTTGGCGACCACGCCATTAACTCGTTTCTGATTTTAGACGTGACAATCAGTTTGGCTTGTCCCTTTGTTGCGGAAGCAATAACAACTTTACTATTGGGATATAAGATACATCTACAGCAAGAATATAGTGCAATAATAAAAGACTTTGCAGCAGCTCTACAAGCAACAATAACTATAAAATTACATATTCCCATTAAATATAGAATAATGGCTTGATACCAATGTAATTTCAAGCCCAAATAATCAGTTGCAAACCTGTGCAAATTTCTTCTAAAAAATGTACACCACCTATATGTATGATCCACATTTGTCGGATTGCTTAGAAAATGAGTTGAAGGAAACTTAGTGTGCAACACAGCTTGTTTGTCATCAGCATACTTATTTCTCCTAGCCATTTTCACCATCGTCCTTCACGCAATAAGTTTTATCACGTTCATTAGTTCCCAAAACTAAATTTTTAATAGGTCTTAAAATAAACCTCTTGATATAATCACCAAGTCCATCAAAATCTTTGTAAAGTTCTTTATCCCTATAATATTCTTCAGGAGTATATTGACTAATAGTTGCCAATGTGACACCTAAAGTTTCTTCCGCACTGTTATCTATCTCTTGTACTGTTTTTAAGCCTGCCTGTTTAAAAGTGTCACGATACAATTTTGTAAACTTTTCGTAATCATCGTACCGTTTTTCCTTAATAGCTTTTTTCTGTAATAATTTTGTTGTACACAGGTCTTTTATAAAAATCTCTTGATTATTATCGGCATTTGGATTTTGTGACTTTAACATTTTATAATGTTCTTCCAAAATCGGATAATCCTCAGAGCCAAATACACCAAGTCCCCAACGTTCAACTGCAACCTTTGTTGGAGAAGATTTGCCCTCTGACTTTAATTGCTCTAAATCTTCCTCGTTATTAATAGCAATACCATTGACCTCAGACAAATATGTATCATATGTTTTACCTGCATATTGTTGTAAATTACAATGTCTGATATAATTTCTGATACGGCTTTGGTTTAGATCTTTTTTCTTGCAACTATTAAGCAAGCTTTCCTGAATGTAGATATCGTAATGTAAACATATGCGCTTAATAGCTTCATTTGGATCGCCCAATAATAACGTATATTGTTCTACAAGGTTATCTAAACAATGATTACAAGTTGGCAAGAAATTATTATTGCCATTGTATAAAGGTGATTGGCTATATGCAAAATTGTTCTTTTGTGTGGCATATCTTTTGCCACAGGTCACACATTGATAAGGCTTTTTTATTAACATTTCTTGTTCTTCATCACAAGAAATGGTTTTTATTACTTTTGGTTGTTCAATATATTTAGTGGTTTTAATACCAGATTTATTTTGTGTTGATACACTACCTTTTTTCCTTGGCATAACCAAACCATCTCCTTTTTATTTGTTTAATTTTCAAGCCAATATAAAAGCACTCCAATTTTCAATCAGAGTGCTTAATTTGGTATCTATTTAATTACTATTCTTTAATAACCTTGTTCTCAAATTTCTTGTAGGCATCAAGATACCACTCTTTTTTATCGCCATTGTATGTTAATTCATAATACATACCGTCAAAAAGAGTGCTTGAAAGTAAGTATTTCCAATTCTGCAATGCCTTGCACTTCCATACTGTGTAAACTTCAAAATCAGGCTTTATATCTGATTTGTCAAGATGTTCTCCAATATAATCTTTTACAATTTCTATTGCTTTTTCGTCCATAATTATTTCCCTCTCTATATTTGTGTAATAAAAGCACCCTTTTATAGCCCTATGAGTGCTTAATCGCTCAAAAATCAAATTTATCCTTATTCTGACTAATTTTCTTTTTATCAACCCTAATATAAAATTTTCTTGTCACGTCAGTTCCACTATGGTTGAGCAATGCCGAAACATCTTCTAGTGACATACCTGCGTTTTTATATAGCGTAGCTCCAGAATGACGAAAATCATGAGCGTGTAACGTTGGAACATTAATCATTTCACCAATAATATGACACCAAGAATTTAATGTGCCATTAGTTACCTTATCAAACTTTCCGTCTGTGTAAGAAACAAAAACATAGCCATTGTCAATAATATTATTTGTCTTGCGGTACTCAAGTAAACCTAACAGCAGTTCCTTAACTTCTTCCGAAAAATAAAGAGTTACAACATAGCCTTCTTTTTCAACTACATCATTGACAACCCTATTGTCAAAATCAATTTGTTCCCACTTAGTATTCGCAACCGCATTAACTCTAGCCATTGTAGACAATGAAAATAGAGCATAACACTGATATTGTAAAGCCCTATGTTTCTTATGATGCGTGTCAGCGTTTTCTACTAAGTTTTGTAAGGTAATTCTTAATTCCTGTACCTGTTCAACAGTTAAAAACGTCTGAGTAATAACATCTGTATCTTTCTTAGGTCTATCCATAAATTCCATTGGGTTTTCTGTAATTAACTTCTTCTTACGCAGAAATTTATAAAAAGCCGAAATTGAAGCCATACGCCTTTTCATACGTCTTGAATTATTACCCTCAGTTTTACAAAAATATAAAAATTCAGTTACATCATCTTCCGTTAAGTCAATAATACTTTGATTGCCCTGATTTTTGTATATGTATATCCACCAAGACTCTAAATCATTTTGATAGCCTGCGATAGTCTTTTCGGAGAGTTCTCTAAGTGACATATCAATTTTATATTTGTTCCATAGTTTCATTGTTTCAGAATTGATTTTTGAAAGTATTTCATCATCATGTACTTGAATACGTTTGCTTTTCTTAGCCATTTAACCTCTCCTTTCTTCTCATCTCAAGCTTTCTTTAGAGTGCTGCTTTTAGCACTTATTCTTCAAATGGGATTTCTTTAGAGTGTTGCCCTCACACTTAATCTTCTTTATTTCGCCCATAAGGGCTTGAATTTTGTTTTTGGAGTAATACAAAATTCTCAAAACCATAACTCCATAGCTCGCTGTTTTTCTGTCTTTAATCGTCTTTTGGAAACAACAAACCTCACCGACCACCTTTTTACAAGTTAGCCCTCTTGTACATTTATACGGCATTAAAATACCCCTCACTGGGACACATTGTTAAGAGGTGCGTGAGGTTGAATTACTTTGTAATTAAAACTAAGGATAGTCAACAAAACTTTGTCAACTATCCGTGCAAAAATCTCGTCAGATTTTTCATTTAAAAGACTCAACGTGGTACGCATTTTTAAGAGGCGTGTTGAGTTCTGTTTTGGCTGTCAGAGTGAGACTCGAACTCACAACCTCCGCATTAACAGTGCATTGCTCTACCGATTGAGCTATCCGACAATATGCAGGATAACGCTTGCTATCCTGCAAAATATAATAAAAGGAGTTGTATTTAACTACAAATTATTCGTTAATTGTAAAACCAAAATAAAGCTTTGGAACATAATCTTCTTCAATAAAATCCTTGCCGACAAAATCTCGCTGAACGAAAACAATACTCTCATCACCAACAATTATTGGCTTATCGTCACGTCTTGCTCTTTCACAAAACAACTCGTTTTCAAAAGTTGAAACAACAAATTCGCCACCATATCCGTTCCACTCAGGCGGATCAAGAGAAATGGAATTAATTTTAGTTTTATTGTCAAATGATAAAAATTTCTTGATAATCTTACAAGCCAACTTGTAATCACATAAAACACTAAAGCCCTCATTTTCCAGATATACATCTATAATATCCTGCATGAAAGTATCAAAATCGTTATAACTCTTTTTAATCATCATAGTATTCACCTACTTTACTTTTATATCATAGTTGGCAATCTTGCCAAATTCATTATCAAATATAAACAAGCTTGCACCTGTGTCAGAAGTTTTGTGTAAGGACATCGCATAATCATCAGTACCTACCATAGAACGTACTGTAAGCACCTCTGAATGTTTTGCATTTTCCTTTGAGGTCTGATGATGTACATGACCTGCCAAAACATAATCAATGTTTGTATTGTACGCTCTTGAAAAAGAACTTGTGCAATTCTGTAAATCCTTTACTTCACCATGACAACCAAGCACATTATAACCCTCAACATCGCTAAAACAAAAGCCTGTTTCATTCTCAATTATGTTTACATTTCGATTATATTTAAGTCTTTCCCTTATGAAAGCAATAATCACCTTTGCCATGTTTTCATCAGGAAAACTGTTCTTAGGCTGTCCGAGAAGTCTAAGTTGTGAATGATTACTGTCCTTAACCATTTGGAAATTCACTTTCACATATTGCGAAAGATCATTAAGCCAATTGGCAAGAAATTCAGCATACTTTATTGCCGAATCTATGACACCATATCTAAGGTGCATAAGCTGAGAATTTAATCTGAGAAGTCCTGATATACTGTCGCCAAGTTCCCAAACATTAATTTCTGCCAAATCCTCTTTGGCAATTATGTCAACAACTTTTTCAAGCATACTCCACATTCTGCGTTCAAATATCTCTGGAGAATATTCGTTTATCACATTGCCAAATAGATCTTTTATGCAAAACTCTATACCAAAGTGACAATCAGTAAATGCCAATATCGCAGATTTGCTATTACTTTCTCCAGATAAATAATCAGGAACTATGATAGGTTCTATATTAGAAATTGCATCGACTATTTTTTCAGTTATCAATTCATCTCGTGCATTTTCCCTAAGCCACCTATTATTCTCCAACTTCTCTGTTTGAAGTTTATATCGCTCTTTCTTTAATTCACGAATTTGGTCTTGAATTTGATTAAGGGTGCTTTCTGTATCTGCAAAAGTTTTCTGATTTGCATTGAACATTTTCTCAAAGCATTGGAATTTCTTGCGATAAGTTGACTCGCCAAAGTCAGCATTAAGTAATTCATTTAAGATATCCCTGACATCATTCCAAGTACCTATCTTTTCCTTATCTTTGCACACTCTAAATATAAGCTCGTCATCAGACTCGCCTTCAAATCTTTTATATGTAGAAATAATTTATTCCTCCCACTAACAGTTAAGCAATTTCATCTGTCTGATTTATTGACAGTTTCACTTCCTGACCGTTGAAATCTGACATAAGTTCTGCAAGAGCAATTTCACCCTCAACATCTTCAACACTAAATGTTATCTTGCCGTTTTCTATATTTACAATGCCCTGTACCGACAGAACGTTCTTTTTTGTTATTTTAGCCATTTATTTTAATCCTCCAATTCGTCAGCCCAAGTTGACACCCAGCCTCTATGGTTAGTATGCAACTCGCAAATCTGACAATGTTCTTTTCCTGAAAAATGATTTAGATATTTTTCAAATCCGCTTGCCTTATGGTTTGGTAAATCAATCTGTCCTGTATGCCCTATACAAATTGTCTTGCAATTCTCGCCAATTCTCGTTAGAGTCTTTTTAAGGTTATCAAAGGTTGCGTTCTGAGACTCGTCAATTATAATAACTGCGTCTTTAAAATTTACACCTCTAAGATAAACGTCTGTAAGAGGTTTAATATAACCCTCCTCATACTTTTCAGAAACAAGACTATTGGTACATACAGCCGTAAATGGGTTTATGCCAAGTGTTTGTAGTGCGTTATAGAGTGGTTCATAGTAAACTTCACTCTTTGAAGTTACATCACCAGGTAGAAAACCCAATCTACCCTCTGCACAAGGTGAAACAATATAAATAATCTTTGAGAACATTTTGTACTGCACAAGCAAGTTTGCGATACCAACGGCAATGGTAGTTTTGCCACTTCCGCTTTTGGAATTACAGAAAATAATATCATTGTCCTTGTTCCAAATTGCATTAGCAAATTCTTCTTGTTCTTTATCTAATTGTAGACTATAAAACAGATCACCGTCAATTTTTTCAGGTGGGTTATCATACGAGGTTATTGTATTATTATTTTTCTTACCCATGACAACACCACCTAATTAATTTCATCAAACGATGTGACGATCTTATCGACCACCTTGTATTTCACAAGTTCATCACGAGATAAATACCAATCTTTGTTTCTATTTTTGTTAAAAATCTTTTCGTCAATATCCGTCCTTGCGAGAATATATGACTTCATACCTTCAAGCTGTTTCTTATAATTTTTCTGAGCTTCCTCAATTTCGGCAGCACTACCCTGAAAAGCAGCAGAGCCTTGATGGACGAGCATTTGACAATGTTCAAACGCATATCTACGCTTGCCAGCAAGAAAAATAAGAAAGCCTGCACTCATAGCAACACCCATTCCAATAGTAACGATAGGAATGTGACTACTCTGTATCAGGTCACAAAAATAATTTGCCTGTTCTATATCTCCACCATAGCTATGGATGAAAATAAAGATTAGTTTTGGACTTTCAATTTCTCTTTCTTCCATGTTCATCTGAATAATAACCTTGCTAAGCTCAATGAGGTTATAAAACTCATCTACTTCATAATCAACAAAGAATGTTCTATTCTCTCTTGATTTCCAATAGTTGTATTCTTCAGGCGTAGGATATTTTCTCTTATCCAAACTATCTACCATGGAAATTGAAAGTTCTTCTGTTACTGTCATAAAAGCAATTTCCTTTTCTAAATTAAGTTAGTGGGTACACCCACCCTTACAGACGTACTGTAAGATATTTTTTTAATCGGCTCTGTACTTGGTAAGCAAATTAATAACCGCAGATGTTTCCTCTGCGTATCTCTTGCCACGATTAGAGCCATTGTTTTTCAGACGGCACGTTTTGAAAATCTTAACGTTCTTAATGTTTTGACGGAGATAATCCGCCTCGTCCTTTGTGACGAAAATCATGTGTAAAATAACCACCTTTTCAATTTTAATTTTGTACACAATGCCTATTGAATATTGGCTTTGTGCGTGTTATAATGTATTATGGATAAGTATGTCTATTATCTATATCCATAATAAGAAATAACACCATAAAATAAAAACACCTCGCAAAAGCCCAATAATAAAGGGTTTACGAGGTGTTTGACTATTTTCTATTTAAAATTGACTACTTCACATTATATTTCTGGCTTTAGCCATTGATTTTCTTTGATATTCAAGTTGTTTGATATGTTGACATTTATCACATCTTTGCTTATTATTTGCTTTGCTATCAACCACAAACTCCTTACCGCAATCACAGCAGGTTAAGACCTTGGTTTTGATTTTTTGATAACCTTTGCAATTTTTACAGTACAACTGACTATTTGATCTCTTATAAAATAGCCTTCCACAATTTTCGCAACGTGCGTATTTTTTACCTCTATACAGCATATATTCTTTACCGAGTTCTCTCATGTCGGTAATTTTTAGCACTATTAGAGAACTATCATCAATAAACTTTACTTGAAGATTTGTATTTCCGACAGCCAATGCTGGCTGTAACATTCCTGCTTTAACTAACTTATGTATCATCATTTCTTTTTCATATCTAGTTTTATTCACACTAGATAGAGAAAACAGCATTTTGTGGCTAGTACAAATCCAATTATTATTTCTTGCACAAAGAATATTTCTATATTTAGCAAGGCACAATGCCGTAAAAGCTATTCTCTCAACTGGTGGGCTTTTAAGCCTTGCTATATCTTCAAGTTCCTTTTGTGTTATGCCAATGTACTCAATATTAATTGGTGGATTATTACGTGTTCTGTTAACTTGTCTTTCAACGCTTTTCTCCCAATCAGAAGGTCTGTAATTTATACCTGTTGATTTGATAAAATCAGTTAGTGCAGTAATTATTTTAGATTTTTTATACTTCATTACATATCGGTAATATTTAGCCAACAAAAACAATGATTGTGACGGTTTTACACCTAAATCTTTACTTTCAATTATTTTTTCTGCCTCAGCAATTTCGTTTAAAAATATATCCATTTACACACCAATCTTTCTTACGGCTTTTCTATATTTTGTTCCACCATACTCAATATCTCCAGTTTCATCGGGTACATAATAAGACATCTGCCAATCATTTAATCTTAAAAGATTTTCAATAATAGTGTCACCACAAATATCCCATACAAATTTCTTAGATTTCTCTGTTTTATAGCATATATCAAGCAATATATCACACAACACAAATTCATCTGTGCAAATCTCAGAACATAGCTTACGACAATTTTCTGTCATTATCATCTTGTCATTATCAATTTGTTCTTTATCGAAACGTTGTTTCTTAGACAATACCATGTATTGAGTTATATCCCTTGTATAATTCTCATACATTTTTTTTAATTTTGGATAGTCAGAGTATTTATCATTTTGTCTGCATTGCATAACTTTATAATCAAATCTAGCTGACGATTTAACTTCCGTGTTATAATTTTCAAAAGCCAACTCAACAGCCCTACAAATACGATTCATGGTACAATTATTAGCACTAACAGGCATTTTTTTGTAATACCAATCCAAATACTTTAGCTGATCTTCCGTTTTATCTTTAAGAACCTCTAATTCGGAAATCGTCATGCCAAATAAATTTATACATTGAGCATTATTATTTTCAATATAATTTTTATATTTTGACATTTCCTGCGGATATATGTAACACATAAAATATGGTTTCTTATCAGCAATGATTGTTTTGTTAAATTCCTTTGCGACTCTTTCCTCGTCACTATCATTATCATTGTAGCTTAATGCAAATCTGTTGTACCACGCCTCAGGCATAGGCTTGGATATAATACCTTTTGCTTTATCTATTGCCAATTATGTTTAGCTTTTGTCTGTTATATTTTATTTATGAAACAACTCGCTCAGGACTCCATCCGTATTTTTTATACCTTTTCCACAAGGTATCATACTTAATACCTGTTATCGAAGCCCATTCTGACAATGAATGTGTTTCATCATTTACTGTCATATATATCGTATTTCTTCTGTTATTTGATTGCTCTTTCATCGTATTCCATCTGCAATTTTCAGGGGAATAATTTCCATTTACATTTATTCTATCTAAGGTACAAGTACCTCTCTTTGCTGTATTATCATAACCTGAAATTATTGCCCACTCTTTAAAATTAGCAAAGTCATCCCATTCATCACATATTTTAATTCCTCTGCCACCATAATTATGATAAGCCCGACAGTTCTTGTTATTACATCTTTGTCTCATACTGTCCCATATAGCGTAAAGTCTTGTACCATAGCCATTATGCTTACTATGCTTTTTTGAGGCTAATTCTTTTTTCAAACAGCCACAGGATTTTGTTATGCCTCCTGTTAAAGATGTTCCTCTAACAGTGACATAATTACCACACTCACACTTACAATTCCACATTTTCTTTTTACTTGCTTGAAATTGTGCAGAAGATAAAACAGTTAATCTCCCAAATTTCATCCCTGTTAAATCCAACAATAAACACCTCCTTATTCTTTATTTTTTCTTTATATATAACAGACAATATTGACGCTACTCAACGCTGGTGTGTAATACACCCTCTATCTTTCAATAGAGTTCGGACTATATCTTCTTCCGCTTGGGAGTTCACCACTGGCTTTACCAATCACTTGTAAAGCACTTAGTCTCTGAACCTTCTCCTATTCGGAGCTTGGCTGCTGATTATCCATTATAAAACATTTAGGATTTAACCTTGTGTCATTCTAACATTTTTTTCTACTTTCGTCACTTTCACGTTTAGGTATTTCAACCTTGCGTTGTAGTATATTAGACTTTAGGATTTTCCAGCAATTCAATGAATTATTTTTCAAGCACGTTACCGTACAAGCGAACTTTTAGATAAAAATTCTGTTGGAGAAGCTGACCGCACATAATACGATAATCTAGTATTTTATATTCCCTACTTTCTTTTGGATATTTTGCTTGAACATCATACATTGCAGTTATTCTATTTGTGATTTTACCAATTTCTTCACCAAAGCTGTTATAATTAGCCTGCATTAAATTGGACTCACAAATAATTTCTTTATTTGCCTTTTTTTGAGCACACATAATTGTCTTAGTTGGTCTTGTGTTTTTGAGCAATATCGGATTATCTGTTGTAATCAAAGCATCAGAATCCTTATCAAAGCCATTCAACGCTGCTGCCATACTGTCATGACAGTTGACAATATTAACAGTTGTCATGTATTTATACCATTCAGACATCATTTTATTATCTGTGATGTTCATAACCCTAATATTATTATGACAGCTCATTGGCGCTCTGAAACAAACAACCCTATCAGACCCATAATCAGACCAATATTTTGAATACATTTCTCCAGCTTTAAGTAATCCATAATCATCATTCTCAACTTTTACTCCAAATATTTTTTGACACAAGGCAAATGGATCGCCTGAAATAACAGCATAATTGCCATGCACTTTAAGTACACCGATTTTAGCCTGTGTAATTTTTTTCTTAATCATATAGTTAATACGATTTATAACAAATGGGTCATTTGCCATACTTGGCTCTATCATAACCGACTTAGTAACATTATCAATCTCATTTAAGCTAAAATCTTCATCTGAGGTAGCCCCATTTAAAAACAATATAGTTTTGTCAATATCTCCGTGAATTACATCTTTTATTTCATTAACCGTAGGGGCTATCAATTCTTGAATTTCCCCATCTGTTAATTCATAGCTTTGCAGGAATTGATAATTCATATTACGTTCATTTTCAAGTTTCTCAGGACACACTTTTGTTACTCTAAAGCCATATCCGTTATTTTTACAATTTCCCAAATACGAATCAATATTGTCATAACTATCCCACAATTTTAACATCGAAGTTGTAAGTATTAAGTCTACATTTTTTATATTATGTTCATTTCCCCATACATCAATAACAATACAATCACCATTTTCATTGAATGTACCATATTCATAGGCAAATTTATGAAAGTCAAACGTGAACACCATGCCCTTACAAAAGCTATTTCTTATGCAGTACCCACTAGGTATATAGTCCTCAAGAACATCTTTTGCCCATATCTCCGACAATGTAGGTGTTATTAAACCATAACCGTCACTGTCATTTACTTCTATAATTTCAGGATTATCAGGCTCAGTTAATACAGGCTCTCCGTCAAACTCATCTGTTATTTTTATAACCTTTTCTTTGCAAGTTACAATCAAATCATCTACCACAAGAATATCTTTTGGATGTGTCACAGGCACAGAAGCTGAACAAGTTAATGCTTTATAAGCTTCAAACTTAGCAGGCACAAGTTCCTTGTTTAAGTTTCTTCCATTATTCATGCGTCTTGTTAATTCCTCACATAATTTTATATGCTGTGAGTTCTTTGCGGCAGCATAAATAACTGTGTTCTTTTTTATACCATTTGTTGTGCCTATAAGTCTATTATAGTACGTTCCGTTTATTCTAAATCCGTAACTCAGCTTAAAAATATCTTCCTTATTATTCATTATAATCGCAACATAGTCAAGTTTACATTGAATGTTATCTAAGTCCTGATAACATTTCTTAATTTGTACACTCGTATTTCTCGACTTTGGCTGCTTTTTCAAAAGCTTTATTTCTCTCTTAATTTCCTTTATCCTATCTGCGGTAAATTTTCTATCTAATGAATTTATCTCGTCAATCATTTGTAAAATTTGTCCGTCAGCAAGAGAAATAATTTCCCTATTATCTCTAGCTTCTTGTATAAAGATCTTTAAATTTTTATCAGGTGCTTTTAAAATTCTTGAACTGTGCAACTTAAAAATAAACTGCTGATACATTTGTTGTTTAGCCATTTGTTATTCCTCCCATATATTTATTAATTACTGCCTTTTGTAATTACTTTGAAAAATATTCTTTAATCACAGAAACCAACTGCTGATTGTCCGAATATTTAAGTGTTTCAATTTTTACAAATTTAGTTGCTTTTTGCCAATAGCACTTTCTGCAATGAGTTGAATTATTTTTTATCCTACGATTATACATCTCTGTTACACACACATCAATCGAATTTTCTTTGATGAACATTGTGAAAGGAGCAGTAATATCGCTTGCAAACTTCATCATAATCAAATATGGGGAAGATAATTTGCCTTCAAGTATGTCGATTTTACAATGATGACATACTTGTGCATACCATTCTGGAATAACTTTGCAAACCTCTACCAAACTATGAATATATCGTCTCTGCTCTTGCTTTTTTAATTCCGCATTGTGTTTTTTTATTGATAAATCAATATATTTTTCCATGGTTTGATTCACAAAAGTAAATTTTCCGTCAAACATTACATTCTCTAAAGGTATTTCGTTAAAATTCCAAAGCAGTAAATTATTATAAGGTAACAAGTTTTTGTTCAAAAGATCTTTGACTTTAGACAAAGTATTGTTCTGATAGTCAAACATTGCATATGCAATATTCTCAATATGTGTCCTGCCAGTTGAATATTTTTCCTTACCGCCAATCCAAATGTCATTAATTTTCGCAGCTTGATACAACTCATGGCGTTCTATTTGCTCACTTGCTATTGGCGTACACTGAAATTCTATAACGTACTGTTGTCCTCCAAACTCAAACATGATGTCAGGTCTTTGTTTTGTTTCTTCTATATAACCCTCCATAACAGCCTTGACAACACCGTTTTGTTTCTTAATCCAATTAAATAATGCTATTTTACCTTGAATATGTTCTTCTGTTTCGGGTTCAGAGTAAATTGTCTCACATTTAGTTTTGTCTTTGTGTCTAAAATAAGGGCTTACCAATTTGCCATGACAATATTCATACTTCCCATGACAAACAGGACATTGCAAAATTCCTTTGTCCGCCCATTTTTTCAAAGTATCTCTATCATACTTATTGTCATAACAATTTATAGGTTGATTATTAATTTCTGCCGTAAGCATTTATATCTCCTATCTTTATATCTATCATAATCTACGTTCTATCGTCAGGAACATACATTAATTGTGCTAAATTTTAAAGAGTAATACTTCACAAGTAAAATTATACTCAAAACAATATAGCTGTAAAATTAACACAATTAATGTACAATTTTAACTAATCTTTGTTTCTCGCAGCTAAAAGCTTTTGTTTATGTTCTTCTGAGATAACTCTTTTAGTCGGGTGAGCGTTTCTAATACTAATGGCTTTGGCAGGAGCAATAAATGTAGCTCCGATAAACGTACCGTCAGTGTGTCTTGTTTCATCAATCTGTTTCCAACCTTGCTTTTTGCATTTGTTGGCATACTTCTCAATACAAGTATACAAATTAGCGACCCATTCGCCATTCTCGCATGAAATGTTAATTGTAACCTCACGTTCCTCTGCGGTTACTTTACTTGTTACCGTATATGTTTTCATAGATTTAACTCCTTCCCAATTCCTTTATAATTTCGTTGCTAACTAACACAAATTTAGTAAACTGTTTTCTATCAGACAATATTACATCTTTCTTAGTCTTAACCTTCTTCCTAGTCATTTGATTATGCCAACCTCTCGTGGTGTTTATCTTCTTGTAAATTATAGACAGTGTGTGTGCGTAGTGTGCCGATCTATCTTTCATAATCTCTGCCAATGTGTGAACAATAAAATCAAAGCTGTCCTCTGAAGTAAACTGTGTAGCATTATAAATACAACCATCGTCAGATGTAAACCTATCCCCATTACCTACACAAATCATAAGCTGATTACAAGCCTGAGTAAACCAAGCCTGATATACATGATTATCCGCAATAGCATTTATAATACTAGGTTGTGTTGTAGTGCAATCACAGTTATACTTGTCTGTAAATTCACTAAGAGCCGTAGCAGTACAGAAACCAAACATTGAAGTCATCTGAGTATAAACTCTATGCAACATATCTACAAACTCAATAACCTCACCTGTAGATTGTAAAGCATTATCCTGCAACTTCCCTATAAGCGGAGTACCAATTTGTTTCTTCCATATGTTCAAAGCCTTTTCATTTGGTATTTTCTTAGCCGATAATGCAAGTAACATATTCTGAAGCTGAGTAACCGTAGCTTGTAATAGTTTTAATTCATTGTCCTTTTCCGAGCCTTCCATAATATAACTGCCTGTTCTATGTATGGTTGGAAGTACCTCGTCAAATATCCAACTCTCAAAGCGTTCTGCGGAAGGGAGTTTACTATGTGCTATAAGACGATAAACATCACCCTCTGAAATGAATTTTGTTTTCTGTACACCTCCAGCCGAAGGGGTCGGTAAAACGCAGACCCCCTTACAATGAGATGTTATTGCGTCCGCTGGTCTTGAATACCCCAACGCCTTTGCCACATCAGAACCGCAAAAGTAAATCTTGTTATCAATATCTACCGTTCTTACCTTGCCAAAATCTTTGCTCTCAAATACTGTTACCATAGTTTTGTTGTTTTCTGTCATTTTAATCTACCTTTCCGTTTTAGTTATTGTCATATAATTTATTGTGTATCATTTTCTTTTGCCAAAGCTCTAATTCCTGAACACTTTTAAATCTAGGAATATTATCCTTGTTTATATGTATGTGAAAATCTCTTAACACTCTAAGACACAATCTAACTTGCTGTTCTGTAGGCGGTTGTTTACGAATTGTCTCGTTATTGTTTATTCTTTTAGCTTCTGCGAGTACACCATTGGCATACTCACTGTCTGTAAGTTTTGTTAGTCTAGGCATTGTTCATTACCCCCATTCCTGATTTTATTTGTATGTATCGGTCAACAAATTCCTCGAAAATATCTCTAAGAGCTGTATCGCTATCAATAACATCTATCATTGCTACGTTTTTACAATCTATTTGTGATAACAAATAATTTTCTTTGTAGGAGTTAAGGTCAATATCATAGTCTGACCTCATCATGTTGTAAATATCGCTATAGATAGATTTTCTGTCATCATCATTTGTATAACCTAAGATCTTTGCAAGCGAAACAATTTTCTGAGACATTTTGTTTTTCCAAGAAGAATAATGCGCAGGTGGAACAATAAGCATTATTTTCTGCCACATACGAGAAAGTTTGTCTTGCATTGTGGTGTTCTGTGCAGAAATGATTTGCAACTGACGTGTAAGCTGTTCATTAACTTTATTAAGCTGACCTACTTCATTGACAGTATTAATAATCATAGAATATTCTTCTCTTGATAATGTTACGGTATTCAAGCTATTGGAAATAAGTCTATCCATAATCTCCCAACACCAATCCATGAACTTATCTGCTAATGGTTGCCTAGACCAACGGCAAATCTCCATAATGCCTTTGCGGTTATAAAGTATTCTTTCACGCTCAACATACCTGTCACCTTCAACATAGCCCAAAGTGAGCTGAGTTGAAAATTTATCTAACCTTTCTTTATGCTTTAAATGGATATTTTTAATTGCATTTGCAGGATTACTATAGCCCAATACTCTACCAATCTGTTCTCTTGTGACAAGATACTCATTGTTGGCGTTACCCCAAAAGTCACAAGTTGCGATTTCATTAAATACGTCTGTTTCTACAAGTTTCAAATTGTTCATTTTGTTGTCTCCTTTATTTTATCTTACATATAATCTTCTTTGTATGTATCGTCAGTTTCAGCCAGCATAGTCCAATACTCACTGCGAAACCTTAAATATTCTTCATTATCGTCCAAGGGCTTGTCCTGAGCCTCGTATGTATAATCTTCAGGGAATAATTGTTGCAAAGAAGTTGTTTTGCGATTTCTACTCATTATTATCACCGTCCTCTGTGTTAAGATAAGACTCATTATAATCAGTCTTAGAATTAGTTTTTGAAAATATCGTCTGATATTTCTTAGTCGCAATAATATCGTTTTTATCAGCTAAACTGTAACTGATTAAATACTCATTAATAATATCTTCTATCATATTGCGATATTGCGGAACACACTGATATGGGTCAAGAGGATAACATTTATCCAAACAATTTTCATACAAATAGTCTTGTTCTATCTGGTATGTATCAAGTCCGTATCTGTTAGCAAGCTCTTTAAGAATTTCTCTATACAATGCACCCCTAGTAATACCAAGACTATCTTCTATTAATTTATATTTAGGGTGCATACGACCAAACCATGGACTATATGTTTTCTTGGGTAATTTGTTTTTCTCTAATTCTTCTTTGAGATTTATTACCTCTGCTTTTAATTCTTCAAAAGCCTGCGTATTATATGTACCAGTTTTACGAAGTGAAGGAAGAACCTCAGAAGTTACCCAGTGTTTGAAATTCTTTGCGGTTGACAATTTACTTCCAAATACAAGAGAATATAGACCGCTTTCATTTATAATTGTCATTCCATAGTGGCTAATATTTTTAAGGTCACCATTTTGGTACGCTTTAAGTTCATCATAGTTTAAGAACCTTTTATCTTCAATATCTACATGATCTTTTATAGCGTTAGCTAAAGCCTTACTTTTAACTTTTCCATTTCCATAACCCAATATCATTGCCACGTCCTTACCTACAAACCAAACTTCTCCGTCAATCTCAACCGTTCTAAGTTCTCCAAAGTCCTCGTTTTCAAATACTATAATCTTATTATCTATCACGTTTATCAACCCTTTCTAATTTTCTTGTTCTTATGTGTCATTGGTAGAAATTCATCTACCTTATAGGTGTACTTTAGTCTGTCAACAGCTTCTCGGATATGTTGTTGTACGTTCAGATCTGAACTAAGCACATAAACGTTAGGAGCATTATAGACCTTGCCATTCTTTTTATAAGAGCCTGTAATATGCTTGACTATTAGCCCATTATCACATAATGCCTTTAAATAGTTGTCTAACTGTCTGACCGACATATGTAATTCTTCTGCCATTATCGTTTCTTTCTTGTAACAACCACAAACACTCTCTGTTATAATTTCTGTATTCTGAAAGTTCCATGACTTTATGTATAAGTAAACACGAAGAAGTATTGACTTAGACAGCCTATTTGAAATAGACATTAGTTTGTCCCATTCTGTGTCATACAATATTACAAAGTTGTCTGGAGGGTCAAATACCGCTTTGTTGACCTTAAATCTTAAATGAGCGTTTGCATTAACATTATTTAATGATTTATAGTCACATTGGTTATCCCAAGTCAAATCTGACCTGACAATAAAAATATTGAAAAGTGCTTTTATCCTATGAGTGTTTTCTCTGTTACCTTTACTATAAATCGAACAATGACACAATTCCAAAATTTCATTTATAGATGTACCTACCGTTCTTGTTCTAGTTTCATATAGGTAACTAAGACAGCGATACAATAAAATTTCAAAATTGTCTGCTGAGTCAGCGTATATATATTTCTTGGGCATTTTTACAAAATAATTGTCAGTTATGGTTTGTCACCACCTTTTATTGTTAGTCCACCATTTTTGCAATCTGTATACCAAAAGTGTAGGTCAAAATGCAAAAAAGTGTGCAATCTGTATACTAAAAGTGTAGGTCAAAGTGTAGAGTAGAATAATATTAGATATCTTTAGTAATAAGAGAATCCTTACTGTGGCGTAAACGCCCCAGAAAAATTTATTGTTTACTACAATTAACTGACATTAAATATCACTTCCTATAACTTACAATTTTATAAACAATATTTACTTCTTGAATTTGATTTTAAAATATGATATCATTTCAAGTGTACTCGTTTAATGGTGAAAGGGTATACTACTGAGAGATAAATTGAAGTGAAATCATATTTTAAAAATTGCAATTTGAAATTGCAAGCAAATCAAGTAAGCAACTCTCAAACGTACTCGTTTAATAGTACATTTACAATTATAATGTACAATTAAATGGTTGTCAATATACTTATGCAAATTTATATGTAAACTTTTAGTGTATTGGTTATATTTATAATTACAATTTTGATTGTAATTATAAATTGTAAGTTTATGTGAGATTGTACAATTAATAGGAATTATGATACTGTGTTATTATGACAATGAAGTTTTGTAATGATGAGATATTGATTTGTTGTGCTGCGCACAGCTAGTCAGTTATATTCTCGCTACGCTCGTATATAACTTCCCTGTTTGATTATCGTTCCCTACGGTCACGCTAATCTTCACAGATATTTTTTCAGTTAAACATTAATATTTGTATGGATCGTCTGGCAACTGCTTAAACATTTTGTTTTCGTCTAAGCATTTTATTTCGGAGCGTTCGGTAAAATTACGATAGCATATTCGTTGTTTTTGCTTGTAAATCAAGGCGTAAAAACGTTTTTTTGTTTTTACAATAGGCTATTTTATGGGTTTTATAAATGATATTTTGATGGTTTTTTATTGTTTTGAGATGTTTCGGTGATAGTATATTATTTCTGAAGTGAAGTTTAATGAGTTGACAGTGAATTAAATTTGAATTTTAAACGAGTGATTGTTTAAGTGTAAAACTTGATTTATAGCCATTTTAGGATAAAAAAATAAGACCTATTATGGTCTTTCAGGGAGTGTGTTTTTAGGGAGTGATAGGTTATTTTTTTATGGTATAGAAATAATGTTTGCAAGTTAATTTTGGTGTGTTTTAGTGTATTTGGGCATATTTTAAGGTTTAAAAAAGTTTAAAAAATGGCATAGATACGAAGTTTACTCGAACGTGTTACCGAATGAAAATTTGGTTTTTTGGTGGGGTAGTGGGATAGTGTGCAGGAATTTTAAAAAGTGCTATTTTGATTTTAGATTTGGTTTTGGGGTGTGTGGATAGAGTGGAACTACTAAGGGGATAATCTCGTTTCCATATGTTCCCATAAATGTAAAGCCACCCCCTCTATAGCTATTTAATTAAGTATATTAACATATCCATAAAACCGCCTATTTGCGTGGTTTATATGTGTTTTTGCCAAAAACACATATAAAAATAATTGTATCATAATTCATACAATGTTAATATAATTTCTGCCGACTTCATGCAAGCTCAATTGATTTTATAATACTTGATTTTTATCAATTATTGATTAAGTTAATAATTAACCTTTTTGTATATTTGTTTATTGCCAATATTTTATTTTTATCAAATATATTTATCGGTGGTTGCTATTCGATATACCGAACGCCCTTAATCATCATCTTTAAAATTTGAACATTTTATATTAATATTTTAACCTATCAATTCCCTATCAATTCCCTATTTCACCCCATATTTACCGTCAAAGTGGTAAACACTCACTAAAATACGCCTAAATTTTAATACTCAATCCCTATTTCAAACTAGCAATTTGTACAAAATCAGCCTTTAAAGTTATGCAAATTGACTAATTGTCATTAATTAGCATTAGTAAAGGATCATTCAAAGATCCTTATAAGTCCAAAAGATTGTACACTTATTTCACGCTATTCAACGTTTACAACAGTACAAATATTTGTACACATACACATACATACAAACATATACACGTCAAAATCCCTTGCAAGATCTCCGCTTGCAAGCTCACGATATATAACACGCTACAATACCACTATATATTGTATGTTCTAAAATTCACTTTAACGGCTATCAAGTTAACTATACCACCCATATATACAACAGTATATAGCGCTTGCTAGTAGCCTTATAGCTCAAAATATAAGCATACTGTATATTGTACATTGCAAGCAATAAATACTGTATTAACCGCTATATATTGTGGTTAGTTAGTCATTAAAATTTATATCGTGATCTATGCAGTATTTACAACATTTTACAATAAACTTAGCTTTACTTATATTGGTATCTTTACAGTAATTGTCAATTAGTGCGTAATCTTCAGGCTTAATATTAGCTGACAATTTTTGATAATTTTTAGCAGTATATGCAGCATTATATGCTATTTTCTTTTTGTTTATATTATCCAAAATACTAATCTCCATTCATTGTATTTTTGTAACACTATACAAATATGTATGTTTTACAATATTTTAAATCAATACTATATTTTGTGGTTTTGTATATTAATTAATAGTTATATATACTATATATTGTGGGCAAAAGTGTATAAATACATGGTTCCATGTTTGTGCATTATGTCAATTGTATTACATGGCACCATGTGTTATAATATAGATACAGTAAGGGAAAGGAATAAACCAAAAACCAAAAAGCAAAAAGCAAAAACCCTTTACCGATCACAAGTAAGTTTACCGCTGACACTAAAAAGCGGAAAATCTAAAATGAAAAGAGTTGATCCCTGCACAACAAAAATCTGGTTGACTTTTGCAAGGTCTGTGACAGCTAGTAATTGAAATTGATTTATAATCAATAATGAAATTTTTGTAACTTGAAAACTAAATATTTCACCGTGCGAACCGGCTAAAACCGAATTGAACAACGTCAAATGTAGGCGGTGAAAATCTTAAAAACGATAGGCTCAAAATGTTTTTAATCCAGTTTTCCGAATTTCTGGGATATAAAAAAAGGGCATCTGCTAACAGTTTACCTAAAATTTTAGCGGTTATTTTGACCGCTATACGATTGAATCCAGTGCAATGATCTGAATTTAATCAACCATATTTTAAGATAACATAAAAGAAATAAAAAGTCAAGTGTAGAACAGTAAAACAAAAGAAATGAGACAACACAAAACAAAACAGACAAAACAAACGTAAATCGAAAAAAACGGAGGTATTTTTATGCACACAACATCAAAAAAAATCACAAACACGGATGCAAAAAACATAATCAGCGGTCAAGATGTTATTCTTGTTGATGATAGCGGCATTGATGCCTATACTGATAGCACTAATTATTATAACGCTGGTGTTTACGGTTGGAACTATTCAATAGGCTACAATACACGCCTTGACAAATACGTTATTTGCGGCTATAGAATTTCGCAAAATGTTTTAAACGCTGCCAAAAGCGTTATAAAAATGGCGCAAAAAGAAGCGTATTTGCACGTTTAAGGGGGTGATTTTATGACTATATCAACACGTAAAAAACTTGAAGCGGCTCTGAATCACCTAAAAAAATGTGATGGTGATTGCATGAATTGCAAATACTGTGATACACATTGCAGCAGCAATAGCAATAACATATTTTTTGCGCCCTGCTGCTCTTATGGTATTCTAGGCGACTATTTTAATCCCGTATCAAATAGTTTTACAGAAATAAGATCCAAAACGATTGAGGCAATCGAGTATGAGCTAAATTAATTTCAAAGGGCGTTTATACGCCCTATATATCCCATAAAGGCGCATGAGCCTAAAGGGATACCATACATAATATAATATTAAATTAAAAGGAGTGTATCAAAATGAGTACAAGCATTAAGCATTATATCACCGATGAGGACGTTATCAACATCAATGATCTTGTATCTGAGCTTGCGGTGATCTTGCGGAAATTTGAGATCGACTTAAACCCATACCAAACGGACGTATATTTTTACTATGATGCAGATGCAAAAATAGGACGCCTTGAAACGTTTGTAAATGTGGGCGGTCATTCATGGATAAATGACGATCACGTTACTATTTACAGTGATAAACCGCACTATATGAACGTTTATGATTACTTTGATTCAGTTTCGGAATTTGCGGCTGCTCTTGAAATTTCTAAAAACGATCTTATAGAAGCCACAAGAAAATTTAAAAATCTTGATAGTGATGATTTTATTGAGCGTATAGAAGTAATCGACTATATCAAGAGTGACGATAAACTTGTAGATAAGATAACCGCTTTTTATATTAGCTACTATGTTGATGATTATAATGTGGAATTTTTAAGTAAGGCTCAAGAGATATTAAGCGGCATTGAGATTGAACCATTTTAAAGGGGTTTACGCCCCTTATATCCACGAAACCGCATGAGGTGGAGTGGATACCACAACCATTATTTATACGTTATACAACTTTAAGACTTTAAGGAGGTCAATTATTATGAGGAGCAAAATTAAAATCTTTGCGCAAATCAAGTACACCATGGATGAGAAGCATCCAAATATTAAGAGTGTGCCTAAATGGTATCCAGGCAAGATATTTACATTCAGCGATACATATACCATTAACCCCGATCATTTCTATGGCATGGATCACATTAAATCATACATTAGAGATGATCTGAGGGCGATTGCTGGAGGTGGATATAATTCAGATCACATTCATAATGTGGAATTTACATTTAAAATGATTTAGTGACAACCGCCCATAAAGGGCGGTATATGTGGGTATTTTCCACATGAGGAAAATGAACACACCATATAACATAGTAAAAATAATCGATACATATTTGAGGAGGATATTTTTTATGGAGAACATGACAAACACAAAAGCCCTTGCAATTAATGATATAGAATCATTAACATTTAATGAAGCTGCTGAAATAGCCCTTGATTATATCAACATAAAGGATCATGATATACTTTTTGTTGATTTTGGCGGTTATTTTGGCTACTCCGCACTTGTTTTCAAGAACGAAAAGCATATTTACTATGCTAATGAATATGAGCTACACCATAAATATTTAGTTAAGGAGCAAGGAAAATCAGCTTTAAAGGATCACTATTGCAAGGAGTTAAACAAAAAGCTCTTTACTGAAGTCGAGTTGATGAGCGTTGTAAAGTCATATGACGACTACACCACAAAATCGTATTACTTGCGAAATTATTGGATCATGCAATTTGACCGCTTGTCTTGCTTTGGAATTGGCAAGCAGTGGGAAAAGGAATTTGAGGAAAAAAACAAAATATATAAATACTTTTGTCCGGCTTGCTTCTGCTATGTAAAGAACAATGAAATTGTGAAGCGTGCAAATAAAATCCTTGAGCATTTGCAAGGTGAATTTGATAAGATCAAATCAAGCGATGAAGTATTTAGAGAAATGATAAGCACTGAGTTAGTTAATCATGAGGCTTGTATTACTTGTGATTATGAGCCTGCTTTAGCGGCTTTAAATATGAGTATCAAGGACTTGACGGAAAATCAAATAAAGATCATGCAAGAGGAATTACACAAGCAGATAGAATATTATAACGCTTAAAAGCTATATAATCTTACGATCTGAGGGCGGCTTATATAACCGCCCTATATACTCAAGATGACCGCATGAAGTCGTTGAGAGTGCCATATAACACACTTTAAAAGCGAATAAAACATTTATTTTAAAATACGGAGGTCAAAATTTATGGAAATTACAAAAATTAATGGAGAGGAAATAAAAATCGGCAAGACGTCAATTACAATAAAGGGCGATAATGGTAAAACAATTGGAGTTATAAGGAGTTGCACCATTATAAACAACTCATTAGCCCCTAGAATATTGTTTGAAATCTCACGCAAACTCAAGGAAAAGAATATTAATTTAATGAGTTTGTACAATAGGCTTGTAGTCGTTGATGAGAACTATTATTTTCTCTATAATCTCAGAAAAAATGATTTTGTGGAAAAGTATGCAATTAAAAATCCTGAGATATTTCAAGCCGATATTAACAAGGTTAAAGAACAAGACGAACTAGCCGACTTGTGCATTAAGTCTGGAATAATTCAGATCGTAAAATGTAGATACTAATAACAATACGGAGGTAAAAAATCATGAATACAATAACGCACAAACTCAACGGAGTAACATGCATAAGAATGAGTGATAATGTTATAAGGGACTTGCGGAGTTATTCACCGCAAGGATGCCCTTTTATAGGTTATACTTTGTATGACCTTTTACAAGATCTCATAGGTATGTATAGCTGGAAGATTGATAGAGGATATACAATACTTATCACGGAGTTTATTAAGCAGCTACAAAACGAAAAGTATACCAAAGCTATTGTATATGGCGATGATATAATCAGACTAATCGAGAGATAATCAAGGAGGAATTAACCATGACAAAAGAGGAAATGATCGGAATTATAATAAAGATGTACAACGAGACAGCGGAAGCACTTGAGCAGGCAGACAGGGAATATAATAACGATAAAAAGAACACTAAAAAGCGTGAAGTTTATCGTTATGTAGTTGCACAAGAGGCGGTGTTAAATGATTTGTGCTATGAGCTGAAAATTGATGACCTTATAGATGATGGTCTTGACGATGAGGAGGTGTGAGACTATGGGAGCAGATAAAATATTACAATTATTAGGCGATTACAGAGCCTTGAACAAACTAAAGTTAACTGTTGAGGTTACAAGTATTAATTATAACAACACAAATCGCATAAAAATCAAAACAATATCTGTTTTCGATATAAGGAAGCAGAAATACTGGACTAAAGAACAAATTGCAAAAAGAGGAATAGAAAATTTTTTATCTTTATTGGACATGAAGGAGACTTTAAATTGGAATTTGAACGGAGATAGTTCGTTGTATTATTTTAAACGAATTAAAAGATCCGGTATCACATTTAAAGGCAAAGCGTTCATATTTGATTAAAGGGGGACTTTATTATGGATAAATACGGAAATACACGTAAGGTGGCATTTACTATTAATGATACTGAGTATTTACGGAAAATTTGGAAAGCGGATAATTCAAATGTTACTGATGATGAGATTAATAGCATTTTTGATCTATTAACAGAAACCAAATGCACTTTTATTCTTTGCGGACGTGATACAACTGAGGACAGATATGAGCTATTTAATGCAAATGGTGAGAAGATGAACATAAATGATCTCAATTCATATCAAAAGGGTTGCATAATCAGCGAGTGTCATGCTTATTTTGAAGGCAGGAATGATAAACCTTTTGGAGTTGTTGATATTAAAGAGGAGGTAATTTAATTATGACAGTATATGATATCATGCAGCTATTTATTGATCCTGATAGTCAGCACATTCAGATATGGTCGGATGATGAGGGAAAAATCGTTTATGACGGAGATTACGGAGACATACCAGAGGGCTTGGACTATGCGGAAGTATCGAGCATTGATAACGTTTATGCTGATAACAAGGGCGTTATCTGTTTGAATGTTTGGAAGGTGGATTGAGGTGAGTAACAATGAAAACTAAAACTATTATGTCAACAGGTACTAGAGAAGATTTGGTAAAGATGATTAATGCATATTATTATTCAAAGAACTATATTATCACTGAGGATAACAGAATTTATAACACTAAAACGGAGAAATTTATGGACGATTTAAGCGTAAAATTCTATCGTGGTAGGTGGAAAGTTATAAGAAATATTGCTGAATAAGGAGGGATAATATCAATGAATGTACAGAAAATACCAAATGACGGGAGACATTTGTCACAAATAAACAGAGTAGTTACTTTTTTAACGTGTAAGGGCTGGAGAACGCCAAATGAAATATGGGTAGGCTTTTCGGACAATGGAATTGAAATGACAGATATGACAAAGAGAGGAGTTGTTAAGAAAATAGAACGTGATAACAAGTTATTTGGAGTAGAATAAAACCATACTTTTAAGGAGGAATTTAAAATGACAGAAAAGCAGAATAACATGGTAGTACAGCACCCTGATAAGCGTCTTATGGAGCGTATTAGATCGTTGGAACGGAACGAGCGTATTAGATTACATATCGCACAAATGAAGTGTAACGGCTATACTGATAATGAGTGCAAAACGTGGTTAATAAAAATAGCCATACTGTCCGATTTTATGGACGTTTTCGACAAAATTCTAGTTGACTAATGAGGAATTTTGTGGTATAATTAATTAAACAAAGGAGAAATTTGTATGAAATATGGAATTTTCGAGTCAAGAGTAGAGTTAAGGAAGCTCCCTGAGAGATTGTTTGATATAGTTTCTTTGTGTGAAAACATAGGAAACCCTATTAAGATCTATGATAGCGAGGTGGAAGCTTTAGCAGAATTGAAGAAATATCATTCAGATATTATAAACATAACTAATTTTACAGTGTTTTCAACAAGGCGTTTTTTTAGATGTGAAGTCTATTTCGTTGCTGAATGTGAAAAGATAAACGAGGACGAGGGCGAGACTATCGAAAACCTAATTAACGGAGACGGCATTGAAACCGCACCGCTGGAGCGTGAGATTAGCTTATCTCTTGCTGAGTTCAAAGTTGACGGAAAAACTATCAAAGGCAGTAAGCTTGAGGGCAGTTATGAACCAATCTATATAGCTACAACACCCGATGACTTACAGTGTTATTTTAAAGAAGTATATCCCGATGAGGATATTGTATACAATATCAGAAATAATGAAGAAACTTATGACGAGTATGAGTTGGACGAGGAGGAATAATCAATGTTACTTGCTACAATAATTTTGCTTATTATCTATTTGTGGGTAAACCACAGCGAAAATAAGCGGAGAGAAATTAACAGAAAATACAATCCAATTGGAGCTTTTGACAAAGCTCAAAAGATTTATGATGACGCCTTTTATAAGGCTATTGATGAGGGTAGAAGTCTTACGCTTGAGGAACGAAAAGAACTGGATAAGCAATGGCATAAAACCTATAGCCAAGAGTTGGCTTATCGAGAGAAAATGTGGGCTAAGATACCTGACAATAAGAAGTAATATAATATAATAGGAGATAAAACATGAAAGTTGCAGTTGAAAACGAGCAATCAAGGTAAACAGTCCGTATAACAAGAGCTTTGTCGCAGGGGCAAAGCAGATACAGGGCAAGTGGAACGCCCCTTGCTGGGTCTTCCCAGAGGAGAACAAGGAAGCTGTCAAGGCGTTACTCATCGAATGCTATGGTGAATGCGGAGAACTTGGTGCGGTTAGCACTGTCACAGTAGATCTTGACCTCGACACTTATACTGAGGGTTACGAGGACGGAGAAATCAGAGTTGGCTCAATCGTTGTTCTGAAAAGACTTTATCGTGACAGAGAAGTTATTTTCTCTGACAATGCAATGCTTATAAGCGGTGGCTTTGCCGCTTCGGGCGGCTCTGCCAAAAATCCTAGAATAGCGGCTGATAAGAACACAATCGTTCGTGTAAAAGGTGTTCCTGAAACGATTTATAGCAAAATCAAAGACCACGAGGGCGTTAAACTCGTATCTGATATAGACGTGGAAAGCTTAAAAGTGGAGCGTGAAAAGCTTCTTAAAAGACTTGCAGAAATAGACAGTTTACTTGCAATATGAAAGCGATTGTGTGTATAAAACTAATATAATAAATATAAATACTCCTATTAATCACATTGATTGATAGGAGTATTTCTTTATGTAGGAATAAATATAGGAGGAATAAATATGAAAAATGAAAATACGAATACATTACTTTTTGTGAAAATGCTAGACAACGATCGTAAAGAAGAGCTACGGAAGATAGAGGAAGAACAAGATTATAATATGCGGAAGGCATATTTAAAAGCAAAACGCCGTCAAAGGCCCAGAGAAGAACGCCAGAGAAAAGTTAGAATGATAGTGAAGAACGTTGTCTATGGTGGTTTTGGCTTGCTCTTTACAAGCGTTATGTTGATAGCAGGAATAATATTTACATTGTGTATATGATGGGAGTGAATGAAAATGAATATTAGTACGGCTCAAACTTGCAAAATTTTCGATTTATCGGATAGACTTCCGACAGGAATACAGATAACAAAACAGCCAAAGCGAAAAAAAGGTCATAGAAATGCTATTACAAAACATACGGCAAGCAGGCAGAAGTCTGCAAGCTGGTTCAGACCTGATGATCTAAATGTGATTTTGGAAGATTTGTTTCAGAGTAAAAAATATTTTAAGGCAAATATTATAATTTTTGCTTGCAACTCAGGCTATCGTTACGGAGATATAATGACCTTGAGGGTCAAGGATTTAACCGATAACAACGGCAAAATTGTAGATTACTTGACATTACAAGAGGACAAGACGGACAAATGGAGAACGGCATGGCTTTGTGATACTGCAAAGAAAATGCTGAATTTTATAATCAAGTATTATAAACTTGACCCAGAAGATTATATTTTTCAAAGCGGAGAACGTAAAAGAAAATATATTGAGGATACTTTCTTAAATGAGGACGGAGAAGAAGAAATTATATATACTAATGAGAAGTATGATTGGAACGGCAGGCTACTCAGGATAGCTCCTATGGAACTTAATTCCGTTACAACATTTCTAAAGAATATAACCGCCAAAAACGGCATAGAAGGTAAATATAGTACTCACAGCTTTAGGCAGACACATTCCGTGTATATTAGTTGTATTCAAAAAGGCAGCGAAGATGTTATTAGAGATTTGCGTATTGCCTGTCAGAGCCTAGGACATTCTGATCTGAGGATAACTGAGCAACATTATAGCGGTTGCGATAGCAGACTCGTAAAAGAGCAAATGTTAAAAATGGAAGTGGGCAAGGAAGTTGTGGATAAGTATGTAAAATAAAAAGGGACTTTTAAAAGTCCCTTTAGTGCTTTTTGTGACGTTCTTTACTCCTTTGTACTGCTAGAGCATTTTTAGATTGATTAACTTTGTATTGAGGTCTGTTGCGTGGAAGATAGGCTTTCACAACATTAACGTTCATATTCATTAAGTCGGCAATCTCATTAGCCGACTTCCCTTCTTTGTGGTATTGAGTGATTTTGGCGTGGGTATTATTAACTATAATACCTAAACTAGAAAGACTTTTAATAACTCTTTGCCACGAGATACCGAGTTTAATAGCAACTCCTCTTACGGATTTAATTGAGTCCCAGTATGATAATATTTCTTGGTCTGTTATTGATTTAATTTCGGACATAAGAATATGCCTTATCAAAGGTACATAGACACTCAGCCATGGTTTCAGCTAAAAGAAAGCTCATACATACAGAATGGCGAAGTCAGGATAGGACTAACACCTATGGTAACGCCAAAGGGTCAGAGTGGAATTATTAGAATGTTGAGAAAGTGTAATACAACAAACTAAAGTAAATAAAATGCAAGTTTTGTTTTCAAATCTTGCAAAAATTAAAAAAAGAAGGACGAACAAACAGAATGAACATAAACAAATTTAAAAGGCTACTTGTCGAGCGTGGGTTTTCATACTCACGCAGAGGTAAGGGGTCACATGAGATATGGGTAAATGAGAATGGAGAGTCTTTTTCATTCCCATCAACCCGAAAAGAAGTTTATATCGGCATTGTATGGAACTTCCGAAGAAATTACTGTCGCTGTTAAATCGTGTAATTATTATTGGGAATAATTTATCATTGATTTAGACATTGAATGGTGATAGAATTGTGATAGTGGTAATTAGTATGGCAATTATTGCTGTACAAAATAAAGGACAAATATCCCTTGACAAAGCATTTGTTTTGTAGTATAGTATAAACATTATAGAACAGATGTTCGTTTTGAGATTGAATAAAAGGAGTGTATAAAATGAAAAAAATGACATTACAAGAGCTTATGACATTTGCTCGTGAGAATTTATGGAACAAATTTATCATCACTAACAACATAAATACAGACCACATTTATGGAACGGCTCTGAAATTGTCGCATGAGCCTGTTGTATACAAGTCACTAAAAAGCATAAGTGACAAATTAGTGCCGTATTTTGATGATCCTGAGTGGCTTGTCTTAGAACTAGATAGGGTACATGATTTGTTATTAGCCGATTACATAATGTCATTGGGCTTAGGTGATGATGTAGACTATCTCACTGAATTGTCCGAAATGACGGTTGAAGATAACAACAGTACCGTTATGATAAATTGTAAAGATATTGTACTAACCATAGTTGGAGAAAATGATGGAACACACGTTGTACCCTCACTTCCCTTGCCGCCTGCTCCTCAATCTTTGGATTGTTATAATTTAATGAATTTTCTTAAAGTTGATTACATTGATTTTGCCAGAGTTAAAACAAATGAGCATGAAGCAATACTGCCAATTGATTGTTATACACTTGGTAATCTTTCAGAGGAACAGCTTGACGGTCTAAAAGATTTATATATAGATTTACAGTTTGGCGACACGGAGAACGATGAATATGATTATTCATGTACACCATATGTCATGTACGATTATGTACACGAGCTTGCGTTTGCAGGTTTATGGAGTCTGCAAAATAGCCATCTTATCAGTAAAGTACCAATAGAAGTTATAGGATATGATAATTACGAGAGTAAAAATAACAAGGCACAAGTATTCAAAATAAGTTCTGAAGTAAAAAGAATTTTGAGTAAGTCAGAAGTCGGAAATCTAAATTTTAATATCGGTAATTTCAGTTTTGAAAACGTCCCGTTTCATAGATAATTAACATATCCGTAATCAAATAAACATTGACTATTATTCGAGTGCAGATTATAATATAGAAAATACGACAAAAAAAAGACAAATAGAGACAACAAAACGTTTAATAGAGAGGAGTTGAATGTCGTATGATTAACACCATAACACCAGTAATAACCACAGAAACAAGAGAAAGAAGAGTTAATAAAAATATAGTTACTAGAGGAGATATAATTTTGGTTGATCTGCCAAATGTAGGCGAGTCAGTTCAGACAGGTAGGAGACCAGCTATTGTTGTACAGAATAACATGGGCAACGCACACTCCCCTTGCATAATAGTTGTACCGATTACAAATGCTACAAAAAAATATGTGCCAACCCATGTTAAAATCGGTGTTGAAAGCGGTTTACTGAAAACTAGCACCGTTTTGTGTGAACAGCTATTGACTATTAATAAATCTAGTGTTATTAAAACACTTGGGCATTTGACACCTAATGTTATGAAGCAGATTGAACAAGCGATTTATGTTTCGCTTGCCCTGCATCATTAATTGGTGAACACTTGACATTTAATCGTCCTTTGTGGTATAATACATATAATTATAGGCAATTTTTAGTACAATTATATGTAAACATTATATCAGGAAAGGACGATTTTTATGTCATTAAACAGTTTTTACACTATAGACCAACTTAGAACAAGTGTAGAACATCATTTGTTCGCACAGAAAGCTTCCATTGAAGTTGTCAAAAGAAAATCTCAAGTTCTTTTGGGATTATTAAATAAATATAATGAAGATTTGTCGTTACAGGATAATATTTATCAATATTTATCAGGTGTATCAAAACGATCATATGATAGTCAATGTGGTTACTTAAAGCAATGGGTATTTGAAGAGGGGATAGATTGTAATTTTGAGATTAACTACAAAGATATCCCTCGAAATTATATGACAATAGAAACTCTTAACGAAAAACTAAATAAGTTATACGAAGATCCAAGTACTATTAGTCGTAACGTTATTTTCTATCTTGTTTACGCAAGGTTATACGCTTATTTGATTTGGATAGGTCTGTCTAACAAAGAGATTAAATCACTTAGAAAGGGCGACTATGATATCGATAATAAGGTTTTGTATATTGGCGATGATAATGGTAACGTTAGAACCATTGATTTAAAATTGCCCTATTACGACGATATTTCGGAAATACTGCACGATGAGCTATGCAGAAATATTAGCTCGAGAAAATTTGTTGACAAAGATTTTTTTTACAATGGAAGTGCAATTTGCATAAAAATGTACGATAATTCTTATGATACTCATGGAAAAGAAATTGGATGTTATAATGACTATGACTCCCTATTTAGACTGCTAAATGATGACATAGGCAATAATAATGCTCTTGTCGCAAACGTTCGCCGCACTCTTGCCCCAATAATAAAAAGAGTAAGTGATATTGAAATTTCAGGGCTATTTTATCGAGTTACCAAACGTGCAATTGCAATGAAAAAAGATGTTACAAAATACAACTTTAATATAATTTTGGGCTTTTTCGGGTACGGAACAAATCGTAGGGGATTGTTTACCGAGTATCTAATTTATAAAGAGCAAATGTTAGATAAGTAATATTGAGTAATTGCAAACTATAAAAAATAAAAGTATTGTATCATCTCTTCCGATAATACAATACTTTTATTTTTGTTACTAAAAATATTAATATTTTGTAAACTATATAATATTGCTATTGACAACTATTAATTAGTGAATTATAATATAGTTACACTATTAAACGAGTACATATCTATATGTACTCACCATTAAACGAGTACACTTGAAACAAGTACACTTGTCACTGTGGTGGAACAGGTATACACAAGGAACTTAAAATTCCTCGGAAAAATCCATGCGAGTTCGAGTCTCGTCAGTGACACCAGTACAGTTTGCCAATACTGTACAAAGTAAATTGGCATAGCAGGTACAGAGCTTATCTCACCATAAGGGAATGTAGTGTGATACCTGCACTTGCAACTTTAGCTCAGATGGTAGAGCATTTGACTTTTAATCAAAGGGTCAGGGGTTCAAATCCCCTAAGTTGCACCAAGTCGGTTACGGTTGCCGACAACGATAACGGTTCATCAATTAAAATTACACTGATTACAAATTACAAACTAATCTGTATGTAAAGGTAGGTGAACAAAAAGGTACTGTGAAAGCAGTACCAACATTGGACTATAGCCAAGTGGTAAGGCAAGAGACTTTGACTCTCTCATTCCGCTGGTTCGAATCCAGCTAGTCCAACCAAAATATTTTGTAACGTATTTTAGGGTACAAATATAAAATAACGTAAAAATGAAATAATAGCTTTGTTTAGGAGGACAGAATGAGAATATGAGATTTGGTGGATATGAAATAGGAGATAAAGTAGTCTACACAAATTCTTTTACAAAACCTACATTAGGTAAAGTAGTTTATTATATAAATGAAAATTATCTTATAGATTTCACAAACAACACAAGAAAATGGGCGACAGACAAAGAACTAATTAGATACAGTAAAGAAAATTATCTTAAACGTATAGTAGAAAAATATTTGAAAGGTAAGAAATGTAGATGTACTAAAGATTATACTTACAGCACAACAGCATGGGGAATGAAACATGATATAGAAATAATTCCAGTAAATGCGGAATTTACTATTGATGTTATTTATTTTAGTTTACAATCTTATGGTCATACTGTAATTAATGTAGCTTATGTTACTTTATGTCCTGTTAATTGGAAACCTAAATATGAAACTACAATTATAGGTGGTACAGTAGATATTATTTGGGAAGATTTTGCAAAATATTTTGAACTTATTTAATTAGGGGGGAAAAATTAAAATGATATCAATGGAAGATATAAAGAAAATAGCAAAATTAAATGGGATAGAAATAATTGAAAATGCCACACAAGAAGAACTAGAAGAGCAGAGTGAATCTCTTATGCAGTCCATTGCGGATATAACTGACCCTGAACATAACCTTTGTAAATATTGCCCTTGTAAAGATAGTTGTAAGGGCAATACATTTGAATGTGCTATTTGTAATAGCAGTAACAAATGAAGAAAAGTAAATAAGGAGGGAACTAAAATGAATCTATCTATGGAAGATATAGAAAGAATAGCAGAACTAAATGGACTCGAATTTATAGATAATCCTACTAAAGAACAGTTAGAAGAACAAAGGGAATGGTTAGCAGAGTACCGAAAGGAAAGAGACAAAATGGATACTGAGCATAACCCCTATTGTATACAATGTGGTAGGTCAGATATTTGTCAAGGTTCTGTTTCTAAATGTATTATGTGTGACAGATAATGTTTATGTGAATTATATAGATGAAGATAAATTTACAAGGGAGGTAAAATTAATATGTGGTTTGAAGGTATGGAAGATTTGGATAGGATAGACGAACAGAATGAACAGAAGAAATCTATAAATAAAAAACAACCACTCAAAGGAGTAGTTGCTATATTATGTATTGCGAAGTTTCTTCTTTACAAACTTAAAAAGTCCGATACTCATTGAACCGATCAACATATACCCTAAAACGGGTACTTCGGTTATTAGCATCTTCCCCGTACTAATAACGAGCATCAAGAAGTCTAATCCGCTGCCGAATATTTCTGACATAAATTCACCACCTTTCTTCATTATAGGTATTACAATTAAAATCCATTTATTTGCCAATATTATAACATCGGTAAAAACTTTTGTCAATAGCGACAATGCATTTATCATTTGTTATACACAAATTATCATACAAACTACACATTAAAAGGAAGTAATATTATGAAAGAATGTCCTAATAACTAATCATTATAATTCTTATAAAAAATACTGGAAAGCAATTAGCAGCCATGCTGTTGACATAGATTTTATTTTTAATTCCGCTCTAAAAAGAGCGTTCAAATACACATTTTATCATAGAAAAAAATAAAGGAGTTTAATGAGCATGAACAAAAGAAAATTTAAGATTGGAGAACTTTATCGGGTTGGTTTAGATAGTTTCGGTAATAGAATGACCGAAACTGGAAACGTAATAAGGATTAGAACAATAGAGTATGTAAACAACAAGAGAATGATTAGATACCAAACAATTAAGCCAAATGGTGGTGGCGGCGATGGTATGTTTTATATTTATAGTAACTTTGCCAATTGTCTAAAAAAAATATCGTCTGATATTGACCGTGAAATTCAGGTTACTTTCCACGACAAGACAACGGTTGCCAAAATGAAAGAATACGGCAAGGTAGTAAGAGTTGGCACTTCAAAATGTTGTTCTGATGATACATATAGTGCATATATTGGTGCTTTGCTTGCCTTAGCTAGAATATATTTTCCTAACGCTAGTTGTGATAATAAAGAGATACGTTTTTTTGATACTAAAATAAACCCTAAAGAAAAATCTGAGTATAGATGCGATAAGCAGTTTTCGCACTCTGATGTAAATAAGGCAATATATAATTTGATCCATAGATATGATATTGCTGATACATGGGTAGCAGAGTCACTGAATAATTTCGGAATTGCGTTGCACGAGGAACTTGAAAAAATGAAGGAGGAAAATGATGAAAACGTATAGTCCAAATGACGGTGAAAACCTACACGAAATTAAATATACATTGCAGCGTGGCAAGTACAAGGGTTGGTTCACCACTGAAATCGGTGGGAATTGCCGAGGCAGTATTCTTCTTGATCCAGATATTTTTGATACGCTGAATAATAGCGATATTACTTCAAGTAACTGCAATCTTGAAGTTGACGAATACAATGAGTGCTTTTCTTGCAATTTACACGATGACGATGGAAATGGTCTTTTCTTTGATTGTTGTGATGAAAGTGATATGAAGGAAATGCTAGTGGCAATAGAGATTATTGATGTTAATTATAGAGAGGCTGTATCAAATTCATAAATTAAATTTGAGACGTTTTAGAAAGAAGGATTGATAAGATGGTGTGATATTAGCTGACAAAATGATAATTTTATTATGATAATTTTATTTGACAACAAAATCTGATAAATAAAAGGAGATAAAAATATGGCTGAAAAGAAAAATAATAAGGGTCTTGGACTTCAGGAAACAAAGGGCAGTTTTCAGATCAGAGGTAAGCTGACAGGCTGTGATAAGGACAAGTTCTATACGGAGTTGACAACCTCTACAGGCAAGCCTATGAGAATGGTTAATGTAGGAGTTGAAATTGATAAGAATAAGTCTGTATACATAAACCTTAATGGTATGGAAAGAGACGTAGTATATTTTTCTAAGACCGAGGGCAAAGGTAAGGATAGAAAGACAATAACAGAAAAGGTAAAGTGGGCTGACAGATTTACATTTAACAAAAAGGACTTTAGACCTATTGGAATTAATCTTGGCTTGACAAAGGTGGTTGACTCAACAGGCAAGGAAGTAAATGACAAGAAGATACTTGTTGAATATGATGCTTGTAAGCACATAGCAGATAATGCAAAGGACGGTATGTCCGTGTTTGTCAGAGGAAAGAATGAGTTTTCCACCTATCAGGATAGACACCAGACAAGATTTGTTCCGTCACAGATTTCGCTTTGCAAGGATATAAATTTCGACGCAGAGGACTTCAATGTGATTGGCAATTTTGAACAGGTCATTGTATTCATGGGTATTGAGAAGAATGATGAAGGTAACTTCACCGTATCTGCAAAGATTGTAACTTATAATTCTATAGAAGATGCGGAATTTGTAATTAACAAGTCAAAGTCAAAGTTTGCAAGCACTCTAAGAAAGCTCAAGCCATATACAGCTCTTAAAGTCTTTGGTGATATTGTCATAGAACATGACATCGAAGAAATTGAGGAAGATAATGATGACGGTTGGGGCGAAAGCAACCCTATGGATAGAGTGAACAATCCAACAAAGAGAATACTTCTGATTACCGGAGCTGATAAGGACAGTGTAGATACAGAACTATATTCGGAGGAGATAATTGACAAGGCCGTCGCAAAGACAAAGGCTACCGAAAACGCAAATAAGGACTTTGGTTCTGATGATAATGATTGGGGTTCTGTTTCAGATAATGATCTGACAGACGAGGACGATGAGTGGTAAATTGTTGCTACTCACCGTTATTAACAACGAAACGATAATATAAAAGGAGATAAAAAATATGGCTAGAGCAAGAAAAGCAACACAGACACAGAGCAAGCTTCAGATGATACTTTTTGGAGAAGAAGGCACAGGCAAGTCAACACTTGCATTGCAGCTTGCTTATTTTAAAAGACCTGACGGCAAGCCGTTTAGAGTTCTTTACATAGATAATGAGAACGGCTCTATTGATGATTTTATCGGTGGACTTGAAGCTGACGGCATTAACACTGAGAATATTTATATTGTGTACACCCAGTCCCTTGGTGAAACAAGAGAATACATAAATAAGGTTAAGAACAAAGAAGATTTTCATGTTCTTGATGATGAGGGCAATGAAACAGATGAAATTGTACTTGACGGAGATGGTGAGCCATTCAGAGCTGATGCTATTGTAGTTGATGGTACAACTATTCTTAACCTGACAACTAAGCAGGCACTTGTGGAGCTGTCTAAAAAGAGAAATGGTGTTAAGGCAAAGAAGAAAGAGCTTATTGGTGATGAAAAACTTGTTGCCATTGAAAATGCAGGATTGGAACTTCGTGATTACCAGACAATCAACTTTAAGGGTCAGGACTTGATACTTGATCTTATGTCTTGTGGCGCACACTTTATTGTGACCGCAAGAGAAACGGACGAAAAGGTTTCCGTAAAGGGTGACGATGGTAAAATTACCAGCGTTGCAACGGGCAGAAAAATTCCTGATGGTTTTAAGCAGATGAACTATAACGTTAAAACTGTTGTAAGAATGTACATTAACGAGGATAACAATTTCTGTGCGTACATCAGCAAGGACAGGACAGGTGTACACGATAAGGAAACAGTTGAAGATTTGTCACTTGTTGATTGGCAGGTAATTATTGACAGAACAAAGGACAAAAAAGAGTTTTCTGTTAAGAATGATCTCACAAAGGCTGTCGATATTGAGCAGGATATTTATACAAAGGAAGTTATGGGTAAGGTTGGAGAGCCAGTTGATAGTATTGATGAAAACTCTGCCGAAAATCAGACAACAGAACTTTTGGATAAGATTTCAGCCGTTATGAAAAGTCTTAATCCTGTCGGCAAGACAAAGGCAAAGGAAGCTCTTTCAGCAGAAAATCTGCCCATTAAGCCAACAGAAATGAAGAAGATTACAGATATTAAGACTCTTGAAAGGGTTCTTGAAGTTATTTCTAAGATTTAATTTTTTTACAAATAAAGCGGTGAGGGTTATTCCCTCACTTGCCTTTATTTAGTTATTTTGATTAAGGCGGTGAAATACTTGGTAAAAAGAAGAACAAAAGAACAGATAGAGAAAGACAAACAGGACAAAAAAACAAGAATACAATTTACAGATTGGCTATATAAACAATATGATATTTCATTCTTGCCAAAATATTTTTTTATAAATCTTGATAAAGTATATAAAGGCACTTATAAGAATTTGAATAAACCTGTTCCTGTCGAAGATTTATGGGATATGTGGCGAAAGAAAATGTCATTTCTTCGTAAAGTACACGAGTTTAATACTCGTAAAGGTAAAAAAATCGAAGGTGCAGCGTTAATTACATATGATCTTGCTATTATATTGTCTAAATATGATGGTTATTTGAAATGGAAAGAAGAACAGGCATTGGCTAAAACAGGTAAAAGCGAAGAACAAGTTAATATAGATTATGAAAAAATGGCAACATCAAAGTCTCCCAAAGAACGTGATAAAAATAATGACAGCCTTGATATTGACAGTATCATTGATGAAATTTAGGTAGGTGACAAACATGGATATTATAACAAACGTTCCTACCGAAGTTCTATTTGTGGGTTGTATTTACAAACAGCCTGATTTGCTGGTAAATTACGGACAATATATCCGTAGTAAATACGATTTTTCAGATGAAGTCACTCGTTTTTTTTACGATTCAGCTGAAATAATCTACAAAACAAGAACACAAACCTTCAATAAAACTACTATTTTAACTTATTTTTCAGAAGAGCCTGAGAGACTTTCTTTGTATAAAAAGTATGGCGGTTGGAAAACTCTTGACAGTTGGATGAAAATTGCTATAACTGATGATATTGGTAAGTATCAGGAAATCATTAAAAAGTATTCTTTATTGAGAGAGTATCAAAGAAATGGCTTTGATATTACAAAAATTGTACAACATAAAAAGTTTGAACAGTTTACGGCTTCAGACATCTACAGATTAATTAGAGGTAAAGCAGATAGAATACATACGGTGATCTTGACAAACCAAGAAGCCGAAATTCTGAATAGCCATATTAAGCAATCACTTATTGCGTGTATGGAGAAGCCTGATTTAGGTGTATCACTCCCCTTTCCTATTCTAAATGATATATTCAGAGGGTGTAAATTAGGCTCGACAATGGCGATGGGAATGCTTTCAAACGCAGGAAAATCACGATTTATGACAAAAATAATTGCCTATTTAACACTTGTTAAACATGAAAGAGTATTTGTCATGCTTAATGAAATGGGCGTTGACGATCTTAGAAAGTGTTTAATTACAACGTGTATAAACAATGTTGAATTTCAAAAGTTACACGGCATTAAATTAAAGAAGCCTGAAAAGGAATTAACACTTGGTTTGTACAAGGATAAGTCAGGTGAGTACATATATCAGGAAACAGACGATTGGGGAGAGCCAACAGAAACTTTGCAAGAGTACATTCAAAGGGTCGCTGAAAATTCAGAGGAATATGTAAAAATAATGAAAATCGCTGAATGGATTGAAACAGAAACTAATGAACTTATTCTCGTTAAGGATATGGCTGGCGGTTATGATGACAAAACACTAGAGTTTGAAATAAGAAAAGCTAATCTAACTCATGGTGCGAAATATTTCTTCTATGATACTTGCAAGCAAGACACACAAGCTACAGGAGATTGGGCAGCTTTAAAAGCAACAGTAACAAAACTCACTGATTTAGCAAAGCAACTAAATATGTTTGGCTATCTTTCAATTCAGCTCACAGACGATACAGAGTTTTGTAAACCTGATGAACTAAACTCAAATAATATTGCCAATGCAAAACAGCTAAAACATATCATTTGGACTATGACACTGTTTAAAGAAATATCTGTTGGAGATTTTCATAAATATCGCTATGTTCAGCATGATGCTGAATGGGGCAAAGATGTTGAATGTGAACTTAAAGTTGGTAAGAGGTATTATGTGGGTAATGTAGACAAAAATAGATTTGGTTGTAAAAAGAAAGTTGTATTTGAAGTTGACCTAGATTTGAACACTTGGTATGAAGTCGGAGAATTAAGAAGAAAGTGAGGATAAAATGGATATTTCTGTCCTCAAAGAAAAGATACTAGAGAACAATTATGTTCCTGTCATACTTGACGAAATAGGTTGTCACCATATTTCCTGTAAAGCAGGTTATGTTCAGTGTGGCAACCCTGATGGCGATAATCAAGGGGCGATCACTGTTTATCTCAATGAAGGTCTTTTAACTGTTGACTACACACGAGAAATACATAGTAGTTCAAACTTGGACACGATAGATATTTTTGACCTTGTGCAATTTTTTTGCAGTTGTACGTTTTACGAAGCTGTTCGCAAAGTTTGTAATTGGTGCGGTATTAACTATTATAAAGACGAATATAACGATTTGCCTGAAAGTCTAAAATTCACAAAATTTATTTCTGAAATGGCAGATGATGAGTCTAGTTACGAAGAAATACAACCTTTAAAGCCGATTAAGGAAAATGTTCTATCATACTACTTCCCTGCCGTTAATGATTGTTTTTTGAAAGATAATATCTCATATGATACTCAAATGCTGTTTGAAATAGGTTATGACGATGTTTCCAATCGAATTACAATTCCTGTAAGAGATGAAATGGGAACATTAGTCGGTGTTAAGGGCAGGCTATTTTTAAAGCAAGAAGAAATGACAGAAGAAGAGCAAAGAGTTAAGTATATATATTTGGAGCGTTGCAACAGAGCTAGAATATTATATGGACTTTATTTATCCGAAAAATATATAGCTCGGACAGGCTACGTTTATGTGGTTGAAGCTGAAAAAGGTGTTATGCAACTTTGGAACATGGGAATAAAGAATTGTGTAGCAACTTGTGGTAAGAAAATAAGCCAATATCAAATAAATATGCTGACAAGGTTGAGTTCTCATATTATATTTTGCTTTGATAAAGACGTAACCATAGACGAGTTAAACGATATAGCTGACAAATTTCTGGATTGTATTCAAATAAGTGCTATTGTTGACACTGATAATTTACTTGAAGAAAAAGAAAGTCCAACAGATAGTCCCAATAAGTTTAAACAGTTGATTACCAAATATACGCAAGTTATAAAGAATGGGAAGTGAAACAACGAAACATGAATTATAAAATAATAGGCAATAATGATTATTACCATATTCCAATATCTATTTTTACTAATAGAGGAATAACTAACGTTAGTGAATACACTCATTTAACCGATGATGTACTAATCCCTTACGATAATCTTGATAACATTAATGAAGCTGTTAAAATGCTTGACAAACACATTAAAAGCAATAGTAAAATGGCGATTATTGTTGATTGCGATGTTGACGGTCAGTGCAGTGCTGCTATGATGTATTCTTATTTGAAAAGGCTTAACAAAGAAATTGATATTACATATCTGATACATTCTGGAAAGCAACACGGTATTTCTTCTGAGATAGAAATACCTGAAAGCACAAACTTGTTGATTATTCCCGATGCAGGAAGTAATGATACTGAACAATGCAAGCAGTTGACAGAACAAGGTGTTGATGTACTTGTTCTCGATCACCATGATGTTGAAAGAACAAACCCATATGCGGTTATAGTGAACAATCAGTGTAGTTCAGAATACTCTAATAAAGAATTATGCGGTGCAGGAATTGTATATAAATTTCTACAAGCACTCGATGATTGCTACTGGAATAATTATGCCGATGACTACCTTGACCTTGTGGCATTGGCCAATATTTCTGACATTATGGACTTACGTTCTTTTGAAACAAAAAGGCTTATTGACAAGGGTCTTTATAACGTCACAAATAAATGTTTTGAAGAATTTATTAATGCTCAAAATTATTCCATGAAAGGCAAGGTTAATCCTCATACTATTGCATTTTGTATTACTTCCCTGATAAACGCAATGTGTAGAGTTGGTGACATGGAAGAAAAGGACTTACTTTTCAGAGCGTTTATTGAACAGGACGAAGAATTTGAATATAAAAAACGTGGCGAAAGTGAAACTACAAAAGAAAATATTTATCAAAGAGTTGTAAGACTCTGTAAAAACGCTAAATCAAGACAGGATAATCAAGTGAAAAAGTTACTTCCTGCGTTAAGGAAAAGCGTAGCTAATGACGAAAATACAGTTTTATTCTTAAAAGGTAACAATATCCCAAGTGTATTTTCTGGATTGATAGCCATGAAAATGGCTAGTTATGCGAAAAAACCTTGTTTGATACTCCGCAAAGATGAAGAAAATAATGTATATAGAGGGTCTGCTAGAAACTTTGATAATAGCTATGTGCCAGATTTAAAGGCTGAGTTACTAAAAACAGGTCTGTTTAATTGGTGTCAGGGTCACGCAAATGCTTTCGGTTTTGAGATAAAAGCTGAGAACGTGGCTGAAGCAATTAAAGTTTTAAATAAGAATATTGATTCAGACAATCCTTTGCCAATAGATTTTTGTTTCGATTATGACGAATTTAATATTGGAATGATTTCCGATGTTACATCATTGGAGAATTGTTACGGTACAGGAATCAAAGAGCCTTTATTTGTCATTAATAATATAGTTTTGGAGCATAGTCAAGGCGTTATCATGGGTAAAAATGAAGATACATGGAAGTTTATTACTGACGATAATATCGCAATTATCAAGTTCTGTAATCCTAGTGACGATAAAGTATTAGACTTTTTGAATGGATATGATGATGAAATGTGCATTAATGCTCTATGTCAATTAAATGTTTCTGAATATAAGGGTGTAATTACTCCACAAATAGTTATTTTGAAATATGAGGAGGCTGAAAGGTAATGTACAGTTCTTTGCATGACCATACAATGTACTCATTGTTGGACGGCTATGGTACACCAAAAGAAATGCTAGAGCAATGTCGAAAAGTCGGCATTAAAGCATATGCAGTTACGGAACATGGCAACCAATATTCATGGATATATTTCGATCAACTATCTAAAGAATATCCTGATATTAAGCTGATATATGGCGTAGAGCTGTATGAGTGCTTCGATACTGCCATAAAAGATAAAAACAATAAGTATTTCCATCTTATCGCTCTCGCAAAAAATGAGAACGGCAGAAAGGCTTTAAATAAAATTATCACTAAGTCAAATCTTGAAAATTTTTATTTTAAGCCTAGAGTACAGATTTCAGATATTGCTCCGTATGCAGAAGATTTAATTATTTGTTCTGCTTGTTTGGCTTCAAAATTAGCTAAAGAAAGTGATTTTAATATTTGTGTTAAGTATATCGAAGAATACAAATCGGCATTTCCTAATTTCTATTTGGAAATGCAATCTCACAAATCAGAGGAGCAGGCTAATTACAATAAAAAGATTTTGAAACTATCTGAGGTAACAAACACTCCATACATAATTACTACAGATAGCCATGCAGCCACAAAGGAAGATTTATATTATCAGGGTAGGCACGTTCAGATAGCTCACGACACTGAAACAATGTCTGAAAGCTACGAAGGTTGTTATCTGCAAAGTGAAGAAGAAATTCATACAACCATGGATAAACAAATTGGGGTAAATAATGTTACAAAAGGTTTAAATCAGACTGATATTTTGGCTGATATGATAGAAGAAGTACATATGCCTTTTCAAGACCCACAGTTGCCAACATACCCCCTACCAAGTGGATATGACTCTAATAATGAATTTCTTTTACATCTTATTGACGAGGGGTGGAAAACTAGAAATTTTGACAAGCTTTCTAAAGAAGAACAGAAGATAATGAAAGATCGACTAGACTATGAAATGAACATTATTCATCAAATGAATTTTGACGGTTATTTCATTATTGTATGGGACTTTATAAATTATGCGAAAACTCATGGGGTTAAAATAGGTTCAGGACGTGGCTCTGGAGCAGGAAGCCTTGTGTGTTATACAATAGGTATAACTGACCTAAACCCTATCAAATATGGATTGATTTTTGAGCGCTTCCTCAATCCTGAGAGAGTTTCAATGCCAGATTGATTTTCGGTCGAGCATATGGGAAACCATATGTGTTAAGTGTGGTGAACCTATAAAATATAGGGTGTTAATTAAACAATTATTATAATTGTAGCCGCAGGAAATGGCGGTGTATTAATTAGCTAACAGGGAACATCTAAGTCGTTCTGTCTGACGATATGACAATCCTGTGCGAAGTTGCATTTTATGATTTAATATTGTTTCCCGTTGCAAAAACAAAGGAGACAATATGCTAAAAGAAATTGAAAACTATAAAGATTATTATGTAAATGAGTTGGGAGAAATTTACTCCTCGAAGTCGGGCAAACTAAAAAGAATAAAGCCGTGGGCTGACTCACAAGGTAAATATTTAATGGTGCAATTAAAGAATGAAATAGATAATAAATTCCATAAATTATTAGTACATAGAATAGTTGCTCAGGCGTTTCTTCCTAACTACAATCATTTACCACAGATTAATCATTTAGATTGCAATACTAAAAATAATAATGTTGATAACTTAGAATGGTGTACCGCTAAAGAAAACATACATTACAGTTATCGCACAATGTCGCAAATAAGAAATTATGTGACTTGCGATTTATATAAAGACAATGTATTTCTAGGGCATTTTCAATCTATTTTAGACGCAGCTAAATACGCAAATGAACATTACGGTGCTAGTTTATCGGGTATTGTAAGAAATTATAAATCAAAGGGAATAACACTTATTAAATCATAAATGCAAAACGTCAAACGACTAGCTCAAAGGAGCGTAGGGTCAAGTGAAATTCTTGACTCGAAGTGCCACACACCTAAACGTATTATTAGAACTGTAATACGCATGGTGAAGATATAGTCTATTCATTGCAGAAATGTAATGTAGTAAAGTTGGACATTGATGTTTCAGACAGACCTACAGTAATAAATTACCTGATTGACAAATATGGTGAAAATCGTGTTTGTCAGATTATAAACTTCTCGTATATAACACCTGTTGTAGCCATAAAAGATGTTGGTAAAATACTAGGTTTTAAATATAATGAAATGGATAAACTATCCAAAAAGTTTTCGTACAATACATTCCAAGAGTGTATTGACAACAATATAAACTACTTATCTGAACACCCTGAATACAGTGAGTTGCTTGATATAGCAGGCAAATTAAGTGGTAGGGTTAAAACAGTTAGCTGTCATGCAGGCGGTGTCGGTATTGTTGATACCGATATTAACGATTATATGGCAATGAAACTAGGCTCTGACGGTGAACACGTTATTCAAGTTGATAAAAGGCTTGTCGAACAAATAGGTATCATTAAATTTGACATTTTGGGTGTGCAAACTTTAAAAATGGTGCAGGAAATTCAAAGTGATTTGCATTTATCTGAGTACGATATAAATATCAACAACCCCAAATTTGAAAATGATAGAAGTCCATTTGAACTGTTAAACAAAGCATTGACGAATGGTGTGTTTCAGGTGGAAAGTGCAGGTATGAAAGACTTGCTACTCAGATTACAGGCAACTAACATGGAAGATTTATCAGCTGTTTTGGCATTGTATAGACCTGATTCAATGGGAGCTTTGGAGGAGTTTATCAAATGTAAGCATGATCCTTCACTTGTTACCTATATACACCCCGACATGAAGCCTATTTTGGAAAGCACTTACGGCTGCATGATCTATCAGGAACAACTTTTGGATATTGTAAGAACTTTTGGTGGCAGAAGCTATGGTGGAGCTGACTTATTCCGCAAGGCGATAGGCAAAAAGAATATTGAACTTGTTAAGCAAGAGTCAGAAAAGCTGTACCAAGAAATTATTGACAATGGATATTCTCATGAAATTGCCAAAACGATTAGTGAAGAATTGAAAACTAAAGGTGGTTATCTGTTCAACAAATCACATAGTTATAGCTACGCTGTTCTATGCTTTCAAACTGCTTATTTAAAAATAAATTACCCTGTTCATTTTTTCAAAGCCTTGTTCAATTTGAATAAGGATAAGGCAGGTATGGTGAATAAATACATTGTAGACTCTAAACAGTTTGGAGTAACTGTTTTACCACCTCATATCAATAAATCGCTAGTCGATTTTTCTATTTACGATAACAATGTGCTGTTTGGTTTTTCTGCGATTACAGGCATTGGTGAGCGAATAGCCCAAGAGATTGTTACTGAGCGTGAGAAGAACGGCAAGTATAAAAACCTTCAAGACTTGTTGTCAAGAACAACGCTGACAAAAACTCAGATTATTAACTTAATGAAGTCAGGTGCAATACCTACGAAAGATAAAAAGAGTTGTTTGTTAAAGTATTTAAAGTCATTATATAAACCATTAGAGTATAAAGAATTGTCTAAGTTACCAACGTATAATAAACTTATTGTCGACTATGATATTGATATTGAAAAATATCGTATCGGCAACGGCAAGTATGACTATGACAAAGATCTGTTACTCACTCTTGTAAACCAGAAAAAGAAAGAAAAGTTTGACCTACAGCAAGAAGATAGGTTGAAACAATTTCTTTTAACCAATAACAAATATCTTGAAAACGCTGATTTTTGGGAGTTTGAAGCATTACAGATATTTATACACAATAATCCATTTGAAGAAGCACTTCCCTATTTAACAACGGCATTTGAAGCCGTTGAGAATGATAATGATTGCGTTATTGTAGGTGTTATTTCCAGAGTACAAAAGAAAAAGGACAGAAATAAAAAACCATTTGCTTTTGTGAATATTTACTCCACTTTCGGTATTATAGAGGGAGTTCTTTGGAATAGTCAACTTGTACAGTATGAAGATTTGGTTAAGAAAGGCTCTCAGGTTGCTATTAAGTGCAGAAAAACAGACGAAGATAAGGTTACAATACAGGCTATGCGACCATATACTGAGTGGCTTTCAGAAAGGAAGAAAAGACATGGCAGAAAAAATCTATAAATTTAAAATCGTTCCTCAACAGGAGCGATTTTATAACGAAAATAGTAATTGGGGAGTATATACTTTTATAACAACTTCTGATGACATTCCATATTTTTATGATTGTTATGACGATCCCTTTGGCGACAAGCCAAGGCAGTTAAAAGGTAGCACATTGGCAGGTAAAATGCAACGCCTGACAATCGGTGTCGAGTACAATGCTGAGGTTACTTGCTCTTTTAATAGTAAATATAATTCGTATCAGTATACACCAATTTCTATTACTGCAAATGTGCCTAAGACAGAAGAACAACAAATAGCATATTTGAAAACTCAGGTCACAGAACTGCAAGCAAAAAACATCTTAGCTGTCTACCCAAATGTAATTGATGATGTTATTCATAACAGAGAAATTGATTTTACAAAAATCAAGGGTATAGGCGAAAAGAGTTGGAATAGGATAAAAGATAATATATTGAATAACTATGTTATTTCAGATATCCTTATTATGCTTCAGCCGTTGGGTGTAACATATGCCATGATAAGTAAATTGATTTCTAATGAACCTAATCCTCAATTATTGAAGGAAAAGTTACTTGACAATCCTTACATCATGACAGAAATTCGTGGCTTGGGCTTTAAGAGAGTCGACGATTTGGCGTTGAAGTTAAATCCAGATATCAGGATATCAACCAAAAGAGTTGTGGCATTTGTTAAGTATTATCTTGAGAGTGTTGGGAACAATGACGGTCATTCATATGTGCTAGAGTCTGTATTAGACAGTGCAATAAGAGATAACATAAACGATTGTTATGAAATGTACGAGAGCTTTAAATCCACACAAAAGCAACATGAGATATTTCTACATTTTGAAGAAAACAAGGTAGGACTATTACGCCAATATAAAACTGAAATATCTATTTTGGATATTCTAAAAAATCTCAATGAACAAGAAACAGACTATAAAATTAACATCGAAAATGGTATCTCGGAAGCAGAAAGAGAACAAGGTTTTTGCTATACAGACGAACAAAAACAAGAGATATATAAGGCTTGTGACAGTTCTGTAGTATTGATAACAGGTAGAGCAGGAACAGGTAAAAGCTCAATTTTAAGAGGACTTACAAAGATATATAAAAGATATTCTATATCAGCTTGTGCTTTATCTGCTAAAGCTGCGATTAGGATAACCGAGGCAACAGGTTTGTCCGCAAGTACAATTCATAGGTTGCTTGGTTTTAACAAGACAGGTTTTGTTTATAACTCTAATAATAGATTGTCTAGTGATATTATCGTGCTTGACGAAGCTTCAATGGTTAATTCATCATTATTTTATAGCTTGGTTTCTGCTGTAAAAGAGGGTGCAAAAGTAATTATTGTAGGTGATGACGGTCAGTTACCACCAATAGGCTGTGGTAATATCTTTCATGATTTACTTAATTGTAATGCGTTTACTTGCTGTAAGCTGACTAAGATTTTAAGACAGGCTCAAAAGTCAGGCATTATTTCGGACTCAGTTAAAATTAGAAATGGAGAAAACCCATTGCCTGAACCAAAACTAAAAGTTGTTACTGGCGAACTACAAGACATGACCTATATGTTTAGAGAGAGCCGTGAGGGTATGCGTGAATTGGCTATTAAATTGTATACCATAGCAGCTAAGAAAGACGGCTATGATGAAACGATTATTTTGACACCTTGTAAAAAGGACAGGATAAATAGCTCTTTTGAAATTAACTCTATTTTACAAGATATGATAATCCCACCCGATACTGCACCTGAGATCAGGTATGGTAATAAGACATTTCGTCTTGGGTCGAAAGTTATTCAAAGAACGAATGACTATGATAGAAATGTTTTCAATGGAGAAATGGGTTATATTACAAAAATTGAACAGACAATTAAAGACGGCAAGAAGCAGAATGTTGTTACAATTAAATTTGCCGACAAGGAAATTGATTTCCTGCAAAATGATTTAAGTAGTATTGAGTTGGCTTACTGTCTGACTTGCCATTTAACGCAAGGTAGTGGCTTTAAGAATGTTATTGTGCTGATCGACAACACTCATTACAAGTTGCTTGACCGCTGTATGCTGTATACTGCGATTACCAGAGCTAAAACCAAATGTGCATTGATTGCCGAGCCTAGTGCTTTTCAGAGGTGCTTGAAAATGCAGGCTTCACAAAGAAATACTTGGTTAAGCTTATTGGGCGGTTAATATATAATTAACAAAGTTTATCTAGCAAACTTTGTATACTTTGCCATATTGACAGCTATTAAATAGTGCATTATAATATGAGTATACCATTAAACGAGTACACTTGAGTATATACCTATTATTAATTAAGTGCGTTTTATATGCACTCACTATCATTCGAGTACGCTTGTTAGAGATAGAGAGGGTGATGATATTGGCACAAAAGATAAAAGCTTTGTTTTTTAAGATAAAGAATTTTATAAAGTATAAGAGATAGGAGAAATTATTATGAAAGAAATGGTCTATAAAAATTATATGGAGAATGGACAAGAGGTTATTGAAATACTTGACGAAGGTATTTACAAGAGTTTTCATTATGTCATAGTTTCTTATGGCACTCACCCTTGTGCATATATAGAAATTCCAAAGGATAATGTTAGTGACGAAGATAAACTTATTGATATTGATTGTCATGGTGGAATTACTTATGTTTCTACAACAGGGCTTATTAAGCCTAACAATGAAAATCATAGAGATGGGCATTGGATAGGTTGGGATTATGCTCATGCCTGTGATTATATTGGTTATTTGCCTGTTGATTTTACCATAACAAATGGTTTGAAGAAATGGACTACCAAAGAGATACTTGAGGAAGTCAAGGACGTAATTGAACAACTTATAAAAAGTTGATTTTATACACGTTCCGTATGGAAAAGAAGAACATTAATAATAAAATGTAGAAAGGGAGTACATTAAATGGCTAATCAAGAATTTAAAAAAGGCGACAGAGTAAAAATCACAGATTTTACAGGAACGATTATTGGCACTAAGCTTGTAGATAATTCTATTAAATATCATGTAAAAATTGACCAGAATCGAATTTATACTTGGGTATCTCAAAGTTTACTTGAACGCATGGTCTCAGATGCTGATAATTTTAAGCAGACAATTACTGTTGAAACCGAAAGAAAGACTGGCGAAACTGTCATAAGAATATCAAACCCAAGATTTACAACCGATGAGCCTACAGTAAAAGGCACAATCGTTGGTGATGTGGTAAATAAACCAAGCAAACCAAAAATAACAGATGAACAGAGAACTGTTTTGGAAGGACTTTATTTGTTGGGTTATAGATATTTAGCTTGTGACGATATTCGTAATGCTTTAGTAGCTTACGAAACACGCCCCTGCAAAGCAGAAGCAATATGGTATGGTGGAATACATTCAATTAGTGTCAACAACATAACAAAGGTATTAAACAATCTTTGTTCTTGGGAAGACAAAAAGCCGACCTCGATTGAGTGGTTGCTAGGCAAAAAAGATAAGAATGAGTAATATAAAAGTTTTCTTTTATTGAGGTGATTATAAAATGCTTATAATGTCACAAAACGGAGAAAATCTTATAAGTGTTTATACATTAACTGAGATTTGGATAGATACAGATAGTCCTTCTTATGCTGGAAAGGCAATTATTAAAGCTCTTACTAATGATTATATAGCAGCACATACTCTTGTTAAATGTGGAGTGACAATAGGTGTGTATAGTTCTAAAGATGAAGCAAAGAAAGTTTTAGTAAAACTTATGAAGGCTGCCGAGGAAGGTGGTAAGGTTTTTTATATGCCAAATACCAGATAAGTTAGAAAGGCGAATAAAAATTTAGTTTTATTTATAGAAAGAGGTAGAATATGATAACGAAAGAGGAGTTTGAAAAGGCGGTTGAGGTTTGCACTAATACAGATGAGACCTGTGAACACTGTCCGCTTAGCAAAAAATTTTTTTCATGCGGCGGATATCTTACCCGCTACATAAAAGAAAACGAGCTTGCACCTGTAATAAAAAATACACCTTCGGCAGAATGTAACACTAACACTATTTATAAAAACGCTAAAATAACTGATGTATCACTGGGAATAGGCGACCATTGTTGCCTTACCTTTTCTATAACTCTTAAAGGCTCAGGCTGGGGAGCTAGTTTTGGCGGTTATAACTTAGCTTTTTTCAATGGAACATCGTTTGAAGGTTCTGAAAAGGGACTTGAAGCACTTACAAGAATTATGGACGTTGTGGGCGTTGCAAAATGGGAAGATATAAAAGGTCATTATGTTAGAGTAAAACAGGAAGATAGATTAGTTGTCGGAATAGGAAATATCATTAAAGATAAATGGTTTGAACCGAGAGAATTTTTCAAGGAGATTGAAAATGAATAAGAAATTCACTGACGAAGAAGTCGTAGAGGCGGCACTTTGCTGCAAAAAAAATAATTGCCAAACCTGCCCATTTATAGTACTAGGAGCAGGATTTAAAAACTGTGTCATAAAATTCTCGGAATACATAGCAAACAACACAAAAAACGAGCCTGCACCTGCGGCAGATGTGCAGGAGGTCAAGCGTGGAACATGGGAGAATACAAACACACCTAATCAGCTTAGATGCAGTAATTGTGGAATCATTCACTTTATAGCTCAGTATCCACACGGTGAGATAAAATTACTGCCCTAACTGCGGAACAAGAATGGACGGTGAGAGCAATGCGTGAAATATTATTCAGGGGGAAACGCACCGACAATGGCGAATGGGTTCAGGGGTTTTATGTATGCAAAAAACGTCCGTATTTCAAGGACAAAGGTGTTAATCTCGAGCATCTTATTTGCGACAATATGGAAATCGAGGACAATGACTATAAGCAGTTTGTTGATACAATGCCAATTTCTTATGTAGTAGACCCTAAGACCATCAGCCAATATACAGGATTAAAAGATAAGTATGACAAGAAAATTTTTGAGGGAGATATAATTAATGTAACTCCTGATATCACTAATAGACTTATGGATGTAAGGTGGAATGATGAAAACACTTTCTTGGGAGCTGACAGATGTAGGTACTCCAATGTTTAAAGCGAACCATCTTTTTAATACGATTGATCTTGCAGAACTTGAAGTCGAATCTTGCTATGGCGAACGTATCTCTTTTATCGTTGGCAACGTTTATGACAATCCTGAGATGATGGAAAAGATTGAGGAGGATCACGAATGACTAAAAGAGATTTGAGTGTATGGTTTAAAGAGACAGCTAAAAATGTAATAGATGATATTTCAACTGATTATTTGTTCATAAAGAGAGATGATTCATGACAAATGAAGAATACATAATATCAAAAATCTCAGAACGTAGTTTAGCCGATATGTTTAATACTGGTAATTGCTATTATGATAATTTAAATGATAGAATTTATAAGGCTTTTCAGTACTGGAAAGAGTCGTATCGGTATAAGCGTTCTGGCAGACTCTTATTTCAGCTATGGCTTACATTCCAATATAACTCAGAAGAATGGGATTTAGCCAGACGAATAATTCATGAAGAACACCCATCTTGGGTTATAAAATGCGAAACATAAGAGGAACAATGTAATTTAAGTAAGACTACATATTCTAGTGACTTATGCGAACAACTACTTATATGTTCTACATTGTTTTCGTTTAATTGATTAATTAGATTTAATCAAAATGGAGAGTATAACAGTAGTTGGAACAAAGGACACATCTATTATACGGAAAGGCAAAAAGAAAGCATAAAGCAATTAATTTTAAGAATTACAAGTTAATGAAAATACGCTACTTTAGCATATCCTAAAACAGCGTAAATACGCACTTTTAGACACTTAAAATCTGAATAAAAGAGAAATTTTATTAAGGAGATGATACTAATAAAACAAGAATATATAAAATCGCCACTTAATTATGTGGGTGGCAAATACAAGCTTCTACCACAGATATTACCATTGTTCCCAAAAAATATTGATACTTGCATTGACTTATTTGGCGGTGGCTTTAATGTTGGAATTAATGTTCCTGCGAAAGAGGTTATTTATAATGATTTGAATTTGCCTGTAGTGCAAATTCTTGAATACATACATAGAAATGAAACCGATAAAATTCTTAGTGAAATAGATAAGACAGTTGAGCAGTACGACTTGTCGAAAATCAATAAAAGGGGGTATTTGAAGCTGCGTGGCTATTATAATAAATTAGTATTCAAATCACCCATTATTTTGTATACACTAATTTGTTACGCCTTTAACAATCAGATGCGTTTTAATTCAAAAGGTGAATTTAATATGCCGTTTGGAGAAAGATATTTTAACCCTACATTAAGAGAAAGGTTTATAGAATTTTCGGAAGCAATCAGCAATAAAGGCTGCAAGTTCACCAATGCTGATTTTCGTGAGTTCATCGGCGTAGCGTTTAGCGAAAATGATTTTCTGTATTGTGATCCCCGTACTTTAATTCTACGGCAACCTATAATGAAAATGGCGGTTGGACTAATGCCGACGAAGAAGATTTACGGAATATGCTTGTGACTTCAAATGTAAAATGGGCGTTATCAAATAACCTAAAAACAAACCTAACGTTAAAGGATTGGGCGGAAGGTCATGGATATAAAACCCACTATTTAAACACTACTTATGGAAACTGTAATTATCAGAAAAAAGACAAGACAAAAGATATAGAGGTCTTAATTACAAACTATTAATACAAAAGAGAGGATAAGCTATGCACTGTTGTTTACTTTTAATTACCAAAGAAATGTCTTCGGAAGATAGGATTTCTGTAATTTTAAAACCTTATGACGAAGAAAAATTGGAATGTGACAAAAGTGGTGAAGTAATCTCTTTTCCTATATTCACATATGATTGGTGGGAAATTGGCGGTAGATATTCAGGCAAATTGAAATTAAAGATTGATGATTGTTACTCTTCGACGGAGATAAGAGACGGTTTTCTGTATGTAGATGGGGCGAAGATAGACAAACTGCTCAATTTTGATGAGATTAATTGTTTTGTCTGCATAGATTCTGACGAGAATGTTATTGCTCGTGAAACTTTGAGAGGATACTCATTTGTAAAAGACGAAGATTTCGACAAAAAGCTTACTGAAATAAAAAAGAAAAGTAAAGGTATGTTTGCTACAATTTTAGATATTCATAGCTAATTTAGTTTATTTGAAAGGAACTATATCTTGGAATGGGGTTAAAGAACATAAATGATTTCAAAGAAAATTCTTAACGCTCTTACGAAAGAGCAACTAATATTCCTAATAAATCAATATCAGCATATGGAATTTCTTATCTCAGAAATCTGTGTCAACGAGAGTAAGCAGCATATTCCGTCTGAGCAGGCGGTAGAAGAGATAAGAAAAGAACTTCGCAACTGTAATTTCCCATTTAGTACTTCTACAGAAGAATTTATATCACTTTTAGATTATAAAATGGGCAAAATTACATTGGACGAATACAAAGAAAGAATTGGGATTGGTTGAAAGGAGACAAAATGAAACTTCTGGAAAGTATAAAACTTGCAATGCAAGTTTTCCCAAATAGTTTTATTAATCGAAATAACGAGGTTATTCTTATTCCAAAATTTAATGTCTATATTCAGCTTGACGATGTGAAAACAAATGAAGATTTCAAGGTAAAACTTTGTGAGTGGCTAAGTCGAGATTGCTCTTGTGCGTTAAGATATTCACGAGACAAAAGGCTTATAAAATATTGGCAAGACAATACTAATGCTTTTAATAAAATTTGTGGAACTAATTTTACAATGGAGCAAATGAGTTATATCTATACATATTTGGGTAATGGCATAAAACATGATCTTACAAAACAATTCGTAAGAAACGGATTTGACCTTTTTGTTATAGAAAAATATGCTCAAAAGGGCAATAAAGAGGTTTATTGATGAAAGAAATTAAAGTAGCGAAGTATTCTAAACAATGGTGCAAAACACGAATGACAATATATTTTATTATTTGTATTATTTCTTTTTGCACTTTTGCTTTGGCAATGCCAATTATGGGATATTGTTATGACGAATACGGCTTACATCATGTCAAAACTATAGTAAGTATAATAATGGTTTTAATCACTTTTGTGGTATCGATGTATTGCTATTCAAAGTGTTTACAATTTGAGTGTTATGAACAACACATATACAACCGCATAAAGAAGATTAAGCGTAAACAAGATAGAAAATATAGAAAGTGGTTGATATAAAAGTTGGGAGATAAACAAAATGGATTGTACTATTCAAAATATAAAATGTGAAATCTGCGGTCGAGTGTTCCACAAAGTCTGCCATGCAGAGCCTTTTGACAAAGTGTGTGATAGTAGCGAATGTTTCCATAAAAAGTTCTGGCTTGAAATTATAAAAGAAAAGGACGAACACGTTATTATTAATGGCATTTGTTATTACTTAGACAAAGCTCACCCAATGAGTGATAGTCCTTTTAGGGGATATGGTGGCAGAGGAATTAAAATTAAATTACATACAGGTGAAATTATCGTAACAAATAATTTATGGCACAATGGTGAAGTACCTAAAGAATTTCGAGATAGATTACCTGATAATGCAGAGTTTATATAATTGTAATAGGAGTTAATTAACGGAAAATGGAGGTAACAAATGTTTGTAACCAAATTGGGTGAAAATTTTATTGAGGGCATAACACTATTTAAAGGGCAATGTAAAGCTTGCAATTCTGAGTTTTATTTTGAAGAAAAAGAAGCCAAAGAATTGTATGAAAAAGGTGAAATCGGTCACTCAGAAGAAGAAATGCTTCGAGTTTCAATGGGTGACCCTTGTTGGAGAAACGAGTTTGGAAAATATGATCCTTACGAAGTACCAATTTTGATAACACGTTGTCCCTGCTGTAATGAGCTTGTTAAACTAAACCAAATGACGTGTACCCACGAAACATATACTGAATTGAAAAACAAGCATAGAATTACATTGGAACATCTTGCAGAATATAATGGAGTATATCCTTTGAAATTTAAGTGTTCTGATAGTAGGCTGTCTGTTGATATGAAAAATAGGATTGAAAAGTCAAAAGCATTAGTAAAAGCATTAGCTGGATCGTGAAAAAGTTGAAAGCAACTAAAATATAAAACCAACATTTTATTAAGAAAATAAGAGATAAAACAAAACGGAACGCTCAGATTAGCTACCTGAGTGAATATGATAATTGCAATTATCTTCCAATAAAGAACAAATTGGAGGATTTACAAATAGTGAAAACGGGAAAAATAACAGTAAACGAATTATTTAGTGGTATAGGCGCGCAAATTTCAGCACTAGAAAGGCTCGGAATACCTTGTGAAATTAAACACACCTCAGATATAGACCATAATGCTGTACTTTCTTATGCTTCTATTCATTGTGGACTTACGGAAGAACTAATAAATACATATACTGAATACCCTACAAGAGAAGAAATGGCTAGGCAACTTACAGAAATTAATCTTGGATATGACTTTCAGAAAAACAAGCCTTATAATTGGTACAGATTTGTAAATAGTAAATCAAAAGAGCTTGAAAAATATTGGCTTGCTAATAAACTTTCTAGGAATTTAGGTGATATTAGTAAACTCGAACATCTTGATTATGCTGATTTTTGGACATATTCATTTCCTTGTACCGATATTTCTGTGGCAGGTAAACAAGAGGGAATAAAACAGGGTCAAACACGTTCAGGTTTACTATATGAAGTACAAAGACTTCTTGAAAGAGCCAACAAAATGTTGGCTTTACCAAAATATCTAATGCTCGAAAATGTCAAAAACCTTGTGGGTAAAAAGTTTAAACCACAGTTTGATGAATGGGTGGCTTGGCTTGATGAACTTGGTTACAATACATATTGGAAAGTTTTAAATGCTAAAGATTGTGGAGTTCCTCAGAATAGAGAAAGAGTGTTTGCAATAAGTATTCGCAAAGATATTGATGATGGCAAATTTGAATTTCCGCAGCCTTTTGATAACGGAGTCAGACTTAAAGATTTTCTTGAAGATAATGTAGATGAAAAGTATTATTTGAGTGAAGAAATTCAGAACAGACTTATACTGAATAAGGAAAATTTAGATGCAAATGTTGTAGGCACTACTAAGGGTAAACACAATCATCGCATAAGAACTAAAGATTTAGTTTATCCCCCAAATGGCATTATGGGTGCATTAGTAGCTACTGATTATAAACAGCCTAAACAAATCTTAGAAACTAATCGTTGTGTTAAAGTTGGAGACTTAAATTATTATCCATATGAAACATCGAATAGAGTTTATTCAAAAGAGGGAATAAGTCCAACATTGACTACAATGCAGGGTGGTAATACTGAACCTAAAATAGCAGAGCCAATAGCCTATGTGAAAGAAGCAACTAAGAAAGGCTACGCAGAGATTTATGAAGGTGATAGTGTAAATTTGGAGCAACCTAATTCTAAGACAAGAAGAGGTAGGGTCGGAAAGGGTTGCGTACAAACGTTGACTACAAGTTGTAACCAAGCCGTAGTTGAACCCGAAGCCAAAAGTTTTCGTGTTCGTAAATTAACTCCTAAAGAATGCTATAGGCTTATGGGGTTTACTGATAAACAATTCGATAGATCACAAGCTTTTAGTTCTGACAGCCAACTTTATAAACAGGCAGGCAACTCTATTGTGGTCGATGTACTTTATTACATATTTGGAAAGCTGTTTGAGGTTGATACCGAAACTAGAAAGGAAACAGAATGTTAAATAATACTTGGAATACTCTCTTGAAGTGTATATGGGTGGCTTGCTTTGACACCCATAACTTTCAAGAAGGGAAAGTATACGAAGTAAAAAATGGCAGACTAATAGACGGTCATGGCAGAAAAAGCTGTAATACATATGACAATGTTTACGACATTAATGACAGTTTTTATGCCAGATTTAAAGAAGTGAAGGAGTGAGTAAAAACATGGCAAGTGAGATACGAAATGATTGTGTGGGTTGTACGGCTCTTGGACTTCCCTGCCGTCATTGTTACATGGGTCGAGATTATCGTGTTTTAATATGTGATAAGTGCGGAACTGAGGTTGGTATGCTTTATGTTATTGACAATGATTCGGAAGAACTTTGCAGCGAATGTGCCAAAGAAAAGGCTATTGAATATTTGTCAAATCATAATATGGACGTTGACGATTTGTGTGAATACAATGATATCCCTTGTGAAAAAATGGACGGAGAAGATTATTACAATAAGCATTGCTATTGTGACGATGAGGAATAAATACATATGAACAAAAAGAAAAACGAGACAACAAAACAAATAATACAACTTATAGTTGCTATTTGCGTAATAGTTATCGGTTTTGGAGTTGTAAAAGTTATTGGTATTAACGAAGATTACAAGCACAATTTTGAAAGAAACAAAGCCGATAATTCAACAGTTAATACAATTACCACTACCACAAATGCTATAACTAAAAATACAAAAGTTAGATCGGTAGAAAATAAAAAAAATACAGTAAAAACAAATACTAAATCTACTACAACCACCAAAGAAACAAGAGCTACAAAGTCGTATAGCCATAAAGTAACCGAAACTACAACGATAGTTACTAAGTCTGAAGCAGAGCCAGAAATAGAACTTATTTCTTACGATATTCCAACAGGTGATACTTCATTTCACGGCTATATGGATTATGCTTGTATTACGGACATCAATTCTCTGCAATATCAGTTACAACTAAATTGTTGGACGGATAGTCAGGGAATACGCAGACAAGGTGACGATGTTTGTATTGCTTTAGGAAGTTATTACGGTACAGAAATAGGTACACGCTATCTAATTACAACCGACATGGGTAACTCATTCACCGCTGTTTTAGCCGATTGTAAAGCTGATATCCATACCGACTATAATAATCAGTATCGAGATACAGGCAATGGCTTTAAAAATGTGGTTGAATTTATAGTTGATACATATGCACTTGACCCTGATGTTATGAGCAGTGGCAACATTGGCACTTATAGCAATTATTCGGGTAACATTGTATCAATTCAGAAGATTAGCTAGAAAAGAGGTGAATTTAAAAATTGGCATACGACAAGAAAGCAGGAAAAAGAAAGCGTTTAGCTAGAGAGGAGGAAAATAGACAGCTAAAACGCTATAAGACAGAGTGTAGAGAGTTAAATACATATTTTATGAGCGAGGACGAACTTGCTCAGGCTAGAGAAAGGCAGCAGATAACAAAAGCTAAAAATAAAGCAATCGTACAAAGATCTTTTATGATTGCTATGGCAACAAATTAGAAAGGACAATCAGAAATGACAATGGAGTATACGGCATATAAAATTAGATTTAGTACAGTAAAAGAGGTACAGCAGTTTATCAGACTTGCGAATATGGTTGACTACAATATAGACTTGAAGCAGAGTCATTATTGCGTAAGCGCAAGTAGTATAGTGGGCATATTCGCACTTGACCTTGAAAACGAGGTAATAATGTTTGTGCCGACAGAACACGAAAAGAACGCAGAAAAAATGTTTGCAGAATTTATTATAAGGTAAAGGAAAAGACGATGAAAGTAACAATACTTGAATATCCAACTACTGAAGATTGGATTGCAGTAAAACAAAGAGCCTTAGTGACAGTAGGACTAAAAGCTAAAACACCACCGACAGACGAATGGAAATATAAAATATTAAAAGCAAGACACTCACCGATACGTAGATTAAGATTTTCGGTACTATTTGAAGATATTCCTAATTGGGTAGCGGTACATCTTGTTAGACACATTCACGCACAACCTTACGTTAAATCTCAGAGAAACGATAGACAATCTGATTATGATAGGACTAAAGCCCCACAGGACGCTCCTGTAAACATGATATGGGATTTCAATGGCGAAGAACTAATGAACATTGCCAATAAGAGATTGTGCAATCAGGCTGCTAAAGAAACAAGAGAAGCTATAAAAGAAATGTGCGATAAAATTATTGAACTTGATGATATTTGGAAAGATTTTCTCGTTCCTATGTGCAAGTACGTTGGAGAGTGTAAAGAAATGTTTCCATGCTATTTAAAGGAGAATGACGATAAATGACTAAACCACTATTTTGTATTCTTGGAGCTTCGGCAAGTGGCAAATCAATACTTGTGCAAATGCTTGAAAAAGAATTTAATATGAAGCAGATACCCTCTTATACAACTCGCTTGCCGAGATACGAGGGTGAAGCAGGTCACACATTTGTTTCAGAAAAGGAATTTAAAGCACTTAATGATATTGTGGCATATAACTATTATCTTGGTAATCATTATGGAGTAACGGCAAGTCAGATTGACGATGATACATATAATCTTTACGTTGTAAACCAAACAGGGCTTAATGAACTCCGTAAAAAGTACAGGGGTGATAGAGAAATTTATTCTATCTTTATAGATTGCTCGTATATCAACCGGTACAAGCGTTTGTTTGGACGTTATCATAAAATGTACAAGAATTTTGAAAAAGCACTTGAAGAAGCCAATAAGCGCACGAAGCAAGACGAGATAGAATTTAAAAACTGTAAATCATCTGTTGATTACATTATCAATAATGATGAAAATATCAGCACAGCTTATAAAAATCTAAGAAAATATGTGGTAGGACTTACAAATAAGCAGGAGGGAGATAATGGCACAGAAACAGAACATAATTAACAGAGAACATTATAACAGCATTATTTACTTATCTCACCCATATGGTGGCAAGCAAGAAAATCTTAACGAAATCAACGAGTGCCAAAAGCTATTAACTATAATGCACCCTGAGAATTTATATCTTAATCCTATTGCAATGTTTGGTAGTCTTTACGATTGTACCACCTATGAGCAAGGATTGAATATGACTCTATTGCTACTTGAAGAACTTGCAGATGAAATGATTATCTGCTCAAATAGCTGGCAATTCTCCAAAGGCTGCTGTGCAGAGATTGAATATTGTAATAACAGAAATATACCGTATAAAATTTGTACTTTGGAGCAAATTAGAGATGAATACGAAAAATACAGAAAGGAACATGATAAGAATGGCTAATTTTATTATTGGTGCTTTGGTTGGGCTTGTACTTGGTTTTCTAATAGCCTATAGAACAGTAACCGAAATGTTGAACGAATTAGACGAGAATAATAAAGAGGAAAATACCAATGGAACTGAAAGCAAATCTGATAAGACCTAGACCGTGGCGTATTGGTGTGGACTGTGATAATGTCATTAATAATCTAGTAGAAAGTATTATTGATGTTTATAATAAGGACTATAATGATAATTTGTCCGTTGCCGATATAACTACCTATAATATGAGACAGTTCTTTAAAAATGTATCTCAGGACAAGTTTTATGACTATTTCACGGATAAGAGGGTATGGGATAACATAAAAGTGCTTGAAAATTGTGTTGCTACATTGAAGAAATACTATGATTTAGGTTGTGAAATCTATATAGTAACAGCTACAGCCCCACAAAATATTTCTAATAAGGTAGCTTGGTTACAAGAACAACTTCCATTTTTAAATATGTATGATAGTCTCATAGCCATAAAGAACAAGCAAATGCTTAGTGGAGATATTGATATTCTAATTGATGATTGCGTAGACAATTTAGTTGGTGGCTATTATCATAAAATTTTATTTGATTATCCATGGAATAGACTTGGGTTTGAGTCATATGAAAACAACGCTCATATGCTACACCAAAGATACCGTTGTAGGAATTGGAACGATATTGATAAGGCAATTAACATGATTATGAAAACTGATATGGGTACAGAAATAGAATTAGACTTAAAGCCAGAAAACATAGGGAATACAGAAAACGAACAAAGAATAGAGTTTGTTGTGAATGATGATAAGGAGCGATAAAATGAAAGTAATAAAAAAGGACGGAACATTAGAAGATTTTGATTATCAAAAAATAATCAATGCCTGTAGCAAATCGGCTAACAGGGCACTAGAAAATCTTTCGGATAAAGATTATGAAAAAATTTGCTCTGCTGTTATGGACTACATAATGGAAGAAGATTTAGAAAATGATTGCATTTCAGTTGAGGCAATACACGCAATAGTCGAACGAACTTTGCTTGACCTTTACCCAAAATCAGGTGAATGTTATAGGCAGTATAGAAATTACAAAAAAGATTTTGTTCATATGATGGACGATGTATATACTAAATCCCAAGGTATTCGTTATATTGGTGACGTTTCAAATGCTAACACTGACTCCACTATGACTAGTACACAGCGTAGCTTGATTTATGGCGAATTAAACAAAAACTTGTATGATAAATTCTTCTTGAATGTTGAAGAAAGGCAGGCGGCTAGAGACGGTTACATCTATATCCATGACAAGAAAGACAGACTTGACGGCATAAACTGTTGTATTTTTGATATGGCAAATGTTTTGTCTGGCGGCTTTGAAATGGGCAACATTCATTATAACGAGCCCAAAACACTTGATGTTGCTTTTGATGTTATAAGTGACGTAACAATGTCAGCGGCTAGCCAACAATACGGTAAGCAATATTGCCGTAATAAAACCTACTTAACCTTGCTAAAGGGTGTGACGAAAGTTGCTAACGGTGAAACCTAAGTCATAATTGATATGGTAATACCGTGCTATCTAATTTCCATAAGAAAATTAGTGAGAGGTTTAATTATGGAGGAAATAATTTTTGAAAATGAAATTGCTTATAAAACTAAATATGACGGATACTATGTTACCAAAAGTGGCAAAGTAATAACTACTAAAGTTAAAGGTGGACAAGGGCGAATAAATATATTTCAACCAAGAGAGCATTGTTATAAAGTGGATAAAGATGGATATTTAGAAGTATGCCTTTCTTTTATAGAAAATAATCGGCATATAAGGAAATATTACCGAGTACATAGATTGGTATATGAAACACTGATGGGGGATATTCCGCAGGAATTGACGATCGATCACATAGATGCAAATCCTCAAAATAATTCAATAGAAAATTTGCAAATATTAACTAGAGAAAATAATACGAGAAAAGCATTAAAAAATAAAAAATCGCCAAAAAGATTTATGTATCAATTATACAAAAACAATATTTATGTTGGAACATTTGATAGAAAAGAATTAGGAAAAAATATTGGATTAAAAGGTAAAGACTTCTATCAAGATACAAACAATAAAAAGCAATTATTACTTCAAGGTTATCAATGGAATTTAATATAAATGGAATTTAGAGAGTGTAGAGGACATCGAAAGAATATCATAATATTATAGCTTTTATTATGAAAGTAATCGAGTAGAGTAGATTATGAGATTAGCACATAATTGAAACAGTAGGCACAATTAGCGGTTGTGAAGATATGTTGCAGTGTGGTATCCAGTATAGAAATATACATCTGCATTGGGTTTTACGATACCTAGAGTTGATACTCTTTTAGCTCCATATGCCGAAAAAAGTTATCAGAAATATGTTGATGAATACCTAAGCATATGTGATAACGGTAATAAGAATAAAGCTGACGAATATGCAACCAGAAAAGTCTATCGAGATTTTGAGCAGGGTTTTCAATCATGGGAAATGGCATTTAATTCTGTAGGATCGTCAAGAGGCGATTATCCTTTCATCGCTATTAGTTTCGGCATAGGTACAAACAGGTGGGAAACCATGGCAAGCGAGGTGGCATTAAAAACACGAATGGGCGGACAAGGAAAAGAGGGCTTTAAAAGACCTGTACTTTTCCCAAAGCTGACGTTTTTGTACGATGGAAATTTACATGGTAAAGGTAAAAAGTTAGAATGGCTTTTTGATGTTGCCATTGATTGTAGCAGTAAAGCGATGTATCCAGATTTTTTATCTTTGACAGGGGATGGTTATATTTCTGAAATGTATAAGAAATATGGAAAAGTTGTCAGTTTGATGGGTTAAAAATTACACTACGGCTCATCTAAAACTTCGTAAACCTACAAATGTAGGGTGTACAATTCACGTTTTAGGAATTATAGGAAATGATAATTAGGAATTGTGCTAACAGGGAACTAAAAAAATCCTGTGCGAAATTCAAAATAACTAAATAATTTACATAAACCGACAAAAAGGAGAGGACAAAACGAAGGAATATAAAGAATATGACGGTTTCTTAGTGGACGAAGAACTGAACATATACAGCAAAAGAACTATGCGTAAATTAAAACCATATCTCGGTACAGATGGATATTTGCAAGTTCAATATAGAATGGAGAATCATAAACAACACCATAATAGAGTTCATGTGATTATAGCACATTGTTTTATTCCAAACCCTAATAATTATAAATACATAAATCATATTGATAGCAATAAAACCAACAACAATATTGATAATTTGGAATGGTGTACTAATTCATATAATGTTCTGCATGGTTGGCACAGTGGAAACAGGATTCACAAAAATAGAACAAAGGTGTTTGTATTTGATTTTGACAACAATATTGTTGATAGTTTTTCATCAATTAGAGAATGTGGTAGAGTATTGAACTTAGATAGACATAAAATAGCAAGAGTTTTAAAAGGGGAACTTCCCAAAAATTATTTAGGTTATTATTTTAGTTATTTTGATAATCGTCAAGAGACTATCGAAAACATAGCATAAGTGAAAGACTTGTGTGAAGAAGTGAATAGAGTACACATAAGGTGCGACTCTTTATGTGGAACAGCGAAGTACACAACATTTGGTAACAGAATGTTGTGTAAAGATATAGTCCAATGGCATTATGCCATTGTGTAGAGCTTCGTTGTCACCTTGGTTTGCAAAAGGTGGCATGAAACCAAAAAATGAAAATGATTATCCTGTCTTTGAGGGCAGATTTAATCTTGGTGCAATATCATTACACTTACCGATGATATTGGCAAAGGCAAGACAGGAGAATAAAGATTTTTATGAAGTTCTTGATTATTACCTCGAACTTATAAGAAATCTGCACAAAAGAACATATGAATTTTTAGGAGAGAAAAAGGCATCAACAAATCCAATGGGATTTACTCAAGGTGGTTTTCTTGGTGGTAATCTCAACCCTAATGATAAAATAAAACCAATACTTCCAGCTATGACTATGAGTTTTGGTATCACTGCTTTAAACGAATTACAGCATTTGTATAATGGTAAGTCACTTGTAGAAGATAGTGATTTCGCCTATGAGGTAATGCAATACATAAATGACAAGGCAAATGAATTTAAAGAACAAGACCATATACTATACGCAATTTACGGTACTCCTGCCGAGAGTCTGTGTGGGCTTCAAGTTGAACAGTTCCGCAAGAAGTATGGTATAATAGAGGGCGTATCAGACAGACCATACGTTTCCAACTCATTCCATTGTGGCGTATGGGAACATATTACCCCAGTTCAGAAACAAGATACTGAAAAGCGTTTTTGGAATTTGTTCAATGGTGGAAAGATACAGTATTGTCGTTATCCTATATCGTATAATAAGGAAGCTATAAAAACACTTGTAAGACGTGCTATGGATTACGGATTTTATGAGGGTATAAATTTAGCATTATCATATTGTGAGGATTGCGGTTATGAGCAACTAGAAATGGACAAATGCCCGAAGTGTGGGTCGGAAAATATAACTCAGATTGATCGAATGAATGGCTATTTAGGCTTTACTAGAATACATGGTAAAAGTAGATACAATGCCGCAAAGGTTGCAGAGATAAAGGATAGGGTGAGTATGTAATGAACTATCATAATATAACCAAGGATGATATGTTAAATGGTGACGGACTTAGAACTGTCCTTTGGGTATCAGGCTGTAATCATCATTGTAAAAACTGCCAAAACCCTCAAACATGGAATAAAGATAGTGGTATACCATTTGATTTTGATACTATCTTTGAAATATGTAACCAGTTAGACAAGTCATATATTTCAGGTATAACATTTTCAGGCGGCGATCCTTTGTTTCCTGATAATCGTGAAATAGTATGCACAATATCTGCGCTAATAAAAGATTGCTATCCTACAAAAACACAATGGCTGTACACAGGATATAAGTGGGATGAAATTAAAAACTTACCTATTATGGAATACCTTGACGTAGTTGTTGACGGGCAGTATGAAGACGATAAAAGAGATATAACATTAAAATGGCGAGGGTCAAGCAATCAGAGGGTTATTGATGTACAGAAAAGTCTTGCTGACAATACAGTAAGATTGTATTGCGAATAGAAAGGAAGATATTATGGAAATTAAACAGGACACAGAATTTATCAAACTCTGCAAGGAAGTAATTGCTGATTATGTGAGCAAGCGCATTGACAAAACCGGCAATGTGAAGATTTCAACAGATGATGTTTACGTTGTATGGAGTTGTAAAACATTGCAGAACTGGAAGGCACTTGTATCAACAACGCTTCCAAACGGAATGTATTTTGAAATCACACATAATGGTGATAAAAATGAAACGTACATTGATGTGTATAAAAAGCGGGACAATTTTGTTGTAAAACAGAAAGGACAGATGAACATGGATTTTGGACAGGCAATCGAAGAAGTAAAGAGAGGTAAGAAAATAGCAAGAAAAGGCTGGAACGGCAAAGAACAGTATGTTGAGCTTGCCACTAATGTTAGTTATAAATCCCCCAATGGTACTGTGACAAATGTAGACCATAAGGATATGGGCAATAAAGCATTGGCATTTGTGGGAACTTCGGGTGTACAACTTGGCTGGCTTGCAAGTCAAGCAGATATGCTGTCGGAAGATTGGCAGACAATAGACTGAGCAAACATCGGAACTTAGCACCTTAACGGGTACTTTGATAAAAAAGAAAGGAAAATATAATAAAATGGACAAAAAGGGATTTGAACAGTGGGTCAAAAAGACATACAGAGATTTTCAAAAAGATAAGCAGGCGATTGCGTACAGTGGTTGCAGTGGCGTGGTTATTGTTTATGACACAACAGCCGTTAAATTAGCTATTGCAAAATGTCACCCACAAGATACATTTGACTATGACACAGGTGTTGCTATCGCCTATGCAAGATTGAAAGGAATTGAAATTCCAAAGGTCGAGGAAGAACCGGAATTTAAGCGAGTTGGATACGAGCAGGAATACTACTACATAGGTAAACTCAATACGGCTGGTTTTGGAGCTGTCTGCACACTAGAAATAGGTCATTTTTTGGATAAAGCATTTTTTGAAAACAACAACTATTTTCACACAAAGAAGCGTGCTGAAGAAGTTGCTGACAAAATCAACTTCTTGCTGAAGCTGGAGAGGCTACACGATATCTACTGTCCCGACTATGTACCTGATTGGCAGGACAATGCAAGAAAATACTACGTTTTTTATGGTAAAAAAGACAGTACATACTATGTTGGTGGTTGCCTTGCTGCGGATAGAAAACCATGCGTTTATTTTCCAACAACAGAAATCGCACAAAAGGTTTGCGACATTTTAAATGAGGAAAGAGGTAATAATGAAAGATAAAGATAATGAAGACTATATAAGAAAACAAGATGTACTCAATATACTTGATGAAGAACTTAGCCCTCTATTATATATTAGCTGCGAAACAGCTAATATATATTACGATGTGTTTCACAGTATTGAGCAAATAAAACCAGTAGCAAAATGTGCAGGAAATTATAAGACATAAGGATTGCATACATCATGATAACTGCGAAATTGAAATTGCAGGGCAATTTAGTGACAACAGTTTTTGTTGTTATGAGAAAGAAAAGGTAAGTTATATAAAATTTGTTAGTGGAAGTATTGTTAGAGTAATTGATAAAGGCAGTTTGGGTATAGATAGAGTCCTTGATTTTATAAATATTCCATATGGGAAAGATGAAATGTAAATCAAAAGAAATAATGTAAAAAAAGGAGATAAAAATGATAACAACAGTAAAATTTGCAAAGACAAAACCAAATGCAATTATACCAACCAAAAGACTAGAAGATGCAGGCTATGACGTTTATCCTTGTTTTGACGAAGATTACATGATAATAAAACCACATACTACGGTTATAATACCGACAGGCATAGCTTCAGCTTGTGATACAGATTACTGTTTCGTATTGTACGAGAGAAGCTCAACAGGTACTAAGGGCATGGCACAGAGGTGTGGAATAATCGACAGTGGTTATCGTGGTGAGTGGGGTGTTCCAATTACCAATACTAATGACATACCAATAGTCATTTGCAAGAAAGAGTCTATTACTGACTTTAACGATTTTGCTAGTATTTTGTTATTCCCATATGGAGAAGCTAATTACATTTTATATCCATATGAAAAAGCCATTTGTCAGGCTCTTGTACTTCCTGTTCCAGAAGTTGAGATAGAAGAATATACATACGAGGAACTTAAAGCCATTCCGTCAGAAAGGGGTACAGGTCGCCTTGGTAGCAGTGGAAAGTAAGATTGTGAGTAAAAAATGAAAAAAAGCAAAACAGCTCTGGTAACAAAGGGCAAAAAGAAAATACCAATAAATATCATTATACATAATCCAAACAACATGGATAAATTCAATAGTTATTATTCATCTGTCATTATTGATACAATAAAAAGAATAGCATAAATATAAAGGTGTCCGACAATGGCAAATATTGTCGGACACCTTTATATTTATTGACTTTTTTCAGAAAATATGCTATAATAAAAGACTATCTACAAAAAGGAGACATATAAATGAGAATAGCAATATATTCAAGAAAATCAAAATTTACAGGCAAAGGTGAAAGTATTGGAAATCAAGTTGAAATGTGTCGAGATTATATCGCTACAAATTATAATGGCGAAGAACATTCCATACAAGTATTTGAAGATGAAGGCTTTAGCGGTAAAAATCTTGACCGACCACAATTTAAAAAAATGATAGAAATAGAAAATGTCATACCATTTGATTTAATAGTTGTGTATAGATTAGACAGAATTAGCCGTAATGTAGGCGACTTTGCTTCTTTAATTGAAAAACTAAATAAAAAGAATACGTCATTTGTATGCGTAAAAGAACATTTTGATACAGGTAATTCTATGGGACGTGCAATGATGAACATAGCTGCGGTTTTTGCACAGTTAGAAAGAGAAACTATAGCAGAGCGTATTAAAGATAATATGTATCTTTTAGCGAAAGAAGGTCATTGGCTCGGAGGAACAACACCATTAGGCTATAAATCCATTGAAGTTACAAATGGTAAAAGGACACATTTTGAACTTATCATTGATGAAAGTCAAATAGATTTGGTAAATATAATTTTCAGTAAATATAAACAGCTTGGTAGCATTAACGGAGTAGAAACATATTTGTTTGTGAATGGTTATAAAACTCAAAAAAATAACTATTGGCATAAATCTAATGTAAAACGCATTTTAACCAATCCAATCTACTGCATTGCGGATATTGATAGCCTAAATTATTTCACTGAGTTAGGCTGTAATGTTTGTTTCACACTTGACGATTGCAATGGCAAGAAAGGCATTTATCCGTATAATAGGTTTTCAGGACAAAAAAGAGAAATGCAATCATATGATCGATGGATTATTACTATATCAGAACACCAAGGAATTTTGGCGGGCAAAGAATGGGTGGCTATTCAGCAACAATTAAAGGCAAATTCAAAAGATGGTTTCGGTGGGAAGGTAAACGAAAGACGTTCCACTAACAACACTTCACTTCTATCGGGCGTACTGTTCTGTTCATGCGGAGCTTATATGCGACCAAAAAAATATCCATCGGGAAATACCTTTTATATTTGTGAAAACAAAATGGATAAAAAAATAACTGAGTGCAATAATTCTAACATCAATGCAGATGAATTAGATAAAATAATCTTGAACGAGTTATTTTCTTTCGATATAAAAGATGGTGTTGTTGATTCACAAATTCAAAATCTAAAAGAACAAGTTGCAAATATTGACAATGATTTGCAAAAACAAATTGGACGTTTAAAAAAGCAAATAGAAACTAATAAGAACACAGTGAATAAATTTATGAATATCGTGGCTCTATCTATTGAAAATGATACGCCAGAACAAGTGGTTGAAGTTTACAATCAGAAAATAAATGAGTTATTAAATCAAAATAAAATAACTCAAAAAAGAATTGACGAGTTGCAAGATACCAATATTGTTCAAGCAAAGATGAATGATAGGTTAAACAGCTTAACAGATGCTATGGCATATCTTAAAGAAAATTTTGACAAATTAACTATTGTAGAAAAAAGAGGGTTTGTTAAAGAGATAGTTGATAGGATAGTTTGGGACGGCAATAATATCAATATTTTTATTAAAGGTATTTCAGAATTATCAGAATAAGCCAATTGAAATACCTAAGAAAATCATTTCCGTCATGTGTCAACAGCAGTTGCAGTTGAAGAGGCTATGAAGTAAGGTTTTAAACCACTTCACAAGTCTTGTAATGTGAACAACGATAAGACTTCGTGTTCAAAAGAATATCAGTAAGGCGTTAGATTTTGTTCTAACGCCTTATTTTTATGCAAAAAAAACCTCCCCATGCTGTAAGGAAAGGTCTGACGACCAAACTAAAGCGCAGGAAGGTCAATATCACAAATAAAAGCTAAAAAACTGCATAACTCCCATATTAAAAGAACTTTGCAATATCATCAACAGCTCTCCTTTTAGGTCTAGCCGGGGCTTCTGCAGGATAACCAACGGCTATAACCGATACTACGATCTCGCTTTCAGGTATTTCAAGCACCTCACGGAGCTTTTCTCCGTCCCTGATGCCCATTACAAGCGAGCCTAAGCCAAGCTCAGCCGCTTTGAGAAGAAGTATCTCATTGTGCAGACCAAGATCGTAAAAGCCCCAGCCATTGCCGACTTCATTATCAGGATCACCCTCTTTGTCAAAACCTGCTCTTGTGTGTACAAAAGTCGTTACAAGAAGCGCTGCATTTTCGGACCTTTCTCTGTTAAATCCAGGCAAGCACTCCTCTCTTACCCTCTTTGTCATCTCGTCGCTGAGAACACAGTAATACCTTGCAGTTTCAGAGTTTTTCCACGATGGTGCTTCTGTTGCGGCAGCTATGAGCGTTTCTATCTGCTCTTTTGTTACCTTTTTACTGCCGTCATATTTTCTTATGCTTCTTCTGCTTTCAATAAGCTTCTGAAATTCCATTTATATCTCTCCTTGTCAAAATGTGAGGCCCACGCCTATTTCAGATACAATTATAACATATCACTTCCACCATTTCAAGTAGCAAAAGCCCTTGAAATGTTCATATTATTGTGATACAATAACGTAAAGACAATATGGGGGTGCAGACTATGAGCTTTGTAAAATTCGAGAACGTTTATAAAAGATACAAAATGGGCGAGATAACCATAAATGCCGCAGACGGTGTTTCATTTGAGATAGAAAAAGGCGAATTTGCTGTTATAGTAGGCGCAAGCGGTGCAGGAAAAACTACTATACTTAATATGCTCGGCGGCATGGATACCTGCGACGAGGGCAAGATCCTTGTTGACGGCAAGGACATTGCCACTTTTAATAAAAAGCAGCTCACAACATACCGCAGATATGACATAGGCTTTGTTTTTCAATTCTATAACCTTGTGAATAATCTTACTGCCAAGGAAAATGTAGAGCTTGCCACACAGATATGCGCACATGCCTCAAAGCCTGAAGAAGTGCTGAAAAAAGTGGGACTTGAGGACAGAATGAACAACTTTCCCTCCCAACTTTCAGGCGGCGAGCAGCAGCGTGTTTCTATCGCACGAGCATTGGCGAAAAATCCTAAGCTTCTTCTTTGCGACGAACCAACGGGCGCTCTTGATTACAACACAGGTAAAAATATCCTCAGACTTTTGCAGGATACCTGCCGAAATGACGGTGTGACAGTTATAGTCATAACCCACAACTCCGCTATCGCACCAATGGCTGACAGAGTTATAACCGTCAAAAACAGCAAGGTAGACAAAGTTGAGATAAACAAAGACCCTGTTGACGTTTCTACTATCGAATGGTAACGGAGAAATATATGAAACTTCTTTCGCCGATACAGTATGAATATGGCAATCTGAAAATAGGCGGAGGCGGCTTTGTGACAGGTATCACTTTCCACCCCACCGACAGCAAAACGCTTTATATACGCACCGACATCGGTGGCGTTTATCGCTATGACTTTGATAAACAAACTTGGGCGTATCTGGCAGACAAAGTTACCGCAGACGACCCTGCTCAGACCTATCCCCTTGCAATAGCCCTTGACGAAAACAACCCAAATAAGCTGTTTTTCACCTGCGGAGATAAACGCTCAAATTATATCTGCATATCTTCTGATAAGGGTGAAAACATCACACAAAAGCCTATCCCATGTAGCGTTCACGGAAACGAAGTTGGCAGAGCCACAGGTGACAGACTTATTTACAAAAACAGCAGGCTGTATTTCGGCTCTCAGACCGCAGGAATTATCTATTCTGAGGATATGGGCGAAAGCTGGCAAAGCATAGACCTGTTTGGTGAGAAAAACATCTCTCTTATATGGACAGACAGTGAGGGCAAACTTTTTATAGCAGGCTGTTCAGGTGAAGCAAACTCCCCTGACGGTGTAACAAGAGGTCACACTCTGTATTGCTCCACAGACGGCTTGAAAAGCTTCGTTCCCCTCACCGCCCCCGACCCTATGAAGTACGAAAACTCCTCCTATTATGGCTTCGTGCCACAGCGTATCACCAGCGACAGCATATATATATACATCACTCTTGCTTCAAGCGGAGAAGTATTCTACGGTGGCATGGGTGCTTATGCCTGCGACACAGGCTCGCTTTCAGGCGGCAAGGTATACAGATACCGCATTGAAAATGGCGTGCCTGTTTTTAACAAAGACATCACCCCCGAGGACCATATCCCATGCGGCTACAGCGCAATATGTTCCAATGGCAAAATGCTTTTGCTATCAACTGTCTGCCGAAAAAATGGCGGAGATATAATCTATACAAGCACCGACAGTGGTGAAAGCTGGAAGATAATAATGAACAGGCTTGAATATAGCCGCTTTGATTGGAATATCCCATACATGAAACCACGATACAACGGCGGCGGAAACTGTGTCCACTGGATAAGCGACATAAAGCTTTCACCTTTTGACTGCGACAAAGCCTTGTTCAACACAGGAACAGGTCTGTTCATGATAACAGGTCTTGCAAGCGGAGATGTGCTCGTCAAACCATTCTGCGAGGGCATCGAGGAAACTGTTCACCTTAATGTATACACCACTCCCCATGGCAGGAATCGCATTATAGATATCATTGGCGACCTTGGTGGCTTTGCCTTTGAAGATTATGACAGTGAGTGTGAAAATTCCTTTGCAAACGAAAATGGCGACCGCTACATCACCTGCCTTAATGCTGATCTCACCCTCAGCGACCCCGAATACATCGTCGCAACTCCCCGTGGCAACTGGACGGGCAAAACAAAAGGTGGTCTGATCTTATCCAAAGATTGCGGTTCAACGTGGGAAAGACTTCCCATGCCCCGTGGGCTTTCTGAGTTTATAGACCAAAAGCTTGACAACATCGAAAAGCCTAATGTAGACTCAGGTTGGACAGCGATATCTGCCGACGGCAAACGCATAATGTGGGCTGTTGCAGGCGGCAGAGGCTTTTCTAACAAGGCTGTCTGCTATACCGACGATGAGGGCAAAACATGGCAAAAGTCCATTTTTACGGACAGCAATGGAAACTCAGCAGATGAACACAACGTAAAAATTTTCTCAGACTATTACAACAGTGATCTTTTCTTCGCCATAGCAGAACGAGAAAATCTGGGGCTTTACATCAGCCGTGACAAAGGTGCAACTTTCAGAGAAGTGTCCATAAAAGCGGACATAAAGTGTCCACGATACGCTCACTATCAGCTTTCAAGACAGCCAGATAAAAGCGGAGTATTCTGGCTTGCAAACGGCATAAAAGGACTTTACCGCTTTGAGATAAAGAGTGACAGCGTTGGTATAAGTGATATTCTCCCTGAGGACAGGATTAACTGCATAGGCTTTGGAAAAGGGCTTGAGGAAACTCCTGCAATGTATGTCACAGGAAATATCAGTGGCGAATACGGCTTTTTTATTTCTGATGATCTGGGCGAAAGCTTCGCACGTATAAATACCGATAGACAGCAATACGGCGTTATACACTCAATATGCGGAGATATGCGTGAACACGGCGTTTTCTGCCTTGCCACAGGCTCTCACGGACTTATGTTCGGCAGACAAAAAAACCTTGCAAAGCCGTGAAAAATGTGGTATAATCAAAGTAACATAATTGAAAGGAAGTTCAATATGACCTACAAGGAAGAATTTATAAAATTTATGGTAGACAGCGGAGTTCTCACATTCGGCGACTTCACACTCAAGAGTGGAAGAAAAGCTCCGTATTTCATCAACTGCGGAAACTATAAAACAGGCGAACAGCTTGCAAAGCTGGGCGGCTTTTACGCTGATTGCATAGCTGACAACAAAATACCTGTTGAAACACTTTTCGGACCTGCATATAAGGGTATCCCTCTTGCAGTTTCAGCAGTTATCGCACTTGCAACAAAGTATGGCATTGACGTTTCTTACTGCTTTGACAGAAAGGAAGCTAAAGATCACGGCGAGGGCGGAATGTTCGTTGGAAAGAAGCTTGCAGACGGAGAAAAGGTAATAATCATCGACGATGTTATGACATCCGGCAAGGCTCTCAGAGAGTCAATGCCAAAGCTCAAAAGTGCCGCAGACGTAAACGTAACAGGCATGGTGATAACAGTTGACAGAATGGAAAAGGCACTAGATACTGACCTTTCAGCTGTTGAACAGGCTTATAAAGACTTTGGCGTAAAGGTATACTCTATCGTAAACATCAACGATATCATCAAGGCTATTCAGGACGGTGTTGTTGAGGGCAAAGAATATCTTGACAAAATGCTGGAATACCGTGCAGCATACGGAGTTGACCACGAATAATAAGCCTGCTTTGAGGAAAATTTAAGGTTATTTTAAAGTTACAAAATGAAATAATTTGTAACAGTATTGTAGTGAAATGTAACTTGTCTGTTCTTGAAGTTACAGCCCCTAAAGGCTATAATATGTAATGTAGAACAGAGAAAGAAAAAGAATGTAAACACTAAGATCAAACTCTTAGCTCGTTTCATCCTCTCCAAAATTTTTACACAAGCAAAGGGCAGCCGATGGGTTGCCTTTTTGTTTTGTCGAAACGAGCAGGATAAATGTAAAAAAAGTGTTAAGTGCTTGACAAGTGACGTATATAATGGTATAATAATAAAGCTGATTTGTTCAGCATATTGATAAATACTACATAGAACTACTGTCTAAACTGAAATGATGGGCTTCTATGAGTCATAATTTTAGTTTGGAAGGAGGAAGTCAAATGAGAGAAGGAATTCACCCAAAGTATGAGGAAACAACAATTACTTGCGCATGCGGTAATGTTATCCATACTCGTTCTACAAAGAAGGATATCAAGGTTGAAATTTGTTCTAAGTGCCACCCATTCTACACAGGTAAGCAGAAGCTCGTAGATACAGGCGGACGTGTTGACAGATTCAAGAAGAGATTTAATCTTGACTAATTTTCAAAGGGAACGGATAATTCCGTTCCTTTTTTCTTTTATATGAGGAAACCAAATGGGATATACAACAATCTATGAGGAAGCTCAGGCGAGCTTTACGGAGAAAAAGTCCGAATTTATCGGGCATATCGCACCTGTCAGCACCGCTGATGAGGCTGTCGCATTTATAAACAGGATAAAAGCCGAAAACCGCAAGGCTAGGCACAACGTCTATGCCTATGTGTTGAGAGAGGGTAACGTTTCACGATACAGCGACGACGGCGAGCCACAGGGTACAGGCGGAGTGCCTGTGCTTGATGTAATAAACAAATCTGGGCTTACAGACGTTTGTGTGGTGGTGACACGATATTTCGGTGGAATACTTTTGGGGGCAAGCGGTCTTACAAGAGCCTATTCTCAGGGTTGTTCAATGGCGGTGAACGCTGCAAGAAAAATGAAAATGTGTGAGTGTTCAAGAATATCCTTTTCCTGCGACTATACACTTTATGGCAAGGTCAGCTATGCGCTGCCTGAATATGGCGTGATAATGGAAAAAGAGGACTTTGCCGATTCTGTAGATCTTGCGTTTCTTGTGAAGTCTGAATTTTCAGACAAGCTCAAAAAACAGCTTACGGATATATCCTGCGGCAAGCTTGAATTGTCAGAAGAAACAAATCTTCTTGCTGATTTTGCATGAAAATTGTGCGGTTATACAAAAAACATTCAGCCTTTATGTAAAAATAAAGGCTTTTTTGAACTATTATAGTATATATTATATAGAGTTAGTATGTTTTATATACTGTAAGGGGGAATTTTTGTGCTGCCGAGAGAACAAACCGAGTTGTTTGAAAAACAATTTCTGAGCGAAAACGCCTGCTTGTCTGTTGATTCAAAAGGGCGTAAAGAGCCTTGCGAACCTTGTCCGCTGAGGACGTGTTTCCAGCGTGACCGTGACAGGATACTTCACTGCAACTCTTTCAGACGGCTGAAGCATAAAACTCAGGTCTATCTGTCCCCTGCAGGCGACCATTATAGAACACGACTTACCCATACCCTTGAGGTAAGTCAGATCGCACGGACTATCTCACGGGCTTTGCGGCTCAACGAAGATCTCACCGAAGCTATCGCACTGGGTCACGACCTTGGTCATACGCCTTTTGGTCATGCAGGAGAAAGGGCTCTCAACGAGCTTAGCCCTGACGGATTTCACCACTATGAGCAAAGCCTGCGTGTAGTGGATATTTTGGAAAAAGACGGCAAGGGTCTTGACCTCACAGAAGAAGTCCGTGACGGAATATTAAAGCACACTAACATGATAGCCGACACGAAAGAGGGCTATGTTGTGCGATTTGCAGACGTTATCGCCTATATAAATCACGATATCGACGATTCCGTTCGTGCAGGCATTATGACCGAAGAGGATATCCCGAAAAACATCACAAAGGTTCTTGGCGGATCCAAGTCTGAGAGGATAACCACTCTTGTGACCTCGCTTATCAAGGGCGGAGCCGAAAGCCTGCATATGGACGACGAAGTGAGTGACGCCTACACTGCACTGCATAGATTTATGTTTGACTTTGTGTACACAAATCCAAAGTGCAAATCAGAAGAAGTCAAGGCTAAAGACATGATAGCAAAGCTCTATGACTACTATGTTCATCATATCGAAAAGCTGCCTGCCTTTTATATGAATCTCGCCTATCAGTTCGGAATTGACCGTGCTATCTGTGATTACATATCAGGCATGACAGACGGCTTTGCCATTGAGACCTTTAAAAATCTGTTTATCCCATTGGGGTGGACAAAGTATTAGCGCATACCCAAGGAGGAAGAAATTTGCCGCTGCCTATAGATTTTATAGAAAGACTTAAAGCTGCCAACCCTATCGCAGAGGTCATGAGCAGCTACGTCACCCTCAAAAGAACAGGCAGAGATTATGTTTGCCTCTGCCCTTTTCACAACGAAAAAACCCCGTCCTGCCATATTCACCCTGACAAAGAGTATTTTCACTGCTTTGGCTGCGGAGCAGGCGGAGATGTTATCACTTTTACAATGAAGTACAATAATCTGGACTATTGGGAAGCTGTCAAGCTCCTTGCAGAACGCGGCGGAGTGCCGCTTCCGGAGGATAACGGCTATGACAGCAAGCGCACCGATACCAGAAAGCGCTTCTATGAAATGAATAAAACAGCCGCAAGGTTTTTCTATCATCAGCTAAAGACGCCACAGGGCAAGGAATGTCTTGACTATCTTATAAACAAACGTAAGCTCAGTATTGAAACCATAAAGAAATATGGAATGGGCTTTGCTCCAAACAGTTGGTCTGCCTTGAAAAGCTATATGCTCTCTGAGGGCTTCACCGAGGAAGAATTGGAGCAAGGCTCGCTTATCTCACGTTCACAGAAGAATACCCGAAATACGTTCGATTTCTTCGTAAATCGTGCAATGTTCCCTTTTATCGACCTTGCAGGTCATATAGTGGGCTTTGGCGGAAGAGCGCTCACACCTGACGATAAGAGAAAATACCTTAACTCAAAAGATACCCTTGTGTATTCAAAAAACAGATTTCTTTTCTCCATGAACTTCGCCAAAAACGCCGCAGTGAAAGATAAGACCATTCTTCTGTGCGAGGGTAACCTTGACGTTATTTCCCTTAATCAGGCAGGCTTTGAAAATGCCGTAGCTTCCTGCGGAACTGCGCTCACCCCTGAGCAGGCGAAGATAATATCCAACTATGCAGACAACGTTGTCATATGCTATGACGCAGATGGCGCAGGTCAGAAAGCAACAACGAGAGCAATAAAAATTCTAGGTGAAACTGGCCTTAAGACCACAGTTATAAAAATGAACGGTGCAAAAGACCCTGATGAGTACATAAACAAATTCGGAGCAGACCACTTTCGCCATTTGCTGAAAAAATCAGACGGTGCAATAGAGTTTGAGCTAGACAAATGCAAAGACGGCATTGATATGGACACTGATATAGGCAGGATAGATTATCTCAAAAAAGCCTATAAAGTCCTTGCTGATATAAGCTCCCCTACTGAGCGTGAGATATACGCAAAAAAGGTGGCGGCTGAACAGAATGTGAGCATCACAACTGTCAATGCAGAACTTAATGCTATACTTAAAAACCGTCGCTATCAGTATAGCAAAAAGGAATGGACTCGCACTATAACCTTCGCTGACAAGCGTGACACCATAAACCCCGAAGCCAATGAACACAGACGAGAATCCGCCGCCGAAGCGGGTATCATATATTATCTCTACAATAATCATGACGCCTGCGGAGATGTTCTCAAAAGGCTTCCGCCCGACAAATTCGTTACCAGCTTCAATAGGCGTGTTTACGAAAGCCTGACGAGCAAGATAACTGATTTGCAGGATTGCTCTGTATCATCTTTTAATGGTGAATTTTCACCCGAGGAAGTGGGTAAGATAACGGAGATACTGGAAAAATACAGCGAACTGGGCATTGACGCCAAGGTCGCTGAGGATTATATAAATGTGCTTTTAAACTACAAGCCGAAGGAGAAACAGGAGGATATATCCGACGATGACTTCTTCAAAAAGTTTGAAGAAATGCGCAAAAAGAATTAGCAAAGATCAACCGATGTAAAAATTGAGATTGGAGTGTTTGAAATGACAGACAAGAAACAGATACTTGATAACCTTATGGAACACGGCAAAACTACAGGTAAGCTCACTACAAAAGAGATAACTGACGCTCTTGAAAAGCTCGACTATGACGTCGAGCAAATGGACAGCTTCTATGATAGCTGTGCCGCAAATAATATTGAGATAATTGATGATATCATCACCGACGACAGCCTTGACATGGTAAACCCAGAAGACGATCTGGATCAGGACGGCGTTGATATTTCCCTTTCAACTGACGGGATCGCTATCGACGACCCGGTTAAGATCTACCTTAAGGAAATAGGCAGAGTGCCGCTTCTTACCTCCGAGGAGGAGATACAGCTTGCAGAAAAGATGTCTAGCGGCAATGAAAAGGACGCTAAAAAAGCAAGAAAAAGACTGGCAGAAGCAAACCTCAGACTTGTTGTTTCTATCGCAAAGAAATATGTGGGCAGAGGAATGAGCTTCCTTGACCTTATCCAGGAAGGCAACATGGGTCTTATCAAAGCCGTTGAAAAATTCGACTATACAAAGGGCTTCAAATTCTCCACATATGCCACATGGTGGATAAGACAGGCTATAACAAGAGCGATCGCCGATCAGGCAAGAACTATCAGAATACCTGTACACATGGTAGAAACTATCACAAAGGTAAAGAAAGTATCCTCACAGCTTCTCCACAAGAACGGTCATGATCCGTCACCTGAGGAAATAGCAAAAGAGCTTGATATGAGCGTTGAAAGAGTAAGAGAGATAATGCGTATCGCTCAGGACCCTGTTTCTCTTGAAACACCTATCGGTGAGGAGGAGGACTCACATCTTGGCGACTTTATCCCTGATGATGACGCTCCGGCTCCGGCAGAAGCCGCTTCACTTGTGCTTCTTAAAGAGCAGATAAATCAGGTACTTTCCACTCTTACAGAGAGAGAAGAGAAGGTGCTCAGACTGCGTTTCGGTCTTGAGGACGGACGTTCAAGAACTCTTGAAGAAGTAGGTCAGCAGTTCAACGTTACCCGTGAGAGAATACGTCAGATAGAGGCAAAGGCTCTCAGAAAGCTCCGTCACCCTAACAGGAGCAACAAGGTAAGAGATTATCTTGACTAAGTTTCGGAGGAAATAAATGTTTATAACACTTGAGGCGGATTACGCAGTAAGAATAGTATCCGTTCTATGCCGCGAAAAAGACAAAATGGACGCAAAGACCATTTCCAATGACGCCTGCGTTACACTTCGATTTGCGCTGAAGATACTGAGAAAGCTTGTTGCGGCTGATATAGTGAAGTCATATAAAGGCACACAGGGGGGCTATATCATAAATAAAGACCCTGCACAGCTTACCTTGAAAGACGTTCTTGAAGCCATAGAGGGTACATATTATTTTTCAAGATGTCTTTCCCCAGACTGCACCTGCAACAGAGGTGCAGACGGTATCTGCTGTTATCAGAAAGCTTTTAACGAGATATCTGAAATGGTAAGGAACAAGCTTGACACATATACCTTTGCGGAGCTTATCGCAAATTCTGAGGAATTTAACCGAGAGGATACTGCTAATGAAACGCAGCAAGAAATTCAAGCTTGACAAGGAAGCAATAAACAAAATAGACAGCGAGTATGACGATCGTGACCTTTCAAACTACACAAATTACGAGGTCTACGAGGAAGAAAAGCCGCGTCACAGATTTCTGAAAAAGCTCGTAAAACGGCTGATAATACTGTGTGCAGTTGTGCTTGTGATAAACCTTGCGGTGCTTTTGTATACAGGCAGACTGTGGTTCAATGAGCCGAAAAAGCGTGACTATCCAATAAGAGGACCTGTTGTAACAGAGTCAATGGGCGAGATACGCTGGAAGAGTTTTGCTAAGCAGAATATCCAGACCACCTATATAAGAGCCACCAAAGGCACTACCTTTGAGGACGGTGCGTTCCGTGACAACTGGAACGGCTCAAAGGACACTGATATATCAGTGGGAGCATACCATGTGCTTGAGCTTGATACTGACGGCACTAAGCAGGCAGAGCATTTCATAAATGCTGTGGGCGAGGATCTAAGCGGCAGGCTTATCCCTGCAGTGGAGGTAAGACTGAGAGGACTTTACAGACTTCTGCCACCTGACTATTACGAAGCCGCAGATAACCTTGCAGACTTCTGCGACAGGATAGAAAAGCAATACGGCGTAAGACCTGTCATATACTGCACAGAACGGACGTACAAAAACATCGTTGCTTCAGACAGCAGATTTAACAAGGACAAGATATGGTATGAGAGCCTGTTTTCAAAGCCTGACGAGGATATGGATTGGACGTTTTGGACTTATACCAACCGTGTAAAATTCTCATTCTATGAAAGCGGCGAATATCTCCACATGGCTGTGTTCAACGGCAGCGAAGTTGATTTCAAAAAGCTTATAATATAAAAAAGCGTGTATGTTTTTTTGCATACACGCTTTTTCTATCACATAAAATAAAAACAGGACAAACACTTTCATGTCCGTCCTGTCTGTTTCATAATATTACTACAAATATGTAATTACTTAGCTTCACCCTTGAGCTCTGCCATACAAGCTGCACAAATTGTCTTGCCCTTGTATTCAACGCACTCTTCACCGCTTCCGCAGAAGATACAAGTTCTCTGGAACTTCTTCAGAATGATCTTGTCATCATCTGTATAGATCTCGATAGCGTCCTTAACAGCAAGGTCGTAGGTTCTTCTGAGCTCGATAGGAAGAACTATTCTTCCAAGCTCGTCAACTTTTCTTACAATTCCTGTAGATTTCATAAAATCAATCCCCTTTAAATTAATTTGAAACACAAAAATAGTATTTCATTTAACATAAATCTTATGATAAACATATTATAACAAACATAATTACATTTGTCAAGCGTTATCACCAAAATTTCACACTTATTGTCAAAGTTTTTTATATATTAACTTGATATGAATACTAACCGAAAGGAGTGTTAATTATATTAAGCGTAATAATTGTGATATTGTCCCTATCCGCCTTGTTATGCGGTTTTCTTAAAGGCGACATGACAGCAGTATCAGCGGCTTCTCTTGAAGGCTGTAACAAAGCGGTGGAGCTTGTCATATACCTGAGTGGCTCGATGTGTCTTTGGGGCGGACTTATGAAGATATGTGAAAAGGCTGGCATAACAGCGGTCATTGCCCGTATGCTATCCCCTGTCACAAGGCTACTATTCAGAGATGCCGCACACTGCCCCGAGGTCATGAATGCTGTGACAATGAACCTGACCGCAAACCTTTTAGGATTAGGCAATGCCGCCACACCCTCAGGCATAGCCACAGTGAAAGCCATGCAGAAGCTTCCGCCCACGGCACGAAAGAAGTGCATTTCTATGCTTGTGGTGCTTAACACGGCTTCCATTCAGCTTATCCCCTCCACCATTGCGGCAATGCGCCTTGAACATGGTGCAGTATCCCCCTTTGACGTAACGCCTGCTATCATTTTCTCCTCCCTTATCTCCGTGACCACAGGCTGTCTTATGGTCTATGCCCTCAACCTCAGAAAGGACGAACGCCATGAATTTCGGTGACATTTTCGTGCCTGCGCTTATGGTTTTTATACTTTGCTATGGGCTTGTGAAAAAGGTGGATATAGTGAATGTGTTCTGCGAGGGTGCGGCTGAAAACCTCAAAATCGCCGTGGGACTGATACCAATGCTCATTCTGCTTATGACAGCAGTGGGAATGTTCACCTCGTCAGGTGCGGCTGATATTATAGCAAGTCTGCTCCGACCTGTGACCACTTTTCTAGGCTTCCCCGAAGAGTGCATACCCCTTGCCATAGTCAGACCCGTTTCAGGAAGCGGCGCACTCGCCTGCCTTGAAACCATTCTTTCAAACGTTTCCCCTGACAGCTACAGCGGACGTGTGGCAAGCGTTTTAATGGGGTCAACTGAAACCACATTCTACACCATAGCAGTGTATTTTTCAGCCATAAAGCAAAAGGCTTATCCCTCAGTATTTGCAGCAGCGTGCCTTTCAGACCTTATGGGATTTGTGTTCTCTGCACTTGCAGTAAGGCTGTTTTTCTCATAAAACTCAGGAATAAATTTCACATATTTGTACATAATAGACCTATCACAAATATACGGAGGTCTTACCAGTGAAAGATATGTTTTGTTTCCAGTGTCAGCAGACTGCACACAACACAGGCTGTGACGGAAAAGTAGGCGTATGCGGCAAAAAAGCCGACACAGCAGTTTATCAAGACGAGCTTATCGGTGCACTTATCGCCCTTGCAAACGCCGCAGAAAATGGCTCGTCAACTGAAAAAACAGATATGCTCATACTCAAAGGGCTTTTTACGACTATCACGAACGTGAACTTCAATAATGTCACCATAAAACAGCTCACAGAGGAGATACACATTGAGCAAAACCGCATCAACTCTCAGAAGTTTGATGACTACGACATGAAAAAACTGTGGAACGATCATGAGGATATCCGCTCGCTGAAATCACTTATCCTCTTCGGAATAAAGGGTATGGCGGCGTATGCTTATCACGCACAGGCACTTGGCAAAACTGACAGCGAGGTGACAAGCTTTTTCTACAAGGCTCTGCGTGCCATAGGCAGTGAGAACGACCCTGAAAAGCTGTTGGGGCTGGTGCTTGAAACAGGCAATGTGAACCTGAAATGTATGGCACTTCTCGACGCTGCAAACACTGACGCATACGGCGACCCTGTCCCTACAGAAGTTCCACTGACCATTGAAAAAGGGCCTTTTATCGTCGTGAGCGGTCATGACCTGCACGATATGAAACTTCTACTTGAGCAGACCAAAGATAAAGGAGTGAATATCTACACTCACAGTGAAATGCTCCCTGCCCATGGTTATCCAAAGCTCAAAGCCTATCCGCAGCTAAAGGGCAATTTCGGCACAGGCTGGCAAAATCAGCAGACGGAATTTCACAATATCCCTGCACCGATACTTTTCACAACAAACTGCATAATGCCTGTCCGTCAAAGCTACTGCGACAGAGTTTTCACCACCTCTATCGTGTCATATCCTGAGCTTGTGCACATTGGCGACGACAAGGATTTTACGCCTGTTATAGAAAAAGCCATTGAGTGCGGCGGCTATGACGAGGACAGAGAAATGACAGGTATGAACGGCGGTCACACAGTAACAACAGGCTTTGCACACAACGCAGTGCTGTCAAATGCCGAAAAAATAATAAGCCTTGTGAAAGAGGGCAGGATAAAGCACTTCTTCCTCATAGGCGGCTGTGACGGTGCGTCACCGAGCAGAAGTTACTATTCCGATTTCGCAAGGCTCACGCCGCCTGACAGCCTTATCCTCACTCTTGCCTGCGGAAAATACCGCATAAACGATATGGATCTTGGCACTATCGACGGCATACAAAGGATACTTGACTGCGGACAGTGCAATGACGCATACTCAGCCATAAAGATAGCCCTTGCACTTGCCGAGGCGTTCGACTGCGGCGTGAACGATCTGCCGCTGACACTTGTGCTTTCATGGTATGAGCAAAAGGCAGTGTGCATACTTCTCACCCTGCTTTCATTGGGCATAAAGAACATCTACCTCGGACCGACCCTCCCTGCATTCGTTTCAAAGGGCGTGCTTGACGTTTTGGTGGATAAGTTCCAGCTTACTCCTATCAGCACACCTGAAGAAGATATAAAGAGAATACTTGGCTGATAAGCCGCAAACGCAGGAGCGTGGTAATACGTTCCTGCGTTTTTGTCGTAAAAAAATCTTCTTCATTTCTTGTATAGGAGAATAAAATATGGTATAATCATATTAAAGAAAAAAACAAGAAATCGGAGGTACATAAAATGTCTGAAATAAAATGTCCCCACTGTGGAGAAGTTTTCAAAGTTGATGAACAGGGCTATGCGGCTATCGTGGCACAGGTAAAAACTGCGGAGTTTGATAAAGAGCTTGACAAGCGTGTGGCTGATGAAAAAGACAAGGCTTTGAAGCTTGCTAAGCTTGATTTTGACAGCAAGTATACAAAGGCTGTCAATGATAAGGATATGGAGATACAAAAGCTGAAAGCGGCTGCGGCTAACGGTGAGAGCGAAAAGACGCTTGCAGTCACAAAGGCTCAGGAAAGCACAAGAGCCGAGTATGAAAAAACGCTTGAACAGCTCAAAGAGCAGATAAGTCAAAACGAAAAGCTTATCGCACAGCTTACCGCTCAGACCAAATCTATGACCACAGAAAAAGAACTTGCTATATCAATGGCTGTGGAGAAAGCAAGATCGCAATTCAACAGCGAAAAGGATAAGCTCAGGCAGGAGATATCTCAGCGTGATATGCAGATACAACAGCTCAATTCTGAACATACTCTGCAAATGCAAAAGTCAGAAAATGAATATAAAGCGGAGATAACACGTCTTGAAACAGATATCAAAAATAAGGATACTGAAAAGGCACTGGAGCTTACGAACGCTTTGTCAAAGGTCGAGAATGAGAAAAACTCAGCTATCGCAGAACTTAGTGCACAGATAAAAAGTAAGGACGAAGCTATCGCATACTACAAAGACCTAAAAAGCCGTCTGTCTACAAAAATGGTGGGCGAGAGCCTCGAACAGCACTGCATGAACGAGTTCAACAAGATAAGAGCTACCGCATTCAGAAACGCTTATTTTGACAAGGATAACGACGCAAGCTCAGGAAGCAAGGGCGACTTTATCTACCGTGAATGTGATGAAAACGGTGTGGAGATAATATCCATAATGTTTGAAATGAAAAACGAGCAGGACACCACCTCCACCAAGAAAAAGAACGAGCATTTCTTCAAGGAGCTGGACAAGGACAGGCGTGAGAAAAAATGTGAATACGCTGTACTTGTTTCACTTTTGGAAAGCGACAGCGAGCTTTATAACGCAGGCATCACAGATGTTTCATATGCTTATGATAAAATGTATGTAGTCAGACCTCAGTGTTTTATACCGATAATCACCATACTGAGAAATGCCGCCATGAATACCCTTTCCTATAAGGAAGAGCTTGAAAAGGTGCGCAACGAGAATATCGACATCACAATGTTTGAGCAAAACATCAACACTTTCAAGGAGGGCTTTGCCCGAAACTATGAACTTGCAAGCAGACGTTTTGGCGAAGCTATCACAGAAATAGACAAGTCTATAGCACATCTCACAAAGATAAAAGAAAATCTTATTTCATCAGAAAACAATCTGCGCCTTGCAAACAAAAAGGCTGACGCTCTCACTATCAAGAGCCTTACCAAAAATAACCCTACCATGCAGAAAAAATTTGCCGAGCTTAAAGGAGAATAATTGCTGACATATGAAAGGAGTGGCAAAGCCATGAAAAAAAATATCAGAAAAGACATTTTCACAATTATCGCCGTGACTGTCGCCGCCTTTCTAATGGCGCTAAACACAAAGACCTTTGTAAACACAGGCGGTCTTTACCCAGGCGGAATGACAGGAATGTCCATACTCATACAGCGTGCAGTGAAACAGCTTGCAGGCATAATGCTCCCATTCAGCATCATAAACATAACTCTGAATATAATCCCCGTGTATATCGGTTTAAGATTTATCGGCAAAAAGTTCACAGCTTTTTCCTGCGTGATGATACTGCTCAACAGCTTTTTCACCGACCTTATCCCCAATCACATAATCACCCAGGACGTGCTTCTCATAAGCATCTTCGGAGGAATGATAAACGGCGTTGCCATTAGCCTCTGCCTTAATCGTGGTGCAACATCAGGTGGAACGGACTTTATATCCATTTATCTTTCAGAGAAAAGCAATATGGACACCTTCAATGTTATACTTGGCTTCAATGCAGTCATATTGTGTGTTGCAGGCTTTATGTTCGGCTGGGACAAAGCACTGTACTCTATCATCTTTCAATATGCTTCAACAACCGTTTTGCATATGCTCTACAAAAAATTCCAGCAAAGCACCTTGCTTATCGTAACAAACAAGCCCAAAGAGATAGCAGACGCTATTTATGCAGTGAGTCAGCATGGCGCGACCATACTTGACGGCGAGGGGTCTTATGAACACTGCGAAAGACAGATCGTCTATTCAGTAGTATCAGCGGCACAGACCAAAAAGGTCATACATGCTGTAAAAGAAGCCGATCCGAAAGCCTTCATAAACGAAGTAAAAACACAAAAACTCTCAGGAAGATTTTATCTGCCAAAAGAGAGCTGATACAGAAGCGGACTGAAAAAGGTCCGCTTTTTATAAAAAAAAATCTTGTTCAACCCTTGTACTTTCCGAAAAAATATGATATACTATTAATATATATAAAATCATCTGTATTTGTTTTGTTTTTTTCATTACATTTACAGAAATTATCGAAAGGGTGTGAACTATGCTTGACAGTATCGCTTATGTTATAAACGCTATTTGGGGCGTTTTTACATCAATAGGTCTTAATGACATTGTCGATATTGCTATCCTCTCCTTTCTGATATTCCACGGCATAAAGCTTATTCGCGAAACAAGGGCGCAGCAGCTCACAAAAGGTATCCTTATACTTATAGGTTGCTACCTGCTTGCAGTATTCTTTAATTTGCAAACTATCAGATTTTTGCTGAGGATCTGCTTCCAGTGGGGCTTCCTTGCTCTTATCATAATGTTTCAGCCTGAACTCAGACGTGTTCTTGAAAAGGTTGGACGAACAAGTCTGGGTGGCTTTAATTTCTTTAGCTCAAGTGACTCTGACGACAACACCGAACATTGGAAAAAAGCTATTGACGCTATATGTGATTCTGCCGCAAGTCTTTCTTCCACCAAAACAGGTGCGCTTATAATCTGTGAGAGAAAGACAAAGCTTGGTGAACAGATAGCTACAGGAACGATACTCAACTGCATACCGTCAACAGCGATATTCGGAAACATATTCTTCCCGAATACACCGCTTCATGATGGTGCTGTAATAATCAGAGACGGAATAATACTTGCGGCAGGCTGTTTCTTGCCAAGACCGCAGAAAGACGAACTTATAAACAAACAACTCGGTTCAAGACACCGTGCAGCTATCGGAATGAGCGAAAACTCTGACGCAATAGTCGTCGTGGTATCTGAGGAAACAGGCAACATCTCAGTTGCCGAAAACGGAGAGCTTACCAGGGGATATTCAAAGGACTCTCTGAAAAGACTTCTGGACAATCGTCTTTTGCCTGAAAAGGACGCTAATTCCATTAGAGAAAATTCTTTTGCAGGAAGGGTGATTTCAAAATGGAAAAAGTAAAAAAGGCTAAAAAAGAAAATCGCCATGGTGCAGACTTTGGTCTGAGAATACTTTCCATAATCATTGCTGTAATAATATGGTTCGCCCTTTCTATCACTCAGTATCCTACAATAAACAAGACTATAACAAACGTTCCTGTTGTGTTCTCACTTGACGGAACGCAGGCAAAAGAAAAAGGACTTTCCGCACTCAACTATAAGGATATCTCCGTAGACGTTGAGATAAAGGGCATGAACTATGAGATAGGCAGCTATACTGCCGCAGATCTTGTGGCAACTGTCAATCTTGATGACGTAACAAAAGAGGGTACCTACGACCTTGACATTGATGTCAAGTCATCACATTCCACCGACAAGGTAACTGTAGTTTCTGTCAACCCTGACACTGTTTCTGTGGAGTTTGACAGACTTACCACAAAGACTATCCCACTCACCGCAGAAGCCCCGCTCATAAGCGCTGAGGAGGGCTATATCCTTAAAGAAACTACCACATCGCCAAGCGAGATAACAGTTGAAGGTCCGAAAAATGACCTTGACAACATAAGCAAAGCAGTGGCACAGATCTCAAAATCAAAGAAAATATCCGAGGACACGACTATCAACACACAGGATATCGTATTCTATGACGATGACGACAACGTTGTTGACCCATCTAAAATAGAGGTCAAGGATACAAAGTCTGTCGATGTGAATTTTGTTATCTACAAGAAAAAGACAGCAAAGCTAAAGGTAGATATCTCTAATTGTACGGATAATTTTGATGTCAGCTCACTGCCACTGAAGCTTTCCGAGGAAGAGATATCTGTGGTATCGCCAAATCTTGACGACTCAGATACAGAAACGCTCACTATCGGCTCCATAAAACTTTCAGAGATAAACCTTGCAAAAGTGTTCAGCTTCAAGATCCCTCTTAACTCAGGTGAGATTAATATGAATGGCGATGAAAACGTTCGTGTATCCTTTGACTCAGAGGGATACACCTCGAAGGAGTTCACCATAACATCAGACCATATCATCACAACGGGCAAGCCGTCAGGCAAGTCCACTGAGATAGAAACAAAAAAGCTCACAAACGTCAAGGTCTACGGTCCTGAAGATGTGATAAACAATCTTAAAGACAGCGACTTATACGCTGAGGTCAATCTAAGCGACATAATTGACTCTGGTTCTTATGCTCGAGAGGCTATAATCTTTTCACCGACCTACAACAACGTTTGGGGTTTCGGCAAAAACGAGATACAGATAGTTGTTTCAGACTAATAAAATTTTATCGGGACGATCTATTCGTCCCGATTTTTCGGTAAAAACGCAGGAGGATATATGCCAGTAATAGTAAATCAAATAAGTTCCCCCCTTAACGCAACAGAGCAGGAAGTTATCTCCACCGCTCTGAAAAAGCTAGGCAGTGCCTCAAAGCACGCCATAGACTGCGAGATACACAAAAGCTCTCTTGATGCACGAAAGCGCAACGACATTCACTTTGTCCACTCAGTTTTCGTGACACTTGACAGTGCCGACCTTGAAAAGAAGCTTTGTGAGAAGAACACTTCCCTGACCTATGTTGAGCGCAGTGTTTACAAGCCTGTCATATCCACAGAAAAAGCAGAGGGCAAAGTTGTCATTGCAGGTTTTGGACCAGCAGGAATGTTCGCAGGGCTTGCCCTTGCCGAGCAGGGATATAGACCGATTATTTTAGAGCGTGGCAGCTCAATGGAAAAACGTACCGCATCGGTACAGAAATTCTGGCTCACAGGCGAGCTTGACACCAATTGCAACGTGCAATTCGGTGAAGGTGGTGCAGGCACATTTTCTGACGGCAAGCTCACCACACGAATAAAAGACCCTCTTTGCAGATATGTTCTTGAACGCTTCGTGGATTTCGGTGCGCCGAAAGAGATACTCACCAAAGCTAAGCCGCATATCGGCACTGACAATCTGCGAAATATCGTCACGGCTATCCGAAAAAGGATAATAGAGCTTGGGGGCGAGGTAAGATTTGACACTGCCCTCACTGATCTGGCTATCGCTAACGGCAAAGTGCAGACTATATCAGCAGGTAACAAGAACGAAAAAGTGTCTGCCCTTATACTTGCTATCGGTCATTCCGCAAGGGATACTTTTGAGCTCTTGCAGTGCAAAAACATCTTTCTGGAGCCTAAGCCGTTCTCTGTTGGCGCAAGAATAGAACATAAGCAGGCGGCTGTGGACGAAAGCCTATACGGTGACCATGCAGGCAATCCACTGCTTCCAAAGGGTGAATATCAGCTTTCATGGCGTGATAAAAACGGCAGAGGTGTTTACACTTTTTGTATGTGTCCAGGCGGTACAGTTGTGCCGTCAGCTTCCGAAAGCGGCGGCACTGTCACAAATGGCATGAGCGAGTTTGCCCGTGACGGTGAAAACGCAAACGCTGCGGTTGTCGTGGCTGTTACCCCTGACGACTTTGGTCACTGCCCACTTGACGGAGTGGCTTTCGCACGGTCTATAGAGCAAAAAGCTTATACTCTCACAGGCTCATATAAAGGCGCAGGCACGACAGTTGGCGGATTTCTTGATGGCAAGCCTGAAATAGCAGGCACAGTTTCACCCACCTACGCACTTGGCTGTAAGGCGACAGAGCTTCGTGATGTATTCCCTAAATTCGTGACTGATATGCTGGAGGGCGGCTTGCAGAATTTCTCACGAAAAATGAAATGCTTCGGCGATAAAGGTGCAATGCTCACCGCACCTGAAACCCGTACAAGCTCCCCTGTTCGCATTACACGAAACGCAGACATGGTTTCCCTGAGCGTGGAAAATCTCTATCCCTGCGGCGAGGGTGCAGGCTATGCAGGCGGCATAATGTCCGCCGCCGTTGACGGTCTTAAAGCCGCAATGCAGATAATGGCAAAGCAAGCACCATGCGATAAATAACAATATAAAAATCGTTTGTTGTACAAAAATTCGTACAGCAAACGATTTTCTATTGTAGGGGCGAACACTGTTCGCCCGTTTACCTATATTTTGGAGGGTACGGCGCCCCCGACGTCCCGTTTGCATTATTTGTCACCATATAAACAAAAAAGGGACGGCAAAACCGTCCCTTAAATTATGTCTGAAATTAAAGCTCAACTGGCTCAAATCTGATACGGATATTAGGAAGCTTCTTGATCTCTGTGTAGCTGTTCATAAGTCCGTCCTCAATAGAGAGATCATTCTCACCGCTTGCAGGAGGAGCAAAAAGTCTGAGAGTCAGATCAGCCTCACCCTCCAGCGGCTTCTCAAAGAAAGCTGCCATAAGGTCGATCGTCTTTGCCTCAGGTGACTTATAGAACCACTTGCCGTTTATCTCCATCATGATGTTTGAATCATCATCAAATATAACCTCGCAGAAGTGTGGATTCTTTTCAAAGTGGAGAGGGATCTCAAAACCCTCAGCGTCCTCAGAACCGCCCCAACGAAGCGTGCATGGCAGTGTAACCTCGTCGCCTCTTGTCATTGCAGGCTTGAAGAAATCATCGTGGATTATTTCCTTGTATGTCTTCATAACAGGCTGCTCGATACCGCAGTCAGCATAGTTAGGGTCCTGAATTTCAAGACCAAGACGTCCTCTGTCTCTGAACTGATAGAAAGTAAATCCTGAGAACCAGTCCTCACCGTCAGCTTTGAGCATATCGCAGAATTCCTTTACCATTGCTGCCTGATCGTATGGACCTGTAACATCGCCGTCAGCGTTGAACTCACTCATGACCATTGGCTTTGAAACGCCGCCGTTTATCTCCTTGAATCTCTCAAAAGAACGCTTTGTCATGTCATAGGTAGCCTTGACAGTATCTCTTTTGTGGCTTGTGCCGCCTCTTTCAGCAACGTCATAAGGCCAACCCCAGTGAAGAGCCATGTACTTGTCAACAGACCAGATGTCTGTCTCCTTGACAGCCTGTGAAAACTCTGCTTCCTTTTCGATCTCCTTCTTATTAGGATCCTCAACTCCGCCGATACAAAGAATAGTGGAAACGTTTGGTGCGTGCTCCTTAAGTATCTTATTGAAACGGCAGTAGAAATCAGCAACTTCCTGATAAGTGCATCTCTTGTTGAATGAGAACCAGTTGCCTGTAGCTTCATGGTTTATTCTCAGAAGAAGTCTGCCGAAAGGTCTAAGGTCATTTGCGATAGCGATAAGCTGTTCGTCTGAAACGTGTGGGTCAACTGTGAGTGTGAGTGTAACGTCCTGTCCATGACGTCTTACATCTCTCATGAAGGTAAAAGGCTCGCCCTCTGTGTTGCCCTCAAGACCGCCCTTGTATGTGAAATAATCATCATATGGATAATCCCATGCAAAAGAAACATCTTCGTCTTTCATTACCTCAGAAATTCTTCCAGGGAACTCCTTATCCAGCGGATAGTAGCAGTACATAAGGCTTATGCTTCTGTGTGGTCTGCCCATTTTGTTGAGAATGTAATCCTGATTTACATACTCTCCACGCTCAGAGCCATCGCCCAAATCAACAGCACATTTTGCCTTACCCATATGCAATGAGTAGATCTTGTATTCGCTCATAAAATTTCCTCCTATTTTAAAGACAGGACTTTCCTGCCTATTCTGTTACTAAAAAAATTTCGTTAATATCGTCCAACACCATTGCAAGCTCAACCCTCGGCTCAACGCACATAAAAGCCAGGCACTGCCGGAATTTTTTTCACACATGGACTTGGTTTTAAGTTTACCACAATAAGCTCATAAAGTCAAGAACTGTGGCTCGGCTAACGTTATTAATGTAATTTACAATATAAGCCGTCATGTCTAATATAATAGCATTTGTGTTTCATATTCTTATATCAAGTATAAAATCTTCTGATTTTAAGCCTTAATTCATACGAAAGCAATGTTAAAATCTTTATGTTCTAAAGAGTAGTATAGCAGAGCTTAATACAAATTTATAGTGAAATAAACAAATAAATAATGAATTTTCAGTGAATATAAAAAGCGAACAGGCATCCACCCGTTCGCTTTAATTGATATGATTAAATTAAATCTCCGAGCTTGTGTCTGCACTGTCGACCGCACTCTCAGAAACCTCAGAACTATCCGCACTGCCTGCAAAAGCATTGCTGTTTTTATTCTCTCCGTAGGTAGACATATACACCTTTGTGAATTGTATGTCCTCCCTAGGCTTCAGCGTCTCAGAGTCAGCCACATCAGTACCGCATATCTCGTCATAAATATCCATACCGTCATATACCTGACCGAAAACAGTATACTGCTGAGAGAAATTCAGCACACCGCCATATTTCTCAAAAGCATCGGTAATATCTTCAGGGATATTGTTGCTGTCTGCAAGCTTGCTGTCAAGCTCCGCCTGCTCCTCCTCGGTAAGGTCATAGTTGTCAACAAAAAGAAGATAGCTGTTTGAAACCTTCTTCTTGCTGAACAAGTGACCTTGCTCCTGCGTGTATGCACAAAGCGCACCTTTTAAAGGCCACAGGTTTTTTGAATACTCCGCCTCGATAGTGGTGGTGTCAGTGTCAGAAGTTGTCTGACCGTCAGCCTGCTTTGTTCCGCCTATAAAATACACACCGTCCTGCACCATGCTCACATAAGTGCCGTCATAATAGCCTTTTTCCACAAGTCCGGTGAAAAACTTGCAATAGTTCGGTGCTTCATCAGGGAAAAGCACAGCCTTGAAAGTTCCCTTGTTTGTTTCAAAAACCACCACAGGGCTGTCATCGGCAGGTTCGTCCATCTGTATCACCTTTGCATCAGTATAGTCTATATCGTTCTTGCTTCTGCCAGTGCAGGCGTAAAAGAGAACAAAGATTATAACAAAGCAAATTGCTATAAGTGAAAACTGAAAATACGTCTGAAACTGTTTTCTGCGGTATGGACCCAGATCCTGTTTATTTTTGCTCATTTAAAGCTCCTTTACTTTTTCTTTATCTTTGTGCCCTGTCTTGTTTCCTCAACGATATAGCCAAGCTCGCCTATCTTATCTCTCAGCTCGTCAGCCTTAGCAAAGTCCTTTGCCTTTCTTGCAGCCTTACGCTCCTCAACAAGCACCTTGACCTCCTCAGGGATATCCTCTTCACCGTCAGCACTGAGCTTCTTTGCAGCTTCTATCAGACCAAGTGAAAGAACCTTGTCAAAATCCTCGATAAGGGCAAGCTTTGTTTCATTGTTAGTGTCAGCTTTAAGAACGTCATACAGAACAGTGATAGCATTTGAAGTGTTTATATCGTCATCAAGAGCCGCCTTGAAGCTACCCTTGAACTTCTCAAAATCCTCAAGCTCCACCACCTCGTCAGGCTTCTTGTCAGCCATAAGCTGTGCTATCCTTGCAGTGAGCTTGTTGTATGCAGTCTTTGCATTGTCAAGGTTTTCGTATGTGAAAACAAGTGACTTTCTGTAGTGTGACTGCAAGCAGAAAAATCTGTATACCAGTGGGTCATAGCCCTTTGACTCCAGCAGTGAAACAGTAAGGAACTCGCCCTTAGACTTTGACATCTTTCCGCTGTTTGTGTTAAGGTGCAGGATATGGAACCAGTAGTTGCACCACTTGTGACCAAGATAAGCCTCAGACTGTGCGATCTCATTTGTGTGGTGTGGGAAAGCGTTGTCTATACCACCGCAGTGGATATCAAGCTTCTCGCCAAGGTGCTTCATGGAGATACATGAACACTCGATATGCCAGCCTGGGTAGCCCACGCCCCAAGGAGAATCCCATTTAAGCTCCTGATCGTCAAACTTAGACTTAGTGAACCACAGCACAAAATCCGCCTTGTTTCGCTTGTTTGTGTCCTCCTCAACGCCCTCACGAACACCAACTTCAAGATCCTCCTCGTTGAAGTTGTGGAAAACATAATATTCCTTCAGCTTTGAGGTATCAAAATAGATGTTTCCGCCTGCCTCATAAGCATAGCCCTTGTCCATAAGAGCAGATATCACCTTGATAAAATCACCAATACAGCCAGTTGCAGGCTCAACCACGTCAGGTCTTTTGATATTGAGCTTCTTGCAGTCCTCAAAGAAAGCGTCAGTGTAGAATTTTGCGATCTCCATAACAGTCTTATGCTCACGCTTTGCGCCCTTGAGCATTTTATCATCGCCTGTATCACCGTCAGAAGTAAGATGACCAACGTCAGTGATGTTCATTACTCTCTTTACGTCATAACCGTCATAGCGGAGATACTTTTCCAAAACGTCCTCCATTATATAGCTTCTCAGATTGCCGATATGGGCATAGTGATAAACTGTAGGACCGCAGGTATACATTGACACCTTGCCCGGCTCGTTTGGTACAAATTTTTCGATCTTGTGAGTAAGCGTGTTATAAATGTTCATTTATCTTTACCTCTTTCCTTATATTTTACTGCTCTTTCTTTCCGATCTTTTCAAGCTCAGCCACTCTCTTCTCCAGCTTAGCTATCTGTATTCTTGTCTGGCAAAGCTCCTGAGCCACAGGATCAGGGATATGCACCTGATCGAGGTCGCAGGTGCGCTTGCCGTTCTGCTTAACTATCCTTGCAGGCACACCCACAGCCGTTGAGTTTGCTGGAACAGGCTCAAGAACTACCGCATTTGCGGCTATCTTTGCATTGTCCCCCACAGTGAATGGTCCAAGCACCTTTGCACCGCACCCTACCATAACATTGTTTCCAAGGGTCGGGTGTCTTTTACCGTGGTCTTTACCTGTTCCGCCAAGGGTACAGCCCTGATACAGCAGGCAGTAATCGCCTATCTCAGCGGTCTCACCTATAACAACACCCGAGCCGTGGTCGATAAGCAGACCTTTGCCTATCTTAGCACCTGGGTGTATCTCGATACCTGTCAACATTCTTGCAAACTGTGAGATACATCTTGCGATGACCTTGTGCTTGTGAACATAGAACCAGTGCGACACCCTGTAAAAAGCCACAGCGTGAAGCCCCGAATATGTGAGGATCTCCAGCGTGCTAGTTGCCGCAGGATCTCTGTCCTTTATAGTCTGAATATCATGCTTTATATTTTCCAAAATCGTCATATCTATCTCTCCCTTTCTAAGAAAAAACCTCCGGAATGGCGTTTCACCACTCCGGAGGCAGATTATGATCTACGGTCCCACTCCGATTTTCTGTACAAAATTTTGTACAGCTCAATATCTTTAACGCAGACCCTACGGAGAGGAATACTAAGCTTTCGCCGTTGTTCGCTCCCTGCTGTCAGCCGCACTTCACTGAAAGTCCTTGAAGCCTTGCACCAAACGGCTCCTCTCTGAAAATTACCTCACAGCTACTCTTGCTGATACGCATTTATATATTAAGTTATCATATGCCGCAACACGTCGGCAGGCCACATTATTTGCCCGAATCTATATACTTCCAGTATCCCTTGAGATAAACTGCGCCAGAAATGACTGTCAGCACAACAGCTATCCAAATGAGTATCTCGTTTACAAGGAATATCGGTGTACCCCAAGTGAAATCAGGGCTTCCTTTTTCCGCAGGATTAACGATCTGGAGTACCATTATAGCAATAAGCGCAACCATAGTGAAAGCCGTTTTCAGCTTGCCCCATATTCCTGCAGCGACCACAACGCCCTCGCTTGCCACAACAAGTCTAAGACCAGTTACCATAAACTCTCTCGCAAGTATCAGTACCACCGCAACAGGGTCTATCCAACGTTCAAATGTGAAGCAGATAAGCGCCGTCATAACAAGAAGCTTGTCTGCAAGCGGGTCAAGAAACTTTCCGAATGTTGTAACAAGATTGTGCTTTCTTGCTATCTTACCGTCAAACCAGTCTGTAATTGAAGCCGCAGCGAACACGATAAGCGCAAACACCATGTGATGCGGTATCTTGAAAAGCAGCACGAACAGCAGGAAAAACGGTATCAATATTACTCTAAGCACTGTAAGTTTATTTGGCAGGTTCATATCAAGTTCCTTTCATCTACATTTTTGAGCCGATAAGGTCATAATCCATAGTATCGTCAATTTTTACCTTGACATACTCGCCGACCCTAACTTTATCCTCGCTCAGGAAGAATATCTTTCCGTCTATCTCAGGTGCGTCCGCCTGACTTCTGCCGTAGTAGCACTCGGCATATCTGTCAAAGCCCTCGCAAACCACCTCGACTTCGCTGTCGAGAGCAGCCTCATTAAGGCTGTCGGAAATAATCATCTGTTCTTCCATTATTATCTCCGCTCTGCGCTCTCTGTCCTTTAAAGGCACCTGATCTTCAAACTTCTCCGCAGGCGTACCCTCCTCAGGCGAGTAAGCAAAACAGCCGAGCCTTTCAAAGCGAATTTCCTTTACAAACTCGCAAAGCTCTTCAAACTGTTCCTCAGTTTCCCCTGGGAAACCTGTGATAAGAGTTGTCCTCAGCGTAACGTTCGGTATCTTTTCTCTTATCTTCTTTATAAGCGCCGTAAGGGTCTCTCTGTCCCCATGGCGGTTCATTCTTTTAAGTATGGTCTTGTTGCAGTGCTGTATAGGCATATCAAGATACTTTACAAGCTTGTCCTCTTTAGCGATAACGTCCAGCAATTCGTCCGTTATCCTCTCAGGATAGCAATAAAGCGTTCTTATCCACTTGAAGCCGTCTATCTCACAAAGTGCCGTGAGCAACTCAGGGAGCATAGACTTGCCGTAGATATCCTCGCCATAGCGTGTTGTATCCTGCGCCACAACTACAAGCTCCGTAACGCCGTTCTCAGCCAGCCATCTGGCTTCCTTGACGATATCCTCCATGCGTCTGCTTCTGTATTTTCCTCTTATAGACGGGATAGCGCAGTAAGTGCAGTTGTTGCTGCAACCCTCGGCTATCTTTATATACGCATAGAAAGGCTCAGTAGAAATAATTCTTCCGCCTTCCATGGAAAGCTCAGTTTTTGCGCCATAAGAACAGACCGCCTGCTTATCCAGCAGTATCTCTCTTATGATATCGCAAATTTTTCCGTTAGAGCCTATTCCCACAACAGCGTCAAGCTCAGGAATCTCCTTTTTCATTTCGTCACGGTATCTTTCAGCAAGACAGCCCGTAGCTATTACCGCCTTTATCCTGCCCTCCTGCTTGAGAGTACAGAACTCAAGTATAGTGTCTATAGCCTCCTGTTTAGCCGACTCGATAAATCCACAGGTATTTATAATGACCACATCAGAAAGGGCTGCGTCAGAAACTATCTGAAAACCCTCTTTGCGCAGATCATAGAGCATATGCTCAGCGTCCACCTGATTTTTAGGACATCCGAGAGAAACCATTCCCACTCTAGTTGCCATGAAAAAATCTCCAATCCTACACCGCCAACGGACGGCATAAAGTATCACAATAATCTATCTTATTATCTCACTTTTACACAGTTTTGTCAAGCCCTTTTAGTCACTATTGTATGACAAAAATCAAAATATTTATGAATTTCCCACAAAGCCAAAAGCATACAGAAAGTAAGTCCGGCATGATCCCAAAAGAAAACCCCGAAAGCTGCAACTTTCGGGGGTTTCATTTGTGTGTCACTGTGAACACAATCAATCTCGTGGTTACCTATATTATACACCACGCCATTTATTTTGTCAAGCACTTTTGCGCCGTCAGTCTTTCTTCTCAGGATATGTGACCGTTATCTCAGCCCCTGCTTCCTGCGACCAAACAACATAATCAAGCTTTCCTTCATCAATAAAAACAGTGAAATATGTATCCTTAAGCTCATCAGGAAGCTGTTCCTTTATCTTTTCTATGAACTTATCCGTCTCTGTAGAAATGTAGTTCATGTACTCAAACTTGTAACTCTTGTCTTTTGAAAGCTCCGTGACCGCCTTTTCTGCCGACTCATATACCGCCTGAGCGTTAGCCTCTGCCCTTTCCGAGTTTTCGTCAGTGATTATGCCGTCAGCGTAAGCCTGCGCCTTTGACCCTGCAAAGCAAACTTTCCAATCATTGTCCTTGTCAAGCACCATAAGAATATACTGCGATGACGTGACCTCTCCCTCAGAGCTGTCATAAGCTATGGTCACATAAAGCTCCGCCGCCTTTGAATACTCCTCCGAGATGTTCACCTTGTCGATAAAGCCGCACTTATCCTTGTCAAAGCTATATCTTACTCCGCTTATCTGCTCGTCCTCACCGTATTCATTGTCGCCGCCCATGTTCTTTTTCATATATTCATAGTCAGCGGCATAATCGTCTGTCATAAGCTTAACCATTGATTGGTCAAACTCAGCGTTTGCGGCTTTAAGATACATTGCCGCAACGTCCTTTGCCTCTTCAAGCGGGTCAGCGGCTTCTTCGCTTTCCGTATCAGTTCCCTGCGTTGTCACAGCGTTCTCACTGCCCTGAACATTTTCCGCAGGCTGAGAGCTGTCTGTGCCGTCAAAGCTCAGCGAACAGCCTGTCATGATCCCCGCACTCAGTATAGCCGCCGCAAAAATGATCTTTTTCATTCTTTGCTCCTTTATTCGTCGCCGTACTCCTGTTTTATGTCAGCAAGCACCTCTTTTATTATGTCGTATGAATACCCCAAACGCACAAGGGCGTTTTTCACCTTTATGTCACCCTTTTCTCCGTCAAGATATCTGAGATACTTTCGCTCCACAAGCTCATACAGCCGTTCGTATGTACCCTCGCTGTATTCCTCCAGAGCTTCCTCTATTATAGGCTTTGTCAGCCCTTTCTGTCTCATCTGCTGATAAGCACGGTAATAGCCGTATTTACGCACTTCCACATAAGTCCTCGCAAGCCCCTGAGCATACCGCCTGTCATTGACCGTCCCAAGCTCCAGCATCTTATCCATTACAGCGTCGCATATCTCCTCGCTGTAATTTTTCTCAAGCTTCTTGTAAAGCTCCACATAGGAATAGTCCCTGTAGTCAAGGAGATACAAAGCCCTTTCCTTAGCCTTTCTGAACTCGTTGTCAAAAACTATCTTCTCCCAAGCAGACTCAGGCATATCAAGCCCTGCTCTCAGACCATAGGCAGACACTATCTCGTAGTTGAGGAAAGCCGTTTCGCCCTCCTCAAACTCTATCATGTATGTGCTGCCCTTGTATTTTGAAACGCCCGTTATTTTAAGCATTTATCAGTCACCAAGCTCGCTTATGTCAACAGGAGCGAACTCCTCGAAGTCCTCCTCAGGCTTTGCCACAACAGACTTGTCGCTTGCCGCCTTGCGTATCTTCTTCTCAGGCTTGTCAGCAGCCATATCCTCATTTGCACTCTGAGCCGCCGCACCCGCGTTAGCCTTTTCTTCGAGCTTCTTGGCCTTTTTATCTTTCTGCGCCGCAAGCACAAGCTCCGCCTGATGTTCCTTTATCTTGGCTTCTATCTCGTCCATGATATCAGGATTGTTCAGCAGGAACTCCTTAGCGTTGTCACGTCCCTGACCAAGCTTCATATCGTTGTAGCTGAACCAAGCTCCGCCCTTCTTAACGATATCAAGGTCTACCGCCATGTCAAGCACCTCGCCCACACGGGAGATACCCTTGCCGTACATGATATCGAACTCGCACTCCTTGAACGGCGGTGCTACCTTATTCTTTACCACCTTGCACTTTGTTCTGTTACCAATGACCTCAGAACCGTTCTTTATCTGCTCTCCACGTCTGACCTCTATTCTTACAGAAGCGTAGAACTTCAAAGCACGTCCGCCTGGAGTAGTTTCAGGGTTTCCGTACATAACGCCTATCTTTTCACGGACCTGATTGATAAATATAGCCGTTGTATTGGACTTTGCGATAACAGATGTGAGCTTTCTCATAGCCTGGGACATAAGTCTTGCAAGCTGACCAACGTGAGTGTCGCCCATTTCGCCGTCTATCTCAGACTTTGTTACCATAGCCGCAACCGAGTCGATAACGATACAGTCGATAGCACCGGAACGAGCCAGAGCCTCGGCTATCTCCAAAGCTTGCTCACCACTGTCAGGCTGAGAAACAAGCATATTGTCGATATCAACGCCAAGCTGACCTGCATAAACAGGGTCAAGAGCATGCTCAACGTCGATAAAAGCTACCTCGCCGCCCATTTTCTGCGTTTCTGCGATAACATGAAGTGCGACCGTTGTCTTACCTGATGACTCAGGTCCGTATATCTCAATAATTCTTCCTCTCGGAACTCCTCCAATACCAAGCGCCATATCAAGGGTCATTGAGCCTGTCGGTATAGCCTCGATATCCATAGCCTTAGCCTCGCCAAGCTTCATGATCGCACCCTTGCCGAACTGCTTTTCAATATATGCTATCGCTGTGTCAAGAGCCTTTTTCTTTTCCTCTGCGTCTGTTATTTTTACTACCGTCTTAACGGCTTCTTTTTTCTTCTTGTCTATCGCCATTTTATATGACCTCCCTATCTTATCGGTGTTTTATCCGTATCTATATCATATCACACTAACTGTCCGTTTGTCTGTACAGTAACCGTAATTTATCTATCTGTACAAATTTTAGTACTATTTCTCATAAATGCCCGAAACACAGCGGTAAACACCGCACAAGTCTTTCCTGCATCTCACGTTCTTAAAGCCGTGCTGTATCATCAGCCGCATTACCTCGTCCTCCTGACCGATACCGATCTCAAAGAGCATAATGCCGCCGCTTTTAAGCTTTTTCTTCCACTTGCGAACTATCTCACGATAGAAGTCCAAGCCGTCCTCACCGCCGAAAAGAGCTTCCGCAGGCTCAAAAGTGACCTCACGCTGTAAAGCGTCCATGTCCTCTGTTGTGAGATAAGGGGGATTGCACACTATAAGGTCAGCCTCAGGCATATCCTCCACAAGCTTTTCGTCTGTAACGTCGCCCATGACTATCTCAGTCCCCGAGCCGTTCAGACTTATATTCTCACGAAGATACTCTGCCGCCTTTTCAGACTTCTCCACACACACTGCCCGACCGCAGTCAAGCTTCCTTTCAAGGGTGATACCAATGCACCCCGAGCCTGAACAAAGGTCTATAACAGTGATATCCTTCTTGCCTGCAAACATCTTCAAAGCCGTGTCAACAATAGTTTCCGTGTCCTGACGTGGTATCAGCACACCCTCGCCCACCTTGAAAGGCAGACCATAAAACTCCCACTGTCCAAGGAGGTACTGCAAAGGATAGCCCTCACAGCGACGTGTGACAATGTCGCTTATACGCTTTTCCTGCTCAGGAGTGATATCCTCCCCCTCAGCCACATCTTCAAACACCCATGTGACCTCGCAGACAGCGTTCTCGCCCAGACCGCTTTCTTCAAGCAGTCCCACACATTTATCAAACAGTTCTTTCCTTACCATTTGTCATCTTCCTTATTTTCAGGTATACAAGCTTTCAGTGCCGCTATAGCACATTCTATCTGACTTTCATCAGGCTCGCTTGTAGTTATCCTCTGTATCCACAGACCCGGTGCAGAGATTATCTTAGTGAAAATATTGTCATATTTTCCCGCAAGCCTTATAAGCTCGTAAGCAATACCCGTAACGATAGGCAGAAGCGCTATCTTTATAACAACTCTCAGCAAAATGCTTGCCCATGATACTCTGAATATTGTGTTTACAAAAATGCTTATGAACAGCACAAGGAAAATAAAGCTCGTTCCGCAGCGTGGGTGAAAACGTGTGTATTTCTTCACATTCTCAACCGTCAGCTCTTCTTCATGCTCATAGCAAGCGATAGTCTTGTGTTCAGCACCGTGATACTCATATGTACGCCTTATATCCTTAGTAAGAGCAGTCAAAGCCGTGTAGCCTATGAATATAGCTATCTTCAGTATTCCCTCGATAAGATTCTTTCCAAAAGCCGAAAGGTCAATGAACTTGCTTATGAATTTAGACACCAGCGACGGCAGATACATAAACAGCAATATCGCCAGACCCACACCCAGCACCATAGATATCGCCGTTATGATAGGGCCGAGCTTGTCCCCCAGCTTATCGTCCAGCCACTGTTCAAACTTGGTCTGCTCCTCCTCATCGTCCTCCGTCATCTGCTTTTCAGCCGACCTTGTAAGGCACTTGTAGCCGTCTATAAGAGAAGTAAGGAAGCTGAAAATGCCCCTCACAAAAGGCGTTTTTCTGTACCAAGGCGTATCTTTCCCGCCTTTTATCGCCCACTCCTCCAGGTCTATGGTGCCGTCAGGCAGTCGGCAAGCCATAGCTGCCTTGTTGATACCACGCATCATAACGCCCTCGATAACAGCCTGTCCACCGATCTTTGACTTGAATTTTTCCTTGCTTTGTGCTTTACTGCTCATTTTCTTTCCTTTCAAGGCGGTGTGTGCGTCTACTGCACGTTGTCGTTGTTTTCGATAGGCTCAGAAGAAATAAGCCCCACGTCTACAGTTGCCTGATTGTCAGGCTTTTTCTTCTGCTCGATACAAGGGAGCGTTATCATCACTGTTGTACCTACTCCCTGCTCACTGTTTATCTCCAGCGTACCGCCATGCCGCTGAATGATCTCGTCTGCCACCGCAAGACCTATTCCCGAACCACGTCTTGTGTGGTTTGCCTTAAAGAATTTCGTCTTGACCTTTGGCAGGTCTTCCTTTGATATTCCCATACCGGTGTCGGAAATGGAAATACATACCTCATTGTCCTCCTCATAAGCCTCCACCGATACAGTGTCGCCCTTGTTGGAGTATTTGATAGCGTTGTCCACAATATTTATGAATACCTGACGAAGCCTGTTCTTGTCGCCGTAAACAAACGGCAGCATTTTCGGCTCGTAGTAATTGAGTGTTATACCAAGCGCCTTGGCTCTCTCCTGATAGATAAGCACAGTTTCCCCAAGCTCCGCAAGAATATCTATAGTATCCATAATAAGCGTGAGTCTGTTGTCCTGTATCCTCGAAAAGTCAAGAAGCTCCTCGACCATTTGCGAAAGCCTCTCCGTCTCACTTGTGATGACCCTCATACCCTTCTTGAAGGTTTCCTTGTCCTCATACATACTGGTAACAGTTTCCGTCCAGCCCCTTATAGCGGTAAGCGGAGTTCTCAGCTCATGAGATACAGAGGATATGAACTCATTCTTCATCTGTTCTGTATTAGAAAGCTCCTGCGCCATGTAGTTGATAGAGTCGCAAAGCTCGCCAAGCTCGTCATTTCGTTTCTTTTCAAGACGTTTGCTGAAATCTCCCGTAGCATACCGCCTTGTTATGCTGTTTATGCTTCTTATAGGCAAAACAATAGATTTGATAAAAAACATTCCCGAGAAAAACATGAGCATTATGACAGCCACAACGATAGCCGTGATTATCATAGACATAATAAAGATCTGATGGTCGATATTTTTCATGGAAGACAACATTCTCAGTGCTTCATATTCGCTTCCCTTCGGAGATATGACCGACGTTATCGCCATGACCTTTTCCCCTGTTGACAGCTCATATATCTGCGTGCCTATTCCCGTGTCAGACTTCTTTGCGTCCTCATAATCGGTCATGTTGTCATTCTCCGAGGGTGAGAAGCCTGATGATGTAACATCGACCTCACCGTCGGTCTTGATAGCCATAAGCTCTATCTTGTCTTTCTCGTCATAGCTTTCCACAAGGGAGCGTATCTGAGAATTATAGTTAGTCTGCTCGTCACCTGAAGCGTTCACTACCGCCGTGGTGACTATCTTCATTTTAGATGTAAGATACTGCCTTGTGGAGCTGTAGTAATAATTCCTCACCACCACGATAAGCAGTATTTCAAGCACCACAAGTATTCCCACGACCACCCCGAGATTGTTCCTCAGCCAGTGCTGTGTGATACTGAGTCTGCCGCTTTTTCTTTTTTTTCCGCTCAACTGATAAAAACTCCGTTCATCATGTTTTCACAGCTCAGTTAGAGCCGCCTGCCCACTTGTAGCCAAAGCCCCATATAGTAAGGATATACTTAGGATTAGAAGGCTCGTCCTCTATCTTCATTCTTATTCTTCTGATATTCACGTCCACTATCTTATCGTCGCCGTAATAGCTCTCGCCCCATATGTGATTGAGTATACTTGAACGGTCAAGTGCAGTATTCTGATTTTTGAAGAAATATTCCATTATCTGATACTCCACCTGTGTAAGGTCTATCTGCTCACCGTTCTTGAAAACAGTTCTGCTCTTAAGATTAAGCGTAAATGGACCTGAAACTATCTGTGAAGCCTCCTCTGGCTTAGAGCCTGAACGATTTACACGCCTGCAAACAGCGTCAACTCTTGCAATAAGCTCAGAAATAGAGAACGGCTTTGTGATATAATCGTCAGCACCGCTCATAAGGCATGATATCTTATCCATTTCCTGTGATTTTGCCGAAAGCATGATAATGCCGATAGTGTTGCTTTTCTCTCTTATCTTCTTGCACACCTGCATTCCGTCGATGCCGGGCATCATAATATCAAGCAGAGCAACGTCAAAACCGCCGTCCTTTTCGTCATAGGCTTTGAGAGCGTCCTCACCGCAGTTTACGTCAACTACCTCGTAACCGCTTCTTACAAGGTTTATGACCACAAATTCTCTAATTGAATCTTCGTCCTCGCAAACCAAAACTCTTTTCATTACATTTACTCCTCTCCAAGATCAGTTTATTATGTAAAAATTATTCTGAATTTCGTCAATAGTCGGTATGAGCTTTTCACGCCTGTCAAGAGGAAGCTTCACAAAATAATCAAGTTGACCCTTGCTGTCGATAAGCTCATATCCGTCAGAGATATAATCCTCCGAATCATTCTTTGAAGACACAGCGATACGCATTATCTCCTCGTTGCTCTCGTTTATATCTCCCGTGTATTTATAGAAAACAAGCTCGTTTGTGTCGCTGTCCTTTTTCACCGTAACAGAACTGTTCCAGCGTTTTGGGAACGTTACAAAATATCCGTCAGATATGGCATAATAGCCTGTGTATTTTGTTTTCAGATCATAAAAATCCTCGTAAACGCTCCATGTAGTCATATAGAGCATTTCGTCTGCCACAGCGTTTTCATAACCCACCATAGGCGAAGTTGACGGTATCTCCACATCACCGTCGCCGTCCATGTCCTCACTGTAGTAGCCCGCTGGTCTTGTGCATAAAGGCAGCAGCTTTTCGCTTCTAAGCTGCATAGGATTTTGAAGTCCCGAATATCTGTAGTATATTATCTCCGTCTGCAATTTTCCGTCAGCAGTCAGTCCGTCAATAAAAATAGCACGCCTGCCGCTGTCAAGCATTCCCGTCTTTGATGACACATAAGAAGTCACATTATCGCACATATCAACGTTCTCGCCGCGGGTTATCTCATTGTTTTTCATGTTGAGCATAGAAGCCTTTGCCGTCACCGCACCTGTATCATTATTGGTGCTTCTCTGAATGGTGATAAGCTCTATATAACCATCATTGTTTATATCCAAAGGCTCCAGCACCGAATAAGTATCAAGCGCCACACGCTTGAAATCTCCGTCGGTATAGCTGTATATCTCCATGGTCTTTTCATCATTAGTAAGATTTTGATATCCCACAAAAACGTCCGTCTGGTTATTGCTTCCCATAGGCGAGATAATGACCTGATCTATGTCCGTGCCTGCGCCTGCAAGCTCTTTCACAGAATACCATTTGCCGTCCTCGTCCTTGTCGAGAATGTTCACCCTCAAGCCGTCCTCCTCAGATCCGTTTGAAGTGTACTCATAGAAGACCATAGCCTCGTCCGTAGGCTCATCGTCGATATTTGCGATAACATAAGCCGAGCGGTATTCACCGTTTTTAGGATATTTCAGAGTTATATTACTGCCCACGCTCTCGATAAGCGCCTGATGTATCTCGCTTTGCTCAGAGGTAAGCTTCGGGGCGTTTATAAGTCCCTCAACAGAAAAATTCAGTGCCGAACAGCCTGTCATAGTAAGACAAGAAAGACAAACAGCAGCCAATTTAAGATTTTTCAAGCGATCCCTCCTGATACACCAAACAAAAAAATAGAACCGGGCATATACCCGATTCTATTATATCATATACACAAAAATATTTCAAGCCTTTTTCCGCCCATTAGGAACAGGTAAAAATTATTTTGCTTATCTTTCGTCCAATGGGATATACTTCTTCTCACCTGAGATAGCCTTGTATGCAGGACGGATTATCCTCTTGCCTGTTACAAGCTCTTCAAATCTGTGTGCGCACCAGCCTGCCATTCTTGAAACAGCGAACATAGGCGTGTAAAGATCCTCAGGAATACCCAGCATACTGTAAACAAAGCCGGAGTACATATCAACGTTAGCGCACATCGCCTTGTCACTGCCCTTGATCTTCTTGAACAGCTCAGGAGTAAGTCTTTCCACCGTTTCAAGAAGCTTGTATTCTCTCTCAAACTCAGTGTTCTCAGCCATTTTCTTGGCATTCTCTCTGAGTATGACAGCTCTAGGGTCAGACAATGTGTAAACAGCGTGACCCATGCCATAAACAAGACCAGTGTGGTCAAAAGCTTCCTTGTTGAGTATCTTTGTAAGGAAATCAGCGATCTCGCCCTCGTCCTCCCAGTTCTGAACGTTGTCCTTTATGCACTGGTGCATTGCCGCCACTTTCAGGTTAGCGCCACCATGACGTGGACCTTTCAGTGAACCGATAGCCGCAGAGTATGCAGAATAAGGATCCGTTCCGGAAGATGTAAGCACACGGCAGGCAAAAGTCGAGTTATTTCCTCCGCCATGCTCAGCGTGGAGCATAAGTAACAGATCAAGTATCTTAGCCTCTTCCTCAGTGAACTGTCTGTCCGGACGCAGTGCCGACAGTATCATCTCCGCAGTAGAATGTGTAGGTATCAGAGGGTGCATGAACAAGCTTTCACCGTCATAACAGCGTTTCTTTACCTGATAAGCCGAAACCATGATGTTAGGCAATTTAGAGATTATAGAGATAGCCGTAGCCATTTCATACTCAGGAGAACGATTCTCAGGGTTATCGTCATAAGAGTAAAGAGCCAGAATTGCTCTCGCCATCTTATTCATGATGTTCTTTGACGGAGCTTTAAGTATCATGTCCTCAAAGAAGTTGTCAGGGAGAGGTCTGTTTTCAGCCATCATTCCCTTGAACGCAGTAAGCTCCTCCCTGTTAGGCAGATCGCCCATGAGCAGCAGATACACTATCTCCTCATAACCAAAACGGTCCTCCTTCTGAGCGTTGGACACCAGATCATTTATGTTGTATCCTCGGTATATCAACTGACCTTGAATAGGAGATTTCTCACCCTCGTTTACCACATATCCGTGTACGTTACAGATATTAGTAAGACCAGCCATAACACCTGTACCGTCAGAGTTTCTAAGTCCTCTTTTTACCACATATCTGTCATAAAGCTCAGGGTCAATAGTATTGTTTGCTATAAACTGTTCGCATAAAAGCGACCTTGCTGCATTATTTATCATTGAATAGATCATCTCACTTTCAAGTATATTATAAATATAAGTTATATTATACACCTTTTTCAGATTTTTGTCAAGTATTAAGATAACCTGTCAAATCAAAACCGCATATCTCCGCCATTTAAAAATTTGCAGTACAAAAATTTGCCCTGTATGAATATTTGCTCCACTGCATGAATATAATATAGTACCCCAAAAAAGAAAGGACAAACCATATGAAAGACCTGATACAGATAATGGCAGTATTTGCTGTTATCCTTACAATAATACCGACCATAGTATTTCTTCGCCCAAGCGAGTCCACATCGAAACCTGCATTTTCAGAAAAAGAAAAAATAGCCGTATATTTCACCGAAAGCGGCAAGACCCAAGACTTCACCCTTGAAGAATATATGATAGGCTCAGTGCTTGCACAAATGCCTGCGGACTTTGACGAAGAAGCCCTGAAAGCGCAAGCCGTCCTCGCCCATACCTACATATGCCGCCGACAGCTCTCCGAAGCCCAGTCGCCTACTCCCGCCTTAAAAGGCGCACTCATCAGCGATGACAGCACCCTCTACCAAAGCTTTTTCACCTTGAAAGCAGCCAAAGAATATTACGGCAACGACTATGAAAAAGCCTACAAAAAAGTTAGATCTGCCGTCAATTCCGTCAAGAACGATATCCTCACCTATGAAGGCGAACCGATAATCGTCGCCTTTCACGCCGCTTCAAACGGTCATACCCAATCCGCCAAAAACGCATGGGGAGAAGATATCCCATATCTTCTGTCAGTAGACAGCTCCGCTGACAAAGACCTTGTCGCCACAGAATGTACCCAGACACTCACCGCCAAGGATTTTCAAGACAAGCTTCTTGACCGCTTCCCCCATATTAATTTCACTCCCCTCGCCAATGCTGACAGTTGGCTCAAAACAAAAACAGACGGCATAGGCTATGTAACGAACCTGACCGTCTGTGGCTATGATATACAGCCCAACACATTCTGCGATATCCTTGATATCTCCTCGCCATGTTTCGAGTTCACCTTTGCCAATACAAAATTCACTTTCACCTCTCACGGCTTCGGACACCTCGTAGGAATGAGCCAGTACGGCGCAAACGCCATGGCAGAAAAAGGCTCAGACTACAAAGCCATTTTGACCCACTATTTCACAGATACAAAGCTGCAAAAAACTACTGAGCTGGCACAACTGCAATAAACACAAGGTCGCTGTCGCCGTCATTGATAAAGCTATGCTCATGACCGTCAGGGCAGTAATGGAAATCTCCTGCCGACAGTCTTTCCTCACCGCCGTCATAAAGCATTTTGCCACTGCCCTCAAGAACATATATCATCTCGCAGTTGCCCTCATGTCTGTGCAGACCGATAGAAGCCCCCGGCTCGAGCCTGCCTTTCATCATCTTGTTCTTTCCGTCAGAATAGGCCCTGCTTGCAAAGCTTTTCTCGCCGCCCTTGAAATTCGGTGCAAGGCTCTCTTTAATATCATCAAAAACTATACGCATAAAAAACACCTCCGCAGTTTATAAATCAATTATACCACTACCTCGATAAAAAAGCAATAAAAAAAGACCCGTCCCGAAAGACAGGTCTTTAATTATTCTAAGTAAGAATTATCTGAATTACAGATTACTTTCTCTTCTTAGTAGCAACTACAGCAGCACCAGCAAGTGCAACACCTACAGCAGCAAGAGCAGCAGCGCCTGTGCTTGGGTTTGTGTTAGATGCGTTGTTAGCAGCCTTAGAAGATGTAGCAGCAGAGTTAGTCTTAGAATCTACAGAATCTGTGTGAACATCATTTGACTCGTCAGAATCTGTTGACTCTGTAGAATCAGCTGTTGACTCAGAAGGAGCTGGAGCGTCCTTAAGTGTAAGAGCCTTTACGCTTGTAACCTTAGCTGCAAAAGGAATATCGTCATCTGTTGCAGCCTCGAATGCAGACTGAAGATCAAGGAAAAGATCGCCGTCTACTGTGAGTGGCTCGTCAAACTTGAGCAGGAATGTGTATGAGCCGTCAGCGTTAACTGTTACAGCCTCTGTTGAGCAACCCTTGTTAGCTGCGTTGCCCTCGCCCCAGTACTGAGGACCATTGTCTGAGAAGATAGCGAAGTTGATAGCGAAATCAACAGGATCTGTGATAGCATCAAATTCAGCTGTTACAGCAATAGCGTCAACACCCTCGAAATCAGCAGGTGTGATGAGCTTGTCAACGTCTTCGCCCCAAGGATTGTTAACGTTAACTCTTACCTTACCAGTGTCAACCTTAGCCTTACCATTGCCTGCGAGTGTAACTTCTGTAGCATCATATGCGCTGAGGTCAACAGAGTTTCCACCTGGGTTTACGTCAGTGCCCTCGATCTCCTTGCCGTCCTTGTCGAGAAGAACGATCTTAGAGAAGTCGATGTCTCCGCCCCACCACTCGCTGAAAGCGATCTGAGCGTACTCACCCTCTGTATCTGAAACGTCAACGTCTGTCCAGAAAGGAGTCTTCTCAAGTCTTGTGATAGACTTTGTATTTGCATCATACTGAATGTCGTGTGTCTCACTTTCACCGCAACCATTGCACCACTGCTTCTGATTCCAGTTGTTGCTCTTAGAGCTGAAAATAAATCCGCCACCTGCGCCCTGCTCAACAACACCTGCTGCTGAATCAGAGAAGTAAGCTCTAACGCCATAAACGTCGCTGATCTTGATATTGTTTGCCTCAGTAAGAGTCTTAACATCATAGATCATATTTCCGTCCTTATCAGCACCTGTGATAGCTGCGGAAGCACCGATAGTCATCATTGAAGCTGCGAGAGCCATAGCTGACATACCAGCCAAAATCTTAGAGATTTTCATTTGTTTTTCCTCCATTTTTGTTAATAATTTTTTAGATACATATTGAGCGATATCTCCTCAACATACATCTTGCCTTTATTGTAACACACATTTACAAGTATTTCAATAAACGTTTTTCACAAATTAATCACATATCTTTAGCCATTTTTCACAAATTTGTATATTATTTTTGCTATATATAGCCAGATATGTTGCCATAGTATGCACAAGCATTCTACATAACGTTAATATTTTTATATTTATTCAGATTTTGTTGTAATCGTATTCAGTCTTTCACGCTCTCTTTTTGAGAAGATACAGCCGCAGTAATCCTGCCTGTAAAGCCCGTATTCTGCTGAAAGCTGAATGGAACGTTTGTAGCCCTCACGCTTTTTAAAATCCGCAGGAAGTGCCTTTACATCATATATCTCCCCAAGCTCCTCCGATATCTCGTTGAGCTTCTGAGCATTCTTGTATGGTGAAATAGACAGCGTTGTGGTGAAATAATCCACACCAAGTTCCTTGGCAAGCTGAGCCGTCCGTTCAAGCCTGAGCCTGTAACATCGAAAGCATCTCTCCCCGCCCTCAGGTATATCCTCAAAGCCCTTAACAGCCTGAAAAAACTCACCCTCGTCATACCCACGCTCCACGAACGCAACAGGATTTTTCATAGGCATTTGTGCAATAAGCCTTTGAAGCTCCGCCACACGCTTATCGTATTCCTCACGGGGATAAATGTTCGGATTGTAGTAAAAAACAGTTATCTTAAAATACTGCGACAGATATTCAAGCACATAAGAAGAACACGGCGCACAACAGCTATGCAAAAGCAAAGCCGGCACTTCGCCCTTTTCCTCGTGTTTTTTTATAATGCCCTCCAGCATTTTCTGATAATTTACTTTCTGCATTCCTGCCGCTCCCTTTTCGCAAAAAAATCTTACCTGACACACTTCCGTAGGGGCTGGCGTCCTAGACAGTCCATTCCCATTGTCCTTGCACCCCTACAGTATCATACTATATTATATAGTATAGCACATTTCCGCAAATTTCGCAACAGGTCAGATCTTCACCTTGAACTTATTTGCACAGTTAGGGCATTTCACAGTATGTTCACCCTTTACCTTTGGAAGCCTTAACGTCTTTTTGCATACACCGCACTTTACATAAACATGGGTCTTTCTGTCAGCGAACTTTCTCTTCCAGAATGAAAATTTCCTGCCAATTCCCCCGAAAGCCCTCTCAAACTTCATGTTCTCCTCGTATCGCTTCTGGCAGTTTCTCGACATCGCCCTCACTACCGCCAGCACCAGCACAGCGTATACCATAAGCTGTAAAATAAGCGACCTTACAAACAAGTTTGCCGCACTAAGCACCACAGCCACACCGCAAATGCCGTAAAAAAGCTTGTCTATACCATATCTGCCCTGAAAAAATCTCGCTACCTTATACATAAATCCGTTCATAAGCTTTTACCTCTTTTCTTTTTTATATTATAAATAGTACACCCGAAATTTAAACTGACTATTAACTTTTATCAAATTTCACCTACCTTTCACAAAACTTTCAGCGTTCACCCTCAAACAGTGAACGGCATATACTGAAGTGTATTCGTAAAAGCGTATACGGACAAGTACAGCATAAAGGAGCAACAAAAATGAAAAAGAGTCTTATAGCCATGACTTCCATAACCTATGCAATGAAAGCAAAAAACTTGCTGAACAGTTTAAAATACTACTGCGAAATACAGCGCACCCCGAAAGACCTTGGCACAGGCTGCGGCTACTCCATAGCCGTCACCGCACCCCCGGAAGAAATAACCGCCATACTTGAAAAAGAGCGCATACCATTCAGAAACGTGATATTCGAGCAAAAGAGGTGAGAAAAATAAACACCCGAAGCATAATAAACTTTGATAACTCCGCCACCACCTATCCCAAGCCCCCTGCCGTAGCAAAAGCCGTAGCTCAGGCAGTAGAACGCTATGGCGGCAACCCGGGCAGAAGCGGTCACAAGCTTTCCATACGAGTGTCTGAAAAGATATTCGCCGTAAGACAGCAGGCGGCAGAAATGTTCGGCGCACAGACCGAGAACGTGGCTTTCACCGCCAACTGTACCCATGCCCTTAACATGGCGATAAAAGGTGTCATGCAGTACGGTGGTCATATGATAATCTCAGACCATGAGCATAACGCAGTAGCAAGACCCGTCTATGCCCTTTCAAAAACAAGAGGCGTGAAATATTCTATTGCCCGAACAGGGGAAACAAACAGCGAAACAGTGGAAAACTTCCGCCGCCTTATAACCCCCGAAACTAAATGTATCTGTTGTACAGTGGCTTCAAACGTCACAGGCAGGCTCATGCCATACCGTGAATTAGCCGCCCTCTGCAAAGCCCACGGCATATGCTTTATAGCCGACGGCGCACAAGCCTGCGGGCTTTTGAAGCTTTCTCTCTCAGACGGCTTCAACTTTCTCTGCACTGCAGGTCACAAAGCCCTCTACGGACCAACAGGCACAGGGCTTCTTATCTCAGACGGCGAGTATTCTCTGTCTACCATAATCGAGGGTGGCACAGGTGCGACCTCCGCCCTGCTTGAACAGACCCCATTCTTGCCCGAAAAGCTTGAAAGCGGCACAATTAACACAGTTGGCATAATCGGTCTTGGCGAGGGGCTAACGTTCGTCCGCCAAAAGACCCCTGCCGTAATAAAAGCCCACGAAGAAAAGCTCTGCAAACAGCTCTACGAACAGCTTTCAGACATAGACAAAATAAAGTTCTATGAAGCATACCAAAAGAAAGTCCCCATACTTTCATTTAACATCGGTGATATCCCTTCCGCTGAGATTGCCTCCTATCTCAGCGAAAAAGGCTTCGCCCTCCGTGGCGGACTTCAGTGTGCCGCCGTCACCCATACCACCCTCGGCACGATAGAACAAGGCACAGTGCGTTTCTCACCCTCTGCATTCAGTACCCCTCAGCAGGTAACAGCACTTTCACGAACAATAAAAATATTTGCCGCAAATAACTAAGCATAAGTGGCAGGCCTGATGTAAAATATCACGTCCTGCCGCTCATTCTATTGCAAAAAGCACCTTTAGGTGCTATAATAAAGCATGAGCAAACAATTTTTCACGAAAGAAAGTGGTATTATGTGGTTCGTGTTTGCGCTTCTCTCCGCTGTTTTCGCAGCTCTCACCTCTGTCCTTGCAAAGGTCGGCATTGAAGGAGTAAACTCAAATCTTGCCACCGCACTGCGTACCTGCGTTGTACTTGCTATGGCATGGCTCATGGTGTTCATCACCCACACACAAAGCGGCATAGGCTCTATAGGCAGAAAAAGCTGGGTATTCCTTATCCTTTCAGGACTTGCAACAGGTGCTTCGTGGCTATGCTATTATAAGGCTATCCAAATGGGCAGCGTTTCAAAGGTCGCCCCCATAGACAAGCTCAGCGTTGTCATCACCCTTATCCTTGCAGTGATATTTCTCCATGAGGACTTCACAGTAAGATCAGCCATAGGTGCTGTGCTTATCACCGCAGGCACAGTATTAATGGTACTATAAGGAGAACGCCATGATAATAAGAACAGTTACCGAGAAGGACGCTCACGAGCTTATTGAAATATACCGTCACTACGTTGAAGACACCGCCATAACATTCGAGTATGACGTCCCCTCTGTGGAGGAGTTTTCCGACCGTATCCGCCGCATATCCGCAAATTATCCCTACATAGCCGCAGTAGAAAACGGCAAAATAGCAGGCTACGCCTATGCAGGTGTTTTCAAAAACAGAGCCGCCTATGATTGGTCGGTCGAAGTCACAGTTTATGTAAAAAAAGGGCTTCACCGCAAAGGCATAGGTGCAAAACTCTACTCCGCCCTAGAAAAGCTCCTTTCGGCACAGCATATAACAAACCTCTATGCCTGCGTCGCCTATCCCGAAAAAGAAGACGAGTATCTCACCTTTGACAGCGTAAGGTTCCATGAAAAAATGGGCTATACTATAATAGGTACGTTCCATAGATGTGCCTTTAAGTTCAACAAGTGCTATCATATGGTTTGGCTCGAAAAAATACTCACCCAGACCGAAATCACCCCTCTGCCCGTTATCCCATTTTCCAAACTCGATAAAGCCTTAATTAACAAAATAGTTCTTGAATAAAGGCAGAAAATATGGTAAAATAATATCATTCTGTCTGTTAAGGAGCGTAAAAATGGATCTTCAGGAATTAAGGAATGAAATAAACGATATAGACAACCAGCTTCAGGAGCTTTTCAATAAGCGTATGCAGATAAGCTTTAAGGTGGCTGAGTATAAGATAGCAAACAATATGCCTGTTTTTCAGAGCAAGCGTGAAAACGAGATACTTGACCATGTAACAGAAAGCTCACCAAAGGGCTTGGAAAGTGCGTCAAGAGTGTTCTTCCAAAACATCATGGATATTTCAAAGTGCCGTCAGTATCAGGAGTTTTTTGCAGACTCAGATAAGATAGAGTACAAAAAGTTGGACTTGACAGGTCATAAAAAAGTCGCTGTACCGGGTACCACAGGCTCATATTCACATATAGCCTGCAAGCAGATATTCAGCGACTTTGAGCCAATGTTCTTTGAAGATTTTGAGGACGTTTTTTCATCAGTTGAAAACGGCTCAGCGGATTTCGGCATACTTCCCATAGCAAATTCCACCGCAGGCTCAGTTGGTCAGACCTACGAGCTTATGAAAAAGCATGACTTCAAGATATGCGCAGCAACTAAGGTAAAGATCTCCCACTGCCTTGCCGTAAAAAAAGGCACACGCTTTGAGGATATCAAAATAGTCTATTCCCACGAGCAGGCGCTCAGCCAGTGTTCTGAGTTTCTTTCTCAGAACGGACTTAAAAGCCATAAATACGCAAATACTGCCCTTGCGGCGTGCTACATAAAAGAAAGCAATGAACCGTATGCAGCTATCTGCTCAGAAGCCTGCGCACAGCAGAACGATCTTGAGATACTCAGGCATAATATAGCCAACGCCGCCGAGAATTACACAAAATTTATTCTCATTTCAAAGGAGACTCTCTGCTCGGAAAATGCTGACATCGTGTCAGTGTCCTTGGCATTGCCACATACCTCATCTGCACTTTACAGACTTCTCACCAAATTCTCCGTGGCAGGCCTTAACCTTTCCATGATAGAGAGCCGTCCTATCGCAAACACCGATTTTGACGTTGTTTTCTATCTCGATTTTGAGGGAGCAATAACCTCTCCGGACGTGGCAAAGCTCATGAGCGAGCTTAATTCAGAGCTTTCATATTTCAAATTTTTAGGCAACTACGAGGAAATATAACAGTACGATTTTTAGGACAGGAGGAACAAAAATGCGTATAGGACACGGCTATGACGTCCACAGACTGACCGAGGGCAGAAAGCTCATTCTCGGTGGCGTGGATATACCATATGAAAAAGGACTTTTAGGACATTCCGATGCAGACGTCCTTGCCCACGCCATAATGGATTCCATACTTGGTGCATTGGCACTGGGCGATATCGGCAAGCTTTTCCCCGATAATGACCCCGACTATGAGGGTGCAGACAGTATGAAGCTCATGGAAAAAGTCATAAGCGTTATGACCGAAAAAGGCTGGAAAATAGGCAATATAGACTCCACCATCTGCGCACAGAAGCCGAAGCTTGCCCCATATATCACCTCCATGCGGGAGCGTATAGCAGAAGCCTGCGGCTGCGATATTTCACAAATATCAGTTAAAGCCACCACCGAAGAAAAACTAGGCTTCACAGGTGAGGAACTAGGCATATCCGCCACAGCGGTCTGCCTGCTTGAAAAAAATTGATACAAAACCAAAAGGACTGCTGTCTTAAACCACAGCAGTCCTTTTTATTGCTACTTTGCCTTATGCGCAACTCCGTCATTGTCAATGTTATATCCGTCAACAGTAGTGTTTATGAGCATCATACCATAATCATTGAAATAATATCGCTTTCCGCCTATCTTCTTCCAACCTGTCACAACAGTGCCGTTCTTGTTGTTGTAGAACTTCTGCCCACGCCAGCTTACCCAGCCGGACTTTAGATATCCGTCCTCACCGAAGTTGTAATACTTGTCATCAATGTACACAGGACCTCTCAACGCAACACCATTCTGCAGGAAGTATTTCTTTCCTGCAATAGTCGTCCATTCATTCTGCAAAACATGATCGCTGTCAAAATAAAACTCCGTTCCGTCTATTTCTCTCCAGCCTGAAACTGCCTTGCCATCGCCGTCAAAATAATAGGTCTTGTCACCGGCTGTTACCCATTTGTCTTTCTGAGCGCCGTTCTTGTCAATGTAGTAAAGCCCTGAATCATCACTGAACAGCCCCTTTGAAAGCTTGCCGTCATTGTCAAAATGATACAGCTTGTCTTCAATAGTGTGCCAACCTGTAAGTGCAGCCTCGTCCTCACCAATGTAGTAAATTTTTCCCTTTGAAGTAACAAACTCCGACTTAGCCCAGGAGCCGTCCTCTTTCTTGAACTTCCATTCAGCGTCTATCTTAACGATCCCGTCTGCAAGCACGCCCTCGTTTGAGAAGGTGTATTTCTTGTCCCCGTCCTCCTCAAATTCGCCAACAGCCGCCGCACCTGTCAGACCAAAATAATATCTCTTTCCGTCAATGGTCTTCCAACCCGTAGCCTTCTTGCCGGTTTCCTCATCAAAATAGAAGTAATATCCGTTTATTTTATGAAATCCAGTGCAAAGAGTGTGATCAGAGTAGAAATAATACTGATAGAACACCGCCCCGCCGAACTTCTCATAAACCTTTCTGTCATAAGCATTGAATGTCTTTTCACCGAATTTGTCCGCAAGCTCCTCAAGCTTTTGGGTCTCTTTTTCGTCAGGCTTTTCGTCCTTTTTGTAATCGTCCTTTTCAAACTTCACAAGCTTTGAAACATTGGATTTGAACTCTTTTATTTTCTTTTTCTCATCATCAGTGTACTGATCCGTATTCGTCCAACCTGTTGCCGCCACATGGGTCGTTTTGTCAAAATAGTAAGTATCTTCGTCAATATCCTCCCAGCCGTCAGCCACAACACCGCCTCTGCCGAAGTAATAAACATTTCCGCCTATCTCGTTCCAGCCGGAGAGGAGGCGATTTTTCTTATCAAAGTAATAATACTTGTCCTTGATCTTGGTAAAGCCCTTGCCTGCCGAGCCGTCGCCCTTGAAATAATACTTCTCAGGCGGTTCTTCATACCAGCCCTTAGTCATTTTACCGTCATCAGCAAAATGATATCTGTTCTTGTCAATTGTTATCCAGCCCTTGACCATTTCACAGCTATCATTGAAATAATAGCTCTCACCGTCTATCTCCGCAAAGCCCTGAGCGCAAGCCCCTGTAGCTTCATCAGAATAATAATACTTCTTTTCAAGCTCCATCCAGCCCTTGTGAACAGCACCGCTCTCAGAAAAATAATACTTTTTTCCGTCAATGTCCTGCCAGCCTGTGGCCATGTGACCGTCGTCATCATCAAAATAGTATATCTTGCCCTCTATCTCAACAAAGCCCTTAGCCATCTCACCGCTCTTGAGAAAATAATACTGAACATTGTTTATCTTTGCCCAGCCTGTCACACGCTTGCCGCTCTCGTCATAGTAATAACCGCCATCGCTGTCAAAACCCGTGTCAGGGAAGCCGTGATCGTCAAAGTAGTATTCACCGCCATTTATCTCACAAAGGCCCGTCCTGAAAATACCCGACTCCTCAGAGAAATAGTATTCCTCTCCCTTTATTTTCATTTTTCCACGCTGAACAACGCCGTCCTTGACATAGTAAGTGTCCCCACGATACTTATGCCAGCCGTCAGCCATAGCGTTGCCATTGTCGTCAAAAAGATAGCAGGTGTTGTCTATTATCTGATAGCCAAGCGCCTTTTCACCCGTCTCCTTGACGATATAATAAGTCGAGCCGTCATGGGTGTGCCAGCCCGAGGCATAATAAGCGCCGTAGTATAAATATCCGCCAAAGCCTGCTCCCATAACGATAGTGCAAGCTGCAGCCACAGCGATCATTTTTTTCTTATCGCTTTTCAGCACCTCATTATATCTGTTGCAAAAATCATTGCCCTCATTGCTGTTTATACTCATAAAGATCCTTCCTGAATTTACACAGTTCTAGTTAGTACAATTATATCACAACAAAATAATAATTTCAATACCGCCGCCCCAATTTTCACACCCCTCACACATAAAAAGCTGTACAGTCCAAATAACCGTACAGCTAATAAAACAAATATCAAAATAGCATATCCGTAGGGGCGAACAGCGTTCGTCCCACAATCCCAAAACCTTTCAGCTCTCCCACATTTTTTCTCACATCTCATAACTTTTTGTCGTAATGCTCTTCCAATCCTATGAGAAATTTCTCCGCCCGTTGTCTTGAACTAAAGCGTACCACCTTTACATAAGGGTACTTCTCAAGCAGCTTATCAGTCCTCTTCGCATTATCCCTTTGAAAGCCCGCTATAAACTTTACAAAATCCCAATCAAATCTCTCATTGCACCCCTCTGTCATATCTATACGTTTCTTACCTAATTTGCCCTTTATCAAACGTGTAAAATATCCATATAAACAAACTGCCGTGCTGAGCCTAAAAGAGAAAACAACTTGAACCTTTTCCAAACGTTTCTCCATTGTCCTTGAATAATTTCCGTCAATTATCCAGCTATCTTCTTTAAGCACATCACCAAGTTTACTGTCAAATTCATCACGGCTGACCTCTTTCCAGCCTGCTTTCCAATTAAGCCGGTCAAGGTGTGTAACTTTTATTCCTGTTATTCTCCCAAGTTCTAACGCAAAAGTTGATTTTCCAGCCCCCGAACAGCCTATTACCATTACTCTTTTCATTTTTCCTCCTATTTGTGGTCTCATATCAGCAACGCAGACCTAAAGTATACCACATCTCCCCACCCAAAACAACCCCGCACCCCAAAATTTATCACCCTGCCTAACCCCACCCCCTCCCCTTTGTCTATTCTGACAGATAAATTACTCATTTCTTACATCGGCTATTTCAACTTCCGTGTTGATAAATGTAAACTTTTTTAGAAAGTATGATATAATATA
>ENA-ORUN01000009-ORUN01000009.1-human-gut-metagenome-genome-assembly--contig:-NODE-9-length-200677-cov-10.636750_pt1 | contig 200677 bp, 155 predicted proteins | sample MGYA00242080_ERZ509209 | MGnify/ENA primary metagenome ERZ509209 (study PRJEB26280, sample SAMEA2338786) | human gut metagenome | biome: human gut; feature: human-associated habitat; material: faeces... | reverse complement strand
AGAAAAAAGTAGAGATACCGGTTGAAAAGCCGGTACTCTATCAAAAGTGTGGGAACTGTAACCAGACAGCTTATCTGAAAGCCAAGGAAAAGTATGATACGCAGAGAGAAAAACTGGAAGGCAGATATAAAACAAAAACAGCCATGTATGAAGCATTGATGTTTCTGCTGATATGGTATTCCGTATCAACTACTCTTTTTCAGATGATACGGTCAAAAATATTTATTTCTGATTGCGTGGTATTCTTTGATACAATCGCCACTTTTATACAGAACATTGCAGGATTGACTATACTGGCAGGGAAGAATGTGGCACAGGTTAGCAATGGAATATCCAATCCTGTCGTTGCCGGAATTATATACTGGATGATAAGAATACTGATTTCCGGTGGATGTCTGGTGGGTGTGGGAATACTTTTGGCATTCATCGAAATAAAGATTGCAGGGCTATATAAGAAATACTGTTGGGATATGATTACCATAATGGTGATACTCGTAAGTATGGCAATAGCAATCTATTTCGCAGATTGGATAAGGACAATATTACCAGTCAATCTACTGTTTCTATTGTTATTGGTACAGGTAATATATGTCGTGATAAGATGGTATGTGAAAGGCTGGCGGGAAACAAGGGGATATTGCGTTGAGTAATCAGAAACTGGCAGTGCCTCTTTTGCAGAATGTTTTCCCGTTAGTCCCAATGCCGCTTTTGTCAGAAGTGCCGTTAGACAAAGAGATTGAGACGGACGAGTACCGCAAAGAACTGAAAGAATTGCAGAACCGGCTCGGTGAGCTGCACAATCGTCTTTACCGGAAAAAAGTGCCGGTCATCATTGCCTATGAGGGCTGGGATGCAGCAGGAAAAGGCGGCAATATCAAGCGGATCGCAGGAGCGCTCGACCCGCGCGGTTACGAAGTTCATCCGATCGCAAGCCCGGAACCTCATGAGAAAGCAAGACATTACCTGTGGCGTTTCTGGACGAGACTGCCGAAAACAGGACATATCGCTATTTTTGACCGCACCTGGTACGGAAGAGTGATGGTGGAGCGTCTGGAGGGATTTTGCAGTGAAAATGACTGGATGCGCGCCTACAATGAGATCAACGAATTTGAAAAAGAACTTCACGACTGGGGCGCTGTGATCATCAAATTCTGGGTGCAGATTGACAAAGATACGCAGCTTGAGCGTTTTAATGAGAGACAGAATACACCGGAAAAACAGTGGAAGATCACAGACGATGACTGGCGCAACCGTGACAAATGGGATGCGTATGAGACAGCGGTCAATGAGATGATCCAAAAGACCAGCACCTCCTATGCTCCGTGGCATATTTTAGAGTCTGTCGACAAGAAATATGCCCGGATCAAAGCTCTTAAGATCGTTGTGGAGGAGCTGGAGAAGGTGTTGGGGTAAAGGATAATATTAAGCCAGCTCAGCTTCCAGCTTATTAATATGTTTGAATTCAACGATCACCATGCTAAGACCGACTGCAAAGGACAGAAGGTCGGCAATCGGTCCTGCATAAAGTACGCCCATAATGCCGAAAAAATGCGGCAGTGCAACGATAAGCGGCAGCAGGAACAGGATCTGTCTGGTCAGGGAGAGGAAAGTTCCCTTGTACGCTTTTCCGATGGAACTGAAAAACATCGAGGAGATCGGCTGCAAAAAGTTTAACCAGGTGAAGAACAGGAAGGCTCGGAAATAGTTGACACCGAACTCAAAATATTCTTCGCTTCCGCTTCCGAACAGACCAAGGATCTGTCTCGGGAAAAGCTGGAACAGCAAAAAGGAAATAATGGATACAACCGCACCGACTGACGCTGCGAGAAGGAAAGCGTCCTTCACCCGTTTGTATTGCTTTGCACCGTAATTAAAACTTTCAATTGGCTGGCTTCCCTGGGACAGTCCGATAATAATAGAAAAATAAAGCTGGTTTACCTTCATGACAATTCCGGCACAGGCGATCGGGATGGATTCGCCATAAACGGACTGTGCGCCGTAGTGTTTTAACAGGTTGTTCATGACGATCTGCACGATCATCATGGCAATCTGGTTAATGCCTGAGGACATGCCGAGGGAACAGATCTGTGCGAGAACTTTCCCGGAAGGGATAAAATGCTGTTTTTCTAATGTCACAGTGTGGTAATGCATGAGGTAACGGATCGCGATCGCAGCGGAGATGATCTGTCCGATGACAGTCGCCCAGGCAGCACCGTACATTCCCCATTGGAAACCGAATACGAACAGTGCGTCTAAGACAATATTAATGACAGCACCTGAAACTGTGACAAACATTGCCATTTTCGGGTTGCCGTCCGCACGGATCAGGTGACCGCTTCCGATGGTTAAGATCAGAAATGGAAAACCGACCGCTGTGACGCGGACATATTGCTCTGCCAGTGGGAGTACATCTGCCGGGGAACCAAAGAGCACTAACAGCGGATTTAAAAACAGTTCGGTGATAAGCAGTAAAAGAAATCCGAGTGAGAGCAGCATAGTGATGGAGTTGCCGATATAATAAGGAGCTTCCTCTTTTCGTCCAGCGCCCATATGAAGGTTAAAGCTTGCTGCTCCGCCGATCCCAAAAAGCAGTGCCAGCGAAGTGCAGAGCATAGAGAGTGGAAAGGCGATATTGGTTGCAGCATTTCCGAGCGTGCCGACTGCATTTCCGATAAAAAGCTGGTCAGCGATATTGTAAACGGCGCTGACAAGCATTGCGATAATGCTTGGAACAGCAAAACGTGCCACCAGCGTGGAAATTCTATCGGTACCAAGTGGATTTGTCATTTGTTTTTCCTGTGTCATGTTGATAAACTCCTTTTTTATAAAATTCAGGTGTCAAAATGTCTGTATTTTCATTTATAATATCAAATTGTACATCAAAAATTGTGAATCATTTGAAACCAGAATAATTGTAAGTCTGCTAACATTTTCTGTCAAGAATTGTATTCTGCAAATATCGTTCTCATCGTATCAAATCTCCTTATCGTTCAATCAATCATTCGTTAAAAAAATAGAAGCATTTCAATCAGTTCACCATGTCGTTTTAATTTTGTGTTATACTGTTTTATAGGATTTTCTTGCCCTTGTATTTGCCCTTATCAGAGTTCGTAAACACTGGTGGGACAATATAATACAAGGGAAACAATAAGGGAAAGCTCACCTGCGATAAACTTAGTGTTTTCAAGGGCTTGAGAGATATTTGATAATAAAATATAACAATTATTAAATTCCTTGGAATACATGAAATCTCAATTCCAGTTTTGTTTTCTCTACGCTTGTTTTTTTCATGTATTCATATATTAATATCAATAACCTTGTAGTGATTAAATTATTGAACGGATTTTTACAGTATTTTATAATACATATTCCATTTCAATTTAAACGTCTGAAAAAGGGCATGCCATTTTTATATGAACTTCAATTAAACAATATCGGTACTTGCATCAGCCTGCTCATATTAATATGTTATATTACTGCAAGCATTTCTAATACAACTGAAAATAATTACCTGCCGTTTATCATTCCTCTTTTCCTCATCTTCCCCTGCGCCCTCCTCCTGATTTCATGGTGGCGCGCTATTATAACGAAGAATTACCGCAGAAAGCTCCAGCAATTTGAAATGCAGAAACTAAAAAATGAACTTGTCCAAAAAGAGCAGGAAATTTCCCGACTTTTAGAAAATAATAAAGCGCTGGCACAGATCATCCACCGGGATAACAAACTCATTCCTGCCATGGAACTTGCCGTAAATACATTTCTGCAAAACCAGAATACATTATCCCCTCAGCAGCTTAAAGAACAGGGACTTGCCCTTGCCGCTCATTTACAGACAATGTCACAGGAACGTAAATTCAACTTGACCGAATACCAGACAAACGGACAGCCGCTTGCCTCTACCGGTATCTGTGCTGTTGATGCCGTTCTTCAATTAATGTATCAGCGCGCCTTACAGGAACAGATTGATTATAACCTCCGCATTACCGAAAACATCAAAACGACTGCCCTGCAGTCCCTTTCGGAAGAAGATTTTTCCCATTTGCTGGCAGATTTGATTGAAAATGCATTTATTGCAATGTCCGATGTAGCGGATAAAAAAATTCTTATCAACCTTGGGCGAATGGGAAATCACCTGTCTGTTGAAATTTCCGACAACGGACAGCCGTTTTCACCTGAAATTTTTCAGGACTTCGGATTGAAAGCCCACACAACACACGCCGGAAACGGTGGAAGCGGCATCGGGCTTATGGATATCTGGAAACTCAAGAAAAAATACCGCGCCTCACTGGTTATTACGGAATATGCGCCCGGTACGTATTCCTATACAAAGCAGATTTCACTGATATTTGACGCCAAAAAGCATTATATTATCCAGACTTACCGCAGGCGGGAGCTTGGACAAATCCGCTTCCGTGACGACTTATACATATTTCCGTGCTAATCATCATTTCTGATGTTGCGTTTTCACACTAACACCTTTTATCCGGGCAGTTTTCTTACTCTAAAACGTTCTGCCCGGATTTATGCCCTGTCCTTTATTTTGCTTATTACCCTGCTTATTATCTCACTTATGACCTTGCTTTATTCCCCTGCTGTTACCTTGCCGCCTTTACTAACAGCAGCTTATCCCCGCGTTTGACACGCTCGCTGGCACGGTCTGCAAGAACGTGGTTGCCGTTTTTAATCGAATCAACCGTAGTGTGATATTTCTTTGCAATATCCCAGAGCGTTTCCTCACCAGTTGCGATATACCCGATGATACTTGGGAATTTTAAGAACTCATTTTCCTCATACTCCTCTACTTCACACTCCATGACCGACTCGGTTTCACACGGCGCAAAACAGATTGCATCAAGTCCCACGCTTCCCTTAATCTCCATTTCATTACTGCCCGTCATGGCAGCGCTTAACTGCTCTACTCCTGCATTTACGACATACTCCATATTAGTAATCTCCTCGTCAGACTTTACCTGTATTTTATTGGAAAACGGAACGGCGGCACGGATACTGCCCATTGGTGCCGCATCATTGGCAGTTACATAAAACACATTTGCAATAATCGCACCGTCAACCAGCAGACCGTCTTCTTCAACGGTAATGTCGTCAATCTGCGCCACCCCGGTACAGTTGCAAATCTGCAAAATGTTCGTGTACTCCCCGGTATTCATGCGGTCCGAAGCACGGCAGCGCGAATTGTTACGCACCAACAGCTTATGAAAGACTGATGTCTGCGTGGTGTTGATGACATTTTTAACCGGCGAATAGACATCTGTAAGAATGGTCTTTTCCTTTTCTTCATATACCTTGACGTCCAGCGCCAGCACAAGTTCTACCTGCACCTCTTTATTTTCGCCGTCATAATCCGGCTTTACTTCAACATTGGAATTGACCGGATAGTATTTGACGTAGCTGATCATATCCGGCGTACAGCCTGCGACATCTAATTTCCCGCTGAAATTCTGTGTCGTTTCATACCACTGTGCCATGCTATTTTCTTCTGTGGACGAATACATTACAAATACATTCATTTCCCCCGCAATTTCCATGCCGTCATCGGTCAGCCTTGTCGTGAAGCTGCGTACATCGACATCTTCCCACAGCAGTTCCGCTACCTCCGGCTTTCCCGCAGGAATCAGAAAGCTTTCACGGATACGCAGGTTATCCCGCATTGTCACGGCAAGCTGCGAATACTCCACATCGGTCGTTTTAAGCTGTAATTTGTCCTCGTCCTGCATTTCCAAAAGTCCGCAGCCAATCGGCGTATCGTGAATTTCTTCACATACAACGGTCAGTGAAATGATTGCCTTTACGCTTAATTTTCTGGAGTGAATCATTTTCACCGTAATATCTTCTAATTTTGCCTGACAGGAAACATATGTATTCTCGCAGTCCCCTGATAAGTTCACAACTTCCCCGATATTCATTGTCCCCGTCATTTTAACCGGAAGCACGGATTTTTCACCGCTTTCACTGCCCGCATACAGCACCGCAAAATCCATTCCGCCTGTGACTTCTGCCCGGTCGCCCACCGCTTTGACCGTATCAATATGGACACTGCCACGTTCTTTTACAATGGTTTCAATTTCTGCCTTGCTGTCCGGGACGTTAAAATCATCATCCAGTGTAATCTGCATGGTGTTACTGCATACAATTTTATTTTCATGAATTTCTTCTCTGTCGATTCTCAAATCAAATCTCCCTTCCCAACTATTTTCTATATTTTTATTTTATGTATGCCCGTTCCCTTTTATGCACTTTTTAATTACCGTTAAACAGCTTTTATACAATCCTGCTGCCGCATCAGGCTGATGGCTGTTTTTTCATTACATACAAAACACCACCGACTCCTCCCGCTTTTCAATTTTTAACACAATATACGGCGTGGTTGGCAGTTCCGTTATATCCTCTCCTGCCTCCGGCCCTAATAAATCGACATCTGCATAAACCGCATTTGTTCCCAGATACAGATCATTGACACGGATACTGTAGCCGCTGGTCGGCTGTGTGCCGTAGCCTGCCACGATATACGTTGCATCCTTTGTGGCATAGGTCATGCGCAATGTGTTCGCTTTTTTGGCTTCTATCAGTTTTTTTAATTCCACAGGGATTTCCTCCTCTTTCACTACGGTATATTCCAGCCCCATGACCTTACTGCTGTCCTTTTTTATCATACTGCACCCGCTAAGTGACACCGCCCCAAACACGCCTGTCACAATCAGCACCGATACAAGCAGACACAACCCGCAAGCATAAAACGCATGCCATCTTGCCGGAACATTCCCGGATATTTTACTTTTCTGCTTCATACAATTCCCCATTTCTGAGCGACTTTGTCGCGAAGCAGCGATGAGAAATTCGCGCAGGCGATTTCTCATCTGCTATCAAGGTTGTTTGTTTCCGCTCAGAAACAAACAACCGTATGAAAAATCAGCACATCAGTGTGATTTTTCATACAAAAACTCCGCAATAAGACTTGTTACATCTTATTGCGGAGTTTCCTGCTTTATTCTTTTTATCTGTTAATGTCTATTCAATCACATACCCTTTGCTGCGGATAACGTCAATTACTGCATCAACGTATTTTTCACAGGTTTCGACATTACCTGCTTCTACCATGACACGCACCAGCGGCTCTGTTCCGCTTTCACGGACTAAGATTCTGCCGTCTGTGCCCAGTTCCTTGGCTGCGCGCTCTACCATTGCGCGTACATCGGCATCATTTTGTGCCTGTGTCTTATCAGTTACACGCACATTTTTTAATACCTGCGGATAAATTGCAAGCGGCTCGGCAAGCTGGCTTAACGGCTTTTTCTTTGCCAGCATGACTTCCATCATCTTCAATGCCGTGATAATACCGTCACCGGTTGTCGCATATTTGCTGAAAATGATATGACCGGACTGCTCACCACCCAGACGGTAGCCGTTCTTTGACATACATTCATATACATACTTATCACCGACCTTGGTCTTTTCATAGTCGATGCCGACTGCATCAAAAGCCTTGTACAGCCCGAAATTGGACATGACTGTTGTAACGACTTTATTATCGACAAGCTTTCCTCTTTCTTTCATATAACAGCCATAGATATATAAAATATGGTCGCCTGTAATCACATTTCCCTTTTCATCCACACACAGACAGCGGTCTGCATCTCCGTCAAATGCAAATCCGGCATCTAAGTGTTCCCTAAGTACCAGCTCCTGCAGGCTTTCAATATGCGTAGAACCGCAGTTGTTATTGATATTGGTTCCGTCCGGTTCTGCATGAATCACGTATGTTTTTGCGCCCAGCGCATCAAAAATGCCCTTGGCAAGTGTCCATGCACTTCCGTTTGCGGCATCCAGACCGATACGCGTTCCCTTAAAGGAGTAAATTGCAAGGCTCATCAGATACCCCATGTAGCGGTTTCTACCTGCCGTATAATCCACGGTACAGCCGATTTTTTCTTTTGTCGCAAAAGGAAGCTCCGCCATATCGCCATCTAAATACTTTTCAATCTCATCAATGACATCTTCGCGCATTTTTTCGCCCTTGTCATTAATCAGCTTAATGCCGTTGTCGTAAAATGGGTTGTGGCTTGCGGAAATCATAATACCGCAGTCAAAATCTTCTGTCCGCACCACATATGATACGCTCGGTGTCGTTGTTACATGTAAAAGATACGCATCTGCACCGGATGCCGTAAGTCCCGCAACCAGTGAATATTCAAACATATAGCTGCTTCTTCTGGTATCTTTTCCGATAACGACCTTTGCTTTTCCATCCTCGTGGTTCTTTCCATAATACCAGCCTAAAAATCTGCCGACTTTATAGGCATGTTCTACTGTAAGATTGACATTGGCTTCCCCGCGGAAACCGTCTGTGCCAAAATATTTACCCATTTTAACTGCACTCCATTCTTTATTTTTAAGGATTTTTTAACTATGCCTGGTATCCGTTTGGATTGTTTTTCTGCCAGTTCCATGAATCGGCACACATCTTCTTTAAATCACGCTCTGCCTTCCAGCCCATTTCCTTATATGCCTTGCTTGCATCGCAGTAGCAGGTTGCAATATCACCTGCACGGCGCGGCTTGATTTCGTAAGGAATATGCACGCCGGAAGCGGCTTCAAAGTTCTTGACAATATCCAGTACGGAATAACCGTGTCCCGTACCGAGGTTGTAAATCTTTAAACCCGGATTTTCCTGTAATTTTTCAATTGCTTTAACATGTCCGAGGGCAAGGTCTACAACGTGGATATAATCTCTTACGCCTGTTCCGTCCGGTGTATCGTAATCGTTGCCAAAAACACCGAGGCACTTTAACTTGCCGACAGCGACCTGTGTAATATACGGCATCAGATTGTTTGGAATACCGTTCGGATTTTCACCGATTGTTCCGCTCTCATGCGCACCAATCGGATTGAAATAACGCAGTAAAATGACATTCCATTCCGGGTCTGCCTTCTGGATATCCGTTAAAATCTGCTCTAACATGCCCTTTGTCTGACCGTATGGATTGGTAATCTGTCCCTTCGGGCATTCTTCTGTAATCGGTACAAATGCCGGATCGCCGTATACAGTTGCTGAAGATGAGAAAATGATATTTTTTACGCCGTGATTTCTCATGACATCAAACAGCACCAGTGAACCTGAAATGTTATTCATATAATATTCAAGAGGCTTGGCTACTGACTCACCAACTGCCTTTAAACCGGCAAAATGAATGCAGGATTCAATTTTTTCCTGTGCAAAAATCTTTTCCAGTGCTTCTTTATCATTAATGTCTGCTTCGTAAAATGTTACCGGCTTTCCCGTAATCTTTTCTACTCTCTTTAACGCTTCCCTGCTGGAATTGACAAGGTTATCCACAACAACAACCTCATATCCTGCGTTCTGTAATTCTACAACTGTATGGCTTCCGATGTAACCTGCTCCACCTGTTACTAAAATTGACATAAATCCTCCATTCTGCCCGTTTCGACATTCTGATGTAAATTTTTCACCTTCCGGTTTTATTCATAAGGCACTACGTCCTTGTAAATCTCTTTTAAGTCTTCTCCAAAGTAATCTGACTTTTTAAGACTGCCGGCCAAAGCTTTTTTAAGAACTTCGGCGTAAACTTTCGTAAAACGTTTCGCCGTATCTCCGTACATATGTCCCTCTCTGTCCCAGAAATCTCCTTCTTCCCTGTCAAAAGCCTCAAAAGTAAGGTAATTAAAATTATAATACTCCACATTTAATTTCTGTGCAAGGTTTCTGATATAAGAATCCGCCTGTGCAAATTTTTCTGCATACTGCGCAACGGTTCTGGGGTCCTGCGTGACCGTCGTAAAAACAATCTGAATATCATTTTTTCTGCACAGCTCTACCATTTTTTCAATATACTGACATTCGCTCTGTGCAACAAGGCTTTCGTCCCAGCCAAGTACCGTTGTCTTTGCTTTAGACGCATTTTTTGACTTATTAATAAAGCCCTTTCCTTCATAGACATCATTTTTATCCATGCTGACAACATCGGGCGAATATTCCTTATAGTCATCAGACAGCTTCTTTGCCACCGTCTTATCAATCATGTAATAACACTGCCAGTAATTCGTCCATTTTAAAAATGCCCCGCGGTATTCCTCTTTTGCGATTCTGCTAAAGAAATAGGAAACCTTTAACAGACTGTCGGGATAGCCGTTATACACCTGATGAAACAAAATACTCTCATCGTGGCGGTTAATCAGATACTGGTAATCAATATCCAGCACGACGACCTTAGGACTGCTTATTTTTATGGCATACTGTAACGTGTAATAGGCATCAATCATATACTCACCGCCGATGCACATATTCATGGCACCGGCATCAAGCCCGCTCTCCAGTTCATCGGTTGCAATCCCATAACTGCCGTGCGATGTTCCTAACACCAGACAGTCCGGATTCGTTGTTTCAAGTTCATGAAACATAACCCGTGTCAGTCCCGGCTGTACGAGCATAAAATTCAGCAGATTATTTAAAACCACTACCAAAGCCACAAAGACTGCCGTCAACGTAAAACTTTTCTTTTTTTTCATGATTTTTCCGTTCCTTTTAAATCATTTCTAAAACTGTGCATACATAAATTCCGTTGAACTGCTTACATAGCCAAACGGTGCTGTTGCAAATATCAATATCAGATAAACTGCCCAGCGCACAACAAGCGGACGTTCCGCCACGAAATCGCGCAGCGACATCCCTTTTTCCTTCATCACACTGCTTATAAACAAAATGATTGTCGCCACAATCAGAATCGTCCAGTCTCTTTTTACCAGTCCCAGCTTATAAAGACTTCCGTCTGTTAAAATGCTGATTTTAAAATTGATAAATACGGCGCGCATTGCATAAAAGGCAGTTGTCGCCGTTGCACACGCATCAAAGAGCCAACCGATATTGACTAAAATAAACGTTCTGAATATCTGAAATGTCTTCCAGCCCCGGCTTTCCGTATTCACATGACAGACTGCTGCCCATTTTGCGTAATATGGCTTTAACAGGTTACTTGCCGCAATAATCAGTCCGTTGTACAATCCGTAAATAATATACTTCCATGCCGCACCGTGCCATACGCCGACTACAAAGAAAATCAGCAGATTGGCGGCACAAATCGGCAGAATCTTACCGGTCTTTTTACCAAAAATTTTCTTAGCTTTCTTACCGAATGCCAGCATTTTTTTAGAAATGGAAAATGGATAAAAAATGTAATCCTTCATCCACGTTCCCAGTGTAATATGCCATCTGCGCCAGAATTCCCCGATTGATTTTGAAAAATACGGCTGGCGGAAGTTCTCGTCCAGACGGATTCCAAACAGTTCGGAAACACCAATAACCACATCAATACCGCCGGAAAAATCGCAGTATTCATAAATGGAGAATGTGAGCAGTGCCACAATCACATACATGCCCGAATATGTATTCAAGTCGGCAAATACGGCTTTTGAAAAGACGTATGCGCGGTCTGCTAAAATCAGCTTTTTTGCCAGTCCCCATGCAATCCGCTGTGCGCCGTACTCAATATTTTTCAGATTAAAATCGTGCGGCTCAAACAGCTGCGGTGCAAGGCGGTCATAACGTCCAATCGGTCCCTGTAAAAGCTGCGGCAGATATGCCGTAAACAGCGCCAGCCGGAAAATATTGGTTTCCGGTTCATATTTTTTCTGATAAACATCTATCACGTAACTCATTGTCTGGAATGTATAAAAAGAAATTCCAAGCGGCATCACAATTGAAAGCTTTCCAAGCGGAAATGCCTGATGAAATACCGAAAACAATGAAGTCAGATTCAGTATTGTAAAATTGACATACTTTAAAAAGACAAGAATTCCGAAATTGGAAACCAGCCCGAATATCAGCCATCTGCGCCGCATAAGCTTTTCTTTCTGTGCAGCCATCAGCCTTGTAATACAGTAGCTTGTAATAATCGTAAACAAAATATAGCCCATATAACGGATTCCGTAAGTGGCATAAAAGCCGAAGCTGACAAAAAGCAGCAACTCCCACTGGTATTTTTTCGGAATCAGATAATACAGGCACGCCGTCAGCGCCATCGCCATAAAAAATCCTGCTGAAATAAACGACATTTTTTCTTCTCCGTTTTTATTAAATTCCTTTTGCTAAAAAACATTCCCCGCTTTGCTGATTTTAGCACATTTACAGACATTGCACAACGGATTAATGGGAAAAAGCCGCTTGACTATTTAAATTTTCACGTTTAATATGGTAGAGTATTACATACAGCAAAAATGCGGCATAAAATGCCTGCGGAATGGAGATTACATGAAAAAATTATTCGAGCAGATTGTAAAGTTCGGAATTGTCGGTGCAATCGCTTTTGTCATTGACTATGCCGTGCTTTTTGTGCTGGTTCAGTTCTTACATATGGATTCAATCATTGCGGCAACGATTTCCTTTACGGTATCCGTTATTTTTAACTATCTTGCCAGCATGAAATATGTATTTGTAGGCAGAGCCAACCAGTCCAAACAGACCCAGTTTATTATTTTTATCGTATTAAGCGTTATCGGTCTTGGTATCAACGATGGTATCATGTGGATTTTAAACGGTATCTTATCTCCGTTTATCCCGACCTACTATTACCTGGTTTCAAAAATCGTGGCAACGGCGATTGTTATGGTATGGAACTTTGTTTCAAGAAAGATTTTCCTTGAAGAAAAGAATCAGGGGAATGAAAATGCGGCATAAAGGCGCCATTTATAAGAAATCGCCCGTTCTGCAAGGTTCGGGCGATTTTTAGATATATCAGATATCGCTTGCATGAAATGATGGTATACTAATCATAGGCAGTGAGCCATGACCGATGAAGATTAAAGCAGGACAATGGAGGATTTTATGTGTACTAAACAAAAAATTGAAAATGCCGATGAACTTCTATCCGAATACCGCCCATTAAAATAAGGCGGCAGAAAACCAATCTTCCGCCGCCAAATCTATACTATATATACTGTATATCACAGCCCCAAACATCCCGCACACCACATTCACACAGCCATGAACATGACACCACCGAAGTTAAGTAACACGTTGAGGTGGGGTCATGTTCATGGCTACTGTCAAGTAACACGTTGAGGTAGGGGCATGTTCATGGCTACCGTCAGGTAACGGTGAAGTGGGGACATGTCCAAGGAAGCTTTTATTCTGCCATCATCTTCTCTGTAGACCATATCTCTACTTCATAATGATTTGCCTTATTGTAACGCTTTCTTAAATTCTTTAACTGCTTTAAGTATTCCATCGTTACTTTACCTGATAACTTGGATTCACCTTCGGTTCTCTGCTGGAACTTGTACGGAATCTCTACAACCTTCTTGTATGTACCCATTGCAAGAACTTCCACCATAATCTTCCATCCAATCGGCTGTAAGTCGGCATTTTCAATAACCTCGCGGCGGAACATGAACAGACCGCTTGTCGGGTCTGAAATCTTTCGCAGGCACGGTAACATAAACTGACCGATTTTACGGGCTGTACCAGATACAAACTTTCTGTACCAGTTGAGTCCGCCGTCATCGCCGCCCGGAATCAGACGGCTCGGAATACAGAAGTCTGCACCGCTTTCCATTGCCTTATACATATATTTTAAAACGATTGGCGGATGCTGTAAATCCGCATCCATGCATGCCATATATTCGCCCTTTGCAAGGGAAAATCCTTTTAATACGGCAGTTGCCAGTCCTGTTTCACCGGTTCTGTGTTCCATGCGTACAGCCGGAAAATCCTTTGCAACTTCCATAATAACCTGTGGTGTATCATCTTTACTGTCGTCTACAAAAACGATTTCATAAGGAATTCCTTTTAATGCATCATCAATCTGTGTTACAAGATTTCTGATATTCTTTCCTTCATTAAACGTTGGTACCACTACTGATAACATAATTTTCTCCTTCAAATCTATCCTGATGTGTTTTTATTTTTCGATGTTTCGACTTGTGTATTATAATACCTTTATTACAATCTGACAAGTTTTTCACATAAATTTCTTATTTTATTGTCCGCCCCAGTATCCGAGTTCGACACCTTTTTCATAAATTCCCTTTGCTTTGGCATAGTAGCCATACGCATTAAAATGTGTCCAGTCTGCCCTGAGCTGTTGTGAAATCTCACCTCTTGTAAAGCCGTCAAGGTCTTCATCGGTTGCTTCCAGTCCGCAGTCACTTAATCCATTCTGAATCATATAGAGCCGCATGTTGATAAAATGATCCCCGTATGCCTTGGATAATGCCTGCTCCCACGGTGTTTCGCCCATGCCGATATAAATTTTATTCATATCCACGGACAGTTCCGGGTCATCGGTATCACCGACAATAATATAATATTTACAGCCTGTACCTTCCAAAATGGAATCATACTGCGCAATTAATTCATCATAGTCATTATACCAGCCTGCGTTACTGCCGATTTCCAGCACAAGAATGTCATCTTTACGCTCCACCGCCGCCAGTGTATAAACCGGTGTGCCTTCTTTAATATTCACATCTGTGCCGTATAAAATCTGGCTTTCACCGTCATAGGAATTGGTTACATAATATTTTTCGCCGTTAATCACACAGATATTGGTCTGGTCTGACTGAAAATTATAACCGCTGTAATCTTCCATATAAACATTATCCCCGTCATATAAAGACTGCAGCTTAAATTCAGCGATGCCTGTCCCGTCAATGACAATATCACGGTCAACCACCATGGTAAGACCGCCTGCACGGGTCGCAATTTCTTTTGACGTTTCTCCGTTGACACCAAGGTTGTATGTTTTCAGCCCCGTAAACTGCGAAAGCATATCCGGTGCCGTGGCATAGCTGATATTTGTTGTAATGCCGTCCAGCGTAATAAACCCCGGTGTAGTCGCGCAGCCGTACATCATACTGTCACCCCAGCAGGAAATACTTCTCTTTACACCATCATACGGTACAGTTTCCGCTGTGATGGTTCTTTTTCTAGTTTCATGTGGTTTCTGATTTTCCGTCTGCATTGACGAACCGCCTGCAATTTCATTATCATTTTCCACAATGTCCCATATATTTTTGGATATCTTTTGTAATCGTGCCGGTGTTGTCTGTACTGTACCGCCATGTACCAGAACCTCTGAAGCAATCAGCAGTACCACAAAAACCGTTACGGAAAAACAGACAACAATTTTCTTTCTTACTTTCACAAATATCCCTCTTTTCTATTTACATTAACCAACAGTCTGAATTATACCACATAAACAGCAGCCATATCTGTGCAAATGCAAAAAATATCAGAATTGCCGTGCGTATTTTCGGACGTACGCTCTTTAAAATCTCATAAACGCCCATATATACGACAAAGCTGCCCACTGTAAAGCGGCAGGTGCTCATGACATGGGAGGTCAGCGGCACAAGCAGGGAAATGATTCCGAACACCGCCATGGAATAATATTTCCGGTAGAGCATATATCCATACACTGCAAAAATACCGATACAAAACCATCCCATATAGGTATATCGCGGTTCAATCTGCCCGGTGCAGGCTTTCCATAAAACGCCCACAACCGGAAAATACGTATCTTCACGCCATGCAATCTGCACGTTTTTATAAGCCCACACATCGCCACAGAAAAAGCGCAGGAAGGTCATATAGCAGAATGCACCGAACGGACACAGCATAACCGCAAAAATGTGTTCCGGCAGTTTTAACATCTGCACGATGAAGCTTTTGATTTTTGCCCATGTGATAAGTTTTCCACCGTCCGCCGTCAAATCCAGATACATTTCCACAATCAATGCAAATACAAGCAGGCAGCCTACAATTCTTGTCGCACTGGCAAATGCTGCCGCAAGTCCCGCCCACAGATATTTCTTTTTTGCCGCTGCATAGAAAAACAGCGCAATAAACAACACAAACATCGCTTCCGTATACACCGAACCGAAATAAAAGGAATACGGTCCTGCAAACATCAGAAGAGGAATTAAAAGATAGTCTTCACTCCTGCCGCCACGCACCAGACTCATATATTTAACTGCTGTAAATGCAGCGATAAAAATACATACCGTTGATACCGTCATACCGACCCAGTACGTGTCCATTACACCGAAGGTCAGCATTTTCACAAACCGGCAGACCATCACATACATCGGGAAAAATGCCCAGTTTGCCTGTGGGTCCGTATCCAGCGGAAATGTATATCCGTTATCAATCATAAACTGGTACCGCTTGGCATCCCACTGGTTCATTAAAAATGCAATGGAACGGTCCGTTCCCATATGCACGTTATAAATCACCATCAGCACCAGCATAAACAGGCGGGACATCAGCAGTATAAAAAACAGTTTTAAAATCAGCCGGAAATTTTCGTTTTCTCTATATATTTTAGCCAGTCTTTCCATATTTACCTCATTTCTAAGCGGTTTTGCCGCAAAGCTGTGATAAGAATTTCGCGCAGGCGGTTTCCCATCTGCCATCAGGGATATTTGTTCTTGCCCAAAATCAAAAATGGGACGCCTATCACGATTGGATGCCGCCCCATTTCATTATAAAATCTGCATAATTTTTAATATAATCTGGTACAGAAGCGCCGGAACTGCAGCAATCACCGGTATTAAAAACATTGCAACGGCTACTGCATTGAGCAGCTGAAGCCATACAAATACCGCACAATACTGAATCCATGCCGGAACATTGATTTTCTTAAAGTGGTCAATGACAAGGCATACAACCAATATTAAAAGTGTAGCAAGCGTAATCAGCAGTCCTTCTTTTCTGCCCTGTGGTTCAAATTCCATGGTAATTGTATTTTCACCGGAGTGAATCTTTACCCCTGTAAAAAGTCCTGCGATTTCTTTTGCCTGCACCTGTTGCCCGTTGACGCTGACTTTCCAGTTTTTGCTGTAAACCACCGGTATCAACGCATAATTTTTCGTTGCCGAACCGTCAAGCTTAACAGTCAGTGAATCATTGGTATAAGATACATCGCATTTTGTATTTTCATACGCTCTGCACAACTTCTCCATCTTATCCATATCCAGCTGTGCAAAGCTGACTTCGCTGACTTTTAAATACCAAGGGTCATCGTATTCAATACGGATATCGATACTCTCATTGTCAAAACAGCCCAGATACAGCAGATTGTTGTTATAATCCGTAAAGTACGCTGTATTTTCCACATCACCCAGTGTCGGCACCGGCACTTCTTTGTCATTGACATAGACATGCATGGAGCTGATCAGCCATGATGCATTGGCATCACTGTTGCGGTTATTGATATCCACAATCTTTAAATACACTGCCGCATTGCCGCTTGTCTGTGTATTATATTCCAGTACTGTATCACTCTTTTTTACAGAATACGACATACCCTTTACCAGCGGTTCCTTATCTCCTGAAAGTGCCGTATAGAACTTATTATGTAAGTCAACCCAGTCCCCGCCCAAGTCTTCTGATGCAAAAGATGACGCTACGGTCATTGCAAACGGAAGCCGGTAATTGGCAGAATATAATTTATATCCTTCCTGCGGTGCTTCTTTACTGTCTATGTCGTAATCTGCATAACTTTTTTCCAGTGTATACAGCGCCGGGTCCAAGTCATTCTGATTGACGGCCTCCGTTACATGAAACAGTGCATTCGTAAAGACGGTTCCGCCGGAATCTAACAGCCACAGAAAATATTTTGAATATCCCCAGTTTTTTGCAAAAGTCTGTGTGTCACTCTCTAATGCCGCCGTAAAGCTTGACAGTGCGCCACGGCGCAGTATCAGCGGATAATTGGCATTCAGGCTGATGTCCGGATTGACAATACGGTCTGTTGCCGATTCTTCAATATCAAGTGCTTCATAGGCTTCATTGGCATACTGCACATAATCACCGACCTGGTACGCTTCATAGGTATAAAACTTCGGCGGACCAATCAGTGCAAATGCCCCTAAGAAAACTTCCACCGCAATCACGGCAAGCACGGATTTGACGTTAAATTCGTCCTTTTCTTCTTTGAGTTTTCTTAAATAAACGATAAACATCGTGATAAAGACTGCCACAAAAAAGATTGTCGCAAGAATCTCGTTATTCTGCGGAATCAGCAGATAACCGGCTGCATATACCAGGCACATTACCGCCGCAATCACAATCTGACGTTTGATATACTTCTTCTCAAGCGGCATATCCGCAAACATTTTCTGTGCATAATACGCGCCCATGCAAAGCAGTGTAAATGCAATCAGGAAACCGTTTCTTAATGTATAGCCGTTGTAAGAGCCAAAGTGCCACATTAAATTGATGCCTTCCACAAACATCGGAAGCAGGGCAATTCCAAGCAGGCACGCCATGACACGGCACATTTTTTTATCTTCTTTATATTTCTTTAACCCGATAAGAATCACGGCAAGCACAAAGCTTAATCCGTACAGCATCATATAACGCTGGAATGCCGCCATAGAGCCGTCTGTGACAATCGCACCCTTAATCCAGCCAAGGTACTGCGATACAATACTGCCGCCCGCATTTCCTCTCTGTGAACCGGATAACTGCATAAATACCGGAATTAATACAAAGCAGGACAGTCCCATGCCCGCCACCGTACCGATTCCTAAATTCCAAGCGTGCTTTTTCCATGCTTTGCGCTCACACAGCAGTAAAATATAGACACCGCTGACTAAAAATACGTAAATGAGCGCCATTGCGCTTAAATAGTAATTAATGATAAAGCTTAATGCCACCATAACGATGTAAAACAGCTTCTTTCCCGTTGTCAGCAGTCTGTCCAGCGCCAGCATCAGCAGCGGGAACAGTGCGACAATGTCCATCCACGGTGTAAAGCAGGAGCCGTATAAAATGACGTATCCACACAGCGAATACATCACGGCAAACGCTGTCTTTACCGGATAGAGCAGCTTCGGGAATTTGTGATTGAGCAATGCATACATTGCAACGGACATAAATACCATTTTTACTGCCGTCAGTATGGAAATGCTCTCTAAAATGAGATTTCTCGGGACTAAATATAACAGCAGATTAAACGGACTTAACATTGAAAAGGCTGAAATACTCATGGATACATTCGTTCCGAGTCCCGTATACCAGTCAAACCACAGCGATGCCTTTCCGTGCATGAAATCCCACAGATGTGCATACAGCGGCGCGACCTGCTGCATATTGTCAAAATAATCAATCCGGTTTCCGCCAAACGGCCAGATTCCTTTTAAAATCAGCGTAATTAATACAACTGCCAGGGTAATCGCCCCCGGGATACTGTATGGCTTTAATTTCTTTGCCAAAACGTTCACTTTCTCTTTCATATAACTCCTTTATTTTAAAGAATGGCACTGCTCCACAGACAGAATGTCACATTATCTGCCACAAAATGAATCGTGTCACATTCCTTTTCCTCAAGTTTTCCGATTTCAAATGTAAATGTTCCTGTACCCTGTATTTCTCCGATTTTTCTGTCGTTGCAGTAAACTTCGACCCTGCCGTTTCCCGCAAACTCCGTGACTTCACACTGATAGGAGGCATTCTCTGCCGTGCGGTTTAACACGTAGTAAAGATATGCATCCTTTCCGCTGTTTGTACTGCCCTCGTACTGGTCTTCCTTCCAGCCTTTTCCCTTGCGGCGGCATACATTGATACTGCGCTCATTTCCGTCTTTATCTTTGAGTGTCGTACAATATTCTGTCGTTCCCGGTTCATAGGACAGTTTTCCGTAGCCCGGCCAGTCAGAAAGCTCATGGGTCAGATAATACATTCTGTATTCCAGTCCTACGTCCGGATTTTTACCCCACCACAATACCAGCAGGTAAAAACAGGCAAGTATTACCGCCCCTGCATAAAATGCTGCTTTTACGCTCTTTTTTTTCATCATTTTTAACACCTGTGTGCTTTTGCTTTTATAGTTTTCATTTTAAACATGCGTAACGATACAGGCTCCTGTTCCCTTTATTACAACCGAACGCTTGCCAGCGCTGATAAAGAAGCTTTCGCCTGCCTTGTACGGCATCGTCTTATTGCCGTCATCCGTTTCAATGGTTCCCTCACCGGAAATAAATAAAACAGACAGGAAAGATGTTTCATCCATGCCGATTTTGACTTCTGAATAAATGTCATATTTCAGGCATTCAAAATACTTGCACTGTACCAGACGTTCCAGTGTATAGGCATCGTTTTTCTCCAGAATCACTTCGCAGTTTTCATCCTTGACATATGCCTTGGTATCGACAACGTCCAGTGCCTTTGCAACGTGCAGTTCACGCGGATTGCCGAACTTATCCCTTCTGTCGTAATCGTACATGCGGTATGTACTGTTGGAATTCTGCTGGATTTCACAGATTAAAATGCCCGCACCAATCGCATGGATTGTTCCTGCTTTTACCATAACGACATCGCCCGGCTTTACATCTATGCGGTTTAACACCTCTGTAATCGTATTGTTCGCAATACGTTCTTCAATCTCCTCTTTGGATACGTCCTTTGAAAGTCCGCAGTAAAGGTATGCACCCGGCTCACAGTCAATGACATACCACATCTCGTTCTTTCCGTATTCGCCTTCATTTTCCAGTGCATATTCATCATCAGGATGAATCTGGATTGATAATGCCTGCTTTGCATCAATAAATTTAATCAGTACCGGAAAACGATCCTGTGCCTGACACTTCCAGCCAAGCGCCTCTTTTCCGATAATGGACAGATAGTCATTAAAGAGCATGCCCTTATATCTGCCGTCTGCAATCCGGCTCTGTCCGTCCGGGTGTGCGGAAAGCTCCCAGCTTTCGCCGATAACGTCATAATCACACTTTTTACCGAATACCGTGCGAAGCTTTGTGCCGCCCCACAGATTATCCTTAAACGCCGGATCTAACTTGACAACCGGCTCGTTAGCAGCTTTGACATAATTGTCCTCTGCCGTTCCGTCACTTTCCTGACTGTATATCTTTACCATATCGCTTTCGGATAAGATTTCACCGATACCGACTTCGATAATGACTACATTTTTATCGGTTTTATTCGCAACCTTATGCTTCATGCCAATCGGGACAAAAACACTTTCATACTTATGATAGTCTTTCGTTTCCGTTCCTAATGTAATCGTTGCCGTTCCTTCTACAACAGACCAATGCTCACTGCGCATTTCATGCTGATGCAGATTCATGCTCATGCCCGGAAATACCGTTACCTTTTTGACCTTGTAACCGTCTGAGGCATTAAGCAGTTCATGGATTCCCCATTCTCTGTAAGAAATCCGGTTATAATCAAAGTAATTTTCATACTTTTCTTTATTCTCGGAAATAATATTTTTAATGTCATCAACGCGTTCCTTGGAAGATACGTAAACGGCATCTTCGGTATTTACAACAACAACATCCTGAATATCATTTGTCACCACAAGCTGTCTGTCTGCACTGTTAATAACCATTACATCTTCACAGTGGTTTTTTAAGACATTTTCGCTGTGGGATACACTTGAATTTTCATCTAAGTCGCAGACATTCCCGACATCTTTCCATCGGAATGCCGTTTCCACGACCTTCATATCCTTTAACTTTTCAAAAATCAGGCGCTCAATACTGCCTTGTGGAATGTCTTTCATGACCTTCTGCGAAAAACGCACGGTACGGCGGATTGCTGCAACCTTCCGCTTTGCCATCCGGCAGGTATCATAGAGTTCCGGACAAATTGCCCTCGCCGCATTGATTAAATCCCCTGCACGGTATAAAAACATACCGCTGTTCCATAAAAATCCATCATCATAGCCAAAGCTCTCATCATCGTCCAGACGGATTTTTTCAATAAATTTAAGGACATTTTCCTCATCTCTTAACAGATATCCGAAATTGGAATTTTTCTTTGCCGGCTTTACACCAAGTGCAACAATACTGCCCTGTTTTGCAAGCTCCTTTGCCCGAATAATTGCATCCTTATATTCCTGCCCCTCAATCAGGTTGTCAGCCGTCACAACAAACACCAGTTCGGACTGGTTGCAGAACTGGCTGCCAAGCATAATTGCCGCAGCGGTTCCCTTTGGACTGCCTTCAAGTACAACTCGATACTTGAGGCTCTGGAATGCTTTCATCTGACCGTTTACAATATTGCGGTAGCTTTCCTTTGTCACAATAATAAATTCATCGCAAAACGGCATATTTCTGACAACCGTTTCCTGCAATAAAGATCGTCCCTCTTTAATATTCATAAACTGCTTCGGATAATTTTTTCTTGAAAGCGGCCAAAGGCTGTCACCACTGCCTCCGGCAAGTATTACACACTTCATACAATCTCCAATCTGCTCAAAGCGTTATTCCTGTTCCGGCTTCTCCGGTTTGAAATTGAGTCGTTCTTCTTCCACTACCAGCGGTCTGTTCATCAGACGCTTGTTCATGCTTAAAATATATTCCCCAAGCAGTCCGATAAAGAACAGCTGGAGTGAACTGGTCAGGCTGACTAAAATAATCAATGGAACCATACCTGCCTGGAATCTGTTCCAGTATATTAATTTCAGAATAAAATAAATAATTGCCACAATGACACTGAGTCCAGCGCAGGCAGCGCCTAAAAAGGTTGCAATACGCAGCCCGATTTTCGTATAAGACGTAAAGCTTAGCATTGCCGCATCATACAACGTATAAAAATTGTTATGGGTCTTGCCGGCGCGTCTTTGTGCCTGTGTATATTCAATCTCCGTGCGCTTAAAGCCCAGCTCGCCGACAATGCCACGGATAAACGGAATCGGGTCCTTTAAATCGCGCAGAACCTGTACAAAGCTTTTATCATACAGTCCAAAGCCCGTAAAATGCTCAATCTGGTCTACGGAAGACATTTTCTTAATCATCTTGTAGTAGCAGGAACGCAGGAAATACATCACCGGATTTTCCTTACTGCTGGTCTTTACTGCACAGACAATTTTATATCCTTTTTCCCACTCTGCGACAAGCCGCGGAATAACATCAATCGGGTCCTGGAAATCCGCGCAGACCGGAATCGTACAGTCACCCTCGGTCTGTAAAATGCCGTAATACGGTGAATTAAACTGACCGAAATTCTTTGCATTAAAAATCGCTTTAATCTTTTTGTTATTCTCACAGAGTGCTCTTAACTTCACCCTTGTTGTATCTCTTGAATCGTTATCAATAAACAAAATTTCATAATCATACTGCGGGAGGTCTTTTTCAAACATCGCAATCAATGCCTCGCTTAACGGAACCACATTTTCTTCCTCGTTATAGCATGGCACCATAATACTAATCTTTTTCATCGCTTCTATTCCTTTATACGTAATTCTTCCTGCACCAGTCTACGGTTTTTTCAATTCCCTCCGCAAACGTTACACGCGGCGCAAAGCCTGTGTCTTTTTCCAGATCGGAAATATCTGCGCACAGATACATCACCTGCTTTTCCTGATAAGGAATTTCTCCAAATCCAATCTCTGCCCCCGGTGCTGCCGCATCACGGATTGCTTCGATGTATTCCCGAAGCGGTCTTGCCATTCCACCGCCGATACAGTAAGTCTTACCTGACACGCCTTTCTCTCCGAGAAGATACATGGCATATCCTGCATCCGCGCTGTAAAGGTAATCCCACATCTGTTCTCCTGCGGTACACTGCGGCCGCCCGCCTTTCAGGAGGCTGACAATCGTACTCATAACCATTGTCTTTGCCCCATCAAACGGTCCGTAAATGCTGAGAATCCTTGTCCAGATATGGCGGATACCCTTCTGTTCACAAAGGATTTTTGTCATCTGACCTGTACAGAGCTTTGCAATCCCGTAGCCGTTTTCGGGAAATGCCGGTGTAGACGCATTTAAGCTGCCTTCCACCCGTCCGTATTCTGCCTGTGAGCCGGCGCCGACAAATGTCGTACAGCCCAGTGCAGCGGCAGCTTCTACGGCATCTAACGCATAACGGACATTTTCAAGCTGTCCGTAAGCGTTGTTACGGCTGTTGCCAAACGTCCCGTCCCAGCCAAAGTGGTAAAATACGTCTGCGTGTTCTATCTTTTCATGCAATGTTTTTAATTCTTTTAAATCACACGGCACAATGTGTACCAGCGGTGACTTTGGAATATTATCTGTTCTTCTGGAATCCGGTCTTACAACTGCTTCCACTTCAATTCCGTGGCTTATCAGTTCTGCAATCAGTGCTGTTCCAATTGCACCGGTCGGTCCCGTAATAACTGCTCGTTTCAATTTCTTCTCCCTTATGAAATCGGCTTTATAATCATATTACTGTAAAATTCATCCCTGTCAAGGAACGGTGCTAAGTCTTCCAGCGGCGGCGATACGAGTGTACCGTCTTCTAACCGCTTTGTCGCTGACTTCGGTTCAAATTTCTGTTCGGTAGACACCATAATCTCACAGATTGCCGGTCCTTTAACTGCCAGCACCTTTGAAATGGTTTCATCAAGCTGTGCATTGGTTTCACATCTAAAGAACGGATAACCGTAAGCCGGCGCTAATTTGCCCATATCCGGGAAACTTAAATCGCCGCTTTCCGGTCCGATACCGACAAAATGCTTCTCAAACAGATTCGTCTGTGTCTGACGGATTGAATGATACCCCTGATTATTGATTACAAATATCTTTACCGGCATCTGATGATGGATAATCGTCTGTAATTCCTGAATATTCATCTGGATACTGCCGTCCCCTGTGACTAAAATCACATCTTTAATATCGTCATGCTTTAACGCTTCTCTGTTTAATGCAAGATTGCCGTGTTCTGCAACTACCGCACCGATTGCTGCCGGAAGGTCATATCCCATGGAAGCAATCGCAGAGTTGATAATAAAGCGCTGTCCTTTTTTAATGACATAAGCGTGGCTTCCGACTACACATGCTGAGCCGTTGCCGACAACCGTCACCTGTCCTTCTGACAGACGGCTGCTTAATTCTTTAATAAACGCATACACATTGGTATGCTTCGTGTCTTCATAATGTTTTTTCTGTACAACCGGATACTTTGCCTTCCATTCCTGACATCTTTCTACCCAGCTGCTCTCTTTAAATAACGGTGTATTTCCGGCTGCCTGTTCTGCCTCAAGGCGTGAAACCATTTTTGCAAGCAGTTCCTTTGCATCGCCCCATACCGGTAAATCCACATGCAGGGTCGGCTTCTTTAACTCAGCTTCATCCACATCATTGACAATGACATAGGCTTCTCTTGCCCATGTCTTCCAGTTATAGCCCACCTGACGGATACTTAAACGGTTGCCGCACGCAAAGACTAAGTCCGCGTTCTGTACGGCAAAGTTACCGGCGCGGTCGCCCATAATGCCGCCGCGTCCCACATACAGCGGGTGTTCGTCTTCAATGGCATCAATGCTGTCCCAGCCCGTCGCTACCGGAATGCCAAGCAGTTCCACAACTTTGCGGAAATCTTCATATCCACCGGAAATGCGGATACCGTTTCCCGCATAAAATACCGGACGCTTTGCACTGCGGATTTTATCGAGAATAAGGTCAACCGTTTCATCGGGAATTGCCGGTGCCTGCTCCGCTTCATATTCTGCCGGGTCAAACCCTTCCAGTTCTTCCGTTTCGATATAGCTTCCCTGAAAATTCACCGGAATATCAATCCAGCACGGACCCGGTCTGCCAGTCGTTGCAATATAATATGCCTTTTCAAGACAGTAACGGATACGCTTCGGATCTGTCACCATTTCGGCATATTTTGTCATCGCTGCCGCTGACTTTGTAATATCAAATTCCTGGTCGCCCATGGCGCGGAGCGCAAGTCCCGTACTTCTGGCTGTCGTGTCAAAACGCACCTGACCGGAAATAACAAGCATCGGAATCGAATCCAGAAAGCCTCCGACAACACCTGTCATTGCATTTGTACCGCCCGGTCCCGTTGTAACACAAAGTGCTGCAATCTTATTATGAATTCTTGCATAGCTTTCTGCTGCAATCGCACATGCCTGTTCATGATGATTGTATACACAGGTCAGTCCTTCCTGATGTCCCAGACTGTCATTTAAGTGCATTGCACCACCGCCTGTAACGGTAAAGGCATGGGTAATGCCGTGATCTACAAGAAACTGTGAAACATATGACGATAATTTTACTTTCATACTTACTCCTTTTGGCGGTATGCCCAGAATTTATTCATTACAAAATTCACCGGTATCGTGATAAACATATTCAGCACCGGTCCCAGATATCCTGAAAGTTCCCTGTCCGTCAGCACAATGCCGATTCCCGTAAGCCCATTGGAAATTCCTGTACAGAATCTTGAAATGTCAATGACGTCCACCCACAGCCACAGCAAAAGGTTGTTGAGCAGCAGCCCGGTAAATGCGTATGCTGCATACGTCTTTAAAAGAACCTTCCACCAGACTCTCTTTTGTGCATTTTTATCTTCTTTAAATACAAATACATTCTGCCAGATGTAAGCGTGCAGAACGCTTAACAGCCAGCTTAACACATTTGCAAGAAAATAATTATCTGTCAGTGCAAACGCTACGGCATAAATAACATAGGATACAATCGTATTGGATATGCCGACCAGCCCAAAGCGGATGATCTGGTTTATCAGTGCCTTGTTTTTTTCACTCATTGTTTACTGGTTTACAGCCTCCGTAATGGTCTTTGCCATATAGTCAATCATTTCGTCTGTCATGCCCGGATATACACCTACCCAGAACGTATCGTTCATAATACGGTCTGTGTTGTCTAATCCGCCGACTACACGGAAACCTTCTCCTGTTGCACGCATTTCGTCAAAGCATGGGTGCTTGATTAAGTTGCCCGCAAACAGATTTCTTGTCTGTACACCGTGGTTTTCAATGTATTCAACAACTTTCTTTCTGTCAATGCCTTCTTTTACCGTAATTAAGAAACCAAACCAGCTTGGACGTGAACCTTCACACGGTACCGGTAAAATTACCTTATCCTGAATACCTTCGAGTGCCGCTCTTAAACGGTCGAAGTTATGTCTTCTTCTTTCTACGAAAGAAGGGAATTTTTCAAGCTGTGCACAGCCGACTGCTGCCTGCATATCGGTTGCCTTTAAGTTATATCCGAAATGAGAATATACATACTTGTGGTCATATCCTAACGGAAGTTCACCGTACTGCTTGTCAAAACGGTGTCCGCACAGGTTGTCCCTGCCGGACGGGCAGACACAGTCACGTCCCCAGTCACGGAAAGAACGGATACACTTATTTAACAGTGGGTTGTTTGTATAAACAGCACCGCCTTCGCCCATTGTCATGTGGTGTGGCGGATAAAAGCTGGATGTTCCGATATCACCGACTGTACCTGTGAACTTTTCTTCGCCCTTATAGTTATACTTAGAGCCGAGTGCATCACAGTTATCTTCAACAAGCCATAAGTTGTGCTTATCGCAGAAATCCTTTACGGCAGTTAAATCAAACGGATTACCGAGTGTATGTGCAATCATGACAGCCTTTGTCTTTTCGCTGTATGCTTCTTCTAACTTTGTAACATCAATATTGTACTGAGGAATCGTTACATCCACAAATACCGGTACTGCACCGTACTGGATTGCCGGTGTTACAGTTGTCGGGAAACCTGCTGCAACCGTGATAACCTCGTCCCCTCTTTTAATTCTTCTGTCACCTAACAGCGGAGAAGTCAGTGCCATAAATGCGTTTAAGTTGGCAGATGAACCGGAGTTTACAACCGATACATACTTTACATTTAAGTATTCACCGAATTTCTTTTCAAATTCATCTGTGTAGTGACCTGCTGTCAGCCAGAATTCCAGTGCGGAATTCACAAGATTCTTCATTTCTGCACTGTCATAAACACGGCTTGCGTAGGAAATTCTGTCACCTTCGTGATATTCTTTTTTTGCATGATATTTTTTACAGTATTCATCTACAAAGGATAAAATCTCTTCTCTTGCTTCTAATTCATTCTTATTTTCAAACATTCTATAATTCCTTTCTGTTGTTCATCAGATTTGTCTTTATTTATCAAAAAATTCCGCAATCTGTGCGTCCATACATGCAGGAATATCTCCGCCTGCCGCATAGACCTTAGACCACGCCACGCTCTTTTCAATTGCTGTATCAAAATTCCATACCGGCTTCCAGCCAAAGGTTGTCTTTAACTTTGAGCAGTCCAGCTTTAAGAAGTTAGCCTCATGAGGACCGCCGTCATACTTGTTGACCCACTTTAAACCTTCGCCCCATTTTGCACAGAATGTATCCACAAGATTGCCTGTAGTAATGCAGTCACTCTCATCCGGTCCTACATTATAAAATCCCGCATAAGACTTGTCTTCGTACTGCTTCATCGCAATTAAAAGGTATGCTGCCAGTGGTTCTAAGACATGCTGGTACGGTCTTGTGGAATGTGGATTTCTTACAATAATATCTTCTTTCTTTAATGCCGCACGGACACAATCCGGTACGATTCTGTCATTGGCAAAATCGCCGCCGCCGATAACATTTCCGGCTCTTGCGGTCGATACGGCTACCGGCATATCATTAAAGAAGGAGTTGATATAGCTGTGTGTAACCAGCTCTGAGCAGGACTTACTGTTAGAATACGGGTCATATCCGTCCAGCGGTTCATTTTCACGATAACCCCATGCCCATTCCTTATTTTCGTAAACCTTATCCGTTGTGACATTTAAAAAAGACTTTACACACGGATTGATACGTACACATTCACAGATATTGACCGTTCCCATAACATTGGTTTCATAGGTATATACCGGGTCTTTATAGGAATCGCGCACAATCGGCTGTGCCGCAAGGTGCAGTACGATTTCCGGCTGGGTCTTTTCAAAGACTTCTTTTAAATGTGCTAAATCACGGATATCTCCAATGACAGATTCCATTTTATCTTCGACATCTGCCATTGAAAAAAGATTCGGCTCGGTCGGCGGTGTCAGAGAATAGCCTGTCACCTGTGCACCTGCGCCTACAAGGATTCTGCAAAGCCAGCTTCCTTTAAATCCTGTGTGTCCTGTAATCAGGACTTTTTTGCCTTTATAAAAACTCAAATCCATTGTCGTTCTCCTTATTCCCATGACTTCCAAGGTGCTTTGCCGGACTGCCAGAGTTCTTCTAATTTTTCCATTTCTCTCTTAGTATCCATGCACTGCCAGAAACCATTGTAGTTGTATGCCTTTAATTCTCCGAGTTCGGCACATTTTTCAAGCGGTGCCTTTTCAAATACTGTGGAATCGCCTTCAATAAAATCAAAAATCTTCGGTTCTAATACCATATATCCCGCATTAATACGGCTTCCGTCAGAATCCTGCTTTTCGCGGAATGCACGGATGGTATTGTTCTCATCAATATCAAGTACGCCGAAACGCTGTCCGACACTGACAGATGTCATCGTTGCAATCTTGCCGTGGGACTGATGGAACTTCACCAGTTCATTGATATTCACATCACAGACACCGTCGCCGTAAGTGAGCATAAAGGTTTCATCTCCGACATACGGCTGGATTCTCTTTACACGTCCGCCTGTCATGGTATTTAAACCGGTATCAACGAGTGTAACCTTCCATGGTTCTGAAAAGTTATTGTGAACTGTCATCTTACCGCCCTGTGTAAAGTCAAATGTCACATCCGAATTGTGAAGCGCATAATCTGCAAACCACTCCTTAATCACATACTGCTTATAACCGCAGCAGATGATAAAATCATTATACCCATAATGGGAATATTCTTTCATAATGTGCCATAAAATCGGCTTTCCTCCGATTTCAATCATCGGCTTTGGTTTCAGATGGCTCTCCTCACTAATTCTTGTTCCAAATCCACCTGCAAGTAATACTACTTTCATCACAACCTCCGTATATTTTAAAAAATTTAACTGATTTTACTGTATCGATGTCCACATATTTCCCCACGTTAAAATCATATATTGGTAAATATAGCACAGTTTTGCCATTTATGCAATAATGAACAAAAATGGGAAGCTCCTGACTGCGGCTTCCCATTTTTACATTCCATTTACTGGATTTTTTTAATTGTTGCTTTTGTATTATTCTGTGTTGTGCCCTCCGTTGCTTCCGGTGTTGTTTTTTCTTCTGTCGGATGCTGTGTTTCCGGTTCTTTTGTCTTTTCCTCTGTGGCTGGCTCTGTATCTTTCTGTGTATTGTTATCTCCGGAATCATCCGTTTTTTCCGGACTTTCAGTGCTGTCCTGTTTTTGTGTCCGCTGTGTTGTCGTGCTGCTCTTTGTTGATGACTGTGTCTTTTTTGTCGTCTGTTCTTCCGTTTGATGTGCTGTCGTCCGTTCCGTCTGTTCCTGTGTTTCTGACCGGACTGTCTGTGTCTGTGAAGACGACTGTGTCTGTGTGCTTACAGTTGTTGTTTCTGTCTGTTTTGCCGTGGTTGACATGCTGTGATTCACCGATACCGGCTGCTTCTTTTTTCCGCCTGCTAACAGTACCACAACAACGATAACTGCTATTACACACGGAATGGCGGCGATGAGTATTTTTTTTACATTGCTGCGGTCACTCCAGAAACTGCTGACATCTGACGATTCTTCCTCAAATTCATCTCCATCATCTTCGTCCCCGTCACTTTCCAGCGAAAATCCTTCGATATCTTCCGTTTCATCATCTTCCATCGGAAGTTCTTCTGATTCCTGTGCTGTCTGTCCTGCCGGGGTTTCATCGGATTCCTGCGCCGCCGGCTGTGTTATTTCTATCTGTAATTCCTGCGTGTCCTGCAAATCCTGTTCTTTAGGCTGTTCCGGTTCAAAAAAAGACTGCACTTCTTCCGGCAGTTCCACCTGTTCCTCCGGCTGGTCATCCTGCAATTTTGCAAAGGCCGCCATCGCCGCCGCAATCAGTTCATCCTGTTCCTGTTCTTCTGTACGGGCGCTTTTTTGTAAACTTTCTTCATTCTTTACCGGTTCCTGCTCCTGCCGTGTTTCTCTTTTTTTTGCCGCTGCCGTTTCTCTTGGATAATTCTTTTCCAGAACATCCAGCGCAAACCGCTCCATCCATTCCCGGATCTGGTTCATATCCGCCATTTCAATCTTCTGATACATCCGCACCAGAATCTGCTTCACTGCCTTTTTATACAATGTTTCATTTTTCGGAAACACTTTTTTTACAACCGGCTGTACCACTTCAGATGCCAGTGTACAAAACTCCTCAAATCCTCCGCCTTTTCCTTCTATTTCATTATTTATCAGCTGAATCAGCTGTTCGTCCAGTTTCCCCATCTCTAATCTCCATTTTTTCTATTTTATGATGCCGGGACATCCCCTGCTATGATACCTGCGGATTGTTACGTGCTGCGCACTCACACACCCCTGATATCATATTAATTTTAAAAATTGTGCATAACGTGCCGCTATCTGCCTGTAATCATACTGCTGAGCCGACTTTTTTGCCTCTGTCTGCATTTTATTATAGATTTCCTCATCTTTCAAGAGCCTGTCTATCTGTTCTGCCATGCCACCGGCATCCTTTTCTTTAACAAGGAAACCGTTGACACCGTCTTTTACAATATCCGTAATCCCTCCGGAGCAGCTTGCCACAATCGGAAGCCCAGAAGCAAATGCCTCCAGTATCACCAGCCCGAAGCCTTCTTTGTCTCCGTCTTTTGCCGTAATGCTGGGCATTACAAATAAATCTGCCGAAGCATAAATTTTTTTTAATTCCTCATGTGTTTTTGCCCCCAGAAAAACAATTTTTTTCCCGGTTTCCCGCATGACTTTGTCAGCCTGTCTTTGCAGTTTTTCCCTTAACGGTCCGTCACCGGCAATCACAAGCATTGCATCCTCTACATTTCTCAATGCTTCAATGGCATAGCACACTCCTTTTTTTTCTGCCAGTCGTCCGACAAATAAAAGTACCTTTTGATTTCCCTGTCCAAAATAATTTTCTTCACGATACTGCCGTCCGAAAAGTGAAGTATCGCACCCCATGGAAATTACCGCCTGATTTTTATTCTTATAAATGCCATCCAATACGTCCATCAAAGGCCGGGATACCGCAGTAACGCCCCATGCATTTTTTAAGCATCTTTTTTTTAATTTTTTTAACAGTCCACGATTCAGTGAAGTCACATCTGCACCATGTCCGGTCACAATATACGGTTTTTTTAAGAACGACTGGACAATTCCCTGTGGAATCAGCCAGTTTGCCTGAACAATGTCATAGGACTTTCTCATTTTAAAAAGATGCACCCATAATGACACAAAAAGCCAGGGAACCAGAAGGCCCCTGACTTTCTTTTCTCTGATTCTGGGTACGATTGCTCCTGGATAACATAATGTTTCTAATGAATGAACCGGAAAATAGTGGTACCTTATCACGGACACACCCTCCAGCACCTCTGTATCTGCTGCTTTAGGCGCTGCCGGTACCAATACCGTCACCTCTGCGTATTCTTTCATATATTTTGCCAAATCCAGTATAAACCTCGGTTCGGTGTCATTTTCATAGCGTGGAAAGGTCGAACCTGTTATAAGCAGTCTTTTTTTCATTCTGATAACCCTGACTCATTTTTTACTAAATCGGAAGATTTTTCATCTTCACATTCCTGTCTGCTGTAATCCATTTTCCTTACATGATACTGTACATCCTGTAAAATCTTACGGTTTGCGGAAATCACATCGCCGAGCAGCCCGACCACAATTGTCTGAAAACCAACAATCAGAAGGGTACTGGCTAAAATCAGTGACTGCAGATGTCCACCGCCTTCACCGGAACAAAAAAATACAAAATACCGTACAAAAAAACCAACGCCTACCAGCGCAAGAATACTTCCCAGCATAAAAAAGAAGTATAGCGGGCGGTACATCAGATAGGTTCTCACAATTGTCAGCATGGATTTTTTAATATATCCCCACATGCTGTGAAACAGCCGGGATTCACGCAATTCGGGGTTGGTCCGGATTGGCACTGACATCACCGCCATTTTTTCACGGCCTGACTGTACAATTGTTTCCAGCGTATAGGTATAATCGTTAATTACATTAATTCTCATCGCAGCTTCTCTGGAATACGCACGGAATCCGCTTGGCGCATCTGGAATTGTCGTCTTACTTGCCTTGCGCACAACCCAGCTGCCAAAATGCTGAAGCTTTTTCTTTAACGGTGTAAAATGCTCCGTATCATCAATCGGACGCTCTCCGATTACAATATGCGCTTTTTTGTCAAGAATCGGTCTGACCAGTGTTTCAATATCCGCACCGCAGTACTGGTTGTCCGCATCGGTATTGACAATAATATCTGCCCCGTTCTTTAAGCAGGCATCCAGCCCCGCCATAAATCCTTTGGCAAGACCTTTGTTCCTGCGAAAGCGTACAACATAGTGCACCCCCCATTTCTTTGCAACTTCTGCTGTATTGTCATGGCTTCCGTCATCAATAATCAAATACTCTATTTCATCAATTCCATCGATGTGTTTCGGCAAATCATTTAATGTAACCTCTAAGGTTTCTGCCTCATTAAAACAAGGTATCTGTATAATCAGTTTCATAATCTATCCTCAATTCAATATATAGCACCCTGTAAGATGCAATCAATTAATGATACACTAATTTTCCTGTTGTTTCAATACATTTAATGAAAAAGCAGAAAATATACAGCTATAACAACAACCGAAGCCGCTATATCAATTGCTGTTCTTGCTCCTTTTCCCAGATTCGGCAGAAGGTAGTCGACCAGTCCTTTTTCATCGTGTTCATCACCCGGATGTGTTTTCCCATGTTTTTTACGCATCTGCACATTCCCCTCGGACTGTTTTTCTCTCACTGTCGTACTCTTTCCTATTTTAAGCATACATTCCCTTAACTGTGCAATTTCATTTTTCACAATGCTTTCATCAATTTTTAAGGTCCTGCTGATTTCATCGACAGTGCATTTTTCATACATATATAAAGCAGCCATTATCATCTTTTCTGCCTTTAAATTCTGAAATGCTTCCGGTTTGCTTTTATAGGCATGTACGCTCTCGAACGCATCTGCGTAAGTGTCTGCTGTTTTTTCAAATTCCGAATCATCTGCAATGACAGTGTATTCATATTCTTTCATATTTTCAGTTGTTGTATATAATGCCCCGTTCTTTTTACCCAGTGCCTGATAAATCCGCACAATTGCATAGACCTGAACATTTTTATGTACGTCCAGAATTTTTCTGTCCGAAAGATTTGCAACATACTTTTCCAAAATGGTCCGCACTACTTTCTGTGTCTTTTCTTTATCCTTGTAAATTGTATAAACTAACGTATAGACCTCATCAAAAAGCAGTTCCTCAATCTCTTTTTCTTCGCCCTGCATTCCCATCTGCGCCCGCTCAATCATATGCTGCAAATGCAGTTCCATCTGTTCACTATGCATATTTCTTTACCTCTGTTTCTCTTTTAAAAATTTCTTTCCATCGCGGATTCCCCGCTTATAGATGGATACTTCTTCTTTCCAGTCCTCATGATGCAGATGAACCAGTGCAAATATTCTGTTACGCATACCACTGCCCGTCCACAAAAGCAGCCGCAAAACCACATAGTCCCACAAATTCCCATGAGTACGCACCATATGCATGCGGTTTCTGATTCCATAGTAATCTTTCCATGTATAATGCCTTGGCCAGTCCATCGGTTTAAACACCGTTTTGTGATTTAATACTGCTGCCGGAATTACCATAATCGGGGAGATTTCACGGATTCTTACACAGTATTCTGTATCATCATACCATATAAAATACTCTTTTTGCGGATATCCAATCCGCGCAATCACCTCATCGCGAATCATCAGACCGCAAAAGGAGGCCGTATCGCAGTAAAAAGACTCCTTTTGATATTCCTCCGGTGCGATTTTCTCCATTCTGAAGCCCGGTCTTTTCATCCGCTGACGGTGATCCCGGACAATACAGCCCTCTGTCTTTACAGCCCCTGCAAATGCAAGTATCTCTGGATTTTTCCGGGCTTTGTCCAACAGCTGTTCTGCAAAGTCTTTAGAAAGCATTGCATCATCATCTATTATAATATGCGCTTCATCTCCCAGTTCATGCGCTTTTTTGAGTCCTTCATAAAAGCCGCCGGCCCCTCCTGCATTATGATCCAGCCGGTAATGTACAAGCTGCGGTATTGAAAGGCTGTTTAAATACCTGTCGGTATCATCTGTGCATGCGTTGTCGATTACGACAATATGCGTTGCAGCAATTGTCTGCTGCAACGCACATGTAATACACTCTTTTAATAAATCGCAACGGTTATATGTAACGATTACAATTGAATACTTCATAGCATCTCCACGCCTGCTATGCAAGCTTTTTTCTTAATTTCTGAATCTGAAGTTCTTCCTCTTCTATCTTATTCTTTTCATACTGCACACGTTCTTCGTTTCCGGCCTGTTGTGCCTCTTCGAGCTTACATCTGTGATGATACTGACGCATCAGTAAATCATCAATCTCATCCCCAATCTGCTCTCTTTTCTTCCGTGTCATAAACAACGCCATGTTATTCCTCCTGAATATTTTCTATCTTTTCAACGTCCATGTAAATGTTGCGATATGCCCTGACCACTGAACTGAAAGACTCAGTTCACGATATGAAATCTCCAGTCTGCCTGAATCTGTAAATGTACCCAGCCATTCACTGTCAATTTCCTGATCCGTACTTTCTACCATTGCCGTAATTGTAACATTCCCTGATGTTTCTGATGCCTTTTCACTGATATAACCATAATAATCATCTATCTCTGCATCCGTAAAATAGTTTTCCTGCATTCCAAGATAATAATACTTTGTTCCATCTGCCGTAATATCACTTGTATAGGTATGATCCTGCTTCATTTTTTCATCTGTAATATTAAAATACCCATACAGCACCTGTCCCGGTGTATCCGGTACCGGATCATCCCATGTTACATCTACCATATACCACTCATCATCAAGCATTACCGCATTCCATGCATGTCCGATACCACCTGCTGTTCCGGTAATCGTTTCACATGGAATTCCTAAAATATCCATGCACAGCTTAAACGCACCGGCATATCCGTCACATACCGCTGTCTTATAGACAAATATGCCTTCTGCCGTATGTGATACCTCCGGTACGGTTCCGTTCTGATAACTTTCATAATCATATGCTGAATTTAACACCATGTAATCGTGTACTGCTTTTTCCTGTTCAAACAGGGTATTATACTCAAATGCAGCATCCAGACAAGCGGACAAGCCTTCGAAAAACGCTTCCTGTTCATCTGTTTTAATAACGGATGTATCGCCTGTTCTGTACGCGTATTCATAATTGTAATACGGATCATTCGGATCAAGGTTACAACGTACCTTTGAAATCTCTGTAACATAGCCCTTCTGAATGATGTAAATCTGTGAACCGTCCGTGATGCTTCCCGTATAATTAAAATTAATCCGTCCGTCTTCATACAGCCATAAACCGTACTCATTTTCACCTAAACCGTAATACTCTAAATCCAGTAATCCATCTGTAAAATACCACCAGCCGTATTTATTGCATGCCATGCCTGTATACGTCAAATCAAGCATCCCATTGTCAAAATACCACCAGCCGTATTCATTGCGTGCCATTCCGGTATATGACAAATCAATATGACCGTTATTAAAATACCACCAGCCGTAATCGTTTAACGCCATTCCGGTATACGATAAATCCAGTACCCCATTGTTAAAGTACCACCAGCCATATTCATTTAATGCCATTCCGGTGTAGTTAAAATCCACTGTACCATTAGATACATACCACCAGCCGTAGTCATTTAGCGCCATCCCGGCATAATCCCAGTCAATTGTACCGTCCGATACGTACCACCAGCCATATTCATTTAACGCAAGTCCCTGATATGCTGTATCGACTTCGTCATCCTGATAATAGTACCACTGGTTATCCTCTGCCAGACGCAGTGCATAATCATCTGCCGCCTGCACCTGCTGGGTCTGTCCGATAAAACATGCACCAATCAGAACTGCCGCACCGGCAATGATGCTTTTCAGCATTTTAGTCATAAAAAATATGCCCCCTTTTGTAATCTGTCCTCTGTTTCTCTTTTAACATAACACAGATATACAAATTGGTCAAAGTTTTTTTAACGCTTCTTCCAGCGTATGCCAGCCAAGAACGGCACATTTTACACGCGCAGGCATATGGGCAATATCTTTTAACGCCGAAGCTTCTTCAAGCTGTTCAATTTCTTCGTCATCTGCTTCGCCCTGAATCATGCGTAAAAACAGCTTTCCGAGGCGCAGTGCCTCTTCTTTAGACTTTCCGATAATCATGCCGAGCATAATGTCTGCCGATGCCTGTGAAATGGCACAACCGTCCCCGACAAATGCGCCGTCTTCAATGATACCGTTTTCTACTTTTAATTTCAGCCAGATATCATCGCCGCAGTTCGGATTGACCCCTTCCAGAACAATATTGGCATCCGGCAGGTCATGTTTAAATTCCGGGCGCATATTGTGTTCCGTCAGAATTTCATTATAAAAGCTTCTATTCTCCATATCCCATTCTCCTTCTGATTTGCGCCGTGCTTTCTACAAATGCATCCACTTCCTCCGGCGTATTATAAAACATAAAGCTTGCGCGCGTTGCGTTGTGTACCCCCAGATACTCTAAAAGCGGCTGTGCGCAGTGATGTCCCGCACGCACATCAATTCCGTCTGATGAAAGGATTTCGCTGACATCATGCGGGTGTACGCCTTCTATTGTAAATGCAACTATTCCCGTATGATTTTCAGGAGCTTCATCGCCTAAAATATGCAGATGCGGCACTTTCTTTAAGCCCTCCATGGCGCGCTTTGTAAGTGCTTCTTCCTTTGCCATAATCGTATCAAAACCGATTTTTTCAACATAGCGGATTGCCGCCGCAAGTCCGGCCGCCCCCGCCGCATTGACCGTACCCGCTTCAAATTTGTGCGGCAGTTTAGCATACGTTGCGCCCTCTCTTGTCACGGTGGAAATCATTTCTCCGCCCGTTAAAAATGGCGGCATTTTCTCTAACAGTTCTTCTTTTCCGTATAATACACCGATCCCCATCGGTCCCATGAGTTTGTGACCCGAAAATGCGAGAAAATCGACATCGAGTGCCGTTACGTCCACCGGCATATGCGGTGCGCTCTGTGCGGCATCGACAACCACAACCGCGCCTTTTTCATGCGCCAGTTTTACGATTTTTTCAACCGGATTGACACAGCCTAAGACATTGGATACCTGTGCAACTGCCACAAGCTTTGTCTTTTCCGTAATCGCAGCTTCAAGCACCTCGTCAGGAAGTGCTCCCTCCCGTGTACATTCCAGAAATTTTAATACTGCGCCGGTCTGTCTTGCCACCATCTGCCATGGAAGCAGGTTGCTGTGGTGTTCCATAATACTAACCACAATTTCATCACCCTCACGCAGGTTTGAAAGACCGTAGCTGTATGCCACCAGATTTAAGCTTTCTGTCGTATTTCTTGTAAAAATAATCTCTTTGGAAGATTTCGCATGAATAAATTTCTGCACGGTCTTTCTTGCTTCTTCGTACTGCTCGGTCGCCGCAAGGCTCAACGGATAGAATCCGCGCAGGGGATTGGCATTTGCCGTTTCATAAAAATGCTTTTCTGCTTCCAGTACGCAGTCCGGCCGCTGTGCCGTTGCCGCATTATCAATATAAACCGTTTTATTTTCCCGTAACAGGGGAAAATCCTGTCTGTAATCATAAGCTGTCATCTGTCAATACCTCACTTAACTGCTCTTCCGCAAATTCCTTTGTTTCTTCATCGTCAATCTTATGGGTTAAAAGTTCAAGCTTTGCCCGTGTCATAATATCTTCGGCATGTTTTTTATCAATGCCCCTTGCCGCAAAATATAACAGCGTTTCTTCATCAAGTTCGCCGATTGCCGCACCGTGATTGCCTTCTACATCTTCTTCCGCACAAAGAATCAGCGGAATGGTCTGATTGATGACATCATCGCCCAGAAGCAGTACCTGTTCGCTTTCCGTTCCCTTTGCACCCGAAGCGCCGCGTTTAAAATCAATCGAACCGCGGAATACTTTGTGTGCGGCATCTTTTAACGTTCCGTCTGCCGTCACATTGCTGGTTGTCTTCTTGCCGATGTGATTTACAATATAATTCATATCCAAAAGCTGGGTATTCTGCACAAGGTAGCCTGTCTGCGCCTGAAAATCCGCACGCTCGCCCTTTAAATCTGTACGCACACCGTTGTATACATGACCCTTGCCGATAAATAACTGCAACAGCTCGACCTGCGCATTTTCATCACAGACACAGCCTGTATCGGATAAAAGGGTCTGCTCCTCGCCGAGGGCTATGACCTGTACCAGACGGATTTTACTGTTTTTTGCTGCAATCATGCGTGTACGGAATGCCAGATTCTTTTCTTCCGGACTCTTTTTTGTAAAACGCTCCACAACCGTAATCCGGCTGTTTTCCTCTGCATAAATGTCTAACATACCGGCAGATGCCGTATCTGTGCCGCTGATTTCATATACCACAGGATTTTCCGGTTCTCTGCCTGCTGCCGCCGTTATTCTTTCCGGCGCCACTGCCTTAAACACGCCGTCTGCCTGACGTCCCGCTCCGGTTTCCACCGCTTCGAAAGCTTTAACGTCCGCCAATGCTTCTGCTGTTTCTTTACCTCCCGATAATGCTTCGTTTTCTGTGCTTTCTTTTTTTACAATTGTACAGCCCTGTGCTTCATCGGTCCATGCAAAATTCGTTTCATTTAATTTCAGCCAGTGCCATGTCTTAGACGGTAACTGATTTATTTTTATATTCACTGTTTCTTTCATATTAATCTCCATTCCGCATTTCTAGCCAATACTGCCTTTCATTTCCAACCGAATCAGATTGTTCATTTCAACCGCATATTCCAGTGGCAGCTCCTTTGATACATTGTCTGCAAATCCACTGACAATGCAGGCTCTCGCATCTTCCTCGCTCATGCCGCGGGACATCAGATAAAATACGGCTTCATCACTGATACTGCCAATCTGTGCTTCATGTCCGACATTGGCATCCTTTGTGCGGATATCCATCGCCGGAATCGTATCCGAGCGGGATATGGCATCTAACATCAGGGATTGGCAGGATACGGATGACTTTGCGTTCTTCGCATTCTTTGCCACTACAACGCAAGATCGGAATGTCGAAATACCGCCGTCCTTTGAAATCGACTTTGTATTAATATAAGAGCTGGTATCCGGCGCACTGTGTACAACCTTGGCTCCGGTATCCAGATTTTGTCCTTTTCCTGCAAATGTAATGCCTGTAAATTTCATTTTTGCGCCCTTGCCCTTTAAAATGCTCATCGGATACAGGTAAGAAACGTGCGAACCAAATGAACCTGAAACCCATTCAATCGTGCCGCCTTCTTCAACGAGTGCGCGCTTTGTATTTAAGTTGTACATATTCTTTGACCAGTTTTCAATCGTAGAATACCGCAGTCTTGCATTTTTGCCGACAAACAGTTCCACACAGCCTGCATGTAGATTTGCCACGTTATATTTCGGTGCGGAACAGCCCTCGATAAAATGCAGGTCTGCGCCCTCATCCACAATAATCAGCGTATGCTCAAACTGTCCTGCTCCCGGCGCATTTAACCGGAAATACGACTGTAACGGAATTTCTACCGATACCCCCTTTGGCACATACACAAATGAACCGCCGGACCATACTGCACCGTGCAGTGCCGCAAATTTGTGGTCGTTCGGCTTTACCAGCTTCATAAAATGCTTCTGTACCATGTCGGCATATTCGCCTTTTAAGGCACTCTCCATATCCGTGTATACAACTCCCTGTGCCGCAACCTCCTCGCGCACATTGTGGTATACCAGTTCAGAGTCGTACTGCGCGCCGACACCGGCAAGGGATTTCCGCTCTGCCTGCGGGATACCGAGCCGCTCAAATGTATTTTTAATGTCTTCCGGTACGTCTGACCATTTTGCTTTCATATTCGTATTCGGACGGACATAGGTCACGATATTTGCCATATCCAGTCCTTCAATCGACGGTCCCCAGTCCGGTACGGGCATTTCATTGTAAATCTGTAATGCCTGTAAACGGAAGTTCTGCATCCATACCGGGTCATTTTTTTCTTTTGATAATTTTTCTACAATCTCCGGCGTCAGACCCGCCTGCAATTTATACGCATCTTTTTCATCATCTTTGAAATCATAAACGCTTCTGTCGATGTCTTCCACATAGCTTTTTTCTTTCATCGCCTGTTACTCCCTTTCCGCTGTTTGCTGTATGCTTGATTCTCTGCTTTCCTACCTGTGTTCCTCTGCCTCGTAGCCTGCAAAACCGCTTTCATTAATCTCATCAACAAGCCCTGCGCCGCCTGTCTTAATGATTTTTCCTTCCACCATAACATGTGTATAATCTACCGGAAGGGATTCCAGAATTTTTGTGCTGTGTGTGATAACCAGCAGACTGCCTTCGCTGTTTTTCTGATATTCACGGATACCGGCTGATACAGTGCGCACGGCATCAACATCCAGGCCGGAGTCGGTTTCATCAAGAATTGCCAGCTTTGGCTTTAACATTAAGAGCTGTAAAATCTCAGCTTTCTTTTTTTCACCGCCGGAAAATCCGACATTCAAATCACGCTCTGCATACGACTTATCCATATCAAGCAGTTCCATTGCCGCTTCCAGCTGCTTTTTAAACTCCCACAGACGGATTCGTTTACCGGTCTTTTGTTCTACCGCATTTCTGATAAAGGAGCTGAGTGTCACCCCCGGCACTTCCAGCGGATTCTGGAAAGATAAAAAGATGCCTGCCTTTGCACGCTCATTGACCGGTTCTGCGGTGATATTTTTTCCGTCAAACCAGATTTCCCCCTGCTTTACCGTGTAGCGTGGATTGCCAAGCAGTGTATAACCCAGTGTAGATTTACCGGTTCCGTTCGGTCCCATCAGTACGTGGGTTTCTCCCGGACGAATCGTAAGGTTGACCCCGTGTAAAATTTCCTTTTCCTCTACATCTACAACTAAATCTTTTACATTCAGTAATTCTTTTTCTGACATGATTGTTCCTCCTGATTTTTATATCACCCTAATTGCAAACTGTTTTATGTGTATTTTTGTTGTGACACAAACCTGCCTGTTTGTATCCGGCAGGGTAATATTGTATCAACTTTTTTTATTTGATCTCTGATTTTGTATCATCTGCTGTCTGGCATTCTCTGCGACTTCTTTCAGTGTCATGCTGTCAAAATATTTATCCACAAGCTCCGCCAGCCCTTTCCAGATTGGCAGTGTACAACAGTCACCTGCCCTGTCGCAGGGCACTGCATCGTCCTTTAAGCAGGATACCGGTGCAAGTGTTCCTTCCGTCAATCTCAATATTTCACTAATCCGGTAATCTTCCGGTTTTCTTGCCAGCCGGTAACCTCCGCCGTGTCCGCTGATGCCTTCTATTAAATGTTCTTTGGACAACATTCTTGCAATGCTCTCCAGATACTTCTGTGAAATCTGCTCTTTTTCCGATATTTCTTTTAGCGGTACATATTCATCTGAGTTATGCTCCGCAAGAAATACCATAACCCGCAGGGCATACCTGCCCTTTGAAGAAATCATCATACGCTTGTTCTCCAATCCTTTGTTTTATCAAGATAATATTCCTATCTACCTACTATGTCAATAGGTGAATGTATTAAAAAAATATAACGCAGGAAAAGAGGACACGTGCTGTGGCTCTTTTGCTGCGTTATATGACAAATATTCCTATCAATTCCGGTTATACTAAAATATTCAATATCAGAAAACTAATTTGTAAATCTTCTAATCGTTATAATCGACATCATATGCATATTGGAAATTTTAACCACTTCGCCCTCCTGTGGTGAATGAATAACCTGTCCATTTCCTACATAAATTGCAACATGTCCACTATAGCACACCAGATCGCCCAGCATAATATCATCTTCATCTACAGCTTCTCCCTGTCTTCTCTGTGCTGATGATGTCCTGTCTAAATCTATTCCAAAATTACTGTATACGTACTGTGTAAATCCCGAACAGTCAAATCCGGTATCCGGTGATGTACCTCCCCACGTATAAGGTGTACCTAAAAATTTTTCTGCATATTTTACAATCTGCTCACCAAGTCCCAGCATTGCTCCGGTTTCATCATCATAATAGTAGTACCTTCCATCACGTTCAACTTCTCCGGTAACCATTGCTCCGGTTTCTGTATCAAAATAATATTCGTCCCCATCAATTGTCTGTTCTCCGTACTGCATAATTCCGGTTGCTGTGTCGTAATAGTAATATGCACCGTCACGGTAATATTTTCCATGCGCCATCTTTCCGGTAGCTGTATCAAAATAATACCGGTTACCGTCAATATACTGCTCCCCATACTGCATTCTTCCGGTGATAGAATCATAATATACCCATTTGCCGCCGGCATCATCATTATCCGGAATATTAGTAATTCCATGTGCCATCTTTCCGGTTGCTGTATCAAAATAATACCAGTATCCATCAATATACTGCTCTCCATACTGCATTTTTCCTGTGATCGGATCATAGTATACCCACTTGCCATTCGGATCATCTGACTGTGGAAGATTAACAAAACCCTTTGCCATAGCACCTGTCGTTAAATCAAAATAATACCATGCACCGTTTTTGTAGCTTTCTCCTTTTACCATTCTGCCGTCGCTGTCGTAACGTGTCCACTTTCCTGTTCCGTCTGCATTTAATACAATAAAGACATCCTTATCCCTTGCCATTGTTCCATCTGCTTCAAACCAATACCATGCATCTGTCTGTGGATCATAAACTTCTTTTGACCGTGCCAGTACACCGTTATCATACCAATATGCCTGTCCGTTTTCATAATACCAGCCATTATAATTATCCTTCTGAAGTTCGGCGGCATAGGTCTGCTGATTTGGCCACAGCAATATGCAGCCTACCAGTGCAAGCATACAAGCTGCCAGTTTAAATACACTGAATTTTGTGTTTTTCATCTTTATTTCCTTCCTAATTGTGATTTTATTTATTGCATATGCGATAATTTATTACAATCATAGGTCTGTTTTCCCTAAATTTCAAGACAACTTTCCCCAATGACAATTTTTATACCTCAATGCCCTGTTTCTTTTTGACATCTTTATAATAAGACCTTAAAATACTTATATATTAAGTTATTCAGAAACGGGGATTCGTATGAATATATTACTTTTAGAAGACAATTGTACAGAATTACAAATTTTATATAATATTCTTAAAAAACACTGGCCGCAATTTCATTATACCTGTTGTCAAAATTATAATGATGCTCAAAAATCCATTTTATCAGTTCAGTATGATATTTTTATTCTTGACATACAGCTCTCATCCGCTTCCGATGCCTTTAACGGCATCACTTTTACCCGGTATATCCGAAGTCTCCCTGCTTATCGGACAACCCCTGTGCTTTTTAGCACCGGCACCTCTGATACTATCCAAAAATGTGTTAATGAAGTCCACTGCTACCATTACCTTGAAAAGCCCTATAATGAAGCTGTACTGGTTCATGCCATGAAAGAGCTGCTCGCCACATTATCCAATACGACTGATAACAACTATCTGACCATTAAATTATTAAATGATGTTACGACTCACGTGTGTTTATCAAATATTTTACTCATAAAAGCAAACGGGCATTATCTGACTTTCACTTGTCCCGACGGCGGCTTTACAAGTAATACCTATTCTTTATCTTCCATTGCTAAAATACTTCCATCGTATTTCACCCGCTGCCACAGAAAATATATTATTAATACAAATTTTATTACATCCTATGACAAGACCAACCTTTATCTGCATATTCATAATCATATTATTCCTGTTGGGAGAACGTTTAAAAAGGAGTTAGAAAATCATCTGCTTTATTAGCAGGTGATTTCCTAACTCCTTTGATTTCCATTATTCTACACCGTCCGCTTCCCAAACATCAACAGATACTCCTGCGCCTTCTGCAATGAAATACTCAGCTTCTTCTGTAACCGCTCCAGTATCTCCTGTTCTGACAGTCCGAATTCGTAACCTGTTTCAATGATTTCCTCGGCTCGTCCCTCACTTCGTCCCTCTTTTCGTCCTTCTTCACGCCCTTCTGCGATTCCCGCTTCCTTTATTCCCTGACTCAGATTGCACATCACATCCACCTCCTGCTCTATTGTCTGTTCTATCGGTATATCATATTCTTCTTTTATGATATTCAGTCTTTCTCCGGCTGTCAATCCCTCAGCAAACAGTGCTCCCAGCAGGCGGTGCAGTTCATACTGCTCTCCCTGCTTTGGCAGTTTTTTTGCCAGTCCTATCATGACAATGTTAAATAAATCCAGTTTCCCTCTCCAGTCATGATATCCAACCAGATCATCTTTTACCAAATGGATATGGCTCAGGCTGTTCTCCTCCATGTTCATACACACCCAGATAGAATACACTCTTTTGATGTCATCATACTCCGTGTTTTCAAAATCCCGTTCCTTCTGTGACGAAATCAGGCGGCTTACGTAAAATACCGCCCTGTTTAATATTCCATATCTCTGCGGTTCATCTTTCTGTGCTTCCACATTAATAATAATCTGCGAAAGTCCGTCTTTCATCCGCACATAAAATACAATGTCAAACCGCACCAACCCCTCAGCATGTTCCTGATTCTCTGTATTTAATCCCGTGATTCGCTGACCGGATTTTGCCTTCATCACTTCCTGATTCGTCAGCCCCGGCTCTAACGGTATCCTGCTGATATACGGCTCTCCTTCAATTAAGGTTTCCACATATCTTGGATTCATTCCCTTAAATTCATCTACCGTTCTCACCAGTATCTGTGCCAGTATGCTTTTCTGCCCGAGCAGTCTTTTAGCACTTTCATCATACTGCGTTCCCTGATCTGCCGCCGTTACGGCATTATGTACCTCCGTATGCATTGCCCCCTCCTTTGCAAATCCATTCACAAAAATATTGCTTTCTACACCGTCCGTTTCCCGAACATCAACAGATATTCCTGTGCCTTCTGCAATGAAATACTCAGCTTCTTCTGTAACCGCTCCAATATATCCTGCTCTGAAAGTCCGAATTCATAGCCTGTTTCAATAATTTCCTCTGCCCGTCCTTCACTTCGGCCTTCAACACGTCCTTCTGCGATTCCCGCTTCCTTTATTCCCTGACTCAGATTGCACATCACATCCACCTCCTGCTCTATTGTCTGTTCTATCGGTATATCATATTCTTCTTTTATGATATTCAGTCTTTCTCCGGCTGTCAACCCCTCGGCAAACAGTGCTCCCAGCAGGCGGTGCAGTTCATACTGCTCTCCCTGCCCCGGCAGTTCCTTTGCCAGTCCTATCATGACAATGTTAAACAAATCCAGCTTTCCACGCCAGTCATGGTATCCAACCAGATCATCTTTTACCAGATGAATGTGGCTTAAGCTGTTTTCTTCCATGTTCATGCACACCCAGATAGAATACACTCTTTTGATGTCATCATACTCCGTGTTTTCAAAATCCCGTTCCTTCTGTGACGAAATCAGGCGGCTTACGTAAAATACCGCCCTGTTTAATATTCCATATCTCTGCGGTTCATCTTTCTGTGCTTCCACATTAATAATAATCTGCGAAAGTCCGTCTTTCATCCGCACATAAAATACAATGTCAAACCGCACCAACCCCTCAGCATGCTCCTGATTCTCTGTATTTAATCCCGTGATTCGCTGACCGGATTTCGCTTTCACTTTCCTGCCAAGATTTTGTTTTGCTTCTCCTGCTGCTTTCAGCTCCACCGCTGCCTTCATCACTTCCTGATTCGTCAACCCCGGCTCTAACGATATCCTGCTGATATACGGTTCTCCCTCGATTAAAGTTTCCACATATCTTGGATTCATTCCCTTAAATTCATCTACCGTTCTTACCAGTATCTGTGCCAGTATGCTTTTCTGTCCCAGCAGTCTTTTAGCACTTTCATCATACTGCGTTCCCTGATCTGCCGCCGTTACGGCATTATGTACCTCCGTATGCATTGCCCCCTCCTTTGCAAATGTATTAAGTTTTATATACAGGTATATATTCACCATATCATAATTTATATATTCGTGCAATAATAATTCTATTATTTTTATGATTTTTATCATAAAAAAATAACGCAGTAAATATCTTTTTGATATCTCCTGCGTTATCTAAATTTCACTTTATTTCTACTGACCTAAAAAGAATGCAAAATTTCCGGATGTTTCGTCATACGTTTTTACATAAAGTCTATATGCTGAAAAATCTGATGAATATTCATAACAAAGTGTATTGCCGGTTGCCACATTTGTAAATAAATAATTTTGTGTCGTACCGATTCTTGAAATATACCACTTATTATATTCATTTTCCGCATCATAATCCTGCATAACAACCGTTTCTTTATCTGATGCAACTGCAATACAGTATCCCTGATCTCCATATTCAATCATATATTGATCTTCTCCGGTATAATGAATCGCAAAAATCTGACTTGCTCCATCAACATCGCGAACAAGATTCACCCATGTTCCTACAATCCCGGAATTCCCATAAACATCCATTCTATAGGTCTTCATTTCATCCGGACGAATGACATAACAGCCATCCCGTACAAGAACACCGTCTGTATGCAAATCCACCATACCTAATATAATCAGAAAAATCACAACCGCCGTTGCCGCACAGCCTGCAAGCTTTATCCAATACTTTTTCATCAGTTCCGCCCCCTTCCGGTTCTTCCTTCCGTCTTCATGCTGCTAAAAAGCATAAACCAAAGCGGACAAAATGCGATATCTATCAGATGATGCTCTGAAATACCAAACAACAGCATAATAAGCAATGCCACAATCATTACATCTTTCCTACAATCAACCGCTTTATTAAAGCACAGATAAAAAATATAAGTAATCACGGATAAAAATACCCATCCGTACTTAATCGCAATACGAATAAATGAATTATCCAAAAAGAAATTATACCCCAGCACTGCCTGGTTTTCCTCAACAACAGCGCCAAAAGCCGTAATACCATATTGGGCTAACCCCTGATAACTTAAAGATATCCGGTTAGAAAAAACTGCATCCAGCTTCTGATATACTGCATTAGCAGGATCATAAAATGTAACTGCCATCACACAGCCTACAACAGCTAACAGCATTAAAATACTGCCCGCCTTTAAAGCTTTGTACTTTGATAACTGGATATTGCACAGTCCCAGTACTTTTACAAAAACTAACAGCAGACACATTACCATGGCACATATAAAGTCATTCCGCGCCAGTGTCTTTCCATATACCCAGTAACTTACAACACCCATCATTGTAATCTCTACAAATGTCAGCTTCTTTTCCCGCAGAGCAGCATACACCAACATGATAAAAAGGACATGCGCTGCCATATCTGTCGGATAGATAATCCCCAATGAATGTCTGACTCCTCTGTCAGCCTGCATAGTAATATCTGCTATAATTCCTGTCGTTGATGCATAGTAGGCAACTCCCTGAATAACTACCGCTATGCACAGATAAACATAGGCAATCCTTTTCCATGGTACATTTTTAGCTCCAACCAGAAGCAATGCAAAATCAAATACACCATAATCTTTGACAACATACGTTACAACACCGGCGCTCACAAGTATCAGCACCATAAAAACAGGTTCTAATACGGTACTATACTGCTTCTGCCATATCGCAAATGCAATACTTACCAGTACATATGCCATCAATGCATATCTTAATCCTAAATACAACGCATATGGATACTTATACTCCAATACCGTTGAATACAGATAATACCACATTGTTATTCCGGCAAATAAAATCAGGTAAATATAATGCATATATTTACGAATTTCATCTGCTACAGATTGATTACTTTTCATCTCATGTTCTCCACTATTTATTCTCAGTTCACCTTAAATTAAACCTTTTTTATAATAAACCGCCTTAGTTAATATTTCAAGAAAAATATCATTACCACTTCATACTACACACTTATATCTGTACTTCATACAATCCACATAAATTTTTTAATACAATATTTGTATCAATTAAATATTGTATGCAGTCTTTAATGTATTTTGCAGGAAATCTTTTTGCCTTATCCACTGACCACTGTTTAAATTTTTCAACCACTTTTTCTTCATTTAATTCTCCATTGTTTTGTTCAATGATATATAAAACCGTAGCGACACCCTCCAGTTTTTTATCCGTTGAAATCTTATTTACATAATCAGCTGCTTTTTGTACTGCCGGAAGGATTTTATCTAATTTATCATTTGTTTTTTCACTGCAAATGACTTTATACACCTGTTCATATGTGTCTTTAGAATTATCAAATCCATAGTACTCCTGATATTCTTTTATGCTTCTTGCCACAATTTCAATTGCATGTGAATACGGTCCATAGTTCCATTTATCGAATTTAAAATACTCAGCCTTTAAATAATAATTTACAAAATATCCTGTTTTTTGTAATCTTAATGCACCAAATTTTTTTAAATTCATTCTAATCTGAAGTAATACTAAGCCAGAAACATTTATCTGGGGTGCTTCTTTAGGCACTGCTTTATATGAAATGGATGGTTCATAGACTAGGATATCACACGTAAGTGCTACTTCCTGTAGTTTACTGTCAATTATTTTTTTTACGGTCATCCAGTTTAATCCACCATTTCCACAACCTAATGGTGGTATTGCAATGGATTCTATTTTCTTTTCTTTAATCAATTCAACTAAGCAATCAAGACCAACTTCTATATAATACATCTGTGATTTTTCCCGCCATTTATCTTTTGTCGGAAAATTCACTATTAATATTCCATTTTCTATATAATAATGTATCGTTCCTATCCGCAAATTTCCATATTTACAAGCCCTTACATAATCCCTGTTATTTTCCGGAAATCGCATTTTAAATTGGTATGCGATTCCTTTCCCCATATATCCTTCACAATTAACTGTATTTACGAGACATTTTGCATTTGATTCAAATATATTACCTGTTGTATATCTAATCATGTATGCCTCCTTTTCTCCTCCCTCCTTAATTCTGAAACCACATTGGCTGCACATTAACATATGGCGGTGGATAATTAATTTCATTCTCTTTCATTTTATCTTCAACTAGTTTTTTCACCTTCTCCGAAGGCACATAAAAACATTTAATCCACTCTGGCGGTACCACTGAATTTGTTAAACACTCTGCCATCTTAACCTCTCTGGCGTAATTATCTTTCCTCCCAACTTCCATTAATGTTTCCCAGTCTATCCTCTGAATTCCCTCTTCATATTCATACATTTCACATTCTTTTTCTGATAGCGGATGCTTTGGCAAAATTAAAAAATTATTGTTTTTAGCCAATTCACGTTCTATACAAATGTATATCATCTCCTGCGCATCATATGTATGTTTTACCGCTGCATCAAATGCAGAATAAGGATGAAAATGAAATGGTGTAAATTCATCTAATCCCAGTTTGGTTCTTTTATCAATAATTTTTTGATCTGCAACATCATCAAACCCAATCCTGCGCCCCAGTATCTGTCTTCTTGATAATAAACCATACTGCAATATCGAATCTAAATTCGATAATTTAGTTAAATGATATAAATACTTTCCCTCTTTTGCAATTTCAAGTCCCATTCAGTTCCTCTTTTTCTTTTTAATCGTTGACACGCTATATACTGCTACTTCAATATATCATCATTCACGTCTAATAGCAATATATGCTATATTTATAGTAAACTCTATTTTTATAATATGCACTATAAGCAGCTATACTACTTAGATAATACGTATCGGCTTATCTGCGCAACTATCTAAACATATGTGATACAAAATCAATCGTTTAAATACATAGCTATGATAGTTACGCATTGTATAACTTTCTAAAATTCTTACTTCATGATTTTTTTTTGCAATTCAACCACTATATCTTTAAAATATTGTTTATAAAAAATACGATTTACAACACCAACAATAATTATGATTACTATCGTAATTTCTATTGCTAATATAAGCCAACTAAACCATGTTACTGATGATATATATATTTTTTTACTTACCAGACAAATCATTATAATACTAATTAAATCAACAAAAAGCTGCTTTGCAAAGTCTTTGTATGAATAAATATTTAATTTTTTTATACAATAATATTGCATATGAAATGTTTGATATAACATACCTGCCATTGTCCCAACAGCCACACCTATCAAGCCCCATTTTTTCACTAGAATTATTGAACTTATTAAATTTATACATGCAGCTATAATAAAAATATTCTGCGTTTGTTTATAATGTCCCACTGCAAGTATCAAAACGTTATATGTTAATCGCAGACAGTAAATCGCATAAGCTATACACAATAATAATGCAAATATAGGAACATTGTAATTTGCATCCTGCACATTTCTTGTATACACCAAAACAAATGGAACAATTAATTTATATGTACAACACCACAGAACAACTACACTCAGATGAACAACCCATTCTGTTTTGTGAAAATATCTATTTAATTCCTCTATTTCATTTTTTGCCCAAAGTTCACCAAGTAATGCCCTCACACCGCCAAAAGCCACTGAAAATAATTGTTTAATACCTGATACAACTATATTGTATACCGAATATACAGAAACATTTTCTAAAGTTGATAGCAATGACAATACTATAGTATCCGTGCTATCCAACACTATTGCCGCAATATGCTGCGCAATCCCATTCCATTTTTGCTCTATTGGATCCTTTTTATATGTAATTTTTCTATTAATAGTATAATTTTTATTAATATATCCCCTTATAATAACAGGTCTTATCAAAAAAATTACCGATGTTGTTAATTTTACCATTTGAATAGAAAACCCACATATTATCAAAATATAACATACAACTGTATTAATCACTAATGTTACCGTATATATTATATTCTTTATGTACTCTCTTTGATCTGCGCTAATTAATAAGGAATCAATAAGACCAAAATAATACTGCGCAAAATAACTGATACTCATTGAAATTATTAATGTAATGTCATAAACATACCCAAATTTATTATCAACTAATCTTGGATATATTATAACTAGCAAAATTACATATACTGTTAAGGCATATGCTATTTTTTTAAAAAATGAATTTCCAGATACCATTATTTTGCTAATTTGTTCTTCATTTCTCACTGCTAATGGCTTGTACAATGCCGATTGAACAACTGCCCCAACACCCAATTCAAGAAATGCTATCACCTGTAAAAACTGTGCAATTGAATTAACTAAACCATTCACTTCTGAACCATAGTAGCTTAATATTGCCTTCGGTAAAACAAATCCACATATTACGGTTACGATTTGAAATACTAAAGCTGAAACTGTATTCTTTGCTAATCGAGTATTTCTTTCCAAATCATTACGCACGTTTTCTCTATCTCCTAACATTGTTTTTATAGTTCTATCCATTCTCCCATTTTTTCTTCCCAGATTTTTGGCGTAATATGCGCCATTCCTGCACAATGATAAAATGTCATTTCTCCAACATACAAAGTGTTATCTGCACAATAAAAATCCACTCTTAAATGAGGGATATCTTTTGATAACTTTCTAGCAATTTCTTTCATTTCTTCAAATTTTTCTGGCTTTTTAGGTAATTTCTCAGAATTCGGATCTTTCATTCTCAAATTCAAATGATTAAAATCCATATCAAAAAAATCTGTAGTTGGATTTTCTGCTTTATCCTTAGAAATATACATAATCTTTGGTTCCCCGTTAAAACAGAATAATTTATAATCTGTTAAACATTCCTGTTCTGCATTTGGCTGAAGTGCATCATCTTTTAAATATGGTTCAGCAATAATGCGAGCCGGCACATTTTTATATGGCCATTCCCTTGTCCAATAATAATAATTATTATGCAATGAACGCTTAATTTTATTGTTTGCAGCTACTTTATCTAATTGTGATTTATTTTTTACTACTACAAGACCTCCTGAATCATGCGTACATTTCAACACAAATTGAGCAGGAAGGGCATCAAAATCAATTTCCTCAAACTTTTCCCAAACTCCCAAGGTTGGCACTACATATTGTCTTCCGACTTTTTCAGCAATAAAATCCTTAGCTGCGTATTTATCAACCATAACAGTATAAACAGGTTTTCTATTATGTATTTTTAACCACTGAAGTTTCTCATTATAAGTTTTTGGATTTTTTAAATTCAATTTTTCTCCCATTTGAATTCTATACATTATTTTTAAATAACTACTATCACTCATCCAATTAAGCCATCCCAGACTCATGGCTTTAATTATTATTCTACCTACTAAACTTTGTTCCATAATTATTTTTCCTCTATCCTTTCTTTAGTTCCCTTTTACATAACAGTTATCAATCTGTTTATAGCTCTCATAGTCACCTATATCATATCGTCTTCCTGGCATCTCGTATGCATATACTATATTTTGTCTACAAAACCATTCTATAAACCCTCCCGGAGCATCTACATTCACCTCGCCAGATTCAACTCCTAAAATAATTTTGTCCAAACTGTCCTTAGAATAAATATAAAACGGCGGTACTGCCCATTGACTTTTAGGCTCTTTAGGTTTTTCCTGCATACTAAGTACTTTGCCATCTGAGTCTATTTCTATGACTCCTGTTCGTTGCAATTTTTCGATTGAATCTTCAAAATGTCTCATAATGCATGTTTTCTTTTTTTCTGTAAAAAAATCAACAAAACCCTTTATTGAAAAATCCAGTAAATTATCTCCTGCAAGTACCAAAATGTCATCTTTAATACCACATTTCTGAATAGCGTATGCAATATCTTTAACTGCTCCTAATCTATTTTCATTATTCGTTGAGCCATCATCTATAATTTCAATTTTCAAATTTTTTTTATATAATCCCTGCCCCTTTAAATCTTTTTTCCATTTTTCAAATTGTTTTATAAACTTATGATTTGAAACAACTATAATTTGATTAATTAAATCTATCTTTTCAATATCTTCAATCAACCAATTCATTATAGATTTCCCTTTTACTTCAAGCAAAGGTTTCGGAAAATTTTCTGTTAATGGATATAATCTTGTTGCATATCCTGCTGCTAATATAATACACTTCATTTTAACTCTACTCCATCTGCTGTTTTACAAAAATGAATTGAAAAATCATTGACCAATTCAGGAAATTTAGCAAGATACTCCTCTCGAACTTTTTCTTCAATAGAATCTTTCATGTTTGGATTTATTAATGCTATACTTGAGCCATTAAACCCTGCTCCTGAAAACCTTCCACCATAAATTCCAGGTGTATGTTCTAATATGTCCTGCAAAAACTTTAACTGCTTTGAACCTGTTTCATATAACTCTATTGAACTTCTTCCCGATTCAAACATTAGCTGTCCAAATAATTCAATGTCGCCACATCTCCATGCTTTAATTCCCTCTTTAACCCGCTGTTTTTCATTATAAAAGTGCATTGCCCTTTTTTTCCAGTTGTCCGGAAGTTTATCCTTATGTTCGCAGAAAACACCATATGGCACATCCCTTAAATATGTATCCTCAAATTTCCCATAATCCATATCTTCATATGCCATAACTGCGTATGCGGCAGCTTTACACTCATCCACCCTTGTATTATACGCAGAACCTGCAAGTTTCCGTTCTTTACCACAAAAAGCAATCATAATTTCAAATGGGGGCATATTAGAATTCACAGGAATAATTTCATTTGAATCGTCTTTAGTATCAAGATATAATAAGCTGTCTTTTTTACAATACACTTCACAACTCTGATCAAGTTTTCCAACATGAACTCCTATATATTCTCGTTCTACTTGAACTGCACATTTTATTATTTCCGATTTTGTCATATGAATACCATTTGCAATACACAAAGCATTAATATATGTAATAATAACTGCCGCTGAAGAAGATAATCCCCCAACAGGAAGCGTCCCCTGCACCACACCTTTTATTCCATTTTTCAATGTATACTTTTTTAAAAGAATTTCCACAACACCCTTGACAAAATCGCCCCAATCCATATAGCGTTCCATATCATCATTAATATTAAATTCAACTTTTCCCGGGAAATTTTTACTAATAATACTGACTCTGCCATCATCTGTCACATCAAAATCTAATGAAACCCCTCTATCAATAGCAAACCCAGTTACTAGACCATGCTGATGATCAACATGTGCTCCCAAAGGACATACTCTATATGGCGTAAAAACATTATTCTTCATAAAATCACCCTCTATCATATAAATAATTTATTTATGCTTATGTACTTGAATTTTTGAATTTCTAAAAACATTATTACCAATTGTTCCCACCTGTTCTACTTTAATTCCCTGTGTCCACAAAACATATGGAAATGCTAATTGATCCCTTCCGCTCTTTGAAATCATCAATTCTTCCCACCATTTATCAAAAATCCTTTTTGCATTCCTATTATGTAAATCAACAGCTATCACATTACATTCTAACAAACCATAATTATATGGAAAGCCTTGATCTTCATATCTTTTAATTTGTTTTTCTATGTTAGCCTTTTGTCCTTTTCCTAATATCATACAAGCTTTTGCTTCATCATAAACACAGTTTCGTTGGCTATGCATATGCATAGCTATTCCTATTTCTGGATTAATCTTTTCTGTAAATACTGTAAGGTCAGTTACCGGAGTGATATTACCATCTATATATACAGAATAATCATAATCCTTACCCAACAACTCAAATGGATGAAATTTTATATACCTGTTAATTAATGAATTATCTTTCAATTTTAAAATATCATCTGGTATATTTCTTATGAACCATCCTAATTGATTTTCACATATTACATTTGATAAATACATTATATAGTCTATATTAAAAGGGTAAAAAAAAGGCTCCTGTAATTTATCATATCCACCTGTAATACATGAATACACTGCTATCTTTTTATCCGAATTATTTTTTGTTTTTATACTGACATCCACATCTTCTTTCCGCTTTAATTGCACTATTTGTTTTTTTGCGCTATGTTTTTTTTTAATTTTTAAAATTAATTGCTTTAAATTTCCCTGTTTAATTTCATGAATATATGAACAAATACTTTGTCCCTTTATATACTCTTGTGACTGTTGCAAATCTATTAATTCTTTATTTAATCGTTCTAATGCCATAGTCATTTCATTATTTGTACTCATAGCTATTCTCCTTATTTTCTTTTAGTTTAAAACAATCAATAAATCCTTTATAATAGGCAACAACCTTTTTCCATTTTTCTTTTTCAAATAGAACTATTTTAAACGTCCCTAAAAGTAATCTCATCGCTTCTTTAAGAAATGCCATTCTGCCAAAATATTTTCTTTGAAAATATAGCCTATTTCTTACCATATAATATCTTCGAAATGCATTATGATTACTACACTGTATTTTCCATTTACCTATATTAATTATCTTAGCTTTCCCCACTTCATGTTGTATACATACTTCAGTGTTTCGCACTATTTTGTACCCCGCTCTCAAACACCTTTCATTAAATTCCGTATCAACATAATCTATAAATAATCTATCATCAAATCCTTGCAATTTATACCATACCTCTATGTTTATGCAAGAACCCGATGTAATAACTTCATCTGATCTAGTAACATTTATATTTTTATCTCCATGATATGTTTTTTCATTTATATCATAAATGACTGGGCAAATTATTCCATAATTTTGATTTCCCTGTTTCGAACATATTAATTTTGAATATTCTTCTATTATATTGGGTGGGCATATGGTATCTTGATCTAATAACACAATCCATTCATATCCATTAATTTTCCCCCATTCCATTATTTGATTAAGTGCATAAGCTATTCCCATATTCTTATCATTATCAACAATATGTATATTGCAATATGAACCTATCAATTCATGAGAACTGTGCCTATTAACTGATGACCCATTATCTACAATTACCATTCTATCTGTTTGTTGTATAATCGCTTCAATATTTTGCTTTAATCTATTACAATTTGGATTATATAATACAATTCCTACCGCTATTTTATTATCCATACCATCTTCCACCATACTCTTATCTTACTAACCAAATTGATATACGCAATTCGTATAATTTCCTTGTACCACATTATATTGTATATCAGTAAAATTTATTACCACATCTCCATTATCATAAATTACAAGATAATATAAATCGGCATGACTTACTTTTTGAGAGGATATCTTAAGAACACTATTTAATTCTTCTTCTATTTCTTTATACTTTTCTGGAAATGATTCTATAAAATATGTATAATCAATATTTCCATTGCCACCAATCGGTATTCTTCCCTCATGTATTCCATCTCCCAACCATAAGTCAATATCTTCAACATTCAATTGCATACTATTCTCGATAATGTCATGAACTTGTTTCATTGTATTATAGTCCCTTAATTCAAATTCATACTCTTTATTTTTAATAAATGTATGTCCAAATATTGATATACCTCCAATAACTATTGCAATTAATACAAGACTAATATATTTCTTCATAACATCTCCTTAATTCATAAACAACCTATTATTATAAAATGCCGGAATAAACACCGTTTCTCTTAAACTAGGTACATACAATAATACCCAATAAAAAAATAAAAGTGCCGTCAAACACATTGCAATTTTCCCTAGTAAATAACTTTTTTTTATTACTAATCCTTTGTTACGTGTCATTAATGATGCAACAATATATACAATTGTTAAAAATCCATGCTGTATTCTATATATATCTCCAGAGAACCACACTAATGGTATAACAAGCAATAATATCCAATTCGATTTCTCTGCCCATTCTATAAATTTCATTGAATTGATGCCATTATTGATTACAATGTCACTTTTTATACAGTCAATCTTTCTAAATACAAATTCACACAATATAAACAATACAACTATTTGAAATACATAATAATATAAATTGTTTAAAGAATATTGTCTGTTAGCTGCTATAAATGTTTCACGAAATTTCACTCCAAACCCTAGCATTGTTGCAACATTTTGTCCAAGTATTTTTAATAAACCTGTGCGTAACATTGTTATAGATACGATAACCATTAAAAAAATTACTCGTTTAAATTTTTTTATAGAAAAATCCCATAAATAAGGAACCAGTAACAACATATAAACCAAGTTAGAACTATGTATCAATGTAGCTAACATAACACAAATTACAAATTTCACGCTTCCTAATTTTTTTGATGCAAATAAAAAATAAATACCTAGCATTACAATTGTTGTCGCATAAAATTGTCTTATTTGAACGATATCCATTATAAAAGGATACAACATCCACAATGATATAACATAATTGGGCTTATCTGTAAACTTTAATATAACAAAAAATCTAATTAATAAAAAAATAAAACTCATCAATATTAAAAAGGTACTATATTGAAATTCGAAACTTTTAGCTATGTTTTGTAAAATAACATACAACGGTTCAAGCGTATAATATGTAGCTGTACTTTTATATCTCAAAACATAAAATTCATAATCAGCATTACCGTAACTCCATCCCATTAATACCCACATATAAATAAATGATATACCTGTAAGCAATTTATTACGTGGAAATACCATATTGGCAATTACTAATACAATAAACATTATTAATAAAATCATTTACTATTCCCTCTTATGAATTTAAAAATCATTTTTATACACCAAAAGAAAAAGTATATCTGTTTATTTCTTATACTTTCTCGAACACCCCAACCTATAACTTTTACATATCCAAGAAGTCGTCTGCAAAAACTCTTATTACAAAACGTTAAAAAATCTGGGATCATAATTGAATACCGCATTTTTAAATCTTCCAAACTTCTACCCTTCTGTTTAGTTGAAAAATTATGCTGTATAATAACATCTAATTTGTAAAAACTTCTTTTTAATTTTCTTTGCTTTTCAAAAAAATCATGATCTACTTGATCCAAAAATAATCTTTCGTCATATCTATATTGATCGTATACTTTTAGCCTCACAGCTGTACAACTATTAATCGCATTAAATTTTCTATTATCTATTTTCTGATCTGATGATTTCAATTGTTTGTTCTTTAAATAGTGATATTCATTTGGTGACCAAAATTTCCCATCCTGTCCCTGTATCATTGGTGCAAAAATATCACACTGTTTTTTTGTGAGAACTGCTTCTTCTAGCGAATCAAAATATTGTTGTGTAACATTTGTATCATCATCAAACCAAATAACAACTCCATCTTTTCCATTTAAAAAATCCAAAACTGCATTATACGCCTTTGATAATCCTTTATTTCCATGCATATTAAGATATCTCCAACCGTTGTTCTGACTTAATTCTGCATTATTATTTGTAATTATACTATTATCTACAATAATAACTTCAATGTCATGGTTCAAAATCTTACATATATTATTACAAGTTTCAGATTGTGATATTTCTGTATTATAAATCACAATAACCGCATAAAATTTCACTTTATTTTCCATTATTAATCCTCATTTCTGGGCAACTTGTTGCAAAAAGACAGTTTCTTACCTGCCAGCATATCTATTTGTTTTGCTCAAAAACAAATAGATATGTAAAAAATCAACACATCAGTGCAATTATTCACACCATTCTATAATCATCAATTTTTCCAGCTGTATATTCCTTTACATGACACAAATTTCTATTTTAAAAAAACATTTTCATACTTTTTACAAATATACTCCCAGCTATATGCCTCACGAATCCTTAATTTTGCCTTTTCTGCTAAATTTTTCACTTGTTCTGCTGACATTATATCTGCTTTTTCAATAAGTTTACTCAAATCACCAGTCTTCTTATCCCAATATAATGCGCCATCCTGAGCTACTTCTCTATTAAATCCAACATTTAACAACAAGTTTAAATCAGTACTTCCCAATGCCTCTAATAAGCTAGGATTCGTTCCACCAACTTCATGTCCATGAAAATAGCCATATGCATTTTCACGAATCTTCATCAATAGTTCCTGATCATATACCGTTCCAACAAATTTTATTCTAGAGTCTTTTTTAAAATGTAACCTTTCCTCTAACTGATTTAAAAATTTATCATTAACATTTGTAATAATTGCAAAATCTTTTTTAGTATTACTGCTCATAAACTCTCGTATCATTATTTCATAATTATTTTCAGGTACAAAGCGACCAACTACTAAATAATACTCTTTTGGCTGCAATCCCTTTTGATGATACCAATCTATTATTTTTTTATCATCATCTTGCAATTTACTTTTTCTTGTTTCAGCCCCATATGCAATAAATGTTGTTTTAGGACTTACCTTCTCTATCCCTTTTTTATCATAACATTGATGTATATATTTTTCTATATTAATAGAATCACAAATTACCAAATCACTGTATTTCACCATCATCTGTTCTGATATTTTCCAATATTTACGTACTGGTACAGACCATTTTGCCCGCATCCATTCATGACCATCTGGATTCAAATAAACTTTTCCACCTAGTTTGTGAATTTTATGATAAAAATATCTCGCAAATGGTCCAATTCTGCATGCCATAATGTATACAATAGGATGTTTAATATTGTTACATTGAATTATTTTACAACATTCATTTAATGCTGCCAAATCATAATAAATCGCTTGTGCAGAGCCAATATTCGGAATTCGTATCTTAAAACAATGTGCATTATTCATCTCAAATTCCATGCTTGAAATTTGTGTAACCCCCTCAATTTTTGATTCATCCATACATCCATCACCATTTGCTTTGCATGCAACATGATATTTTAATTTTTTATTGTTCTTATGATACTCTATAAGTTTATTAACAAATGTTTCATATCCACCATATGCTCCTAAACTTTTCGCACCTACCAAAAAGACATGCTGTATATTCTGACCTTCTTGCATTATAATATCTCCTAATCTTTTCTCATCCCCCCTGAAACACTGCCACAACCGTTCTGCAAAGTATCTTCATATCCAGTCCGAGGCTCCAGTGGTCGATGTAATCCAAATCCATTTTTACAATTTGTTCAAAATCTTTTACCGTACTTCTGCCATACGCCTGCCACATGCCGGTAATGCCCGGTTTCATGGACAGTCTGCGCTTGTGGTGTCCCTGATACTGCTTAAATTCATTCACCGTTGGTGGACGTGTACCCACAAGGCTCATATCGCCCTTTAATACATTAATAAACTGCGGCAGTTCATCAATACTGGTCTTTCTGATAAACTTTCCGACCTTTGTAATACGCGGGTCGTCTTTCATCTTGAACATCAGTCCCTGCATTTCATTCTGTGCCATCAGTTCTTTTTTACGTTCTTCTGCGTCCATATACATGGAGCGGAACTTGTATACATAAAAATACCGTCCGTTCTTTCCGACACGTTTCTGCTTAAAAAATACCGGTCCCTTAGATTCCAGCTTGATTGCCGGGACAACAAAAATCATGGCAACTGCCATAATGCAGAGTCCAACGAGCGAACCGACAATATCAATCGCCCGTTTAAATGCCAGTTCCTTATAATCATAGAAACGGTTGGCAAATGTCGCAACCGGAATATTGCCGAGCTTTCCAAGGCTCATATCAAAGTCCTTATAATTTTCAAGCGTATTTAAGTGCAGATGAACAACCACACCCATTTCTTCCAGTTCCATCACAAGGGATGTGATTTTTTCCATCCGGGCAGTGTTCAGATCAATATACACCTCGTCTACTATCCCGCCTTTTATGTATGGAATCATGTCATGTACATCTGCTACAACCGGTATGCCGTTTATTTCCGTTCCACGCATATCCCGGTCAACAATAATAATGCCTGAAATCTGCTTTGTTGTATTCCATTTTTCAATTTCTTTTAATCCATCCACACGGTCACTTGTCGTAATTGCCACCACCCGGTTTACGGATTTTCCAAGCTTTGCATGGCTTAAAATGGATTTTCTCACGATTCTTCTAATAATAAATGCCAATATAACATTAAACACAACCACCAGCACGTAGACCCCTCTCGGAAACTGCTGGTTTGTTCTTTTTAATAATTCATAAATGGCAATAATACATGCCATTATAACGTTCAGATGTACTACCGCTTTTAGTTCTTCAAATTTTCCCCTCTGTAAAAAATCATTATTCTTTGAATAGAATAAAAACGCAAGCATATAGGATACCACTACTGATACCAGACTGTCCCCCATCTGAGAAAAATAGACCGGTATTGATACATTTTTCCACAGTGCCAGCCAAAGATACCCGGCGATATAATAACTTGCAATTAATCCGATGATATCTGTGATAAACAGAAGGGCGTTTTGAACTTTTTCTTCTCCCTGATTCATCTTTTATCCTCAACTAATTTTTCTAATCTGTAGGTATTTTTCCTATCTTTTCTATATTATCCCAACTCTTTATTCTTGTCAATTGTATAAACTGCCTTGTCTGCAACAATTTTGCGGCTGTTTTCATCTGATTTTCCCAAAATGCAAAGGGGTGGGCATACTTATACCCCCCCCCTGCATTTTTTTTGATACAATTTATTTCAGATAGATGATGTACAATATCTTTTTCCCCTACCAAAACCCCTTCCGGCGGAATAGCCACAGCAGCAAAACCAGTACCAGCGCGCTGATTCCTGCTGCCATCGGATAACCGTACCGCCACGATAATTCCGGCATATAAGAAAAATTCATGCCGTACCAGCCGGCAATCAGTGACAGCGGCAGGCACACCGTTGTTACTGTCGTCAGTATTTTCATAATGTGATTCTGGCGGATTCCCAGTTCCGACTGATAAACCTCCTGTACCTGCACCGCATACTCCCTAAGCACCTGTGTTTCTGCGGCAAGCCGCTGTGCTTTTTCTTTGATTCTTGCAAAATAAGCCGTGTGTTGTGCATCCAGAACAGCATTTTCATTTTCTTCCAGCGCAGCTGCGATTTCAATGAACTGGCTGTAATAACGGTAAAACTGAAAAATTTTCTTTTTTACCTGTAACATACTGCTGTTAAAATCCATTCCGCCCGCACGAAACACTTCTTCTTCTAATACGGATAACGTCCTTTCCAGTTTTTCCATATACTGCAGATCATCTGCGGTCATTGCACCAAACAGCTCATACAAAAAACGTTCTTTGGTATAGGCTTCTTTATGAAGAAACGTATTTATAAGTTCCTGCACTTTTCCGGCTGAGCCTGTATATTGTATACAGACAATTTTTTCTGCTGTTATAAAAACTGCAAAATGCCACGACACATTCTTTTTTGTTTTTTCCGGCACATGCCATTCTATCAGCGTATGGCTTTTATCCTGTATCACCCTGCACCCGCGGATATATTCCCCTCCGCTGCATCCACAGCAAAACTGTCCAAATGACTGGCTGTTTTCCAGTTTATGCGCATCGATTACTGCAATTGTGTCTTTTTGTTCCCAGAATTCATCTTCACAAACCGTTTTCAGACCGGACGATACAATCTGATAAAACACGCCATCCTGCATACTGGTCTCCATTCCCCTGAAACTCATACTCCCTAAGCTCCTGTATCATACAACAACAGTATTTCCCCTTTTCCGGCGGTTTAACCGCAAAAAGACGGCAAATACCGTGCATGGTACTGCCGCCTTTACAACTCTAATTCTGCGCTTTTTAAGCGATAACAAATCCGTTCTGTACGGTATATGTCTTTCCATTATCCGCTACGGTTCCCGAATAATCATAAGCAATGATTCCGTTTCTGTAATACCAGCTGCCATACTCATTGGATGCGATTCCTGTATAATTTAAGTCAAGCAGCCCATTGTTAAAGTACCACCAGCCGTATTCATTTAATGCCATTCCTGTATAACTTAAATCCAGTGCGCCGTTGGTCATGTACCACCAGCCGTATTCATTTAGTGCCATTCCTGTATAACTTAAATCCAAGGCGCCGTTGGTCATGTACCACCAGCCGTATTCATTGGATGCCATTCCCGTATAACTTAAATCCAAGGCGCCATTGGTCATATACCACCAGCCGTATTCATTGGACGCCATTCCCGTATAACTTTCATCAAGTGTTCCATCGTTAAAATACCACCAGCCATATTCATTGGATGCCATTCCTGTGTAATCTGCCTGAATGACATCATCCTCTACAACTACCCAGCTGTCAGAAGTAACATCTCCGCCATTCGCAAACCAGTATCCCAGTTCTATGCCTTTTTCATATACGGCATAAGCCTGCGCACGGTATCCATATCCGTTCAGATGAGTGTTATCAATCCAGTAATTTCTTAACTGTAACGAAATCAGCCCCTTTTCGGCACGTTCCCTGTCCTCGTCTGTTTCATCCAGTCCGTTAATTGAAAGCCCGTTTTCAATCAGATACTTTCTTGCCGTAACCACGTGTTCCCCAAATGCATCTTTTAATGCTGCCTCATACCATGTATCCTGCATACCCGGTTCATAACCGCTCTCTCCCCATATCTGGTCGGTATCATTGGGATCATCTGTCGAGCTGATGATGATATAATTAGAACAGCCTGCTTCATCAAGCATATTCTGATACTGCCTGATTAAATCATTCATATTCTTCCACTTTCCGTTATCCCCCATCTCGATAATCATGATGTCACCGGACTGATCTCCGTATTCTGCACTGCGGTCTACGATTTCATAAGTGTTTTCCCCGCTGACACCGAAATTATTGACCGGAAATCCCGTCAATTCTTTTAATACCTGCGGATAAGTTACACCGTTTCCGCCCTGTCCCGCTGTCATCGAGTCACCCCAGCAGTTAATCAAAAAGCGGTGATAAAAGGTCATGCCGGAAAATCCCGCTGCCTGCGCTTTTTCTGTAAAACAGCCAAATGCTGCTATCATCCCTGCTATTGCGGCAATCCATACAACTGCCTTCTTTTTTCGAAATATTTTTTTCACTTGTATCTTTTCCTTTCTTCTTTAAATCCCTGCTTAGGCATTTGCAAAAATCTGCCTTCTTAATTAATATACGAATTCCTTCCCCGTAAAGCTTTCGTATTCTGCAAATGATAACACAACGCGGTTTACGGTTCAACATCCGCTGTAAATACCTGCTAATTTTCTTGAGAATTTCTTGTTTTTACGGTATACTGTACATAACAATATAAATATTATTTTAGTATATCTGCAAAGGAAAATTTACAATGGATAAGCTTGATTCAAAACCACTTTTTAACATTGTGTCTGGCATTACAATTTTATGTATTATCGTAGGCAGTCAATGGTATTTATGTCCTGATATTATAACCCGGATTATTTTCACTTTTCATATTCCGGTCTTATTTATTATCAGTGGATATTTTTTAGAAATTAAAAGCACCCGGCAGACACTGCTGTATACTTTCCGCACTTTGATGATTCCGTATTTTATTACCTGTGCGGTCATTATTGCTATTATGGCAGTCCGTATTTTTTTTACAGGGTCCGGTTTTACAGAGTCTTTTCATGAGCTGCTGTTATGGGTATGGGCAGCCTTTTACGGCTCCGGTGTAGATTACTTTACACCTGCATATATCCGCATGATCGGCTCGCTGTGTTTTCTTCCGGCATTATTTTTTGCCGTTAATATTACACATTTGTGCCTGCGTACCCGGTATGCCGTCATCGGCATTGTGCTGACTGCACTTGCCGGTTTTGCTACCAGCCGGATTTTCTGGCTTCCTTATAGTATCCAGACTGCTATGACGGGAACCATTTTCGTATTCTGCGGCTTTATGCTCCGCGAAAAGAATATCCTTGCCAGATTAAAAGAAGCACCTTTTATTCCGGCTGTCTGTTTTATTCTTTCTGCGGTATACATCGCCAAAGGCGGCGGCAGGTTATTCATGGTAAATAACAATTACGGCTATGGCATCTGGGACTGGCTGGCTGCTTTTTGTGCCTGCATTTTTCTTTTTTATGCAGCAATGCTTATTGAGCAGCACTGTCCACGGTTAACCGCCCTCGGAAACCGGATTGGTTCGCACTTTATGCTTATTTTTTGTCTGCATTTAACCGAACTGAACTGTTTTCCATGGAGTTCTTTACTGACTTGCTTCAATGAACACCGGATAACAAATACTTATGTACAGTCTGTACTGTTTTTTTTAATCCATATCCTGCTGATAACTGGCGGACTGCTGATATGCCTTTTACTCCGGCGGCTGCATCCTGCCGGACACGGGAAAAATACACTGACCACAGAATCCGGTGCAGCTCCGGTAAGCAAACGCGTAGAATGGGTTGATATGGCAAAAGGCACCTGTATTCTGCTTATGCTTTATGCACATATGCCAATTGACAGCAATATCCGCCAGATTATATTTTCTTTCCATATGCCGGCTTTTATGCTGTTAAGCGGCTATTTTACCAAAAACTGTTCCTGGAAGCACTTTTTTAAAAGCACATGGAAAGGGCTTCTTCTGCCTTACTTTGGCATTGAAGTACTGGTTGCATTTGTCCGTGTATGGCGCCAATGGCTTTATGTCGGAATCAGCATGGATACAACCATTTCACTGTTACGCATGCAGGCAAAGATTGCACTGTTTGGCATGAGTTACTCGTCTTCTGTTTTTACGGACATTGGCAGTGTATTTGTTATCTGGTTTGTAATCTGCCTTTTCTTTGCCCGGATGCTTTTTATTGCCATTTTAAAGCTTTCACGCGAAAAAGAAGCACTTACATGCATTCTGGTGGCTGCTGTCACCATCACCGGCTGGTATATCGGCACGCATGTTGCATTTCTGCCGGAAAGTTTTGATGTTTCCATGACCGCAGCTGCGTTCATTTATGCCGGATATCTTTTAAACAAATATTCTGTCTGGCAGTATTTAAAACGCTATCCTTTAAGCATTGTGCTGACCGGCTGTATCTGGCTTTTTCAGATACAAAAGGGCGGAATTGAATTATCCATACGTTCCTACCCGCTTTTTCCACTGAGTCTGGCAGGTGCTGTATGCGGAACGGTTATTTTATGTCTGTGCTGTCAGATGCTCAACCGTTACGCGATACCGACGGCGGTTTTGAAGTTTTTTGGCAGAAACAGCCTTGCTGTTTTAGGCATTCACTGTATTGAAGCACAATTTATCCACTGGGAAGGACTTCTTTTGAATGCAGATGTTTTTATGCAGTTTTTAATACGTATGATCTGTATTTGTGCTACGCTGGTATTGTGGATTGCCATAAAAACATTTTTTCAATCTGTTATTTTAAAAACTGCCAGGTGACGGTTTTTTAAAATATAAATTTATTTTACTAAAGGAGGATTTCTATGAAGAAAGCAGTACAAAAAATGTGTGCAGCTTTTATCGCTGCATTTGTATTTGCGCTTTGCCTTTTTGCAAAACCAAATACTGCACAGGCTGCCGGCGGCGGCTGGCTGTACCTGAATCCCGGGGACAATACCTGGTACTACTATGTAGACGGTGTCGTTGATACATCCTACACCGGTCTTGCCCAGAATGACTTTGGCTGGTGGTACGTATCCAACGGTACAATCGACTGGAATTATACCGGTATGGCTGCCAACGAATTCGGATGGTGGTATGTTTCCGGTGGTACAATTGACTGGAATTATACCGGCATGGCTGCCAACGATTTTGGATGGTGGTACATCACTAACGGTGTTTTAGACTGGAATTACACCGGTATGGCTGCCAATGATTTCGGATGGTGGTATATGACTAACGGTGCCTTAGACTGGAATTACACCGGTATGGCTGCCAACGACTTTGGATGGTGGTACATCACTAACGGTGCCCTAGACTGGAATTACACCGGTATGGCTGCCAACGATTTTGGATGGTGGTATATGACTAACGGTGCCTTAAACTGGAACTACACCGGTATGGCTGCCAATGATTTCGGATGGTGGTATATCACCAACGGTGCATTGGATTTAAGTTTCCACGGCATCGGCAGTAACGCATACGGTTACTGGTACTACAATAACGGCGTAATTGATTTTAATTTCAACGGAGAATTCACTTTTAACGGTATGACTTATGATGTTACCGGCGGTTTTGCCGTTCCGCGTGAAGACATTTTCCGTGTCGGCAATGCTGCTACAGGAGAACTCACCGGCGGCGTGTATATGATCCGCAGCAACAGCAATCCAAACTATGCCCTAACAGTAGAGGAATCCGCTACTGCAGAAGGCGGCTACAATCTGGTAATGTCTAAGATTACCGGCGCGAACAGCCAGAAATTCCTTGTTGTTAAAGATGAAGCCAGCTCAACCTACTGTTTCATGTCCCTTGCTTATATTGATGCCAACGGAGATGATGCATCACACAAGTGGCTGATTAATTCTTACAACCACGGCTGGGGAACCAATGCTTTTACAGACAATGTACAGGTTACTTCTGATTCCGTAAACGGAACAAAGAACTGGACGGTTACTGAAACTTCTGCAGGTGTATATACGATTGCTATTGCGCGTACGGATTATACATTCTACATGACCAGCGAGGATAATTCCAATGTAGGAACCGCTTTATGGTCTAATGCAGGAACACAGACCTTTAACTTTGTATCTCCGTATACACAGATTCTCGCTGACGGTGCTTATACCATCGCTGCTTCTGATAACACAGCTGCGATGCTTTCTGCAAAGGATGCTTCTGTAAAAGACGATACACCGATGACACTGGCTGACGCTTCTGAAGGTTCTGAACAGTTATTCTATATCAACTGTATTGATTCTTCAAAGGGTCTTTATAAAATTAAAAATGCCAATTCACAGCGTTTTGTGTATACAAAGGGTTCTATTTCTATCGGCACTGCCGTAATGCAGGCGCAGGGTACTGATAATATTGACCAGACATGGTATATCCAGAAAAACACAAACGGTACTTACAGTTTTATTTCCGCAAACAGCTATCAGTACTTAACTTTAAACGGTGCAGCTGCTTCCGAAACTTCACTGCAGCAGGCCATCGGACACGATACTTCTGCCCAGCGTTTTGTTCTGACACCAAAATCTTTTGGTCAGGAATCTTTAACAACCGGTATTTACTCTTTCGGTAATAACAATTACCGTATTTCTTCTTTAGGAAACGGCGTTTATACCATATATTCATTAACACAGAACGGATTCTGCGCAGCAAACGGTAATGGTTCTATGTATTTTGCAGCATCTTCTGACGCTGCAGAAGCAAAGTGGCTGGTAACAAAGACCTCTGACGGATATGTTTTCCAGTCTGCCGCACATCAGACTTATATGACATCTGATGCAGGCTTAAGCAGCAATGCAGAAAATATTTCAATTTCTGATCTGAATGCTTCTGTAACGGATTACAGCGTGAAATACGATTTATCTGCACTGAATGCGCTGGATTCCTTAAACGGCATCCAGGTTATTTCAAGATTACACACATTAGGACTTTCCCGTTCTGACCTTATGAACCCGGAAGCCAATATGACTTCATTGAATACAAATATTCAGAGTGCATTAAGCGGATTACCTACACAGACTGTACAGTATACCGGAACTGACGTAGACGATTTAAATCAGTTCTTACAAAACAACACCGGAAAGATTGTACAGCTTACACAGGACATTCAGGTGTATAAGAACACCAATGGTTCTTTTGGTATTATCATGGTTCCATCTGATACTATTTTAGATGGAAATGGCCACCGTCTTGTTATGAAAGCCGGTTATACCGAAGCTCCTGATGTCGGCGTTGTATTATATGTGTATAAAGATGGTGTAATTCCATCCACAAACTGCGGCGTAAAGAATTTATCTACCGATATTCCTTATGTAAACAGCATTAATGTATTCAGTGCTGACAATATTCTGATTGAAAACAATACATTAAATAATGCTACTAAGAGCGGTATCATGATTTCTGACGAATACGGTTCAACCGTAAACGGAATCATCCGCGGCAACACCATTAACAATGTCGGCGATGACGCTATTGCCGTTTATGGCAATCATTCAAACCTTTTAATTGACAGCAACCGTATTTCAGGCGCAAAAGGTTTTGCAGGTATTGCAATCAGCTGTCTGCAGAACGGTCAGCAGATCCGTGTTGACAATGAAACAACCGGTCCTCATGATATCATTGTAACCGGAAATGTTGTTTCAGGCTGCAGCGGTGAAGCTTTATACTGCATCGGTTCTTATAAGACATATATCACTTATAATACACTGCGTGACAGTATCCTTGAAGGCGTATGCCTTGACAGTGGCTGCATCGGCAACTACTTTGCCCACAATGAAGTTGTAAACAACGGTATTGCAGGCGGACTTCCAGGTGTATCTATTGATAATGGTATTTACAATATTGTTGACAGCAATAACGTCTATAACAACAGCTGCAGTGGTATCAAACTGGTTCGTACCGGTCTGGGTAATATTATCGTAAACAATATCTGTACGGATAATGCATACAACCAGATGGGTGCAAAGAGTTCCGGTATTGATATTGAACCGCTTGCTGTTGAAACCGAAAACCTTGGTTATATTGATGGTTTAGGAAGCAACTGGAATGTTGTTTTAAATAATACTGTAACAGGTTCACACGATTTCGGTGTATTTATCGCCGATGATGATACTGCAAATAACGGTGGTTCTTCTTGTGAAAATGTCATTATGTACAATAAGTTCTCATCAGCCTATACATTTGGCGCTGCAGATTTCTCATCTATGAGCAGTACTGTAAAAAACAATATTACTTTAAACTAGCTCCCATTCAAACACAGCGCTTATTATCGGGCGCACCTAAAAAAGGCAGCGGCTCTACAATAATTGTAAAGCCGCTGCCCTTTTTTACTTCTGTTTCTTTTGTTTCTTATATATGCCCTGCACTCCGTTGATACATAAAACAACAACCACAATAAATATTGTCCTTAAAATAATGGTTGTCAGTCTTGTAACCGGCACATGGCATTTCACTTCTATAAAATCCCACGAAAGAATCAATATTTCAAATAAATGCACACATAAGATTTTCATGCTGTTCTTTCCAAACCAGGAAAGGCATCTGCTGATTCCCGGAATTTTATCCAGTTGTATGGCAAGCTTCATCGTCATGACACTTCCTGCAACTGCACCGAATAAAACGACGAAGTTTGGCACGGCACGGATTACCATATTAATCCCGCCCGTATGGGAAGCATAGACCCATACAATTACACAAAGAATCCAGCAAATCCACGGAAGCTTTCCCTGCTCCCATATCCGGATTTTTTGGAGCAGATAGCCGATATAAACAAATAAAATTGCAAATCCACCCACATCTAAATTCGTAGGAATCCAGATATACTGTCCTACAATATAAGAAACTGCCGAGATTCCTATGATTAAAAACGCTCTCTGCCATTCCTGCCAGTTCTTTGTATAACGAAATACTACATGTATAATAATGTCACTCCAGAAAAATGCCCATAAAAACCAGATTGCACCGATCATCCAGACTGTAAAGAACCATTTACTTCCATCTACACCATATCCAAAAACTGCACCAATCATTGTATTTAAGCACAAATTCCGAATATTCTGAACCGTCCAGCCCTGTAAGTACGCACTGACTGCCCTTCCAAGAATTACACATACACTCGTAATGTAATATGGGACAAGCAGTTTTTTAATATTGCCTGCAATGGTTTTTTTGATACTCTTTTCGCGGAATAACAGTCCTGAAGCAATGAAAAATAATGGCATATGAAACGCAAAAATATAATCATTTACCTTCAGGCCAATCAGCGAATGTCCGAGAATCACCAGATATATGGCAATTCCTTTTGTAACATCAATCCAGCTTATTCTTTGTTTTGTTTTTTCCATCTTTAAAATCCATACCAGAAGTTCATATCAACATTACCTTCTATACCGTTTACATGTCCGGTGCTTGTATACTGCCACATAATCCAGTCACCTTCCGGAACCTCAGATGTATCTTCTTTATACCATGCGAGCCACTTATAAGCCTGAATCTCACTCTGGATTAATACATTCTGGAAATAATTCCAGTTAGCATACACACCGGCAGTATAACCTGCGCGGCTGACTCTGTCCATTACAGTGACTGCTATACGGGTAATCAGTTCCCTGCCCTCTGAGCTGTACGGATCAATATTATATTCGTTATAATATTCCGTATCTTCGATATCAATATACACACCCAATACCGGATTAAATCCCTGTAACATTCTTAAAATATGATTTGCTTCGCTGTTTGCCTCATCTTCATTGACTGCATACGAATACAGATATACACCATACGGAATACCTACGCGTTCGCATTCCTGCATATTGCGCACTGCCCATACATCATCCTGATCTGTATCATCATTACCGTAACCGACACGGATAATGGCAAATTTAATCCCGTCTGCTTTTACGGCATCCCAGTCAATTTCTCCATTGTGCTTTGATACATCAATTCCGACGGATGACTTCTGAAGCGACGTTGCCAGACCATTTTTAACAATATATGTAATTCCTACATAGGTATATTCACCGTCATAATTATAATTAATTGTACCGTTTTCAAAATACCATGAACCATAGCTGTTTGAAGCAACACCCGTAAAAGCTCCATCGACTCCGCCGCTGCTTACATACCACCAGCCATACTCATTTGCTGCCATTCCATTATATGTAAAGTCAATTGTTCCGTTCGAAATATACCACCAGCCATACTCGTTATCTGCAAGGCCTTCATAGCATCTGTCAAGGAAACCGTTTATCAGATAGTACCAGTTTCCATCATAAACAGTCATTCCGGTATAATCTCTGTCTAAGACACCATTTGTCACATACCACCAGTCATATCCTAACTGTGCCATGCCTGTATACGATAAATCTACAGTACCGTTATCAACATACCACCAGCCATACTCATTATATCCAAGTCCGGTATATGAAAAATCAATTTCACCGGCATTCATATACCACCAGCCGTATTCATTTAATGCAAGACCGGTAAAATCTGTATCTACTTTATTCTGATTCAGATACCACCAGCTGCCGCTTGCATTTACCATGCCATTGTAACTGAAATCAATTGTGCCATTGACTACATACCACGGCTCACCGTTTACATCAGCAATACCCGTATAAGATAAATCCAATGCACCATTGTTCATATACCACCAGCCGTATTCATTACATGCCATTCCGGTATAATCCCAGTCAATTTCACCATCTGTCAGATACCACCAGCCATATTCATTAACAGCCATCCCGGTATAAGAATTATCACGCTGTCCAGCGGTATAACATACCCATTCATCATTTTCCATCTGGAGCATATGTTCTGCCGCCTGCGCGCTTACCGGATGCAAACTAAAGCAAAACATAAACAACAGTGCAGCCACTGCGCCTACGAATGTCTTTTTCATCTTACCTCTTTTCCGCATGAAATATCGCAATTTCCATGCCCGTCAAACACTATCTACATTTTCCCTTTATGTAATCAGCGTGCATACAAATTGAGGATCTCCTGGTCCATAATATTGTTTGGCATACTGTTAAACATATTACTGTGGCACTCAATTGCATACCACTCACTGCCAAGAATCGTATTGTCAAATACGTCATTACAATAAGATTCCACTGCTAAAAACACACCGGCATAATTGCTTCCCGTCACTATATTTCTGCATACAATATTTTCATAGGAAGCTGTAAAGTCCAGTCCTTTAACCGGTTCATCCGGCGTACTTTCATGTCCGATTTCAATTCCAAAGAAATGGAAATCATCACTTTTTCCTTTATTATTATCTGATACAGAATTTTCCATAATAATATTGCGGTATGCGGAACGCACCATCTTCACACCGCTTCCGTAATTCTGCGTAACATTGTTATTGACAATCGTATTATATGCCGAATTATCAATCGAAATGCCCGGAAGCTTTGCCGGTGACGAACCATCTGACAGACGTCCAAACGTCGTTACAAAGTCCGCTTCTAAATCTTCATCGGACTGTCTTAGACGTCCGCCGTTTTCTTTGACAATATTGTTGCTGACATACGCACCGAATGTACCGTAATCCAGACACATACCCTCTTTATCATTCTGATAAATAATATTTTCAACAATATAAATCTGATATGCCCCATCGGAATAAATACCTGATGAATTATTATGTTTTACATTATTCTGATATAACACAATATCATGCGGCGTATCTAACAGGTTATATAAATGTTCATCTTTAAACTCATTATACGCCGTATAATAATCGTCAATTTCCATGGAAGTCATTACAATCCCGGCTGTGAGGTTTCTTGTGCCGTAATTATCAACGACATCATTTCCTGCAATAATACCATTACTGATATTTCCATTCAGAAAAACTGCGCCGTTACCATTATACGAAACCGTATTGTTTCTGATTGTGAAATTCTTGTTTTCACCCATCATAACCAGTCCCTTATAAAGAGCATTGGAAATGGTACAGTTTTCGATTGTAAATGTATTGCTTCTGATAATATAAATACCGTACTCATAACAGCCCGCTGTCAGATTCAGGTTATACAGTGCAAAATTCGTACAGTCTTCTGCAATTACTGCCTGTGCCACGCGGTCATCCGTGCTTCCTGTAAATATAACTCCTGCTGCATCCAGCGCAATACCGGATTTCATGCTGATTGGTTCATCCATCCGTACCGTACTGCTCTCAATTGTAATATATGCATCCGTACTCTGTGCAATCAGGGTATTTAACTGGGAAGCTGTGCTTCCTGTAAAGGAAATTTTATCTGAAAATGTATTTTCTTTCTGCATTGTGTCTGAAACCCGGTTGTATACATTTTTCCAGTTGAGTTCCGGTGTTTCAAAGGATGCCGTATCAATACCGAGCTTTTCAATCTTTTGTAACACCTGAAGATTCCCCATATATTTTTTTGAATCTTCTGCTGCCATTCTCGATAATGCCGGAAGCTTATTCGCTGTCATAATGCTGTAGCAGTCTGACGGTGAAATTTTCATTGCTGCACTGTCCACGTCATAATCCAGCAACTGTACCGCTTTATCATAAGCCTGCTGCTCTGCTTTCTCCTGTGCATCAATCACTGCTTTCTTACGGTTATAAGCTTCCTCCTGTGCCGCCGCAGTATCGGGATTTGCCGGCTTTTGCCTGCCGGATTCCCAGACTGCTACAATGCCGATAACCGCAAGGTATACAATCACCGCCGCAATGATTATCCTCTTTTTATTCCTTCGCTTTTTCAATGTTGCTCCTCCATACCACAGACATTTTACTGCTTATCCAGTCCGAGGTATTTACTCCAGAACTGAATGTTTTTAATTTCATTTCCACGCTTTAAGAAATCTTTTTTCGCTTTATTGTATTTAAAGTCAATCTGAATGGTAAGTCCCAGTACCTGGAAAAACTTTGCAACAGCCTGACCCCAGCTTCTTTCACATTCAAATGCTTTATTGGCTGTTACATCGTAAAATACAATCTTTTTTGCTCTCCATACTGCCGGGAATGTTACCTGTGCCATGGATACAATACGGATATGCTTCGCCGGAAGCAGATAACCGTTTAAGGTCAGCTTACGCACGATATTGTGCAGTATGCTTAACTTTGTCGTTCTGGATGCCTCGTATGTCTTATAGTGGAACGGCACACTAATTTGGTCCATCGGCACTGCCTTATAGCCTGCTGCCATAATTTCCTTGTGCAGTTTTTCACCGTCTGTACTTAAGAAGAAATCCACACCCTTTAAGAAATCCCTGACACCTCTGGTATGTAAATCCACATTCTTATAGCGGTAGAACTTACACTCTCTGCGCCACTGTCCCCAGACTGCCTTCTTTAACTGTGCCTTGCCCCAGTCTGGGAAGTGGAATGTATTGTCCACCAGTCTGTTACGGATAATGTAGTATTCCAAAAATGAAGAATATTTATTTTCAAAAGGTTCATGCCATACGCAGATACCGTTCATCAAAATCAGATGCTTCATGTTGCGCAGGCCGTATTCAAGGTCATCGCCACGGATAAAAATTGGCAGCGGCAGATTTTCCTCTGATACAACGTCCATTGGGAAACAGCAGTACCACCATGCATTAAATTCCGTATATTCTTCAATTTCATTAAAGAGGCAGTCCCATGTCACATTCATGTTTAAGTTGGACTTATTGGAAATCAAATTCCCGGCATTCCATGATGCACCGGATTCCACCTGTATATTCGGCTTATCAATACGAAGCATTGCACCGCCGATAAACGCATCGGCATATTCATCCTTTAACAGCGAAAGAATCGTATAGGTCTTTTCAATGGATTCTGTATCGATTGTAATATCATCATCCATTAACAGCGCATGGGTAATGCCATGCGGATTGCCGTTCTTTAAAATTTCCATCAGACCTCTTGTAAATCCGCCTGCGCCGCCTGTATTCTTATTGCGGACAATGTGAATCTTGTCACTGCCAAGCTTGTCGATATCGAGTGTCTGTCCGTTGTCGGATACGAAAACTTCCAGATGGTCTTTAAGCGGGCTGTCCGGATTGTTGAATACATGTGCATTTAACAGCCCGATATTTTTCTCGATATAGCGCTCACGCTTAAAGGTACAGATATCAATCCCGATTTTAGGCTGTCTTACCGGCTTTTCAATCGCTGTATCCTCATAATAGCCGCCGTAAAGCGCAGCGCCGTCTGACAGTGCGGTTACTTCAAAGTACAGCATGCCTTTTTCTTCATTGCCGAATGGGAATGAATAGGAGCTTCTTTCTGTCGTATGCACTTCCTGTCTTACAAGCTCTTTCTTTAAAACTTCTCCGTGAAGAAACAGCTTGCTTGAAAGTGTCACCAGTACATCACCCTGTAATTCCAGATTGACGGATACTTCTTTAACCTGTGTGTACTTTCTCCACTTTTCAATGGAAAATCCGTTAAAATAAGTATCAAATTCCACTTTACCGCCTTTATCCAGCGAAAAGCCTCCGCCCGGCATCATATAGACTTTGCTGCGGTTGATAAAGTTTAAATCGCTTTTTAAATGATTCTCATCTCTGTTAATGTTAAAATCATCATCAATCACATTGGTGTGCAGATATAATTTTTCCTCGGTACATAATCCCTCTGTCGGCCAAAGTATTTTCTGAAGCTTCATCTTAATTCATTTCTCCCATTCTATCTAATCCACTCCGCTTTTGGAGTATTTATCTTTATCTTTCCCTGTTTTACAGTTCTTTTTCGCACATTTCAAGTGCTGCGGCAATCACCTTATCCATATCGTAATACTTGTATCCACCAAGACGTCCGCCGAAGATGACCTTGTGTTCCTTGTCGGCAAGCTCCTTGTACTGCTGATACAGTGCATTGTTCTTATCATTATTGACCGGATAGTACGGCTCGTCGCCCTTCTTCCATTCGCTTGAGTACTCTCTTGAAATAATGGTTGTCGGCTGCTTGCCGAATTCAAAGTGCTTATGCTCAATAATTCTTGTATACGGCACTTCTCTTTCTGTGTAGTTGACAACGGCATTTCCCTGATAGTTTTCCATCGGCAGCTCTTCTGTTTCAAAACGTACGGAACGGTATTCAAGTACACCCAGCTTATAATCATAGAACTGGTCAATCATACCGGTGTATACAATCTTATCTGCCATTGCATCAAATTCTTCTCTGTTGTCAAGGTAATTGGTATTTAAACGGACTTCAATGCCGTCTAACATCTTTTCTACAATCTTTGTGTAACCGCCAATCGGGATACCCTGATATCTATCGTTGAAGTAGTTGTTATCATAGATAAAACGAAGCGGAAGACGCTTGATGATAAAGGACGGTAAATCCTTGCAGTCACGTCCCCACTGCTTTTCGGTGTAACCCTTAATCAGCTTTTCGTAAACGTCTTTTCCGACTAAGGAAAGTGCCTGTTCTTCAAGGTTCTTTGGCTCTGTAATATTTAAGTCTGCAATCTGTGATGCAATAATGTCCTTTGCTTCCTGTGGTGTTGCAATATTCCACATTTTGCTGAAGGTATTCATGTTAAACGGCAGATTGTAGAGTTCATTCTTATATCTTGCTACCGGTGAGTTGATATAGTTGTTAAATTCCGCAAACTGATTAACATATTCCCAGATTTTCTTATCAGATGTATGGAAAATATGCGCACCGTATTTATGCACATTAATGCCGGATACATTTTCACAGTAAATGTTACCTGCAATATGGTCTCTCTTATCAATCACCAGACAGGTCTTTCCCTTCTTTTTGGCTTCATATGCAAAAACTGCACCGTAAAGACCTGCACCTACTACTAAATAATCATACTTCATTTTTTAATCCTCCTTGTTTTGCGAAGCAAAATGCCATGTGAGTTTACTCACATTCTGCCCCAAGCAGGAGCAGAGGATTTTACCTCCTATTTCCCATCTGCCATCATAGCAGCTTGTTTTTTATACTATTTCCCAATCGTGTTCAAATGTACACGGTCCAAATTCATTGTGGACATAATCGCGTACCGTAATCTGCATAATGTTGCGGACATTGTCGTAGAGTTCTCCGTGTTCGCCGTTGATACCGATATCCAGATAATACTTGCCCGGAAGCAGCATCAGCTTTTCAATCGTAAATGTAACGGTTCCCTCTTTCTCTAATACCGGAAGATTATCTCCCGGCTTTGCAAAGCAGCTGCCGTAGCAGTACTGCCAGTTATCGCGGACAAAATCCATATTGAAATTGACGGCAATGCCTTTTAAGGCTGTCGCATATGAAAACTTTAAAACAACCTTATCGCCTGTACTAAAGGTCTGGCATGGATTTCCGTCTTTGTCGTATAAGTCCACTTTGGTAAACCGCACCTCATGGCTTCCGTCCCGGCGCGCTTCCGGGTGGACATTCTGTGTCAGTTCAAGAATCGAGCGTCCTCTTTCATCGGAAAGCTTTTCTTTGCTCTCCTCTGCCAGCCTTGCAATACGCTCATCTTCCATCGAATCCAGATAATGCATGCCAATCAGCTTCGGACTGCCGTCCTCTTTGATTTTGCCTTCCTCCAGCCAGATTAAACGGTCACAGATGCTGTATAACTGCTCCATGGAATGTGATACAATAACAATGGTCGTTCCCTGCTCTTTAATCTCTTTTAAGCGTTCAAAACACTTCTTCTGGAAGCTGACGTCACCAACGGCAAGGATTTCATCAATCAGCAGTACATCGGCATTGACGTTAATCGCAACAGCAAATGCAAGACGCATATACATACCAGACGAATAGGTACGCACCGGATTGTCAATATATTCTTCAAGCTCCGAAAAGCGGATAATTTCTTCAAGCCGCTCGTCAATTTCTTCTTTTTTCAGACCGAAAATAGTCGCGTTGATATAAATGTTTTCCCTGCCGGACATATCCGGGTGAAATCCCGCACCCAGTTCAATCAGGCTCGATACCCTGCCTTCGACCTTTACCGTGCCGGAATTCGGCTTTAAAATCTTTGTGAGCAGCTTTAATGTTGTACTTTTGCCACAGCCGTTACGCCCAATCAGTCCCACTGCCTGTCCCTTTGGAATCTCAAAGGAAATACCGTCTAGAATCTGTCTGTTTTCGTGGCGGTTTCTGTTGTGGAATATTGCACGTTCCTTGAGCGTGCTTCCCTTGTCCATATAAACCTTAAAATGCTTTTCAACATCTTTTACTTCTACGGAATACTGTATTTCACTCATTATAATTCCTCCGCAAAATTATCATCCAGCTTGGCAAATACGAGTTCTCCGATAATTACCATGACAATCGCAAATACGGCTGAATATAATACATCTTTTCCTAATGGAAGCTCTTTCCAGTATAAAATTCTGTGATAAGACTCAATAACCGCAGTCATCGGATTCACCTTAAACAGCCACTTGATATTCGCCGGAATCATCTCCAGGGAATACATAATCGGTGTTCCGTAAATCCATGCCATTAAAACAACGGTTGTAATGTGTTCCAAATCCTTAAAAAATACGGTTCCTGCCGATACAATCAGGGCAAAGCCCAGTGACAGCAGATATTCGATTGCCATAATAAGCGGCAGGTAAAGCAGTGCCTCTATGCGCACACCGATTCCTGAAATAAATAATACGGCAAATACAATGACAAAACAAAACAGCATATTGATAAAATTAGAGGTCACACAGGAAACCGGAAGGACTTCCCTCGGAAAATAGATTTTTTTAATCATATCCCCCTGATACCGTACACAGCCGGACCCCTGCCGGAGTGACATATCAAAAAACAGCCACGGAATCATGCCCACAATCATGTAAACATAAAACTTGTCCAGGTTGCTTCGGACAATCACTGAAAACACAATTGTATATACTATAATCTGACAAAGCGGATTGATAAACGTCCATAAAAATCCTAATACGGAACCCTTATATTTCCCTCTTAAATCCTTTTTCACAAGACTTCCTATCATATCGCTGTAGGAAATAATGTCTTTGATTCGTTCTTTCATGAAGATTCTATCCTTTCATATTGCAAGAATTTTAATTCTTTGTAATAAACCATTCCTAATCGTAACACATTTGTAATATCTACACAATACAAATCTTTGATAACCCTTTGCATTTTTATAGGATATCTCTTTATTTTTAATAGTATCCCTTTATTTTGTATTTTAAAGTATAATAAAGAATGTCCAGATTCATCAGTACTACACTTATTTTTTGCCGTTTACTTCCATTTTGTTTTAGCTTTGATTTTAACGCATAGCGGCGGCGCAGAATCTGTATTTTCTTTTTATCATATCCTTCTGTCTGTTCCAGAAATTCGCAGACGGCATAAAAAGAACGCTCCATTGCCTCATACGATGATGAATAACTGTTTACGGTATCATTGTGGATATAGATTTTATCCTCTATGGCACAGAAGCTTCTTTTTTCGTGAAACATCAGCAGCCACAGCAGAAAATCGTCACAGCCGTTTACGGTAAGACGGCGTTTGCACCAGTCCCTGGGTATCACAGCTTTACGGATCAGGCACTGTCCCGGTGAAAATATCATATCTGTGCCATACAGATACATTTTTTCATGCCCCACTTCTTTTAGTACCGCCTTTTTGGCATAAATCGGAATCTGTTTTTCTAAAATATGCTCCGGTGTAAAAAATAAGCGGCAGCCATTGCCCGCCACAACATCTGCGTGGGTCTGCTCTGCCGTTGTAAGTAATGTCCGTACCGCACTGTCTGAAATGGCATCGTCCTGGTCTAAAAATAAGATGTACTCTCCCTGTGCTTTTGAAAGCCCTGTCAGTCTTGCCGCATGAATCCCTTGATTTTCCGTGTGGTTGACGGCAGTCAGTTCAAAAGCCTGGTCAGGTACATAATTTCGTATCAGTTCTTCTTCCTTCAAAAGGCCGTCTGCCGGACTGTCATTAACCAGAATAAATTCCAGTTTTGCCTTCGGCACATTTTTACCTTTTTGCGCATCCGGAAGCAGCTCTGCATTTTTTCGTATCATCGCCATCAGCCCCGGAACATAGTCCATTCCTTTATATAATGGAGTAATAATGCTTACTTTGATTTCATTCATATTTACAGACACTCCCTGAATAATTCCATATACTGCGCCGCGATTTTCTGGTAATCATACATTTTCAGCATTTCCTTGCTTTTATCTTCAAGCGCCTCACCGTTTTCCGGTTCTTTAAAAAAAGCCAGAATCGCTGCGGCAAGTGCTTCCACATCATCCGCCGGTTCATAATAATGGCACAGTCCCTTTGTCACCTCATAATTTGCGGATACTCTGGACAGCAATGTCGGCACCTTTAAAATCATCGCTTCCACCGCCGTCATGCCAAAGCCCTCAAACAGGGATGGATTAATATACAGGCAGCTGTTTACCAGAAGCTCTCTTTTTTTCTTTCCGTCCACAAAACCCGTAAAAATGACACGCCCGGACAGGTTATGCTGCTCTACATACTCCTTTAAATACGCTACGCGCTTTGGCACATTGCCCACCAGCACCAGATTCCTGTCAATGCAGTCTGCAATCATTTCAAATGCTTTAATCAGCGTAATAATATTTTTATGGTGAAACTGCAGATTAATTGCAACAATATCACCTTTTTTTGGTGTCGGCGGAATCACGTCATTGACATGTACCTTAATCGGATTATAAATCTGCACAATCTTATCTTTATACCGCGCATAATAATTCTGGATTTCTGAGCGGTCTGCTTTACTGATAGCAATAATTTTATCTGCGTGCTTAAAATCCACTGCATACATGACTTTGTATAACAGATATTTATACCATGCCACCTTCACACTGCCCATTACCCGGTGCGATACCGCTTTAATATCGTGTGGAATCATGACGGTCGGTACCTTCAGTTTTCTCAGTCCGTTGGTACAGCTGGCATGAAAAACGACACCGATATTGTATTTACGGATGACCTTCGGCACAATCCATGTATTTACCCGCTCAATATCCAGCAGACGTACAAGCTCCGACTCTTTTTTCGGCGGTTTTACCGTGATCACCGTCACTCCGGGTGCAATCTGCTCCAGATAAGCCTTTGCATAGTCATAGCACAGCACAACGCACGCACCCATGTCTTTATTTTTACAAATGCCTTCCAGCAGATTTATCGCAACCTGGTCTTTTCCCCCGGCATGCTGACGGCTCAAATATATATAATTAAGCAGTATTTTTTTCTGTTCATCCTCTTTCATCATTCTCACCACATTCATATTTTTAATGCCGTTTATTCGGACGGCTCATCGTAATAATGTTTAAAATATACCCTGTAGAAAATCGCCCACGTATCCCGGAATGCCTTTACAATATCGGACATCCCGATTCTTCGGGTATTCTTATCCCGCACATAGACAACCTTCACCGGCATCTGCTCGATTTTAAACCCTCTGCGGTGAACCGCTACTAAAAGTTCAATATCGTATGCAAAACCGGACGTCCGCACCAGATGTGCCACCGGCTTTACAGCCTCTGCCTTAAAAACCTTTAATCCGGTCTGTGTATCACGCACATTCAGATGAAACAGCACAAGAAGCATCATATAGTAGCCAAGGCTTATCACCTTGCGTACAAACGGATAGTGAAGTTCAGAATCCTTGTGGAACTTACATCCAATCACAACATCGCTTCCGCTTTCCTGCATTTTCTTTAAATAGCCCTCAAGCTGTGCGGGATTTAACTCTAAATCCGCATCCACAAACGCAATATAATTGCCCTCTGCCTGACTGATTCCTGAAATAATGGCATTGCCCTTGCCACGGTTTTTATTGGATGTCACCAGCTTTATGCGTGTACCGGACACCCGCATGCCCGGCACAACCAGGTGCGGCTGTTTCGCATCATCGCGTATGGCACGCTCAATTTCCTGCTTTGTCTTATCCTTACTGCCGTCATTGACGGCAATAATCTCCAAATCCGGTGCAAACTGCTCCACGATGGATAGTGTCTGCATAATACTGTTATAAATCAGTGCCTCCTCATTATAGGCCGGCATGACAATTGATAATTTTCCCCTTAACTGATACATACTTCTCCAATACCCTGTTATTCAGATATATATTCATATACCGCCACCGGCTGTATGCTGCTTACAAATTCCTGTGCATACGGAATCCACGCTGCAATACCGTCCAGTTCTTCCGGCATCTTTACATCCATCTGTATTTTATTATCTTTATGATAAACGGTGTCCATCCCGCTATCCGCTACCGCTCCGGATTCAGGTTCTCCGCTGATTACATAGACATGGCTGTAACGGTCTTTTAACCTTGCACACTGCACTGCTGCCGCTTCTTTATCTTCCTTTAACGGATATACCGGACAGTCTGTCATATATTTTAACGAAACCATCAGCTGTGGAACGACTTCTTCCCCAAGTACCACCACACTGTCTTTTTCATCTACGGTTTCTGCAAGCTCTGTAAGAATTTTCCACTGCAGCTGGGTCTGATCCTGACCGTTCACTACAATCCCCGCATACGGAATCAGAACTGCTGCCACCGCAAGTGCCGCCGCTGCACAGAGCATACCGTATCCGTCCCTTAAAATCCGGATATGAGCCATACTTTCCGCCGTCCGTGACAATATATACACCCCCAGTACAACGATTACTGCTATATATGGCACAATATATCTTCCATAGTAATAATAATGTAGTATTTCTTTCTTAAATACGGCTGAATAAATGATAACACAATAATAAAACATTGCCGTCAAAAGTACAATAGAATCCTTCTTTTTAAACCATGACGGACGTAAAAAAGCCGCGATAAAAATCACCGGCATGAGTATTACACCACTGCTTAACAGATACGCATAGCTTGTCATATAGGCTGACGGATACGCACTTTTTTTCATTACCAGCAGGCATGCTGCGAGTCCTGCCGCTGCAAATACCCATACAAAAATCCGCCAGCAGGTATTCTTGAACCGATTCTGCTCTTTCCGCATAGATTGTGCATTTACGGATACCGCTTTTGTGTTTTTCTTTACCGGAAGAAGTCCAAGCACCAGCGAAAACACGATTCCTGCCACGGACACCGCCGTTACAAAGGCTTTGAGGTTTGACGGGCCTACCGGTCCGATATATAAACGGTCATAGTTGCCATACACATACGTAAGCGAACTTGCATGCATCATGAAAAAACCTGCAAGATATCCGGCAAGCATGACAACTGCCCCGGCAATATAGCTTTTCCTGCCTGTTTTAAAATATAATCCGTATGCCATCAGCACAAATAACGGCATAAATACATAAATTGTAATATGTAAAAATGCAAATACAACGACCGGTATGCAAAAGAGCCATCGGTATTCTTCATGCTTTTTGTCTGTTAAAAGATAAAGCATTGCTAAAATGACAAATGCCAGCGTTGTTTCCACAAGAGAGGTTTTTGCCTGCCACAAAACCTGTGGTGACAATACATATAAAAAGAGTGCAATCGCTTTATACAGTGTCTTTATTTCCAGATTTTCAAGCACAAGCCATAAAAGAAATACAGATAATGCCAGAATCCATGTTCCCAGCTGCATCATATGCTCCACGCCGCAAACTCTTGCATATACGGCAAGCAGCGCACTGAATGTATGTACCCCATGCAGACTGCCGGTTGTATCATTTTGTGCCACGCCCTGCACCTGTTCTTCATCCAGCGTAAAATTATATCCCTCCAGATGATTTCCGATTGCCGCCATGTAGTCACTTTTATCCGATGCTGATACACAATCCCCGTACTCGTCAAATGTCATAAAATTATTATTATAACCATAGACATATCCGATTGCCTTTGCCTGATAAACGCCTTCGTCCTGTCCCATGCCAAACATTCCGAATGTCGTCCCCACAAGCGGTATCACCGCCAGCAAAAAGCCAATCCCTATAAGATTTTTCTTCCACTGGAATGTGCAGGACGGCTTTGTCTTTTTATATGCATAAGCCGCTCCCGCCGCTGCCACTGTAAATCCCAGTGTCAACGCTGCTGCTCTTTCCAGTGAAAAAATATTCAATCCGATTAAAATGCCCGCTGAAAGCAGATATGCAAGCACTGTTTCCGATACACCAAGCAGGACAAGTTCTGCAAAATCTCTCTGCTGATAAAACATCGAAAGTCCCACACCTGCTGCCCCGGCTGCCACAAGCAGCAGCACCGCCGTCAAAATGCCTGCTATTCCGCTGTGCACGCCTGCCTCAATAACGATGCCTGCTGCCGTTATAACAATTCCTGCCACAAAAAGTTCCGGCAAAATCTTCTGTGCCGTTTTTTCTGCTTTTATATACCCCATGCAGTGTATCAGGATATCCGCCACACACACAAGCACAAGCACAATGCCGGATACCAGCCACAGATACTGTGCAAACCCTTTGCCTGCATTAATCATGACGTCATCTTCCGGTTGGAAATGCATTGTAACCACATACACCAGACCTGCCAGACATAATAAAATGAGTGTACGCAAAAAGGGTCTGACGATACTTTCCGTTTGCTTTAAACAGACATTTGGTTTTCCTCCCGCAATCCGGCAGATTACCGCCGCCACAACAGACAATAGCCATAAAACCGCCAGTGTCTTATTGAGCGAAAATCCGCCGAAAAGGGCAAGAATTCCTCCTGACATGCCAAAGCCTGCAAGCAGCACTGCAAAAGAAACGGTGACTGCATCCATCAGCTCCATCCTTTTTCCGATACATACAATTCCATACGTAAGCACTGTTATTATCATCAGTACCACTGCTGTACTATTCACGTCAAACCCTCCAATATTCTCTTAAATTTATCTTAATTTATAGAAAACCAGTCTTTCATCATTACTTACAACCGGTGTCACACCGGTATATTCCTGCACACTCTTTTCCAGCGCCGTCCACTCCGGTTCTTCATAGGCATCGCGGTTAATATACAGACCGTCAAAACCCTTTGATAAAATTTCCTGAATCATCTTATCAACCGGCAGGGAAGCCGTTTGTTCATACCAGATATCCGTGTCACTTCCGTCTGTTGTACCAAAACTCCATTTTAACTTATCAGAATGAAGATATCCGATATAATGTGATAAATGTCCCATATCATTCTGAATATCCCCTTCCGGATACTCTGCATACGGAAGCTGGAATATACTGTCATCTTCATCCATGACTGCATCCACCCGTGCAAAGAAATCCGCATCACTTATCCATTCTTCTTTATTGCCTTCAAAATTAAAAGATACGGACGGATTCTGCTCCCAGATGGCAAACAGCATCACAAGGGCAACTCCGCCCATGTATACACATTTCCATACGGTTTTCGCAATCTTTCCTTCCCACTCATTTAAAAGCAGGCAGACCGCGGTTATGGCAAAAAATCCGATAAATACGGAGATTCTGTTATATCCTCTGATAATTTCAATGCCCGTCATAAATATGATAGAACCGAAACCACCCATTGTTGCCAGCAGAATCCCGCAGATATTGAGGTCTGCAAGTACTGTCAGGCGCTTTGTAAGCGTGCTTTCGTTCTTTCTTCTTGTAAAAAGCCATACCAGCAGGAATAAAAATCCGGCCGCACCGACAATGCCGATGTATGCCGTCCAGTTTTCATTGACACACGGTACATATTCATTATACGCATAAATCAGCTTTTCAAGCGGTCTGATACCGTGTCCGTTTACCGGAAGCAGCAGCTGGATAATCTTTAAACAGTACGTTTCAGAATCGGCAATACTGCGGATTCTGCCTTCCAGTCCTGTTCCACCATGTACAATCCTGTAAAAAATTTCCGGTATAATGGAAATCACAACGCATACAATCACACTGAGGATACTGATACAGCCGCGCTTCAAATAATTCCAGTCTTTCGTGCGGAGCAGTGCCGTAAGCATTGCCACCATCAGAAAGAAGCATGCAAATATCTGCCAGTAACCAATGCCTTCGCTGGCAATTAAAAATGCCATGATAAAGCCCGCATAGTTGCGTTTATACTTAAAAAAGCCCTTGCCCGGCAGCATAAAGCGTTCATCTTCATACAGCCAGATACACATTAATACCGCAAGCGGAACAAAATAGTAGCAGGACAATACAATGTGCCCGATGCCGCGGATAAAGATAAACGGCAGGAAAGCATATACGAGCGCTCCGCCTGTTGACAGCCACTCTTTAATGCGGAGCTGTCTGAGAACAAAATATGCCACATAGGCAATCATATAAAATGCGGATAAATAGACAAGATTGACCGTTTTGGCAACCTGTCCGCCCGTAATCCATAAAAATAATTTCTCAAAAAATACATCTGCATTATGCAGACCTGCAATGACATCCGAGGTATTATAATAATACCCATCCAATGCTGTCAGTTTGTCCGTTCCGATATTCCATCCGGATTCCTGCACCAGCCTTACCGATACAAGCGCTGACATTTCATCACCGCCCTTGTATTCAAGCGGATATGTTAAATTCTGTCCTCGAAGTCCCAGAAAATGCACTACCAAAACAGTAACTGCCAACGTAATAAATACGAGTGCAGCCGCATCTTTATACCATTTTTTCACAAATTCCCATACTTGTTCTTTTTTCATAAAATGATTCGTTCCTTTTCGTTTTATTAAAACAAAAAAGACTGCCGTATAAACGACAGTCTTTTTCCAAAATTTATATGCCGGCGACCGGGGTCGAACCGGTACGGGAGTATAAGTCCCGCAGGATTTTAAGTCCTGTGCGTCTGCCAATTCCGCCACGCCGGCCTGATTGTTACTCCGTTTCTTTTATATAGATGAAACAGAATGGACGGAGAAGGATTCGAACCTTCGAAGGCATCGCCAGCAGATTTACAGTCTGTCCCCTTTGGCCACTCGGGAATCCGTCCAAACGTGAGCATATCGCTCACATTTTGTTATTTTATCATATCTTTATGTCGTTGGCAATTGTTTTTTTATAAATTTAAAAACTTTTACTTCTGACATAAGTCCTGCACTCTCCAGTATTCCAGTGTTTCCCGTAAGGTCTGCTCCAACGGAATCTGTGGTTTCCAGCCGGTACAGTCATGTACCTTTGAAATATCCGGTTCAATAATCGGCACATCGACCGGACGCAGTCTTTGTGCATCTACCCGGACTTCAATTTTCTTATCCGAGAGTGAAATAATCCGGTCTAAAATTTCCTGAATTGCCAGTGCATGTCCTGTTCCGATATTATAGGTTTCACCGGCTTTTCCCTTCTGCACCAGTAGGGCGTATGCTCTTACAACATCACGCACATCGGTAAAATCACGCTTTGCCGAAAGATTTCCGACATACATCACCGGGTCTTTGATTCCTTTTTCAATCTCTGCCACCTGTTTACAGAAATCCGCAACTACAAAAAGCGGTGTCTGGTTCGGACCGATATGATTAAATGCACGGACCATCATGACATCCATATGGTATGCCGCCGCATAAATGCTGCCAAGCATATTCTGGCAGGACTTTGTTGCCGCATAGATATTTCCCGGACGAAGCACCGTATCTTCAATAATCGGACATTCTTCCTGCCGGATATGTCCGTATTCTTCTCCTGAACCAATCAACAGTACACGCGGCTTATAATCCAGTTCGCGAACAGCATCCAGCATATTGACCGCACCCTTGATATTGACATCAATGGTCAGCGCCGGATTTTTCCACGATACCGATACCGAAGACTGTGCAGCCAGATGAAAAATATAATCCGGGCGCACTGTTTCCAACACATCGGTAATCTCACTTTTATTCAGAATATCACAATCATAGACGACTGCATTTGAAAGGGCAAGCTGTTCTTTTGCGGTCTTTGTTACGGCGACCTCATATCCTAAATCATCATGAAGATGATTTACCAGATACGGGCCTACGAATCCGCCGCCCCCGATAATCAATGCTTTCATAGTTTTCTCCCATTTGGCATGTATTTTAGTTGGCTGACTTGATTTCTTTTTCTACGATTGCAAGGTCATTCTTTACCATGCGTTCTACCAGTTCGTTAAAACTGATTTCTCTTTCCCAGCCAAGTTCTTTTTCTGCCTTTGCAGGATTACCAATTAAAAGTTCTACTTCTGCCGGTCTGAAGAAATCCGGATTTACCTTTAATACAACCTTTCCTGTTGCCTTATCCTTTGCAATTTCATTCACGCCTTCGCCTTCAAATTCCACCTCAATGCCGGCTGCCTTGAATGCAGCTTGTGCAAATTCACGGACCGTTCTTGTTTCATTGGTTGCAATTACGTAATCTTCTGCATGATCCTGCTGTAATAACAGCCACATTGCGCGCACGTAATCCTTTGAGTGACCCCAGTCACGTTTTGCATCCAGATTTCCCAGTTCTACATGATCCTGTACACCCAGCTTAATGCGTGCAACCGCATGTGTAATCTTTCTTGTTACGAATTCCAGACCACGTCTTTCACTTTCATGGTTGAAAAGAATACCTGAGCAGGCATACATATCATAGCTTTCTCTGTAATTCTTTGTAATCCAGTGTCCGTAAAGCTTTGCAACGCCGTATGGGCTTCTCGGATAAAACGGTGTTGTTTCGTCCTGTGGAATTGCCTGTACCTTACCGAACATTTCTGATGTTGAAGCCTGATAAAATCTTGCTTCCGGTTTTACAATGCGGATTGCTTCAAGCATATTGGTAACACCGATAGCATCAATGTCTGCTGTCGTACATGGTGTATCCCATGAAGTTGCAACGAAAGACTGTGCAGCCAGATTGTAGACTTCATCTGCCTGCGAAATCTTCATGGCTGTGATTAAAGATACAATATCCTGCATATCTGCATAGATAAAGTGAATCTTATCCTTGATATGGTCTACGTTACCATAATCTACTACGCTCTTTCTTCTCATCAGGCCATATACTTTATAACCTTTTTCCAGTAAAAGTTCTGCAAGGTAAGACCCGTCCTGTCCTGTGATTCCTGTAATTAATGCGTTTTTCATCATTCTTCTCCTATACAATTATTATTATTGGATAATTATTTATTTTTATAAATATTCATTTCTGCCGGACTCTCTTAATTTTGCGAGTACCTGCTTGATTTCTCCGGCATTTTCCTTCGTTGTAATCAGCGTAGCATCCTTTGTATCCACCACCACAACATCCCGGAGTCCTACGGTTGCAATGAGCTTGTCAGCTCCTTCAATGACACAGTTTTTCGTATTGACTGCAACAACATTGCCATTGACGACATTGCCGTTCTCGTCATTCTGCTTGATTCTTCCGACTGCCAGCCATGAACCGACATCATCCCAGCCGAAGTTTCCTGCCAGTGTGTAAATGTTTTCTGCCTTTTCCATAATACCGTAATCGACGGACTGGGATTCCAGATTCGGGAATTCCTTTTCCAGCACGGTATCTTCCTGCGGTGTTCCCACGGCTTCTTTAATCTTTAACAGACCGTCATAGGTGGATGGCATATACTTTTTGAAGCAGTCCAAAATCGTAGACACTCTCCAGACAAACATGCCTGAATTCCAAAGATAGCTGCCATCTGCCAAATAAGACTTAGCGGTTTCTAAATCCGGCTTTTCCACAAATCGCTGTACCGGATAGCTCTCCCCATTCTTTGCAGCGCTGTCATACTTGATATAACCGTAGCCTGTTTCCGGATAGTTCGGTGTGATACCAACGGTTACAAGATTTTCACCTTCCTCTGCAAGCGCACACGCATTTGTAAAAGTTTCCGCAAAAATATCGTTGTGCTTAATCAGATGGTCAGACGGCAATACAATCATCACGGCATCGTCATATTTTTTTGCCACATGAACGGCACCCAGTCCGATACACGGTGCTGTATTTCTTCCAACCGGCTCACAGAGGATGTTTTCCTCCGGCAGACCCGGAAGCTGCTGCTTTACAAGTTCCTTATAATTCTTATTCGTTGCTATATAAACATCTTCAAGCTCTACGAGTGGGCGGATACGCTCAACCGTCAGCTGAATCATGGTCTTTCCGTCGTCCGTCAGGGATAAAAACTGCTTTGGAAGTGTTACACGGCTTCTCGGCCAGAAACGTTCACCCTTGCCACCTGCCATAATGAGTGCTGTTTTCTTCATACTAATCTCCATTCCGCAGGCATTTTAATGCCGGAGGAATCGCGAGCCAAATCTTATTTGGCTCTGCGATAAAAAGCGACTTTGTGACGCCTGCGGCACAAAGTGCTGTGTGACAAAGCTTTGATTTAAGGTTTTGTCACACTGATCTCCATTTCTGCCGCTCCTGCGGCATTCTCAATTTGGTGTCAATTATACCGTTTTCTGTTTTTCCTGTCAACAAGCGTGTATTTCTTATTTATATACAAACCATTCCTGCACTTTGTACGTATATCATTATGTACATTTGTTTACGAAGTTACACATAAAAAGCAGCAGCCATGATACAATTTCATGTGTATCATGGCTGTCTCTCCTCCGCTTATGGATTATTGTATCAGAAGTTCGCGTAAATAAATGCTGAACCATCACCTGTATAGGCAAAAATAAAAATAATGACAATAAACGCATACCAGACTGCCCAGCGGACAATGAGCGGCTTTGCCGCAATTGCCTCCCGGACTGCCACACCGCGTTCTTTAAGCAGACTGACAATAAAAATGATGATACAGCCTGCCAGCACAATCAGGAAATCTCTCCTACCCATGCCAAGTTCTAAAAATGCCGTACCGGTAAACTGGCTCATGCTCATTTTTGTAAAGGTTTCTTTCATCATGACCAGTGCCGCACTAAATGACACCGCCATATCAAAATACCAGCCGATATTGACAAGGATAAAGGTTCTTATAATCTGAACCACCGTCCATGCCTTCGATTCTTTGTGAATCTTTGTCTTTTCAAAGCCCTTTGCATACAGTGGCTCTAACAGACTGCTTACGGCAATAATAATACCATTATACATACCGTATGCGATATATTTCCATGCTGCGCCATGCCATATACCGACAACGAAGAAAATCAAAAGGTCGGCAAGACAGATTGGCATTGCCTTTCCCACGGTATTGCCCAGATGCTTTTTACTCCACTTACCGAAGCGGTTCATCTGCTTTGAAAGAGAAAATGGATAGAAAATGTAATCCTTCATCCATGTCCCCAGTGTAATGTGCCATCTTCTCCAGAATTCTCCGATGGATTTTGAAAAGAACGGCTGACGGAAGTTTTCGTCCATGCGGATTCCAAAAATCTCTGCCGTACCGATTACAATATCAATACCGCCGGAAAAATCCGCATACAGCTGTACACAGTACAGTAATACTGCCACTAAATTATACCAGCCGCCATATTCCGTATAATTGCCGAATACCGTTGTAACAAATCCTGCCACACGGTCTGCCAGTACCATTTTCTTAAAACAGCCCCAAAGAATCCGCTGCAAGCCAAACTCGGCTGCCTTTAACGAAAAAGAACGTCCTTCATAAAGCTGGTGTGCCAGCCGGTCAAAACGTCCGATTGGACCCTGTAACAGCTGTGGGAAAAAGGATACAAACAGCGCATATTTAAAAATATTCTTTTCGGCACTGTATTTCCCCTGATAAACGTCAATAATATAACTGATGGACTGGAATGTATAAAATGAAATTCCCAGTGGCAGAATGATACTGACCGGTTCAAAATACTGTCCGTGTCCGACCGCCAGCACCAGTGCATCAATATTTTCAATCACGAAATTTAAATATTTTACAACGCCAAGCAGTCCGAAGCACAGCAGAAGCATTGCCACTACGACACGGCGTTTGTTTTTCTTAACCTTTTCTTTATAGGCTTTTTTTGCCGCACGGTCCAGTGTTTCCTTATTGGCTGCCAGATAGGCCTTACTGCTTTCATTCATGCGGGTCAACAGGATACCGCCCGTATACGTGACGACCGTTGTAAATATCAAAAAGACCGATGTCTTAATACTGAATGTAAAGTAATATAAATAACTTAATACGAGCAGCCATACCCACTGCAGCTTCTTTGGAAGCAGATAGTAAATCAGCACACCCATTGCAAGAAACAGAAAAAAATGAAGTGTTGTAAATGACATTTTTAATATCCCTCCCATTCAAGTCCCGTAGCTTTTGTGTAATCGCTTTTCATCGTCTGATACATTTCATCAAAGGATGCATAAAAATAATCCGATTCCTGAATTTCACCGTCTTGTGCATCTTTTAACAATTTAGCAAACGCCTGTGAATATGTATTGGCAAGCGCACCGCCCATATGGCCTTCAAGATCACCGTAGTGAATATCATCTCTCGGGACAAAACTCATCAGTGCCTTGTTAAAGTCATAATACTTCAGCCCCAATTCATCAAAAGCTTTTTGCAGCGTATCATGTACTTTACCCATGCCAAGTTTCTGCATCGCTGCCGGCGCAATCGGTGACGTCACGCAGATGAGTTCAATTCCGTTTTCCTTACAGTAATCGTTAATCCAGCCAAACTGCTCAGATACATTTACGTCGACACCGGCGTTATCACGGCCGACCCACAAATCAATATAATCGGCACCACCCGGTTTACCGCCAAAAGTGTCACGGTAAAAGAAGCCCTTGCCGATATACGGACCGTCTGCGCCTTCAACTTTGCCGTCAACCCCTGCTGCTTCAATAGAATATTCACGGTAAGCTTCTGTCATTTTCGTACTGATGTTCTGCTTTACGGAAGACCATGTGCAGTCCCAGCTCAACCGTCTTACCAGAACATTTCTTAAATCAATCGTATCCCAGTTATCCAGCAGATATTCCGTCTTTACCTTTAAATTCGTAATATTCTGACAGATAAACGGTTCCGTAAAATAGCCCTGCGGCTGTTCATCCATCCAGTACTGGTAATCCACATCCATAATTACCGTCTTCACATCATTGCTTTCACACGCATCTTTTAACAGATAGTACGCATCTTTTACCGTTTCCCCTGGAATTGCAAGATTGAGTGTATTGGTTCCCAGTTCTTCATCCAGATATTCCGGATTAATTGCACTTCGTGCATGCGATGCACCCAGTATAATCGTATCATACTGCGTATCTTTTCGGTTCACTTCATGCAGGATAAACCTTACATAACCAGACGGTGCAAAGCAAAAGTCACAAATCCCAAGAATGACCGCCAGTCCCACTAAAAATCCCGCACACCTGATCCATGGCATACTCTTTTTCATTTTCGTTTTAATTCTCCTTTAATAATGACAGCAGCTGTTCTGCTGATTTCTCCCAGCTGTAACGTGCAAGCACCGGTTCTTTTTCCGATACCGGCTGTGCCAGCAGCTTTTCTATGTCAACCCTCGGATTATCCGGCTCTATATAATGCGCCGCCGTACCGAATATTTCCGGCAGGCTTGCCGCATGGGATACAATGACCGGTGTTCCCACGCTCATCGCCTCTAACGGCGGGATTCCAAAACCCTCATAAAAAGATGGGAAAATAAAAGCTTTTGCTTCCTGCATCAGCGCTTTGATCTCACAATCCGAAACATCTGCAACATATGTCACATTCGGATACTGCGAAAAATCCACGGCGCTGTCCAGTTTCCTGCCCGCCGCCGCAAACTGCACCTGTGGGTTATTTTCAGCCGCCTTTAAAACCCAGTCAAGATTTTTATTACGGTTGACGGAAGTCAGTGTAAAAAAATATTTTTTTCTTTTAAGCTGCGGATATTGCTCAAAAATGCGCATATCCGGCGTAACGCCGTTAAAATGCTGCCAGCCGTTGCCAATTACCGCAATCTTTTCGTCCGGCACGCCTAACAGTGCATGAATCCGCTGCTTTGAAAATTCCGATACCGTAACCAGCCTATCCGCTTTTTTACAGATTCTCTGATAAATCTTTAAAAACCAGTCCCGTTCCTCTTTCGGAAATTCTGTCAAAAACGGATACATTTTTTCAGATTCCGCATAACAGACATCGTGCAGACAGACAATGCCCTTCGGTGCAAGCACCGAAGCTTCATTGCACAGATTGACCGGTATCCTGCCGTGCAGCCGTGCATACGGGCCAAATACCAGCTGTGTCCAAAAGCGTGTCCGTTTTTTGACAATCACACGGATATTTTTATACGCAGGAATTTCCTTTGCATTTGCCGGAACTAAAATGGCAATATCTGATCCTTTACAGATTTTATCCAGACACGCCAACAGCTGATACGCATACCGGTCAATCCCTGTTGTCATTGAATTCAGAAATCTTCCGTCAATCAAATACTTCTTTTTACTTCGCATGCTGCTCCTCTAATTCTTTAAAAAAGCGCTTATATTTTTCCACCATGATATCCCAGGCAAAATTATCACACACATAGTCGTGTCCGTTCTTTGCCATGATATCAGCGATATCCGGGTGATTTAAAATATATTTTACAGTTTCCTGAAAATCATAATAATTGCCGAAATACAGTCCTCCGTTGCAGCAGCTTACAAAATTTTTCGTAACCGCACAGCCTTCGTGTACGAGTACCGGACGTCTGCACAGCCAGCTTTCCATGATCACAAAGGAAAAGCTTTCATTTTTAGAAGGCTGGCAAAGCAGTGTGGCTGCACCGTACGCATCGTATTTATCCTGTAAATCCACAAAGCCTAAGTCATAGACATCGTTTTTAATTTCCGTCGGGATTTCAAGCTCCCCGCCGCCGATTAACACCAGCTTTAAGCTATCCTGCTCATTCTGTTTGTAGCGCTTAAAATACTGTACCAGTGTGTCGATATTTTTACCCTTATCTTTACGTCCCGCATACAAAATAAACGGGTCGTTAATATTGTATTTTTTACGGAAACGATCCGCATCATAAGTCAGCTTCGTATCCATGCCCAGCCCCATGACTTCCGTCTTCATGCGGCTCGTATCACACAGATGCTCCGTTAAATCCTGCTCCGGCTGTGCGTTAAAAAGCATCCCCGCCACTTCCGAATAAACGGTACGGAAAGTCTTCATATGTGCATAGCTTTCATCGTGAAAACACGGAATCAGCACCGCCTGTCCGGGACATGCCTGCACACCCCAGTATGTTGTACCAAACATGTAAGGAATAAAAACAAAGCAGCTGTACTGCGCTCTGTTCTCACGGATATAGTCATACAAATCCGGGCTGTTAATCATTTCTTTGTGAAACGTATTTTCTTCTTCCAATGTCAGTCCGCTTTTTTGTATCAGCTTTGCATTGACCGCATCAAATGCCGCCGTATTGCGCTTTCTGATTTTAAAACGGCGGATTGGGATTCCGTTCTTGCTCGTATAACTGCCCGGCTTATAAAAATCCTTATTCCAGTCTGCCGTAAATTTTTCCACAGTCGTTGTCAGGATTTCAATATCCATGCCCGCTGCAAATAAATGATCTGTTATCCCCCGCAATGCCGCCTCAGCACCGCCCGGAATATTATCCCCGTACCAAGGCGCCACAAATGCAATTCTTTTCATACTACCTCTGTTTCTGAGCAACATCAGTGTGATTTTTTACACTAATTGCAAACCCTTTCTACAATATCAATAAATCTGTCCGTTATCTTTTCCCATGTATAGTTGGCATCGACATATTTCCTTCCGTTTGCACCCATGCCTGCCGCCGTATCCGGGTGCGTCAGCATGTAGTTTACACACCCTTCAAATTCATAGTAAGACTTATAATACAGTCCGCCGTTACTGCGGACACAGTGACCCTTTAAGACGTCACATCTGCCGTTTACCACAACCGGAACGGAAAGTGTCATCGCCTCCAGTACCACAATGGAAAGACTTTCAAACGGTGACGGCATAATCAGAAACTTCGCCCCGGACATGACATCGAACTTTTCCTGGTCGCTCACAAAGCCAAGGCTTACAATATCGTCACTTTTTGGAATCGGAATAACCGGTTTCCCCATCATGACAAGCTTTAAATCGTTCTGATTTTCCTTTTTATAGCGCAGGAAATAGTCAAATAATTCCTTACAGCCCTTCGCTTCATCAATTCTTCCGGCATAAACCATGTAATTGTCAATACCGTATTTATTTTTACAGAACTGTGAATCAATCGTATCCGGCACTTCCACGCCGCTTCCGCCGTAGCCGTCATTGTTGATAATGCGCTCATTGCGGAATTTGCGTTCCACAAACTTCTTTTCCTCCACGGTCAGATAGAAAAGTGCCTTCGGCATCTGAAACAGTGTATCAAATGTCTTTAAGTAAATCGGCGGCTCATCATGCGCCGTTGAAATTAAGATTGCCTTATCTTTAACAAGCGGCAGTCCCTTAACGGTTGTATAATACAGATAGGTCATAAAAATGAATGCTTCATAATCATCTGCATGGTCTTTGATGTAATCAATCAGTTCCGGTACATGCGGTCCCTGCATTTCAAACCACTGTTCTTCCTGCTCCATGGTATGCTCCGGATTGCCGATGACTTTTCCTGAAAATTTACCAAACCGGTTTAAATCACGCGGCTTGTCCACACCGAAACGTCTGACGGTCACACCGTTAATCACATCCACATCGTTGGTATATTCATTTTTCCATGTTGTATATTCAATCGCTTTGGTTGTCAGCACTTCAATATCGTACTGCTGCTGTAAATGTTCAACAAGCTGTCTGGAAAGCAGCTCCGCGCCGCCGTTTACTTCCAGACCGTAGCGCTGGACAACAAATGCCAGTTTTCTTTTCATGACTTATCCTTTCCGTCCGCCGTTTATAAACGTATCCAGATACGTCTTAAACTGCGCCTCAATTACCTTGTGGTCAAAATCGGCAAGTCTTGCCTGCTGATTTTTGATGATCTGTGTCCGCAGTGCTTCATCGGTCACAACACGGTTAATCACACCTGCCGTTTCTACCGGATTTTTATCCTTTAATAAAAATCCGCCCCCGCCGAGCGTACCTGCAATCGCCGAGGAATCGTATGCCACAACCGGCACATCAAAATACATCGCTTCTACAAGCGGCACGCAGAAGCCCTCATGCTCGCTCTGGCATAAAAAGACGTCTGCAATTTTATAATATGCGAGAATTTCATCAAATTTAATATGTCCCGGAAATACCACATCTTCCAGTTCCAGTGCATTAATGTAACTTTTTAAGCGGTGGTAATACCGCTCCATGCCGTTATGTCCGCCCACCAGTATCAGGCGGGATTTCGGGTTATAAAACTTTTTATAGTCGTAAAATGCACGGATGACATCCTCCTGACGTTTATTCGGTGCAATTCTTCCCGTAAAAATAAGATTGGTATAACCGTCACTGTAGCGGTCAATAACCTGCTGTGACGGTGTCTTTGCGTAATCATCAAACGGTATCAGGATTGGCAGGACATCAATCGGACAGGTGTATCCCATACGGATTAAATCCTGTTTGTTGTATTCTGACACGGCAAGGCAGTAATCCACCTTATCGGCAAGATAAGAGGCACCTTCTAATCCGTTCTGGCACAGCTGCGCCGCCTTGACACTGTATTCTTCAAAAAACTGCGGCGGCGTAATATTGTGATACACCATAACTTTTCTGCAGTGCATCTGTGCCAGCCGGTAATTTAACTTTGTTCCGGTAGATAAGTGATATAAAATGATATCCTTTTCATTCAGCCTCGGCAGCTTTTCCACAAACTTTGCACTGCCCTTTGGCAGGCGCGCATCAATGCTTTCTGCAAAGATTTCGGTTTTATATCCCATTTCCCGAATCACTTTTTCCAACGCAAGGGCATCATTGCTGACTGCGTCCCCAAATGCAAGCGTCGGAAGGAGCTGATAGATTTTCACGGTAAATCCTCCTAATCCTCATTCTTAAGCATTTACGCCTGATTCTTTTTTAATTCTTCTTCGAGTTCACGGATACGGCGCTCGCACTTATAAATCTTCTTCTCAAGTTCCTCAATACGCGCATCATCATCATTGTATCTGCGGACCGTCTGTGCCACAACCTTTGTTGTCAGTTCATTAAAGCGGTTCTGGTCGTCTACAAGCGGTTCTACATAGAAGCATACCATCTTACGGATCACCTTTTTGACAAAGGTAATGAGTTTGCCTACCCCTTTACGTGTCGATGAAATGTCACGGTATGCAAGCACGGTTCTGCTCTCATCCATCATAGAAATATCGTCTAAGTAATCCTTCAGGTCAAACGGCACTTCCGTACCGCCTACCAGACAGGCAATATCGCTAAACGGAATTTCATTGTCTGCATATCCCTTTGCACGGATTTCCGCACGGATTTCCTGCATAATATCCTCAATATTAATCTGTTCCTGTTCCATTGTTCTCTCCTCTATCCTTAAATCTCAAGTTCCCATGAATGCGCGATTCTTGCGACACCCACGTCCGTCATATTCGATACCACTTCAAATTTGAGGGCTTCTTTATAGTAATCCACCGGATTGCCTTCTCCGTATTCAATCGTAATATCCAGCCAGTACTGTCCCGGAATGAGATTGAGTTCCGGCATGGTAATGACAAACCTGCCATCCTTATCAATATCAAAATTGTCTACGCGGTCAATACGGGTATTGGTTCCGTAAACCCAGAGTCCGTCACTTCTGAAAATCCCGTAGCCGAATACGGCATCCGTTACTTTCTTTTCTACATGATAGCTTAAATCCAGCACCATTTTTTCACCGGTACGAAACGTCGTCTGCTCTTTTCCGTCGGCATCTAACATCTTAATCTGCGTAAACTTGGCATCTTCCGAACCGTAACGCTTCATTTTTGCCTTGCGTTTTTTTTCTTCTTCTGCCTGCATATTCTGTAATTCCAGCTTCTGAAGGCGTAACCGTTCTTTTTCCTGCTGGTCGATTCTCTGGGTATTCATATAATCCAGATATTCCAGATGGACTTCCTTTGGTCTTCCTTCCATTGCAATTTTACCTTCGCATATCCAGATTGAACGGTCACAAATCTGCTCAATCTGTCCGAGAGAATGGGATACAATCACAATCGTTGTGCCGCTTGCCTTAATTTCTCTTAATTTATTAAAACACTTTGCCTGGAAATTGGCATCCCCTACGGCAAGGATTTCATCAATCAGCAGAATATCCGCATCAACATTAATCGCAACAGAAAATGCCAGTCGTGTATACATCCCGGAGGAATAGGTCCTTACCGGATTATCGATAAATTCCTCCAGCTCAGAAAATGCGATGATTTCCTCTAGACGCTCATCAATTTCTTTCTTTGTCAGTCCGAAAATTGCCGCATTGGTGTAAATGTTTTCCCTGCCGCTCATATCCGGATGGAAGCCGGCACCCAGTTCGATTAAGCTTGATACCCGTCCGCACATTTCGATTTCACCGGAGTTCGGATAGATAATCCTTGTAAGCATTTTTAAGGTTGTACTCTTTCCACAACCGTTTTTACCGACAAGTCCGATGGCTTCGCCTTTTTTGACCTCAAAACTGATATGGTCTAAAACCACACGGTTTTCGTAGCGGTTGCGCTTCCAGAACAACAGTTTTTCCTTTAATTCCGTTCCTTTATCATAATACACTTTAAAGGTCTTGGTAACGTCCCTTACCTCGATTGCATTTTCCTCATTTTTCATATTCAAAAACAGCCTTTCTCTATTAGAAATTCTCTGCAAAGCCCTTTTGCAGCTTCTTAAATAACAATTCGCCTACAATAATAAATACAATACCGATAAATAGTGCAAGCAGTAAAGATGACATCTGCGGCACATTGCCGTAGTATAAAATATCACGATAAATTTCTATCACCGGTGTCATCGGATTGAGTCTGAAAATCGGCATTGCCCAGTCCGGAACCATATCGCTTCCGTACATCACCGGTGTCATATACTGTAACGCCATCACTAAAATACCGAGAATATACTGTAAATCACGCAGATACACGGTCAGGGATGCAACAATTAATGCAATGCCAAGACACAGTATGTATTCTACAATCATAACGACCGGAAGGCAGGCAAGTCCCAGAAACTGCACTTTTCTTCCGCTGACAAGCAGTGCCGCAAAAATAACAATAAAGGTTAAAAGCATATTGACAAAGCCGCTCGTTACCGTTGCAATCGGCAGTACCTCACGCGGAAAATAGATTTTTTTGACCATATCCTTTTCCCTTAAAATGCTCGTTGAACCGTCCTGTACGCTGGAAGCAAAAAACATCCATGGAACAAGTGCCACAAATAAGAACATATAATACTGTTCATAGCCTGCTTTCATGATAACCGAAAACACAAGGGTAAACACGACAAGCTGTAATAACGGATTGATAAATGTCCACAAAAATCCCAATACAGAGCCTTTATATCTGCCGCGTAAATCTTTTTTGACAAGACTGAAAATCATTTCCCTGTATTCATATAATTCTCTTAACTGCTTCACTTTCTTTCCTCCAATATTTTTCCCAGTCTGTCCTCTAACAGACTGACAGAATGCTGCATTTTGGTCTTTTCCCGGATATATGCCCCTGCCGCCGCTTTTTTCTGCTCATAAAATGCAGAATCTTCACAAAGCCGCTTCATATAAGCCGCCGCCTGTGCCACATCGGCTTCCGCCCAGTGATACCCCTTTTTAAACGGCGGGATATCCTGTTCTATTGCCGTTTTTTTGTAATCCACCATACAGGCAGATTCCCGGTTCATAAATTCCGTATTGGCAGACCAGTTTGTTGCAATGACCGGCGTGCCAAGCAGCATCGCCTCTGCCATGACCAGTCCGAAGCCCTCTGCCCGGTGTAAGGATACAAAAACATCCACACATGCCGTCAGGCTGTTGACTGCCGTTTTAGACAGTGTTTCGCATATAAAATATATATTATCATATCCGTCAAGTTTTGTGCGGATATTCTCAATATCTTTTTCACTTTGTTCCGAGCGGTTCATTTTAATGACCAGCCCGACCTGTTTATTTCCCCGGTCAAATGCCTGTTTAAATGCTTCAATCGCACCCAGCGGATTTTTACGCACCATGCCGCTCCCGCTGTCATACATCATCAGAAATAAAAAGCGGTCTTTTGGCAGATGAAAATAATCCCTGTCATATGCCGCATCTGCCGGTGCCGTAACACTGTAGGGCAGGGTATAGACCGGCTTATCTGTATATTTTCTTAAGTTTTGCGAAATAAACTCGGACGGTGTCCACACTTCATCGAGCAGATGAAATGCCGGAAGCCACTCCTTTGGAAACTCCTCTAATTCCCACAGCCAGTATCCGATATTGTAGCGCGTATCCCATTGATTCTTACCCACGTCCATAAAGGCAAGCGGCAGTTCACTCGGATTAACGTGAATCAGATTGATATTATACGGACCGGTCTGCGTAATTTTACCGTCAAAAGCTTCGTTGGTTCTGCTGCCCCCCGGCGGCACAAAATAATCATACACTGTATAATCCCATGTGCTGTTTTCTAAAATTTCAGCGACCAGGCGCATACTCTGTCCCAATCCCGTATCGCTTTTGATGCTGCCAATCAGGTTGATGCCCTTTTTGTGTGCCTGCGGCTCAAATGGTGTAATCTCTGTTTTTTCAAGGTCTTTTGCACCTTTTTCGATGACTTTTGCTTTAACTGCACTCAGCATTTTCTGCGGTATCAGCTTTACCAGCACCGGACGCAGGGCTTCCGCCATGTTTAATGCTGCTTTTGAAAGACTCATAAACGGTTCAACCTTTCTGTATCGTTAAAATAAAATCCCGGACGATTCTGCCAAGCTTCTCCGGTGCATATTTTGCAATAATCTCTTTATAGGCTTCTTCATCGACATTACTGTTAAAATGCAGCATTTTTTCTGCCAGATTGTCAATCTGGTGCTGTTCGGTGCCGTTTAAATCAAAACGGTCTCCATGCTGTCCGATAATTTCATCATAAATATCGAGATTGCCCACAATCATCGGCTTTCCAAACTTCATGACTTCAATTAACGGCATGCCAAAGCCCTCCGCCTTAGACGGAAATACAAAGCAGGAGCAGTCTGCAAACAGCTGATGTTTTTTATCATGGGTCACATAATCCAGATACGTAATGCCCTTTGTCTGTGCCATGGTTTCCTTTAACAGACTGTCAATATCGTCTTCCTGCATTTTCCCTGCAAGAATCAGCTCCTTTGTGCCGCCAAGCTCCCGGTATCTGCGGTAGCCCTTTAATAAGAGATCCACGCCTTTTCGCTTTTCCATATTGCCTACATATAAAAAGTAACCTTTATCCGTTGTTTCCCATGTGTCCTTTAACGGATTGGCAATGATGTAGGCATTGCAGTTTGCAATTTTTCGTGCCGCCGGAAAAAGCTTTTCTGTTGTCTTTTTCGTCTGTATTGAATTGTACAGAATCATATCCGTATTTCTTAATGTCTTTGCAAGATTATGTTTAAAATACAGGCTGTAAACAATGCCAAAATATTCGACATATTCAATCGGAAACATATCATGAATTGTAATCATGGTTTTAAAATTTCCTTTTAAGCGGATTGGGATAATGGTATTGACCTCCCAGAATAAATCCGGCTGAATTTCATTTAACTGTTTCTGAATAAATGAAAAGTAGGAATACACGCCCGCACTGCGGTATACGGCTTTCCCCTGTGTAATTACGGGAATTCCCTTTTCCATAAAATATCGGATGTACTCGCTTTCTGCCACATCGGAAAGCAGTACAAACTCAAATTCCCGGTATTTCATCAGAACCTTTAAGAAATCATTCAGATACATCCCCACACCACTAGGTCTGCTGCCTAATGTACGGGCATCTACTGCAATCTTCATATTCTATCCATTCTGCCGTCTGTGCGGCTTTTTTATCGTTGTTTTTATGATAACCGTTTTCGGTGTGTTTATTCTCCAGCTGTAACTTTTTATCAAACAGTATCACTATACTCGTTTTACACTATTTTGTCAAAGCCTCCATCATAATCCGTGCGGATTTTTCCCACGAATACCGGGATAATACCGTTTCCGGTGCTTCCCTGCCGCCTTGTTTTAACAGTTGTTCAATGCTGATGTCCGCATTGTCACAGTCCACGTAATATGCCGCATTTCCGTAAATCTCATGCAGCACCGGAATATCGCCAAGCACCACCGGCGCCCCCATGCACAACGCTTCCATCGGTGGTATGCCAAAGCCTTCATACGTAGAAGGAAATAAAAACGCCCGGCAGTATTGCATCAGCGCCCGCGCTTCGCTGTCGGACACATAGCCCGTGCAGATGACATTATCCAGTTTTTCCACCCCGGAATCATCGCCCAGCGGTTTTCCCGAAAGCACATAGATTTTATCCGGATTTCCTGCGGCATTTTTTAAAATCCATGACAGATTTTTATTCGGTGCAAGCGATGCCAGATAATAGTAATACGCCCCTTTCGTAAGCTTAGGATACTTCTGGAAAATGGTTTCATCCGTATCTTTACGGTCCATATGCTGCCAGCCGTTCCCTGCCACATAAATCTGTCCTGCATGCACCCTGTACTGCTCTAAAATTTCTTTTTTGGACGTCTCACTGACCGTCACAATGATATCTGCCTTATGAAATGCGTGTGTATACATCCATTTACGGTATAAAATTTCATGCCATGCACCCGGCTCTTTAAAATATTCCGGGTGTGTCTTAAAGACAATATCGTGGACACAGACCAGCCCGCCCTTTGAAAACAGCGGCACGGTATTGCACAGGCAGATTCCCTTTGCCTTCTCTTTTTTTAAAAAACGTGCAAAACAGACCTGCTCCCACACTTTTACACGCCTGCTTTTTCCCGCACAGCGTACTTCAATATTTGAAAATTCCCGGCGGATTTCCTCAATGCGCGGTGTTTCAGGCAGCACCAGCACCAGCCGCAGGCACTCCTTATATGCCGGAGCCATTTTATTCATCTGCTTTAGAATCTCCGCCGCATACCGCTGTACGCCCAGTGCGGGTTCCAGCAGAAAGCTGCCATTGATTGCATAATACTGTCCCATAAATTTTTAATTCCTTGTTTCTAGTTTTCTTTTGGGTGATATGTCGGCGCCACTTTTTGTATCAGTGTGCGGATATCTCCCGTTTCTGCATAAGCTTCTTCTTTTAATTCTTCCAGATGCTCAAAGAAATGTTCTTTGTCAAATTCAATCGGCTTGCCGATATGAATCAGCTTATTGGCGGTATCCTGCAGACCTTCTTCTTTCATCAGCAGTTCTTCATAGAGCTTTTCACCCGGACGCAGTCCCGTATACTTAATCTCCATGTTGACGCCTAACGTATAGCCGGATAATCGGATCAGGTTCTTTGCCAGATCATCGATTTTGACCGGCTCTCCCATATCCAGAATAAAAATCTCTCCGCCCTTTGCGTAAGCGCCCGCCTGTAAAACAAGCGAAACCGCCTCCGGTATTGTCATAAAATAACGGATAATGTTCGGGTCTGTGACCGTTACCGGACCGCCCGCTTCAATCTGCTTTTTAAACAGCGGAATGACCGAACCGTTGCTTCCGAGTACATTGCCGAAACGCACGGCTACAAAATCCGTCTGTGAACGCTCGTTGTACGACTGGATAATCATTTCACAGATTCTCTTGGTTGCCCCCATGACATTGGTCGGGTTGACCGCCTTATCCGTAGAAATCATTACAAACTTGCCGACACCGTACTTGTCCGCCATTTTCGCAACATTCCATGTGCCGACAACGTTATTCTTAACGGCTTCATTCGGACTGTCTTCCATCAGCGGTACATGCTTATGTGCCGCCGCATGATATACAATTTCCGGACGGTACTGTGCAAAAACGCTTTCCAGACGGGAAATATTCCGGATAGAACCAATCAGTGTTACCACATTGGCATCCGGGTAGGTCATCTTTAATTCCTGCTGGATTTCATATGCATTATTTTCATAAATATCAAATATAATCAGGCACTTCGGCTTGTGGCTTACAAGCTGTCTGCAAAGCTCCGAACCGATAGACCCGCCGCCGCCGGTGACAAGGATTGTCTTATCTTTAACATACCCCATAATGGAATCCAGATCGACTTCAATCGGGTCACGGCCGAGCAGATCCAAAACATCAACGCTCCGGATAGAATTGACGTTAATTTCGCCATCTACCATCTGGTAAACGCCCGGCAGAATCTTTAAATTACAGTCGGTTTCTTTGCAGATATTTAAAATGTTGCGCTTGTCTTCCATGGATGCAGACGGAATCGCAAAAATAATTTCATCAATGTCATAGACCTTTGCAACTTCTTTAATTTTATTTCTTGTACCGACAACCTTGACGCCGCGGATATATTTTCCGACCTTCTGTGTATCGTCATCAATAATACAAACCACCTTGGAGTTGTCCATATAACGCGAATTCTGGATTTCACGCATTAATACGTTGGTTGCCTCACCCGCACCGATAATCATAATCCGCACCTGCTCTGCGGTGTGGCGGTAATTCTGCAAGACGGTACGTATCATGCGGTACATAAAACGGCTGGCACTCATTGCAACGATTAAAAATACCCCGGATGTAAAATAACAGCTTCTCGGAAGCATCCAGCCCATGTATGCCGTTACACAGATATGGGCAAATTCCGTTACAATACAGGCCTCCACAATTTTATAAAGTTCCGCAATGCTGGCATACTGCCATAAACTGTGATACATTCTGAAACACCAGAATATAATAATGGCAACAATCGTAAAAGGAATCATGTTTTTCTGATACTTGAGCAGATATTCCTCCGGGATTGCCGAAATGCTGATTTCAAAACGCATCAGCAGCGATAAAAATACACATCCGTTTACTAACAGGATATCCGTAATAATCAGGCATATTCTTCTAACGAGAAGCTGTATCCTGTCTTTTCTAGTTTCTTCCATTTTTTATTCCTTTCACCCAAAAAGGCATTTTTATCAATCCTATGACCGTTCCGGTTCCATAACTGACATGCAGCATTAAAAATAGAAACGGAAGTGCCAGACAGGTTTTATTTCGTATTTCCGGTGCACCAATCACCGCCGCCAGCGCCATAATGACCGCCAGCAGTCCGTACAGCACCCACATCAGCCCCGTAAGCCCCGCTATAACTTTGAAAATCACCAGTGCCGCCCCGCTAAGTGCCGTTATGCTGCCTGCAATGGCAAAGCCTGTACAAAAAAGTACCGACAGGATAATTGCCATCACAAAGGCAAACGGCACAAAATGATACAGGGAAAGGCACGGTGCGCACACACCGGTTGTCAGTCCGATCCAGTAGCCGTTGGCATATTTCTGCTTTAACATTTTTCCTAAATCCGGACGGATATGCTGATAGGAAATAATCTCCGGGTCAAAGCACAGCTTAAAGCCCGCCTTTCTCATACGATAGTGGATTTCATTGTCTTCGGTTCTTGCAAGCCGCTCATCAAATCCGCCGATGGTTTCAAATACCTTCCTGCGGTACGCTGCGTGAAACATGGATTTCACATAGCTTTTGCCGGGATTGTTGCGGTACGGTGCAATACTCGAACCAAACATGGAGCTTTCTGCCAGAAGCAATGTATTGCGAAACGGTGTCGGCTGTTCGATAATGTTCGGTCTTTGTCCGCCGCACACATCTTCCCCGCTCTCTAACACCGCCACATTTTTCGTAACAAAGTCTTTCGGAATGGATGCATGCGCATCAACCTTTAAAATGGCTTCTCCGCGGTAGGCTTTCAGGGCAACATTCCAGCCGCACGGCAGTGTCCGCTTTGGATTGTCAAGCACGCTTACGCTTACAAATCCCATATCGGGCTGTGTTGTATTCTGTGCTGCGAATTCCTGCATGATTTTCTTCGTGTGGTCTGTCGATGCAGAATCGACCAGCACCACTTCCATGCTGCCATGTGCATAATCCTGCGCCGCAATATCCTTTAAAATCGCAGGCAGTGTCTGTTCTTCATTATACGCAATCACACATATCGTAATAAACATAACTTTCCTCATTCTAAACAACTTCGGCTGCAAAAATCCGATATTTGCTTTTCCTTAATGAATCACCGATACAAAGGTGTTCCATAGTACACTCATATCCGATTTCAGTCCGAATTTTTTCAGGCTTTCCAGATTATATCTCATTTTTGCCGGAAGCACTTCTTCTATATAAACCTTATCTGCGTCTTCTGCATTTGAAAGAAGCCTTTCCTCATCTTTATACGCAATGCTTGTCCTTGAAGTCAGTCCCGCAGGAAGCAGAAGTGTCGCATACATCTCCGGCGTATAGGCATCCACGTATTTTAAAACCTCCGGTCTTGTGCCGACCAGTGTCATATCACCCGCTAAAATGTTAAACAGCTGCGGAAATTCATCAATTCTTAATTTACGAAGCCACCTTCCGACACGCGTAATACGCGCATCATTGCTGACTGTCACCTGCGTACCCATGCGGCTTGCATTGTTGACCATGGTACGGAATTTATATATCCTAAAAATCCTTCCGTACTGGGTTACACGCTCCTGCCTGAAAAATACAGGTCCCGGAGAATCCAGCTTTATCAATACCGCGACAATAAGCATCGGCAGTGCAAGTACGGCAAACATAATGGAAGCCACAATCACATCAAGTATTCGTTTTGCCCTAAACCACGCGCTGCGTTTTACCAGGATGTTGTAATATTTCCGGACCTCTTTTGTCCGCATTTTATCGGGAAGGTTTGTCCACTCTCTTAATTCCATAATCTGTTCCTATTCCGGGCGCCATTTACTGTGAACGGCTGCTGCCACCATTTATTATTTTACAAGGCTGCAAAATGTGTCAATCACATAATCTGCCTGTTCATCCGTCAGGCAGGTATGCAGCGGCAGTGTAATCTCGTTGTGATACATTTCATAGGCATTCGGAAAATCTTCGATATGAAATCCCAGATTTTTATATGCCGTATGCATTGGCAGCGGCTTGAAGTGGACATTGCATGCCACACCGTTTTCCGCCATCCTGGTAATCATATCGTTGCGGTATTCTTCACCTTTTCCTGTAAGGCGCACAAGATAGAGATGTCCGCTTGAAGTTACCGTATCGTCAAAATGGGTAAGTGCCTCTACCGGAAGCTTTGCAAGCCCTTTATTATACCGCTCTATAATCTCTTTCCTTCTTGCAAGAAGCTTCGGATAGCGCGCAAACTGCACCAGTCCGACAGCCGCCATAATATCCGTCATGTTACATTTATAATATGTTCCTATAATATCATATTCCCATGCACCAAGCTTTGTCTTTGCCAGTGCATCCTTGGACTGTCCGTGCAGGCTTAACAGCATCAATTTGTGATACAGCTCTTCGTTATCCACGCCCGGAATATCGCGCCATACAAGCCCGCCGCCCTCTGCGGTCGTTAAGTTCTTTACGGCATGAAATGAAAAGCTTGTAAAATCCGCACACTCGCCGCTCATTTTTCCGTTTCTTTTCGCACCGAAGCCATGTGCCGAATCTGCCAGAATCAAAATGCGTCCCAGTGCTTCCTGTAACGGCGATGCCGGGTGAAACAGTGCTTTTTTACGCTCTGCAAGCGCGCGGATTCTGTCATAATCCACCATAACACCCGCAATATCTACCGGAATAATGGCTTTTGTCTTTTCCGTCACTGCCTGTTCTAACGCATCATAATCCAAATGGAAACTGCCCGGCGCGCAGTCAACCAGCTTAAGCGTTGCCCCCACATGGCAGACAACGCTTGCTGATGCTGTATAAGTATATGCCGGAACAATGACTTCATCGCCCTCTCCGATTCCAAACAGCCGCAGTGTCATTTCAAGACAGGCGGTTGCCGAATTCATGCACACTGCCTTTTGTGTATGGCAGTATGCCGCAATCTCTTTTTCGAACTGTTTTGTCTTTGGTCCTGTTGTAATCCATCCTGACCGCATCACTTCTGCCACTGCCTGAATTTCTTCTTCTGTAATATCCGGAGGTGAAAACGGTATGTTTAATTTCTTCGTCATAGTTCCTCACAATCTGCCGTCTGACGGCGTGGTATCCGTTTTATACTAGCTTATCCGTACAAAACCGGTTTATTCATTAATTTATCCTGTATTCTTCTATGCAGAACGGCGGCTACTGCGCGTCACTGCCTTCCTCCATATCCGGGAACGCATACGTTAAGTTTCCTGCTGCATTGGCAATGGCAACCGTATAGCTGACCGTCTTATATCCGCTCTTGGATAACGTAATCGTCTTACTTCCATAGGATTTATGGAATGAGCATGGCACAAGTCCGATGTAAACACTGTCTACATACAGTGCCGCCCCTTCCGGCGCCGTAATATTTACGGTATAGCCCGAAGTTAAATCCGCTGCTGTCGTTGCTTTATTCGCTGCCGTTGTCGCCGTCTTGGTTGAACTTGCGGCTGTCGTCGTTGCTGATGATGCCGTCATGTCAATCACAACCGTCTGATACGCCTGGCTGACTGCAACCGTTTCAACATACTGCTCGTAGCCGTTTGCGGACAATACCACGCGGTGTTTTCCGTAGGCTAAGGAAACAGGCTGTGAATAATCCGTTTCTACGCCGTCAATCGTCATCACCGCATTTGCCGGTGTAATCGAGAAGTTCACAGCTCCCCGCTGGGTCGCTTTTGTTGTAAATTCACTAAAATCCACTGTCACGGAAGCATCTCTTGCCACTGTCACGGTCTTTGTTCCCGTCAGGCTTCCCTTTTGCAGCTCAACTGTATAAGTTCCTTCCTGTGTTGTTGTAAGCATTCCGCTTGTCACTTCAAATAACTGCTTTGTTCCGATACTTGCATAGCCGCCGATAAATGCATCTACACCCTGAAAGGTAATGTATCCGTGCCCCTTATCAACTGTAATTGAATAAACGGTATCTCCCACACCGCGCAGTGTCACTTCGTCCTGTGCAACAATCTGTGCAATATTAATCTTATTGGCATTTGACAGCACTGCCGCATAGGAAGCGTAAACATAAGAGCTGCCTGCCTGCTTCACTCTCCTTGCACTTTCATCAAACTCAACACCGGTCAGGCTGTTCTTTTCCCATGCATCTGATGAGCCGTGAATCTCAGTCGCTTTTCCGCTCTTATTGCAGGTCACATCATAAATCTGACCCAGCTGCGTCCCTGTTGCCGCAATAATTTTTCCGTATTTGTCCTGAATATCCGTACCACCCGTATACGCTACTTCATATTCTGTTCCTGTGTCTATATCCACAAAGTGCATAATCAGATCGTCTGTATTGACGTACGTAAGCACTCCTGTTAAATCAATCTGGTTGGCTTTCTTCGTTTCCATTTCCGTTACTGCCTTTGTCGGTGCCGGCAGAATAGAACTGCCCGGAATCAGTGTCTTATTGCTGCTCTGCTTTCCGCAGCCGGACAATAAAAGCGCCGGAAGCAGGAAAACCGCAAATATTTTTTTTATCGTTTTTTTATTATTCATAAATATCTGTACCCCAATATTCTTTTCGACTGTCATGGGCAATTCTATCACAAGCGGACGGTATATGCAATTATTGCCATCATTTTTTCATATTTTTACAAAAGCGTTTCTAAAAATTTTTGTCTTTTTTCATTCTGCTGCACGACTTTTTCCAGTTTTTCTTTCGTTTTTGGCGGAATCCATGCCTTATTGGAATTAAAATAGTAATTCATGACTTTCCAGAATTTTTCCGGAAATGCAAACAGTGCCGCAAGCAGCGCCCGCTCGGTATCGCTGACCGGCTTGATTTTGTCGTATTCTTCCATCATCTTATAGGCTGTCTGGATATCCCAGTCGTATTTTTCAAGAATTTTACGCATGAACTGATACAAATCACTAATCTGACATTCATTTTTATACTTATCAAAATTAGTAACCGCAGTATTTCCGTTAGAAAATATAATATTGTGATAATTATAGCTGCCATGACATAGCTCACCTGTTTTTTTCGCATAAGAAAGACGCTCCTGAAATTGTGGTCCTGCAAGCAGCTGTACTGCTTTTTCCGCCTCCGAAAAAAAGCCTCCTATATTCTTATATGCAAGCTGCTCAAATTCGGACTTCTTTTTTTTATTTTTCAGGTAATTTCCCGTGAGTTTCAGCTCTTTCATATGGCGTGTATACATCAGGCGCAGCTGGGTTTCTCCTCCCGCTTCAATGCCTGACAAAGCTTTGGCTTTCACATCCTTTTCATTTTGTTCTTCTGTGGTACCGGAAAACTCTCCTGCAACCTCTAAAAGCACAAGGTGCAGCTGTGCCAATGTCTGCACCGCCCTGCACAAATCCTTTAAATCCCGCACATTACACTCTTTTCCTTCATACCAGTCTTTGACATAAAACCGTCTGCCGTCTTCATCCGGTGTCAGAATCTCCCCACTGCTGTTTTGCACATAGGTATCCACCCACAAAAATCCGCTGTCCGCAACACGTCTTGTAATGTCGTTTTCACGCTCATAATATTTATCACTTTTTACACATTCCAGAAATAATTTCACACCGCGGTCCGTATTTAAAATCATACCTCCGCGTCCCCGCAGTACGCGGTTCACTTCAAAATCATACTGTTTCAACACCTCTAGCGATTTCTCATTCATACCATTCCCCACATTCCTGAGCGACCTTGTCGCGAAGATGCGATGAGAAATTCGCGCAGGCGATTTCTCATCTGCAATCATGGCTATTTGTTTTCGCTCAGAAACAAATAGCCGTTTGAAGAAGCTCTGATTTAAGGCTTCTTCAAACTCCGTAGGCATTTTAATGCCGGAGGAACCGCGAGCCATATCTTATTTGGCTCTGCGATAATAACACTTTGCGGCGCCTGCGGCACAAAGTGTCGTGCGAAAATCTTTGATTTATGGATTTTCGCACTTCCCAACTTATCATATGAGGGGTAATGGTAAAAAATGAACACATTTTTAGAGGTCTAAATGTTCTATCATGGCAACCAGCGTTTCCTTCTCATTGAGCTTTGGATTTTCAAGCACAATATGGAGCAGGTCCTTTAACGTCTTTCCAATCTGCGTTCCGGTAAGTCCGTATTCCATAAGGTCATTTCCCGTAATATCCAGGTCTTTGATAGAAATGCAGTCGCCGCGCTTTATAATGTCTTCATACATCCGCTCTACGGTTTCCAGATGCCTGCGCTTTGTCGTCATGCCAATGCCGACCAGCTCCTCTGTCGTATCTAACAGTGCATGTTGATGTGCAAAAATGAGCGGCATCATCTCTTTTCCATATGTATAAGTTGCCTCACGCACCGCCGGTTCATTTTCCTCTATAGACTTCTGTGTATACAACAGAAGCTTTGATACCGTATTGACCGTGTAATTATCCAGTTTCAGCCGCTTTAACGCCTCTTTTGCCGTATCCGGCCCGGCATGGTAAAACAGCGCCGCATAGCGCAGTACCGACGTATTTTTAGCATGTGTAAGAAGCTTTAACGTCGGATTTTTAAATTTTCCGGACAAAATAACATCCGCCTGCGGCAATACATCACAAAACAGTCCTGTTTCCTGATAAAACCGCACGTAATCCGGGTGTGCGGACAAAAGAGTCTTTACCAGTTCCACCTGTATACGCTCCATGCTGACTTTTTCAAGTGTCGGTGCCAGTTCTTCTACAGCACGGTATGTTTCTTCTTCAATTTCAAAACCAAGCTGTGCCGAAAAACGGATTGCGCGCATCATGCGCAGTGCATCTTCGCCAAAACGCTCTTTGGGATTGCCGACACAACGGATAACTTTCCTCTGCATATCCTCTATGCCTTCAAATACATCTACCAGCCCCTGCTGTTCATTATATGCCATGGCATTAATCGTAAAATCCCTGCGCTTTAAATCTTCAACCAGATTTGAAGAAAATTCCACGGATTCCGGGTGTCTGCCATCTAAATAAGCGCCGTCAATCCGGTAGGTTGTCACTTCAAATCCCTCTTTTCCCATCATGACCGTTACCGTGCCGTGTTCAATACCCGTATCTATCGTCCTTGGAAAAATTGCCTTGACTTCCTGCGGCTTTGCCGATGTGGTAATGTCCCAGTCATCCGGCGTTCTGCCAAGCAGGCTGTCCCTTACACAGCCGCCAACCGCATATGCCTCAAATCCGTGTTTCTGAATCTGTTCTATTATCTGCCGCACTTTTTCCGGCAGTTCCAGCCTGATTTCATTTTTTTCCTGTTGTTCCATTCCTGCTCCCATTTCAATTCCACTTTTCATTTTTGTTTCTGTCTGTCACCGTAATTTTTGAAAATAAATAAAATTATCCGCCTTATACAAGCCATTATGCTGCATTGCGCCCATAATCACCCGTACAAGACGGATTTATTTAACATATTTCAACTCTTAGTATGCTTTACCCCAGTAAACCATTTTCTTTGCAGGTCTGCCACAGCATACACATACATCGGAAAGGTGTTCCTGTTCAAATGGCATACATCTTGAAGTTGCCGTTGTTTCTTCTTTAATTTTATCTTCACATGCCTGGTCACCACACCACATTGCCTTTACAAAGCCCGGCTTATTGGCAACAACATCTTTAAATTCGTCGTAATTTGTCGCAACATAGGTATGTGCTTCACGATGTGTTCTTGCACGCTCTAACATTTCAGTCTGCATCTTGTCTAAAATGTTCTTGATTTCTTCTGCAAGTGATTCAATTGCAACCGTCGTCTTTTCTCTGGTATCACGTCTTACAATAATTGCCTGTCCGGCTTCAATATCACGCGGTCCCATTTCAACTCTGACCGGAATACCTCTCATTTCCTGTTCTGAGAACTTCCAGCCCGGCTTCTTGTCGGTGTCGTCTACTTTGACACGCAGACCCGCCTTTACAAGGGCTTCCTTCACTTCATATGCCTTATTAAGCACGCCGTCCTTATTCTGCATAATCGGAATCACGTCAACCTGTACCGGCGCAATCTTTGGCGGAAGCACCAGTCCCGAATCATCGCCGTGTACCATAATCAGCGCACCGATTAATCGTGTTGTCATACCCCATGAAGTCTGATGTACATACTTTAACTTATTGTCTTTGTCTGTATACTGTATACCAAATGCCTTGGCAAATCCGTCACCGAAGTTATGGCTTGTACCTGACTGTAATGCCTTACCGTCATGCATTAATGCTTCAATTGTATACGTTGCTTCTGCACCCGCAAATTTTTCTTTATCCGTCTTACGTCCCTTTACAACCGGAATAGCAAGCACCTGTTCACAGAAATCCGCATAAACATTTAACATCTGCTGTGTTCTTGCCTCAGCTTCTTCTGCTGTCGCATGTGCTGTATGGCCTTCCTGCCATAAGAATTCCCTTGAACGAAGGAACGGTCTTGTTTCCTTTTCCCATCTTACAACAGAACACCACTGGTTGTATACCTTTGGCAAATCTCTGTAAGACTGGATTTCATCTTTATAAAAATCGCAAAACAGTGTTTCGGAAGTCGGTCTGACACACAGTCTTTCCTGAAGCGGATTTAAGCCGCCGTATGTTACCCATGCAACTTCCGGTGCAAAGCCTTCTACATGGTCTTTTTCACGCTCTAACAGGCTTTCCGGAATGAACATCGGCATATATACATTTTCAACGCCTGTTTCCTTAAATCTTCTGTCCAGTTCCTTCTGGATATTTTCCCAGATTGCATAACCTGCTGGTTTAAAAATCATGCAGCCCTTGACACTGGAATATCCCATCAGTTCTGCTTTTTTTACAACATCTGTATACCACTGGGCAAAGTCCACATCCATGGATGTAATTGCCTCAACTAACTTCTTCTCTTCAGCCATGATTCTCCTCCATTTTCCTCGCAATCGCTAGATAGCTTCAAGTGTACCACGTTCCCCCCGCATTTTCAAGAACACTTGCAAAATATCTTATGAGTGCTTTCATCATACAGTATGACAACGGTCCTAAAATAAATCCCAAAATTCCATACACCATAATGCCCGTAAATATGACCATCAGCATTGTAAAAGGTGCAATGCCCAGCCGGTCGCCCATACATTTTGACTCCATGATTTCGCGGACAAAATACGTCATCACATACACGGACAGCAGTACCGCACCGGCATAGTAATTGCGAAACAGCAGTAAAATAACCGCCCACGGAATCAGTACCGTCCCCGTGCCAAAAAACGGCAGTGCATCCACCAGTCCGATTAAAATGCCAATCACAACCGCATACGGATTGTGAATAAGCAGCAATCCCGCAATACAGATTCCGGCATTAATAAGCATGATGATAAGTTCTATTTTAAAATAAACCTGTATCAGTTTTTTGAGTTCCAGTGTCAGCGCACAGACTTCCTCCCTGAAAATGCTGTTTTCCCGCCATTTTCTTACCTTTTCAAGCACACCGGATAAATACACTACGGAAATCAGGCACACAATGACCGCACCTGCAATAACCGCCGTGTTTACAAGAATCGGAAAGGAAATCCGCAGCACACTGCTAACAACTTCTTCCGGCTGTCCGTTTCGGAAAATGCGCCGGATTCTGTCTGCACAGTTGCATACAAATTCCAGGCTGCATCCGTCCGAAAGCCCTAACATTCCATCAACATCCAGACAAATCCCCGCGGTTTTCTGCCGTACCATAATAAATAAATATTCAAAATTAGCAATAAAACTCTTAATTTCTGCCACACCCAGCCATGTAATATAAATAACCGCCGCCGCAATGATAATGGTCAGCCCTGTTACAATCAAAGTCGATGCCAGCGCCTTTTTCCCTCTGAACACCTTTGCCAGCGCATTGACCGGTTTTTCAATCACCAGTGCAATACCATAAGCAATAATAAACGGAGATGCCAGTACAAAAAGATACCGCACCGCCAGATATACCAAAAAAACAATGACACCGCTTCCCAAAAGCAATACCATCCGCCGCCTAAACGTCCATACTGATTCTTTATTATTCATACTCCCTCGATTCTGAGCAGCTTTGCTGCGAAGTGGCGATGAGAAATTCGCGCAGGCGATTTCTCATCTGCCATCAAGGTTGTTTGTTTTCATCTGAAAATAAACAACCGTATGAAAAATAATCGCATCAGCATTATTTTTCATACTCCCTCGATTCTTGGCAGGCATTTTTATGCCGCTTTTATGAGAACAGTATTTCCGTTTTTTTAGAATTTAAACCTGCCACGGCAGTGCAAGTTCATAAGTCTTTTTGTCTACGGTCAGTGCATACGCACACAACGCAATTTCATACCGCTGTATCAGCGGTTTTCCGCTTTTTTGTAAAGCCATCCGGCAGTCTGCTTCTGTCTGGCCGCCGTACCGGGTATCTCCCAGTAACGGCAGTCCGCGGGAAGCAAACTGCACCCGTATCTGGTGATGTCTTCCGGTAATCAGATGAATTTTTACAAGTGTAACCGGCATCTGTTCATGCGCTTGTACATACACGGTTTTTAGTACTTCATATTCTAACTCTGCCCGCTTTGCTTCTTTGCTTTCCTTTGAAACAACTTTGGACAGATTCGCTTTCGCATCTTTTTGCAGATAATCCACAAACGTTCCCTTTGACTGCTCCGGTTTTCCACAAATCAACGCATAATACTGTTTATTCAGTGTATTTTGCTGCATTTCCTTTGACAGCCGCGCCGCCGCCTGCTTTGTCTTTGCAAACAGCACCAGCCCGCCAACCGGTCTGTCCAGCCGGTTAATAACTGCCGCATATGCTGTTTCTTTTTTGCTCCTTCTGTAGGTCAGCACTTCACTGACAAGGTCTGTATCAAAGGAACGCGCCGACTGGGTCAATACCCCTGCCGGTTTTTCTACAATTAATTTTTCCGTATCTTCATAGATAATTTTCACGTTTTTTCCTTCCATTCTGCTTTTTATCACCATCTGTTCCTGTATTTCCGGCTGTAATTTCCTTCTTGACGAACATTCACCAATCCCCTACAATTATACACATACTCTTACTAAAAAAATAAAGGGGGTCTTCACATGAATAATTACAATAACAATCCACTTCCACCCAGCCAATCCTGCCCTTCTTCGGAATGGTAAGCATACTTTTTCTTTAATCAGACAGGGAGTTATTCAGGAATTGCTGAACCGCTCCCTGTTTTTATGATTTTCTACTTTAATAATTCTGCAATTTCATTCACCTTATCTGTTGAAATCTGAAGCTCGTCTGCCACTTCTGCAATTTCTTTTCCTGCCCGTAACTGCCGGATGATTTCCTTGGTCTTTGCCGTTTCTTCCCGCGCTTCCTCAAGCTGTTCTTTGGTCTGCTCCAGTTCGTCCGCAAATTCCGCACGAATCCGCGCAATAATCTTGTCGCTTTCCAGCTCTAATACATCATTTACCATCGAATTTACGCCTCCGTTTATCATCTCATAATAGTGGGCATATAGATGGTCATACAATTTCAGTGTCAGTTCTTTTAACGACACCGCATCAGACGCCTCTATATTTCCTGATTCACAATTATCCTCTATGGGCTTTAGTATATCATTAAGAATTAATTTTTTCAATCTGTCAAGATTCTGCGGATGTGCAAATTGACACTTTCCCGCTAATATAGTATCATACGATTCATCATTTACCGATAAAAAATATTTATAAAACAACTACAGGAATGGAGATTCATGTGAAAAATCACACTGATGTGCTGATTTTTCACACAGCGATTTGTTTCTGAGCAAAAACAAATTGCTATGATGGCAGATGAGAAATCGCCTGCGCGAATTTCTCATCGCCGCTTCGCAACAAGTTGCTCAGAAATGAGGATTATTATGCAGATAAAACATTTTGATACGTTACCGGAAGACGCCGTTTTTATCCGGAAAGAAGTTTTTGTAAAAGAACAGGGCTTTAAAAATGAATTTGACGAAAAGGATAACGAGGCGCATTTTCTTGTCGGATACGAAAATGGCAGTCCTGTTGCAACATGCAGAATTTTTTATGATACGGCAAAAAGTATCTATATCTTTGGAAGAATTGCTGTTTTAAAGCCTTACCGCGGCACGGGACTGGGGTCTTTACTTTTAACCGAAGCACAGTCTTATGTGACTGCAAAAAATGCCGCAAAAATCGGCATTTCTGCACAGGTGCGCGCCGCAGGCTTTTATGAAACACTGGGCTTTGTCCGTCAGGGTGAAGAATACCTTGAGGAAAACTGCCCGCATATTTATATGGAAAAAACGCTGTAATTTTTACACTATCTTTATACCAATATGATGCACTGCAGCTTCCATTACCGGAATAAATGTCCGAATCCTCGCCGGACAACGCATAGACTTTGATGCACATGGAAGCTGCCACTGTGTCAGATTGGAAATCTGCTCACTAATACAATCTGCAATTATTGCCGCATACAGATATGACCCCAGGCGATTCTGATGTGTCTTATCTACTGTAAAATTTCCCTTTTCCCAATATATATCATAATCCTCCACCCATTTCTCTGGTCTGCCATACCGTGCTTCTCCAATTGTTACGCCCTCTTTATCTTTAATGCTTTGAAGACTTTTTGCCGTCGTTTCTCCAAGCCGCTCCAGCAATTCCAAACTTCTTTGAAACAAATCCAGTACAACAACATTTTCCTGTCTTCCAAGCTGCCTGATTGCCCTCACATAAGGAAATGCACCAAATGCATCCTCTCCACCATGCTGTCCTGCAACTGCCGCAATTTTTCCATTTTTATAATACTGACGCGGCGGTGGTGTTACTAATACCGGAACTGCTCCGCGCGCTCTTATTTTATCAATATAAAATTTCAAATATCCTTTATATGTTGCACCACAATCATACGACCAATATTTTTCACCATACTGCGCAATCAGTTCCCGGTACTTTCTTTCATAAACAGCTATTTCCTGCTCTGTCATTCCGTTTTTTCTCAGCAATGTAACATATTCCGGCGGAATTTCTCCGGTTGACACCTTCATCTGTTCATCAGGCACGACTGTCGGATAGATTCCATGACCGTCCGGTATTCCAAGCGGTGTCAGCCTGTCTACATAGGTGCCGTATCCTTTGCTCTCATCATCATTATGACAAAACTGCATTAGAACATAATCTCCGGGGCAAATCCTGTCATATGCCGGTCCCATGCCATATGGAAATTTATCCTTTGAAAATATTCCATAATTAATAAACCTGCCCTCGTTTAGAAAACTCCGGCTGCTTCTGCCGCCTTCTGCATAAACAAACACCGGTACTTCATTTTTAAAAAAACTGTTTAAATGGTCACCCCATCCGCCGATAAAATTATTCTCGTCACTGCCATATGCCGTTACGATTGAATCTCCCAATACATGAATCTGCACACTAATCTCCTCCATTCCGCAGCCGATTTCTCATCTGCCAGTATAACTATTTGTTTTTGCTCAAAAACAATATAGCCAACAGCAAGCTTCACTATGCACATTATACCACATTGATATTTTTTTACCAATGTTTTACTATACTGTACATTTTCATGCACCGCTGATTGCCAGCGCACCCCATAAAAAAATTACAGCCCGTAAAGAGCTGTAACTTCCATCATTTTGCAAAATATTCATCAAACTGCTGATAAATCGTGTCAATGTTTTCCGAATAGCGGTCCATGTGCTGTCTTGCCACCTGCCCGGCAAGCACCGCATCTTTTTTTTCTATAGCTTCGACAAGATTTTTATGGTCGGACAAAATCTTATCGGTTGGACGGCATTGCAGGCTCAGTACGGTCGTTCTGTCAAAATGCGGTGAAATACTTTCCACCAGTTCATGCCAGTAAGTTCTGCCGCACATCTCATACACCATGGCATGAAACGATTTATCCAGCTGTAAAATTTTCTCGTAATCGCCCCGCTGCATATACATTTCCCAGACCGCAACATTTTCCCAGAGCCGGTCAATATCTTTTTTTGTCAGCATAGAGCATGCCATCACCGCAAGCTCCGCTTCCAGAACGCTTCTTAAATGGCGCACTTCCTCTACCAGTTCCTTATCAATAAACGATACAAATGTGCCAATCTTCGGACGGACAACGATTAATTTCCGCTGTGCCAGTTCCAGTTCCGCTTCCCGAAACGGTGTGCGGCTGACCCCGAAGCGCTCACACAATGCCGGTTCACATAACTTTTCTCCCGGCTTTAACTTTATATTTACAATGTCATGAATCAGCTCCTGTACCACATAGTCTTTCGCTGACCCCTGTCGCCTGCTGTCCAACTGCACACCCCATTTCCCGCTGATTTGCTGTCATTTACGCAAGTACCCGATCCAGTACCTTAAAGTAATCTTCAAAGGTCTTTCGGCAGCACTCACAGTTATCAATCACAATTCCTTCCGCACGAATACCGAGCAGTGCAAATGCCATTGCCATACGGTGGTCATCATATGTACTGACAATTCCAGGCTTTACCGTTCCCGGATAAATTAAAATTGCAGATTCTTCTTCTTTTACTTCAATGCCAAGCCGTGTAAGCTCCGTTACAATGGCATGGATTCTGTCAGACTCCTGTAAACGGATATGTCCGATGTTGCGGATATACGTCGGTGTCTGGGCAAACGGTGCCAGCGCCGCCAGTGTCATGGTCTGGTCTGAAAAATCATTCATATCAATGTCCACGCCACTGTATACACCGTCTTTTGGTCCTGTCACACAGATGCCTTCTCGTTCTTCCGTAACGGCACATCCCATCTGTTTTAAAACGTCAATAAATTTCATATCACCCTGCATGGAGGTTGAATGCACATTTTTTACAATAACGTGTCCGCCTGTCAGCGCCGCTGCTGCATAAAAATAGCATGCCGCCGATACGTCCGGCTCAATCTGATATGTTCCCGGAATATACCGCTCTGCCGGTGCAATCGCATATAAACTGCCTTCATGAACTACGTTACAGCCAAACTGGTGCATCATCTTCGTTGTAATGCGGATATACGAGCCGTCTGTTTTTCTACTGGTAATGTGAATCTTTAAACCATTTTCAAGCATCGGCGCAACCATAAGCAATGCACTTAAAAACTGTGTACTTTCGCTGATATCTACCTGTACCTTATCGGCAGGCTTTTTTCCGCCAAATGCCGCACCCTTAACCTGTACCGGAAGATGTCCCGGTTTTTCTAAAAATGTAAATTCCGCCCCCATCGAGGTCAGCGCCTCAAACAGCGGTAGCATCGGACGTTTTTTCATCTGTTCTGATGCCTGAATGGTATATGCCCCATCGGAAAGTGCCAGCATTGCCGTTAAAAATCTTGCTGCCGTACCCGCACTTCCTACATCAATCGCTGCTTCCTTCTTTGGAATCTGTCTGCCTTTTCCGTGAATCAGCACATACTTATCCACCTCATTGACTTCAATGACATATCCAAGGGCAATTAAACTTGTCAAAAAATGTCTTGAATCATCGCTGAATAACACGCTATGAAGCGTACACTCCCCATCTGAAAGCGCCGCCATTAACAGTGCCCTGTTTGTGATACTCTTAGACCCCGGTACTTCAACCGTACAGTTCAGCGGGTGATGAACTGTTTTTACCTTATACTGTGACATTTTCTTCTCCTGCTTTTATCTATATTCGCCTATCTCGGCTGTTTTCCTTCATTTCGATCCTGCATTGTGCAGTATGGTCTGTGATGTCCCACATACTTATATGCCGGACGGATAATCTTTCCTGCATTAACAAGTTCTTCCAGGCGGTGTGCACACCATCCTGAAATTCTTGCAATCGCAAAAATCGGAGTAAATAATTCTTCCGGGATTCCCAGCATACTGTATACAAATCCGCTGTAGAAATCGACATTTGCACAAACCGGCTTAAACAGCTTTCTCTTGTGCATAATCAGTTCCCCGGCTTCCTTTTCTACCAGTTCATACAGTGCAAATTCTCTCTGCATGCCCTTTTCCTCTGACAGGCGCTTTGCAAATCTCTTTAAAATCACTTCACGCGGGTCAGAATTGGTATAAACGGCATGTCCCATACCGTAAATCAGTCCTGCCTTGTCAAAGGCTTCCTTATCAAGAATTTTGTTAAGATATGCACAGACTTCCTCTCTGTCTTCCCAATCCTTGCAGTTTGCTTCGATGTCTGCAAACATTTTCTGTACCTTTAAGTTGGCACCGCCGTGCTTTGGTCCTTTTAAAGATGCAATTGATGCAGAAATCGCAGAATACGTATCCGTACCGGAAGATGTAACAACGTGTGTTGTAAATGTAGAGTTGTTACCGCCGCCGTGCTCTGCATGAAGTACCAGACAGATGTCGAGTACCTTGGCTTCAAGTTCGCTGAACTGTCCGTCATCTCTTAACATATATAAAATATTTTCCGCTGTGGAATAGCCCTTTTTTGGATTCTTAATCATCAGTGTGCCGTCCAGCTTGTAATGTCTGTATGCCTGATATGCATAAACCGCAAGCAGCGGCATTTTTGCAATCAGCTGTAATGACTGGCGCAGGACATTCGGCACGGAAATATCGTCCGGATTTTCATCGTAAGAATACAGGCTTAAAATACTTTTCATCAGGGAATTCATCAGATTCGCACTGGTTGCCTTCATGATAACATCACGGATAAATGCACCGGAAAGTTCCTGTAAATCCGTAAGGATTCTAAGAAAGCTTTCAAACTGCTTATCATCCGGCAGCGAACCGAATAACAGCAGATACGTCACTTCCTCAAAACGGAAACGGTCTCTGGATGAACCCTTGATAATATCTTCCACATTGTATCCCTGGAAATATAATTCACCGTCCACCGGAATCTTTCGTCCGTTCACACTATGACATCCGCAGACGTCGGAAATCTCTGTCAGACCGGTAAGCACACCGTTACCGTTACTGTCACGCAGACCTCTCTTAACGTCGTATTCAATATACAAATTGGAATCAATTGAACCGGAGCGGGTACATTCAGATACCAACTGTTCAAACTCACTCTTTTCTACGGTTGTCAATTCCATCATCTGCTGATTATTCATATTGCTTCCTCCTTTTTTCCCCGTTGTCTTTTCTCATTTTCAAAAAAGTCTTCAATGTATTATGCAACATTTACTTTTCTTTGTCAATTCGCTACAGCATTAAAGCACATGAAATACCGCACGTTTCCGGACAACATCTGCACCGAAAAAGTTCAGATATGTATTCATCGTTATTTCCTGCACTTTTGTATCTTCACAATGCGCTCCCGCATACATAATGCGGTATTCATTGTCATAAAAATTGCATGTCACACCGCTTAACTGCATGCCGTTTTTCTGATAAAATGCAATGCGGCGGTGCATCAGTACCTTTTTATCTTCCCTCGTTTCATAATCCGGGTTTTCCACTTCCAGAATCAGCTGTTTTTGCTGTTCTATGCACATTGCCTGTAATTTCTTTAAAAACAGTGAACCGTAACCGGCACTCCGCAGCCCCCGGACAATCGCAAAATAGTCCAGCAGTGCAATCGGCTGTGTGCTGTTTTTGATAAAATACGCATAACCCTTTAACGTATCCTTCTCAAACAGCCCGTATGCCTCATACTGTCCCTTTTTTCTGCCCTCTAACATATGTGCCAGCGGCTTTACCTCCCCCGCCGGAAAATCCTCAACCAGATGACTTTGATAAATTTCTGTCATTTCCTGTTCGGTCAGTTCACGCATATATACTTTTTCTGTCATATTTCCTCTCATTCCGCAGGCATTCTAATGCCGGAGGAATCGCGAGCCAAAGTTACATTTAGCTCTGCGATAAAAGCTATTTTGTGACGCCTGCAGCACAAAATGCTGTGTGAAAAATAAGCGCATCAGCGTTATTTTTCATACTCATCTCCATTTTCCTCTTTTTTCAGTCCTGCAACCGCCGTCAGCAGTTCCTTAAAATTAATGTCCGTTCCTTCCACAAAACTGTTCTTGTCTAAAATCAGGCACTCCTCCAGCCCCATGTATACAAAAAAGCTGTCTAAATCTTCTACCCATTTTAACATGCGTTCCCATTCAAAAAATTCATTGTCGCCTTCCTCATCAGTCATGCGGATTCCTTCACTGTCTGCCTCGTAAGTAAACGTAATTCCTATCATATTGCCGTAAATGCGGTAATACTTTTTATAATTGCTTTTATCCATGCCGTACATGCCGATATACAAAAAGACCGCTCCCACAATGCCGTATAACACCATCATGACCGGCTGGCGCTCACTGCTTCCAAGCATTTCAAATATGAGATAGCGCACAAACATCATGCCGAATAACAGTCCGAAAAAATTGTACATCAGCTTAAACTTTTTATAGCGGTCATTGTCGAAATTTGCCGCGCGCATGACTGCCTGAATATGCTCCTTTTTCATTTTTGTCTGATTCTTTATTACCATATACTTATACCCCTTTATCCGACGTCCGGACATTTTCTTTTCCCTTATGAAAAACAAATATGTTCTTATTGTAAATCAGAATTGAAAAAGTTACAATAAGAATCAGGAGATTAGTATGAAATGGAGATAATGTGAAAAATAACGCTGATGCGCTTATTTTTCATACGAATATTTGTTTTTGAGCAAAAACAAATATCCCTAATGGCAGATGAGAAATCGCCTGCGCGAATTTCTCATCGCCACTTCGCAACAAGTTGCTCAAGAATGGAGATAGTATGAATAACCGATTAAAACAACAGCTGGATTTTGCGCTGGAAATTGACAAAGAAAAAAATATTTTCCGACAGACCCACCTATCGGGGCACGGAAGAAATGAAAATGATGCCGAACACGCATGGCATATGGCTATCATGGCATATCTGCTGCAGGAATATTCCAATGAGCCTGTAGACATTGCAAAAGTTATGCTGATGTGCCTGATTCACGATATTGTGGAAATTGATGCAGGCGATACGTATGCGTATGATGCCGAGGGCTTAAAAACGCAGAAAGCAAGGGAAGATGCCGCAAAGGAACGCATTTTCTCCCTGCTTCCGGACGAACAAAAAGAAGAACTTACTGCGCTGTTTGACGAATTTGAAGCGTATGAAACACCGGAATCCAAATTTGCACATTCCATGGATAATTTACAGCCGTTACTTTTAAATAACAGCAACGGCGGCGGAGACTGGCGTGAACACGGTGTTACCGCAGAACAGGTTTACGGACGTCAGTCCAAAACCCGCCTCGGCTCAGAACAGTTATTTGAGGTCGTTGACCGTATCATTCGTGAAAACATCAAAAAAGGAAACATATCAAATTAGAAAGAAGGGATTTTATGCCTACAGCATGTATCACCGGTGCCAGCTCCGGCATCGGAAAAGAATTTGCAGCGCAGCTTGCCGCACGCGGCTACAACTTGATTTTAGTGGCACGTAACACCAAAGCGTTAGAAGAACTTGCCGCAGAACTTGCCTGCAAATGCCGCATCATTTCCTGCGACTTATCCAAAGAAGCACAGTGTATGCAGCTTGCAGAAGAATTAAAACCGCTTGATATCCAAATTCTGATTAACAACGCAGGATTTGGCGACTTAGACCGCTTCGCGCAGTCGGATTTATCAAAATCACTGGACATGATTAATGTGAACATCAAAGCACTGCACATTTTAACGCGCAAACTGCTGCCGGAATTGATGAAAAAAGACCGCGGCTACATTTTAAATGTTGCTTCCAGTGCCGGACTGCTGCCCGGCGGACCGTATATGTCTACTTATTACGCAACCAAGGCCTACGTCACCAGCCTGACCAATGCCATTTATCAGGAATTACAGGAAGTACACAGCAATGTCCATATCAGTATGCTCTGTCCTGGTCCTGTCAATACAAATTTTAACGAAACGGCAAATGTCACTTTCGCCCTTCCGGGCATTTCCGCAAAACGCTGTGTTTCTTACTGCTTAAAGGAAATGTCAAAAGGTACGCTTACGATTGTACCATCACCACTTATGCGTGCCGCCGTATGGGGCAGCCGCTTTACACCGAAAAAGATTTTACTTTCCATTCTTTCTAAACAGCAAAAAAAGAAAGGCTACTAACTGCAAAGGGCAGATGAGAAATCCGCACGGACGTTTTCTCATCTGCCCTTTATGTCTGTTTATGCCGGTTGGCGCCTTAGGCTTCTCCGCGAAGCTGTTCTGCCATTTCACTGATTTTACGCAGGCGGTGATTCACACCGGATTTGCCAACTGTCGGATTTAAGCGTTCCCCGATGTCCTTTAAATTCATATCGGGATTTTCAAGGCGCACATAGGCGACCTGGCGCAGTCCGTCCGACAGGCTCTCTAATCCGACCGTATCCCGCAGATATTCAATGTCGCGGATCTGTTTAACCGCCGCCTCAATCGTCTTATTTAAATTGGCAGTTTCACAGTTGACCTTGCGGTTTACATCATTTCGCATCCCCTTTAAAATCATAATATTATACAGATTCATCTGAGACACCACCGCACCCATGAGATTGAGTACATCTGTAATGTTATTTCCTTCTTTTAAATATACAATGTAATTGCGCTTGCGCTGAATCACCTTGGCATCCAGCTCAAAATACAGCAGTAATTCCTGTAGCTGCACCGCATCTTCTTCGTATTCGCAGACAATTTCATAATGATAAAATTTGTTAGGGTCGCTGATTGAACCCGCCGCAAGATACGCCCCGCGGATAAATGCTTTTTTACAGCACTCCTTCTGCACCAGAATCGGATGCACAAAAACCGGCTCAATCTGCGTAAACTGCTCATCACACCACTTTAATGTCATCAGAATCTTTGTAACATAAACCGGCTCTTTAATATACACATGAATCAGACTGTTTTTCTTTCCCTCATGTTCAATCACAAAATCGTGTTCTTCCATTTCAAAAATGCTTTCTGCCAGCAGGATGAATTTCCGCAAAACGACTTCATTTTCCGTCATGACCTCAATCTGCATTTCCTCACCGCTGTCACTGCGCATTTTTCCACAAAATGCCATAATGGCGGCAAATTCCGCAATCTGGCAGTGCCTTGCCGTATCCAGCCTTTTTCCTAATTCTTCTTTCACCTCAGATGAAAACGACATGTTTCCTGTCCTCACTTTTTACGTTTCGTATCTTTATCTATATCCCGGTGTTCGACCTTACAGCCGTATTCCGTGTGTTTTAACCTGTCCGCAAGGGCATTTGCAAGTGTCACGGAGCGGTGTTTTCCACCGGTACAGCCTATCGCAATAACTAAGCTGTTTTTTCCCTCCTGCACATAGTTGGGCAGTAAAAATGCCACTAAGTCCGTAATTTTGTCCAAAAAATCCCTTGCCGCCTTAAATCCCATGACATAATCCTGAATCGCCTTATCATTTCCCGTCAGCAGCTTTAATTCACTGACGTAGTAGGGATTTGGCAGAAAACGGACATCAAAAACAAGGTCGGCATCCGACGGAATCCCGTATTTAAATCCAAAGGATAACACGGTTACAAACAGGTTGTTGTAATGCTCTCCCTGAATAAAAATCTTTTCAAGCTCCTGCTTAAATTCCCTTGTCAGAAGCTGGCTGGTATCAATAATGTAATCCGCGCGCTTCTTTAAAAACTCCAGCTTTTTGCGCTCTCTTGCAATGCCTTTATCAACACGGTCATCTTTTGCAAGCGGATGCGTTCTGCGCGTTTCTTTATAGCGTTTGACAAGCACCTCATCGCTTGAGTCCAGATACAGGATTTTATACCGGTAGTGCCTGCGGGAAAGCTCATCTAAAACCTCATCGAATTCCCCGAGTGCGTTGCCGCTGCGGATATCAATTCCCAGCGCAATGTCTGAATATCCTTCTTCCTGACCTGCCGCCAGCTCCGCAAATTTTACGACTAAGGAAATCGGCATATTATCGACGCAATAATAGCCTTCGTCTTCCAATACATTGAGTGCCGTTGATTTGCCCGCACCCGACATTCCTGTAACAATAACCATTTTCATAACGATGAGCCGTCCTTTCACTGAAAGCCTATCCTAACTGCTTTATCTCTAATTCCAGTTTTACACCGTATTTTTCAAATACTTTATCGCGCACGGCATCAGTCAGTGCAATGACATCTGCAGCCGTTGCATTGCCGGTATTAATCACAAATCCGGCATGTTTTTCGGAAACCTGTGCGCCGCCGACAGAAAATCCTTTTAATCCGGCATCGGAAATTAACTTGCCTGCAAAATATCCTTCCGGTCGTTTAAACGTACTTCCGGCGCTCGGATATTCCAGCGGCTGTTTTAATCTGCGCTGTGCAGAAAGCTCTGCCATTTTTGCAAGCACTTCTTCTTTCGATGATACGTGCAGCGCCAGATCGGCTTCCAGTACAATATAATTTTTCTCTGCCGCAATGCTTTTGCGGTATCCGAACTGCATCTGCTGATTCGTAAATTCAAACAGGCTGCCGTCCATATCCATAAGGGTTGCACGCACTAAAATGTCTTTGATTTCTCCGCCGTAAGCCCCGGCATTCATATAAACCGCACCGCCGAGTGTTCCCGGAATTCCCGAAGCAAATTCAAATCCCGAAAGGCTGTATTCCGCAAATTCTTTACCCAGTCTGCCAAGCAGGGAACCCGCCTTTGCACGCACCATGACAATCTGATTCTTGTCAACCGCCGTGCCTGACTGTGCCACACTGCCGGGCGTTTCGTGCAGAAATTCATAACCGCTGAAACGCTCCCCCAGCTGCAATACAACACCGCGCACACCCTCATCACGCACTAAAAGATTGCTTCCGTTTCCGACAATATAAAATGGAATCTGCTCTTTTTTTAAATAGCGCATGGCTTCCTGAAGCTGCGATATTGTCTGTACTTTAACAAAGAAATCTGCCGCTCCCCCGATACGAAATGTCGTATGTCTGCTCATCGGTTCATCTTTGAGTACATTTTCTTTTCCAAATATTTCTGCCAGCCTATCCATTTCTTTATTCCGCTCCATTCTTTATATTGTCTGCCGCCAGCTTTGCCGCGCCATACATGCCTGCATCGTTACCAAGCTGTGCCGTTACAATCTTCGTACCGCGGCTTGGGTGAAATGCATGCTTTTGATAATATTTCCCAATTAAATCCGTAAAATATTTACCTGCCTTGGATACCCCGCCGCCGATTAAAAAGCACTCCGGATCTACAACTGCCGCCACGCACGCAAGCCCCCTGCCTAAATATTCACAGACCATTTCTGCCGTCTGCACAGCAAGCGCATCTCCCGCCTGTGCCGCATCAAATACATCCTTTGCCGTAAGATTGTCTATATTTCTAAGAACCGATTCTGTTTCTGCTGCTGCCAGAATCCGCTTTGCAACACGTACAATGCCTGTCGCGGAAGCTGCCTGCTCCAGACAGCCTTTTTTCCCGCAGTTGCAGGCTTCCTGTTCGCCTTCCACAATCGGCAGATGCCCGATTTCCGCCGCCGCACCATGTACACCGGCAACAGGCTTTCCGTCTATAATCAGCCCGCCGCCGACACCGGTTCCTACCGTTACCAGCATAACGCTCTGATAGCCTTTCGCACTGCCCTTCCAGAATTCACCGAGTGCCGCCATGTTGGCATCATTTCCCACTTTTACAAAGACCGGCAGAAATGTCTGCATTTCTTTTGCAACATCTTTGATATCCCAGCCTAAATTAACACATTTATTAACAATGCCGTCCGGTGTCACCGCACCCGGCACACCGATACCGACACCCGCCACATCTGAAACTGTCAGGCACCTTTTTTCCAATATATTCCGTATATGTGCTGCCACATCAGACAGAATCCTGCTTCCGTTATCCTGCTTATCCGTTGGAATTTCTGACTTTTCAAGCAGTTCCCCATTCAGTGTAAATAATCCACATTTTACAGTTGTACCGCCGATATCAATGCCAAAAAGGACTTTATTCATCATCATCATCTCCCCGCATGAGATTTTCCTGTACTCTGCGGTATAATTCCTTCGCCGCATTATAACCCATTTTTTTCTGTCTGTGGTTGACCGCAGCCGCTTCTACAATAACCGCAAGATTTCGTCCCGGACGTACCGGCAGTGCGTGGCATACCACTTTATTGCCAAGGTATTCTGTATATTCTTCCTCCAGACCCAGTCTGTCGTATTCCCTGTCTTTATTCCAGTCTTCTAACTGCATAACCATATCAATCTGCTGGGTTTCTTTAACGCTTTCTACACCAAACAGGGTCTTAACATCAATAATGCCGATACCACGCAGTTCAATAAAATACTTTGTGACACCCGGCGCAGAACCGACCAGCGTTTCGTTGCTGACTTTGCGGATTTCTACTGCATCATCGGTTACAAGACGGTGTCCTCTTTTAATGAGTTCCAATGCCGCTTCACTCTTACCGATACCACTTTCACCGGTAATTAACACACCGACACCATATACATCAACCAACACCCCGTGAATAACAATACACGGTGCAAGCTGTACCTTTAACCAGCCGATAACCTCTGCCATAAAGGAAGAGGTCGCTTCCTGTGATTTAAAAATCGGTATCTGGCATTTCACCGCAAGCTCTAAAATTTTCGGTTCCGGCTCTAATCCGCGGCAGAATACCAGACACGGAATATTGCTTGAAAGCAGCTGCATATACCGCTCATACCGCTCTGTTTCCGAAAGGCTTTTTAAATATGAATATTCTACATTTCCGATAATCTGTAACCGGTCATTATCAAACTGGTTATAAAACCCGGTCAACTGCAATGCCGGTCTGTTGACCTCCGGAATATGAAGCCATGTTCCTGAAATATCAATCTGTGGTGTCATGTTCTCAAGCTGCATCTTCTCAACGACTTTAGACAGCTTCACTCTTTCGCTTCCATTCATACTACTCCTCTTTCCGCAGGCATTTTTAATGCCAAAGGAATCGCGGACTGATTATTCAGTCCTGCGATATAAACAGAATTCGTGACGCCTGCGGCACAAATTCTGTTGTGTGAAAAATCTTTGATTTAAGGATTTTTCACACTATCCTCTTATTTCTGAGCGACTTTGTCGCACTCTTTACGCTGACTTTTTAGTATTTTTATTTTATCACACCGTATAGTACGCGGTCAATTATGGGTTTTTAATGGAAAAACGCATAAATATTTTCTGCCACCTTTTCCGTAATGCCGTCCACCTTCATCAGCTCCTCCACCGGTGCCGTGCGGATTTTTTCAATGTCTAAGAAATGCTTCATCAGTGCCTTTCTTCTTGCCGGACCAATACCGTCAATACCGTCTAATACCGAATGAACCTGTGCCTTGCTTCGCAGGCTTCTGTGATACGTAATGGCAAAACGGTGTGCTTCGTCCTGAATCCTTGTAATCAGCTTAAACCCTTCACTGTTCCTGTCAATTGGAATTTCTATATTATTATAGTAGAGTCCGCGGGTTCTGTGATTGTCGTCTTTGACCATGCCGCACACCGGAATGTGTAAATCCAGCTCCTTTAAAACCTCCAGTGCAATATTGACCTGTCCTCTGCCGCCATCCATCATGATAATATCCGGGTATACCGCAAATCCTTCCGACTGCTCTTTTCCGCGCAGAAAACGCCTTGTCAGTACTTCGCGCATACTTTTATAATCGTCCGGTCCTTTCACCGTTTTTATCTTAAATTTTCTGTAATCATTTTTCTTTGGCCGTCCGTTTTCAAAAACAACCATTGAACCAACGGATTCAATACCGCTGGTGTTGGAAATATCATAAGCTTCCGCGCGTACCAGATGCGGCAGGGAAAGCCAGTCTGCAATTTCCTGCATTGCACCGACCGTCCGCTGTTCTTCCCGTTTAATCTTTTCCGTATCCTGAAGCAGCACCATCTGTGCATTTTTATATGCCAGCTCCACGAGTTTTTCCTTTGTGCCTTTTTTCGGTGTCACAACAGACACTTTGCGCTTTTTCATACTGCCGAGCCACTCGCTGATAATCTGTGCGTCTTCGATTTCTTCCTGTAACATTACTACATTTGGAATATAGGGTGTTCCGCCGTAATACTGCTTTAAAAATCCGCTGATAATATCACTTCTGGTATCACCTTCCGCCACGCTCATATGAAAATGATCCCTGCCGAGAAGCTTTCCGCTGCGGATATAAAAAATCTGTACCACCGCATCCGTGCCGTCACTTGCACACGCCACCACGTCACGGTCGGTTTCGTCATCTGCCGTAATTTTCTGCTTCTGTGCCACCTGCTTAACACTTTGGATTAAATCCCGGAAGCGCGCCGCTTCTTCATATTCGAGTTTTTCCGCGCAGTCATTCATCTGCGCCGTCAGCTGTTTTAAAATTTTATCATAATTGCCGTTTAAAAATTCCAGCACACTATCTACGTTTTTTCTGTATTCGATTTCAGAAATGTATCCCTGGCACGGCGCACTGCACTGCCCGATATGGTAATTCAGGCATGGGCGCTGTTTCCCCTCATCTTTTGGCAGATTGCGGCTGCACGTTCTGATTTTATAGAGCTTGCAGAGCAGTTCAATCGTGTCCTTGACCGCCCCTGCCGAAGTATACGGGCCAAAGTATCTGCCCGCGCCATGCTTCATATCCCTTGAAAATAAAACTCTCGGATACGCTTCACCTGTCGTAACTTTGATAAACGGATAGGTTTTATCGTCCTTTAACATCGTATTATACTTCGGGCGGTGCTCCTTAATCAGGTTGCACTCCAAAACCAGCGCTTCCAGTTCGGAATCTGTAATAATATACTCAAAATAAGCGATGTGCGAAACCATTTTCTTTATTTTGGACGAATGATTCCGGCTGCTTTGAAAATACTGCCGCACCCTGTTTTTCAGGCTCACAGCTTTTCCCACATAAATAATCGTATCCGTATTGTCATGCATAATATAAACTCCCGGCTTTGCCGGGAGTTTCTTTAACTCATCTTCTAAATCAAACATACCTCTCCTTATTCCTGAGCAACTTTGTTGCGAAGCAGCAGATGAGAAATTTGCGTAAGCAATTTCTCATCTGCTGACGCGGACTGATTTATTCAGTCCTGCGATAAGAGCGACTTTGTGATGCTTGCAGCACAAAGTGCTGTGTGAAAAATCTTAGATTTAAGGATTTTTCACACTTCTCCTTATTCCGCAGGCATTCTTAATGCCGGCGTTTTAAAACAACCGTATATACTTAAAATACAGTCTTTCCCAAAATCCAAGCTTTTGTTCTATGGCATTGCGGATATTCTGCATATCCCTGCGGTATCCGCGGTACTCCTGCTCACTGACCGGTATTTCGGAAAATGAACACCGCAGTACCAGATCAAAAATCCGTTTGATATGATTTTCCTTAAAAATTTCCGACGCCTCGGTCAGATAGCCCGCATACGCTTCGTACTCCAGACCGCTTGTTCTGCCATATCCCGCTGCCGCAAGCATTTTTTCAAAACTACGGTAAGCCTCCATCACCATTTCCCGCCGTTCTTCCTGTACCATACTCTTAATATCTGTCTTTCTTTTCTTTGCTGTACGCATCTGTCTGACAGTAAAATACCGTATCAGAATTATAGCAGACATTACTGTAAACAGCAATATCAGTCCGATTGGAATCCAAAGCAGCGGATACTGTTTTACAAGCCGTGTAAAAGCAGATTCTGTCTGCGCCTTCCCCACATGCGTACTACCTGCACTGCTGTCATCCTGTGCCGTGTTATCTGCCTCTCCGGCTGCACCCTGTGAAATTTCCGGAACTGAATCTGTCTGCTGTTCCAACGGCTGTACGGCTGCATCCTGTGTCAGTTCCTGTCCGTCTGTGGAAACTTCTGACGGGCTTTCTGTCTGTAATTCCTGCTGTATATTCTGTCCTTCCCCGGATGATGCGCCTGCTTCTGTGGCTGCACCGGTACTGCCCTGCGCCGATGCCTGCGGTGTCACTTCCACCGTAACCCAGCCGTAACCGTCCATATAGACTTCTGCCCATGCATGTGCCGCATTGTCCTTTAAATCCACCTGATATTCAACAACATTTTCTTCCGTCTGCACATTGTCCGATGTCTTTCTTGTCTGTGTCGTCTGTATCGGAACTCCCGACTTTATAGTATCATCTGCCGCCACATATCCTTCGACATATCTTGCCGGAATTCCTGCACAGCGGTACATCAGTACTGCCGCCGTTGCAAAATATGTACAATATCCCTCTTTGCTTTCTGTCAGAAAATATTTTACAAAATCTTCATTTTCCGGCACTTTCCCCGGAAACATATTGTAAGTATAGTTTTGTGAAAGATAATCTTTTACATATTTAATATAATTTTCTTTTTGTTCCGTCGTTGTAACGCTGGTTTCTCCGAGCAGATTTTCAATCACTTCCCGTACATCATACGGCACATCAAGATAATTATTTTTTACCAGATTCTGATAAGAAACCATATTTTTATACAAAGGCGCACCACCGCCAAGATACTCATACCGCAGATACTCCAAAAGATTATTAAAAGCACTGTAACTATTCACACCGGCAATGACATTGGTTCCGTTCTGTGTCGTTCCATCCGTATACCGGAGAATATATGGTACTTTTTTTATCATCTGGTAATAACTGCCCACTGTATTTTCAATATACTGCTGCGCCTGCGCCTGTGTATCCATATAATCCACAAGATTTTCCTTCTGATCGTTTTTTAGTGTACTGCTTAGCAGCTCTGACCACCGGCCTGTATCATAATCCAACCCGATAAACCTCGGAAAATACTGATTTTTCCCAGTACTTTGCGTGGTTACTGTCAGCAGGGTCTGGTTGCTGTAGCGGATACCATCAATTTTCCCCAGTTCCCCGTTATTAATTCCACCGTTTGCAAGGTCAACATCTGTTTCTAAATCTCCGCCGACCCATGAAAAACAGTTTTTCGCTTCTTCATTTAACACCTGAAATACCTGAAACCGTTCATAGTTTACCGGCGGGCGCACAATAACCGAAACCGTCAGTGCAATCAGACATAAAAACAAAACCATCAGTGACTGCTGTTCCCCGCCTTTTTGCCCCTGCAAAGCCGAAACACCAAGCACGTAGCTGATACACAGAAAAAATGTACAGCTGTCCGGGACTGCTCCCAGCGATACGAATAAAATAAGCAACGGCAGAATAGAAAGCAGTGTCCCCAGCATACTGTGCAGGTAAATCACAATAACTGCTGCTGCAAATGTCACAAGAACTGCAATAAACAACACCGCTATTGTTTCCTGCATCGGCCGCGCCGCCGTTTCCTTTACGGCAATTCTGCCAAGACTCAGTCCGTATGGCTTTTCAAGGGCTGTCATACAGTCATTATAAATGTGGCAGAATCCGGCTCTTAAAATGCCAAAACTCAAAACGGACAATCCGGCAAATATAATTCCCGTCACGGTTAAAAAATGCTTTTTCCTGCCGTACAGTCCGTACACACAAATAACAGCAGCCGACAAAATTCCAAAAATCACTGCCATATCCGACACTTGAAAAAGGGCGCATGAAGTCAGCACCCTTATAATTCCATATGATCCGATTGTTGTAAGAAGCATTCTTACGATGTAACTGATTTCACGATTTTCTTCCATGCTGTCTTACCCCTTGTTTCTAATTTCTGTCCCTTATATCTTTTCCCAAAGTTCATCGATCAGTTCCTGTAACTGTATCTTTTCCACATTGACAATTCTTACTTTGTTATTCTCATAGCTTCCTGCCGTCACAAATAATGCCTGCTGTCCCTGTGCTTCAATGTCCTTTAAATATACCGCCGCTGCATGCTCTCCTGCCCTGCTGCTGCATGGAATCTGCATCAGCCGTATCATGGCACGATTTAATTCTGTCCGGTCATGGACTTCCAGATACTCTGCACTTTGTTTCTGTCCGTTCCATGCAAGAATCAGCGTATTCACCTCATTTTCAACGTATAAATTGGCAATGGAAGCCACTGCTGTATAGACTGCATCCATCCGGCTCCTGTACTGCGCTGTGTTCAAAATGCTTAAATCCACAAGAATCACTTTTTTTACATCAATCTGTTCTCCATACTGCCGCACAATCAAATCATCTGTACGAAGGCTTAAATTCCAGTGGATATGGTTTAAATTATCACCCGGACGGAACGCCCGCAAATCCAGAATATCCGAATCGTCATCTGCTACCGCTGAATAGCGGTATTCCTGCTGTTTTTCCATCCCCGTCCTGACCCGCGTGGATAAAACCGGCTCCGGCAGTACGGCAAGCTGGCAGCTTCCGCGAAAATTCTTTTGTGTACCAATCAGCCCCAGATAATCCTGCAAAAATACTTTTTCAATGTCAATTTGTGCGATGCCGCAGTGCTTTGGACTAAATTCCGCCATTGTCTGCTGTACTTTTTCCGTAACTCCGTCACATTGCAGCATTTCCTTTTCATTTCCCGGAGTATTCAGATAGGCCACGCCAATCTGAAACTGCTGTTTCCCTAAAAATATCACATGGCGGTTTACGGCCTTAATGCACACTGTCACCAGCTGTCCGGGATGCACTTCCTTCTGTGGAATGTTCAGATACAGCTTTAATCCGTTTGCCGCCAGTTCAAACAGCACCCCGGAAATCGCCGGAACAACAATCAGCAGTACCAGCAGCAGAAAGAACTGGTATTCGACATAGATGACATTCAGCCAGAATACCCCCAGCAGACAGACGATATACAAAAGTCTTCTTTTTCTCATTTAAACGACCCTTTTCACATCCAGTTTCGGCACGGAAACGGTTTCAAGCACATTTTTTAATGCCGTTTCTGCCGTCACATTTCCATTTCTCAATCCGTTATCCACAATAATACGGTGTGCCGCAGCATCCATTAATACATACTGGATATCCGACGGAAGCACATAAGTATGTCCGCGTAAGAACGCTTCTGCCTTGGCAATCGCAAGCACCGCGATACTTCCTCTCGGACTGATGCCCTGTAAAATCTCCGGGCTGTTTCTCGTTGCCTTTGCAATCCGCGCCACATAATCATAAACCCTGTCATCGACATAGATTTGTTCCACATAAGCCTGCATTGCCATTAATTCTTCTGCTGTCAGCACCTTTTCCGAAATAATTTTCGGACTGCCGTTTGTCTTATTTTTTAAAATGGCAATTTCATCTTCCACGGTCGGATATCCCAGTGATATCTGAATCATAAAACGGTCAAGCTGGGATTCCGGAAGTTTCTGTGTTCCGATTGAACCAAATGGATTCTGTGTTGCCATGACCATAAACGGCTTTGGCAGCTCAATGCTCTGGCTGTCCACCGTCACCCTGCGCTCCTCCATCACCTCTAACAGCGCAGACTGGGTCTTTGGCGAGGTTCTGTTAATTTCATCTGCCAGTAAAATATTGCACAGCACAGCTCCCGGCTTGTACTCAAACTGCCCTGTCTGACGGTTGTATAAGTTAAATCCCGTCAGATCCGACGGCATAATATCCGGTGTAAACTGCAGCCGGTTACATTCCAATCCCAGTGCCTTTGAAAATGCCAGCGCCATCGTTGTCTTTCCGACCCCCGGAATATCTTCAATCAGAATATGTCCCTTTGCTAAGATTGCCATCAGCAGTTTGCAGATAGCCTCATCTTTGCCGACAACTGTCTTTTTGACTTCATATACAACCTGTTTTGCCTTTTTTAAATAAAATTCTAATTCTTCCATCTCGTTTGGCATACTCTCCTCACATTCTGCCGTATCTTCCTGTATTCATTCTGCCTGTGGATTTTTAGCCTTTCTTTAATCCGGAAAGCGTGTCATAAGCCACGACATTTGTTTTGCATGAAACATTGTGATACCGCAGCTTTCCTGCGTTATTCTCATAATCGTTTTCACAGCCGTTGATACACAGTGCCAGTCCGTCCTGCGATAAATACCATGCATCCGTATCTGCAATCGTCTGTAATTCCTGTTCTGTCTGTCCGATACCGATCCACTCTTTTTCCAGCCCTGACAAGTCATTTTCTTCAAAAAGTTCATTTAAAGAGAGCTTCTTTCCTGTCTTTGCATTAAAATTTCCACCATAAACAGCATTGGTCATTACCGTAACATACGCCCCATCTTTATCGTATGCTGTATAACTCTCCGAATAATTTTCATAAATTGACACCAGATTATTTTCCGGTGCGGTCACATCGTTTAATGCCGAACAATGATATGAAATCTTTACCGGAATATCCAAATCCTTTACAAAGGCAACATTCTTAAACTGTGTCTGCGCCTGTGTTTTTAACTGTTCGATTCTGTCCTCGTAATAGCGCGTAACAGACTCCACCTCTGTTCCCTGATAATAAATTTTCGGATACGTATAACTAAACTGTATCTGTCTGTCCGATACGCTGTCTGACCCGGATGCTTTTAATGGCAGATAAGAACAGTCTGTACAAATCTGAACCGTAATATCGTCGCTTAGCTGTGTTTTTGATACTGATCTTATTGTATCATCCGTCAGCACATTTGTCATCGGTTCGACCCTGGAATTTGTCTGCTGCGGTATCAGTCCTGCCGCAGTGACAACAAGAAACATTACCGCCGCGGCTGCCAGGGGAAATAAAATCGCCGTCTTTACCGCCGGACGTTTCTTCACCTGCACACACTCTGTATAACCCTGACTTTTTTCGTCATCTTCAAACATGCCGGACTCATCCAAAATCACCTGAATCTGGCGCTTCATTTCCTGTTCACCCGGATATTTAATCCTACTCATAATCACTCAGCTCCTTTCTCATCTTTCTCACCATGGAGTAATAGCGGTTTTTTACAGCAGTTTTTGTTACCCCCGTAATCGTACTGACTTCTTCAAATGTGTAACCCTGCTGTGCTTTCAGGTTAAATATCTTCTGGTTTTGTACTTCCTCTTTTTCAAGTAATTGCTCTACCCGCTGTGTTGCCATGCGGTTTGTCACACGTTCCTCAAGATTGTGCGCATCTTCTTTATCATAATCGTCCAAAATTTCAGTCATAAGCATTTCATGGTGCTGGCGGCTTCTCATGTAATCAATCACTTTATTGCAGGCAATTCTTGTAATCCACGTCTTAAAGGACGCCTTTTTACTGTCAAACTGATATAGATTTTTTAATATCTGTATAAATGCTTCCTGCGTAAGGTCTTTTGCAAGCTCCTCATCTGAAGTTTTTAAGTAAATCTCTTTATATATTCTTTTATAATGCCGTTCAACCAGCAGTTCACCTGCCTCACGGTCTTTCCCCTGTAATATGCGCCTGATAAGCGTTTCATCTGTTTCAAACACTTCCTGCCACCTCCTCTTATTCTTTATACGAAACCGGACATGATATAGTTGCAAAAAAAATGCCGTATTTTCATATATTCTATGAAAAATACGGCATTTATGAAAGGAGAAACGTAAAATGGAAAATTTATTTTTCCGTTATAAGCTTATTGATTAGAAATCTACTTCTGTGTCATAATAGCAGCACTTCAGTAATTTCTCCATTTCTTCCTGATTTGGCTGACGAGGATTAGAACCTGTACAGGCATCAAGAATTGCGTTTGCTGCGATTTCAGGAAGCTTCTTTAAGAACTCATCTTCCGGTACAATACCTTCTTCTGCCGGAAGTCCGCCTTCACCATAATGCTTGATGCAGTGCGGGATATTGAGTTCATCATTCATCTTGCGGAGCAGTTCGATGAGTTTATCAATCTTTTCTTCTGTTGTATTACCGCCTAAGTGAATGAAATCTGCAATTTCTGCATATCTCTTGGCAGCTTCCTCATTCTTGGCATTGTATTTGATAACCTTTGGCAGATACATTGCATTGGCAGCACCGTGGATAATATGTCCGCCTTCAAATGCAGCACCGGTCTTATGTGCCATTGAATGAACGATACCGAGTAATGCGTTGGAGAATGCCATACCTGCCAGACACTGTGCGTTGTGCATAGAATCACGGGCTGCCATATCTCCGTTGTATGACTTAATCAGTGTTTCATGAATCATCTTAATTGCATGAAGTGCCAGTGGGTCTGTATAATCGCAGTTTGCGGTTGATACATACGCTTCAATGGCATGTGTCATCGCATCCATACCTGTATGGGCTACCAGCTTTACAGGCATTGTTTCAGCCAGTTCAGGGTCTACGATTGCAACATCCGGTGTAATTTCAAAATCAGCCAGCGGATACTTAATACCTTTTTCGTAATCTGTGATAACTGAGAATGCCGTAACTTCCGTTGCTGTACCGGATGTAGAAGATACTGCACAGAAATGTGCTTTTTTACGAAGCTTCGGCATACCGAATACCTTGCACATTTCTTCAAATGTAATGTCAGGATATTCATATTTTACCCACATTGCCTTTGCTGCATCAATCGGAGAACCGCCGCCAATCGCTACAATCCAGTCCGGTCCGTATTCTTCCATAACCTTAGCACCCTTCATGACAGTGTCTACTGACGGGTCGGATTCGATGCCCTCAAACAGTTTTACTTCCATTCCTGCTTCTTTTAAGTAGTCTTCTGCCTTCTGTAAGAAGCCGTTGCGCTTCATAGAACCGCCGCCTACACAGATAATGGCTTTCTTACCTTCCAGTGTCTTTAATGCCTCTAATGATCCTTTTCCGTGATATAAGTCTCTTGGTAATGTAAAACGTGTCATAACTCAAAATCCTCCATATACTATGTATTTTGTTGAATGTCCCCGCAGGACTTTGTTAATTTTTCAACAATCTTGAGTTTATTATAGTATTATCTGCTGTGGATTGCAAGTGTTTTTTTTAATTTTTTGTATGTTTTACATAAATTTTTCAATACTTTTATAAAACAGATTTTACAGCCGCTACAACATTTTCTGTTGTAAATCCGAATTTTTCAAACAGTGATGCCGCAGGACCGGATGCGCCAAAGCCTGTCATGGAAACAACTTTGCCGTCTAAGCCCACGTAACGGTACCAGCCGAAGTCTGAAAGTGCTTCGACCGCAACTCTCTTCCGGCATGCCTTCGGAAGAACGGATTCCTTGTATTCTGCTGTCTGTTCTTCAAATGCTTCCATACTCGGCATACTGACAACACGCACGTCCACGCCGTCTTTTGCAAGCTCTGCCTTTGCATTAACTGCCAGTTCTACTTCCGAACCACTGGCAATAATGATGGCATCCGGCACTTCCTTCTTAGAATCCTCTAAGATATAGCCGCCCTTTAACGCTTCCTTTGAAGAACCCTGCATCTGTGAAAGATTCTGTCTTGTCAGCACAAGTGCTGTCGGCTGGTCTTTTGAAGTAACTGCACGGTACCATGCCGCTGCGGTTTCTGTTCTGTCACACGGTCTGTATACACAGAAATTTGGCAGGGAGCGGAATGCCGCAAGCTGTTCAACCGGTTCGTGTGTCGGTCCGTCTTCTCCGACACCGATGCTATCATGTGTAAAGATAAATGTCAGCGGCAGATTCATTAATGCGGACAGTCTTGCCATTGGCTTTGTATAATCACTGAATACAAAGAATGTCGCTACAAATGCCTTTAATCCGCCATGCAGTGCAAGTCCGTTGCCGATTGCCGCCATCGCCTGTTCCCTGACGCCGAAATGCAGATTGGTACCTGCATAATTGTCTTTTGAAAAATCACCGGCATCCTTCATGTTTGTCTTATTGGACGGTGCAAGGTCGGCTGAACCGCCAATCAGGTTTGGCATGAACTGTTTAATTTCATTTAAAATGCTGCCGGATGTGCTTCTGGTCGCTTCCGGTTTTTCTGCTTTCTTCCAGTAATCTTCTGAATCAAACAGCTTTGATAAATCATATCCGTTGTAATAAGCATCCCATTTTTCTGCCATATCCGGATATTCTTTTCTGTACTTTTCAAATAATACATTCCATTCATCTTCAACTGCTGCTTTCTTCCTGGCAGCTTCGTTGAAATGATCATATACTTCCTGCGGAACAGTAAATGCTTCCTTGCAAGGCCACTCTAAATATTCCTTTAAAGCCGCAACATTTTCTTCACCGAGCGGTTCACCGTGTGCGCTTGCCTTACCCTGCTTTGCAGGACAGCCATAGCCGATCACCGTATTGACCTTAATCATTGTCGGACGGGTTGTATCTGCTTTTGCCGCTTCAATCGCTGCAGCAATTTCTGCAAGATTGTTGCCGTCTTTAACTTCAAGTGTCTGGAAGCCAAATGCTTCAAAACGCTTTGTTACGTCTTCCGTAAATGCAATATCGGTGCTTCCTTCAATAGAAATGTTGTTGGAATCATAAAATACAATCAGCTTATGCAGCCCTAATGTTCCTGCGAGTGAAAATGCTTCTGATGAAATACCTTCCATCATACAGCCGTCACCGCCAAGTACATAAGTATAGTGGTCTACAATATCGTAACCGTCTTTGTTAAATACAGCGGCAAGATGTGCTTCTGCCATTGCCATGCCGACTGCCATTGCCATACCCTGTCCAAGCGGGCCTGTCGTTGCTTCAATACCAACGGTATGACCGTATTCCGGATGTCCCGGTGTCAATGAACCCAGCTGTCTGAAATTCTTTAAGTCTTCCATAGAAAGATTTCCGTAGCCAAACAAATGTAATAAAGAATATAACAGCATCGAGCCGTGTCCTCCTGAGAGTACAAAACGATCTCTGTTTGCCCATTCCGGGTCTGCCGGATTGTGGTTCATATGGTTTGTCCATAATTCATATGCCATCGGTGCTGCGCCAAGCGGCAGTCCCGGATGTCCTGATTTTGCTTTCTGAATCGCTTCTGCTGATAACACACGGATTGTATTTACTGACAGTTCCTCTATGTTCTTCATAATGATTCATTTCCTCCATTTCTTATTGTGCTGCCTGTACCGGCATTTTTATTTTTTTTTATCAATCTTTAAAATCTGCTTCAACAAGGATGGTAACATCTCCGTTTTCGCTGCGTTTTCTCTTTAAACCGCCAAAGAATCTTTTTGAGCCGCGTTTTTCTGCTTTTACAATTGCGTGATTGATAATTTCCTTAATATCATCCATACGGATATTATCTACATTATTGCGTAATTTATCAATCTTTAAATAAAGTTCCAGCAGCGCATCATCACTGACTTCATACTGGCGTTTTCTTGCAAATTTTCTTGCCATTTCAACCAGTTCATTGACCGTGTACTGTTTTAACACGATGCGATGATTAAACTTCTGTGTCATTTCCGGATTGAAATTGAGCAGTACATTCATTTCTGCATCCGAATCCTCCAGAATAACAATCATACGTTCCGTATCCTGTTCCAGACATTCCAGCATTTCACTCATACGCTTCGGCTGGATTGCCCCCGCACCTTCAACAATCAGTGCGGTGCCTTTTAACTTATTCATCGCCTTTGCCAGTCCACGGTTATTGATACTGTCACCGGTCGTCTTTGCAATCTTACGTGTGTGTTCCGGATACAGGTAATTCACCGCACGCACAATGGCTCTTGCAAGATCAGACTTATCTGAGCTTGAATTACCGGAAATGATAATATTGCCGATCTGCGACGTTGAAATCGCCATTTCCTGTTCAAGGCTTTCAAAATATGCTGCCAGTTGGCTTTCCAGTCCTGGCATTTCACGGTATTTTCTGAAAATCTTTGCAAGTTCTCCGCTTAACTTCTTTTCTTCATCAATTTCCGTGCCTTCGCCCATGCCGGTGTAAACTTTCTCCTGCTGTACGGCACTGGCAAGCTTTGCACTGCTGATTGCTTCCAGCGGATTCATATCGGAAAGATGGTCTTCCATCGGCGGAAGCTGCTGTGTATTTAATGAAACTTCCTCACTGACAGCCGCCCGCTGTCTTTGCGCCGCTTCCTGCTCTGCCGCACGCTGTGCCTGTTCTCTTTGTGCTGCTTCTTCCGCCAACCGCTGGGCTTCTGCCTGCTGCGCTGCTTCCTGTTCGGCTATACGCTGTGCTTCGGCTTTCTTTGCAGCTTCCCGCTTGGCTTCTTCAGCTGCACGCTGTGCTTCGGCTAACCGTCTGGCTTCTGCCTCGGCTCTTGCTTTCTGGGCTTCTTCCATGCGCCTCTGAATCTGTACTTCGGCCTCCGCTTTTCTTCTTGCTTCTTCCTCTGCCTGCTGACGACGGACATCCTGTGCTGCTGCTTCTTCTAAGTGTACGGTTGCTTTTCCGGTGCGGATTGCAAGATCGGTCTTTGCTGCCTGTAACATCACCTGTGCGTGTGCATGGCGGCTTGCTTCTTTTTCATCAAAGGCTTTGCCTGCTGCCTGTGCCGCTGCTTTCTGCTCAACCATAATGCGCTCGTATGCCGCACTCTTTTCGTCCTTCTCATCTAACATCTTTTCCAGCTCTGTCTTTGAGAATTCCCTTGTATTCTGCTTTCCGTATTTTTCTTCACGGACCGCTTCTAACCAGTCTGCAAGGCTTAACTGACCTTCAATCTGTTCATCTTCCTGACTTTCACCGGCCGTTTCTTCCTGCTTCGCCGGCTGAGGACGCAATGCCTCTGCCTCTGCTTTTTCTTCCTCCATGAATTCACTTAAATTTTTAGCGAGTGCCGCCTGTAAATTTTGTGTATCATACGGATTGTTATATGCCGGAATGTCCACTTTAATCTCTACTTCATCTGCCGGTTCTTTGACCGTATTTACAGCCTTCTGCCGGAATGAATCCTCTTTACCTGATAAATCGCCGCAGCTGTCTTCCAGTTTCTTCTTTGCATCTTCTATCAGTTCACGTAAAGATGAGGATGCCTTGTCAATACTTTCAGACAAATCCACCGTTGTATCAGCTTCCTTTTTTTCTGCTTTTGGTGCGGTATCCGTCACTGTCTTTTCTTTTACAAATTCTTCCGCTGAAAATACCGGTTCTTCCGGTGTTTTTTCTGTATCCTGCGCACCGGTGTTCTCATATGTATCGGAATCATCGGATTCGTCATCATCTTCATAGCCTATTTCGCGCATATCTTCTTCTGACTGCGCCCGCGAATGAAATGCTTTCTTAAAGAAAGATTTAATGCCACGGGTACTTTCATCGTCTTCCGGCAGAATAATATCATCGTCCGCATCACTTTCTGCTTCTTCCACCGCTTCTTCAATTTCATCGCTCTGGATTGCCGCAAGCTGCTTTTGTTCCTCAAACATGATTTCTCTGGTTGCTTCTATATCCTGCTTCTGATTCTTAATATCCTTTAAGATTTTTTTCTGTGTATTGGTCAGTTCAACGCCAAATTCCTGCTTTAACTGAATCGCCTTCTCCACATACTGTCCGTCCTGAAACCACAGTACAATATCATCACAGGTCTTGATACATTCTTCTTTTCTGCCTGTTTTGGCATATAACTTTGCCAGTTCAAACATATACTTTTCATCAATTTCATGCTCTTTGTAGTCCTCTAAGATTTCTACAAGTTCATTATCCGAGGCATTCTGTGCCTTTCTTAAATCAAAATACAAAAGAAAACGATTGACATCATGCGGTGACATCTTTTCATATTCTTCATAAAGTTCCTCTGCCGTTTCAAAATCTTCCAGCTTAATGAGCAGCTCCGCCAGCTTATAAACCAGCTTTCTGCCGCCTAAATTTCTGTTGTATGCAAGAATTGCCATATCTCTTGCTTCCAGATAATCCCCTGCCGCTTCCTGTACGTTAATAACAGTTGCCAGCGTGGACCAGTCCTTCACCTTCTGCCAGTTCATTTCCTTGGCAATCGCTGCCGCCTCCTGAAATGACTTCTTGGCAGCAAGCTTTTTAATTTGATCTACTTTTATATTAAATTCATACTTATCCAAAACAAACGCCACCTTTACTGTATATATCAAATAAATGATTTAAACATATTCTATTCAAGTTTATCACAGCGCAGTATTCTTGTAAACTCTTTTAAAAAGAAATGCCAACGTTGAGGCGTTTCTTGCCTATAGTGTGAAGTCGAATACTGCCTGCTCATAATCCATGCGCGTATATTCAAGTTCCTCATTTTTTGTACGACTGTAGTAATCGACAACAACCGTCTGCTGCCGGTTATGTACAAGCTTCTGTCCTAAAATGTAATTGACATCAAATCTTCCCGTAATCGCCGGGGTTGCACCTCGTGCCGGAACAATGAGCTGCACGTGGTTAGTCTTTAACAGCTTAAAAATCGGCTCCCAGATATAAATATCCTTTGCCGCACCGAACGGATTATCAATAAAAATGGTCTTGCCCAGTACACCCGCACTGTCTGCCGGCGCATTGATACTTGAAATATAATGAATTACCGCAATTAAAAACTGAATATAAATACCCTGTGACTGTCCGGTTGAACCCACTGCTTCTTCATACCGCAGATACCGGCTCTGGTCTTTCATGCGCTCTCTTTTATAAAGACTTACGCGGATGGCGTTCATATCGGTTACAATCACGGCAAAAAGGCGTTTCCAGCTTAACCGGTTGCGGATATATTTTAACCGCTCCTGTGTATTGTCAAAGCTTTCCGCCATCAGGACCGTTTCGTCAATGTATGCCGCCATTCTTTCCTTATAATCGGATTCCTTGGCATACGGTACGGACAGCCCGATAATAGAAATAACCTCATTATCCATCGTAATGCTTGAAAGCTTTGGCAGGCGGTCAAGTTCCGTCTTGATATTACAGCAAATCTGGACACACCGGTTTTCAAAGTTATCCTTGATACGCTCCATATCGGAAATCCCTTTGGATACGCGCTCTTTTTCCAGTGCAATCAGCGTATTGGTTTCGGAAAGTCTGGACTTTAACTGCTTCACGGCTTCAATGTCCTTTGGCACATGAACCGACATTTTAATCTCCAATGCCAGTTCTTTTGCATCACATGCCGTCAGTTCTTCCGTCAGCTTATCCTTTTTCTTTAAAAATTCTTCCAGCTTGCGCACCTCAAGCGCACACAGCTTTTCAAATTCTTTCTGTACCGTTTCATAGCCCGAAAAATCTGCTACATTTATGTCTGTATCCTCCGGCTGTCCTGCCATGGTATCTGCATTTTCCGTTTCTGACGCTTCCGGCACTTCAATGCCCGCTTTGGCAACAATTCTTGACAAATCCTTTTCCATTACGAGGAAATCCTGCATTTTTTCTGTCTGGCGTTTCTGCTCTTTTTCCAGTTCTTTGATCTGTCCTGCAATGCTGTCCTTATAATTTTTATGCTGTACAATGAACTGCTCCGGGTTATCACAGTCAAACGCTTCAAAAGCACCGTACTTTTCTTCAATCTGGCTCTTTCCGTGTGCAATACTTCCCTGCAGACGGTTCATTAATGCATTCTGCGCTTCCAGTTCTTCTGCTGCCGCTTTTTCCTGCTGTACCGCCTGCTCACGTTCCTGCTCAAGCGCACGGAGCGCATCATCCGGATTTGGGACAGCTTCTCCCTGTGCCTCTTTTGCCGCAAGTTCTTCCATTGTAAAATGGCGGCGTGCAATTGCCGTACTGCATTTTCCCATTGCCGCACGGTAATGTCTTAATAATTCTTCTTTATCATGCACATCGGCATTTTTTTCATCCAATGCCTTTTTCACTCCCGCAAAGCGGTTCTCCAGCTGTTCTAATGACAGCGCATGTCCGTCAGCATCCGCTAACCCTGCTACCGCACTGCCATCCGCCGCTGACTGCAGCACATGAATTCCTGCGGACTGTCCGCCGTCGGCTTCCACGCCTATATATGCCTGATAACGCTTGTCAAGACGGCTTTGCAGACGGTCATATTCTTCTGCCAGTGCATTTTTGCGCTGTAAGGCGGTCTGTTCTGCTTTTTCCTGCGCCTGCATTTCCTGCTCTTTTAAGAGCTGTTCCTGCTTTGCATCTGCCGCCCTCTGCGTGTATTCCTGCTTTTCACGGTACTGTACAAGAAGACTCTCTGCCAGTTTTGCGCACTTTTGCACGTATGGATACCGCTCCCGGTTTTGTGCCAGCTTTTCCTGCACCTGTGCTTTCCGCTCCCGGCCTTTTTTACGCAGGGCTTCCTCCTGTTCCATTTCTTCCTGTAAACGCTGTGCTTCCTTTTGCAGTTCCTCTAAACGCACAGACAGCGCTTCAAACTCTTTCTTTGCCGGTTCTTCTTCCAGCTTTGAAAGTTCCTGTATGCGCACGTAGTCATTCCAGACAATTTCTTTTCTGTCGGTCAGTCTGACCAGTTTTTCCTGTGCCGCCGCCAGTTCTTCCTGCGCCAGCTTTTCTTCCCGCCCGCGCAGCTTTTCATCCTTTAAAAATGCCATATCCTTTCTGGCATATACAACATACTGTTCATTTTCTGCCGTAAGCTGTGCTTTTGCCGCCTGTGCAGACAATACCGGAATCACATAGGCACTTCTGCCAAAGTCCGCAAGCACCGGGTCTTCTTTGATTCTTGAAAAATCGTTTTCAACAATAAATGCATACTCGGCATATGGGAATGCGGCAAGCACCTGTTTTCTTTCATCTTCCGAAAGCCCCGAAAGCCACTCGCTGCCTTCTTTTACATCTTCTCCGTACCGTCCTGAAAGATAGCTTTTTACCTTCTCCCGGTGTCTTCCGCCCGCACTGAATATCCCGTGCTTCATATTCTCAAGGAACTGCGTAAGCTGCGTACAGTCAGCGGTAAGCTGCTCACATTCCGCTTCCAGTCTGCGGTGGTTATCCAATACAACGCGGCATGCCCGGCGGGTATCCTGTTCCCCATAGACGGCCTTTAACTGTAAAAGCTGCTGCTTTTCTTTCTGTTCCTGTTCTTTTTTGGTTTCCGCCTGTCCTAACTGTTCTGTCAGCAGTTCAATCCGCGCACGGCAGGATGCCTGCTGCTGTCTGCCCTTTGAAAGCAGTGCTTCCACCTGTGAAAGCTGTCCCTCGGTCTGTAAAAGCTGTTCTTCCTGTTCTTTAATTTTCTGTGTGCAGGCACTGTATTCTTCGCCTGCCTTTTCCATCACAAGGATTCCTGCCTTTTCCATACAGGCACCCAGTTCTTTTTCTGCCTGTTCAATCTCTTTGGCAGTATGCACTGCAATCTGTTCTGCCGCCGCAGCCCCGCCCAGTAATTGCTGATAATCTGCCTTTGTCTGTGCCGCTTCTTTCTGACACGCCCGGTACTGTGTTTCTGCATTCTGCAATTCTTCACCGGCAGCATTCTTTTTCTGTACAAGCTGTGGCACAATTACCACTGCCAGTGCATAGAGCTGTTTTATCAGTTCTTCATCCGTTTGTCCGTTTGCCGCAATGGCTGCCAAAAGTTCATCGTAGAGCTTCTGATACTGTAAATATTCGCGGTATTCTACCAGACTTTCCGTTTCTTCCATCTGCCTTTTTAAGTGTTCTTCCTGTTCCTTAAAATATGCCCGCTTCTTCTCATTTGCAGCAATCAGTTCTTCCATTCCCGCAAGGGAAGCCTGTTCTGTAAGCACCTCGGCAGTCTGGATCATGCGCTGCTGTTTTAATAATTCTTCCTGTAAATGAAGCAGTTCGTCCTTCTGTTTTTCTTCCTGCGCGCGGTATCCCGACAGATTTTGTCTGCACTGCATAAGCAGCTTTAACAGCTGTCCCCGCAGATTTCCTTTTTCTTCATATAAAGAGCGGTATCCCAGAATATACTCTGAAAAAGCATCGAGCAGCTCCATCTGTTTATCATAATTGGTAATCTGTGCATTTTTCTTTGACAGTCTTGCAAGCGTATCCTTAATATCAAGCAGTGTCTGTGCCATCTGACCTTCGTCGTTGCCCACTGCCAGCTTATTGTGGAAAGATTTCTGAATAATTTCTTCTATTAATAAATCCTCTACAACTTTACGGCTTGTCTTATAATTGGTTTCAAAATATGTTCTTACATGTCCTTCGGTCTTATTGATGCCGCGGATAATTTCCCATTCGCTCTCATACAGCCCATACTTGCTGATAAAACTCTGATATTCGCCCTTTCGGTCAAATATTTTTACCGAAACGTGGAAATCATTATGTTCAAGCTCCCGCAGATACTGCTTTAAACCATTATAAGTAATGCGCTCCCCGTTTTTTGTCAGCGGCAGATTTTTAATATCGTTTTCACCAAACTCCCGGTAAAAAATACAGTAGTTAAAATATTCCACGCTGGCATTGTCACGTCCCGCCGGTGCTTCTTCTGCCGCAGAAAAACGCCCGGATATGCCGTCCGCTTCCGTGCCGTCTGCTTCCGTATCCTTTGCCTTTCTTGCGCAGAATCCCGTTGTCATATATTTATAGCCGTCGTTGTTAGCGGTATCTAACTTCCATTCAATCAATGAGTGGATCACTGTATTGCCGCCGCCCGGACGGAACAGCTTTTCAACCGGCTGTTTTTCATCAAGCGTACAGTTCGGAATCACATTTTGAAGCAGCAGCAGCATTAAAAGACTCTTTCCGCCGCCGTTTGCAAGGTCATAAATCGTGTTACGGCAGTGAAAACGCATCATAAAGTCATCGTAATACTGCGTACCGAAATTGTATTTTACATTGTTTACACGGATTCTGTTAATCTGCGGCATGTTCGTCCCTCTCCTCTCCTGACTGGTCTAACAATTCCATGATTCTTCCTCTGGATTCGTCAAAATAATTTTCAACAACTGCGCGGAAACGGTCTGTCGGATAATACCGCTCCTGATTGTCACTTAATAACTGCTGGCTGACTAAAAAGTTGCAGACCAGCTTTACAAAACCCGACTTGGAATTCTTCGCCGCCCTTAATTCCGACAATTCCACGGTTGCCGCCGGCAGGCTGTCCCAGCTTAACGCAAGGCTGCGGAAGCTGTTTTCCTCAATTTCACTTAAAACAAAGCCGTTTTTCTTATCCACAATGCCTGCCGTTGTATCGTCCACCTTGCGGACAATGTCTTCCACGCGGACAAATTCGGCATACGTTGCACTGATGGTATCCGTATAAAACTCCATAATAATATTATAGATGATAAAATACGCCAGATAGAGTTCGCCGTTGGTACGCAGTCCCAGCTCCCGGCGCAGCGCTTCATTGCTGTAGCCAAACAGGCTGCCGTGCGCTTTTGGCGCGGCAAACAGCGAATTATTATATTCATAAACCGAAAGTTCCATTTTCTTTAACGACAACAATACCATATCATACACTTCCGGGTTGGTACTGTATTCCTGATACAGGGCAGCATTTGTCCCCTGCTCGCTTACCGTTTCCCCCGCCGCCAGTTTTGCGGATATTTCCAGTGCCTTTTCTATATTTCTGCTTTCCATTACTTTGTTCCCTTCCGTTCAAACACCAGTTCAGACTGTTCCATTGGCTGTTCGTCCTGCGCTCCTGCGGATTTTGGCGTAATTGTAAAATATACCGGTTCACGGTCTTCAAATGCGCCGCTTAAAATGTCATCGAGAAAACTCTCGTTTTCCGTCTGACCGCCGATGACATACTCCTGTTTCTGACACAGGTTGACAAAAAAAGAATAGTAATCCGCATTTTTTAAAATATCCGGCGAATACATTCTGCTCATTGCCGCGCCAAATTCCGAAAGCGTAAACGTATCTCTCTTTTCAAATGCCGCCAGCAGATTATTCATTAAAAATGTATAGTTTTTACGAATACGCTGATCTTCCATTTCATCTGCAAACTGAATTTCCTGCGGCGGTTCTTCTTCTACTTTCTCCGCCGCTTCTGCCTGCTTTGGCTTCACGGTCAGTGCCTCGTCAAGTGAATCCAGCGTAAACCGCTTCTTTATATGCGGCAGTAATACCGGTGACAAAAGCTGTTCTAACAATCCCGCATTGTCGCTGCGGATTAAATCTGTCAGAAGCGCCCCAAAATGGATATGGCTTCTTAACCGTCCGAGTTTTGCCCGCTTCACGGCTTCTTCTGTCATCTGCTGCATCTGTGTACATGCCGATAAAAGCTGTCCGTGCCTTGTCATGGCTATCTGTAACTGGCTGTCCAGCTCGTAAATCTCCTTTAAAGTACGGTAATAGCTCTCCGACTGTACCGGTTCGGCTTCCATCTTTGCAAGCGCACCCTCGATAAAATCTTTATTTTTCTTAAACAGCTTTTCTTCTTCATCAAACCAGCGCATACCCGTATGGACAAAATCTTCATACGCTTCAATCCCCGCAAAGACATCTTTGCCGAGCAATTCCATAATCTCATTTTTTCTGCGCTGTAGGCGTGCCACTTCTTCATTAATCCGCACAATCACATCTTTGCCGCCCTGAAAATTCTGTGCCTGTATCATTTTTTCTAAGAGCAGCTGCTGCACACTGATTCTGCTTTCTTCTTTAATTTCTTTCGTATCCAGATAGAATTCAATTGCATCGGAACTGATGGAATACCATACCGTATGGTCACGGATGGCACTTTCCAGTACCTTGATACGTGAAATACATTTTTTCTTTTCAATAGGATCATAATATGGAAATGTAAACGGTCTGCCTTCATTTTTAATTTTATCAAAAATGTAATCGGCAAGTTCTTTGTATTCCTGTGCTGAAAGATTCAGCCCAAAGTCCCGTTTGAGCAATGATGTAATAAAGTCCAGATATTCCGGGTAAGTGACGTCCTTTTCTTTAAAGTTATTCTCCTCAATAAAAAAGCGCAGAATCCCCATGACAATATATCCCATGTCCAGCATTTCATATCTGCCTTCCTGAAACTGGGCAAAGGATACATCCATCAGCTTAAAAAAAGGATAATATTTTTTGAGATTGAGCATACGCTCTTTGTGTTCTGTAATAATATCGTTTAACATAGTATCCTACAATTCCGTTCTGCCGTCCAATGCACGCAGCAGTGTCACTTCGTCGATATATTCCAAATCGCCGCCAACCGGCACACCGCTTGCAATGCGGGTTACTTTAATGCCTGTCGGCTTAATCAGGCGGCTGATATACATCGCTGTCGTTTCACCTTCAAGACTTGAATTGGTTGCAATGATGACTTCCTGCACATCGCCTTCGAGCCGTTTCATCAGTTCCTTTAACTTAATGTCGGACGGACCGATGCCAAGCATCGGGCTGATTGCACCGTGCAGTACATGATAGACACCCTCATACTTTCCGGTCTTTTCATATGCCGCCATATCGCGTGTCTGTTCCACCACCATAATCGTACTGTGGTCGCGCTTTTCATTGGCACAGATCGGGCAGATTTCATCATCTGTCAGCGTAAAACATTCTTTACAGTATTTAATATGCGCTTTGGCATCCGTCATGGCAGATGCCAGTCCCTCAACTTCTTCTTTTGGCATATTTATAATGTGAAATGCCAGGCGCTGGGCGCTTTTTGCCCCAACCCCTGGTAATCTCGACAGCTGTTCTATTAACTTGTTCATATGACCGCTGTAAATGTCCATTAGAACAGGCCTCCTGTCAGTCCTGAAAGTCCTCCGGTAATCTTAGACATCTGCGCCTGTGATTCTTCTTCACACTTGCGGAGTGCTTCGTTGGTTGCTGCCATAATTAAATCTTCTAACATTTCTACATCATCCGGATCTACGGCTTCCGGGTCAATCTTGACCTTTGTAACCTCTCTTTTACCGGTAACGGTTACTTCTACAACACCGCCGCCTGCTGCCGCACTGAATTCCTTTGCTTCCAGCTCTGCCTGCTGTGTTTCCATCTGCTTCTGCATTTTCTGTGCCTGCTTCATCAGATTGTTCATGTTGCCCGGCATACCTCCCGGAAATCCACCTCTTTTTGCCATTAGATATATTCCTCCTTATCATCTACTTCTATTTCCATATTAACGGATTCTCTGATATCTGTAAATCGATTTTGAAAATCTTCTCCATCCTGTAGCTTTGTAACAATCAGATTCACATGGATTCCTGTCCGCTCCTCAATGAGCGCAACCAGTTCTGCCTTGTCACCTTCCCTTGAAAACAGCTCATAGGCTGTCGGGGAAGACGTCATCAGTTCCAGACTCTGCCCATCCTCTGCAAGCGTTACATGTGAATTTAATAAATGGGTGCGCTTTAGCGGTTCTTCAATCGAATGGACAATGGAGTCCCACTGCTTTGCCAGCTGCTTAATATCCTCCGGCATTGCCTCTATTACGCGCTTTTGTACCGGCTGGGACACTGCCATGCCTGCTGCCGCATAGTCGCTGGCATTGCCTGCCGCACCCGCTATATCTGCCATACCGCTTATGCCCTGTGTACCTGCCACCACGCCGTTTTTTAACGCTTCCATGGCTTCCTGCATTTCCTGCTCAAGCAGGGTGATGCGGCTTATCACATCGCCCATATCCTGCCGCTGTTCCATCGCCGGACGCGTCAGCTTAATAAGTGTCACTTCGACTTTAATACGCTTCTGTGTTGAAAATTTCAGCTCATTTGCCAGCTCCGACAGCACGCGGATATAGCGCATAAGTGTATCGACATCGACCTGTTTACTGTCTTTTTTTAACTGCTCTAAATTATCTGCCGAAACATCGATAATGTCTTCCGCCTTCGCTTCATCATCCGTTGTCTTTACAAGCAGCAGATTTCTTAAATACCATACAAAGTCACTGACAAACTGTCCTAAATCCCTGCCCTGCATAATAATCTGCTCTAAAAGCTGCATACACGCATACGTATCCGCCTTTAAAATGTACGACAGCATTTCGGCAAATACCGCCGTGTCCACCGCACCAAGCACCTCTAACACATTTTCATACTTTAAATCCTGTCCGAGGTAAAAGGCGATGCACTGGTCTAACAGACTTAACGCATCTCGCATGGAACCGTCCGCCGCCTTAGCAACATACCGGATTGCCTTTTCTTCGACATTGATATGTTCCGCTTCCATCAGCTGCGATAACCGACCTGCAATCGTTTCAATAGAAATGCGGTGGAAATCATAGCGCTGGCAGCGCGACAGAATCGTAACCGGTATCTTATGTGCCTCCGTTGTCGCCAGAATAAAAATAACGTATGCAGGCGGTTCTTCCAGTGTTTTTAACAGTGCATTAAATGCCCCTATGGAAAGCATATGCACTTCATCGATGATATAAACCTTATACCTGCCCTCTGTCGGTGAATACTGGACTTCGTCACGGATTTCACGAATATTGTCAACACCGTTATTCGATGCGGCATCGATTTCAATGACATTCATGGAACGCCCTTCGGCAATCGCCTTACAGGTCGGACATTCCCCGCACGGACTGCCGTCCACCGGATGCTCGCAGTTGACCGCCTTTGCAAAAATCTTTGCCACGGTTGTCTTACCGGTTCCGCGCGTTCCGCAGAAAAGGTACGCATGCCCGATTCTGTCTGCCCGTATCTGATTTTTTAATGTTGTAACAATATGTTCCTGTCCTTTGACATCTTCAAATTCCAAAGGACGCCATTTTCTGTATAATGCCTGATATGCCATATTTTCTCTCATTCTGCCGCCACGGACGGCGCTTTTCTAAAAATACCGCTGCGAACTGCTTTTACTTTATAAATGTAAAAAAAGCCACCACATACTATGTGTTACACGTAATATGTGTTACATATAATATGTGCTGACGAAAACAATTCTCATCATAAAACCGCGCACCGGACGTCGTACAGCTGTCCACAGACGTTACCGGTACAGTTAGCTCGGCCCAGGCACCCTTCCGGCACACAGGAGGTTTCACTTAATGCTGCTTCATTCCTGACCTGACATGGTTCATGAATTCCTGTTGCGAAAGACCCAGACGTCAACACCACTTATACCGGGCAGCTCTACAGAAAACTGCCCTCGGCCCGATATCACCCCTGCTATAGCGGATTGCAGGTACAAGGCGCCGCTAATGCCCCGGCTGCGCGGTTCTTTGATTATACCTTTTATGGCCCGGATTGTCAAGATTTGCAAGCCATCTTACTCCGGCAAGATACTTCCTATAAATATCTCTTTAATGCTTCAACTAAAATTGCATTATCTTTTTCATCACGGACTGCCAGACGGATATAATTTTTCCCGTCAAATCCCTTCTTTGTGGATAAATCTTTAATCAGAATATTCTCCTCTAAAAGGTCTTCTGCCAGTTTACGGCTTGTAACACCGGAAGTTACTTCGCACAGTACGTAATTTGCCTGTGTCGGCAGCACTCTTAAACCGGACAATGCCTGTAAATCCTTGATGTATGCAGCTCTTGTCTGCTTGAATTTTTCAATTGCCTTGGCATAGTCCTTTGCATATTTTTCATAAATCTGAAGATAAAATTCTGCAAAAGAATTGATATTCCAGATGGCAACATCTTTTTTCATCTCTGCAATCAGTTCCTCATCGCTGCTTGCAAGTACACCCAGACGCAGTCCCGGCACACCATAAGATTTTGAAATACTCTTTACCACAATCAGATTCGGATTTGCTTTTAAAATTCCTGCATCTAATAATGTCGTCGTTTCTTCTTCATCGACAAAATCCACAAAGGATTCATCAACAACAAAACGGATATTTTTCTTTTCACACCACTCAGACAGCTTTAAAACATCTTCCCGTCTGATATAATTTCCCGATGGATTGTCCGGATTAATCAGTGTCAGCACCTCAATATCCTTATCCTCATAGAAATCCATCAGATCTTTAGCAGTATAACGAAATTCGTCATTGGTTACAAAATACGGAACAACATCTTTTTCTGCCTTTCTGTTCGGATACTCCTGAAATGTAGGAAATGCCATGCCAAGTCTGCCTGTAAAACGCTCCATCAGGGACTTGATCAGTTCTGCTGCGCCATTTCCAACAATCACCTGGCTTGCATGCAGTCCGAAAATCTTTGCGGCAATCAGACTGTTTACACCCATTCCTGACGGATATTCACCCAGCAGGCGTTCAAAATTGGTCTGCATTTCAGAAACCAGCTTCTTATTCGGAAAATACGGATTTACCAGATAACAGAAGTCTATCAGCTTCGGATATCTCCAGTAACCACCAAAACGTTTCTGCATTTTCTCCAGCTTTTCTTCTTTTCCGGCAAGCAGGGATTCTGCAATGTCCAAATCCTGCACATCATCAATTTCATACCACTTTTCACCGTTTAACTTAACCGCTTTAATTTCCAAATCACCTAAAAATGTGATTACTTTTAATACCTGTTCATAGTATTCGTTCAGTCCCATTGCATTACAGTATGCTTCCAAAAAAGGCACGTAATATTTTTCTGAGAAATTTTTGCTGAACTTATAAAGATTTACTGTCTTGTAATATTCATCTGTCTTTGTAAAATCAAATTCACGTTTGCTGACAAATGACGTAATATTGTCATCTTCATCAACCGTAATACAGGTTCCGTCCATCCAGCTTTCAAACTTATCTACCAGCACCAGTGACGGATACGGCGTGTCTACAAGCTTTCTGATAACCGCTTCTTCATATACAAGATCAGATTCCAGTAATAATGTATCATCCTGTAACAGGTATTCCTTTGCCAGATATAAAGAATAAATGTTATTGGTCTTATCATATACGTCATTGACAACGTACTCTACCGGTGTCTTTAATCCCAGTGAATTAACATAGTCCATCAGCTGCTGTCCTTCATATCCTACAACAAGCACAATTTTGTTTAAATTTAACTTTTCAAGGTGCATCAAAGTTTTATGAATCATCATCTCACCATTCACTTCAACCATGCACTTTGTAGCATTACTTGTTAATTCCTTTAATCTTTTGCCCATTCCGGCAGCTAAAATAATTGCCTGCATTACACGCTCTCCCTATTCTTTCAAACTGTATCGTTATTTTTTACAATTTTAAATTTAAGAATTGTTTATATAAACTCAGTTTATTATAAATCAGTTTTATGAAAATGTACAGCAGTTTTATTTACATTTTATTTACCCTTCTTTTACTTACTTTAAATTTTCTGACGGAGCGCTCCCAGATGAGCCGTAATACGTTCTGCATAGACCTCGGCTTCCTTTTCAATATCCTTACAGGACAAAATCTCTCCGGGGTCATTTGCCGTGAGCATCCGGATTGCATGGGCAGGAAGCGCAAAGCCTTTGTTAAAATGAAGGGAGCTAATCAGCTGTTCCGCTAAGATATCAGAACCGCTGTAGCCGGATACGACAATGGAAAACAGCAGCTTGTCCTTAAAATCGACCTTCCGGTACAATGCGGTCAGACGGTTGATAAATGCCATAATATTTGCGCTGACCGAGTCGTTGTAATTTGGACTGAGTATCATGAGCGCATCACTTTCAAGCAGTGCCGGATAGACCTGTTCCACCATGACACCGCCGTAAAAACACGAACCCTTTTCACTGTAATGCAGGCAGACCTCAAACGGACAGCCAAGACAGTCTGCAACTTCCCCGTTTCTTAGATTGATTTCACGGATTACAATTTTATCTTCGGGAAGGAACTTGCGTACCAGCTTCCAGAATAAACAGGTATTGCTCTTTTGTTTATTGCCCGCATAAATGCACAGCAGGCGTGCCGGTCGGTCTGTGTGTGCCGGAGTACGCCCGTCTGCGTATTCCAGTGCATGACAAACCGCCTCTCCTGCATTGGCAAAAAAAGCTTCTTTTAATGAAAGGTTTCTGTGCATTGCATTTTTTGTCTGGTTTTTTAACGAGCCGGTTGCCTCTGCAAAGGTGTGGCCCGGCAGCATACAGCCTGCGCGGTTTATCGAAAATGCGATTTTTTTCGCCATGTTTTTTGTATACAGTTCATTTTCCCCGTCAACCAGAATTGCCCCTGTACAGCCCAAAAGACAGTCCGTATGGTAATCCATTTCCTTTAAAATGGCATAAAGCCGCAGATTAATCCCCGAACGGTCAAGATGCACCGCAAATACAATGCAGCTGCCCGGCTTTTTTTGCGTTTTGCACCAGTATAGAAAGTCTTTCTCATCACGCAGAATAACTGCCGCTTCCGTATCCTTTTTATCACCGGATACTTTTTTTGCATTTTGCAGTACCGTATCAATCAGCTGTCCGTATCTTTCCGGTACGGCGCCTTCTATCGGGCAGACCACTGCCAGCATTCGTTTCACCTCTTTTCCTTTCTGTCTGTTAGCTTACAGTTACGCCCTTTTACTACCGGTTTCTTATTACAAATCTTTTATCAGCAGTTATCACTGATTTCTTCCAGTTCACGGTAGGCGGACCGGATCCGTTCATAGAGCTGTCCCGGCAGTTCCTGACACTCTGTTTCCAGACCTTCTTTCGTGTACTTATTTTTACAGCCGAAATAGATTTCATGCAGTGCGACCGAGCCGTAGTGGTCTGCGCCCCGCATGGTCAGCAGAATGGAAATGGCGGCAGATGAAAGCGCCGGTGCAATATATGGCTTAAAGCCCAGCGCGCGCACGCTTAGATTTGCCTCTGCCGCCAGCTTTGAAAGTTCTCTTGATTCTTTGTCGTGATACTGCGTAATACTGTCTGCAACCACCAGACTTTTTCCATGCGGTCCGAAAACCCGCCCTTCTGTTAAAAATAATCCATATTTCCCCGGATTTTTCTTTGCATAATACACCGCCCGCGCATTCATCACACCCAGTCCGTAGCCCTGCACCTGCTCTAAATGCAGTCCGTTATCATCAAATGCACCGGATTCATTGCAGTTTGATATCTGCCACGCCGCGTTGCACAGCGGTTCAACCGGGTCTGAAACCACGGCAAAAAGTCCGTCATATCCACAAGTCCGCGCTTTTTTTGCATAGCTTTCCACAATACTGCGGTTGGCTCTCAGCTGCTGCATGCGTACATCCTGCACTGCCGTACCGACCGGCGGCACGCCTTTGGTTGCACAAAAAATAAAAACATCACAGTCAAAAAGTTCATCTTCCTTTAAAAGGACGACTTTAGGAAGCACATCATATGCCCACGGATAACAAATCTGGTTACATTCTGCCTCGTACCGCTTCATCCGGTTTTCATCTAAATCTATAATTCCTATGGTTTCAATCACATCACTGCCGAGCAGCTTTAACCCCATAAGGGTGGTAGCGCCGACATCGCCGAGTGCCGCGATGTGAACCCTTAATTTTTCCCCCTCATACACCCAGCGCGGATTTTTAAAAGGATGTTTTCCTTTTTCACTGCGCAGTTTTCTTTCTGTTCCAAGCTGATTTAGATTGTTCATAGTCTTCTCCATTCTGCGGATTTTTTAGTCCACAAGATTTTTTAAATGTTTAAGCCGGATAATGTCATTTTCAATGTATTCTGATGCCGGGACATTTAAATCCAGCGTGACATGACTGCCTACGTCCACGCAGTACGGGTCTTTAACTGCCTCTCCAAGCCGTCCCAGTGTCAGATTTCTGCCAAACCCCTTCTGGTATTCTGCCTCCAGCACACGCAGGATTTTCTGTGTATTTAAAAGACAGGTGAGCGAGAGATTGTTAAACTGCTGCCAGCCAAGCTCCGGCAAAAACTGCGGAATAACATAGGGCAGTATCTGATTAATTGCCGGAAGCAGTCCCGTCCGGCTTTTTTGTGTCTGCTCAATCATATCCCCGCCAAGAAACGGATACAGGGTCGATTCCTGAAACCATGCTTTGACATTGGGAATATAATAAATGCTTTCCACAGGAAGCTTTAACATACTCGACAAATCCGTTCCGTGGCCGGACAGAATCCCGACAACAAGCCGTTCTACTGGCACGCCGCTTTTTTTTAACATCGGGTAGAGCTTTTTAATGCGGTCGCCCTTGTGCAGAATGTCGTCTGCTAAAATCACCGGTCTTTTAAAGGATTTGATTGTTTCAATCTGTGTCGGAAGCGGCGAATAGTCCGGATATTCTTCAATCCGTGAAGCCGATGCATCCCTTGTATACACCTTTTCCGTATAAATGGCTTTGGTCACGGTATTGGGTACAACGACATCTCTTAAAATTTTACCGAACGGCACACACATTTTTTTACCCGGCACACGTTTTGCCCCCTGCTGTGCCGCTACATGGTTTTCAAAGGTAATGAGGTCCATCATCTGCTGGTTCATGTGCTGTGCATCAAATGATATTACCAGATTGCCCGGATATAACTCCTTCATGGCATCCAAAAGCGCATGACCTGTTTCAAGCAGTACCTTTCTGACACGCGGATTCCTGTCAAACGGCGCTTTTAACACGGTGGATACATTCTGAATCAGCACCAGCGGATACGTCATATCCACAAGATAGCGGTCTTTATTTTTCACGCCGGAAGGCATTTTTAAAAAGCCGAAGCGGTAAAGCAGTTTTTCCATTTCCAGATCCATTTCCCGTTCTTCATTCTCAAAGCGGCAGGCAATATGGGTAAATCCAAGCTTTAAGCACGCGGCAATCGTTTCCGTCACGGCAAGCTGTATCCACTCATAAATCTTTTCATCACGAAGCCCTGCAACTCCTGTAATCACCGCCAGTCTGCCCGCCGCATTTTTACGAAGATAATGCACTGCGGCTTCGTCCTGAAATTCTTCATAAAATCGGTCGGATAACACTTCATGATAGCCGACGGCGGCAAGCACTTCGCCGTTTCCCATGCTGCGCCGGACAATCATCTGCTCTGCACCGCTTCTGTGTGCAAAAACCCCGGCATTGCCCAAAAAAAGATACCGGTTTTCTGAAAGCTTTTCTCCAAGCGGCTCTGCTTCTGCCACAAAGGCTTTTGTAAGCTGTAATTCCTTATACTGCGGCTCACGAAGATAAATTCCATACTCATAGATAAACCGCTGGCACAGTGGGTCAATCAGATTGGAAATATCCCGTCCGCGGTCAATATTTTCCCGTATTTTAGAAGAACTGACATCATCTAATTCACTGCCCAGCTCCAGTTTTATCGTGTCCTCATATAGGTTTTGTGCAATCAGCAGATTTTCATCGAGCGCATTTTTATCCTTTGACGTTTTTCTTGTAAAGACAATGTGATTGCAGTGATGAATGGAATCCATGACCGGCGGTGCCTGATATGCCGATGCGTGCGCAATCACATCCATCCCCGTGACAATATAGACCGGGCGGCCGTGAAACAGTGTTTTTAATTTTTTTAAATCGGACGGATTGGCTATATTTACCGGACAGTTGTCAGGAAAAAGATAGACCGAACCGATATCTGCCGTTGACATTTTCGCAATACGGCGGCGGATTAAGCGCGGCTGTGTCTTTTTCGACCATGAAAATTCGTCAATTGCAAGATACACCTCAAACCCTGCTTTCCGCACAGCTTCTACAATGCCTTTATGTCCTGATGAAAACGGGTCAAATGTCCCCGGAAAAAATGCCACTTTCGATATCTGCGGTATTTCAAACCTGCCGTATGTAAATTCGTATGCCGTAATAAACCGGTACAGATAACTAAGCGCCGATGCCCGGTTGTAAAATGACAATGCATCCCTGGACTGCTCTCCCACCGCACTCATCAGATGTTTTGCGATATAAGAAAAATAGGCACACTTTTCATCCGGCGCCAGCTTTTCACTGCCAAACAGTTCGTGTCCGATAATATTAAGGGCTTCAATACTGATAGATTCCTTAAAATGCACCAGACCTTTCATCAAATATCCAAGCAATACTTTTTTGCGCTGTTCATAAGCCTCCGGTGCTTTATCACGCCCCCGGTAACTGCCGTAATTTTCAAGAATCGTCCCAATCGTATGCAGGGTGTATACTGCTGCTTTTTCACTCGTTCCGTTTACCCTTTTATAAAAGGTATCCTCTATGAGTTCATCAAGCTCCTGCGGCTGTAAGTACAAAACCATGCAGCCAAGATAATGCGGAATAAATTTTGCATACTGATAATCTCCCGAATCCAGGCTTTCCGTCAGTTCAATCACCATTTCATTACACTGGTCAGAAGAAATATTACACATGATTTTTACAAGCAGTTCGCCTGCTTTTTCACGCACTGTCAGGCGCTGGCTCGCCGACATCAGACTGCAAAGGTGCGTGGCAATACGAACCGTCCGCGCTTCCTGCGGATATTGTTCAATCACCTGTTCCATCATCGCGATATTAATCTGTTTCATGGTTGCACCCGCCGCTACTTTCAAATCGTCAAGAAACATTTTGGAAAGCAGTTCTTCTTCCCTGTCTGCAATGCGCCGGACTGCAAAAATACCATTTCTTTGCAGTCCCAGAAGCTGTGCCAGACGGTCACGTAAAAATACCAGCTGTATACAATCCGTTTCCCGCTCCAATAAAAAGCACTGATTTATATAGGAAGAAAGACATTGATAAGAAACACCGTCTTGTGCCATTTTGTAATATAGCTGTAAACTATTCATCTGCCTTGCACGGCTGTCCCATTCCCGGCAGGATATTGTAAAATCACAGATTGTACGGATATCTTTATTGTCCATTTCCGCATAATCCAAAGCCTTTGCCGTATCGAGCAGCAAAAATGTGTTCCACGCATCATAATCGGTTTTTTGATAAAACGGCAGTAATACCTGCCTGTAGATTTCACGGTCTGCCTGCTGTGATAAAGCCATAAGGGTATGAACAATCCGCCGCAGTGAGTATCCCTGCCATTTCCGGTGCTGTTCGGTCACCTGATAGTCCGGATATAAAATGGTTTCAACCGTTTTCTGTAAAAGGTATGCCGCAGAAATATCATCGGCCGGAAGTTCTACGTCTTTGGGCAGTTCTTTGCGATATGCCCTGTCATAATTGGCAGTCATCTGTCCGATTAAATGTGCCGACTGCCTCCGGATATCCACTTCACCGTGCATAAGCTGTTCAAATAAAAAACGAAGTGCAAGGTGTGTCTGTTCATGGGTCAGATATGTAAAATACTCCTGCAATACATTCATATACGCACGCAGATTTCTCCAGTTTTTCTCTCCGCGGGCGGCTTCCAAAAGATTGCGCAGGGACATTTCACCGGTAAGCCGTTCCATAACGTAGATATTGTGGTCAATCGCCAGATACTTCATGTTGTCTACGATTTCCTGCGGTGTCATTAACACATAGTCTTCCTGTTGTGTGCAGGACGGTTCTTCCGAACGAAAATCAACATTGACACCCAGATGCACCATATATTCTTCAAAATCCTTTAACCGCGCATAAACCAGACGGTAACGGTTCTTTTTCTTTTCATCTACATTGTCCAGTTTGGAAAGAATGACATCAAAAGAATCTTTTAAAAAATAAAAACAGACCTGTTCTGCACCGGAAGCTGTCCGGATACTTTTTACACGAAAATCCGCATAAATCAGAATTAAATTTTCAATCGACAAATCTTCAAGCTCTAAATCCCATGTTGAATGATTGGCTGCAATATGACCGATGACCGGCATATGAAACCTTTTGGTGTAGCGGTCGGTATAATAATAGTGCAGATACGGAACGCGCGCGGCTTCTTCTTTACGGCACCCGAATTTGCCGATATCATGAAGGGCGGCGGCGGCGGACATCAGCATTAAATCCACCGGCTTTCCAAGCATTTTTAACTGTCTTGCAACGTGCATTGCCACATAGTGGACCCCTGCCACATGCCCCAGCGTGTCAAACGGTGTGATTTCCGCCGCAATCCGCATAAACTCCATGATATACTGATTCTCAAGGCACTTTAAAAAGATTGCGTATTCTGCCGCCGTTTCCTGCCGTGTTCCAAGACTTTCTTCTTCTGCCGTAACCAGTTTAAAATACCGTGTCCGCTTAAACGGTCCGGTCTGTTCCTCACATTTTAAAAATGCTCTTAAAATACGGCAGAACAACAGCATTTTCTGCTTTACTGCATCAGACGGTTCTTCTGTAAAATTACACGGAAACATCACATGACGGCACCATTCATAAACCGCCTGCAACAATTCTTTACCTGTCATGTGAATTTCACTGCAAAGCTCCTTTTCACAGTATTGCATCAGCTTCCGGCAGCTTACCTGTTCCGAACGGATTAAAAGTGCATCATATGCTTCTTCTAAACGACAGCCTGCAAGAACCGATAAAATTTCTTCCTTTGTCATCTGCACCTGATTTAAAAAATCAATTTCGGTAAGCATTTGTATGCATTTATCCTTAAATTCCAAGTAATCTGCCTTCATCTGAATTCTCCCTGTGTATTTTATGATTTTCGACGATTTCCGGTTTTTAAAAGTCTTTTTTAGAAAATACCCTCGTCAAGCATGGCTTCCGCAACTTTTAAAAATCCTGCAATATTCGCGCCTGCAATGAGGTTTCCGTCCATGCCGTATTTCTTTGCCGCACTGTCGATATTGTTAAAAATATTTTTCATAATCTTTTTTAACTTTTCATCAACCTCTTCTTCCGTCCATGAAAGCTTCATGGCATTCTGGCTCATTTCAAGGGCAGATACGGCAACACCGCCTGCATTGACTGCCTTTGACGGTGCAATCATAAATCCTGCTTTTTGCAGTTCTTCAACGGCTTCTGCTTTGGTCGGCATGTTGGCAACTTCGATTAAAAGCTTTGATGTACCCTCCTCTATCATGCGCTTTGCATCTTCCAATCCGATTTCGTTCTGTGTTGCACAAGGCATATACACATCTGCCTTTACACGTCCCCACGGTTTCTCGCCGGCATGGAATTCCACACCGAATCTGTCGGCATAATCTTCACAACGGTCACGCAGGGAACCTCTCATTTCTACCATATAATCCACTTTTTCCCCGCTGATGCCGTCTTTATCATAAATGTATCCGTCCGGTCCTGAAATAGAAACGACTTTTGCGCCCAGTTCATTTAATTTCTTTGCAACACCCCATGACACATTGCCGAAGCCCGATAATGCAAATGTTGTACCGGCAAGCTTCTTTCCGACAGCTTCAAATAATTCTTCCGCAAAGTAAACAGCGCCGTAACCGGTTGCTTCATTTCTTCCAAGACTGCCGCCGTAAGGAATGCCCTTGCCGGATAACGCACCGTTTTTATAACCGCCAACAATTCTTTTATACATACCGAACATATAACCGATTTCTTTGGAACCGCAGCCGATGTCGCCTGCCGGACAGTCCGTATCCGGTCCGATGTATCTGTAAAGCTCTGTCATAAATGACTGACAGAACCGCATAATCTCGCCGTCTGATTTCCCCTTTGGATTGAAATCACTGCCGCCCTTGCCGCCGCCGATTGGCAGTCCTGTCAGTGAATTTTTAAAAGTCTGTTCAAAACCTAAAAATTTGATAATACTCTGATTGACACTGGGATGAAGTCTGATTCCGCCCTTGTACGGACCGATTGCACTGTTAAACTGTGCGCGGAAGCCTCTGTTTACCTGAACCTTTCCTGCATCGTCCACCCACGGTACGCGGAAGGAAACGATTCGTTCCGGCTCACACATACGCTCTAAAATCGCATTTTTTTCATAACGGTCATCTGCTTCTACAACCGGTCTTAAAGATTCCAATACTTCTGTCACTGCCTGGATAAACTCCGGCTCATTACTGTTTTTTTCAGATACTTCCTTGATTACTTCATCTACATATGCCATCAGACATTACCTCCGAAACCTAAATTTTTTTAATCCTGCACGATGCCCGTCGGCAACCCCGTGTTTTTACAAAATGAAAAAGCCGTTTCCGAAAACACTGCGTATGTTAGACTTGTCAAAAAAAGAAGTCAATAACCTTTTCTTTGTTTGTTCGATAATTTTTTCTTTTTAAATTTTTCCTTAATTTGTGAAAGGTTTGGAAACTCAAATTTAATGAAAATAAATCCATGTTTGTGAACATCCGGCACATCCCCCGTATTTGGTTAAGTTTTCTAAAGTTTTTCTTCTTTGTTTTCTTTACTTTCTGCCGGTTATTGTTTAATAAAATTAAGGGAATTTATGGGCGGTTTTGCGCGTTTTTTCTGTATCAATAAGACAATCTTAAAATCCGAACCGGATTTTTGAAATTTTTGAAAAAAAGGATTGCATTTTAAAAAGCGCTGATGTATTATCATTACATCGATATGTAGTATTCAATACTACATGTGATTATTTTAAATACCAGTGCATATAATATTTTATAATGTATATGTCAAAACATAAAAATATCAGGACATGCCGAACACGAAAAATCCATTAAAATAATGGAAATACAGTGTACTCGGAGATTGGAGGAAATTATGAAACATTTTAAATTAAAAGACCCCGGAAGTGCCATTACTCATTTTATCGGTATGCTGATGGCAATGTTTGCCGCAACACCGCTGATTCTGCGTGCCATGCGCGCTCCGGATACCGTTCATGTCATTTCTTTAAGTATTTTTATTGTGAGCATGATTCTGCTGTATGCGGCAAGCACAACTTATCACACTTTTGATTTGTCTGAACGCACGAATAAAATTTTAAAGAAACTCGACCACTGCATGATTTTTGTACTGATTGCCGGTTCTTATACGCCAATCTGCCTGATTGTCCTGCATGGCCGCACAGGGCTTATGCTGCTGGCACTGGTCTGGAGCATTGCGATTCTCGGCATTATTTTTAAGCTTTGCTGGGTTACATGTCCGAAATGGGTTTCTTCTGTGTTATACATTGCCATGGGCTGGGTCTGTGTCCTTGCATTTACACAGATTTTAAATTCCCTGCCTGCTGCCGCATTTAACTGGCTGCTTGCGGGCGGTATTATTTATACGGTGGGCGGTATTATTTACGCATTAAAGCTTCCCATTTTTAACGCACATCACAAATACTTCGGTTCACACGAAATTTTTCATCTATTTGTTATGGCAGGCAGCATCTGCCATTTTATTATGATGTTTGAATATGTTGCAGTTCTTCCGCTGGCTTAAGACAAAAAAGAATGATATACGTTTTTTGAGAATTCTCATAATTTCCGTATATCATTCTTTTTATTTTATTCCGCTGTTTATCTGAATTTTATTTCAGCTTTAAACCTCTACATGTCCGTTTACAACATTCCATGTTCCATACTGGTTATCTGCCGGTCCATTGTACGTCAAATCCAATGCACCGTTTCTGATATACCACCAGCCATAATCATTTAATTTTTCACCAATCATCACTGCCAGCAGGACGACTGCCATAACCACAAGCAGGACTTCCCTGTAATACAAAAAGAAATCAAACACATATCCATTGTAATTTTCAAAGACATCTGCCTGCGCATCTGTCAGTTTCCAGATTCTTAAATACGAAATCCACGGAATCACCATTGCAAATACCGCAATCATCCACGCGAATACACGCTTGTACCCCGGTACACTTTTATTTTTCATTATGCTTTCTCCTTTAAGTTTCTTATTCATTTATTATCCATGTTCCTTTTCTTTTCGTTTTATTATACCCGCCTGCAATCCCCTTTTACAAGTCCCACGCTGCATATTCCGTCTGTCTTTTTACAAATCTGCTTTCCCGTACAGGCAGCGTAACAAAAGGAGGCTTCCGACTGTTATGTCTGAAACCTCCCACAATCTATAATACAAGCGCCCGCGTACCTTTATCTACCCACTTAAATTCCATTCCTGCCGTATGGCTGATTTTATTGCTTTGCTTTTTGTGTGAATTTTAAAGGCGCTTTATTTTCTTATCCTTTGCATACTAGTCTTCAAAATACGCCGCCGGGTCTACCGGTTCGCCGTCCTTTGTCAGCATAAAATACAGATTCGGGCCTTCTTCTACATAATATGCTGTCGGGTCGGATACTGTTCCCAAAAGCTGTCCTGCCACAACCGTGTCGCCTTTTTTTACCACCACATTATCTATCAGTCCATACGTTGTCACATAACCGTCACCGATTGCTACTGCCACGGTATTTCCCGTTTCTTCACTGTAAGTTACGGATTCCACAACGCCGTCTGCTGCCACACCGACATTGGTTCCCGCTTCTGCCGCAATACTGACTGCCGGATTACATTTATACATTCCAAGTGTTTTAAAATAAATGGTCGTATCCATGCTGTATTTTAAAACAATATCGCCGGTTACTGGCCACATCAGCGTATCACTTTCATCAAAAGAGTACGCCGCAGCCGGATTTGCCTTGGCAGAAGTCTTTGCCGCCTGCGCTTCCTGTGATTCCTGCGATTCCTCTGCCGTGTCTGTTCCTTGTGCTTCCTTACCGGTTGTGATATTTTCCTGCGCGGCAGAAAGTCCTTCTGCCTTTGCACCGGCATTGGCAGCTTCCGCATCATCACTGCCGTCTGTCTTTTCCGGCACCTGTAAAATGTCAGAATATTCCTGTGTTACATCTTCTGTCCGAAGTGCTACATTATCCTGTCCAGATTCATTTAAGTTGACGATATTTTCCTGATTTTCTTTTCGTCCGGAATTGACCGCCACCGAATAAATTCCGTATCCAAGTGTCAGAATAATAGCAAATGATATGATTGTGCCAAAGACTTTTTCTTTATTCAGTTTGAATCCACTGTCTTTCATATGAACCTCCATTCCTTTTTCCGCCAGATATCTGACTGACCTTTGATGTTAATATGATTGCCAGTTTTCATCAAACTATACGTCTGATTACTGTGAAACAATGGTAATTCCACTGTAAAATGCCTTTAAAATCTGCTCGTAAGAACTGCCTTGTTTTGCCATAAAATCTGCGGTATAAAGGCTTACACCCATACCATCACCTAAGCCTTTTGTCGTAATTTTAATCTTGCCGTTACTGTTTTCAATCGTCATTGCCGCAGACGATAAACCCAGAATTTTTGCAAATTCCGTTCCGCTCATAATGACATTGCCTGCCTGTATTTTGGTCACATAACCGCTGTCGGTTTTCGACACAATCTGAATATCCTGAAATGGCGCTTCTTCGTGCAGCCCTGCCTGCTCATAGCCGCTTTTTATCTTTTTGACAAAGTCTTTATACGTAAATGTTTCTACCCTTAAATAATCTGTGCTTTTAATATCCTCCGGGCAGTCCACCGCCGCAAGATACGCATATTTTTCTTCTGAAATCTCACTCCCGGACAACGTCTTTCCGGCACTGACTGCTGTATATTTTGCCTCAATATATGCATTCTGATACATCAAAACACTGCTGCCGGTTGATGCCACACAGTCTGCAATCAACGCATAATTACTTTCATAATTTTCCTGCCATGATGCCTTCATCTGCTTTTCGGTGAAAAATTCCAGACCAAGGCTTGTACTGTCCGCCTGCATCGCCGCTCCCATCACCCGGTAAATATCGGTACGCACCATGACACTTTCCGCTTTTAATACTTCAATTTCCTGCGATTTGTCAAACCGTGCCGCAAGCACCATCACAATAAACTGATTCAAATCCACCGCCTGCGTGGCATTTTTATACTGAATAATGACTTTCCTGCCCTGTATTACGCTTTCCGACACATTCTGCTCAATTCTGCCTGTCACGGTGGCTGTTACGGCATACGGCACAAACAGGTCTATGAGAATCACTACTGTCAGTACGGCGGCTTTATTTCTTAAAAAAATTCTTGTCCGGTTCATCGCGTTTTCCATCTCTTTCCGTAAACCTTTTAAGGTCTGCTATAACAGTTTATGAAAGAAATCAAAAAAAATGTACAGACAGCCGGGAAAGATTTACTTTTCCGGACTGCCTGCACAATTCCGTTTATAATCATTTTTATATCCGGTCACAGACCTGCATGATTTATCAACACTTCCATTTAGTTCATCGGAACGTGGACTTTCTTTAACTTCCAGATATCAGATACATATTCTTCAATCGTTCTGTCGGATGAGAACTTACCTGCATTGGCAACATTTAACATCACGGATTTCGCCCAGCCTGCGCTGTTCTTATAACGGGCATCAATCTGTTTCTGTGCTTCTGTATAAGAACGGAAATCTTTTAAGATAAAGTACGTATCTGCACGTCTTCCGCCCTGGTTACTCAGCAGTGAATTGTAAATATCACGGAACATCTCAGGGTCTTCCGGTGAATATTTACCGTTAATCAGCTCTGTTAAAATCTCACGGACCGCCTGATCATTGTTAAAGATTTCCATCGGGTCATAGCCGCCTTCATTCTCATAGCGGATAACTTCATCTGAACTCAGACCAAAAATCACTGCATTTTCAATGCCGACTTCCTGAACGATTTCAACATTGGCACCGTCCATTGTTCCGAGTGTCATCGCACCGTTTAACATAAACTTCATGTTACCCGTACCGGAAGCCTCCTTAGAAGCCGTTGAAATCTGCTCGCTGACATCGGCTGCCGCAAAGATGATTTCACCATTGGATACACGGTAGTTTTCAATAAATACAACCTTAATCTTTCCGTTGATGGAAGCATCGTTGTTAATCACATCTGCCACATTGTTAATCAACTTAATCGTAAGCTTCGCAATCCTGTATCCGGCGGCTGCCTTTGCGCCGAAAATAAATGTTCTCGGTGTCATATCCATATCCGGATTTTTCTTTAATTCATTATACAGATACATTACATGCAGAATATTCAGCAGCTGGCGCTTGTATTCATGCAGACGCTTTACCTGTACGTCAAAGATGGAATCCGGGTCTACATCAATGCCGTTATGCTCTTTGATATATTTTGCCAGACGGACCTTGTTCTTTCTCTTAATCTGCATAAATTCCTGCTGTGCCTTTTCATCATCCACATACGGAAGCAGCTTCTTTAACTGCGGCAGGTCTGTTACCCATGCATCGCCAATCTTATCCGTAATCCATGCGGATAACAACGGATTGCCGTGTAAGAGAAATCTTCTCTGTGTAATACCGTTGGTCTTATTGTTAAACTTCTGCGGCATCATTTCATAGAAATCCTTTAATTCCTGCTTTTCAAGAATCTCTGTATGGAGCTTAGCAACACCGTTTACAGAGTAGCCTGCGCAGATTGCAAGGTGTGCCATTTTGACCTGTCCGTCATAAATGATTGCCATCTTGCGGATTTTTTCCTGGTCGCCCGGATATTTTGCCTTGATTTCTTCAACAAATCTTCTGTTGATTTCTTCAACAATCTGATAAATTCTAGGAAGCAGTCTTGAGAACAGCTCTAACGGCCATTTTTCAAGCGCTTCTGACATAATCGTATGGTTGGTATATGCAACGGTCTTTGTCGTTACGTCCCATGCTTCATCCCACTCTAAGCCTTCTTCATCCATAAGGATACGCATCAGTTCCGCAACCGCAACGGTCGGGTGGGTATCATTTAACTGGAATGTAACTTTTTCATAAAGCTTTCTGCAGTCGTCGTGGTGCTTCTTATACTGGTCTACCGCTCTCTGGACGCTGGCTGACACGAAGAAATACTGCTGTTTTAAACGCAGCTCCTTACCTGCATAATGGTTATCATTCGGATAAAGCACTTCGACAATATTCTTTGCAAGGTTTTCTTCCTCAATCGCCTTCTGGTAATCACCCTTATCAAAAGAGTTCAGATTAAAGGTATTGACCGGCTCTGCATCCCAGATTCTTAATGTATTCACGGTATTGTTGCCGTAGCCGACTACCGGAAGGTCATACGGTACTGCAATGACAGAACGGTAATCTTCCTGTACAAACATATCTCTGCCGGTCTTTTCATCACGGTAAGAACGTACATAGCCGCCGAATTTTACTTCATAACGATATTCGTCACGCTTAATTTCAAATGGATTACCGTCTTTTAACCAGTTATCCGGCACTTCAATCTGATAGCCGTCCTTAATCTCCTGCTTAAACATACCGTATCTGTAACGGATGCCACAGCCGTATGCCGGATATTCCAGTGTCGCTAAAGAATCCAAAAAGCACGCTGCAAGACGTCCCAGACCACCGTTACCAAGTGCTGCATCCGGTTCCTGATCTTCAATCACATTAATATCAATGCCAAGCTCTGCAAGCACTTCTTTAATCTCATCGTATGCCATAAGGTTAATCATGTTGTTGCCGAGCGCACGGCCCATCAGAAATTCCATAGACATATAGCAGACAATTTTAACATCCTGCTTTTCATATTCCTTGTGGGTTGCAATCCATTTATCAATGATAATATTCTTCACAGAATACGCAACTGCCTGAAACTTCTGCTGATCATCACATTCATCGATATTCTTACGATACAGAAGCTTACAATTATCCTTGATATCCTTTTTAAATTCCTCTTTGTTAAAAGTATTTGTTCTAACCATCTGCGTCCCTCCGCTCACAAAAAGTTTCTGTCTTTTCTTTAAGAAAGTAATAATATACCAATAATTATACACTGCGAACCAGATTTATGCAACATCAGTATCTTTTTTGCTTTCCTATGAATTCCATCTTATTTTCTTGTCAGTTCGTAGTACACAATACTGCCCTGCAACAGTTTTACTTCTTTACGCTCGCCGATTTCATAATACGGCGCAAGCTTTGCCAGATGCTCCTCCTCATGGACATTTATCATGTACGGGTTTACAATCAGTACCGCCTTATCCTTTCCCTCTGATACCATTTTGGAAGAAAAATATTTTACTTCATTATAGAATTCCATTTCCTGTGTATTTTCATTCTCATAAAAAACTCTCTTTTTCGTTTTTTCATCCCAGTTTAAGTAATAAAACGGAAGATTGCCGCAAATAAATGAACCGTTGCTGTCCGGGATATAAATATCCGTTGTATCCGGGTGGTAATCCACATCTGCAAGCACTTTATCATATGCCTTGTCAATATACGTATACTGCGTATTATAAATGAGGTAATCCCCGTAATAAATGCTGTTGATATCGCTGACCTTTCCCGTAAAACAAAGCGTTGTATTTCCGGTATCCAGCTTTAAAAACAACCCTCTTGTCACCGGGTCAACCGTAAATACGCACTCACCGGCAAGTAAAACGCCAAATACTGCCGTCACTGCCATGCCTGCATATTTTTTCTTTAAAAATGTGCTTTCCGGCAATTCTGCCGCAAAAAGCGCCATACAATAAAAAAATATCAGATACAGCAAAACATCACCCGCTACATTATATCTTGCCACCGATGCCGTAATATACAGACATGAAAACGATAAAAATGCAACAAATGCTCCGGCGATACCGCAGATTTTACACGATGCCTGAATTTTTTTCCTGCCTTTTACTTTTAAAATAAACCACCACGCAACCGCAATGACAATACCGGCTGTCAGTATCCAATTGAAATTTAACAAAAACTGTTGTTTTAATTTAACTGCCACAAATGCCGGCTGAAAGCCCAGACAATTCTCTCCTGTGCTGTCCCAGCGCAGTCCCGGTTCTTCATTTCCGTTTTGTGTCCACGTTGCAATACCACCGATAAACTTTGTATAATACAGCTGTAACAGTGTCACTGCAAGAATTGCATATAACTTTACATCTTTAAAAATTGCTTTTACGGCATGGCTTCTCTTTTCTGCAATATGCTGGATAAAAATGCCAAACACCAGTCCGCCGACCAGCACCAGTCCTGTTTCTTTCGTCTGAAAGCACAGAAGCGAAAAAAACGCCGCAAGAACCGCCTTGTCATACACATAGCTGTATAACAGAAATATAAAAAATACCGCCAGTGCATAGTCCGGATTAAAATACATGGTCATACCGAAAAACAGTGGTGAAAATGACAGTAAAAATGTACACACCGCTGCTTTTCCTTCTGTAACCTGCGGCAGGATTTTTAAGAATATGCGGTACACACACCACAGCGCCAGTGTCGTCAGAATCAGGCTGGTCAGTGTAACACCGATGACTTCCTGCGAAAAAGCAAGTTCTCCCGGCAGATATACAAGGCAGAATCCCAGTGTCGGATGTCCGCACAGCGCATAATTTTCCACGAACTCTTTAAAACCCGTATATTCAAAATGATGTGTTCCGAGAATCAGCCGATAATAATATTCTCCCGAATCCCAGCGCGGAAGCTGTGAAAGCAGCGGCACACGGCATAAAACTGCAATAAAAATAAGAATCAGTACCCACTTATGCGTATTGAAAAATTGTCGTATATTTTGCAGCGAAGCATTTTCCATACACAGATTTAACAGATATTCTGTGATAAAATAAGCCGCAGCGAAAAAAATCATTGCCAGATAGAAAATACTCCGGCTGTCTGCTGCCACCATATACAGCTTATAAAGTCCGGTTGCCAGACAGAATGTCATCGGAACAATACAGACAACCGCAATCTGACCTGCGTATTTTTTCAGATACCGGCACACCAGAGCAATCAGCACTGCTGTCACTGCCATTGCCGCTATCAGGATACAAAGTGGTCTTTTACCTCTCCATTCCAGTATATAGCCGCCGTAAATCAACGATGTCACCAGCATCAGCAGCACTGCCGCCACTGCATGATACACTTTTTTTAGAAACTCCATATTCATCTCCATTCTTTCTTTACGCTTAAAACACAAATTGCATCAGGCATATTTTTGAAATAACCTGATGCAATTTGTCCGTTGCAGTACTGTGCAGTGTTACACTAAATTCTCTCTACGCCCAGTGTTACCTGCTCACCATTAATATTCCATTCTTTTGTAAAGCCTTTTGCTTCTCCCTCTGTAATGTCTTCTGCCAGAACAATCTTTGTAATCTGTGCTGCATTTTTGTCAATCAGTGCAGAAATCTTGTCATTTCCGCTGACCGTTACATGAATCTTATCCATTACTTCAAATCCTGCATCCTTACGCATGGTCTGAATCTTGCTGATGACTTCACGGATAAAGCCTTCTTCTAAGAGTTCCGGTGTTAAATTCGTATCCATAACAACCGTAATGCCCTTATCGGAGCTTGCCACAAAGCCTTCCTGCTGTGTCATTTCAATTAACAGATCTGCCTTTTCAAGCTGGATATCCTGTCCGTTTGCCTGTAAGGTGATAAATCCAACCTTATTTAACTCATCCATTGCGGCATTGCCGTCAAGTTCACCAAGCTGCTTTCTGATTTCACCTAAGAACTTGCCGTACTTCGGTCCGAGTGTCTTTAACTGCGGCTTAAATGTGTAAGAAGTGAAATCTCTGACATCGTCCTTGTATTCAACTTTCTTTACATTTAATTCGTCTGCGATAATATCGGTAAAGAAATCATCCAGCTTCCACGGCGCTTTAATGAACATCTGTCCGATTGGCTGTCTGTTCTTGATATTGGTTGCGTTACGGCATGCACGTCCGATAACAACGGCATTTAATACGTCTTCCATGTTGTCTTCAAGCTGCTTGTCAATCCATTCCTTATGCACTTCCGGGAAGTCACACAGATGAACGCTGATTGGCGCATTTTTATCAATGCTGCATACAAGATTTCTGTAAATGCTTTCTGTCATAAACGGAATCATCGGTGCGGCTGTCTTACACAGCGTAACCAGTGTTGTATACAATGTCATGTATGCATTAATCTTATCCTGTTCCATGCCCTTTGCCCAGAAACGTTCACGGCAGCGTCTTACATACCAGTTAGAAAGCTCGTCTACAAAGTCTTCCAACACTCTGGCTGTTTCCGTAATCTTATAATTTTCAAGATTGTTGTCCACTTCTTTGACAACCGTATTTAACTTGGAAAGAATCCACTTATCCATAACCGGAAGCTTATCGTATTCCAGTGTATATTTTGTTGCATCAAAATTATCAATATTTGCATACAATACGAAGAACGCATACGTATTCCAGATGGTTCCCATGAACTTTCTCTGACCTTCCGTTACTGCCTTGTCGTGGAAACGGTTTGGCAGCCACGGAGCGGAATTTTCATAGAAATACCAGCGGATTGCATCTGCGCCGTGTGTCTGTAACGCATCAAACGGGTCTACGGCATTTCCCTTGGACTTACTCATCTTCTGTCCGTCTGCATCCTGGACGTGTCCTAAAACGATAACATTTTCATAAGGTGCTTTGTTAAACAGCAGCGTTGAAATCGCAAGCAGTGAGTAGAACCAGCCTCGTGTCTGGTCTACGGCTTCAGAAATAAATTTTGCCGGGAACTGCTGTTCAAAAATTTCCTTATTTTCAAACGGATAGTGGTGCTGTGCAAACGGCATTGAACCGGAGTCAAACCAGCAGTCGATAACTTCCGGCACACGTTTCATCGTACCCTGGCACTTCGGACACTTGCAGGTTACCGCATCAATATACGGTCTGTGTAATTCGATATCGTCCGGACAGTTGTCGGATTTTTCTTTTAATTCCTCAATGCTTCCGATAGACATCATTTCTCCGCAGTCTTCACACTGCCAGATATTGAGCGGCGTACCCCAGTATCTGTTTCTTGAAATACCCCAGTCCTGAACATTTTCAAGCCATGCACCGAAACGTCCCTTACCGATTGTTTCAGGAATCCAGTTGATGGTGTTGTTGTTGCGGATTAAGTCATCCTTTACTTCTGTCATCTTGATAAACCATGATTCTCTTGCATAGTAAATCAGCGGTGTATCACATCTCCAGCAGAACGGATAATCATGTTCAAACTTCGGCGCATCAAATAACTTGCCTTCCTTGTCTAAATCCTTTAATACTTCCGGGTCTGCCTTCTTTACAAATAATCCGGCATATGGTGTTTCTTCTGTCAATTCACCCTTACCGTCTACGAACTGTACAAACGGAAGGTCATATTTTCTGCCGACCTTGGCATCGTCTTCACCGAATGCAGGGGCGATATGAACGATACCGGTACCGTCTGACATCGTAACATACGTATCACAGGTTACAAAATGTCCTTTCTTATGCTGCTTTTCGGCAACTTCAGCCGCACATGCATATAACGGTTCGTATTCCTTGTATTCTAAATCTTTACCTGTATATTTTTCAACAACTTCGTAGTCAACACCTGCGCCGCTTCCGAGTTCCTTACCTTCTTCAGCCTGAACGCCTGCCACAGTCTGACCTGCCTTAACAGCCAGTCCGCCAAGTACCTTGTCAAGCAGGGCTTCTGCCATATAATAGGTATAACCGTCTGCCGCTTTTACCTTGACATAAGTTTCTTCCGGATTAACACAGAGCGCAACGTTTGATGGAAGTGTCCACGGTGTTGTTGTCCATGCAAGAAAATACGCATCTTCTCCCTTTACCTTGAAACGTACGACTGCGGAACGTTCCTTGACATTCTTATAACCCTGCGCTACTTCGTGTGAAGACAGCGGAGTACCGCAGCGTGGGCAGTAAGGTACAATCTTAAAGCCCTTGTATAACAGACCCTTGTCCCAGATCTGCTTTAAAGCCCACCATTCTGATTCAATAAAGTCATTATCATAGGTAACATACGGATGTTCCATATCTGCCCAGAAACCAACGGTTGATGAGAAATCTTCCCACATACCCTTGTACTTCCAGACACTTTCCTTACAGTGCTTGATAAACGGCTCCAGACCATATTCTTCAATCTGTTCCTTGCCGTCTAAACCTAACATCTTTTCAACTTCAAGTTCTACCGGAAGTCCGTGTGTATCCCATCCTGCCTTACGAGGAACCATATAGCCTTTCATTGTACGGTATCTTGGAATCATATCCTTAATAACACGTGTCAGCACGTGTCCGATATGCGGCTTTCCGTTTGCAGTAGGCGGTCCGTCATAAAATGTGTACACTTCACCTTTTCTGCGATTGTCTATACTTTTCCGGAAAATGTCATTATCCTTCCAGAACTTTTCTACTTCTTTTTCTCTTTCTACGAACTTCATATCCGGTGATACTTTTTCGTAAACCATATTGATACTTCCTTTCCTGCCCTCCGGCAAATAACTTCTATTTATAAACTACTGATTTTTGAGGTTTTGCACATTTCCGCGCCGGGCGCGGTCGTCTGCGGCAAACTGCAACTTCGCGCGAGTGCGCATCATCGGCACGTAGTGCCTTTTGTGTAATATTACACAAAAAACCTCCGCCGTAATACGGCGGAGGGTAAAATCATTCGTTCTATCCAAAATCCAAAACCAATTACGACATACCAGCATATGCGTCCCCTGTAACGGTGGGATTACCGTCCTCATTTACTTACAGGTTTCCTGCTTTCAGTTTGGATGCTTGGAAGTGATGTTCAGATAAATTCTACTTGCACCGGCTCTCACCCTCCCGGCTCGCTTTTGCGTTCAAAGATATCCTACTGTCTTCGTCATAGCATTTAGGTTCATTTTATAAGAGATTATGGTTCTTGTCAAGAATTTTACGCTAATTATTTGCTTCCAGCCTTTTACTGATTTTAGCAAAATCAATTTTAAGTTCCCCGTTATAAATTCCCACAGGAATCTTATCCTGAAATCCGAAAATACTGACCGTATCTTCCGCATCATCATTCTGTGCAAATGTATAGACAATCACTTTCATATCCTTCGGGTCAATCATCCAGTATTCACGGACGCCTGCGTTGGCATATTTATAGGTCTTAACACCAATATCCTTTCTTCTTGTGGACTTTGACAAAACCTCTGCCACAAAATCCGGTGCGCCGTAAATACACCGGTTAATATCCTTGCTTCTGTCACACAGGATAATCACATCCGGCTCCACCATCGTCTTATCATCACAGTCAAGCTGGACATCGACCGGCGCTATATAAGACATACAATTACCGCCATGCTCATCTATAAAACTTTCAATCTGATGACACATCTGCAATGCAATAATCTGATGTAGAGTTGTCGGTGCTGTCATTTCATAAAGGACACCGTCAATCAGTTCATATCTTTTATCCTCCGGCAGTGCATAATAATCTTCAAGCGTATATTCCCCCTGCTTCTTCTGTCCGTACGGTACTACCGTTTCACAAACCCTGTCCGACTGATTTACCCCAGCATCCGCCCCATACTGCCGAGACTCCATATACAGCCCCTTTGTGCTTTCCGCGGCTTTGGGCGGATTTTCCGGCTTTAACACGCGTTCCAGCGCCTGAAGCGTTTCGTATCTTGGCGACTTTGTAACACCTGTGAATATCTTCTGAATCGTGCCTTTGGGAATTCCCGTAAGCTGTGACAGCCGGTCATACGAATAACCGTACTGCTGTTTATAATACTGCATCTGTGATAAATTCATGGCAATCGTCCTTTCTATCGGTAATACAAAACGGATACAATATGATACAAATTTATTATGTATCATATTATATCCGTTTGTCAAGAATGAACTGCCGTAAATATTATTTCCCATTGATATCATTATAATAGAACTGTAACAGCCCCACCCTTGCTTTCGTCCCCGTTTTTTCATTTAAGCTGGCAATATGGCGGTAAAATGCCGCTCGCGACATGCCAATCTCATGCGCAATCTCCTGTGCAGTCTTATCCGAGGTCACAAGTGCCTGCAAAACCTCCCGTTCCCGCTGTGTCAGCCCGTACTTCCCGCAAAATGCCGCAAATGAATCGTCAGAATCCGGGCAACGCTCCGTATCAATGCCGGTATCATCAGCCGTTCCACTAATATTTTCATCGGTATTCCCCACAGATAGCGGCTGTTTTTCCTGTTCCCCGGATTTCTTTTCTTTCACCGGACTTTGATACAAGAACAGCAGAATGCTGATTACCACAAACAGCACAACGGCAGCAATCATCATATAATATCCGTTTCCCATTCCAAACCGCGTCGTAATAAATGCCGTAATCAGCGCACAAAAATTATTCACCGCACGCCCCATGCCTGCCCAGCAGCCGGGGCGTTTCATTTCCGGTGCTATTTCCATAAATCCCGCCGTGAAATATACGGAAAAAAAGCCCGCCGACAGGTAAAATACGACCAGTCCCACAATAAACGGCATTCCAAGCATCATACTCATCATACAGATTGTCGATAACATCATCACGCAGTACATCACCATGTGCATATACCGCGATTCTCGGATGTCATACAGCATGCCTGCCGCAAGTCCGCTCACGGCAAGCAGAAGTCGCGGCCAATGTCCGACGTCCGCACTGCCCTCTGCATGAACCAGCGTGACCGCATTATCCAGCTCCGCAAATATAAATGTCATAAAAAATACGATTGCCGCCAGTAAAAATGCCCTGACACGCTTTTCTGTGACTTGTATACGCTCTTGCGCATACACCGCTCTACCACTGTCTTTCTTTCCATTTGAATCCACACTCAAATATTCTTTCGTTTCAAGTGACGCATTTTCATCTTCCCGCAGGCGCACCGCCCTTTCATGAAAAAAAAGCAGTCCCACTGCCGCAATGACAAATACCGCCGTTTCCGTCACTTTATCTTTTAAAAACCGGTGGTCTAAAAACTGTAAGCAGATGCCAAGCGCATAAGCAATTCCCGCAGGCACCGCAAGTCCTTTTCCTGCCTGCTTTTGCAGTACCATATCCATATGGACTGCACTGCCTGTCATGCCAAGCACAAAAAATAAAAGACAGCCGCTTAACAGCAGCACACCGTAATTTTTATGCAGACATATTATCATAATAGAAACGGTGCAAAGCACTCCCGCCGCCCCTTCTAACAGCACTCGATATCTGCGGTGTCCTGCATTTCTTATCCGCTCCGGTAACATTCCATATGCCAGAAATCCCATGGCACTGACCCCCAGCACGTAGCTTTGCGCCCGCACAACGCCGGTGGAATCCGTCACTGCCGCCATGAGATTGTCAAATAAGTATTCCAGCCCCAAAAAGACAAAAAAGAATACACCCAGTCTTACAATCGCCGTCCATACCGTCTTTTCTTTTAACTGTGCAAACATTTCGTTTCCCTGCTTTCTTCATATAATAAAGAACAATACGCTGTTTCCCAGCTCTTTGCATTCTAAGAATTAAAACAAAAACAGGAGCATCGACAGCCAGTACGATTACTGCCTGAAAATACTCCTGCCGTCTGTTTTATTTTAAAAATTATCTCTGTACATCAAAGGAAGCATTGTTCATCAGACTCTTAATCTGTGCAACACTTGTAATATTCGTATCGCCGCGGATAGAATGTTTCATTACGGAAGAAGCCACTGCGAAATTGACAACATCTTCCGGATCCATATTTTCCATCAACGCATAAATCAGACCTGATGAGAACGCATCGCCACCGCCGACACGGTCAACGATATCGAAATTAATGGTCTTGCTTTCGTAAGTCTCCCCATTGGTATAGAAGAATGCCTTTAAGGAGTTGTTGCTTCCTGAATGGACATAGCGGACTGTTCTTGCAATCGCCTTCATATGGTACTGCTTATCAATCGCCTTAAATACCCTATCCATATCTTTAAATGAAGGGTCCATGGTCAGACCGTCTTTTACATCTGTTCCGTCTTCATTGTATACATGAATCGGCTCAATACCGATTAATACATCTACATATGGAAGATACTTGCTTAATACATCTCTTGCCGTTCCAAAAGACCAGAGTGTACTTCTGAAATTCGGGTCAAAGCTGACTGTCAATCCCAGCTTCTTTGCAACCTTTACCGCCTTATCAATCATACGACGGCAGTTGTAAGAAAGCGCCGGTGTGATACCGCTTAAATGCAGCCAGTCATAATCCTTTAATATATCTTCAAAGTCAACATCACTATAATCATATTCTGCAAATGCGGAGTTTCCTCTGTCATAAATAACCTGGGAAGCTCTTACGGCAACACCTTCCTCAAGGTAATACAGACCCATTCTTCCGTCTGCCTTGATAATGTGCTTTGTATGTACATCATTTGCCTTTAAGTAATTAATCGTAGACTTTCCTAAATCGGTATTCGGAAGTACCGTAAAAAATGTACTGTCTACGCCAAGATTTGCCAATGATACTGCAACATTTGCTTCCGCACCGCCATAATTTACGATAAAATCATGTGTTGTAACAATTTTTTCATAATTCGGCGGAGATAATCTTAACATCAGTTCTCCAATTGCTATAAATTTCATGTTGTCTCCTTCTCTGTATTTTCACAGTCGTATAAACGCTAATACTACAAAATAATCATACTACGGATTGCACTAAAATGCAAACATAAATCTTGCCGTCTTTTATCTGCCTGCCAATCCGCCAAGCACAACCCATAACAGCGGATTTACGGACACACTGCCGTCTGTAATGCCCTCAAAAATGCAGAATCCGATAACGGCTGTCACCGCCGCGTCAGCATACCTTTTCATGCTTCCCCTCATTTTCTATTTTTGTTGCATATTATCTGCGTGTAAGCTATAATAAATTTACGAAATTTTCACACGGAACAGGATTTAAGAGGTACATAATATGGATACATTTGCAACACTCAATTCCATTTTGGTAAAGCTTTTCAACGACATTTTAAATATCGAAGAAAAGGCATTAATTACAGAAGAATTTAAAGATATTTCCGTAACGGATATGCACATTATCGAAGCGATTGGTATTGCAGAACCTCGTACCATGTCTATGATTTCAAAATCCCTCGGTGTCACAATGGGCACACTGACAACCGGTATCAACGGACTGGTCCGCAAAGGCTACGTTGTCCGCAACCGCAGTGACCGCGACCGCCGTATCGTATACGCTTCGCTGACCGAAAAAGGAATTGCCGCATATCATCATCACATGAAATTCCATAAGAGTATGATTGACAGCATTATGCAGGATTTAAGCGAAGATGAAGCCGTTGTGTTAAATAAGACCTTTAAACGTCTGGAAACATTTTTCGGACAGTGGACAGATAAACATTAAAAAGCTGCGTCTTATAAACGCAGCTTTTTTTATTCATGAAAGAGTGTATTGCGGTACTTCTTTAATGCCACTCTGAGCAGACTGCCTAATACACCGCAGACAATCACTTCTCCAAGTCCCACGGTCAGCATAAAATACCACAGCATGCCCTCTGTGCCATACGCATATTTTAATACAAACGGCACGATAACAGTGTTTGCAAGTATCGGCGGCAGTGGCGCTGCCCATGGGTGTTTGCGCAGCATATAGGTTCCGACTGCACCAATCAGTGTCGCAAGACTGCCAAAAACAATATCCCAGATAACCGCGCCGCCTGTAATATTAGCAATCAGGCAGCCGATAAAAAGTCCTGGCACTGCCGCCGGTGTAAATACCGGAAGAATTGTAAGTGCTTCCGCAACCCTGAACTGTATCGGACCAAAGCTCCAGTAGTCAAAGACAAATACCAGCACGGCATAAATTGCCGCAATGACCGCTCCCTGCGTAATAAACGTTGTTTTTTTCATTTTCATCTGTATATTCCTCATTTCCTTGTATTTCAGCCGGTATACTATCCATCCTCCCCAAAGCTGTTGCAGTAAATATCCAGAAATCTAGATACCATACCACACTGTCTTCCGATTTCCTCATAATTTTCCACCGTCATCGGCGGTACAGTCTGCCAGCCTAACATTTTATACTGTTGGCAGACCTTTGGATTATCTGATATTTTTGGAAAATTCCGGTATTCCCTTAAATACTCAAATCCCAGCCCGTAATCCTTCTTTGCCTGCTTCATCGCTGCCTTTCTGTCTTTAAAAATAGGCATTCCGTCTTTATTTGCACCTATCGCATAAGCCTCTCCATACTGCTGCCAGCGCTCAACCAGTTCCTGATTGTCACATTCGCCCACAACTGTCCCATAACAAATTTCACGCCGTATTACCGGCACTGCCACTATCGCCGCAATCAAAACTACGGTCACTGCCACTGCGGCTATAATCCGTTTCTTTGCAAGTGTGTTATTTATCATAGAATCACCCCTTTACAGCATTTCAACAGCCTGTTCAAATTCCTTTTGTGTCTGAACAAATTGATAAGGTTCATATTCGCCATATGCAGACGGTCTGCTGATTGTCACAAATTGAATCCTGTCATAACCAAATTTTTTTATTAAACCGCTCTTAAACTCGGCAAGCTGCTTTCCGTGTGTTGTCTGCCATGCAATACTTCCTATTTTATTTACATCTTTCGCTACTAGATAACACATTTAAAAGCACCTCCTTAAATTCCTTTTCCGTTGTAATTCTACCATTTTCATAACAATATCTCAATGTCTGCCCCACTTTATCCGGATAATTTTTCTTATATGTGTATTTATGAAGCCAGTTGTTAAACTGCCTATCATAATAAGTATTATATTGTATTTCTATCGGATAGTGGATTCCTGAATGTTGATAATATACATGTACTCCCCTGTATCCATCGTCATTTGCTTTACCAAAAGACATATTGGCTACTCTAAAACTCGGAAGTTTTTCTAATTGCAAAATATCATCATAATCATTACACAACGACCGGAACCCTAATAAATCGTCAAATACTTTTCTAGTCTGATGGTCTGGGTAGTATCTATTATATTTCATGTTAATAGATTGTATACTTTTTATTCTATAATCTAATGCAAGTTCATGAAGCACCTCTAATTCATCGTACCAATTACTTGCTTCTTGCAGTTCTTCCAAAAGACTTTCTTTATCAAAATAATGAAGATTCTTTTTTAAATTTATTCCCAGCTTCGACTCAAACGACAATTTATGTAAAACTTCTAACGATAATCCATCCCTCATTAATATATTACTAATTTCCATGCCATCCCCCTTTGTCCACGCTTTTTTCTTCATCATACACATTTTTTCCATGCCTTGCAACTGCTAAAAACGCAACAAAGAATCCGCCGGTCATTCCCACCGGCGGATTCTGATTTATTTTATTAAAATATATTTTGCACTACTTGTAACAGCCGCAAAATCAGATTACTTTGTAACGCCTTCTGTCTTGTAGATAAATGTTACAGAACCGTCCATGTCATCTGCCTTTCCTGCAAAGGACTGATAATCTTTTCCAAGGTTGATAACCTTCTTAATTGTATCAATTGCATCGTCTGCATCACTGCCTACAAGAGATGTAATCTGGCTGATTCCTTCTTCGTTGAACTGAATCATACCGTTGTTTAATTCAACCACACCGTCATTTAACTGTTCTGCACCGTCGCTTAATTCGTGTGCGCCGTCATTTAACTGGGTTACACCGCTTGCTAATGCACCTGCTCCCTGTAATAACTGTGCTGTACCAATCTTTAACTGCTTTGCACCATCATCAAGAGCATTGATGCCTGTTACAAGTGCCGGGCTGCTCTCAGAGAGCTGACCGATACCGTTCTTTAAATCAGATGTGCCGGATACGAGTGCCGGAACACCGGATGCTGCTGTAAGCTGTGATGCACCTGCATCAAGCTGCTTTGCACCGGATACAGCATTTGCAATACCGCCGTTTAACGTATCGTTGTTACTCTTTAACTGTGAAAGTCCGCTGTTTAACTGGGCGCTTCCTGAAGAAACACTGCTGCTTCCCGCTACAAGCTGTCCAAGTGCTGTTTCTAATGTATCCTTCTTTGCAACGGCACTCTGTAAACCTGCGTTAACCTGTGCTGCGCCTGCGGCAAGCTGTGCCACGCTGCTGTTTACAGTATTTTCTACCTTACCGGCACTTTCATTGGCTGCCGTATTTACAAGGATAACCATTTCATTCTTATAAATAGAAGCTAAATCGGTAATGCCTGCTGCCTGTAACTGTGCGTTTGCCGCAATACCGGCATTTAAAGCTGTTACAACCGGATTAGAAGCATTTGCTGTTACAAATGAATATGCATCCATGTATTTATTGGCAAGTGCTGTCTGAGCTGCTGTTGTCAGTCCGCTTTCTGAATACATATCCGTAGCAGGCTGGATCAGCAGGTTATCATTTCCTAATGCTGAGAGTGTACCGTTTAACTGTGTGCCTGCGGCTTCAAGTGCCTGTGCGCTTGTCTTTAACTTTGTCTTATTGCTTTCATACTCACTGATAGAAGCTGTCAGTCCGTCTGATAACTGTGCCAGTCCATTGCTGACCTGTGCTGAACCGTCTGCTAATTTTACCATACCGTCCATCAGTCCGTTTTCACCTGAAAGCTGTGCCTGTAACTGTGCCAGTCCGTCTGCAACCTGTGCGGAACCGCTTGCGAGTGCGTCAGAACCGTCTGCCGCACTTGCAACACCTTCTGTATACTGGCTGATACCTGCCTGTAATGCCGGAAGTCCGTTTGTTTCATCTGCAAGCTGGGATGTACCTGCCTTTAACTGGTTTACACCGTCATTTAAAGTCTTAGCACCGTCAAATAACTTGCCTGAACCGTCATATAACTGTGAAATACCGGAAGTTAATGCCGGCATAGAAGATACTACTGTGCTTAAACCGTCTGAGAGCTGTCCTGCACCATTGTCTAACTGGGATACACCGTCTGTTAATGTCGGAACCTGGTCATTTAACTGCTGTGTACCGTCTGCAAGTGCCTTGCTTCCGTCTACAAGCTGCGGAGTTGCATCTGCAAGCTGGTTCGTACCGTCTGTGAGCTGGTCAGCCGCATCCTGTAATTCATTGACCTTATCCTTTAAGTTATCAATGCTTAAATCATCTGTATCAATGTCAGATAAGAAGTTGCTGGTTGCCATAGACATCATCATATCCAGTTCAAAATCTGTCACATCGGCTGTGACTTCAAAGTATTCCGGAACATCTAAATCCAGTTTTTCATTGTCAAACTTCATATCCAGACTGTCTTTTAAGCCCGGCATTGTAATACCGAATACAACATTGCTGTCGTTGACTTCTGTAATCTTTCCGTTTGTTACTTCGATATTTGAAAAGTTATCGGAAGGAAGAAGCATGCCTGTTACCATTGTAAACGGAACATAAACCGTCTTTGTCTTTCCGTTTACGGTAATGGTCTTTTTCGCATTGTTTGTATAGTCAAAACGCATTGTGACTTTACCGCTCTTTCCTGCAAGGTCACTTGCTGAAATTTCCTTGCCGTCCAGATAGTAAGTTACTTTCATGCTGACAGGTGCGGTCTGTGTTGTTGTACCCTGATAAGTAATGCTGTTGCCGTCTGCTGCCCATGTCAGGCTGTTTCCGTTGGTTGTGCTTGTTTCATCACCTGTTAAATTAGTAATGTTTGATAAGCTTGAAACATCTGTAATAGAAGACTTTCCTGTTACATTCTTTAATTTTTCATTAACGATAACATGATCCTGCTGTCCGTCAGCCTTTGTAAATACAAAAACGGTTTCTTCCTTTGAATCGGTCTTTGCTTCGGTTGCAACCTTTGGTGCTGAAGAAAGCTGTGATGTCAGGACATCTGCAATCATTGTTTCTGTGTCTGTATCCTGTTCGTTTGCAGCAACTTCATTCTGAACTGCTGATGATGTATTTGTTCCGCAGGCTGCGAAAGAGCACGCCATTAATGCTGCACACATAAATACTGAACCATATTTGAATAATTTCTTCTTAATCATATAATTCTCCATTTCCGCCGTAATCCGGCTTTTACAATCTAATTCTCATTTCTCATCTGCCGTCAGGACTATTTACTGTAAGTATCTGCTGAAGCATAAGCCACATTTTTAGCTTTTTCTTTCTTATCTTTCTGTCCGAATCCGATACTTGTGTATCTGATAACCTTATCAAATACAACGAAGAATGACGGTAATACAAAGATAACGACAAACATACTGATAATCGCACCTCTTGACATTAACTTACAAAGAGAAGCAACCATATCTACGCTTGAGTAAGCACCAACACCGAATGTTGCGGCAAAGAAGCCTAAGGCACTTACGATGATAGACGGAATAGAGGTTGAAAGAGCCGTTGCAATGGCTTCCTTCTTTCCTGCGCCTTCATTACGTTCCCTCTTATATCTTGTTGTCATCAAAATTGCATAATCGACCGTTGCACCTAACTGAATCGTACCGATTACAACCGATGCGATAAACGGAAGTGTCGTTCCTAAGTAATACGGAAGTCCCATGTTAATAAAAATAGCAAATTCAATTGCCGCAACCAGAATAATCGGCAATGAAACGGACTTAAATACACAGAAGATAATAATGAAGATTGCCACAATGGATACGGCACTTACGGTCTTAAAATCTTTATCTGTAATGGTAATCAAATCCTTTGTACACGGTGCTTCACCGATAACCATGGAGTTCTGGTCATATTTCTTTGCAATCGCATCAATCGTAGAAATCTGATTGTTGATTTCATCGGATGCCAGCTTGTAATCTGAACCGATTGCAATCATCTGATGCTTATTACCTTTTAACATATCCTTTAAGTCATCCGGAACAAGTTCGTCCGGAATGGTTGTTCCTGCAAGGGAATTATATCCTAATGCAAAAGAAACACCCTCAACATTTTCCAGTTCGTCTAACATCTTCGTTGCATCTTTTGCTGTCATGTTCGTATCTGCAAGAATCATGTAGACAGAATTCATATCAAAATTTTCTTCCAGAATCTTATTTGCCTGTGAGCAGGCTGTAGATTCAGGGAATGTATCTGTTAAGTTATAGTAAACATTTGTATGATTATATCCGTAAATTGCCGGGAATAATAATACAAGGAAAACGATAATCGGAAGCCATGCGTGGTTGACAACGAAATTTGCAAGCTTATCGAATTTTGCCGGCATAATTTCTTTGTGCATTGTCTTTTCCAATGCCCTGTCAAATGTCAGAATCATGGAAGGAAGAATCGTTACACAGCCGATAACACCGATTACAACACCCTTTGCCATAACAATACCGAGGTCTAAGCCCAATGTAAATGTCATGAAGCACAGTGCGATAAATCCGGCTACTGTTGTAATGGAAGAACCGACTACGGAAGTAATGGTATTTCCGATAGCCACTGCCATTGCCTTATTATGGTCATCCGGATACTCGCTTTTCTGTTCCTTATAGCTGTGCCATAAGAAAATGGAGTAGTCCATTGTAACACCAAGCTGTAATACCGCTGCAAGTGCTTTGGTAAGGAAAGAAACCTCACCCATAATAACATTAGAGCCTAAGTTGTAAACAATCGCCATACCGATACTTAACATAAAGAATACCGGTACAAGGAAAGAATCCATAAACAGTGCCAGTACAATACTTGTAAGGACTGCGGCAATCACAACGTATGCAATCGTTTCCTGCTGTGTGATGTTCTTTGTATCTGTAACAACGGCTGACATACCGCTGATGAAGCACTGTCCGTCAGCAATATTTCTTAATTCCTGAATCGCTGCCATTGTGCCGTCACTTGATGTTGTATCATCAAAGAAAATCATAAACATCGTACAGCCGCTTTCCTGATTTTCAAAATAGCTGCGGTACTTTGACGGAATGATTTCAGTCGGTACTTCTGCACCTACCATACTGTTATAAGAAATAATATCTGTTACATGTTCTACATTTTCAATTTTATCTTCTATCTTTTCAATTCCTTTAGCGTCCATTCCTTTAACAACGACCGTGGCATACGCACCCTTGTTAAATTCATCCATCAGAATGTCCTGCCCTTTCATTGTGTCAATGTCACCGGGCAGATAATACAAAATATCATAATTGACTTTTGTCTTGACATATCCGATGCCTGCCGGAATGAGCAGCAATACGCTTAAAATCAAAATTGGAATTCTAAGCTTAACTATCGCTTTTCCTACCTTTTCCATTATTATTCCTCCTTTTAATACTCAAAATTGTTACTGACCGTTGGTCATTCTCATTTGCGATTGTCATTATAGCACAAAATGACCAGTAGTCAATATAGTTTATAAAAATTTATGACTTTTAGTCATTTTTTATTGACAAACGGATTAAAAACCTCTATTATGCATGGAAGACAAACGTAATTTATAAAAAATTGCAGATAAGGAGACGTTATGGGAAAGTTAGAATCAAATAAATTGCAAAAACGGACCTCTCTGCTCAATACCGCATTTAACCTTTTTACGACCAAAGGTGTCAGCAAGACCTCTATTGCAGAGATTTCTAAAAATGCAGGCATTGCCAAGGGTACATTCTATCTGTATTTTAAAGATAAATATGATATCCGCAATAAACTGGTTTCGCATGAATCCAGCAAGCTGTTTAAACATGCAGCCGCCAATCTTACGCAGTATTGTTTAAAGAATAATCTGACACTGGGATTTGAAGACAAAATTATTTTTATTGCGGACCACATTATCAATGCTTTAAATGAAGATAAGACCCTGCTCACCTTTATTTCCAAAAATTTAAGCTGGGGAATTTTCAGGGAAGCCCTGACAAGTAACATTGCGGAAGACGATGTAAATTTCAAAGATGTATTTTATTCCATGATTGACTGTGCCGAATACGAAATCGAAGAACCGGAAATTATGCTGTTTTTAATTACCGAGCTTGTCAGCTCCACCTGCTACAGCGCAATTCTCTACGAAGAACCGGCAAATATCGAAACGATTAAGCCGTATTTATTTACCACAATCCGCGGCATTATCCGTCAGCATGAAACAGCACCAAAGGCGCAGGCCGAAATGCAGTAACACTACCCGCTTAAAAAAGCACCGGCAGAAAATGACATGTCATTTTCTGTCGGTGCTTTCTTCTTTTAATTTTGCAGTTTTTACTCCCTGCGCAGGGATTTTAACAGCGCGATTTCTTTTGCATAACCGTCCAATTCATTCGGTGTTTCCAGAAAGAACGGCTTATCCGCTAACATCGGGTGGTTGATAATCCGTTCAAAGGCTTCCGTTCCGATTGAACCCTCACCAATCTTTTCATGGCGGTCTTTATGGCTTTCAAACGGATTCTTTGAATCGTTGATATGAATGGCATACAGTCTGTCAATGCCAATAATCTCATCAAACTGCTTTAACACGCCATCAAGGTCATTTACAATATCATATCCCGCATCGTAAACATGACACGTATCAAGGCATACCCCCAGATGATCATTTAATTCCACGCGGTCAATAATCGCGCGCAGTTCTTCAAAAGACCTGCCGATTTCCGAACCCTTGCCCGCCATGGTTTCAAGCAGTACCTTTGTTGTCTGCTCCGGCTTTAACACCTCATTTAACATCTGCGTAATATAATCAATTCCGATTTCAACACCCTGCTTTACATGGCTGCCCGGGTGAAAATTATAAAGATTTCCCGGTACATATTCCATTCTTTTTAAATCATCTGCAAACGTATTTTTTGCAAATTCTCTCGTGCTTTCATCTGCGGAGCATGCATTTAACGTATACGGCGCGTGTGCTAAAATCACATGGATACCGTTTTCTTTTGCAAATGCTTTAAAACTTTCCACGTCCTTTTCATCTATTGCCTTTGCAGCACCGCCGCGCGGGTTTCTTGTAAAAAACTGAAATGTATTTCCTCCGAGTGCAACAGCTTCCTTTCCCATGTGAAGAAAGCCCTTAGATGCCGAAAGATGACAGCCTATCTGAAACATACTTTTTCCTCCCGTTTTTATTCTTCTTTTTCACTGCCGGTACGCTGCAATCGTTGCGTACCGCGTACGTCCACTTTTACAGCAGCGCCTGATAAATCTCTCTTTTCGATACACCGCGGTCTTTTGCCGCCGCTTTCATCGCTTCTTTTTTATCCATGCCCTGGCTGATATACAGGTCAACATGGTCTGCAATACTCATCTGTGCCCACTGTGCCTGTTCTTCCGCTTCAATCGCTTTCCGGCTCTTGCCCTCCACGACCAGCACATATTCACCGCGCGGCTCCTGTTCCTCATAAAAGTCAACCGCCTCTTTAAAGGTCGTAAGCATCGCCTTTTCATGCCGCTTGGTCAGTTCCTTGCAAATCGTGAGCGGGCGGTCTTTGCCAAACACCTCACACAGCTCCTTTAATGTCCGGAGCAGACGGTGTGGCGCTTCATATAAAATAACCGTTCTTGTTTCTTCCTTTAATTCGGAAAGTACTGCCTTGCGCTCCTGCTTGTCAGGCGGCAGAAATGCTTCAAATGCAAACCGTCTGGTCGGCCTTCCAGACATTGTCAGTGCCGCAATACATGCCGCCGGTCCCGGAAGGGAAGTCACGGTTACGCCTGCTTCATGGCACTGGCGCACCAGTTCCTCACCGGGGTCTGAAATGCCCGGCGTTCCCGCATCGGTAATCAGGGCAACCGTTGTGCCTGCCAGCATTTTCTCTACCAATACTTTTGCCTTTTCGACCTTGTTATATTCATGATAACTGGTCATCGGGGTCTTGATTTCAAAATGATTGAGCAGCTTAATACTGTTTCTGGTATCCTCTGCCGCAATTAAATCCACTTCTTTTAAGGTCCGAAGCACACGGTAGGTAATATCTTCTAAATTTCCAATCGGTGTTGCGCACAAATACAACATTCCCGTATGTTCCATAACTTCACTCTTTCTGCCGCCAAACGGCCTTTTAGTACATTTTAAGCAGTTCCTGTGTATACGTGCCGTCTTCTTTGTATACAACCAGCGGCGGCTCTACTTTTAAGAGTGCTTTGCCGCCTTTGACTGCTTCGATTAACACCATATTGGCATCCTTATTTTCATGCGGATATACCATACGGATTCTTTTGGGTTCTAAATGATGCCGTGTCATCACTTCAAAAATTTCCACAAGCCGCTGTGGGCGGTGCACCATATAAAATCTGCCGCGCATTTTCAGGCACCGCGAGGCTTCCCGCACCACATCTTCGAGTGTGCAGAGCAGTTCATGGCGCGCAATCGCTTTTGCGGAATCCGGATTGGTCAGTCCATGATTCTCATTCATATACGGCGGATTGGTCGTTACAACGTTAAAAGAAGCTCCCCCGAATATCGTGGAAGCCTCTTTAATATCACCCTGTACAATTTTTACAGCTTCTCCGATTCCGTTTAGTTCCACGCTTCTTCTGGCAAGGTCCGCACTGACCGCCTGAATTTCCAGTCCGGTAAATCCGGCGGCATCAGGATTTTTTGCCTGCATTAAAATGGGAATGACCCCATTTCCCGTACCTAAATCAAGAACCTGCTCATTTTTCTGCGCTTTTGCAAAGGAAGACAAAAGCACGGCATCCATTCCAAAACAAAAGCAGTCTTTATTCTGGATAATCCGGTACCCGTTGCGCTGTAAGTCATCAATTCTCTCATTATCATTCGTCATTGATATGGGATTTTCCTTCCTTTTTTTCTAATTCTTCAAGCTGCTTTAACTCTTTATCATCAATATGCATCTTATCGTTGCGGCGCTTCGGCTTAAAGCGGATTTCCGCAACCGGATACTCCCGCACCTCTTTTTCGTCATTGCCGGTTGTCACAACCACCTTGACGCGCTGGCGCAGTACGCTCACGCTTAATACCTCGCCCTTTAACTTATCCGGTGTCGTCACATAATCGCCGATGCCTGGCAGATGACTGTTCAATTCTTCGTAGGTTTCTTCTTCATTTTTCAGACAGCACATCAGTCTTCCGCATACGCCCGATATTTTGGTCGGATTTAACGAAAGATTCTGCTCTTTTGCCATTTTAATCGAAACCGGCACAAATTCCGGCATATAAGTCGCACAGCACAGCGGTCTTCCGCACACGCCGATTCCACCCATAATCTTTGCTTCATCGCGCACCCCAATCTGGCGCAGTTCGATTCGGGTCTTAAATACCGATGCCAGATCCTTTACCAGCTCCCTGAAATCAATTCGTCCGTCCGCCGTAAAATAAAACAGCACCTTATTGTTGTCGAATGTATATTCGACTTTAATCAGTTTCATTTCCAGCTTGTGCTTTGCAATCTTTTCCAGACAAATCTGAAAGGCTTCTTTTTCCTTCCGGCGGTTTCTTGCTTCCCGCTCATCATCCTCCGGCGTTGCAATCCGGATGACTGCCTTTAACGGCTGAATTACCTTTTTATCTTCAACTTCCCGGATTCCTAAAACAACATGTCCGTACTCCACGCCACGCGCGGTTTCCACGATAACATGCTGTCCGGTTTCAATGTCTTCATACTTTCCCGGTGCAAAAAAATAAATTTTTCCTGCCTGACGGAACCGGACTCCAATAACCTTTGTCACGAGTTTTCCTCCATTTTATTCCTTTTCATTCTGTTCTAACTCCACTGCCGCCTGCAAATGCAGGACTGCCGTTTTTACCTACATCGCCTCTTTAATTGCCATAATCAGCAGTTCAATAACAAGGTCAAAATTAACATTTGCCTTTAACCGCAGCTTCACCTTGTCAATGGATTTTAAAATGTCTTCCAGCCCCTCATAAGAACAGTTCTTTGCCTGCTCTGCAAGCAATGACATTTCATCTTTAAAAATCAGGGCGTTGGAATCCTTTGTGCTTTTAAAGACTAAAACATCCCGGTACCACATTGCCATTAAATCTAAATAATCATCAATCGTGAGTTTATAATTGGCGATATTTTTGACTTCCGCCATAATTTCCGCTGTTGTCATCTCTTTGGCATAGCGGATAACGTGCATCACTTCTTCTTTTAACTGTGCAAATTCTTTTGATGTTGCAATCGTTACGGCACGGCCGATTTTTCCCTGTGCAAATGCAGTTGCAAAACGGCACTCATAGTCCGTTAAATCATACTTCTCCTGTAAATACTGTGTTACCAGTGTATCCCGCAGCGGTCTGAAATCCAGTCTGACACATCTTGATAAAATGGTCTGTAAAAATGTATCCGCATTGGTTGTCAGCAAAATAATAATGCCGTATGCCGGCGGTTCTTCAATCGTCTTTAACAGGGCATTCTGCGCCTGCTGTGTCAGCTTCTCCGCCTCGTCAATAATATAAATCTTATACCGGCTGCTGTATGGCTTAATCTGCATATCGCCGATAACCTGTTCTCTTACATCATCGACACCGATACTGCCCGGTTTTTCATGATGCACCCAGATAATATCCGGCTGATTGCCCGATTCACTCTGGATACAGGAATGACACGTACCGCAGGGTTCCTGTCCGTGCCGTTCACATTGCAGTGTTTCGGCAAAAATGCCCGCCGTCATCTTTTTCCCCGAACCCATCGGTCCGTTAAAAATATAGGCATGTGAAACCTTATTGAGTCTTATTGCATTCTGTAAATGTTCCTTTATCTGTTCGTGTCCGTAAATATCTGCAAACTTACTCATGATTTGTCCTTTCTGTTTTCCGTTCCAATTTCCAGATTGTATCACGTTGAAATATCCAAAAGCAGACCACGGATATCATCAATCTTACTGATAATGGCAAGGTGGTCTTTTTCGTCCTTGACCAGCTCGCCCGCAAGGTCATCGAGATTCTTATCCACCAGTCTTACAATACCGTAAACTCTGTGGCGCCCGCGTCTGTCGAGGAAATTCTCACGCGAAAATTCATGGGAACGGCTCACCACTTCATTTAAAAATCCCTTAACCAGTTCCCTGTACTTTTTCATATCTTTAATATCCATGTGTTTGGAAATCTTATCACCCTGCACCGTGATTTCCTCCATCATGGAATTTAATTTTTCCTGAAGATCCTTTTCTTCGATATTGCGGATCAGCGTAAATTTAAAGCTGTCATCTCCACTGTCCACGCTCTTTGTCGGTTCTTCTACCTGTTGTATCTTTGATACGTCATTTACCTTAATATCCACAAAAATACCCCCATTTTGGCACTATATAAGCATTATAGCATACTTTACCGCATAAACCAATAAATCTTTACCTAAGTTTCCACAGTTTCATCCATATATCATTTACATATACAGTAAACATTTTTAATCGCGGCTTTTTTGTTCACCAATATTCCTTAAAATCTCCTGCTTAATTGCCGCCACACTGTCTTCTAACCCGTCATTGTTTGAAAAATGCTTTGTAATCCCGGATTTTTTTAAATTTTCTTCGGAAAAATCCTGCTCATCTGCCAAAAACCTACGGCACAGTTCCGCATACTTTGGCTTTTCCTGTTCTTCTTCCCTGTGAATAGCACGCAGAAGCCGGATTTTATCCTCTACTTCTATATATATCGGCAAAAGATGTTCTTTTCCGTAATATTTGCAAAATCCGTCATACGCTTCAAGCGTTCCGATAACAATATAGCGGTTCTTTCCGCCTAACTGTATCTGCCCGTCATTGACCGTAAAATATTTCCACACGCCGATAACCGTATCATAACAGCGCATTTCGATGATTTTTCCTTCTTTTTCAAGCCGCGCGGCTTCATCATCATTTACAAAATGATACTCAACGCCCTCCGCTTCTCCCGCCCGCATCGGCCTTGTCGTATACATGGTAATTCTCTTTAAATGAAGCTGCTCATCGTGTGCAAGCTGTTCGTAAATGTGGTCTTTTCCCGTTGCACTTTTTCCCATTAAAAATATGATTTCAGGCATGAAACATATACTCCTTTTTCACTTTTTTCAATACCGATAACTTCCAGATTTTTCTGGATTCCTTCACGGATAATCTCTGCAATTTCTCCTGTATAAACCTCTCCCGCCTGAATAAGCGGTATACCCGGCGGATAAAAGCACACGCCTGCCGCCGCAGTTCTTCCCACGCATAAACCCAGTTCTACCGGCTCGGCGTCCCCATTCTGCGCATCATACGGATTACATTTCACCTCCGGAAAACATTCCATAAAAGCGGTTATTTTTTCTACGTTTTCAAGTTCTGTTGGCAATTCATTCCTTTGTTTTATGTTCTGTTCCGTCTGTAGTTGTGATTTCTGTCCTCTTCTGATTTTCGTCTGCATTTCATCATCTATCTGTCTGAGCGCTTCAAAAAAACGCTCATAATATTCATCGGTATCCCCGATACTGGTCATCGCAATGACATATTGCAAAGAAGCCATTTCAAGCTGGATATGATATTTATTTAACAATTCCTGATACAATTTTTTTCCGTCCCGTACAAGCAGTACAATCTTTGAAATGTCATCGGTCGGAAACAGTCGGATATTCGTAAGTGTTTCTAACTTTTTCCGCAATGCCAGAAACCGTGTCACATACGCATTAAAAAGAGGTTTTCCTTTCGTTTCAAGCACTGTCATACAACGGTCAATGCCACCCATTAACACATAGGACGGACTGGTGGTCTGATACATATCCCAATACCGCCGCACCCGCTCTTTATCAATATTTCCCTGCAAATGCAGTAACGCCGTCTGTGTCAGGGACGGCAGTGTTTTATGAATACTCTGGATTACCGCATCGGCACCGCAGAATACCGCCGATTCCGGAAAAGCTTCATGAAATGCAAAATGCGCGCCGTGCGCTTCATCTACAATCAATATCTTACCATACCGGTGTACGATTTCCGCAATTTTTTTTACATCCGATACAATTCCCTCATACGTCGGCGAAGTAATAATAACCGCACGGATATTTTCATGCTGTTTGAATGCCTGTTCAACCTGACTTGGTGATACCGCACCGTAAATGCCGCTTGTGACTTCCTTGGGATACAGATACACCGGATTTAATTCATTTAAGTAAATGGCATTATACACGGCACGGTGACAGTTTCTTGCGACCAGCACCGTATCATTTTTTTTCGTTGCTCCGCAGATTGCCGCCAACAGCCCCGCACTGCTTCCGTTTATCAGCCACAGACTTTCCTCTGCACCGAATAATTTTGCCGTCCGCTCAAAGGCTTCTTTTAAAATGTCCTCTGCATGATGCATATTGTCAAATCCGTCAATTTCCGTAATGTCAATCGCATAGGGGTTTGGCATGACAAACTCCTGTGTATTTCTTTTTGCTCCCGGCATATGTAACGGCACATAATCTGCACCGCAGTATTCCTCCAGCCGCTCTAATAAATCTTTTTTCATTCTTTCTCCGTTTCATGCAAAAAAGCTGCTTAAACCCGCCAAAAGCCAGATTTCTATTTTTTCTGACCTTGTCCGGTTTAGACAGCTCCTTTGCTTTTATATTCTGACCCGACATTCCTGTCAAAGTCTGCTTTTAAATCTGTTATTTTGTCACAATTAATTTCATTTCAGCCGTTGCTGTGCTTCCGATTGCATCTGTTACCTGATACTTCATCGTATATTCGCCTGCCGCATCGGTTGTATATCGTCCGCTAACTGCGATTTTATCTGTAATATCATTGCCACAGGTATCTTTTGCCGTCACACCTTTTAAGAAATCAACGGTATCTCCCACCTTTACGGTAATATCCTGTACTCCTGAAAGTGTCGCACTCTCCTTATGCCATGGATTTGTTTCATCCGGGTCTGTCGGGTCCCAGCCTGCATTTGGGCTGTCTAACGGAATTTTAATAGATTCCGGCTTGCCAAGCGGTCCCGGATTCGCAGCATCATCATAAATATCAACCGTTGTTCCCTGCGGACAGTTTTCATACAGCCACAATACATCACGGACGCACATTCTGACACAGCCCAGTGATGCAAATGTACCCAGCTTATTATATTCTTCTGTTTCAAGTGTATTATTGGCTGCCTTTAAATACGGTACGGAATGGAACAGATATCCGCCGCTGATACGGTACGCATAATGTCCATAGGTATTGTCCACCATTAAACGCCATACATACATATCCGATGTTTTATAATTTTCACCGGTAATCGTTTCTTCTCCTGCTCTGCCGCAGGATGCCGCAAATGCTTTTACCGGAATTGAATACGAACCGCTCTCATCAATCCCGTAAACCGTTACACAGTTTGCCGCTCTGTTGACTTTAATGTGATACGGATATGCCACTCCGGCCGGTACGGTATAAGAAACTTCCTTCTGCTGTTCCGGCTCTTTTAAATCTATCCATGTCACTTCTTTGGTCTGCTGTTCGCCGTTATTCTTATTGCTGCCGTCACCCTGTGCATTATTATCCGCACCCGGTGAAGCCTTATTTTCTTTACTTTCATTACCCTGCGTAATGCCTAACTTACTGCCAAGCGGTGTGAACCGGATACATACAAATGCACCGGCGCCCAGCACTGCAAGAATCAGTACAATATAGATTATCAGTGCTTTCCAATTGCGCTGAAACCAGTTTTTCCGTCTTCTTAAATATTTATAATTAATGTTTCCTTTACTCATTTTATCCTCCGTTTCGGACAGTCCCCGAAAATTCTTCTAAAAACATTTCCGCTCAAAATGCTTCAACTCACGCTGTTTTTGCAAATTGCACATTTTTCTTATAAATTTAAAATGTTTTTGTATCCATTCCTGTGCATGTTCTCAAAATACTTTATTTTTTCAATCCATTTCAGCACATACATTTACTATGATAACACATCGGTATAATAATTCAACCTGTATTTATATTTTCCGGGACTTTTACCTTCTATTCCCGACAAAACACCATTTTTTCCCCCTTTTGACAAAGGTCCAAAATTATACAGTGTCTTTCTTCTCCCATTATATTTAGAATTATCTCTTTTTCTGTTCTATAAATCTGCAATCAAAAAAAACTCAACCTTTCAAAAAGATTGAGTTCCCTAACTTAGTGCCTAGAACCGGAATCGAACCAGTGACACGAGGATTTTCAGTCCTCTGCTCT